>Ga0164243_10000119_pt1 | contig 199983 bp, 177 predicted proteins | sample OricompcompostOP_FD_108781 | JGI IMG/M metagenome (GOLD analysis project Ga0164243, IMG submission 108781) | Organic Plus compost microbial communities from Emeryville, California, USA - Original compost - Organic plus compost (OP) | ecosystem: Engineered > Solid waste > Mixed feedstock >...
ATACCACCCACATAGTTTTTTGGTTTCTTCAAGTAGAAGAGCAAGGAATAATTTGTACTCATGATAATACATCATTTATGGTGAAACAAAATTAGCCTTGCAGCCTATGGTAGTCAAGATGTTTAGTTATTGAACAGGTTGTCATTCAACAACTTAATGTGCTTTCAGTGAGTAGCGGTAGGTCAGGGATTGACTCACTGAATTACTCACTGTTTTTATGCGAATAATTGAATGAATCAGGATGCTGTAAAAAACAAAAAGCCTGCAAACGTTTAATTTGCAGGCTTTTGTATGTTTTGACTTCAAGATGTGTAGCCCGTAGGGGAATCGAACCCCTGTTTCCAGAATGAAAATCTGGCGTCCTAACCCCTAGACGAACGGGCCAAATATTAAGGAAAATGATTTCCTTATTTTCGGTTTGCAAAGATAATCGTTTAAGAAGACTTTCAAAGGGTTATTTTCATTTTAGGATTTTCTAGCCACTATCGGAACTTCCCAAGGGTTTACTTCATAAACCAATTTTTTTTATTCTTACATTTACAAGCATGGATTCTTAACCTTGGTAATAATAGCAGAAATCTACAATGAGGGAATTACAGCCGGTCGGCATTTCATCTTTTTTCACGGCGATATCAATCGTTATTTTTTTGGGCGGCTGCGGGAACCACCAGACAAAAGTTGCAAATAAGGCTAAAGCCGACTCTATCGAGGCGGTACAGGAATGGAATAGAAGTATCCCAGGGAATTTTAGCGAGAGAAAGATTTTTCACTCCGACAGCTTGACTCTTGCATCCTTTTTAGAAAAATATCCCGCCTTACAAGCATTGGATACTAATATTACGAAGTTTTATGCAAGCAGGCAATATGCGACGGTCTGGTTTGACGAAAAGGGCTTGATTGAGCAGGCGGGGAATGTCGTGGATCGGGTGTCCAATCTGAAAGACGAAGGGGTGCTCAACGAAACCATGTACAAAAAACAACTTGACTCCCTATTATTGGAAAATAGCCATAGAGATCCGGGAAGTGAGCCTGATATGGAACTTGAATTCATGTTAACGGCTCAATACTTCGTTTTCGCCAAGACAGTATGGCAAGGCATGGATCAATCGGTCAGTGAAGCTTCTCAATGGTTCTTGCCTCGAAAAAAAGTTTCCTATGCATCGTACCTCGATAGCTTGCTTAAATATCCCTCAAAAAACAAAGACGTTATCGATGAGCCTGTTTATCGACAATATGAATTGTTGAGAACTTATCTGCGGAAATATAGAAGTTTGGAAAATGAAGGTGATTGGCCAACTTTGGTATTGGAAGGAAAATCATATAAACCGGGCGACTCCTCGCTACTGATAGCTCGAATAAAAAAACGCTTATACCGCTTGGACGATTTTAAAGGGGATACTACGTCCGCATTATACGACGATGAGCTTTTAAAGGCCATCGAACAGTTCCAATCGCGGCTTGGCTTAACGGTTGATGGTGCCATAGGGAAGGGAACCATAGCAGCTCTTAATATACCGCCTGAACAACGAACCCGGCAACTCCTTGTCAATATGGAACGCGCGCGTTGGTTGCCCGTAAGCTTGAACGATGATTATCTAGCCGTAAATATTCCTGAATTTAAACTGCATGTATACCATGCCGATAGTCTTCTGTGGAGCTCTAATGTGGTTGTCGGAAAAGAACTGCACAAAACAGTGATTTTTTCGGGTGAAATAAAATACGTGGTTTTCAGTCCTTATTGGAATGTTCCAACAAGTATTGTACGCAATGAAATCGTTCCTGCTATGCGCAAGAATAAAAATTATATCCGGAGTCATAACATGGAAATTACCGGTTATAGCGGCGGACTACCTATTGTGAGACAGAAACCGGGACCAACCAATTCTCTCGGACTTGTAAAGTTCTTATTTCCTAATAGCCATAATATCTATTTGCATGATAGCCCCGCAAAATCACTCTTTACTCAATCTTCACGGGCATATAGCCATGGATGCGTGCGAGTGAGTGAACCGGCCAAACTTGCTCAATTCTTATTAAAAGGAGATTCCTCTTGGAATGAAGCGGCCATTAATAAGGCCATGCACCTTGGAAAAGAGAAATACGTAACATTAACCAAAACGGTGCCGGTGTTTATTACCTATTTTACTGCTTTCGTGGATCGAAAGGGAAAAATTAATTTTAGGGAAGATGTTTATGATCGTGACGAACGGCTGGCGAAGATGATCTTAAACGAGAAATAAAAGCCGCTATCCTTTGAAAATCCCAAAAAAAATTCTACCTTTGTAATCCGGTAAACGGAATGCAATTATATTCCCTGACACCAAAGGAATAACAAATATATTGCGGGGTGGAGCAGTTGGTAGCTCGTCGGGCTCATAACCCGAAGGTCATCAGTTCGAGTCTGATCCCCGCTACCAAAGAAGCCGGTCAAGAAATTGATCGGCTTTTCTATTTGCCATTATTATCGTCTCAAAATCATAGGCTGCCCCGTAGTTAGTGACAATAACACCTCACCTTCAATGCCACTGCATCAAATTAAATTTCGTTTCTTTGCATGGAAATAAGTAAGGATGTCACACAGAGCCGGCTTTGTCAGTATTATTGGAAAACCCAATGCGGGTAAATCTACCCTAATGAATGCTTTATTGGGTGAAAAAATGTCGATCGTCACGTCGAAAGCGCAGACGACAAGACATCGTATTCTGGGTATTATTAATGAACCCGATTATCAGATTATCTTTTCAGATACGCCTGGGGTAATCAAGCCAGCCTATAGCTTGCAGGAGTCCATGATGGATGTTGTAAAAGGATCATTGGTCGATGCGGATATCATTTTATTTGTATCTGCCATTAATGAGCGGTATGATGAGAGCGATATCATCGGCCGGCTAAAGAAGACCTCATCCCCCGTTGCAGTCTTGATCAATAAAATTGATAAATCCTCAGAAGAGGAAGTTCTTAAAAAGATTGATTTTTGGCAAAAGACTTTAAACCCTGAGACCATTCTCGCAATTTCTGCGACATTGCAACACAATACACAAGCGGTAATGCAATTTATTCTGGACAAGCTTCCCGAACATCCGCCTTATTATGAAAAAGATGCATTGACCGATCGGTCAGAGCGTTTTTTTGTATCGGAAATTATCCGTGAAAAAGTTTTCAAACTTTATGAAAAGGAAATCCCCTATAGTACGGAAGTCATTATAACCTCTTTTAAAGAGGAAACCAAGATTATCCGGATTAGTGGGGAGATTATTGTGGAACGGGATTCACAAAAGAATATTATCATTGGAACGGGCGGGGCTATGATAAAAAAAGTAGGAACTTATGCCCGGCACGATATTGAGGAATTCCTGCAAAAAAAGGTGTTTCTGGAATTATTCGTAAAAGTAATCCCGGATTGGAGAAGCAAAAAAACCTACCTCAAGCAATTCGGCTACGACCAGTAAAGCAATCAACATGAAAACATATCCGTATCTTTGCGGGGTATAGCGGAGATAGTGGATTAAATCAATATTATGTCAAATATTATAGCCATTGTAGGTCGGCCCAATGTGGGTAAGTCAACTCTATATAACCGCCTAACAGAAAGCCGAAGGGCCATCGTAGATGATATAAGCGGAGTAACCCGCGATCGTCATTATGGAACTGGTGAATGGATCGGAAAGACCTTTACAGTGATCGATACCGGCGGCTATGTACATGGCTCAGAAGATATTTTTGAGGCTGCCATCAGGGAGCAGGTACTTATCGCCATTGAAGAAGCTTCCGTCATTTTATTTATGGTGGATGTCAATACAGGCATCACCGATTTAGATGACGATATTGCAAAGTTTCTGAGGAGGAGTAAAAAGCCGGTTTTTGTGGTAGTCAACAAAGTAGATAATACTAACTTACAGAACGAAACCTATATTTTCCATAGCTTCGGCTTGGGCGGGATCTATCCGATTTCCTCGATGACCGGATCTGGAACCGGGGAATTATTGGACGAGGTAGTAAGTCATTTTGAAGATGTACAGGAAGAGGAGAATGGCCTGCCCAAATACGCGATTGTGGGTCGCCCGAATGTTGGTAAATCCTCCCTGATCAATACGTTGGTCGGTCAGGAAAGGAATATTGTAACGCCGATTGCCGGAACTACCCGGGATTCTATCAGGATTCATTATAATCAATTTGGTCATGAATTCATATTGATTGACACAGCGGGATTACGGCGCAAAGCGAAGGTAAAAGAAAATATAGAATTTTATTCGGTAATGCGCACGATTAAGGCGCTGGAAGAGGCCGACGTGGTTATGTTGATGCTTGACGCTACAGAAGGAATAGAGGCACAGGATATCAATATCTTTCATTTAGCGGAAAAGAATAAAAAAGGGGTGGTTGTTCTTGTCAATAAATGGGATTTGATAGAGAAGAATCATAAAACAACAAAGGTATTTGAGGAACTCATCCGCGAAAAGACCGCACCTTTTACTGATTTCCCCATTATATTTACATCGGTTACCGAGAAACAACGTATTTTCAAAGCCATTGAAGCAGCCAATAAGGTATATAAGAATAAGACTAAAAAGATCCCTACTTCCACATTAAATGAGGTCATGTTGCCGATAATTGAGAGTTATCCGCCCCCGGCAACAAAAGGAAAGTACATCAAAATAAAATATATTACCCAAATTGGTACACGTTCCCCCTTGTTTGCTTTTTTCTGCAACTTACCGCAATATGTAAAAGACCCTTATCGCCGTTTTATCGAGAATAAGATCAGGGAAAATTTCAATTTTGAAGGGGTTCCTATCCAGCTTTCTTTCAGGCAAAAGTAAGCAGAAAGGGTGAACGTTTATGATCATTAACCCTCCAAGGCTTCTAGGCTGCGTTTAATGACATAATCATCACTGTTCAATATTTTGAACCAAGCCTCATCACCAAAAAAATACCGGCCAATCAATGCTTTTATTTCCCTTTCGATGAGCGTTCTAGAGGCCCTCACTTCCCCTTGGGAGACATCCGCTATTTCACTGCGTGCCATCTGTATAAAGCGTAAGTAAGCGCTAGCAGGAAGTGTATATCCGCCGATAAAATCCTCAACGGTATGGGATAGGGGGGTGACAACCATCGTACCGTACACATATTTATTGATAAGGTCTTTTTGAGTAACCGATCTATAAAATGAGTTCATGCCCGAGGTATCCAATTTTACATAAATATCGGGCATGATCCCTCCTTCTGACAAAATCGCTTTCCCATTCCCCGCACGATAAATCCTTCCATCCGACGCAATTGTATCTGCCGCATTCGTTTTCCCACTGGTTAACTCCCCACTTAAAAAGCGCTGATTTAATTCATTAAAATATTGAATATTACCACTATCATAAGGTTTTTGGATACTCCTTCCCGATGGGGTATAATAGCGTGCGATCGAAAGATTGACGGCCGATCCGTCGCCGAAACTGAATTGCTCTTGGACAAGCCCCTTCCCGAAAGAACGTCTCCCTATGATCGTCCCGCGATTTAAATCCTGTACTGCCCCTGCTACAATTTCACTAGCAGACGCGGAGTTTTCATCAATCAAGATCGCCAATTTCCCACTTTCAAACACGCCGCCTGCACGGGATATGTAATCCATCCTCTTTTCATTGGCCCCCTTGGTATACACCATTAACTTCCCCTCGGGGAGCAGCTCATCGAGAACAGAAATAGCGGCAAAAAAATATCCGCCACCATTATCCCGCAAATCAAGGATCAGCCGTTTGCCACCTTGTTCTTTTAATGAGGTCAGGGCTTCGTAAAACTCATCTGCGGTATGCTCGCCAAACTGTTTAATCTTAATATATGCGGTAACGCTATCGATCATATAAGCTGCATCAATTGAACTCACTGAAATTTTATTCCGCGTAATCGTTAAAGGTTCAGACAGTTCTTCCCCAGCTCGGTTTACCCATATCTTCACCACCGTTCCCCTTCTGCCCCTCACTAGATCGACTATCTTTTGCTTGCTGATCTCCACACCCGCAATTCGCGTATCGTTAATCCATATTAATTTATCGCCTCTTAATACGCCAGCTCTATCCGCAGGTCCTTTAGCGCTGACACCTGTCACCAACAAGGTATCATTGACTTCGTAGTATTCCAATCCAATCCCGTCAAAGGTTCCCGAAAGACGTTCTTCTACCGCTTTCACCTCTCGCGATGACATATAGGTGGAATGGGGGTCGAGATGTGTCAGGATCTCACCTATCGCAAAATCCTGAAGTGTATCGATTCCTATTTTGTCAACATACCGTTCTCTTAGGAGTTGTACCATCCTCTGCAGTTTTCCCTGTTTATCGGTTAACCCCAAAGGTAGTATCGCATTGTTACCGACATCTTTCTGCTCATCGGCAAAATTTTGGCCAAGAAATATCCCTATAGCCAGCACGGCGGCATACATCGCTGCAAACAGAAGGTTTTTCTTAGTAGAAGATTGCATAGTCTGGTATCATTGCAAAGGTATCTGTTCTGGCACACTTTTGGTAATTTTTAAAGGTATATGTGTATGTTTAATTAAAAAAAAATTCAACGATATGTTTCACAACTTTTACATAATAAATCGCTAGTTTAGAAAAACAATAGTTGAAAGGTTTAAGAGGAAATACAATGCATGAAATAGAACCTTATTATCGATGGCGCGATGATTACATCGCTGAGGAAGATGAACGTTCGCCCTTCTATGAACGGGAATATAGCGAGTTTGAATTCGATAAGCAAATCTATAACTTTCTGCTGCACCCTCAATGGGACTATTTCGGATCATCAACACTCTATATTAAATTGCTTTATACCGATTATGACCAGGGCTATACGATCATTGAAATGATCGGCGAATGGAACGATGCAATCAATAACGACATTATGCATTTAAAGCGTGAGGTCATCGATCTAATGGTAGATGAAGGAATTAACAAGTTTATCCTGATCGGGGAAAATATATTGAATTTTCATGCCTCCGATGATTGCTATTACGAAGAGTGGTTTGAAGAAATCGATGCGGGCTGGATAGCGGGACTGGATTTCCGGCAGCATGTTATTGAAGAATTCAAGACGAATGATATCGACTATTTTATAAATTTCGGGGGTGGACTGGATACCATAAACTGGAGAAACCTCAAACCAATACAGGTATACCACCATGTCGAAGAACAAATTCAGAAAAGGCTTTCCTAAATTCACAATATGATGCGGATAATCATTGGTGTTCTATTGCTCTTATTCGTTCAATATGCTATTGCACAAGAAGATAAAGAGATTTCATCGCAAGTGAAGATTGAACACCTGCCGATACCCAACGAACAAGGTCAATTATTTTATCTCCAAAGGGATCCCGATTCGAATACCATCGTCTACGCGCTCAATTCAGATAATGGAGCTATAAACGAAGACAATCCAGTTTCTGCCTATTGGATACGTTATAGTGAAAACGGGCAAAAAAAAGACCTTTCTTTTATTCAGCGGAGCATGGCTTATGGTATCAGGCATAAAATGACTGCACCCGACACTTTTGAACTTCATATCCAAGCATATAAACCGCTATTGATAACCCTTGCTCCTCATCCACAAACCGGCAAATACCAAGCTACTGTACAGATGAAAAATAAAAAGATTATTCTTGACCGGATCTTTGTCCGGATAAAAGGAGGATCGTTTTTTAAACCGAACGTACAGTACATCGAGATATTCGGTCGCAATATGGAAAACCACCGAAAAGTAAGCCATCGTTTTAGTCCTTAACCTTAGGAGGAGGGTTATCACTCACACAGCGGAAACCTAGATTATTGCTTGCGCTACCGACTTCTCCTTTCCCTCTGCTCCCCGCAATATACCGCTCACAATACTGTGCATTGCATAGAAAAGAACCTCCTCGCTGTACCCGTTTCACTAGACCAGGCTCTTGGGGATCAAGACTGTCATTAGGACCTTTGGGGTTTTTCTTAGGACTGCTCTGGTAATAGTCTGGTCGATAAAAGTCGGAACACCATTCCCATACATTTCCTTCCATATCATATAAACCCAGCGGATTTGCCGCGTAGCTTTTTATGGGGGAAGTCTCTTCGTATCCATCTTCCTTGCTATTGTTCACAGGAAAATCACCCTGATAGACGTTGGCAACCCATTTACCCCCCGGTTTCAGTTCATCACCCCAATAATAGGTACGATTGGGGCGCATCCCCCGGGCAGCGTATTCCCATTCTGCTTCCGTGGGCAGTCGCTTTCCAGCCCACTTGGCATATGCGGCCGCATCTTCGTAACTTACCTGCACAACGGGGTGGTCTTCTTTACCTTTAATACTACTTCCCGGTCCCTGAGGATGTCGCCAATTTGCCCCCGCAACATATTTCCACCATTGAAGGTAATTGTCTAACCCTACTTTTTTTGAGGGTGGCGTGAAGACAGCAGACCCAGGAACCAACAAATCAAGTGGAACATTTGGAAAATCTTTAGGATCAAGTGTGCGTTCAGCAACGGTCTGGTAACCCGTTGCTTCAACAAAACGGGCAAATTGTGCATTTGTTACTTCATGTTCATCTATCCAAAAACCGTCGAGTGATACTTCATGGACAGGTTGTGCATCTGGAAATGCGTCTGAACCCATACTGAAAACCCCCGATTTTATCCATATCATATTCGAATTATCAGAACCTATGGCTTCGATAGTTGATCCCGATTGCGCTATTGCCGCAGAACGTGACGGAAGTCCGTCCGAAACACATACAGCAACACTATCATCCAAGACGTGCTCATGCTGATCGGTAGAATGATGCATCCCGTTTTCTTCCTTCTGTCTTTGCGGTTGATTACAGGAAGATTGTATACCAATAAAAGCTATAAATAATATCAAATATAAAATTGAACGTTTGGCCTCTAATCTATCCATATCTTGCTTACCTATTGCTTTTCTCTATAAAACCCACTTTTTATCGATGCTTCACAAAGTTACAACTTGAATTTAAATATATCTATCGTCCAGTATATAACTTCGTTTTGTTTATAAATAAATTATCTGCACTTTTGCAGTGCTTATTCAGAAAGACGGAGGGATTAGACCCTGCGAAGTCTTGGCAACCTGTGCTTACAAGGTGCTAAATTCTACTCAGAAGAAACTATTATTCTGAGAAAGATAAGCGAAGCCTTACTACCGGCTTTCGAATATAGCTATTTTATAATAAATGTTGAGGGAAGATTAATTTAACTGGTCTTTTGAGTGGTATAAAATGAGCATAAGAGAAGAATTAACAAAAAGGATCTTAATTATTGATGGTGCAATGGGCACAATGATCCAACCTTATCAATTGAGTGAGGGTGATTTCCGTGGAGAACGCTTTGTTAATCATGGCTGTGATGTGAAAGGCAACAACGATTTATTGAACATAACACGTGCTGATATCGTATTGGAAATCCATCGTGCTTATTTGGAAGTGGGGGCAGATATTATCGAAACGAATACCTTCAGTTCGCAACGTATTTCCATGACCGATTATGCGATGCAGGAATTGGTTTACGAATTGAATTTTGAAGGTGCCCGCCTGGCTAAAATAGCTGCAGATGAATTTAATTTAAAAACACCTGACAAACCAAGGTTTGTAGCGGGGGCGATTGGTCCTACAAACCGCACGCTTTCACTTTCCCCGGATGTCAATGACCCGGGGTTTCGGGCAATCTCATTCGATGAGTTGACCGAAGCTTATTATGAGCAAGTCAGGGGTTTGGTAGACGGAGGCGTGGATGTGCTCCTTATTGAGACGATATTTGATACCCTAAATGCAAAAGCAGCTATCTTCGCGATCAAGAAATATGAGAAAGAACTAAAGGCGAAGAATCTATTGCAACATGATTCGCAACTGGAAATCATGATTTCCGGAACAATTACGGATGCAAGTGGAAGAACCCTTTCCGGACAGACCGTAGAAGCGTTCTTAAATTCTGTACTTCATGCGTCTCCATTATCCATCGGATTGAATTGCGCTTTGGGAGCAAAAGATATGCGCCCACATATTGCCGAGCTCTCCGAAAAAGCCCCCTGTTTTGTTTCAGCTTACCCCAATGCAGGCCTTCCGAACGAATTCGGGGCATATGACGAGGAGCCTCATGAAACCGCCCATCTCGTGGACGATTTTGTGACCAGCGGATTTGTGAATATCGTAGGTGGCTGTTGTGGAACAACTCCTGAACATATCGCCTGCATTGCCGCAAAAGCTGCTCGCGTGCAACCCAGGGTTCCTCCGCAATTGCCTCCATATTTGCGTTTAAGCGGATTGGAAGCAGTAACCCATCAGCCTGATAGCCTCTTTATCAATATTGGTGAACGGACCAATATTACAGGATCCCCTAAATTCTCTAAGTTAATCTTAAACGGCGACTTCGAAGCTGCCCTTTCGGTTGCCAGGCAGCAGGTTGAAGGAGGTGCTCAAATTATTGACGTCAATATGGATGAGGGGATGCTTGATTCAGAAGCGGCAATGGTGAAATTTCTCAATTTAATTGCTTCAGAACCCGATATTGCTAAATTACCCATCATGATCGACTCTTCCCGTTGGTCTGTCATTATCGCAGGGTTAAAATGTTTACAGGGGAAAGGCATCGTCAACTCGATCTCTTTAAAAGAAGGAGAGGAAGAATTTTTGGACCATGCACGTCAAGTCATGGATTTCGGAGCAGCGGTCATTGTCATGGCCTTTGATGAAACGGGACAAGCCGATAATTTTGAAAGAAGAATTGAAATCTGTGAACGATCGTATAAATTACTGACGGGCATTGGTTTTCCTCCTCAGGATATTATTTTTGACCCCAATATTTTAACGGTTGCCACTGGTTTGGAGGAGCATAATAACTATGCCGTAGATTATATCAAGGCCACCCGTTGGATCAAAGAAAACCTACCTTATGCCAAAGTGAGTGGTGGGGTAAGTAATATATCATTCTCTTTTAGGGGCAATAATGTGGTCCGGGAAGCGATGCACTCCGCATTTTTATTCCACGCCATAAAAGCGGGCATGGATATGGGGATTGTGAATGCCGGTATGTTGGAAGTATATGAAGAGGTTGAGCCTACTTTACTCAAACATGTGGAAGATGTTCTCTTTAACCGGGACGAAGAAGCAACGGAACGCTTGGTCGTCTTTGCTGATACGATAAAAAGTAAAGGGAAGGTCCTTGTAAAAGATGAAGAATGGCGGAAAGGAACTGTGCAAGAGCGTTTATCCCACTCTCTTGTAAAAGGAATTATTGAATATCTTGATGAAGATGTAGAAGAAGCCCGCTTGGCTTATCCCGAACCCATTGAAGTAATTGAGGGCCCGCTAATGGATGGGATGAATGTTGTGGGAGATCTCTTTGGTTCAGGAAAAATGTTTTTACCACAGGTCGTAAAATCGGCACGCGTGATGAAAAAAGCGGTAGCTTACCTCCTTCCCTTCATTGAGGCCCAGAAATCTAAAAATGACGATACGGAAAACAAAAAAGGCACGGGAAAAATCTTAATGGCCACCGTAAAAGGGGATGTCCATGATATTGGAAAAAATATTGTTGGGGTAGTCCTGGCATGCAATAATTTTGAAGTGATCGACTTAGGTGTTATGGTACCGCCACAAAAAATCATCGATGAAGCCGTAAGGCACAAGGTAGACCTCATTGGCTTAAGTGGCTTGATTACTCCTTCGCTGGATGAAATGGTCAATTTTGTCAAAGAAGCGGAAAGGCAAAGCCTTACCCTTCCCATCCTCGTTGGCGGTGCCACCACCTCGCGCATCCATGCCGCTGTAAAGATAGCACCTCATTATTCGGGGCCCTTGGTTCACGTACTGGATGCATCAAGAAGCGTAGGAGTCTGCAGCAATCTGTTGAATGAAGAAACCAAAAATGCCTACACCGATACCATCAGGGCTGAATATGACCGTGCGAGAGAAGCGCATCTAAATAAACGCGATGACAAACGTTATGTTGGTATTGAAGAAGCCAGGAAAAACCATTTCAAGATCGACTGGGGAAGTTATGTGCCTCCCAAGCCAAGTTTCCTTGGGACAAAAACATTAAAAGACTTTCCGTTGCGCGAGCTTCTTCCGTATATTGACTGGACACCATTTTTTCATACCTGGGAACTCCGTGGTAGCTATCCGAGGATATTGACTGATAAATATGTGGGGACGGAAGCTGTGAAAGTATTCGAAGACGCACAACAAATGATCAATAGCGTGGTAGAAAACAAGCTTCTTCAGGCAAACGGCGTAATGGGTTTTTGGCCTGCAAATAGTGTAGGAGACGACATCGAACTGTATGTGGATGATTCCCGAACCACCGTGTTAGCTACGATCCATACCCTGCGTCAGCAGGCAGAAAAAGTGAAAAATCAACCTTATTATGCCCTTTCTGATTTTATAGCCCCGAAAGATAGCGGCATTGCGGATTATTTTGGAGGTTTTGCCCTTACCGCCGGATTAGGATGTGATGAGCTTGTAGCCGACTATGTAAAAGATCATGATGATTACAATAGCATCATGATCAAAGCATTGGCTGACCGTCTCGCTGAATCTTTCGCCGAAAAGATGCATGAAATGGTTAGAAAAGATTATTGGGGATATGCTGCCAATGAGGATTTTTCAAACGATGAGCTCATTAAGGAAAAATATGCCGGCATCCGCCCGGCACCAGGTTACCCCGCTTGTCCCGAGCATTCGGAGAAAAGCACTTTATTTGATTTGTTGGATGCCGAAGCAAAAACCGGCCTACACCTTACCGAGAATTATGCAATGTTCCCCACCGCCGCCGTAAGTGGTTTTTACTTTTCCCATCCTCAATCCCGCTATTTTGGATTGGGTAAAATTATGAAAGATCAGGTGGAAGACTATGCTAAAAGAAAAAACTGGTCATTGACAGATGCCGAAAAGTGGTTAAGCCCGAACTTAGGATATTAAAAACCGACAATAATCTGCTTATATGCAAAGTACTATCATCGCTATACAATCTTACTCATGAAAATTACCGACTATATAAAAAACGCGAAAGGGAAGGCCTTATTTTCTTTTGAATTACTGCCGCCGATAAAAGGGCAAAGTATTCAGGGCATATACAATACAATTGACCCCTTAATGGAGTACAAACCTTCTTTTATCGACATCACCTATCTTCGTGAAGATTATATCTATAAAGAACATCAAGGTGGCCTGCTTGAGAAAATTGCGTATAGGAAAAGGCCAAGTACAGTCGCGATTGCCGCGGCCATCATGAATAAATACAAAGTGGATACTGTTCCTCATTTGATCTGCGGCGGTTTTACCAAAGAAGAAACAGAAAATGCCCTGATTGATTTGCATTTCCTCGGTATCAATAATGCCTTGCTTTTACGGGGGGATGCCCGGAAAACCGATCCGGCTTTCCTTCCTACACCTGGCGGGCACGCCTATGCATCTGACCTCTTACAACAAGTAATGCAGATGAACCATGGCAAATATTTGCACAATGAAACAGATACTTTTGAAAAGACCGATTTTTGCATCGGCGTTGCGGGCTATCCGGAAAAACACTTCGAAGCTCCAAATTTTGAGACGGATTTTAAATACCTTAAGAAGAAGGTCGAATTAGGTGCAAATTTTATCGTCACTCAAATGTTCTTTGACAATAAGAAATACTTCGATTTTGTAAAGAAATGCCGGGAGAATGATATCCTTGTTCCTATTATCCCCGGATTAAAACCTATCACAGGGCCTAAGCAGTTGGTTTCTTTGCCGAAAACCTTTCATATCGATTTGCCTTTGGCTTTGAGTGAAGCTATACGTGCTTGTAAGGCCGATAAGGAAATAAAAGAAATAGGGATTGAATGGACAATCAATCAATGCAAAGAGTTGGTCGCTGAAGGTGCACCCGTATTGCATTTTTATACCATGGGTAATCCTGAGCCGACGAGAAGAATAGCGGAAGCCATTTTTTAATTTAATCATGGGTATTTTATTTTACTTGTATGCCTCTTGTCTTTCAAGAAATCCCGATTTTATGGCATTTTTTGAAGAAACGTCTTAAAATGTATAATTTTACCAACCATGATCCCTACTAAAATCCCCGTCCAAAAGCTTCGCACTTTCACGAAACAGGTATTCTTGTCAATGGGCTGTACGGAAGAACATGCCAACCTAGCCGCCGACGTATTGATTAAAGCTGACTTACGTGGAATTGATTCGCATGGTGTAGCAAGATTAATTGGTTATGTGCGGTTATGGGAAAAGGAACGCATTAATAGCCGTCCGGAAATTAAAATCGAGCATGAAACGCCGAGCACCGCTACCATTGATGGTGATAAGGGCTTGGGCCTGGTCGTTGCTCCATATGCGATGAAGATCGCCATGGCGAAAGCAGAACAATTCGGCTCTGGTTGGGTAGCGGTCAAAAACTCCAATCACTTCGGTATTGCAGGTTACCATGCGATGATGGCTTTGGACAAGGACATGATTGGAATGGCCATGACCAATGCAAGTCCCTTGGTGGCTCCTACTTTCTCCAAAGAACGGATGCTGGGTACTAATCCCATTTGTTATGCATTTCCGGCGGGGAAATATCCCCCGATAATTGTGGATATGGCCACTTCAGCGGCAGCAAATGGAAAACTGGAGATTGCACAACGCAAGAAGGAATCCATTCCAGAAGGCTGGTTGCAAGATAAAGAAGGAGTTTCATCTACAAATGCCCACGGCTTAAAAGAGGGAGGTGCCCTTTTACCATTGGGGACCGACAGAACCCATGGTAGCCATAAAGGTTTTGCATTAAGCTCGGCTGTCGATATATTTTCAGCGGTTTTATCGGGTGCCAACTATGGTCCCTGGGCTCCCCCTTTCGTTGCTTTTTTAAATCCGGCAGACCATCCCCCAGGGGAAGGCCTAGGCCATTTTGTAGGCGCAATGCGCGTTGATGGTTTCCGCCCCGTTGAAGACTTTAAAAAACACATGGATCAATGGATTTCCCGTTTTAAAACCTCCCAACCTATTGAAGCATCGCAAAAGGTTGTAATACCGGGAGAACCTGAATTTTATGCCGAACAGGCCAACAGGGTGCATGGAATTAATGTAGCTGCATCCGTGAAAGAAGAATTGGACTTTCTTGCCAAACGTTTCAGTATCGAAGCATTATAGCCTTTGTTCTTTTTAATAGATGACTAAAGGTTATGTTGTACCCTCCATGAAAGGTATCAATAATATTACTTAGATTTACCTTTTCTTACTAGACGGACAAACAACTATCATTAGGGTTTCTCCACGATATCGCTTTTGCTGCATGGACTATAATAGCCCATACGTGAGGCTATCGCTTCTAAAATTTTTGCTGGCTTTTTTCACATTGGGAATGGCCGTTCCCGGTGCCGCGCAAACACAGATAGATCGATTAACACAAGCATTGCATGAAGAAAACAATGACTCCATAAGGATTAAGATACAAATCGACCTTTCCCGGAAAATTCATGAGAAAAAACACGATGAAGAGAAAGAGTATCGTTATGCCCAGGCTGCAATTGAAAAGGCTTTATTTATAAAAAACAAATTATTATATGCTATTGCTTTAGACAATTTGGGCTTGCTCTATCGGTATCATAAACATTATTCAGAAGCAATTACTTTACATACAAAAGCATTCGCTTTAGTAGACAGCTTACCCAACCAGGCTGTTCAAGAAATGATCTTTGCCAATAATGCTGGCTTGGCTTACCGGTATAACGAGAATTATGCCCAAGCGGTTTTTTATTACTTAAAAGCATTAAGAATAGCCGAAGCAAATAATGATTTAAGAAATATCGCCATTTCATGCAATGGGCTTGGCAATACCTTCGCCAATATCCCGGGAAAGGAGGATGAAGCATTGCAATACTTCGAACGTTCATTAGCGGCGGAAGAAGAGCGAGGGAACAGTTTAGGTGTGGCAATGAATTACTTATCTATAAGCGATTACTACACGTTAAAGAAGCAATATGCCAAATCAAGAAATTACCTCGACAAACTATTACTGATCAATCAAAAGCGCGGAGACCGACATGGGTTGGCTATTACCTATGAATTTTATGGTCATAATTATCTCCAAGAGGGAGTTGACCTGGAAAAAGCCGATAGTTATTTTGAACAATCATTCCAACAGTTTGAGGAATTGGGAGACCTCCGTAAGCAAGCAGATGTGCTAGCCAATCGCGGTGACGTCAACCACAAGCAAGGAAAGGACGAACCAGCACTCCGCTATTATCTCCGATCGATGGCTTTGGGCAAAAAAACCGGAAACAAAGGGATTATGTTGCGTACGTCTAAAAAGCTATCCGAGATCTATGAATCGTGGTCTGATTCCGCAAAAGCACTTTATTTTTTTAAGTTAGCACAAGAATATAAAGACAGTATTGACATTGTCGATCAGGAGATCCAGATCGCCGCATTAAGTAAAAAGTATGATATAGAACAAAAGGAGTCACAGATTGAACTATTAGAGAAAGACAATACCCTTCGGCTGGCTGAGCTTTCCGCCCAGAGAGAAAAATTAAAGAACCGCGGAATATCCATTTTATTTCTTCTTACAGGTTTTATTGCTATTATAATAATTTCCTTTATGCAGTACCGCAATATCTCCATGAAAAGAAAAGCGACGCTTTTACTCGCCGAAGAAGAAAAGAAAAAACTGAATGCCATTTATGAAAAGGAATTAGCCCAGGCTGAAATGTTGGCAACACGTTTGCAGATGAACCCACATTTTCTTTTTAATTGCTTGAATTCCATTAAATACCTCATTCAGGTCAATCAACACAAAGAAGCGGTAAAGTACTTAGTTACCTTCAGTCGTTTCGTTCGAATCATCCTGGAAACGTCGAAGAAACATGCGATCCCATTAGACGAAGAACTGTCACTAATCCGCTATTATCTCATCTTAGAAGCAAGCCGTTTTGATGATCGTTTCTCCTTTAATATAATCACAGATCCAAATGACCAACTGGATGACATCTTATTGCCCCCCTTGTTGCTCCAACCTTTTGTGGAAAATGCGATATGGCATGGATTATTACCTAGCGAGAAAGAAGATAAAACCCTTGATATTATTGTTTCCAGGCATCAATACACGGTAGATATCTTTATCAATGATAATGGTATTGGCCGCCAAAAGGCAAAAGAGAATACCCATAAACCCCATACAAGTATGGGCACTCAAATAACAATGGACCGTATTCATTTATTTAATGATAATTATCCGGCTTTTATTTCCTGTGAGATCATAGACAGAACAAGCGAGGACGGCATTCCCAATGGAACATCGGTAAGCATCAAAATAATCAATGAATCCCCATGAAGATCCTATTCCATCTAATCTTATCAAAAAAGCCGCCTTGCTTATCGATACTTAACCAGACAAACAATGCTTTACCCACAATATGATCTTCCGGAACAAAACCCCAATACCGCGAATCGGCAGAATTATGCCGATTATCGCCCATCATCCAGTAATAATCCATTTTAAAGGTGTAAGTGTCTTCCTTTTGTCCATTAATGTAGTACCCCTCGGTCTTTTTTTCCAAGGTATTGCCTTCATAAATGGTAATAGCACGTTCGTATAAAGGCAGGGTCGTGCTATCCAATTGAACGGTCCACCCTTTCTTTGGAATGATGATTGGCCCATAATTATCGCGATTCCAATCATATTGACCATACCCACCTCCAGGAAATATTCCCCCCTCTGCACTTGCTTCCGGATTAATTACGGGTTTAACAACCTCTACATTTGACCAAGATGCCACGATTTCCGATTGCTTTCTGGTCATGGTAAAGACGTATTCGGTAGCAGCCTGTCGTTGCCATTCAATCCGCATATCGAATAACGTGAGCGGATTTAAGTCAGTACCATTTGTAATCACCAAGTAAGTAGTTTGGCTCCCCTCTGCATCAGATGATTCCTTTCCGTTAACATATACCTGTGAGTTTATAATTTGTACAGTATCGCCCGCGATACCAATACATCTTTTAATGTAATTCTCGCGTTTATCAACCGGACGGTTTAAGGGAGGATCTGCATCCATTGGGTAGTTAAACACCACCACGTCATTCCGTTCTATTGACTCAAAGCCGGGCAAACGATGGTAATCAAGCTCTATGCCTTCCCAATAGGCTTTTCCTCCGGTTATGGGCATCGTGTGATGAGCAAAAGGAAAAGCGACCGGCGTCATCGGAATACGCGGGCCATAATTTACTTTACTGACGAACAAAAAGTCACCGACCAATAAGCTTTTCTCCATAGATGCCGTTGGTATCATATACGCCTCAATTAAGAATGCACGGATCAATGTCGCTGCCACTACTGCGAAAATGATGGCATCTGCCCATTCCCGGGAGGCGGACTTTTTATAAGGGTATTTTTCCTTAAATTCTACCGTAGCAGATTTTCCCCAATAACTTGTTGTCCGATCTGTGCCCCATAAAGGAAATACCACAAATGGAAGGACAATCGTAGCAAAATGCTCCCAAAAAGACCTTTTGCCAAAACTTTTAACAAAATCCAGATAGAGGCTAATGGCGACAAAAATATTCAATAATGGGACGAGCAATAGGATGACGGGCCATGCAGCTCTTCCCGTAATCTTGGTAATAACATATTCGCGGTAAAAAGGAACAAGTGCCTCCCAGCCTGGTCTTCCAGCCTTTATGAATAACTTCCATAGACCAAAATGGATGGCGATTAAAAGAATAAAAAACAATAAATAATTCATGTAATATTAATTTTAAGAGCGCAAATCATCAAAAATAAACATTTCCCTCACGTTGAAAAATCCCTTTTTTTGCTGCAACCATTCGGCACCCATCAAAGCTCCAAGTGCAAAACCCGCACGGTTATGTGCAGTATGTTTAAATTCCAACTGATCCACTTCGGAACTATAAAGAACAGTGTGTGTGCCTGGGACATTTTCTATTCGGTAAGATTCGATCAGTAATTGATCCGGTTTCGGAATCACTTCATCGTCATCGCCTACTATTGTATTAACCCAATCGCTTTTATTATCACTATTCTCAATAATTCCTTCTGCAATCGTTATGGCAGTCCCGCTCGGCGCATCTAACTTTGCAGTATGATGAATTTCTTCGACTTGTACATCATATTGCTTATGGGGGCGCATTGCTTTTGCCAATAATCTATTAATATGGAAAAAAATATTTACCCCTATACTAAAGTTAGAGCCATAAAGGAGGGATTTGTTACCCGTTATACATTTCTTTTTCACGGTCTCGATTTCGTCATACCATCCGGTAGTACCAACGACCACAGGCAGATCAGCTTCGAAGCAAAGGTCAATATTGTCCAGAATACCATTGGGAGTACTGAAATCAATAGCCACATCAGCCACTTGCAAGTCGCCCGCCTGTATGTTGTCGCGGTTATGCTCATCAACGATCAACATTACTTCATGCCCACGCTCAATCGCATATTTTTCAATAATCTGGCCCATTTTGCCATAGCCCAAAAGTGCAATATTCATAATGACTTTTTTTGAATTTTATAGTGCAATATACAACATTATCTGATTTCTATAGTCACTTTTTCCAATGACTTCCCGAGGTATCGAAAAGCAACACATAGGGAGATTATGGCAGTAAGAGGGAGATTTTAATACCCGTAGTAGGCAATTGCTTATAAGCATATTGACCTGGCAAATATTGAAAACTGGGAGCTATCCTCAGAGCCACGTCATCCATATCATACCTTAAGAACATTCCGCTTACATATGCTTCAATTGCATTGAGGGCATACACACCAAGGCCTATCAATACGCATAAGTCCCTATTCCGCCGATAAGCATCTTTGGCCGTTATTAAATAACTGGTTTCAAATGAGGCGAGGAACTCATCTTCGGGTTGGTCGTTATGTGCCGACCGATACTGCAACTCACCTAATACCCAATGATAGTTTTCCTGATTAAAATTGAATACTAGGGCTGTCCCTGCAAAACCACCATATATCGCAGGAACGGTAATCCACCACAACTTAGGACTGACGATCCCTTTCGCTTTCATCTCGTCTTTACGCATTCGCCATTGTTTTGCATTGTACAGCTGTCCCCAACCCGGAACAATGAGGGATCTTACTACCGCCCTTTTGGTTATTGCTTCCAAAGCCAAACGGGTGGAATCTTTATATATGGATTCTTCTGATTGTTTTTTCTTTTGTTTTACTGAATCTTTTCGCGATTTAGTGGCATCCTGCGGCTGGTCTGTCGTTAAATTCAGCGTGTCCCGCATATTGTAGGTATCAATCGAAATACGTTTGTTGGCGCGTCGTACAGAATCGGCATCCTGTGCATATGCAACGGAAATATGATAGGCTATGAATAACAAGAATGCACAACTTCGCGAAAACATTACCAGTCTAATAATTCCAGAATGCGATTAAGATCTTCTTCTGAGTGAAAGGGAATTTCGATGGCTCCTTTGTTCTTATTTGCAGCAACGGTTAGCTTTACCTTGGTAGCGAATTTCGAAGCCAAATCATCCTCGATTTTTTGATAATGAAAGGATATTCCTTTTCCCGCTTGCGATTTATTTTTACTCTTTCCCTTTTTATCGGCTTGAAGGGCACGTACGAATTCTTCCACCTTTCTTACGGAAAGCCCTTTCTTTAAGATTTCCTGATGAATAAAGAGCTGCTTCTCCACGTCTTCAACATTAATTAACGCACGTGCATGGCCCATCGATATTCTATTATCGCGAATAGAAGCCTGTATACTGGGAGGTAATTTTAATAGGCGAAGGTAATTGGTAACCGTTGATCGGTTTTTGCTCACCCGATCACCAAGTTCTTCTTGCTTCAATGAACACTCTTCGATCATCCGTTGAAAGCTTAAGGCAACTTCAATGGCGTTAAGATTTTCCCTTTGAATATTTTCAATGAGTGCCATCTCCAACATTTGCTGGTCATTGGCGGTACGTATATAGGCTGGTATTTCTGTTAAACCGGCCAATTTAGAAGCCCGTAAACGGCGTTCCCCGGAAATTAACTGATAGCTATGGGTTGATAGTCGCCGAACCGTAATGGGCTGAATCAAGCCCTGTAATTTGATCGATTCAGCTAATTCTGAAAGTGCATCCGCATCAAAGTCGGTACGAGGCTGGAAAGGGTTTACTTCAATGTATTCAATCTTGACGGTGCTAATGGCGCCTGCCGTGGGGGGTACATCACGTTCAACGGGTTTGCGATTTAGATGTTGAACCTCCTCGCTATCATTCAACAATGCACTTAATCCTCGTCCTAATCCTGTTTTTCGCTGTTGTGCCATATTATCTTAATGTCTCGTGTTGACTTTCAGCTTTCCGCATACCGTTCTTTAACAAAATTTCCCGGGCCAAGTTTAAGTAATTTATGGCTCCCTTGCAATTGGCATCATGCATGATTACCGATATGCCGAAACTAGGAGCCTCGCTTAACCGGGTATTACGCTGAATGATCGTATCAAAGACCAGATCATTAAAATGCGAACGCACCTCATCCACGACTTGATTGGATAGGCGCAAACGTACGTCATACATTGTCAATAATATTCCTTCGATCTCAAGGGCCGGGTTTAACCGGTTCTGTACAATTTTTATTGTATTTAATAATTTTCCGAGCCCTTCGAGTGCAAAATACTCACATTGGACCGGTATAATTACCGAATCTGCAGCGGTAAGGGCATTAATAGTAATCAATCCTAAAGAGGGGGAACAGTCGATGATGATGAAATCATACACATCTTTTACTTTTTCAAAAACCGTTCTCATCTTGAATTCCCGCTCTTCCAAGTTGATCATCTCAATTTCTGCACCCACCAGATCAATATGGGCCGGTAATAAATCCAAGTTTGGCGTTTCAGTAGAACGGATTGCTTCAAAAGGATCCAGATTATTTATAATACATTCGTATATACTTGCTTTTATTGTCCGCGGATCGTATCCAATACCAGAAGTGGAATTCGCCTGGGGATCCGCATCCACTAATAAGGTGCGGTACTCCAAAACAGCTAAACTGGCTGCTAAATTTATGGATGAAGTTGTTTTTCCAACTCCCCCTTTTTGATTGGCTAATGCTATTATTTTACCCATAAATACGATTTCCGTCGTTAAATATTATTAACTTCGCTGTTCCTTTTTTATAAAAGGCTAAGATACGAAAAATCCCTGTTTTTCTATTGGATAAAACGCTCTTTTAATACACAACTCATAATGATTACAATCATTTCAGGAACCAATCGGGTGAATAGTCACACCCTTAAAGTGGCAAATTTTTATCTTAAAGAGATTCAAAAACAAGAAACCGATGTTTCTTTATTCTCGTTGGAAAATCTTCCACAAAACATTATCGTTTCTGATTTATATGGCGCAAGAAGCGATGCTTTTCAGCCTATACAGGAGTTAATGAATAAGACCACCAAATTTTTATTTATCATTCCCGAATATAATGGAAGCTTCCCCGGTGTATTAAAAACTTTTATTGATGCCTGCAGTTATCCCGATAGCTTTTATGGAAAAAAAGTTGCCCTAACGGGTATCTCAAGCGGAAAATATGGAAATATCAGGGGAGTTGAGCATTTCACCGGTGTATGCAATTATTGCCATTTGCATGTTTTGCCTTTGCGTTTACATATCCCTCTTATAAGGCAAGAACTTGACGATATGGGCAATTTGTTCAAGCCAGATACACTCCGCTTTGTGCAGGAACAAATCTCTCTCTTCCTGACGTTTTAAGCCCATTTAGTTGCTTCCTATTTTAGTTTGCCTTTAGGAGTATATTCCTTCACTTCTCCATATTGAACCAGTTTGTCTTTAAATTCACTCACATTGCCCACGATGACCACGTAGGCATGCTCAGGTTTTATGAATTTAGGTGTTAATGCCTTGAGTTGTTCTGCGGTGATCGCATCTAAATTTTTCAAGTAGTTTTTATAGTAATTTTTAGGCAACTTATGGATCTCGGTATTGATTGCAAAGTTTGCGAGGGTTGATGGTTTCTCTAAGGAGCGGCCAAAACTGCCGGTAAGGAACGCTTTCCCATTTCTCACTTCTTCTTCCGTAATGGTATTTTCATTCATCCGTTTCAATTCATGAAAGAACTCATGTACTGCGCTGTCGGTCACTGCGGTCCTCACATTTGCGTTCGCTGAAAATTCTCCACTGATTTTGCTCGGACTAATACTGGAATAAGCCCCATAGGTATATCCCTTAGCTTCGCGAAGATTCATGAACAACCGGGAAGAGCCCCCTCCTCCCAATATATAAGACAATAAACTGGATGCAATACGATCCGGGCTGTTGTAGGCCAAATCAACTGGATAGGTAATATTGATAACCGATTGCACACTCGAAGGGCGATCAACCAATACCACTTGGCTTTCTTCCGGAATTTCTGCTGCTGGCCATTGATGGGTCGGAACCTTTCCTTTTTGCCAATGCCCGAAATATTGTTTCACCAGTTTAACGGCTTCCTTCTTTGTAATGTCTCCTACGATCGCTAAATATGCCACATTGGGTTTAAAATACGCCGCATAATACGACTGGATATCTGCCACTTCTATTTCACCAACTGTTTCTTCTGTGGCAGTTTCTCCATAAGGATGGTGATGCCCATACATTACAGCATTCGAGACAATGGACGAAATGGAATTTGGATCATCCTTCTCAGCAGCAAGGGAAGATATGGTCTGTTTTTTAATCTTTGCGAGCTCATCAGGTGGGAAACTAGGATTCAACAGCACGTCGGTAAATAAATCCAAAAGACTTTCCTGATATTTTTTTAACGAAGAAGCACTGGCGGTATGTGCGCCAACACGAATAGTGCCTCCAATCTGGTCAATGGCTTCATCCAGCTGGTCTTTATTACGATTTTTTGTTCCGCTCCGCATCAATTCTCCTACCATATCAACGAAACCTGCTTTATGTCCTTCAAGAACAGGATCCGTATCCAATACGAGCGAGAAGCTCACACGTGGTAACTTATGATTTTCCACCACGAATACTTTTAAACCGTTAGGCAAATGAAATGTTTCAGCTTTCCCAATGTTGATTGTTGGCGTGGGGCCAGGCTGGGGATAACTGCTGCGGTCTACCTGCGCAAACGCGGTTTGGACCATAAAAAATGTCAATAATAAATATAAACTAGTGCGTTTCATCTGAAATCATTTCTACGTTAAAACTATTCTCGGTTTGTATTCCCAGCATCGCTTTGTTTCTGGGCAGATTTTGGTAAATAATGAAGAACCACACGGCCTTCCCGGCGAAGATACTCTTTGGCAACACGCTGGATATCCTCAGGTTTCACCTGATTATATTTCTCCATCTCCTTGTTAATCTCGTTGGCATCTCCAAAATATACTTTACTTTCCGCTAAGTTTTGTGCAATACCTTCCATGGAAGCATTTTTAGAAACAACTGAATTTTCCACCTGGGCCAAAAGCTTTTTGAAATCCTGTTCAGAGATGCCTTCCGTTTTTACTTTTTCAATTTGGGCATCGATACTCTTTTCCAAGGAATCAACATTCACCCCTTTATTGGTAACGCCGTACAACAAAAACAGGCCCCCATCTTCCAAACTCAACGGTATTGCCATTACAACCACCGCTTTCTGTTGTTTATCAACGATCTCTTTCGTCAACAACGAGCTTTTCCCTCCAGTAAGATAGGTGGAAAGCATATCCAATGCATAAGATTCTGGATCATCTTTTGGGGGAAGGTTATAGGCCTCTATTACGGCAGGCAACTGGATGTTATCATACACGATATCGCGGATCTCTTCATGTCGTTTCGGTTCAGTTATTTCAGGACGATCGATCTTGTGGGTACCTTTCGGGATCTCGGAAAAGTACGTCTTTATCCATTTTTCCGTTTGAGCATAATCAAGATCTCCGGCAATGGTAAGGATCGCGTTATTGGGCACATAATACGTTTTATAGAATTGCATGAACTCATCCAACTTGGCCGCGTTTAAATGTTCCATTGACCCGATGGGTGCCCATCTATAAGGGTGCTTGTGATAAGCACGCTTCAGGACTTCGACCAGGATGCTACCATAGGGTTGGTTATCAATTCGCTGGCGCTTCTCTTCTTTTACAACTTCACGTTGTGTATTGACGCCTATGGTATCTATTTTGGCATGCAACATCCGCTCACTCTCCATATAAAGCGCCGTCTCCAAATAATTGGAAGGAACAACTTCATAATAATAGGTTTGGTCATTGGAGGTAAAAGCATTCAATGTACCCCCAATAGATTGTATTTTCTTAAAGTATTCTCCTCGTCCAATATTCTCACTCCCTTCAAACAATAGGTGTTCAAAGAAGTGGGCAAAGCCGGTACGCGCTGGATTTTCATTTTTTGAACCGACATGATAAAGTACCGATACCGCCACAATTGGCGTTGTTCTATCTTGATGCATAATTACATGTAGACCATTCTCTAATGTAAATTCCTTAAATTTAATATCGGTTTGTGCATGGACATCGATTGCTATGCCCAGCACAACCGCCAAAAATACCATTACCCGGCTATTTACTTTCATCTGCGAATGAGTTAATTTTTTTTGCAAAAATACAATTAGATAGGTTAAATATTGCTATATTGTTATAATATTTTTGATATACGCCTAAAATTTACGATTTTATCAAAAATAACGATCGCCTCTAATGTCAAGCTTGGCTTTAGATATAGATCAGGATTTCCTGAAATGAATAGCATAAGGCTATACCACAATATTCACGATCCTGCCTTTCACGAAAATGATTTTTTTGGGAAGTCTGTCATCAAGATATCGCTGGACATCTTCATTCTCCATAACGGTTTTCTCCACCTCCGCGGCGTCAAGATTTAAAGGAAGTTTAAGATTCAATTTCGTCTTTCCATTTATAGAGATAGGATAATCGAATTCATTTTCAATCAAATAATCAGGATTATACGCAGGAAAAGACGCATACGACAGCTCCCCCGCATCATTACCCAGTTTTTCCCATAACTCTTCCGTAATGTGCGGCGCATAAGGTGAAAGTATAATGCAAAGATCCTGCAAAATTTCACGTTTATTGCACTTGAGATCAGTCAGCTCATTGATGGCTATCATGAAGGCCGAGACAGAGGTGTTAAAAGAAAAACGCTCGATATCTTCCCCGACTTTCTTAATAATTTTATGGAGTGACTTCAATTCGGCAGGGGTCGGTCTTTCATCCGATACATAAAAATTAAATTGCTCATCATGAAAGAGTTTCCAGAATTTTCGTAAAAATTTGAAAACGCCTTCAATACCGTTCGTATTCCAGGGTTTACTTTGCTCTAAAGGACCGAGAAACATTTCGTACATCCGCAGTGTGTCTGCTCCGTAGGTGTCAATAATATCGTCGGGATTAACCACATTAAATTTTGACTTCGACATTTTCTCTACTTCATGCCCACAATAGTATTTACCGTTCTCTAAGATAAACTCTGCATTTCTATATTCGGCCCTTGAGGCCTTGAACTTTTCAATGTTTAAGATGTCATTCGTTACGATATTGACATCTACATGGAGCTTTGTTGTACGATACCGGTCTTTTAATCCATGAGAAACGAAGGTATTCGAATCTTTCTTCTCTCTCTCCAACAGGCGATAAACAAAATTTGACCGCCCTTGGATCATTCCTTGATTAATGAGCTTTTTAAAAGGTTCCTCTTCCACTACCCAACCTAAATCTTTTAAGAATTTATTCCAGAACCGGCTATATAATAAATGTCCTGTTGCATGTTCTGAACCACCGATATATAAATCTACCGCTCTCCAATAGGCCACCGCTTCTTTGGAAACAAAGGCGTCATTGTTTTGCGCATCCATATAACGGTACCAATACCAACTGGAACCCGCCCATCCAGGCATGGTACTTAACTCGTAAGTCCACCCTTTTGCCCGTGCAAGTGGAGGTTCTCCACTTGCTGTGGGAAGGTACTGATCGACCTCAGGCAAATGCAAGGGCAAATCGTTTTCTTCCAATAGATAGGGGATGCCATTTTTGAAATATACGGGTACCGGCTCTCCCCAATAACGCTGACGACCAAAAATGGCATCGCGCATACGGTAGTTTATTTTAGCAGCTCCTTTGCCAATTTCTTTCAATTTTGCCAGTAAAAGCGGAAGGGCTTCTTCGTAGCTCAATCCGTTCATAAAGTCGGAATTAATATAATTTCCTTCTTTTGATGGATCGGCTTTTTCCTCCAATCTTTGCTGGTCAAGAATAGCTATAATTGGCAAATCAAAATGTTTGGCAAAAATATAATCACGTTGGTCTCCTGAAGGCACTGCCATTACCGCACCCGTTCCATAGCCTGCCAGTACATAGTCAGCAATCCAAATAGGTATTTCTTTTCCAGTCAGAGGGTGAACGGCATGGCTGCCGGTAAAAACGCCCGATACCGCTTTTGTATCGGCCATACGTTCTAATTCAGTCTTTTTCTTGGCTTTACTGATATAGGCCTGAACCTCTTCCTGCTGTTGAGGAGTTGTAAGACTTTCTACCCATTCATGCTCCGGGGCCAAAACGAGAAAACTTACGCCGAAAATGGTATCGACCCTGGTAGTAAATACCTCAATTTCCAGGTTTTCTTTCGTATTGAATCGTACTGATGCTCCTATACTCTTTCCTATCCAGTTTCGCTGCATTTCAATTAATGGTTCTGGCCAATCCACGGTTTCCAGTCCCTGTAATAAGCGCTCTGCGTATGCCGAGATTCGCATACTCCATTGCATCATTTTCTTTTGCTCGACGGGATGGCCCCCTCTTTCGGATAAACCATCTTTGACTTCATCATTCGCCAAAACGGTTCCCAATGCGGCACACCAGTTTACCGTACTTTCTTTTAGATAAGCTAGACGGTATTTCAACAATTCTTGCTGTTTTTCTTCTACGGTGTATGCCTTCCATTCATCGGCAGTAAATGATAGAACATCATCATCTGAAACCGCTTGCACACGGTCGCTTCCATACGCTTCGAAATGCCGCTCTAAGTTCTCAATAGGCTCGGCGCTATCTGTTTGGCTATTATACCAAGAATCGAATAGCTGCATGAAGATCCATTGGGTCCATTTATAATAGTTAGGATCACTCGTCCGAACTTCTCTTGTCCAATCAAACGAGAACCCTATCCGGTCCAATTGTTGCCTGTAGCGGTTAATATTTTGCTCCGTGGTAATCGCCGGATGTTGCCCCGTTTGAATAGCATATTGTTCTGCCGGTAGCCCGAAAGAATCGTAACCCATTGGATGCAAAACGTTAAATCCTTTTAATCGCTTGTAGCGGGCATAGATATCTGATGCGATGTAGCCCAGCGGGTGCCCTACATGTAATCCGGCCCCGGATGGATAGGGAAACATATCCAACACATAATATTTTGGCTTGTCAGACGTATTATTAACTTTAAAGGTTTGGTTTTGCGCCCAATATTTTTGCCATTTGGTTTCTATATTCTTAAATTGATAGTCCATATTATGTATTTATCCGTTTCGTGAGCAAAAATAGAATTTTTTTATGGTTTCCTCATGTGGGGACATTGGAATGGCCAGAGGTAGTAAAGCGTATTTATTGCTTTATAATATCCTTTTTCGCAAACATTTAATTAATTTCGCAGAATTAATACTTTTCTATGGAAGAATTTGAAGTAAGTACCTCCTCAAAGAAAACCAAATCGGTATATATCTCTACGGTGATCAGTATTGCATTGGTACTCCTTATGACAGGCTTATTGGGATTGATCGTTGTACATGCTAGGAATTTATCCAATTATGTGAAAGAAAACATCGTTCTTAATATTATCATTAATGAGGATACCAAAGAAGCTGATGTACTGAATCTTCAAAAAGAATTGAACAACGACAAATTTGTACTGAATACGCAATACATTAGTAAAGAACTTGCAGCAAGGAATCTCCAACAGGATCTAGGTGAAGATTTTGTGGAATTTTTAGGGTATAATCCCCTTCTCTCCTCAATAGATGTTTATTTAAAAGCTCAATATGCCAATAAGGATAGCATAGAAACATTTATTAAGAAGACCTCCACCAATAATATGGTGAAAGAAGTAGTTTATCAGGAATCACTGATCGATATGGTAAATAAAAACATCAGAATTATCGGCATCGTCATATTGGGTTTTGCCATCATTCTCCTTATAATTGCTGTTGCTTTAATCAACAACACCATCCGATTAGCGATCTATTCGCAACGCTTCCTGATAAAGAGTATGCAAATGGTTGGGGCTACAAAAGGATTTATAAGGAAGCCTTTTCTGGGTTATGGCATTATGCATGGATTATTGGGTGCCATCATTGCGATTATTATGCTTTTATTGGTACTTTATTTTGGCCAGCAACAAATTCCTGAATTGGTCATTTTGCAAGATTACTTTGAATTCGCTGTAATTTTCTTGGGTGTTATTGTAATTGGCATCTTGATATCGGGTTTGAGTACTTATTTTGCGGTGACCAAGTATTTGCGACTTAGAATGAATGATTTATATCGATAGCTATGGCAAAACACACAAAACCTTCTGAGCAATCACACTCAGCTACAAGACCCCAAACCCCTTTTGTTTTCGGGAAAATCAATTACCAGCTTATGGTCGCTAGCATCGTGCTCATTATCATTGGTTTTATTATGATGACCGGAAAAACGGATATCTATAGTTTTACAAAAATTACACTTTCCCCTATCATTGTAGTTGCAGGCTTTGCACTCGGAGTGGTTTCAATTTTAAAAAAGCCTAGAAATCGTTCATGAGCGTATTTGAAGCATTAATTCTTGCGATTATTGAAGGACTGACAGAATTTCTGCCAATTTCTTCTACGGGACATATGATCATTGCTACTTCCATTTTGGGTATGGAATCTACTTCTTTCGTGAAGTTGTTCACTATCGCCATTCAGCTTGGAACTATTCTGTCGGTGATTGTACTGTATTTCAAACGTTTTTTTATGTCCTGGGCTTTTTATTTTAAATTAATGGTCGCATTTTTTCCTGCCGTTCTTTTCGGGTTGTTGTTCAGCGACATGATCGATGAAATGCTCGAAAGCCCAATGACTGTCGCCATATCACTCGTTATTGGGGGCATAATCTTATTATTTGTCGATCAATGGTTTAACCAATCAAAAATTGATAATTCTGATGAAATATCTTATTCAACGGCTTTCAAAATCGGCCTCTTTCAATGTTTGGCAATGGTACCTGGTGTATCCCGTTCGGGTGCAACCATCGTAGGGGGAATGACACAAAAGCTAAGCAGAAAGGCGGCGGCCGAGTTTTCCTTTTTTTTAGCTGTACCTACTATGTTCGGTGCAACTGCAAAGAAATTACTGGATTTCTTCCAGGAGGGTGGCCAATTATCCGGACATGAAATTAATATGTTAATCGTTGGCAACGTGATTGGTTTTATTGTAGCTATTATTGCTATAAAAACATTCATAGGTTACGTTACAAAATATGGCTTCAGATTATTTGGCTGGTATCGTATAATTATTGGCGGATTAATCATCGTTTTATTGATGAGCGGTTATAGCTTAGACGTGTTGTAATGACTGAGAAAAAGGATTTTCCTGATTTCAACTTCATAGATGGGGAGGTTTTATTGATCGACAAGCCCTACCGGTGGACCAGCTTCGATGTAGTGGGAAAAATCAGGAATGCTATCAAACCTGCAAAAGTTAAAGTTGGCCATGCTGGTACACTAGACCCTTTGGCTACGGGTTTATTGCTTTTATGCACAGGGAAGCTTACGAAAACCATCGAACAGCTACAAGTACAAGAGAAGGAATATACGGGGACATTTATATTGGGAGCAACTACTCCTTCTTATGATGCTGAAACAGAAGTTGACAACAATTTTGATATCAGTATGCTGAAGGAAGCCGCAATTCATGAAGCAACACACGCATTTATAGGGGATATTGAACAATATCCGCCTATCCATTCGGCTATTAAAATGGGCGGGGAAAGACTCTATGAAAAGGCACGCCGTGGTGAGGAGGTGAAACTTCGCCCGCGGTATATCCGTATTAAATCGTTTGAAATTACAAATATCAACTTACCCGAGGTTGACTTTAGAGTGGTATGTAGCAAAGGGACATACATTCGTTCTTTGGCCAATGACTTTGGAAAAGCCGTAGGAAAGGGTGCCTATTTAAGTACCCTTCGACGTATTAGGATTGGTAGCTTCCACGTTGATAATGCTTTTAAAATTATGGAACTCGTTAACCACATTCGTTCTGACACAAGGAAACGAGACATTCTAAACGAAGATCAAGAATAAACCTTGTTTTACCTGCCGTCTTTATGAAGATTTATAGAAATATAGAAGAATTTATTCCTATCGACAATGCCGTAGTTACCATCGGCACATTTGATGGTGTGCACATTGGTCATCAAAAGATATTGGATGTACTGAAGAGTTGTGCGAAAAAGATAAACGGGCAAACGGTTCTATTAACCTTCTTCCCTCATCCCAGAATGGTCTTGCATCCAGAAGATGACAGTTTACGTTTAATTAACTCAATTGAGGAGAAGGCACATCGTTTGGCGGAATGTGGTATAGACCATTTGATCATTACACCGTTTACCCACGATTTTTCACAACAGAGCCCCGAAGATTATATTCGAAATGTACTTGTAAATAAAATAGGAACAAAAAAGATTGTGATCGGATATGATCATCGCTTCGGAAGGAACAGGAGCGGTTCTCTAGTCGATCTATTGGCATTTGCCCCCGTATTTGGATATAGTGTGCAAGAAATTCCTGAACAAGATATTAATGATGTTACTGTCTCATCCACTAAAATTAGGGAGGCCTTGATCAAAGGTCAGATCGAAGTAGCAAACAATTATTTAGGTTATCCTTTTGAACTCACAGGAACAGTAGTGATGGGGAAAAGGATTGGTAGGGATATCGGCTTCCCAACTGCGAATTTAGATATTTCTGAACCCTACAAACTCATACCTGCATATGGAATATATGCCGTTGAGGTAGCTGAAGTCCATCCGGAGACAGCGGTTAGCGGCGACTATGTTCAAGAAACCGAAACATCATCTTATAAGGGAATGGGCTATATTGGTACTCGTCCTACAATAAATGGCGTTACACGTAGTATTGAAGTGAATATATTTGATTTTAATGCAAGCATCTACGGCAAAACCTTACGCGTAAGGTTTCTCCATTTTATACGCCATGACAAACGTTTTAATAATCTTCATGAGATGCAAGCTCAAATTGCGATCGATAAACGTAATGCCAAAAAATTATTGGAATAAGTTTATAACCTTTACATAATGGGAGCGAAACTTTTCCCTATTGCAATTGAACTTCATAGGTAATTTTGACCCCACCGGATGCCAGCATATCGTGAACAGAACAATATTTCTTCACCGCCAGCTCTGCAGCCTTCTCGGCTTTTACAAGATCTATTGTACCTAAAAGGATAAATTGGAGATGAATGTCGGTGAAAACTTTGGGAATAGCGTCGGTTCTTTTCCCTGAAACGTTAATTTTTATATCCTTAACTTCCTGCCGTTGTTTCTTTAAGATACTTACTAAGTCTAATACACTGCATGATCCTAATGCCATCAAGACCAATTCCATTGGACGGACACCTAATCCTTCGCCACCTATTTCTGGTGAACCATCGATTTGAACTTTCACCGTTGAACTTGGTGCCGAAGCTTCGAAGTGAACTGCTTCATTCACGCGTTGAATAGCTATCTCCATTTTACTTCTTCTAAAATATTTATAAACTGATTGAGTGAATTATGGTCTTCCTACTTACTTGCTTCAATAGCCTGGAAAATATCTTGTATGATATCATCGATCGCCTCCAATCCGACAGAAATACGGATACTACCGGGTAATATTCCTAATTTTTCACGTTCTTCTTCTGTCAATTTGGAATGGGTAGTTGAAGAAGGATGGGTAGCAATACTCCTTGTATCACCCAAATTAGAGGTAATACACAACATTTCCAGGGCATCCATGAAACGCTTTGCACGTTCATATCCACCTTTAATGACAAAGGTTACTATGCCACCACCTTGTTTCATTTGCTTCTTAGCCAGCTGATATTGTGGATGCGAGGGTAAAAAGGGGTATCGGACGAGCTCAACCTCTTCATTGTTTTCCAACATTTCTGCAAGTGCCAATGCATTGCTACAATGCCTATCCATACGTAAGGGCAAGGTCTCCAGGCTTTTTGATAGTATCCAAGCATTAAACGGAGACATAGAGGGGCCGGTATGCCGGATAAAAGTCATCAGTTTATCAATAAGTTCCCTTTTTCCGACAACAACACCCCCCAATACACGTCCTTGTCCATCCAAATACTTTGTAGCAGAATGGCTAACCAAATCAAATCCGAATTGAATAGGTTTCTGTAAATAAGGAGTGGCAAAACAGTTATCAACATTTAATATAATATGAGGATAGCGCTCCTTAAATTTACCCAACCATTCTAAGTCGACCAATTCGAGCCCTGGATTAGAAGGGGTCTCCAAAAAGATCATTTTTGTATTGGGCTGAATTGCCCTTTCCCAATCTTCCGGCCGCGAAGCATCCACGTATGTATGGCTTATTCCCCAGCCTGGAAAGAATTGGGTGAATAGCTGGTGGGTTGAACCAAAGACAGCCCTGCAACAGACTACATGATCACCACTTTTCAGAATCGCGGCGAAAGATGCAAAGACGGCAGCCATTCCTGAAGAGAATGCCAGTCCATCTTCTGCTCCTTCCATATCACAGATCTTTTGGATAAATTCTGACGTATTGGGATTGGAATATCTCGAATAAATAATTCCTTCTTGTTCACCCGCAAATATGGCCCTGCTCTGCTCTGCGTCATCAAAAATAAAACTCGACGTTAAGTATAAAGGAACCGAATGTTCACGGTTTTGAGTACGTAAAGCCTGTGCCCTTATCAGTTTGCTTTCTTCTTTCATTAAAATTAAAAGATAGTGAAAATTTTATCAATCCATTATATTGATTACGGCTTCAAATTTAATGAAACATCAAGCTAATTATTGGATTCTGGGATAATATTTTAATAATGACTTTTCTTTACTGCATGATGGCATGCTGCGCATGTTAATTAAGCATCAGTGCTCCTACTGTCAGGTTAGTTCTGCCATCAATCAAAATCGCCCCTCCTGTCAATTTGTTCTCTTGATATGGATCGTAAGGGAACTCTTCAGGGAACTTCAAACGAACTTTCCCAACATCATTTAAACCGAAACCGTCAGTTGAAGGCACATTTTCCAATGTATTAATGTTTATCTTATACAACACTTCTTGAATTCTTACCCGGGTTAATGAACTGTTCATTTGGAAAAGATAAGTTTGGGCAGTATCTAAAGGACGCGTATCCATCCAACATATATCAGCAGTTACCTGCTTGGTTATTTTGGGGAACCCAGATAGTGGAACCAGTAAATCGCCTCTGCTGATATCAAGATCATCCTTTAGCCGGATCGTTACTGAAGTACCTTCGGAAGCTTCATTGAGTTGCTCATTGTTTAACTCAATATGGCTAATGACACTTTGGAAACCAGAGGGTAAAACAGCTACTTTATCACCAACTTTAAAGGTACCGCTGGTAATACGACCTGCATAGCCCCGATAATCGTGTAGTTCGTCAGTTTGTGGCCGGATAACCCATTGTACAGGAAAACGCGCCGGTAAAGCATCGTTCTGCCCATTAACTTCTACATTCTCAAGGTAATGAAGCACAGACTCACCTGTGTACCATGGCATATTGGTGGAGTTATTAACGATATTATCTCCTCTCAATGCAGATACTGGTATAAAGTCGATTTGGGGAACCTGTAGTTTCCCGGCAAATTTTAAATAAGTTGATTTTATCTTTTCAAAAACCTCTGCATCGTAATCTACCATATCCATCTTATTGACGCAAATCAATATGTTAGGAATGGCAAGCATCGATACAATAAAGGAATGACGAATAGTTTGCTCGATTACTCCCTTGCGGGCATCAACGAGTATAATCGCTAAATTGGCACTAGATGCACCGGTAACCATATTCCGAGTATATTGAATATGTCCGGGCGTATCAGCAATGATAAATTTCCGTTTAGTTGTCTGAAAGTATTTATAGGCAACATCGATCGTAATTCCCTGTTCACGTTCCGCTTTAAGGCCATCGGTTAATATAGCCAAATCAATTGTTCCGTCCTCATTCTTCCGGTTGGCGTTACGAATCGCTTCTAATTGATCTTCGAGAATAGAGTTTGTATCATACAATAAACGACCAATGAGTGTGCTCTTGCCATCATCCACACTTCCCGCTGTTATAAATTTTAATATGTCCATTTCTTTTGTATAGTTAATGAATAGAAAGCAGATAGACCCTTCCTTAAAAATACCCGCCCTTTTTCCGGTCTTCCATGGCTGCCTCGGAAACTTTATCATCCATTCTAGCACCCCTTTCGCTGATCTTCGACAAGCTTATTTCTTCAATGATATCATCAATATTTTCCTTATCGGACTCAACAGCTGCGGTACATGTCATATCCCCGACGGTCCGGAAACGTACTTTTTTTCTAACAATATGATCCTCATGATCCATATTTAAATATTCTGAAGCGGCCATCCATTGTCCATTCCTATATATCACATCCCTTTCATGAGCGAAATAAATGGAAGGCACTTCGATGTTTTCGCGTTTGATGTAATTCCACACATCTAATTCCGTCCAATTGCTAATAGGAAAAACCCTAACATTCTCCCCTTTATGAATCCTGCCATTAAATGTGTTCCATAATTCTGGACGCTGGCGCTTGGGATCCCATTGGCCAAACTCGTCGCGGACTGAAAAGATACGTTCTTTTGCTCTTGCTTTTTCTTCATCCCGACGGGCACCACCAATACAGGCATCAAATCCATTCGTTTCAATAACCTCCAGAAGGGGGACAGTTTGCAAGGAGTTTCTGCTGGCACTCTTGCCTTTTTGTTCAATTACTTTTCCCTGATCAATAGCATCTTGAACATGACCCACGATCAAACGCTCACCAATATCTTCTATAAGACGATCCCGGAAAGCAATGGTTTCCTCAAAATTATGACCAGTATCAATATGTACCAGCGGAAAAGGAAACTTTCCCGGGCGAAACGCCTTTTTCGCAAGATGGACAAGTGTAATGGAATCTTTCCCACCTGAAAACAAGAGCGCTGGTTTCTCAAACTGTCCAGCCACTTCCCTTAAAATTGCAATGGCTTCTGCCTCTAATTGATCTAAATAATCCATATTATATGTTTTTCAATGTGTGTGTAAACCACATTCCTTCTTTGTTTGATCTTCCCACCACCATCGTCCTTCCCTGATATCCCCCCCGGGTCGCACCGCGCGGGTACAGGGTGCACATCCGATACTTGGGAAACCCTTATCATGTAAGGGGTTGTAAGGAACATTATTCTCCTTTATATATTGTTTTACATGATCTAATGACCACGAGAATAAGGGATGTACTTTCACCAACTGATGCCCCTCATCCCATTCAATCCAATCCATATTTGCCCGATTCGTCGATTGATCGCCCCGGATGCCAGTAATCCAGATCTTCTTCCCTTCTAACGCGCGCTGAAGTGGTTCTACCTTTCTAATATGACAACATTCTTTTCTGTTTTCAACAGATTCGTAGAAACTATTAGGTCCTTTTTCACTAAGCAATGATTCTACACGATGACGATCTGGATAATATACATCGATCTTCTTATTGTAAATCTCCAATGTTCGGTTCCAAACATAATACGTTTCTGGAAAAAGACGACCCGTATCCAGTGTAAAGACCTTTATAGGCAGGTTTCCCGAAAAAATCATATGGGAGATTACCTGGTCTTCCAAACCAAAACTGGTAGAAAAAACACAGGAGCCGGGAAAGTTGCTTGCTAATAATGTCAACACATCTTCTGAACCCTGATCTTTTATGATCTCTCTTACTTCTTTAACAATACTCATCTTATCAATATTTATCGCACTACGCGATTTATCATAAATCTGCAATATGGAATATATTGTAAATACTTACCAATATTACAAGAATGCTCACCGCCAACATCAACATCTTCACCGGAATTCTATGCGATATGCCGACCGCAATGGGTGCAGCGGCGGCACTACCAAATACCAATCCGATCATGACAGCCCAATGTAATTCATTCAATAGCGTAAAAAATGTGAGAGAGCTAAAAATCGCAATGAAAAACCGACTAGCTTTCACACTGCCAAGTGCATAACGGGCGTTTCTTCCTCCGGCAATAAGGGTGGATAATACGATTGATCCCCAACCCCCACCACCAACGGCATCAATAAAACCTCCACCAAAGCCCAACGGCGTCACTTTTGTTATTTTATTGTTCTTATTTGTTGTTTCATTATTTCTATTGACTTTCCTTCCCCGATAAATGGTGAGCGCCTTCTTAAAAATGACAATACCCAAAATCAAAGTATAACAGGAAATCAGAGGCCTGATAAAATGTTCATATTCTTCAAGCGAAGACAATAATGCGGCACCGATGACGGCTCCAATAATACCGGGAACAACGAGTGCCTTAAATAATTTTTTATTTACATTCTTTAAGCGATTGTGCATCCACCCTGCAATTCCATTACTAAATATCTCAGAGATATGTACTGCCATACTAGCAGAAGCTGGAGGTACACCCATGGATAATGAAAAGGTAGTGGTAGTCACCCCGTATGACATGCCTATCGCACCATCAATCAATGCGAAAAGAAAACCAGCTCCAAAAAAATAATAAAACTCCGTCGGTATAGTAGTTAATGCTGTCCCAAAAGTAGATTCATGTTGCCAGAACCACCAAAAAGAAACTCCGATAAGTATCAAAAGTGCGATAATAATCGTCCTTCTTCGTATTTGCTGCGAAGGTAACGGTTTTTTCTTAAGTACCAAACCCTCCGTGATAGAATTTAATTTTTTTACCTTATAAGCAAAATCGCCATTCAGCGTATCCCTGACCTTGTTCATATTCTCCAATGTCTCGTCAATTTCTTCAGGAATACCTTCGTGAAAAACCTGTTTTAAACGTTTTGCCATGGTAGGCGATTTTCCATTAGTGGAAATGGCAACCTTGAGGTTTCCTTTCTTCACAATAGAGCCTAAATAAAAATCACATAACCCTGGGGTATCCGCAACATTTACCAATAAGTTTCGCTCTATTGCCAGTTCATGAATGTATTTATGAAGTGCCGGATCATCTGTGGCAAGAATCGCTAAAGAAATACCATCGAGGTCCGTCTCTTCAAACTTGCGGCGATAAATCGTCACGGCAGGGTATTGGATAGCAAGTAATTCCACTTCTTCAGCAATATGATCAGCAACAATAGATATTTTTGCGTCTGGACTATTATTGAGCATTGCCGACAATTTCTCCAATCCGACTTTTCCTGCACCCACCAATAGTGTATGGAACTCCCGTAATTTTAAGAAAACCGGAAAAAGATCATTGCCGACATCCGTGCCTTGATGTACGGTTTTATTTAATGTCAACGAGCTCATTAGGGATTTTCAATGTTTTATAAGATTCGTGCAATCCGACTACTTCGCCAATAACAATGACGGCTGGCGTTTTAACACAATGCTTTCTCACGTCTTCTTCTAAACTATCAATATGCGAAAGCACAACCTTTTCATTGGGCATCGCTCCATTTTGAATAACTGCAACTGGCAAATTACCGTGTTCTTCTTCTTTATAGATATCAGCTATCGCTTTAATTTTATTTACGCCCATTAAGATTACCACAGTCGCCTTTGTTTTGGCTGCCAGATAGATATCGTTAGAGATTTCGCCGGACGTCGTTGTTCCTGTGATTACCCAGAAACTTTCACTCGTTCCACGATGTGTTAAAGGAATTCCCTGGAGTGCAGGGACGGCCACTGCACTGGAGATACCCGGAATGATCTCGGTAAGGATTCCTTCTTGGTGGGCATATTCAATCTCTTCATACCCTCTGCCAAATACAAAAGGATCACCTCCTTTCAAACGCACAACGTGACCGTGCGAACGTGCATAATCCACTAACATACGATTAATCTCCGTTTGAGGATAACGATGAACACCTGCTCGCTTTCCCACGAAGATACGCTGTACAGCTTGAGGGGCATATTGCAAAAGTTCTTCATCCACTAATGCGTCATATAAGACAACATCTGCTTTTGCCAGCGCTTTTAATCCGCGTAAGCTGATAAGATCCGTTCCGCCCGGACCCGCTCCAACAAGGGTAATTTTTGGTTCTTCTAACATGCCGCCTGATTATGCTGAAATGGATTCCCGATATTCCATCACTATTTTATGAAAATCCGTTGCTTGTGATAAATATTCATTCGCAAAATGAGCGGTGGGTTCATTTTTATTGATTTGCATAATGAGATCATGGAATTTTCCTTTCAAGGAGATTTCACCATTATCCACAAACGCTTCATCAAAGGCCTGAATAATTCCTATATGTGTGCTTTTACTAATTCCTTTATCTAACAACAATGCTTTTGCACTGCTAATGAACATACTAAATGTGTGATAAATAGCATCGGCAAAATTCCCGGCTTGGTAGCTCTCGGTTGCCCATTCTTTCTTCTCTTCCGACTCGAACAATAAGGTAGCAACCAAGTCAATGATTACCCCAGCGCATTCTCCAACACCGATTTCTTTTACATAATTTTCTTGGTGCCCCCAATCAACGAACTCATCGTCCTGTAAAGAAGACAAATCGGCCAAAGGTTTCAATAGTTGATAAAAATAGTCTTTGCCCTGCCGTTCGTAGTACTCATCAAAGCGCTCAACATCGTTTGCATATTCCTTATAGTCGTCCAACAAAATTCGTAAGACTTGTTTGACCCGTTTCGAGGGCACCTTTATTATCCTTTCAGACACTCTCCCTAAGCCATCACCCAATGCAGCTCCACCCAACATAATTTGGGCGGCAGGCACTACCAATTTACCCGCCTTTAAGGAACTACCATGCAGTCCAATATGGGCTAAACTATGCTGACCGCAAGAGTTCATACAACCACTGATCTTTATTTTAAGATCACGATTAAAAATCAAGTCCTGGTATTCTGTATTAATCAGTGTCTCTAACACCCTGGCCATTTCGGTGCTGTTCGATATCCCTAGGTTACATGTATCGGTCCCGGGGCATGTGGTAACATCTGCTGTACTATCAAATCCGGGAGAAGCCAAATCGAGCCCCTTTAATACCTGATAAATTAAAGGTAAAGCTTCGGGCCGGACAAACTTCAGCATTAGTCCTTGATTTTGTGTAACTCTTAGTTCATCTGCGACATACCCTTTAATACCAGCAAGTAACTTACGCGCCTTTTCTGTGCTAATATCTCCTGTAGAAACTTTAATGAATACCGCATAGAAGCCGGCCTGTTTTTGCTCAAAAATATTTGTTTTTTTCCAGGTCTCATACGCTATGGGATCCTCAATGTTTATTTCGGGGAGAGCGATGGGAGCAGGAGGTTCAGGCTGAGGGCTGAGGTCACGATCAATCTTAAAAACTTTCGTTTTAATGGCCGGACGTTCTTCTTCTATAAGCCGAAGCACCTCTTCAAGACCAAGCTTCTGAATGAGAAACTTAAAACGTGCTTTATTGCGGTTGGTCCGTTCACCTAGCCGGTCGAAAACGCGTATAGTACTTTCGGCAAAAGGAATGATCAAATCTTCATGTAAGAACTCGTGGGCAACATAAGCAGCCATTGGAAGAGCTCCTAAGCCTCCTCCTATTACTACCTTAAAGCCACGCTGTTCTACCCCATCAATCGTTCTAACTTTAGGAATAAAACCAATATCATGGATATATGAAAAAGCGGTATCACGCTCACTCGAAGAAAATGCCAATTTAAATTTGCGTCCCATTTCTTGGCAGATAGGGTTCCGAACGAGATATTCAAACGTAGCCCGGGCATAGGACGATACATCGAATGGTTCTTCGGGATCTATACCAGCTATAGGTGAAGCTGTAACATTTCTCACTGTATTACCGCACGCTTCACGCAGGGTAATATCATCTTCAGCAAGCTTGGCCCATAATTCAGGCGTGCGGTCCAAGCTCACAAAATGAATTTGGATATCTTGGCGTGTTGTTAAATGCAAGTTTCGAATGGCATATTCATCTGAGACATCGGCAATCTTCAGCAATTGCTTGAATGTAACCTTGCCAAAAGGCAATTTTATTCTAACCATTTGAACCCCGGGTTGCCGTTGCCCGTAAATTCCACGTGCCAATCGCAAGCTTTTGAATTTGTCTTCATGGATTTTCCCATCCCTAAATAACCTGATTTTCTTTTCAAGGGCGATGATTTCTTTTTCAACGATGGGATTTTCTAATTCTGTGCGAAAACTTTGCATTTCTTTATTTTTTAATTGTCAAAAAAGGCCTCTTTTTTACTAAAGAGGCCTCTATATAGTCAACATCAATTGCATGATCATATCAGCCTACTTTCGAAAATGGCATAACATGGCACACATCTTCATTGGATTATTAGATTTCATTGTGCAAATATATATAAAGTCTATGTTTTTAGTAGCCTTTTTTAATAAAAAAGAATGAATCTAATTGTAATTGGCTCTAAATTAGTGGTTTATTATTTTTAATATACGGGAAGATTTCAATCATAAAGATCGATTTGAATGCCAGCGCCACCCTCCCGGCCTATAATGTCTGCTATGCTTGTATCATTCAGTATCTGTAACATTGCGTTTCTCACATCAATAAATGTATCCCTGATTCCACATATTTCTTCTGATTTACACTCATCACATTTTTGATAGAAATTCAAACTTACACAAGGGAGCAAAGCGATTGGCCCTCCTGTAAGCCGTATTACTTGGGTCAACCGGATGTCACTGGCTTCTTTATTTAGGCCATAACCTCCTTTCGCTCCTTTTTTACTGTATAAAATTCCAGCATTCCGCAGTTCAAGCAGAATCTGCTCAAGGAACTTTTTGGGAATATTTTCTTCTTCAGCAATTTTTACAATTTGCATCGGACCTTTTCCGTAATTTTTTCCTAAAACCACTAGGGCTTTAATAGCATATTTCGTTTTCTTTGATAACATTCTCTAAATGATTAACAAATACGGACCCAATCGACAATTACAAATCTAATATTTTATTTTAAATGATTTTTCAAGAACAGGCCGGTATACGATGTTTCACAAAGGGCAAGATCCTCTGGTGTTCCCTCAAAGACAACCTTACCTCCCTCAATACCGCCTTCAGGACCGATATCAATAACCCAATCCGCAGATTTGATAATATCCATATTGTGTTCGATCACCAATATGGTATTTCCTTGATCTAAAAGTGCATTAAAAGAGGTCAATAGTTTCTTAATATCATGGAAATGAAGTCCGGTTGTAGGTTCGTCAAAAATGAATACGGTATTCTTACAGGCATTTCCTTTTACGAGAAAAGAAGCCAGTTTTATCCGTTGTGCCTCACCTCCAGACAAGGTATTTGAAGATTGTCCAAGTTGTACATAACCAAGACCGACATCTACCAACGGTTTCAATTTTGCAATTATTTTTGGATGGGCTTCAAAGAATACCAAGGCCTCATCTATTGTCAATCGCAATACATCAGCTACGGATTTATCATGATAAGTAATATCCAACACTTGTTGTTTAAAACGGTTTCCACCACAAGCCTCACAGGGAAGAAAAATATCCGCCATAAATTGCATTTCAATCTTTACTTCCCCTTCTCCCTGACAGACATCACATCTTCCACCTTCGACATTAAACGAAAATGCCGATGGCTTTAAACCTGCTGCTTTTGCAGCAGGAAGGTTACTATATAAATTCCTAATCTCATCCCACGCTTTCACATAGGTTACCGGGTTTGATCGTGAAGACCTGCCAATCGGATTCTGATCTACCATTTCTATCCGTTCAACACGATTGATATCCCCTTCCAACCTATCGAAGGCACCCGTTTGCTCACCGGCATAATCACCGATGGCCTTCTGTAATGCAGGATAGAGCACACGCTTTATCAAAGATGTTTTCCCAGAACCCGACACCCCGCTAACTACCGTAAATACATCTAACGGGAAATTGACATCAATACCTTTTAGGTTATTTTCCCTTGCCCCTTTCACCACAATCTTATCCTGCCATTTCCTCCGCTTTTTTGGGACTTCAATTTTCTCCTGACCACTCAAATACCGTCCTGTAATACTTCTTTTATCTTTTAGGATTCCTTTATAATCTCCAGCATACATTAATTCTCCGCCATGGGTTCCCGCTTCAGGACCAATATCAATGATATGATCGGATGCTTGCATCATTTCCTGTTCATGCTCTACGACAACAACAGAATTTCCAACGTCCCTCAATGACTTCAACACATCAATTAGACGATGGGTATCACGTGGATGCAAGCCAATGCTTGGTTCATCAAGCACATAAATTGAGCCGACCAATGAACTTCCTAATGAGGTCGCCAAATTTATCCGCTGTGATTCTCCACCTGAAAGCGAATTTGATAAACGGTTTAAGGTAAGATAACTTAACCCGACGTTCTGAAGAAACTGTAGCCGATTGATAATTTCGGTTAATAAACGCTTTGCGATTTTGGTATCAGTTTCTGACAATTGTAACGATAGAAAAAACAACAAAGCCTTATCCAAGGGCATCAATACAATATCTGTAATTGACTTTCCGTTAATCTTTACGTAAGATGCATCCTTTCTTAATCGAGTGCCCTTGCATTCCGGACAATTGGTTTTACCTCGATAGCGTGAAAGCATAACCCGGTATTGTATTTTGTAAGCATGTTCTTCCAAATCTTTGAAAAATGCATTTAACCCCTCAAAATATTGATTACCGCTCCATAAAAGTGCTTTCTGTTCTTCCGATAAATCGGCAAATGCACGGTGAATAGGAAAATCGAACTTCAATGAATGATCGATTAACTTCTTTAACCAGAGACGCATCTTCTCCCCCCTCCAAGGAGCAATAGCCCCTTCAAAAACCGATTTGCTTTTATCGGGAATGACTAAATCTTCATCGATCCCTATTATTTTGCCATAACCTTCACAACGGGGGCACGCCCCAAAAGGATTGTTAAAGCTGAAGAAATTCGCAGTAGGTTGTTCAAACGTAATTCCGTCAAGTTCAAAACGATCACTAAAATGGTGTTGCTTTCCATTTTCTTCTATATAACAATCGCCCTTCCCTTCAAAAAATGCAGTTTGTACCGAGTCGCCCATCCTATTAATGGTTTCTTCTGTTCCGTCTGGCCTGATCCGATCAACTACAACCCACATACTATGGGGTTCTATTGGTCCATTCGCTAGGGTTTTATCAGCTAAAAGCGTCTCTATTTTGAGGATCATCCCGTTTTGATACACCCGTACAAATCCTTTTTGCAACAATACAGCCAGCTCTTCTTTTAATCTCCGATTATTATGAGGATAGAGCGGACACATAATCGTTAACATTGAATCTTCAGAAAAGCCGGTCATAAAATTAACCACTGAGCTTACTGAGTCTTTCGTGACTTCCCGTCCAGAAACCGGTGAAATTGTTTTCCCTATTCGGGAAAACAACAACTTCAAATAATCGTAAATCTCCGTGGACGTGCCGACTGTTGATCGGGGGTTGCTCGAAATTACTTTCTGTTCAATGGCGATTGCAGGTGCTATCCCTTTAATATAATCTACTTCAGGCTTATTCATTCTACCCATAAACTGCCGGGCATATGAAGAAAGGCTTTCAATATACCTACGCCTACCTTCAGCATATAAGGTATCAAATGCTAAGGACGATTTCCCTGAACCGGACATACCCGTAATTACAACCAATTGGTTCTTTGGGATATTAACATCTATATTTTTGAGGTTATGTACTCGTGCTCCTTTAATAAGAATATATTTTTTTGCATTCGTTTGAGATTGCCTTGTCATAAAAGTCGTGTTTTTGATGCGATAGAGCAATTATTTACTCCTACGAGTTTTGTGGTGCAAAAATACGGAATATCGAATAGAAGGTGTTAATTTCCATATTATTCTTTGATTTTCTAAAAAAAATGATTTGCTTTGAAGATTAAGTTCCCGTAGAGAAGGACAGCATTTAATCAGAAAAAGAATCATCTATCGACAAATAACTACTTAATAACGTTTTTTACATCAAAAAGCAAAAGTAGCGTAGCATGAAACTGAAGAAGAAGACTGACCAAGAACTTATCCATTATTACATCGGGGGGAACGAAGCTGGATTGGCAGAGTTGGTCGGCCGATATAAATCAAAACTTTACACTTCCATATACATATTGGTAAAAAACCCTTCCCTTGCGGAGGATATCTTTCAGGATACTTTCATCAAAGTTATCAATACATTAAGGGCGGGAAGATATAATGAGGAGGGAAAGTTTCTCCCTTGGGCAATGCGAATTGCACACAACCTGGTTATCGATCATTATAGAAAGGAGAAACGCACTCCTATAATCGTCAGTAGTGATGGATTTGACATATTTGATGTATTAAAATTTTATGATAAGAATGCGGAAGACCGGATTATTCGGGAGCAAAACCATCAGCAGCTACGCAAACTTATTCAGAAACTACCCGATGAACAGAAAGAAGTTCTGATTATGCGACATTATGGCGAGATGAGTTTTAGGGATATTGCCGAAGTAACTAATGTGAGTATTAATACGGCTTTAGGTCGTATGAGATATGCACTAAGCAACCTTCGCAAGATGATGTTCGCAAAAGAACTTGCCTAAAATGAAAGACCCGGATATTGCGTCTATCTAAAAGAGTTTATTTTTTTAAATAGACGAAAATAATGTATTATTGGAGGATATACTGTAATTCTCAACGCCGTGGGTATTTAAGAATGAGATTCTTTTTACAACTGATATGTATATGTATCGCGCTTGGAGCGTTCTGTCAAGATAAACCCAATATTGTCATCTTTATTAGTGATGATCAGAGTCAACAAGATGTTGGTTGCTATGGCAATACAGATGTGCATACACCCAATATGGATAAACTGGCATCAGAAGGAATGCGTTTTAATAATGCTTATGCCGCATCCCCGATCTGTACACCATCCCGCAGTGTGATGTTTACTGGTCTTTATCCCTTCAGGAATGGCTGTCAGATGAATCATTTTACAGTCAAACCCAATACAAAAAATCTACCCCAATATTTACAACACTTGGGCTACAGGGTCGTCATTGCAGGTAAAACCGATGTATTCCCATTATCCTCATTTCCGTTTGAACATATTGGAAAAGAGTTTGGAAAATATGAACCTGTTGAAAACAGGATCGACAAAAAAAGGGAGACTATCCACTTTATAGAAAATCATTTTAAAAATCGGGCAGAGCAACCTTTATGTATAATCGTTGCCTCCTGGCTACCGCATGTACCTTGGTTTCCCAACCAGGATTTTGACCCTTCAACTTTAAAGATACCCGAATACCTAGTGGATACAAAAGAAACCAGGGAGGCATTGGCTTCATACTATCAAAGTATAAAGGTTGCAGACAATATGTTGGGCGAAGTGATGGATGTTATAGATAGAACAGGAAAGAAGGATAACACAGCTTTTATGTTTTTCTCGGACCAAGGTGCCCAGTTTCCGGGAGCTAAATGGACGGTCTACGAACAAGGCTTACGAGTTCCCTTTATCATTAGATGGCCCGGAAAGGTGAAAGAAGGTGCTGTTTCTAATGCACTTATTTCACTTGTTGACCTTACACCTACCTTAATCGATCTCGCAGGCGGCAGGCCCGACGAAGGTTTGGATGGAAAGACATTTAAAGCGGTGCTGACAGGCAAAAAAAAAGGAACATAGGCAGTATGTTTTCGCCGAAACATCCCTTGAACCACATTTCTGGTATAACTATGTGCCTTCCCGTGCAATCATTACTGCCGAAGGAATTCATTATATTAAAAACTACTTTCCCGGAGTCCGTTTTATCACCCATATCGATAAGGTGGAACGCAATATGTTTTATTTTGATTCTTGGGTTAGAAAAGCCCGCTATGATGAAAAGGCAAGATTTTTATTAAACCGTTACAGCTATCGTCCACCAGAGGAATTATATGCTACCAAGGAAGACCGTGCTGAATTAAATAACTTGATAAATGTGGAGGATTATAAGTCGAAAGCTGTCGATCTCAGGAAACTTCTCCAAAAAGAACTACATGATCAAGGTGAAACCACAGAAATGATCTTGCAAGGGCAACTGCCCATATTTTATAGTCACTCATATGAAATAATTCAAGGCATCGGTGTATCTAACCTATCTTTCGATAAAAAAATCTGGAACCCAGATACTTTGTTCGTCACTGCTTTTGTGGATGGAATAGAACAGGGAGGGATTGTTAGTGATTACTTCAAACAGTTCAAACTTATTGTGTACGATCGTAAAATAGGGGTGGAGTTTAGCAACGGACAATCTTTTTACAGTGGACCGCAAAAGGACTCCAGAGGACATTTGATGTTCAAGTTGACAGCAAACGGCGAGGTGAAACTAGCATTGAATGGAAATATCATTATTGATGAACACATACAAGGCGATTTCACCAAAATAAAACCGGGGTACGTTTCCTGCGGGAAAATTCAAGGTGAAGCATTAACCGGGAAATATCAACCCTATCAAGGAAACATCTCAAATTTGAGGTTTACAATAAATGAATTGGCTAGAACACCTTGACCCATCAAAATAAACAAATGCCTATCAATAACTGATAGCATTTTTGATTTACCACGATATGAAAACCTTCCACATACTCTCAATATTTATATTTATTGCGTTAATCTCATTATTCTCGTTTAAAAAGTCGGCTTCTCCGACATTCAATTGGACACTGGGAACTTCTTCTGATTCCATTATCTTGCCGATCCAACTATATTTTTCCATAGGGGAACTTATTATCTATATGGAACAGGGGGAAAAGATGGTTTCTATGTTTATACATCTCCTGATATGAAAACATGGCATGGCCCTTTAGGTGCAAAGAACGGATATGCACTTTTTAAAAGCGGCACGTTTGGTTCGAGTGGTTTTTGGGCACCGCAGGTTTTTTATAACAATGAGAAATTTTATATGGCTTATACCGCGAATGAAAATATAGCCATTGCAGAGAGTGATAGCCCTCTTGGCCCTTTTACCCAACAGGAAAAGAAACCAATTTCGGGAACAGGACGGCAAATCGATCCATTTATATTCTTGGATAGTAATGGCAAAGCGTATTTATATCATGTACGTGTTGAAAAAGGAAACAGGATTTATGTTGCCGAAATGAAAGAGGATTTTTCAGATATAAAACCTGAGACATTGAAAGAATGCCTATCGGTTACCGAATCATGGGAAAATACGACCAATGCGAGCTGGCCTGTCACTGAAGGTCCGACGGTTTTCAAACACAATGATTTATATTACCTTTTTTATTCGGCGAACGATTTCCGCAATGTAGATTATGCAGTGGGATATGCTACCGCCAAAACACCTTATGGTCCTTGGAAAAAATTTACAGGCAACCCGATTATTAGCAGATATAGCATTGGAAAAAATGGGACCGGTCATGGAGATTTTACCCAAGATAAGGTTGGCAACCTAGTATATGTGTTCCATACCCACAATTCAAACAGCAAGGTATCACCCAGAATAACAGGATTAGTTAAAGGAAAATTTAAAAAAGGGGCGGAAGGAGATATAGTGGCTATTGATAAAAAAAGTTTTAACTATCTATTGGTAGAGAAATGAGAGGATAAAGGGTTTTATTTGGCAGATTGGAAAACTAAGTGGCATTCGATACCTCGGAAGGATAGGTGATTTGTTTTGGATTGGTTTCAACCGGAAAAGGGAACATCCGAAACTTGGGTCCAAGCGATGCCGCTCTGGCAATTGGTAGCGGGGAGCAGGATCGAACTGCCGACCTCAGGGTTATGAATCCTGCGCTCTAACCATCTGAGCTACCCCGCCATTTTAGGTTTGCAAATATAATTTAAATTCCCTTTCTTTAGAAAAAAACTTCAAAAACTATGAATGTTTTTCTTAATGGACAGATAATATGGCAGAAAAAATCAAATTCCAGATAGAATACGAAATTAAATCTTCCCCAAAGATACTATTCGCCTATTTGAACGAACCTAATGCATTAGCACAATGGTTTGCCGAGGAGGTCACTGTTCGGGAACAAGAATATACATTTTCTTGGCATGATGAAAAAAAGACGGCGAAGTTAATCAATATCAAAGAAAATAAAAGCGTCAAATTTAAGTGGGTAGATGATGAACCATACTTCTTTGAATTGGAAATCATACAGGACGAACTTACTAATGACGTCGCATTATCGGTTACTGATTTTGCATTTGAGGAGAATCTGGTCGACCGAAAGTCAATTTGGGATAATCAAATCGACTATTTATTAAGCGTTTTAGGTGCTTAATCTATTTCTAAGTATCTTTGCTAAGTGAAGAAGGTACATATACTTGTCTTAAAGGCATTTGCCGGTCCATTTATCGTTACTTTTTTCATCGTCATGTTTGTTTTGTTGATGTTATTTTTATTCAAATACATCGACGATCTCATTGGAAAAGGTTTCGAATGGTATGTAATTATGCAACTCCTTTGGTATGCATCTGCAACGAATGTGGCGATGGCCCTTCCATTGGCAATGCTCTTATCTTCCATTATGACCTTTGGAAATCTAGGTGAAAGCTATGAATTGGTGGCCATAAAAGCGGCAGGGATTTCACTTCGAAAGGCAATGATGCCACTCATTATCTTTGTTAGTTTATTTAGTGTAGGCGCATTTTTATTTAGCGACTATATGCTTCCCATCGCAAACCTGAAAATGGGATCTCTTTTGTGGGATGTACGCGAGAAGAAGGCCGACTTCTTAATAAAAGAAGGTGTGTTCAATAACAGTATTCCCGGTTATTCAATTAGAGCCGAAAAGAAAAGCAATGACGGTACGGTTTTGCATGATCTCATCATTTATCAACATAATAACAATGCTTCTGGAACAAATGTGCTGTTGGCGGAGGAAGGGGTAATGTACAATTCCAAGGGAAATAATTTCATGATTCTCCGTCTAAAAAATGGGGTCCGGTATGAAGAAAGTCCGGGTAAAAAGGTATATAACCCAAGACAGCAATTCACCCGGTATTATTTTGAACAGACTGAACAGAAGTTCGACATGTCTGCATTTCAAATGAAACGCACAGATGAAGATCTGTTCAAAAGCCATTATGCCATGCTGAATTTAAAACAACTTGCCTATTATGAAGACTCTGTAAGTCGTTATAATGATAGCCTTAGAAGCACAGTTATGCCTGAAATATTACCCTATTATCGAAATTTTAACAAACTATCAACAATCAAGGGGAAACCATTAGATACGCTCGAATACAAAACAAATTTTGCGGAGATCATTCCAGAAGACCAGCGTATGGCAGCATTAAATGAGGCGATGAACCAAGTAAGGTATATTCAGGATGTTGTTTCCATGAAAGCAACCATCGACTCTGATTACCTATCCATTATCCGGCGCTATATTATGGAGTATCAACGTAAATTTACCCTTTCGGTAGCATGTTTAGTGCTATTTTCCATCGGTGCGCCATTAGGAGCTATCATCAGGAAAGGGGGTTTAGGTTTACCAGTAGTTATGGCAATTATCTTTTTTCTTATTTATCATATCATATCTACCGTAGCGGAGAAATCTGCACGCGAGGGAAATATTGATCCCGTATTTGGTATGTGGATTGCCATTATCGTGTTATCTCCTTTGGGAGTGTTTCTGACTTATAAGGCCGCGACGGATTCTGCCTTATTTGATATTGAAGCATACCGACTATGGATAAAGAATCATCTTATTCGTATTCAGAACAAGTTCATGAAAAAGAAAAAATGATCAAAAGCGGAAGGTGACCAACATTCGGGGCTTCATCGGAATATGACTTCCAAATTGTTATAACCGCTATTATTTACCGTACCTTTGCACCAAATAAATTTCTGACCATAGAGATCATGGATATCCACCTAAATACAATTGAAGAAGCAATTGAAGATATAAAAAAAGGGAAAATAATCATTGTCGTTGATGATGAAGATAGGGAGAATGAAGGAGACTTTATCACAGCTGCTGCAAATGCAACCCCTAAAGTAATCAATTTCATGGCCACACATGGCCGGGGGCTCATTTGTGCACCATTAACGGAAGAACGTTGCAATGAACTGGAACTCAATCTGATGGTCGGCAAGAATACGGCCGCCTATGAAACCAACTTTACCGTATCGATTGACCTTATCGGTCACGGATGTACTACAGGGATTTCGGCGACTGACCGTTCAAAAACAATTAAGGCACTTATAGATCCCAACACAAAACCAGCTGAACTTGGAAGACCGGGACATATCTTCCCATTACGGGCAAAAGACGGCGGTGTTCTGCGAAGAACCGGCCATACAGAAGCCGCGGTCGACTTGGCTCGTTTAGCCGGTCTCGAACCGGCAGGTGTTTTAGTGGAAATCTTAAAGGAAGATGGAGAAATGGCCCGCCTTCCAGATCTACTGCAGATTGCCGAACGGTTTGATTTAAAGATCATATCAATCGAAGATCTTATTGAATACCGGTTGCATAAAGATTCCTTGATCAAAAAAGAGATTTCTGTAAAGCTTCCCACCGAATGGGGGGAATTTGAACTGACAGCCTATACCCAAAAAGACACTGGAGAACAACATATTGCCTTGGTAAAGGGAACCTGGCAACCTGACGAACCTATATTGGTAAGGGTACATAGCTCCTGCATAACCGGAGACATTTTCGGTTCTTGCCGATGCGATTGTGGCCCACAACTTCATAAGGCTATGGAAATAATCGAGAAAGAAGGACGGGGGGTCATTGTATATATGAACCAAGAAGGACGGGGAATTGGCTTGGTGAACAAGCTTAAAGCATACAAGCTACAGGAAAATGGATTGGATACGGTTGAGGCAAATGTTAAGTTAGGCTTTAAACCCGATCACCGTGATTATGGTATTGGTGCCCAGATACTTAGGGACTTGGGGGTTACCAAAATGCGGCTTTTATCTAACAATCCAACAAAACGTGCTGGAATTATCGGATATGGTTTGGAAGTTGTTGAAAATGTCCCCATAGAAATCATTTCGAACAAACATAATGAGCTTTATTTACGGGTTAAACGTGATAAAATGGGCCATACTATTATGAAAGACCGCTAAACTCCATACCCCCTGATTTAGCATTTATTTCTTTATTGAGCTACCGACATGGGAACTATCCGGCTTTGCTGTTTCTGTTAGTTCTTTTTCTTTCCGGAAACTCATAATCTTTCTGAAGAATTCACCGAAAGTGTCGAATTCCTGCCGGTATACAAGCCCCAGGGCACTCACATATTCATCATTCGGATTTAGAAAATTACGATTATTCAATCGATTCGATGCCCGAAGAAGGAGGTTTCCACTTTTTCTGATCAGATATAATGCCTCTACATCGCTGGCCACTTCTTTCCCAAAAACGTTAAAATCATTCAGCTCACCACGTCGATCGGTAACGCCCCCTGTTAATATCAATCGGTTACTTAATAACCGAATCGACGCACTAGCTTCATTCAATGAACGAATATTGAAATCGACAAAATTTAGGTTGAGCGATTGAGAAATAATATTATTAAGCTGATTAAATGCCAACTCCGTTCCCGCACTCAACACGGTCGTATTGAGCTCACGTGTTAAATCAGTTCCGGTTCCGGGTGCGAAACTCCGGCGGACAATAAGGCTTAGTGCCTGCTGGTTCACATTGTTCGCGTCGGTAAAATAACTTTGAAGTTCGTCTTTTACATAAGAGTCTGTCGGGAAATTTACACCAAAACTGATATCCGGGTGTAATAGGTTGCCGTTTAAGATCATCTCCGCTTGAGCCATAACACGCTGATCTGTTCCAGCACGGCCAGCCGCTATATATAGTGGTCTCACACTGGTACGGACGTCATAAGTTGCCGTTAAGTTAATTAACGCCTCGGTTGGGTTGCCCGTCCATCTAATACTCCCTCCACGGTTGATATCAAACTCCTTATTTATAAAATCTTGGGCTGTAAACACAAATTCACCTTCGGAGATAACATAATCCCCAAACATTTCAAAGTCACCTTGACTGCTGATGTTCATAGACAAAAGGCCTTCCCCCCGTCCTGATAACCTACCCAGGTCGGTGTATATATTAGCTTCTGCCTCTCTACTCACATCTAAATCCAGGGATAAGGTAAGACCTTGAAAATACTTTGATTTTGGAACGATTACACTAGAATCTTTTGGAACAAAACTTATAAAATCTCTATCGGTGACCGTTCCGGCAGCATTCAATGGGAGGTTAAATATGGTACCCTCATCAGTAGAAGCGTTAATTGCAATATTCATATTGTCGGTAGGTCCATGAAACGAAAATGTACCTGTTCCATAGGCAATCCCATAATACATGGGATTATCTTTTGCCGAGGTATTGAGAACCAGAAAATTCTTTGCCGCAATATCTACTTGGATATCCGGAGTGATAGGCTTGCTCATATCCACAGTTCCATTGGCGATAGCCTCATTTTTATTGCCATCGAGAATGTGGAGGTTATCCAATACTATTTTACTGTCCTCAATGTTTACAGTCTCATTGATTGAATAAGGCGTTTGTAGATAATTAACAGTAAAGGCCGCATTATTTAAATTAGCCGATCCATTTATTACCGGGCTTAACGCTGTACCACTTACCGCTAGATCGACCGTTGCTGTGCCACGTAAATCGGAAACTAATTTTTGGAGAAAAGGCTGGAAAAGGATAAGTTCACCCTCAGACATTTGAATGTTCAAATCAATATTATTATACTTTCTTTTTGCATCGTAGGTTCCCATCATATGCATGGTTTCCTTATGATTATCCTTGACGACAAGATCCAAATTTACCAATTTCGTATACTGGTCTAAGCCGGCTACGACGTCCATATTCCCAATCGCCGTTTCATTGTAAAAAATATTTTTTGCTGAGAGATCGGCTTGGATATAAGGATTACGTAAAGGGGCTTTGATCGCAACTTTCCCGTTCATTGTCCCCTTAAAATCGATCCCGAATGATTGTGAGAGGGGGTTGAATGTACTCAATAAGAAATCTTCAAACTGTATATCCAGGGCATCTTCCTCATCTTTGGAGATCACCCCATTTAACGTAACACGTTGCGACCCTTGCGAAAGTTCTAACCCATTAATACGTGTTTTCCCTTCTTCAAAGCCAAACCTCACTTTCTCCTGTACTCTCCAGTCCTGATTATTAATGATGACGCTGGAGGGCAACAGGCTCAAACGGGTAGCTGCATTCTCGTCAAACTCTATTAGCCCATTCAGATCGAGTTGGTTGGAGGAGTTTACATCAGATAATTTAATATTAAAGTTCAAGCTATCTTTTTGTAAAACATTGGCCAAGTTTACATTTTGAATAAACAAATCATTGGTAATATCGATTCGATCTGACGTAATAAATAAATTCAAAGCGTCCTCTGTGGTAGCCTGGTCAAAGATAACATTGTTGGCTTTGATCTTCTTATAGGCAATAACCGGGATAAATCCATTGACCTGTGCCGAATGGTTTGATGAAGAAAATTTACCGGTAACGAATACATCGTCTGGAATTTCCAAGTCTGGTACCAGAACCAAGGCGATTGGTTCGAAATCTTTCATTCTCAGTTCGAAATCAAATTCTTGGGTGCCAATATCTCCAATCTCTGTCTTCAGCGAAGGAACGTATCGTTTTGTTAATGATTTAATATAGGCGGGCAATGCCTTAAGGTCAAATTCCCCGTTTATCTCGGCATCTGCTATCGTTGACCGAATCGCTACCGATCGGTTCGCTTCATTTCCTTCCGCAAATAGTTGGAGAGAGTCAACTACCGTTGACTCTCCGCCAGTAGCAACAACCAAATCCTGTATTGATAATTCCCCATCAATGGTATTCAAGTTATTCCCATCAAAATTACTATGTATATTTCCTGAAAGTGAAAGCGTATCACGATATAATCCCAAATTATATAAATTGATCAATTTAACCTGGGCATCAAAATCATAATGTGACAATGTAGAATTTAATGAGGCTTTGCCACTAAAATCAAGAATAATGTTTTTATCATTTATACTAAAATCACCGGCGAATTGTTTATGCGAATAATTTCCATCCACAGTAAGGTTATGGTAACGATATCCTTTATAATCGATAAATGCGATCTGAGCTTCTAATTCTTCATTTAATTGATCGACATCAAAGCCTTCACCTTCAAGTTTCGCCCGAAATGATACATCACCCAAATCGGGGTGCTGCAATAACTGCCCAAGGTTAAACTGATCGGTGAAAACTTGTCCACTATATCTTCCTTGTTCTTTAATTTCAAGATCAACATCCGCCAAAACATCGCCTAAGCCGGTTTTGAATATTCCCTGAGTAATGAAATCATTGTAGAATCCAGTAATTCTACCTACATATTCGATTTTCCCAAATCGGTCAAAAATCAATGGTAGTTTAAATATCTTTTTGCCACTCAATTGTGCTACCAATATCTCCAAATCTCTTCTCGTTGAAATCAAGTGATCTAAATCCATATCAAAGAGGGTCTGCTCAATATGGGGTAGCCCATTTATTCGTATATCCCCAATAAGCCATGTGTCCTTTCCTGTTCGTATTTGTACATCTTTCGCTGTTATATGATTGACCGTTCCCGAAACTTTACCCTCAATCAACACATCAAAATTTGTGACATCTATCTGGGGAGCAAAAAATGCAATATCGGAGGAGGTAATTCGTGAACCTTTAAACATGGCCACGACCTCAACTTTATGTATAAAATCAGAAAGATCAGTCAACTGCTCATATTCAAATCTTACGTAATTTTTAATATGGCTGCTATTCGTTTCAAGGTTGAGATTACTAAATTCCATCTTATTGGAATCAATAACCGCTGAGGTACTCAGCTTTTTTACGACTAATCCACTCTTCTCCTCAAAAGACAAATTGTCTATGTCTGCTTTAAAAAGATAGTTCCGATAATCAATGTCTTTGAATTGGCCGGTCAACCCCCGAATGTAGATATCATTATAATTTATCCCTTTATCATTCCTATTATTAACTAAGAAGTTCTTATATCGCAGATCAACCTGATTTAATTCGAGGTTGGGAAGAATGAAATCCATCCCCTTTTTCTTTTTCTTTCTCGGCTCAGAAGCTTTGAAATAGTTGATCAGGAAAGTCATATTGGAACTACTATCCTTGTATTTCTTTAAAAATAGCTTTCCATTACTCAACTTCATCTTATTCATAATCACTTTGGCACCTCGAATAGACCGGAGATCAACCCTTGTGGAAAGCTCATCAACGTATAGCAGGGTATCATGATCTAAGTCTTCAATATAAACCTTTTTCAGTCTTAAGGATGAAAATGGTCTAAAATAAACCGATTCTATTGAAATTGTAGTATGCAGCTCTTTTGATAAATAATCTGCGGTTTTCTTACTTATATAATTCTGTACAGGTTTAAATTGAAGCACAAATATCAATGCGACCATAAGGACGATAATACCCGACAGCGTCCATACTAGTATATTGATTACTTTTTTGATACTTTTGTGTTTTAATTTAACTAAACAAGCGCAACATCTTTGGCCATTTTATTAGGAATCGAATCTACCTGCGATGAAACGTCAGCCTCTATTTGTATAGACGGTAAAATCGCATCAAATAGTATAGCAACCCAACATGTGCATGAAAAGTTTGGCGGAGTAATTCCTGAGCTTGCTTCACGTGCTCACCAACAAAATATAATTCCGACTATAGTTCAAGCCATTAACGATGCAAAAATACATAAAAATGACATAGATGGCGTAGCATTTTCGAGAGGTCCCGGTTTATTGGGCTCTCTGTTAGTAGGCACCTCTTTTGCCAAAGCGTTTGCTTTGGCGAGGAATATCCCACTTATCGAAATCAATCATATGCAAGCTCATATTTTAGCTCATTTCATTGATGACCCAAAGCCAACCTTTCCTTTTCTTTGTTTGACCGTTTCGGGAGGACATACTCAAATAGTAAGAGTAAGGGATTATTTCAAAATGGATTTGATTGGACAGACACTTGATGATGCAGCGGGAGAGGCGTTTGACAAAACGGCTAAATTATTAGACCTTCCTTATCCCGGAGGGCCCTTAATTGATAAATATGCCAAGCAGGGAAATCCTGGGGCTTACTCGTTTCCTGAACCCCGTATCCCCGGCTTTGATTTCAGCTTTAGTGGATTAAAGACTTCTATTCTGTACTTCGTACAAAAAAACAGTCAGAAGAACCCACGATTTATCGAAAATAATTTAGCTGACATTTGCGCCTCTGTTCAAAACCGAATTATCAGCATACTTTTACATAAGTTGGAAAAAGCGGCTATTAAAACCGGGATATCAGCAATCGCCATTGCCGGTGGTGTTTCTGCAAATTCGGGACTCCGGCAGGGTTTACAATTGTTGGGTGAGAAACACCAGTGGCAGACGTTTATTCCGAAGTTCGAATATTGTACTGATAATGCTGCCATGATCGCTATTGCAGGATTTTATAAATATTTGAAAAATGATTTTGTTGGCCAGGATGTTACACCATTGGCGCGCTGGCAAATAGATTAATTTTTTATCTTATTATTTTTTGCGATTTTTGTCTTTCACGTTATGATTAAACAATGCACCCTACCAGCATCATTTTCATCTTAGTCTTCGCCATACCTCTTTTTATCGCACTTTTTTGGTTAATGAAAAAGGATAAAAAACAAGGAAAATTTGGATTCGTTATCGTAATCCTTATTTTGCTTATCGCGATCTATGTAATACTGACTAAGGTTCCTACCTATGATGATCTTTTCCCGCCTCAATAGAACCATAAACTATCTTATCTTCTAGGCCAAATCATTTAAACGGTTTTCACAAAACGCTCATCATATTCGATATCGATGACATAATTATTCGTTGTAAGAAAATCGAATAAAGGTTTGGCTTCAGGTGTAACTGGCATATTTTTGGTCGTTATAATCGTATTCTCCCGCTTGAGGAGATAAGGATAAACATACAGCTTCACATTTTTACTAAACATACCACTTACGTATTCCAAGAGTTCATCCGTATAATTATCTCCAAAGTTTCCAGAATTAAAGATGTAACGTAAATTGGAAACGTTAGTAGAAATACCTACGTTTTTGGGTTTAAATTGTGCCAAAAATTTAGCTAGAATATTACTTCGGGAGAAATTGGATAAAATAACATGGTTGCCGGTACCGCAGAGACTTTCGGCCCGCTTCGCAAAATAATGTAAATCATCATTAGTAAGCTTCGATTCATCGTCTAATACATTTGACATCAAGACTTCTATCATGACCTCTAAATTCGCTCCTTTGATATTACAATTGCGTTTAAACTCTTCAACCGCAAGATTAAATAAATCAAAATTCGGCGTTGATTTTTGCCTGTATTTTGTACGCAGAATCATGATATTCTTTTTGTAAAGAAAATCTTTGGCTTGCAGCGCGTTTCCCTTGGGATCAAATATCGTTGCGCTTGAAAATCCCTTGGCAATAAGATAAAGATTAATCAATCTTTCGTTTACATTTTTAAAAAACGGACCATTTACTCTCACTAAATCAATTTCAACCGAACCTTTGGCAATATTATCAACGAGAGATTCGATCATTGTTTGTACATCTTTAAGATATTGATAAGCGGCAAAAATTAAATTTACCCCTAATACACCTAGAACAGATTGTTGTAACATCGCATCACTATCCAATAAACGGACATGAAAAATGATATCATTGGGATCACTTCCTGGCACATCCTGAAAACGGATACCTATCCACCCGTGAGGTTCATTGGTTTTGTCGAAATTCAAAGTGGTAACGGTATTGGCAAATGCAAACAAGCGTCGTCGGCTATATTTCGGACCAGTAAGCCTCTCGGTCAATAAGGTGTATTCATGGCTAAGCATTTTTTCCAACCTCGATTGCGAAACATATCGTTTTGAGTCTTCAGGGCCATATATAGAATCACTGAAGGCCATATCATAGGCAGACATGGTTTTGGCTATTGTGCCGGAGGCTGCCCCGGCTGTAAAAAAGTTACGTGCAACCTCTTGGCCGGCACCGATTTCTGCAAAGGTTCCATAGACCTCTCCATCCAGGTTAATCCGTAATGCTTTCCTTTTGGTTTCAAAAATTTCTCTTGCCATACCGCAAAAATACGCAATTAGAATGGAGGGGTTACTTACCTGAACAGTCCTATTCTGAAAAGTGCATAAAACAAAGCCGCGCTATGGAGAGCTTGACCAAACTTATTCTCCAACAAAAGTTGCTTTACCTCCTCACAAGACGTTAAATACACTTCTATTTCCTCTTGATTATCCAATTGCTGTTCACCGGTTTTTGTCCCACCACGAGCAATATACGTGGTCGTTTTGTTATTGCTGGTAGCAGGATTGGGATAAAGCTCACTGATCTTTTCGAAACTATCAAATGTATAACCCGTCTCTTCTAGTAATTCCCGTTTGGCAGCTTCAAGGGAAGTCTCTCCCTTGTCTATTACACCTCCGGGGATTTCTAAAACATCTTTCTTTATACCGTGCCGGTATTGTCTTATTAAAATAATGTTGTTCTCTGCGGTTATGGCTACAACATTTACCCAATTTGGATATTCCAGTACGTAATATTCAGGAACAAGGTAACCATTGGGCATCACGCAAGAATCTTTTCTAAGAACCGCCCAAGGTGCGTTTACCAAATACTCAGAAGTTAAGGTTTTCCAACTCAATTTACTCATTATCCGCAATCATTTAACTTTAAGGGGTCAATAGCCTTCAAACAAATACACAAACTATCATACCAATGTGGAATAACAATATGAAAGGTCTTCTTCACATGGCTTTTATCTAACACTGAAAAAGCCGGCCGTCTGGCCTTGGTCGGAAATTCAGCGGTAGAAAGAGGTAATAGTTGTAGTTTTATCCCTGAGAGATTGAAAATAGCATGTGCAAAATCAAACCAAGAGGCTACACCTTCATTGCTAAAATGAAAAATTCCATATGTGGGTTGACTCAGTTTTGCAATTCTTAAAATCAATGATGCTAAGTCCATAGCATATGTCGGAGTTCCTATTTGATCAGCGACCACGCCCAGTTTATTTTTTTCTTTCCCCAAGCGCAACATCGTTTTCAGAAAATTGTGTCCATATTCAGAATACAACCAGCTCGTCCGAATGACAATCGACTTTTCCCAGCTCTCAATCACACTTTTCTCTCCCGCTAATTTTGTTTTTCCATATACACCCAAAGGAATTGTTTGATCGGTTTCCCGTAAAGGAATACATCGATCTCCCGTAAAAACAAAATCAGTAGAGATATGGATCAAAAGCGCGGCATGCGCCTTACAGCATCTCGCAATATCACCAGGTGCCTTTGCATTAATAAGTTCTGCTTTCCCCACCTCTTCCTCAGCCTGATCCACAGCTGTATAGGCTGCACAATTAATGACAACTTGAGGGTGGTATCTGCTAAAAGATTCCGTAAGTTGATTATAGTCAGTAATATCAGCTTCCTTTGATGACAAAAAAACAAAAGCAAGTCCATAAGAGTCATTTGACAACTTTCTTATACAAGTAGCCAACTGACTATTGCCCCCTAATACAAGTACTGTCTTCATCTTCTCTTATATGCCATATGAAAAATGTGGTAAGGCCAAATCTTTTTGGTTTAGTACCCGGTCTTCCTCGGGAATCTCCCAATTAATATTCAAAGTAGGATCATTATAAAAAACCCCACGCTCTGATACCCCATTATAATAATTATCGCATTTATAAAAAAATTCTGCAACCGGGCTCAACACGGCAAAGCCATGCAAAAACCCTTTTGGAATATATAATTGCAACTTGTTTTCCGCACTTAACCTCACACTATAATGCTCTCCGTATGTCGGACTTTTAGGCCTGATATCCACAATGACATCCAAAACCTCACCCACTAAAACACGTACGAGCTTCGCTTGCGCATGTTCATTGATCTGGCAATGCAAACCTCGAATAACCCCATAGGTAGAAAGAGATTGATTATCTTGTACAAAACGAGTATGCACACCAGTTAAAGAAGAAAACTTTTTAATATTAAAGCTTTCATAGAAATAGCCTCTAGCATCTTCTATAATATGGGGTTGTATTAAAAAACAATCAGAAAACGGAATCTCCTTTATTTCCATAACATGGTTATTTTCAAGATCAATATTTTTATGGATAAACAATTGACGACTGATCTTTCAGTAGCTTATTTATTAACCGAACGGTTTCCTTCGCCTCAACAACATCATGGACCCGCAAAATTTGGGCACCTTTCAGCAGCAATACCGTATTCAAGACGGTTGTTCCATTCAAGGCATCCTCGGGACCAGACGCTAACATACGATAAATCATCGATTTTCTGGAAATTGCTCCTACTAATGGCAGTCCTTGTGCTTTAAATTCATCAAAACGGTACAAAATTTCGTAATTCTGGGTGATCGTCTTCGCAAAACCGAAACCGGGATCTAATAATATATCCTTAACCCCGCATTCTCTTAGTTTGCTTGTTTTTTCAATAAAGTACGCGCAAATATCAGCAACTATATCCTTATAATCTGTCAATTCTTGCATTGTCTCTGGCGTACCTCGCATATGCATCAAAATATAGGGCACCTGCAACCGACCTGCTGTTTCAAACATCAACGGATCTAAGCTTCCACCCGAAATGTCGTTAATCATACCTGCGCCAGCATTAATGGCCTTCTCTGCAATAGAAGCACGAAAAGTATCCACAGAAATAATGATTCCGGGAAATTGCTTAACGAGCCTTACAATCAAAGAAATTAAGCGGGAATGTTCCTCTTCTTCGCTAATAACAGACGCACCAGGACGTGACGAGTAGGCTCCAATATCCAGAATATCCGCACCAGCACCTATTAACTTTTCAGCATGCGCCAGTGCCTTTTCATGTTGATTGTATTTTCCTCCATCAAAAAAAGAATCAGGGGTTATATTCATGACACCCATGATTAAGGGGGGCGAAAGATTTAATAAAGTGTCTCCAGTTTTAATCGTAGTAACATTCAAGGGTGGAATCATAATTCTTTCGCTGTATTCGCAAAATTAGAGATATTCAGTTAATTTTGCTAAGGTTATCAAGAATTGCCTATATTTATTAGGTCACAGGAATATGAAGCAAACTACTACCGAGTACAATAATATTATACATCATTGCAAAGCTCTTTTTCACAAGAAAGCAGTAGATTATGGTACCGCGTGGCGAATTTTACGATTGTCGTCTATCACGGATCAACTCTTTATTAAGGCCCAACGCATTCGCACACTGGAAATAAACAAAACTTCGAAAGTGGATGAGGATATCACTTCTGAATACATTGCCATTGTAAATTATTGTGTCATTGCGTTACTTCAACTTGAACTTGGTGAACATTCAGAAGAAAAAATAGAGATCAATGATATCGAAGAGAAATATGAAGAAAAAGTAAATGAGGCACGCGACCTGATGTTTGCAAAGAATCATGATTATGGCGAGGCATGGCGAAATATGCGGATTAGCTCCTTAACTGATCTAATTCTGATGAAAATATTAAGGGTTAAACAAATAGAAGATAATAGAGGCAATACTCTAGCATCAGAAGGAGTAGAAGCAAACTACCAAGACATGTTGAACTATGCGGTATTCGCATTAATTAGGTTATCGGCATTTAGCAGAAAAGAATCATAATTATGGGCAATACTTTTAGATCAAGCTATTTATTATGGACTATCCGAATCTTCACGGGGATCATTTTTGTTTTCTCCGGTTTAATAAAAGCAAATGATCCATTGGGTTTTTCTTATAAACTTGAAGAGTATTTTCAGGTTTTCAATTTAGAATTTCTGAATAACTATGCGGTAATTGCAGCAGTTCTATTGTGCAGCTTAGAAATGATCCTGGGAACACTCCTGATATTCGGATTCTGGAAGAATAAAATATTGCTGGGCTTACTGCTGCTGATTATCTTTTTCACATTCTTAACTTTTTATTCTGCTTTCTTTAAAGTTGTAACCTCATGCGGATGTTTTGGAGATGCTATTCCTTTAACACCATGGCAGTCATTCAGTAAAGATATTATATTATTGATTTTGATTATCTTTCTATTTATAAGGCGTAATGATATCCAACCTTTATTGAAAGACCCCTATAACGCATCTATCGTTACTGCCGCAATCGTAGTTATTTCAATCGGAATAGGGGTATACACCTATAATTTTCTACCTTTTATAGATTTTTTACCTTATAAAAAGGGAAATAATCTTCCAGAATTGATGCGCATTCCAGAAGGGGCAACCCTAGATGAATACAAGACTGTTTATACCTTAAAAAATATACACACGGCAGAAACGAAAATCATTTCGGATAAAGATTACCTTAAAACGGAGATCTGGAAAGATAGTAATTGGGAGATTATTGGTGACCCTGAAACCATATTGGTCAAGGAAGGCTATAAAGTACCGATCAACGACTTGATAATTACTGATGCGAATGGAGTAGATCATACCGATAATATTATTGAGAACCCTACTTACAATTTCATTATTGTAGCTAATGATATTCAAAAGAGCAACTTAAGTGCACTCATAAAATTAAATAACTTAGCAAAGGAAGCATCCGAACAATACGCAGTCAGATCGGTTCTGCTTACCTCCAGTTCTGCTCAAATGGCAGAAGATATAAGCAACGAAATTAATTGGGTTACTGAGATTTTCTATGCAGATGGTGTTCCTCTAAAAAGTATGGTTCGGGCAAATCCAGGCTTAATACTTATGAAAAATGGAACGGTAATCGAAAAATGGCATTACCACCTGATTCCATCCTTTGAAAAGCTGGAGAAGAGGTATTTGGCGGAGGATAGGCAATGAAAAATACAGTGGGCGACAATAGTTTCAAAAATACGGGCAGGATTTTCCTAATAGGCTTTATGGGCAGTGGAAAAACGACCTTTGGTAAGAAACTTGCCTCTCTAACTGATCGTCCATTTTACGATTTAGATGAAGAAATTACACATAAAATCGGAATGTGTATTTCCGACTATTTCTTAAAATATGGGGAAGACGAATTCCGTAAACAAGAAAAAGAAGCCTTGCATGAATTAGCAAGGGTACAAGAAGGCATTATCGCTACCGGAGGCGGAACGCCTTGCTTCTACGATAACATGAAATGGATGAAAAGCACAGGGATAACGATCTATCTTAACATGCCCGCTAAGGCTTTGTTGTCCCGGCTATCTGGAAAAGAACGTGAAAAAAGACCGCTATTACAAGGGAAAGATGATTCGCAATTATTGACGTATATAAATACTACATTGGCGGGACGCGATCCTTATTATCAACAAGCTGACATTACACTTAATGCCCTAACAGCAAATCCTAAAAACTTACTCAAGGAATTGGTGTAGCCTATAGTATAACGGGGGCCTATTATAAAAAAACTATCGCTGTAATAACTTCGTGACCAGCCTTCTCATTCAACTTATCAATGATCTGTTTTTTCAGAAGGAATAACTCATTTTTTATCACCGACGATTCAAGGCGTAGAAACAACTTGTTATCACGTATATACAATTGTTTTGTACGGTTTGCAACAGCTGTCCCCATCAATTCTGGCCACGCAGCAATCAATTTGGTTTCATCAAATCTACGGCGTAGTTTATATGCATCAAGGAGCTGATCAATTGCCTCTTTAATGGTTTTATCATTATTCCGACCCATCATCATTCATTTCAGAGGTTTTTATCTTTCCATTAGTGACCTCAAAGATACTAAGTTCGCAATCAATCCCATCAAATACCGACGCTATCTTCCCTGAATTGGTATGCGTAACGAAAATCTGCCCAAAATCTTCTTGCGAAACCATATGCATTAACCTCTTGGTTCTTTTATCATCTAACTTATCAAAAATATCATCCAATAACAACATGGGTTTAAAACCTTTTTTCTTCTGTAGGTAACGATATTGGGCTAATTTCAAAGCAATTAAAAAAGATTTCTGCTGCCCTTGTGATCCAAATTTCTTCAAGGGCATACCGTTCACGCTAAATTGTAGATCATCCTTATGTACACCGGATGTCGTCCGTTCCAACATCCTGTCACGTGGAAAGGAATTAACCAATAACTCTTCAAGGGCATGGTTATGAAGTTGAGAATCATACACAAGCAATACAGGTTCTGCGTTCTCCGTCAAATAGCCATATAACTCATTAAACAAAGGAACAAATGCTTCCATAAATAATTTCCGTTGCTCATAAATTGTTTTTCCAGAGCGAATTATCTGTTCATCCAGAACCGCCAATAGCTCACGATCTATGGTCTCGTAACCAGCATGTTGTTTTAAAAATCTGTTTCTGTTCAGGAGATGCTTGTTGTATATAATAAGCTCATCTAAGTATTTATTATCGGTTTGGGAGATGACATTATCAATAAACCTTCTTCTTTCCTCACTTCCTTCGGTTATGATAACTGAATCATTCGGGGAAATCATTACCAATGGAAAAATCCCAATATGATCGGCTAAGCGGATGTATTCTTTTTGATTGCGTTTGAACTTCTTCTTCTGATTTCGTTTCAAACTGCAAGAGACAATCTCTTCTTTTTGTTCTTTCTCAAAGATCCCCTGTACCATGAACCAGTCTGATTCTCGCCTAATTTGCTGTGAATCAATAGGATTGAAATAACTTTTGCATAAAGACAAATAATGAACAGCATCCAATAAATTTGTTTTGCCTGCGCCATTGTCTCCGGTCAATGCGTTTACTCCTGGTAAAAAGGCAATATCTTCCTCTTCATAATTTTTAAAGTTCATTAGTGTCAGCTGCTTCAACCACATACAAGCAAAGATAGTTTTTTAGTCAGGATTAATATAGGTGCCCTTATCGCTCAATTGCAGTTACTAAACAATATCAACCGCCTACGGTAACTTAAGCAACGCTTATACCCGTTAACGCCGGACTTCTCCTCTTCAAAATATTCTTTTAATTATATCTTCAGCTTAAACTTCTATAAAATAAGCGATTAAATTAAGATATGTTCTTGTTTCTAAGCAGTAAAAATGTATTTTTGCAATCCGAATTTATTAAGAAATGTCAACGATACAAAAAGATAAGAAAGTACACGCGCCCCTGAACGTGGGGAAAAAAACTAATTTCATAGAAGAAAACCAAACAAGTTTAGGTTTCATTGCTGGGGGTATAGTTATTTTGCTTTTGCTTTTTTTTGGGTACCAGCGCTTTTATTTAGCACCCAGAGCTGAAAAAGCTACGAACGAAATGTTTAAAGCAGAACAGTACCTTGTGATAGACTCATTACAAAAGAAAGCAATTGAAGGTGATGGTTCTTATCCAGGGTTTGAAAAAATTGCCAAGGAATACTCTAACACCAAATCTGCAAATATTGCAAATGCTTATTTGGGAGGTCTATACCTACGGGAAGGTAAATTCCAAGAAGCCATTGATGCGTTAGAAAATTATAGCGATACCGGAAGTCCGGTTTTAGATCCATTGGTAACAGGGCTTTTAGGAGACGCTTATTCAGAGTTGAAAGATTTTAAGAAAGCGGCAAGCCAATATTCAAAGGCGGCCAAGCAAAGTTCAAATGATTTCACCACGCCTTTATTTTTAAAGAAACTCGGACTGGTAAATGAAGCCCAAAATGATTTTAAAGGTGCGATTGATGTCTATAAAACCATAAAGAAACAGTATCCCCATAGCTTTGAGGCCTCGTTAGCGGATGCATATATAGCCCGTGCGGAAGCCCGTTTGTGATGATATGGCCACGCAATTAAAAAACTTATCTGACTTTTCACATTTGCAGGTTAATTCTGCTAAACCTTACCATTTTGGAATTGTCGTTTCTCAATGGAATGCAAATATAACAAATGCCTTGCTTCAAGGCGCTTATAACCTATTGATAGAGAAAGGAGCTCATGAAGACCATATTAAGATCATTGAAGTTCCAGGAAGTTTTGAATTGACCTCAGGTGCAGACATATTGCTACGGGATCGTACTATTGATAGTGTAATCTGTTTAGGTTGTATTATTCAAGGAGAAACCAGACATTTTGATTTTATATGTGAAGCTGTCGCCAATGGCATTACCAATGTATCAATAAAGCATAATAAACCAGTCATTTTTGGCGTTTTAACCACTGACAGTCAACAGCAAGCAGAGGAACGGTCTGGAGGAAAACATGGAAACAAAGGCGAGGAAGCCGCCATCACTGCCATACAAATGGCCGCCATCAGTAATCAACTAAAGGTGAACTAATTAAAATATCTTGCTTACCTTTATAAAAATGCAAGAAGGTGATGAAGAAAAAACCATATTACATATTTGTTTTTGTTTTGGCACTATTGCTTTTCCAATCATGTGCCTCGCAATGTCCTGCTTATAGTACCTATCCTAAACAGGGAAGATCCCGATAAGTAGATTCTATCATTATCTAGTAAATATTTATAGTTATAGAACTAGCTAAAACAGATTTTATCAATTTTGCTCATTATACGTTATTGTATAGTCGTAATTGTCAAAATGATCAGGAAAGTCAATTATTATATCATATTTATTTTATCATGCTCTTTCTCTATAATGCCATGCAGGGCACAGGAAAAAGAGATGGTGTTAGATAAATTAGAACAGGGGTTGGGCGGAAAGAAAGCTATCGAACAGGCACGCTTCCTAGTTTTTAATTGCAAAACAATACAACAAACAGAAAATATTCATCTTCACAAATATGTATACGATAGAGAGACTGGGGATACGCGTTTTGAAAGTAGAACGGAAGATGAACAATCCCTAACTGTATTGTTCAATACAAAAACAAACGATGGGGAAGTATACCTAAATAACGAGAAAGTAGATTCACTAGAACTGATCGCTTCTGTAACACACTATTTCAAAGAAGATAGCTACTGGTTATTTACACCCATTTTATTAGGAAGTCAAGGATTAAAAATTGAGGTAGAGCCGTCACAACTTATTAATTCAAAACGATATTATGTGGTAACGGTAGAAAATCCAAACCCATTATTTGAGTTCAGCAAGCTCTTTCTGGATGCTTCATCAGGCAGTATATACCGTTGGCAGACTTTTGACAGGGAAGGAGATAAAATATATGATTTTATCTGTTCTGACAATAAAGATATTGGGGGAGGCCTTAAATTACCGACCAAGTTTGTTGATTACCAAAAGGGTGTCACTATAGAATATCCTGTCATCGCCGCTCTAGTAAATATTGAAATTGATAAGCTTAAAACACAAGAATAAACATGAACTGGATTGAACTCAATTCTGCCGACCAACTCCTTGATATCCAAAATAACAATAAATCATGCATAATTTTCAAACACAGCATCCGCTGCGCGGTGAGTAGCATGGCAAAAAAGAATTTTCAACTTGAGGCTATCTTATTGCCGACTGAAATAGACGTATATTTATTGGATTTAATTAAATATCGCGACCTATCCAATCGTGTCGAAGAAATATGGAAGGTGAAGCATGAATCTCCCCAAGTATTGTTAATTCAAGGCAGGGAATGTAAATTCCATGCCTCGCACAATGATATACGGGTCGCAGATATCGTATTGACATTCGAGAATTACTCCGCTACCAATTGAATTGTAAAACTTTTTCCATATCGGGATGGAGACTATAAAAAACCGGACAGGTTCTGGCCGCATTTTCCAAAATTGACCTTTGCTCCGTTGAATAGGTCTTATCTTTCGGAAAAGTGAATTCTATCTCAAGTCTTGACACCCTCCTCGGATCCGGGGCCATGATTTTTGTCGTTTCAACATGGGTCCCATCGATATCCCATTGACGTTCCCTGGCAACAATTCCCATAATTGTTAACATACAACTTGCCAAGGCCGTTGCCACCAAATCTGAGGGGGAAAACGCTTCTCCCTTTCCTTGATTATCCACCGGTGCATCTGTAATTAATACGTTGCCAGACTTTATATGGGTAGCCCGTGTTCTAAGACCTCCAAGATATTCACTTTCTATTGTTGCCATATTATAATGCGAATGTAATTAAGAAATGTAGGTATATTTTTGAATATGATTATAACCGCCTAAATTACAATTTTATCTTTACTTTTGTAATATGATCGAATTACCTGTTATTCCGGCAAGCCCGGTCGAACGAAAACCTAACTGGTTACGTGTGAAATTGCCTGTAGGAAAAGAGTATCGACATGTCAGGAATTTAGTTGATGAACATAAGCTGCACACTATTTGCGAGAGTGGGAATTGCCCAAATATGGGTGAATGTTGGGGGGCGGGAACCGCGACATTCATGATCTTGGGAAACATCTGCACAAGGTCCTGTTCTTTTTGTGCGGTTGCCACCGGTAGGCCGTTGGCAGTTGACTTGGATGAACCCAACCGTGTGGCCAAGTCTGTCAAGCTGATGGAAGTTAAACATTGCGTAATCACTTCCGTAGATAGAGATGATTTAAAAGATGGCGGATCGCATATTTGGGCCGAAACAGTAAAAGCCATCCGTAGAGAGAGCCCGGGAACTACCTTGGAAACTTTAATTCCCGACTTCAAGGGCAATTGGGAAAATTTAGAACGTGTATTGGCTGTTCGTCCGGAGGTTGTTTCCCACAACCTTGAAACCGTGCGCAGGTTAACGCGGGAAGTTAGGATACAAGCAAAATATGATCGTAGTTTGGAGTGCCTCCGCCGCATTTCGGAAGCAGGTCTACGAACGAAATCAGGTATTATGCTAGGTTTTGGCGAAACAGAAAAAGATATTGTTGAAACAATGCATGATTTATACCAAGTTGGGGTACATGTCTTAACATTAGGTCAATATTTACAACCCACTAAAACCCATCATCCGGTTATTGAATGGATTACCCCCGAACAGTTTAAGCATTATCAGCAAATCGGACTGGAAATTGGTTTCAAATATGTTGAAAGTGGACCGTTGGTACGCTCATCTTATCATGCGGAGAAGCATTTGTTTGACATGGTATAGAAGAACTCCCCTGAGGATTATTATCGCTTGTCCACACTATATTTTCCCGGGCCCACAAAAAGCAAGCCTATAAAAACGATACCGAGTTCAATGGCATGAGACGCACCTCCTAATCCATCGCCCCTACCTAGATGGGTTAATGTCGCTGTTAACATCACAAAAGCAAGTAAAACCGTGGCAGGTCGGAAGAAGAGACCAACGATGAGGAATATCCCACCAAATGTTTCTACCATTCCAGCCATAAAGCCCCAGAAAACAGGGAAAAAGGTAATATTCATAGATTTCATAGCCCCCCCAATTGCTTCCCATTTCTCGGGGCCACCCAATAGCTTGGGGTACCCATGCATAATGAACATTGCACCTAATCCTACCCTAAGAAGCAGCAAGCCAAAGTCCTTATATTGTCCTAATGAAGATAAATAAGCCATATACTAATATGCTAATGAAACTGACTGCCCTGAAACCGACAGCAAAATATTTTTGCCAAAAATAAGTGTTTTATTATTATCTAAATGGCCTGCCGGAAAATTTGTAGCCACAGGAAAGTCATAATCTTTTACCAGGTCGAATATAATTTCTTCCGGGGTGTATCCAAATGGAATTTTGTTTTCTTTCATATCCGTGAATCCTCCGAGGATCAAGCCATTCAAGTCTCTTAGCTTTCCTGCCCGTTTCAACATCCTTAACATCCTATCAATACAATACATATACTCTCCCACGTCTTCTATAAACAAAATCTTTCCTCGGTAATCAACCTCAGAGACCGAGCCCGCAATGCTTATTAAGGTTGCTAAATTTCCGCCAACCAAAACCCCTTTTGCAAAACCCGACCGCGTATTATACCTACTCTTATAATGATAAGATAATCTCTTCCCGAAAAGAGCCTTGCGTAAACTCTCGAGTGAGGCCTTTGTTGCCCCAGCAACAGTTTGAGGCATCTGTCCATGAATTGTCGGTATCCCAAATTGCGCTTGGATATGGCTATGAAGTACCGTAATATCACTAAAACCAATAATCCATTTTGGGCACTTAACGAAACCGGAAAAGTCAATTCGATCAATGATACGTACTGTTCCATAACCACCTCGTGCCGCGAAGATTGCTTTTACTGTGGGATTATCCAACATCGTTTGAAAATCCTCTATACGAAGTTTATCGTTACCCGCGAATTGGTGAAATCCAGCGCTAAGCGTTTTCCCTTTTAGTACATTCAGCCCCCATGACTCAAATAAATGAATGGCGTAGGATAAGTCTCTTGAAACCTTTCCTGCCGGACAAACGATGGCCACGGTATCACCTTTTTTCAAAAACTGAGGAAATTTCGTCATAGGGCATTATTAAACCGCAAATTGAGTTATCTTTGCCTCAATAACAAATTATATTGGATTTTTCTGCATGTAATTTATTTCAAAGGACTTAATGCTAATATATTGGAAGCTAAAAAGACTAAAAGATTTACCTTAACATCGGCCCTTCCCTACGCTAACGGCCCGCTTCATATTGGACATTTAGCGGGTGCTTATATCCCGGGGGATATTTTCGCACGTTTTCAACGTCTCAACCACCACGATGTTTTGTACGTATGTGGATCTGATGAACATGGAGCAGCGATAACCATTAAAGCAAAAAAGGAAGGAACTACCCCTCAAAATATTATCAATCAATATCACTCCCAGATTAAAGATAGTTTTGAAAAATTCGGAATCTCTTTTAATATATACCACAGAACTTCCGCGGCTATTCATCATGAATTATCTCAAGAGTTTTTCTTGAATCTCTATAAAAAAGGTGAATTTATTGAGAAAAACAGTGAACAGTTTTTTGATCAGGAATATCATCAATTTCTTGCAGACAGATATATCACCGGAACATGCCCGAATTGTCATAACGAAGGTGCATACGGTGATCAATGTGAGAAATGTGGAACTTCATTAAACCCCACTGACTTAATTAACCCCATTTCCACCTTAAGTGGCAAAACGCCGATCTTAAGAGAAACAAAACATTGGTATCTACCATTGGATAAGTATCAGTCTTTCTTGGAAAGGTGGCTTCTAGAAGGGAAAAAAGATATCTTAAAGCCCAATGTGTATGGTCAATGCAGCTCTTGGCTAGCCTCTGGTTTACAAGCACGTTCTATGACGCGCGATCTGGATTGGGGGGTAGATGTTCCCTTAGAAGAAGCAACCGGCAAAAAATTATATGTTTGGTTAGATGCACCTATAGGATACATCTCTGCCAGCAAACAATGGGCAATCGACAATGATAAAGATTGGGAGAAATATTGGAAAATACAGGACGACCCGGAAGAAAACGCTCACTTAATTCACTTCATTGGAAAAGATAATATTGTTTTTCATTGCATTATCTTCCCAGCTATCCTGAAAGCGCACGGGGAGTATATTTTACCCGATAATATTCCTGCCAATGAATTCCTAAATCTAGAAGGAGATAAACTGTCAACATCGAGGAACCATGCGGTTTGGCTCCATGAATATCTTGAAGAGCTTCCCGATAAGCAAGATGAACTTCGTTATGTATTAACCTCGATTTTGCCAGAAACTTCGGACAGCGAGTTTACTTGGAAAGATTTTCAATCGCGTGTAAATAATGAGTTGGTCGCTATTTTTGGCAATTTCATAAACCGCGTAATGGTTCTCTCACACAAGTATTTCGAGGGACAGGTAAAAGAGGGATCACCTTTAACAAGTGATGACAAGCGTATTCTTGATGATCTTTCCCTCTATCCTAAAAAGATAGAAAAAGCAATCAACCACTATCACTTTAGAGAAGCACTCTCCTTATTTATGAACGTTGCACGTATCGGAAACAAATACCTTGCAGATGAAGAGCCGTGGAAGGTAATAAAAACGGACGAAGAGCGCGTAAGAACCGTTCTAAATATAGGGCTTCGGATTGCAGCAAACCTTGCCATCCTGGCACAACCTTTCCTACCTTTTACTGCAGAGAAATTGTTCGAAATGTTAAACTTAACTGAAAAGGATTGGGAAGCCACGCATACAACGGCACTCTTACCTAGTGGGCACCAGTTAAATGAGCCCAATCTCTTGTTTGAAAAAATCACTGATGAACAGGTACAATACCAATTGGAAAAACTAGAGAAAGCCAAAGAAGAGAATGTTCAACAAGTAACAAGTCCCCTTGCTGTTAAAAACGATATTAGTTTTGAGGATTTCAGTAAATTGGATATTCGAATTGGTAAAATTATCGCAGCAGAAAAAGTAGCTAAGACAAAAAAGCTTTTGAAATTAACGATCGACACAGGAATTGATCTACGAACCGTAGTTTCGGGAATAGCAGAGTCTTATGATCCCCAAAAAATCATTGGTCAGCAAGTTGCCATTCTATTAAACCTTCAACCCAGGGAAATCAAAGGTATCAAATCTCAAGGAATGATTTTAATGGCCGAAAACAATGAAGGTAGGTTCAGTTTTGTAGTAACCGATCAAGCTTTCGAACAAGGCAGTATCATCAGGTAATAAAGTGAATGATTATATAACCTGTTCAAAGTATTTAAACGGTCATAATATCTTTCTCTTTCAATTCAGCTAATCGATCTACCTTTAAAATAAAAGCATCCGTAAGCTTCTGGATTTCGGCTTCGGCAACTTTTATTTCATCTTCAGAAAGACCATCATTTTTTAGCCTTTTTATATTATCATTGGCGTCTTTTCGAAAGTTTCTTATCACTACCCGTCCTTTCTCAGCTTCATCTTTCACTTTCTTTACCAAGTCTTTGCGACGCTCTTCTGTTAAAGGGGGAATAGCCAAGCGAATTACATTGCCATCATTCTGCGGGTTTAACCCAATATTTGAATCAATAATTGATTTTTCAATCGCCCCCAAAAGATTTTTTTCCCATGGCTGTACAGTTAATGTACGGGCATCAGGTGTGTTGATATTTCCAACTTGTGCCAAGGGCGTCGGTGTTCCATAATAATCGATATAAATTCCATCAAGCATAGAAGGCATTGCCTTCCCCGCCCGGATCTTTGTTAATTCCCCTTCAGTATGGACAATCGCCTTCTCCATATTTTCAGTTGTTTCGTCTAGCTGTAATTTTACAAGATCATTCATGGTCGTATCTTATCGTAAATAAATATAAATTCCCTATTATTATTGTCTTACCAATGTCCCTATCGGCTCACCTTTGGCCAACTTTAATAAATTGCCGGCTTTATTCATATCAAAAACAATGATCGGCAATTTGTTTTCTTGACAAAGCGTAAATGCCGTCATATCCATCACATTCAATCCCCGATCATACACATCCTGAAAAGTAATTTCATCAAATCTCGTAGCATTTGAATCCTTGAGGGGATCAGCGGTATATATACCATCCACTCGGGTACCCTTCAATACGACATCGGCGTTAATTTCAATAGCACGCAAGGAAGCCGCAGTATCTGTTGTAAAGTAGGGGTTACCTGTACCGGCACCAAAAATCACTACACGCCCTTTTTCAAGGTGACGTACCGCCCTTCTACGAATAAATGGCTCACAAATCTGTTCCATCTTAATGGCAGTGAGCAAACGGGTTTTAATGCCAGACTTTTCTAGGGCATCTTGTAGGGCCATGCTATTAATGACGGTTGCCAACATGCCCATATAATCAGCTTGAACCCGATCCATCCCTGATTTCTCGGCGCTCAGCCCTCTATAAATATTGCCTCCGCCAATAACAATTGCAATTTCAAGTCCCTTATCGTGAACCGATTTTATATCCTGCGCATATTGTGCTACCCTCTCTATATCAATTCCATAACTTTTTTCGCCCATCAAAGCCTCTCCGCTAAGTTTTAGAAGGATGCGTTTGTACTTCATGTTGTGTAATTGTGATTTACGTATCGTTTCTAACCATAAAACAAAAAAAGAATACCGATGAGGATATTCTTTTTTTGTCTCTTTTATATCAATTTGTTCTTCAACAAATATTCTGCAATTTGAACAGCATTGGTAGCCGCACCCTTACGCAGGTTATCGGCAACAATCCATAAGTTCAATGCCTTTTCCTGAGATTCATCACGGCGAATCCTGCCTACCAATACTTCATCTTTATGATGGGCATCCTTTGGCATGGGGTATTTGAGGTTTTCAGGATCATCAACAACCAATACACCTTCTTGTGCAGCTAATATCCTTCTAACTTCATCAACTTCAAAATCATTCTCGAACTCGATATTCACGGCTTCTGAGTGCCCTCCCACTACCGGAATCCGGACTGTTGTTGCAGTAACACGAATCGTATCATCTCCCATGATCTTATTAGTTTCCTGAATCATCTTCATCTCTTCTTTCGTGTAGCCATTCTCCATGAAAACATCAATTTGCGGAATGACATTTAAATCAATGGTATATGGATAGGCTTTTTCACCTTCAATGCCTGCACGTTCGTCATTTAACTGCTGCACAGCTTTCACCCCAGTGCCTGTTACGGATTGGTACGTCGAAACAACTACTCGTTTTATTTTATACTTGTCATGCAGTGGTTTTAAAACAACCACCATCTGAATAGTTGAGCAATTGGGATTGGCAATAATCTTATCATTTGATGATAGCACATTCGCATTCACTTCCGGAACCACCAACTTCTTGTTCGGATCCATTCTCCATGCAGAAGAGTTATCAACCACTGTAATACCAGCTTCAGCAAATTTTGGAGCGAAATTAGTCGAAGTTGCCCCTCCCGCTGAAAACAAGGCTACATTGGGTTGGAGCTTAATGGCATCATCCGGCGTAACAACGGTATATTTCTTACCTTTAAATTCGATCTCTTTCCCTTTGCTCTTTTCGGACGCAACAGGAATAATTTCTGTTACCGGAAAATTCCGCTCTTCTAATACCTCAAGAATTTCAGACCCAACGAGTCCCGTAGCACCAACAACTGCGACTTTCATTTTTAATTAATAATAGTAAAGACCAATAAACGTTTTTTGTACAAATAGATGCAAAGATAACACTCTTTTTAATAAATGATTCACCTTGCATTGTAAAAACTCAAAGAAGAACATATCAATAAACACAATATCCCTAACGTTTATCACACGGAGAGAACTGAGGCCTATATCTCTCTTCTTTCCCGGTATGCCTTCTAATAGCCATCTCTATGTATGGTAGCATACTGCTTTATTAAATAACCTGATTATCTCCGTAATTAATTCTGATTTAAGACGGGATTTAGTCGGTTTTATCCGAAGAAACTCCGAACAAAGTCCCTATAAGATCCAAGTGAGATCCGATTAAAGAACATAGATTTCCCATGGTAGCTATACGACAAACCTATCAATACTGTATCGTTGTATGCTGACTGGAGTGCCTTGACCTTTTTTCTCCTTCAAAGCCCAACTGAACGTGAAAATCAAAATACAAGGAAGATTAACCTATTATCCGCCAATCTTAAAATGCCGTTCGTCCCTAAAAACATATCATTCGTCACTGAATTTAGGTCGTTCACGTCAATAAAAATTTTCGACGGTTTCTATTTCCCATTTTTACGTCTGATATCAAAACGATTATGCATTGATCCGATCGATTGTCTGCAGGACCGTTCAACAATGATTGGATAAGTTGAATTAAACAGTCAGGTTATGGCTCAGCAAAAATTAGTGAATCCTGATAAAAAAAGACAAATCATGAAACAAGTTATTTTGCTATTATTAGTCTGTGGTCCTTTGTTCACCTTGGCACAGTTCTACGATGATTTTTCCGGAAATTCATTTCCAGATTCCCCACATTGGCAAGGGAATGTCGATGCTTTTGGACTAACCGATGATTCATTATTGCAGAGCAGAGCGATTCTCACTACCTACTTAAGTACGCCAAACACACTTGCCTATAATGTGGTTTGGGAGTTTGGCATTCAATTGGCGTTCAATCCGTCTAGGAACAACCAGCTTCGAATCTACCTAATGGCAGACCGTGATTCCCTGACAGAACCACTCAATGGATATTTCATCCAAATCGGAGAATCAGGAAGCGCTGACCGTTATCAGTTATACAAACAAGAAGGCCCAAAGACGAGTTTGGTAATGAGCAGCTTACCCAAACATAGAATAGATCCATCGCATGTAAACAGCAAAATTAAAGTCTCAAGGGATGCAAAAGGGAACTGGAAACTATATACTGCCCAGAACAATATGGAATTTACGCTCGACGCCGTAGGAACGGATAACAACATTACTTCCAGTAAATTCTTCGGAATACGTTGTAGTTTCACAAACAGCAACAATGATAAATTTAGTTTTGATTATTTCAAAATCGATAGCCTCATTGAAACAGCCAACCCACCGGCTATCCTATCCTCAAAGGTAATAGATAGTATTTCACTGAAAATCACATTTAATAAAAAATTGGATAGCCTCTCCGCATCACAGGTTAACCATTATACACTAAAACCTGATCATCATTTTCCGAAAACGATCTCGTATAAAGATTCTAGTGTTATATTATTGTTTGCAGACTCACTCACCACAAACAATTACAACTTACATGTCAGTGGGATCGCAGACTATGATGGGAATTTAATGGCCGATACTTCAATAGCTTTTTTCTATGAAGCACCAAAGATGCAGGATCCGCGGGATACAATCCCTCCAAAACTTCTCTCTACTTTGATTCTTGATAGTGCTTCAATTCAGCTAAGCTTTAATGAACCTTTAGACGAAATACTGGTAACTGATATGGATCATTTTATATTAATGCCCCGTCATGATTCCCCCAGGCATATTGCAGTAAATGATTCCATGGTCGTCCTATCATTTACGGATTCATTGCGTTCTGGTGATTATAGCTTGCAGATTCAACGAATTATAGATCTCAACGGGAACCGAATGCCAGATACCATCATCAATTTTCATTATGAAGCTCCGCAGCCAGCTCTCCCTTGGCACAAGCTAAAACCTGATTCTATCGGAGAGCTACTCTTTATTGATACTTTCCAGCATGATATCTCAAGCTTATGGGGTGGGCAAACTGAAAAGTTCATTATGGAAGACAATGTTGTAAAACAACAGAATACCATCACCTCGCCTGCTTTCATACACGTTGCAAACACAGGGGTCAAAAACAGAATATGGGAAGCAGGGATCGAAATAAATGGCAAATTGACCTCCCAAAACTATGTTAGATTGTATTTGAGCGCGATGCATGACAGTCTGCCGGAAAATCCACAAAGCTATTATCTACAAATCGACGGAAGGAATGAAAACCATGTCTACAAATTAATACGGCAAAAAACCGCTTCTAGTCGAACAGTTATATTTGAGAGTGCACCTATTTTAAACCGACACGATAAATTAAGAACAAGGGTGAGAATAAGCTGCGACATTTCGGGTGAATGGAAGATCTACACCGACGAATACGACCAAAATGCTTTCAGCCTCCTATTAAATACAGCGGGGGATTCATCGGTTACTGACAACGCATTTTCGGCGAGCCGGTATACCGGTTGGATGACCCGTTTTTCAAAAAGTAGGGTCAAGGACTATGCATTGCATTATTTTCTGGTCAAAAAGTTAACGGATATTACTCCTATTACGGACAGTATTCCCCCAAAGGTTCTCGCTGTCTCTGTGTTAGACAGTGTTTCGATCCAACTGACATTTGATGAACCCTTAGACAGTCATTCCCTAAAAGAAATAGAGAATTTCCATTTAAGTGAACAATATGAGGCTCCTAGGAATGTATCACTTGATCATTCAATTGTGATTCTAACATTTTCAGATTCATTAATTACGAACAACTATTCTTTATCCATTGATTCAATTAGCGATTTAATGGGAAATCAAATGCGGGATACTATCATCAATTTTTATTATGAAGCCCCGCAGCCAGTCATTCCTTGGCAAAAGTTAAAGCCTGATTCCATCGGAGAGGTACTTTTTATTGATACATTTCAGCATCATATTTCAACTTTATGGAGCGGGGAAACTGAAAAGTTTATTATGGAAGACAACATTGTAAAACAAGGGGATAGCATTAGCTCACCTGCATTTATACATGTTGCCAATACAGGGATTAAAAACAGGATATGGGAAGCAGGGATTGAGGTAAATGGCAAACTGACTTCCCAAAACTATGTACGTCTTTATATGAACTCCTCCAACAGTGATTTACCAAATTCGGAAGAAGGGTATTATTTACAGATTGACGGCCTCAATGAGCAACATCGTTATAAACTCTATCGACAAAATAAAAAGAGCCGAAAGCTCCTGTTCGAAAGCAAGCCTCTACAAAATATGAATAATAAATTAAGAACCAAGGTTCGCATCAGTTGTGATATTTCGGGGAAATGGAAAATCTATACCGATGAATATGACCAAAACAGTTTCCATCTTCTTCTAAATACGGCAGGTGATTCTTCCGTTACCGACAACACCTATTCAACAAGCCGCTATACAGGGTGGATGACTCGTTTTTCAAAGACGAGGGCCAAGGATTATGCATTGCATTATTTTATGATCAAAGAGCTTATCAATATACCACCCATCTTAGATAGTATTCCACCAAAGGTTCTTACTGCCACTATTTTAGATAGTGTTTCTGTCCAACTGATTTTTAGTGAAAAGATTGACACGATATCGGCAACAGATACCGAGCATTACAGGCTTGATCCGGGAGGTAATAATCCAATCGCCAGTAAAGTCAGCGACTCGATGGTTGTGATATCTTTTGCCCAACCTTTCGTGCCCGGGGACTATGTATTAACCCTCGGTAATATACTAGATCAAGCAGGTAATGAAATGGTAGATTATACGCCTATCAAACTAACTTTTGAGGATCAATATGAAGCAAAACCATTTGACATCATCATCAATGAGATTATGGTCGACCCCACCCCTGAGCAAAACTTACCGCCTATTGAATATACGGAACTTAGAAACCTTAGCGACCATGACCTACAGCTGAAAGGCTGGACTTATTCATCCGAAACCAAAACACATCAATTTGACTCCATTCGTTTTCCGGCCCATTCTTACCTGTTGCTATACAAAGAAAAGGATAGTCTACAGGTGAGCGGTCTCGACAACGCCGTCGGTCTATCATCATGGCCCAGCCTGGTCAATAACGGCATAACCCTTACCTTAAAAAATGAAAAGGGCCGAATTATCGATGCCCTGACTTATGAACTTTCCTGGTACAGTGATAACCGGAAGGATGATGGAGGCTGGAGTCTCGAGCGAATAGACCCATATGCACATTGTAGTGGTGCACAAAACTGGACGGCAAGCATCGATCCTGCCGGTGGTACCCCGGGAACGATAAACTCCGTCAATCAGGAAAACACTTCGGTCGATTTAAATTTATTAGAGATGGAAATCATTGAAGCCGCACAGGTACATCTTATTTTCAATAAACAACTTGATCCATATTCTGCCATGAACCGAAATACATTTGAAATCAATAATGGAATGGGAGCTCCCGATTCTATCCATCTGACAGACCATCACCAAGTAGTTCTCTTTTATCCACAAGATTTTCTACGCGGGAAACATTATCAAATCAAAATCTCCAATATCTCAGATTGTGCAGGACAACAAATAAGCTTAACCCGCGAGTTATATTATCCGGATACAATTTCTATACATGACATCATCATCAACGAAATTCTTCCTGACCCGAGAAAAGGAGGTGTGGAATTTGTTGAGATTTACAATAATTCTGGGAAAACAGTAGACATTGCTCATCTTTCTTTGGCTACCCTACGCACGAGCGATGGCAAACTCACTGAAAAGAGAATTACGGAAACACCCCACCTCATGCAACCTACCACTTATCGACTGTTATCCACTAATCCCGATATCGTTCAGTCTCACTACTTTTCACCCGATCCGGATGCTTTTATTAAAATGCCAGCCTTTCCTATTTTGAATAACATAGAAGGTACGGTCGTCTTGTTAGCAGGAAATACTCAAATCGACCGTTTGGATTACAGGGAAGATATGCATGACCCATTGATCATTGATTCAAAAGGAGTTTCCTTAGAACGGGTAAACTTTAATACTGGTACAAATGAAGAGGGGAACTTTAAATCTGCCGCGGCAACGGTAGGGGGTGCGACTCCGGGCTATGCAAACTCCCAATTTGAAGAAAGGGAAGTAAGCATGAAAGAATTTATCCATTTAAATTCCAAAACCTTCTCTCCCGATAATGATGGGTTTGAAGATCAACTTGAAATCCATTATGAGTTCGCGGAAGGCGGAAAGATGGCAAATATTGAAATATATGATGACAAAGGGATGCTGATAAGACGATTGAAGCGAAATCATCGATTGGCAACAACAGGCACCATTTTCTGGAATGGGGAAATGGAGAACAATAGCCAGGCTCCGGTTGGCATATATCTTATATTAATTGAAATTTATGATAGTACTGGAATGCGAAAGCTAATTAAGAAAACATGTGTTCTGGCAAGCAAATTTTGACTTTCTATGAACTTGATTCTTCAAAATGATATTTCTTATAAAAAATTCCCCAATGGCATAGGCGAAATCGATAACCGTGTCGGCGCTCATGAATGCTGTTAAAATATAAAGCGAAATGAATAACCCGCTTTATACGCAGCGCAATTATATTGCATATAAAGTCGAATTTATCTAAGTTTGCCTTAATGGAAGAACGTATTATTATTCTTGGATCCAATGGCCAGATTGGATCTGAACTGGCCATGGCACTTCGCCAACAATATGGAAAGAATAATGTAATTACCTCAGACATCAAACAACCGAGCCATCCGACCGGTGACGATATTTTTGAATGTGTGAACGTGCTTGACATAGAAGCATTGGAAACCTTAATCCGAAAATATAAACCAACTCAAATTTACCTGTTGGCGGCTATGCTTTCGGCTACGGGGGAAAGAAAACCGAAACAAGCATGGCAATTGAATATCGACGGATTATTACATGTTCTTGATCTAGCGGTAAAACATACCGTAGAAAAAGTTTTTTGGCCAAGTTCAATTGCCGTATTCGGTCCTCATTCACCAAAAGAAAATACGCCCCAATACTGTATAATGGATCCCAATACTGTATATGGTTTTAGCAAATTAGCAGGTGAGCGTTGGTGCGAATATTACTTCAATAAATTTGGACTCGATGTTCGCAGTATCCGCTATCCGGGCCTTATAAGCTGGAAAACGACACCTGGAGGTGGGACAACGGACTATGCAAGCAACATTTTTCATAAAGCATTAACCGACGGGGAATACGAGTGTTACCTCTCCGCCGATATCCACATGCCCATGTTGTATATGGACGACGCCATTCAGGGTACCTTATCGTTAATGAATGCGCCTTCAAACAAGTTAAGGGTACGTTCAAGCTACAATATAACGGGATTTAGCTTTTCCCCGAAGGAATTAACAGACGAGATTCAAAAGTATATTCCTTCGTTTAAAACTACGTACTTATCAGGTGATCCAAGACAGGCCATCGCAGAAAGCTGGCCATCAAGCATTGACGACTCTTTCGCACGGGAAGATTGGGACTGGCGCCCTCAATATACGATCTCCAGTATGACATCGACCATGTTAAAAAAACTACAAAATAATTTACAAAAAACTTAGCTTTCATCATTATGGGAAGAGCTTTCGAATTTAGAAAAGAAAGAAAATTTAAACGTTGGGCGAAAATGGCGGTCCAATTCACCCGCCTGGGAAAAGAAATTGCGATTGCAGTAAAAGAAGGTGGACCGCACCCCGAATCGAATTCACGACTACGAACGGCTATCCAAAATGCCAAATCCGTAAACATGCCTAAAGACCGCATAGAAGCGGCCATAAAAAGAGCTTCAGAAAAAGATGCTAAAGGCTACGAGGAACACGTATATGAAGGATATGCACCACATGGAATTCCCATATTGATTGAAACTGCGACGGATAATACCAATCGTACCGTTGCGAACATACGCAGTTATTTTACAAAAGCGGGTGGATCTCTTGGGAAAACAGGATCATTGGATTTTATATTCCAACGTAAATCAATGTTCAGGTTCATGGCAGATGATACCATTGATCTAGAAGAACTAGAGTTAGAATTAATTGATGGTGGACTCGAAGACCTATACGTTGAGGAAGATGAGGAGGGGAATGACCAGGTTGTCATACAAACTTCTTTTGAAGATTTCGGGAATATGCAGAAACTACTAGAAGAAAAAGGTATCGATACAAAAAGTGCCAAGCTTGAGCGCATCACACTTTCAACTATGGAAATTTCTGAAGAAGATGCCGCTGAGGTCCTTAAACTAATCGATAAGATTGAAGAAGACGACGATGTACAAGCAGTCTATCATAACATGGCATAACGACAAAGCCCCTGTAAAGGAACTGTTATTAGTGACTTTCCCTGCCGTTTAGCCAATCAATGAAATGCTCAAACCATTGATCTGAAGTAGTAGGGTTATTCAAACCAAAACCATGGCCTCCGGCAGCATATACGAGAAGTTCTGCCTCAACCCCATGTGCTTTCAGGCCGTCCCGGAATTGTTCACTATTGGCGATCGGAACTCCTTTGTCATCTTTTGCATGCACTAAAAAAGCCGGAGGTGTGTCATTTGTAACCTGTTGTTCATTGGAAAAATGGATTATCTGCTCATCCGTAGGATGCTCTCCCAATAAATTTGTTCTTGATCCCTTATGGCCTAATCCGTTTTTCATGCTGATTACCGGGTAAAGCAGCAACATAAAATCGGGGCGAAGATTTATATCCTTTGGATTATCAATTACAGCGTCCTGATAATGTGTACCGAGCGTAGATGCCAAATGCCCCCCGGCCGAGAATCCGGCAATTCCGACTTGATCCGATTTAATTCTCCACTTTTTAGCATTTTCCCTCACAAGCTGTATAGCCCTTTGTGCATCTTGAAGCGGAACAATCTCCTTATGCTCCATCACCTCATCGTTAGGTAACCTATATTTTAAAACAAAGGCAGTAATTCCAACAGAAGCAAAACGTTCAGCTACAGCATACCCTTCTTTGTTGATTGCAAGAATCTTATATCCACCTCCCGGACAAATAATAACCGCTTTGCCGGTATTAGATTCTTTTGTAGGGAAATAAGCATATAAAACCGGTTCCGATACATCGGCTACCCTGATTACGCCATCATCTGAGGGAAGCGTATGCTCCTTTACCGGTATAACTTCTTTGTTATTGGGAATAGTTCCATGATAAAGTTCAATCATTTTTTGCGCCTTTATATTCAAAGAGAAGACGATTAATACCATCAATAATAGAATCTTCATGTGGGCCATATCAGTATTTTTGAATCTTTTATATAGAAGTACTTGATTCCTTTTTTTTTGAATCCAATACCCTTTGCGGAATTTTCACATAATAGCCCGTTCCGTCGTAGGGCCGTCTTCTTGGGTGCTCCTGACAAGCTTCTGAACAACATCCATCGAGTCGCTCGCCACAGGCCTCACATTGTGTGAAATGCTCATTGCATTCCGGATTTGCGCAATTGATCATTTTGCTGGTAGTGGCCCCACAGTTCAAACACTTTGAAACAATTGTCGGATTCACCGTATTGACATCCACAGTAAGCCGATTATCAAATACATAACATTTCCCGTCAAAATCTTTCCCCCCAACCTCTTTGCCATATTTAATAATCCCCCCATGTAATTGATAGACATCTTTAAAACCATGATGAAGCAAGAGCGCTGACGCCTTCTCACACTTAATTCCGCCGGTACAATAAGTTAAAATTTTTCGGTCCTTATACTTGGCAAGTTCATTTATTTTTTCAGGAAATTCCCTAAAATTTTCTATATCAAGTCGCACTGCATTTTTAAAATGGCCTAGATTGTGCTCATAATCTGAACGGACATCAAGGACAACTACATCTTCGTCATCTTTCATCTCCAAGAACTCAATGGGTTCAAGATGAACACCCGTTCTATTTACCGGATCAATTACGTGGGGATCCCTCAGGCCGGAATGCACAATTTCCGATTTATATCGACAGTGCATTTTAAGGAATGAAGGTTTCTCCACATCATCGATCTTAAAATCAATTCCCGCAAAACGGGGGTCTGAACGAACAGCCTCCATATAAGATCTACAATTCTCGGAAGTTCCTGACACCGTTCCATTCATTCCCTCTTCAGCTACAATAATACGGCCTACTAAATTTAAGGATTTACAAAATTCAAGATGTTGAACGGCAAACTCTTCCGCATTCTCAATGTGGCTGTAGACATAGTACAGCAAGGTTTGGTATTTCTGCATAATCATTGATACCGCTGCAAACGGCGTTTAATGGACAGCTACAAAGGTAATTATTTTAATGAAAACTATTCGTATGCCATTATTTAGGTTCAAAAGTTATACATCCCTTCAGTTAAACCCCGGTTCATTAAAAAAAAATAAATACATTAGCTTCACCATCGACTATCATTATGAAAAGAATCTTTTCCCTATCCACGTTATGGCAGTCCACAAAAGAAGTTATTGTCCGTTTCCCTTTACAATTCATACTTATTTTGTTGGCAGCGGTTGTTTGGTGTACAGCCATAGAAAGCGAGCAGGTTAATCAGACTTTTCATCTTTACAAACTATTGGCGATATGCAACATCGCATTCACTTTCCTTCTGGCGTATGATTTATTCAGTGAACGCAATAAGGGCAACGCTTTATTAGGCTGGATAATTAGATTGTTAATCTTAGGTCTTTGTATAATCCTCTATTTCTGTCTATCTCCCGAATGGGTGGAGACTGATGTTTATAGGATGATACTGTTGATCATTGCGGGTCATTTATTGATTTCCTTCGCACCTCTCTATCCAAAGAAGCAAATGCAGGCATTCTGGCAATATAACAAAATCCTATTTCTACGCATTTTAACTGCATTTCTATACTCAATAGTTTTATATCTAGGTTGCGCGGTCGCATTGCTTTCAATAGATACTTTATTCAATCAAAATATCTCAGGTGATACTTATTTTGAGCTTTTCATTCTCATCGCAGTGGGGTTCAATACGATCTTCTTTTTAGCTGGGATCCCTAAAAACCTACATATCGTTGCACAAGAGACCGATTATCCCAAAGGTCTTAAAATATTCACTCAATATGTTCTTATCCCCCTTTTAACACTGTACCTGGCAATCCTGCTCGTTTATGAATTCAAAATCTTACTGGATGGAGAGCTCCCTAAGGGGACGGTGTCTGTCTTAATTATAGGTTACGCGGTTTTGGGGATACTTTCTATTTTGTTGGTTCATCCAATTAAGCACCATTCAGGCAATGAATGGATAAAGGTATTTTCACGATTCTTTTTTCTATTCATGATTCCCTTGCTTGTTCTTATGTACTTTGCCATCGCCGTCCGCATCATGAATTACGGCATCACTGAATTACGTTTTTTCTTGATCGTTATCGCTATTTGGTTGACCATCTTGGTTATTTACTTCATTACTGTCAAAACCCCGAATATTCAACTTATCCCCATGACATTATGCTTTCTTACGTTACTTTTTACGTATGGCCCTCAGAGTGCAACCGCCATAGCCAAGAGATCACAATTATTACGATTTGAGAATCTTCAAAAGGAGAAAAAGGAGATTCTTGAACATCCCGTGGAAAAAGAAAAAACAGCAATCATCACCTACCTTGTAAAAAACCATGGACTACCCTCATTGCAGCCTCTCACGAAGGTAGATCTCAACAAAGTTCAAGAGGTTTTGAAAGAAAAAGTCAAAGAACCCGATACCCGGCTCTACCGTGTTAAAGAAGAATTACTTGATACCGCATTCGCATTATTGAACGTAAATCCCTTATTATACAACAAATACTCCGGGGCCACCACTTTCGAAATTGATAACAGGCTTACCGCCATCGCGGGGTATGAATATAGCATGGCCATACAATCCTATGATACCTCAGAAGAAAAAGAGACGCCTCTAGGAAGTATTGCGGTCAATCACCTACTTGAAAAAAACATGATTAAGATCAAGATAGGTGAGCAAGATAGCGTTTTTATAGATTTGGCTACCTTAAGTGAACCACAAAGAGAAATACTTAGCGATACACTGACGCGTTTACAAAAAGACCGAAATACTTACCGGCTACCCCAAGACCAGCTCACCTTATCCGCATCAACCCAGCATTTCCAGTTGGCCCTGGTATTTAAAAGTATGACGATGTTGGGAAACAACAACACATCAGAGAATAAATCTTATAGTCATTATCACGGCATTCTACTTATCAAGAACAAATAGGTTTTATACCAACTTCTGATAAGTCTTCCACCATAGATCAGGCATTTCCCCATCAATCGCGGTTTGATAATCTTCATAACTGCAAGGAACAAGATGAAAGCGTTCATTTGCCGATTTTGTATTCGGGTAAGGAACCTGCATCCACCAACGGTCGGTTTTTTTGCTCTTTATAAAGACAACTTCATGCGATTCTGCTTTTAAGGCCGTGTGATATACTATATAGCTGGATTTCGGTTGTAAGGGGAAATCTTTCTTTCTATTATAGAATCCATCAATAAAATACCAAACCATTTGGGCAAGCAAAATAGCTGTTTGCCCATTCTGATCAAATGCCGGATTAAACTCATAAAACCCAATAGAAGTGAGCTTGTCGCTCAACCCAGCATAGCGGCAAATCTGACAGGCATCTTCACCATAAAAGCCGTTTGGGGAGGCGTTCGCATTTCCACATGCGTCAGAAGATCTAATTGCCCCCATGTCAAAACTAATGATATCAGCATTTCTCAAAACGGGTTCAATGTGTTCGATCTTCCTTGAAAACACCCCAAGCCTATGCGTATCAAAAAATAATTTATCCATAACTTTAAGGCTCTCCCGGCTCACATAATAATTTTGGTAACCTATATTACTATAATTAAATAAATAATTGGGGTCGTGTAGAAAGATTTTATTGAGATAGGATTGAGAAGTAGTTTCACCTTTCTCATCTTCATGTAAATCGAAGGCCTTATCGACAACAATTAGTTCCACTTTCTGTTCTAATTTCTCATAAGCCATATATTGTGGATAAGTCAGATCTTGCCCCCCTCCAATAATAATAGGCACAATACCCTGTTTAATTAATTCAGATACCACAACCTTGACCGCCATATAGGTATCGGAAACCGTATGTCCTGCCTTAATATTACCTAAATCGGCGATTCTCGATTTAAAAGGCCCTTCATGAAGAAGGTAAAATTTCTCACGGAACGAATCAATGGCCAAACTACATCCCTGATTATCAATAGATTGTCGATCATCCATTACACCAAAAATAGCAATATCAATGTGATTCAAGTCAGGAAACACTTCTTTATGAAAACGAACAAGGTTTCTCAACTGGCTGCGAAGTATATTCGTTTTCCAAAAGGGGCTATCTTGATTTATAGGTGAGAAAAAATCTACTAATGACATTACGATACGAATAAGGATGAAGATAAACTATAAAGCTATTTATTTTCTGCAAATATCCATTTATTAGCTTACTTTTGAAAAGAATAAAAGACGATTTCATCAAACCATCAGAAAACTTTTCTATTCACGTGATTTTAGTAACCGGAGGAACAGGATTTATAGGTACCACGCTTATCGAAAAGTTACTCGCATCGGGCCATCAGGTTCGGGCTATCAAGAGAAGCTTATCCTCCATCCCATCATCGCTCAAAGATAAAGACCAACTGACGTGGGTAGAAGCAGATTTACATAATTTCTTCAGTTTAGAAGACGCATTTGAAGGAATTTCCCAAGTTTATCATTGTGCTGCTTTAGTTTCATATGAACCTAAAGACCACAAAAATCTAATGAAAACCAATATTGAAGGAACGACCCATATTGTAAACCTTTGTTTGCAAAACAAAGCCCGCTTGATCCATGTGAGCTCCGTCAGCGCTTTGGGTAATACTGATTCGGGGGGAATGATTTCAGAAAAAACACGATGGGAGTGGAATAAAAGAAAATCGGGATACAGTGTTTCAAAATATGAGGCAGAAAGGGAAGTTTGGCGCGGGATAGCAGAAGGCTTGGATGCGGTAATTGTAAAGCCATCACTTGTCATTGGAAATCCGGCCGATGATCCTAAGAGTCGAAAAATAAAAGAGCTTATAGAAAAGGGATTGAAGTTCTATCCCTTAGGAAGTACCGGAATTGTTGATGTGGAGGATGTTGTGAAGAGTATGATAATGCTTATGGAGCGAACTGATATTTCTGGTGAAAGCTTCATTATCAATGCCGAAAATATTAATTACCGGGATTTATTTGCGAAATATTCTGAACTGCTTGGTGTTCCTGCCCCCAAGATTCCAGCGGGAAGATGTACATTGAGCATCGCTTGGCGCCTGCACCGTCTCTTAAAAATGGTGGGGCTCACCAATTCCGGGCTAACAAAAGACCTGGCAAGAATATCGATCGCAAAGAACCGGTATACAAACGAGAAGCTCCTTAATACCCTGGGGATTTCCTTTACTCCTATTGGGAAAAGTTTGTTTAAAATCTGTGCCAAACCATAACCGCCTTTGGATCGATGAAAAAAAGGCCTCACAAGCCGGATACCTAATTTTAAAAATCATAATGCATGGAAAGATTTATAAAGAAAATGACAAATATTTAACCTTTATGTTTACAAACTACTATCTTTGAAAGCGATTGCCTGAAAAGTAACTAATGCATGAAAAACAATTATATTATAGATTTCGATAGCACTTTCACTCAAGTTGAGGCATTAGATGAACTCGCCAGAATTTCATTAAAAAACCATCCTGATAAGCAAAAACACTTTGATGAAATTGAGAAATTAACCAAAGCTTCTATGGACGGGAAGCTTTCCTTCCGGCAAAGTTTACATGAACGGGTCAAATTGCTTCATGCCAATAAAGAGCATTTGGAGATTCTCGTTAAACACCTTAAAAGAAGAGTTTCCGCGTCTTTCTCCAGAAATAGAAGTTTCTTTGAAAAACATGCTGATGAAGTATTAATTGTTTCGGGCGGTTTTAAAGAATTCATTTGTCCCGTAGTTAGAAATTATCATATCAAAGCAGAAAAAGTGTATGCCAATACCTTTCTCTTTGATCAAAACGGCACAATAACCGGTTATGACCAGGAAAACCCCTTGTCGGAAGAAGGAGGCAAGGTCAAATTACTGAAGGCACTAAAATTAGAAGGTAGGGTTTTCGGCATTGGAGATGGATATTCTGACTTTCAATTAAAACAGTCGGGTTTAATTGAGAAATTCTTCGCCTTCACAGAAAATATAGAACGTGAAGCCGTTGCTTCGCAGGCCGACTATATCGTGCCAAACTTTGATGAATTTTTATACGTCAACAAGCTCCCCCGTGCCATTTCTTATCCTAAAAATAGGATAATATGTTATGCCATTGGAGATAACCTGGAATCGGCCGCAAGTGTTCTTCAGAAGGATGGATTTTCTGTTAAACAAATGAGGGAACTACCGGACGACCAATTAAAAAACGTTGGGATGCTGCTATTACGCAATAATTGTACCTTGAATCGTGAACAAATCGAAAAAGCTTCTACGTTAAAGGTAATCGGATACTTGGGAAATAGCAAGCGCTCCATAGACAGGGAGGCATGCAGTAAGCGGGGCATTGCAATTTTCGATGACAAAAAAGATAAAATCCGGAATGTAGAATTTATCCCTAGAAGAATGGCGGACTTTATTAATAATGGTGATACCCAAATGAGCCGGAACTTTCCAAATCTTCAGTTACCTAAGATTGCAGGGGGGCACCGCCTTATCCATATTCACAAAAATGTCCCAGGTATCATGGCACATATCAACTTAATTTTTGCCCGCAATAACATCAATATTATTGCCCAATATTTAATGACGAAAGGTGATTTAGGATATGCAATCACAGACATTGGCACAGCTTATGAAGAGGGTTTGATAAAGGAACTAAAGACCATTGACCATACCATAAAGTTCAGATTAATTTATTGAGCTTCTCTGGGCCTCTCAATGCCTCCAGTACTGAATTTTGTAAATCCCTCTGCTTACTCAAGCAATTCTGTCAACCTGTTATGTAAATCTTCCCCACGAAGATTTGTCGCCAGTATTTTTCCATCAGGTCCTATTAAAAAATTCTTGGGAATTGCACGGACGTTATACAACAGGGCCACTTCATTTTTCCATGAATTCAGGTCTGAAACCTGCGTCCAGGGCAATTTGTCATCATGTATAGCTTTCAGCCAAGCATCTTTCCCATTTTGACGATCTAATGAAACCCCGATGACCGTAAAATTCTTGTCCTTAAACTTTTGATATGCATTCACCAAATTAGGATTTTCCTGCCGGCACGGACCACACCAGCTCGCCCAGAAGTCCAACAAGACATAGGTTCCTCTAAACGATTCCAAACTTATCGGTTTCCCGATTGTATCCGTTTGTGTAAACAGCGGAGCAACAGCGCCGACAGCAACCTTCAGCTGCTCAGCCAATGCTTGGGCCTGTGGTTTTGCCCGAAGTTCTTTTGACAGGCCCGTCAACAATGGGGAGATCTCGTTTGCATCCGGATCTTCGCCCGCAAGTTCGATCAGGATAGTTAAACTAACGAGAGACTTTGGGTGCGACCGGATAAACTCATGATGAATGGCTCTCGCTTCATCCACAATTCCATTATATTTTTGTGCAATAGTTTGTTGAAAGCTTTCCGTTGCTTTTTCTTCATCACTGGCTGCAGCATACGCAGCCATCAACGCCTGATGTTTTGTATTGACATCTCCCAATAAGGTATTTAACTTTTGTTGATCAACATTTAATGGCGTTCCCCCTAAAACAGCATTCCCTAATGAGTCTTTGGAATCTACATGGATATTTCCTTTTTCCACAAACAAAGAAATCATATCGGGCGCCGAGAGCTGTTGTATACCCACTCCTTCGTTATCTAAAATCAATATTCCTTGTGCCGGCTCCTCTATTGTTCCCGCAATTTCAAAGGTTCCTTTTACCATAATGGCCGAATCAATGATACGTTCGTTGCCCTTATTGAACACCAAATACATCTTTGCCGGTGAACCTATCTCTCCTATTTTCCCCTTAATTTTAAACTCATGCTGTGCAAATGCCCATATCGGCATCATTGACACCAACAACCCTATAAAAAAATGCTTCGTCATTCCCATACGCTTTAATAACATCATGAGGCAGTATTCCATCCCATCATTAAACTTAACCAAACCTAGCAATAAACTTTTACCCTTTCATCTTTAAAATATAAAATCTTTATTACCAAGCCCTTTATTTAATGATTGCCAGTCGATTTTAAATCATTGATATTGAGTTTAATTATCTTTTTTTGTAAATTGCGCCCTTATAATATATAATATTAACGACCGTGGAAGACCTTCATCCTATTCAAATCGAGCCAATTAAAAATTCACGTTTGGCTCAAGTAGATTTCAACAATCTACAGTTCGGAAAAATCATGTCTGATCATATGCTTACCGCAGATTTTGTGGATGGGGTATGGCAAGATGCTAAGATAGAACCATATGGCAATATTAGTCTTAGTCCCGCGAGTTCATCATTTCATTATGGTCAATCCATTTTCGAAGGAATAAAAGCCTATCGATTTAAAGATGGACGGATAAGTATATTCAGGCCCGACAAAAACCATGCTCGGTTTAATAAATCAGCGGCACGATTGGAAATGCCAACCGTCCCTGAAGCGCTATTCTTAGGAGGTTTGAAAAAGCTGATTGACACCGATCGCGATTGGGTTCCGCCGACAGAAAACGCATCGTTATATATTAGGCCATTTATGTTTGCTACAGAACCTTATTTAGGTGTACGGGCCTCGTCGATTTATAAATTCATGATCATAACCTGTCCCGTGGGTGCTTATTATAACAAACCCCTCCGGGTTAAAGTTGAAACACATTTTACGAGAGCCGCAGAGGGAGGTGTAGGTTTCTCAAAAAATGCGGGAAATTATGCCTTATCATTATATCCAACACGTTTGGCTCAAGAAGAAGGATTTGATCAACTAATTTGGACTGACGCCAAAGAACACGCATATATTGAGGAGGCTGGAACCGCAAATATTTTATTCCGGATAGGTGATACCCTAATAACCCCTTCAGCAGAGACCATTTTGGAAGGAATTACCCGTTTAAGCATTATGGATATCGCCCGCACATGGGGCATGAAAGTAGAGGCACGAAAAGTTGCGGTAAGTGAACTGATTGAAGGGATAAAGAAGGGCATAATAAAAGAAGCCTTTGCTGCCGGAACCGCTGCTACCCTCACACCAATCCTAGAGATAGAATACGATGGACAAGTGTATAAATTGAGTGACCCGACGACCAGGGAATTTTCAAACAATGTCCTTCACTATCTTAATGATTTACGATATGGCAGGATTGAAGATCCTTTCGGATGGAATAACATCATCGGATAAAGTCGATATACCACAAAAAAACTAAGGTGCCCTTCTGGGTAGCTTAGTTTTTTTCTTTCTTATCAAAAACTTTTTTCAAAAAGCCTCCGACATCTTTCACCGTTTTCTGCGTTTTCTGGATATCCGACTTCAGTTTATTCTCCCTCTCTTTATCCACTCCCACACTTTTTTTTATCCCTTCGAATATACTTCGCCACATATAATTGATCAATGATGCATTCTTGGGTCGCCTGTAAGCAACATCTCCGCGAATAAATTTTTTATCTATACCGGGATTGCTCTCATTTAATACCACCACGTTTACAAGACTAGACACCAATTTATTTTTTGACATCCTTTTGTTCCCATTATTTTCCAGCAAGACATTCACCTTCAGGTTATCGTACCACATATTAACAATCCCTCGAGATACTGATTTTGTTGCATCAAAATTAAACGTCAAACGATGGATAACAGCAGATTTTATTTCGACCGCTGCCAACGGTTTTACAATAGGATTCAATGCCCGTCCATTCAAATTACGCAGCTCGCCCTGATAAGAAAAGTTCTCAAATTCTTTATTAAGGTTAAACTGAAAACTTGCGGTTAACACCCCAGCATTCATCAATCGGGTTTCCACCTCCGCACGCAAATTTTTGTTTTTGCTTATAAATGCTGAATCATTTGTCACATTATAAAGCCGGGCTTTTGTTTTTATAAAGGAGATTTTCCCTGTGTTCTGATTCTTATGACTAAGTTCTTCATAAACGATATCGAAATTGTCTAATGAAAGCGTATCGATCTTGAAATCCCACGCCAATTCCAGCAATTTAGTTTGTGGATCCTTATTATTTTCTTTTTTGACCCGCTTATAATTAGTATTATTATATACCTCCAAACTTCCATTTGCAGAACGAAGACTTCCGGCATGAAGTTTTTGCTCCTTTAATAAATGCCGGATATCAATTCCCTTAACCTGAAAGGAATCCAAATGCATATCAATCCGATCTTTACCCTGTTCTATCTTTTTATAAAAATCAATTTTGGAATACCTCGGTTTTAAAGAAACACTATCTACAAAGAGTTCTCTCTTTTTGGTCGAAAAGTCTATGCCATTGATGTCCACATAATACAAACTGTCACCAGTAGCAACCCTATACTTATCCATATTAAACTGAAAACCCGATGCATAATAATAACGCGATGTGTCTTTTTGGGACAAAGAATCGAGTAAAAAATCAGAAATACTGATATTAATATTTCTCAAGGTTGTTTGCTTAGGCACCTCCTGGGATTTGTTTATATAGGTAAACGTCAAATTCTTAAGTTGTGTAGAACTAACATGGAGTTCCTTCAGCATCGTAGAAACCCGTTGATAAGGGGTTTTACTTTCGGTCTTCACCGAATCTTTTTGCCCTAAGTGCTCATTGACAATAGTTACCTCCGGATTAATTAGAATAATCTTATTCACCGTTAATCTCCGTTCAGAATAAAGACGCCTAGGATGGAACCGCTGTATATCGACCCGCTCCACTTTTATGGTATATAGATTATCTGGTGCATCTCCGTCGGCTTTCAGTTTCTGGTATATCAACGTGTCTGGAGTAAACGAAATATTGGTCATCGACGCATTGCCAGTTGCCCAGTTAAAGCTTAAATCGTCATATGTTAATAGATATAAATCGTCCGTCGCCAAGCTTATAAAAACCGGCAACTGTTTTTTCAATATAGGTTTCCAATAATGACTAATGTACCATATTCCTCCAGCCGCAACTAGTCCCAATAGAAGCAAAATACCGATAAGCCATTTCCAAATGGGTTTCATACTTCCTTATATTATAATGGAACGCCTACATTTCCTTTTAATCCGGTAAAAATACTTTTCCACATGAGATTAAAGAAAGACTTATCTCTAGGGTGTTGGTAATCGATGACGGCAGTACGTACCTCTTCCCCCTTGGAAGGGTTATCTGTTTCTATAACAATATTGGCCAACAGGGATACCATATCTTTCCTTTCTAATGTATCTTCATCCGACTCTTTCCCACTACCAAAAATGCCAGTTATAAATCTACCTACAGCAGTCTTTTTATCTTTCTCATCAACATCGCCTTTATCCGTTGTTTTTCCCAATATACTAATTTTAAGATTAGAATAGCGCATGGAAACTGCTGCGTTTGAGCCATAGCGATTAGCTTTCACATCAAATGTCGTTTTATGGATGGTTCCACTGTCTGCTTTCGCCAAAGCCAGGGGTTCAAATAATTGATTATAAAGTTGTGCGGGTGCTTGCCCCAATGTTCCTTTGTAGTTAAAAGATGCCTCTTTATCAGATAAATCCAGGTTCAAAATCAACTCTAACCGTGGTTTCCCTAAAAAATTAGCCGTAAAAGTAGAACGGCACCAATGGTCCTTTTTCCATCGTATGGAATCATTACTGACATTCAATAGCGTTCCATTTAAATCGGTAAAAAATACCGTACCGGCTTTACCTGATTTGGGGTTAAATTCTTTATAAGAAACCCGGGTATCCTTAATCATAACCGTATCACTTGTAAGGGGTAATTTCAATCTTTTAAAAGCCACATGGGGGAAATTAAGGGTTTTATCGATTTTTATTTCGGGTATGGCCTTGTTCCTGAAAACCTTAATGGAGTTTCCCTGCAATACCAAGGACCGGAAGAATAAACGGCTCTCCAATTCCAATTGCTTAAAATGAATATCAAAAGCAGCGATGCGACCAAAAACCATCTGATAGCGATCGCCTTGTTTTCCTAAACGGCGTGAAAACTCCATTTCCGGGTATTGAGGAATAACACGAAAGCTATCTATCTTCATAACCTTATCTTTTGTCGAGCCCCGGATCGCTTTTACTTTGAATTCGTATAAACTATCAGCAGAGAAATAGCTTAGATTCTTCGATGCCAGTCGGATATCTTGGGCAAACCAGGTGTACAAAGAGTCTCTTGTGCGTGCGGAGTCAAGAAAAAGGTCCGTGACCTGAAAAGTTAAGCCTGTTAATCGGCCGCTGTTTTTTGACGGCTCCCTATAATGAGTTTTTTGAAATGATAAGGTTTTAACATCAATGCGGCCAATACGAGCACCTTTTAACACTGGCGGAAGTTGCTCGTATAAGCTTCCCTCTTTCTTCCTTTTTTTACCGCCCATATCCATCAACACGATTCCCGGGTTCAGTATGCCTATATGCCCGATATCAGGCTTCTTTGAAAAGACTAACTTCACAATATCTACCCCGGAAATCTCTATATGATCTGCTTTGATTTGGAACAAGGAAGATGGTCGGTTCAAGCTATCCAACCGAAAATAGGCAGAGGTATCGGGAACAAGTTCCATATCGTTGAGGAGGATACTTCCACGAAAGATGCTCAGTTGCATATCATCAAAACTGATCTTATATACATGGTGGCTTCTCTCGCTAATCGCTTTCTTTATTCTAGCTGGTAAAAGCCCTTGAAGAATAATCCCCGCAATAAAAATCAATAGAACTAGCAAAACCAACGAAATCCCGCCCCAAAAAAAAGCCTTCTTTAAGGGCGAAGACTTGTGATATAGCTTAAAATATTGATTAGCGTATTTTTTCATCCATAGAATGAACAATTATGTTTAGAAAAGGTTTCTTTCCACGTGGTATATTATGAACAGGCGAAGAATACGGGCCTTGTACTGACAAACTGTCACGATGCAAAAAAAATTGTATCTTTGCACACTGAATATATAAAAATGTTAGAACATCTTATTTCCACAAAACCACATGATGAGTCACGTCAGGGGGAGACCTTGATGTTGGAGAAAAAAACGAATAAGGAAAACAGTCGGAAACTCTACATAGAAAGTTATGGTTGTCAGATGAATTTCTCTGACAGCGAAATTGTAGCGTCGATTTTAGCAGATGACGGATTCGAAACTACGCCAGATTTTGGTGAGGCTGACGTCGTGTTTATTAATACCTGTTCTATACGGGAAAATGCAGAACAACGTGTTCGGAAACGCTTGACGGATTTTTCAAAAGCAAAAGCGAAAAAACCAGAAATGATAATTGGCGTTTTGGGTTGTATGGCCGAACGGTTAAAAGCTAAATTCCTGGAAGAGGAAAAGCTGGTAGATATTGTAGTAGGTCCCGATGCTTATCGTGATCTACCCAATCTAATTGAAAAAGTCGATGATGGATCCAGGGCGGTAAATGTTATCCTTTCCCGTGAGGAAACCTACGCCGATATTAGTCCGGTAAGATTAAATTCTAATGGCATTACCGCTTTCATTTCCATTATGCGTGGATGTGATAACATGTGTTCTTTTTGTGTTGTTCCCTTTACACGCGGACGCGAGCGAAGCCGCGATCCCCATTCCATTGTAAAAGAAGCCCAGGATCTATACCATTCAGGTTATCGGGAGGTTACCCTATTAGGGCAGAATGTTGATTCATACCGTTACATACAAGAGGGGGAAAAAGAAGTAAACTTCGCTCGTTTACTTCAACTTGTTGCGGATATTCATCCTGATTTGCGTGTTCGTTTTTCCACCTCCCATCCCAAAGATATCACAGACGAGGTACTTCACACAATTGCAGGCTATTCCAATATCTGCAACTATATTCATTTACCAGTCCAATCTGGCAATTCGCGTATATTAAAACTCATGAATCGCACCTATGATCGAGAATGGTATAAAAACCGGATTGAAGCCATCCGTCGGATTATCCCCGAATGCGGAATTTCTGCAGACATCATTACCGGTTTTTGTAGTGAAACGGATGAAGAACACCAAGATACACTCTCCATGATGGATTTTGTAAAATACGATTATGCTTATATGTTTGCTTACTCGGAGCGTCCGGGCACACTTGCTGCCAAGCGCTATGCGGATGACGTACCGGAGGAAGTAAAAAAACAAAGACTTATTGAGGTAGTGGCCAAACAACGTGAGCATAGCTTATATCGGTTAAAGAACCAAATTGGCAAAGTACATAGAATACTTATCGAAGGATTTTCCAAACGATCTGATAAGGATTACTGTGGACGGAACGATCAAAATGCAATGGTTGTTTTTCCGGTAGATGAACGTTATAAAATCGGGGATTATGTAAATGTACTTGGAGAGACCTGTACATCGGCGACCTTGATCGGAAAGATTATATAAATCCGCCATCTCACGGTCAGGCAACGTGAGGGTTCTCCGCAAAAGTTTTTAACATTTTATGCTTAAGGATGGATACGCAAGAAATTAAAAATAGATTCAGGATAATCGGAAATTCTTCTCTCCTAAACCGTGCTATTGATATCGCAAAGCAAGTAGCACCTACCGATATTTCTGTTTTAATTACAGGAGAAAGTGGTAGTGGAAAGGAAGTATTCTCTCACATCATCCATCAACTCAGTGCCCGGAAACATGGCCCCTTCATTGCCGTAAATTGTGGCGCTATACCCGAAGGCACTATAGACTCCGAGTTGTTTGGACACGAAAAGGGGTCTTTTACAGGAGCTCATGAAGCACGAAAAGGATATTTTGAAGTGGTCAATGGTGGAACGATCTTTCTGGATGAAGTTGCCGAATTACCTTTGGGCACGCAAGCCCGGTTATTACGCGTGCTAGAAAGTGGGGAATATATCAGAGTAGGGTCGTCTAAAGTCCAAAAAACCAATGTACGTGTTATTGCAGCTACCAATGTAGATGTATATGATGCGGTAAGCGAGGGGAAATTCCGGGAAGATCTATATTATCGCTTAAATACCGTTCCCCTGAGAATTCCCGCCTTACGCGAACGGAAGGAGGATATTTATTTGCTTTTCCGCAAGTTTATAGCCGATTTTACCGACAAATACAGGAGTCCCAGTGTTCATTTAACCGATGAGGCACAACAGCTCTTAAGCAATTATAGCTGGCCGGGAAATGTGCGCCAATTAAAAAATATTGCCGAGCAGGTTGCCGTTTTGGAAAAAGATCGGACATTGACGGCACGGTCGTTACAGAATTATTTGCCCGACGAGGGAAAGAGAAACATCCCTATGCGTATCCCTCAAAACTCTAAAGAGGACTTCTCCGAACGTGATATACTCTACAAAGTACTGTTCGATATGAAGAAAGATATGGTAGAGTTAAAAAAACTGATTGTAAAGATTATACAGAATGGCGCAAATGAAGCCACCTTTGATGACCATTCTCCTTTTATCAACCAGATATACCGCGAAGTGGAATTTCCCAACGATGATAGAGGCGCTTCCCCTACCTTAACCATTCACCAACCTTCTGAAAACCTGCGAAATGAAGATTTAGGAATTACCGAAGATGCAGAAGAGGTGGAAGAATCGTTATCTTTGGTCGATAAAGAGTCAGATTTAATAAAGAAAGCTCTGAAAAAACACAAAGGAAAACGTAAGTTGGCGGCACAAGAACTAGGAATCTCTGAACGGACATTGTACCGAAAGATCAAAGATCTAAATTTAAATTAACCCATGATAAGTCATTTTCGATTGCAGGCGGGATGTGTTTTTTTAATCTTCGGATTTTTCGCTATGTCATGCGGTATATATAGCTTATCCGGCGCTTCGATTCCGGCTGAAATGAAAACGGTAAGTGTAGACTTTTTTGAAAACAATGCACCCATTGTCGTACCAAACCTCAGTCAAGTTTTTACGGAAGGATTAAAAGACCGCATAAGAAACCAAAGCCGTTTAAGTATGGTAAGAACGGATGCCGATGCTTCCTTTGAGGGAAGGATTACCGGATATAGCATAAACCCGACGGCAGTACAAGGAAACGACCGTGCGGGCTTGAACAGATTATCGATAACGGTAAGTGTCACTTATACCAATTCACTAAATGAGAAATTAAACTTTGAGCAGTCCTTTACACAGTTTAAGGACTTTTCCACTGCAAATGGCCCAATACAATCACAAGAACAGCAACTTATTGGCGATATCACTAAAATGCTGACCGAAGATATTTTCAATAGGGCATTTGCAGATTGGTAAAGTTTATTTGAAAACAAAATACATCGGTGGAAAACAAAAACTATCATCAACTGTTCAAGGATATCATTGTCAACCCAGACAGGGCAGACAATGACGTCGTGGTCAAACTTGCTGATCAATATCCATACCTCAATGCCCTTTGGTTTATTCAAGCCCGACTTGCTATTGTGCATCAAGATAAGAACGTCGATTTTGCCATTCAAAAGGCCGCTCTGTATTTCTCAGATGCTGATCAATTAGCCTATTTTCTTTATAAACCTAATCGCCGCGGTGAAGAGAAAAGCAGTGAGCAGGAAGAAACTATCCAAGCGAAGGAAAATGATTACATAGAAGATATTTATTTAGACGACGAAGTACCGGCATCGGAAACAAGAAATATCCCTAATGCGCCACCGCATGGCAATCAAACAAACGAGGATGGTGAGATTGAAAAAACCGACAGAAAACCCAGTCGCTACAATGACGACTTGATGCCTTATACTTTTTTGTGGTGGCTACAAAAAACGCGGTCAGAATATTCCGGGACATACCAACCTTATTCAACATATGATCGAAACCCACAGACCGCAAACGAAGTCACTCCTTCAACAGAAGATCCCCTGGACCAACAAATCCGCGAAAATATTTTTCATCTTCAGTCTCCGGAACAGAAATTAAGTAGCCCTTTTGGCGGTGAAACCATCCCCTTTCAGGTGGAAAAGAAAGAAAATCCGATAATTGAACGCTTTATAAAAGAGGAACCACATATAAAACCTCCCTCGGCTGAGAAGATCAGTTTAGAGAATAAAGCAAGGAAAAGTGCGGAAGATGATTCAGGTTTTGTATCTGAAACATTGGCTTTAATTTATGCGGAACAAGGGCTTTACCACAAAGCAATAGAAACTTATCGGAAATTAAGTTTGAAATTTCCCGAAAAAAGTCCTTATTTTGCCAGCCGAATAAACGATCTGACAAATAAAATCAATTAATTATAATAGAAATGCTTTATTTTCTTATTACACTCATTATCATCGCCAGCATTTTATTGGCATTCATCGTATTAATCCAGAATCCAAAAGGCGGGGGACTAGTCTCCGGCTTCGCGGGAACCAATACGTTGATGGGGGTAAAGCGCACAGGCGATATCCTTGAAAAAGGAACTTGGGTATTGGTTATCGCAATTATGGTGTTTTCCCTTCTCGTAAACGTGGTTGACCACAGCACAAATTCAGGAGGCTCGACGCTTCAAAATGAAATTGTGCCAACCTCAGCCCCTGCTACAAGCCCAACAACATTGCCATCAATACCACCCCAGGATAGTACAAAATAATCATCAACATACATGATAAAAAAGGATACAATGTTTGTGTCCTTTTTTATTTTCTCACTGCCAATCGCTGACAAGTTGACAAGGAATCTGAATAAGAAAATGCCCCCACAGGAGAAATCCCAATAAAAAAATGCAAAATTGGCAAAAACCTTTGTTTAAAAAACGATTGGCATAGTTAATGACCATTCACCTTTCAAATAGAAAACAAATAATTAAAATATCAATTATGGCATTAAACATTAAACCAATCGGAGACCGAGTGGTAGTAGAATCCGCTCCGGCAGAAGAGAAAACAGCTTCGGGTATCTACATTCCTGATACCGCTAAAGAAAAACCTCAACGCGGCACTGTTGTAGCAGTCGGAAATGGTAAAGTTGATGAACCGCTTACTGTAAAAGTAGGGGACGAGGTATTGTATGGCAAATATGCCGGTACTGAAATTACCTATGACAGCAAAGAGTATTTAATTATGCGTGAATCTGATATCTACGCTATTCTTTAACCATTACTATGGCTAAAATGCCAGGTATTTAGAACAAATAAAACAAAATAACCCGTAGCAATATGGATGTTAATATGAGGTTACATCCATAGATCTACCAAAAAAATAAAAACAAAATGGCAAAAGACATAAAGTACAATATTGAAGCCCGCGATGCTCTAAAAAGAGGTGTTGATACCCTTGCAAATGCAGTTAAGGTAACCCTCGGACCTAAAGGCCGGAATGTAATCATAGAGAAAAAATTCGGTTCTCCTTCCATCACAAAAGATGGTGTTACCGTAGCAAAAGAAATTGATTTACAAGACCCAATGGAAAACATGGGTGCACAAATGGTAAAGGAAGTTGCTTCAAAAACCGCAGATCAAGCCGGTGACGGAACTACAACTGCAACGGTCTTGGCGCAAGCTATTGTTACCGCGGGTATCAAGAACGTCGCAGCCGGAGCGAATCCAATGGATCTAAAACGAGGAATTGACAAAGCGGTATCCGCTGTCGTAGAGAACCTTAGGTCACAATCAAAAACAATTGGCGAAGACACTGGTAAGGTGAAACAAGTTGCAGCTATTTCGGCAAATAATGACGAACTCATTGGATCATTAATTGCTGATGCAATGACCAAGGTTGGTAAAGACGGGGTGATCACTGTTGAAGAAGCCAAAGGTACCGAAACGGAAGTAAAAACCGTGGAAGGTATGCAATTTGACCGCGGTTACCTATCTCCTTATTTTGTCACCAATACTGACAAAATGGAAGCCGAATTGGAGAGTCCCTATATTCTGATTTACGACAAGAAAATCAGCAACATGAAAGAACTGCTTCCTATTTTGGAAAAACAAGTTCAAACAGGAAAACCACTCTTAATCATTGCAGAAGATCTAGATGGTGAAGCATTAGCGACACTTGTAGTAAATAAAATCCGTGGATCTTTAAAAGTAGCCGCTGTAAAAGCACCGGGCTTCGGTGATCGTAGGAAAGCGATGCTAGAAGATATCGCCATTCTAACAGGTGGCACTGTCATTTCAGAAGAAAGAGGCTATAAACTGGAAAATGCGGAACTTGAATATCTTGGTCAGGCAGAAAAAGTATTGATTGATAAAGACAATACAACTGTAATCAATGGTTCTGGAGATTCGAATGATATCAAAGGGCGCGTTAACCAAATTAAAGCTCAAATTGAATCGACCACATCGGATTATGACCGTGAAAAACTTCAGGAACGTTTGGCTAAACTGGCCGGAGGTGTTGCAGTACTCTATGTGGGTGCCGCTACTGAAGTAGAAATGAAAGAGAAGAAAGACCGTGTGGATGATGCTTTACATGCTACGCGTGCCGCCGTCGAAGAAGGTATAGTTGCCGGTGGAGGTGTAGCATTTATCCGCGCAATCGAAGCTTTGGATAAAGTGAAAGGTGATTCTGATGATGAGACCACAGGGATTAACATCATCAAACGTGCTATTGAAGAGCCTCTTCGCCAGATTTGCAACAATGCCGGAATCGAAGGTTCAATTGTTGTTCAAAAAGTAAAAGAAGGAAAAAATGATTACGGATACAATGCCCGGAAAGATGCATACGAGGATTTAATCGGTGCAGGGGTAATTGATCCGACGAAGGTCTCTCGTATTGCATTGGAAAATGCTGCTTCTATCGCAGCCATGTTGCTAACAACAGAAGTTATATTAGCAGACGCAAAAGAAGAAGATAACGCAGCAGGTGCAGGTGCTCCGCCAATGGGTGGGGGCATGGGTGGAATGATGTAATATACTAAACCTTATTTTTAAGAAAAGACCTTTCTTCAGTTTACCAGGCTGTTGAAAGGTCTTTTTTTTTTGAAGATGATACTATATAAACAGTTTATAGAACCTAAAGCCCCTTATTGAACCTAGGGTGTTTAAACTAAGGTCATCAACATCTCTTCCTCGCTTTTCAAACGTGGATAATCAGATAATCATAAAACTTCTATAATTTCCGCCACCCTGCCGACCTGTCCGTCCTCCAGCCTAACCTTAATACCGCGTGAGTGAAAAGCAGAAGACGTCAGGATATCTTTCACAAAACCTTGTGTTAGCTTTCCACTTCGTTGATCTTTCTTTAAGATGACCCGTACTTCCAAACCGGGATAAATATCTTTTCTATTTTGTCCGTTCATTGCAAAAATCGTTTATCAGGATAGCCAAATCTTCCACCCGTATGAAAGCAACATGATAAATCCCACAACCAAAGTCATGGCATTAACCAGTAAATTTCGGGAATTAGGAAAAAACTTTTCTTTTGCTACTATTGTAATCCCCAAGATCAAAAGTGGGATCGTTGCCGGATAAAGCATGAAGCTTGTTTCAAAATTACCTTCTAAAAGAGCAAACAGCGATCGTTGAAACCCACATCCCGGACAATCAAAACCCGTTAAGAACTTAATGGGACATGGCAACATGAGCGTTTGCGGCCAAGAACCGACAATCTGGAAGTAATAAAACAAATAAAAGCTTAACCCAAACATCTATTCGATCTGCCGGATCATCACTCCCCAAAAGTGCTATCCGTTAAAATGTATCCCTACCGCCAGCTTCCGATGCCACCGGACCAATATACTTGGCATCACCAAAGCCCAACATAGGAAAAATTACAAAAGGAAACAAAAGTGCCAAAATTGTATACAAAGTATCCTTCCCAAAACTCTTCATGAATAGATTTAATAACCAGATTCCAAAAACAATACCTACACAAGGAATGATAGTTAATACTCCCCACCATGCAGGCTTGCCGACAATCTCTGCCATAACTATTGCATTATAGATCGGTACAATTGCTGCCCAACCCGGCTTACCTGCTTTCTCGAACATTTTCCAAAGTCCTGCAATCGCTATTACAATAATTGCCAAGTAAAACAAACCTCCAATTCCGAAGCCAATGCCCATCGATTCATTTGAATAATTTTCCATACTTAAGGGTTTTAGGATAAAGTTGAACTCTTGTTATCTATCAAAGATATTATTTTTCATGAAAAAATTTCTATAATGCGTAAGTATTCTTTACTTCCCTTTCAACGGAGTCAATAAATATTCAAAACCATTGAGTTTGATTTCATACATTGTTTCGAGCAAAATTCCCAATTTACTTTTGGGAAAACCTTGTCTATAAAACCAAACCAAATATGGTTCTGGCAGATTACAAAGCAGACGACCTTTGTATTTGCCAAAAGGCATTGTTGTGCGAACTAATTGAATCAGTATATCTGTTTCCATAGCATTTCAGTTATTGGTTTCGGTAAACCTAACAAATTTTCCCAATTCCATACAAGGAGAATATTACTGTCATAATAAGCACCCAGTATAATTATACCGGTATATTATGCCTAAATTTGTAGGCTTATTACAACAATTAGGGGGTGCTTGATAATTGCTCCATAATCATGAAAGAACAAATCTCTGTTTTCGACGTTTTAAAGATCGGTGTTGGTCCTTCGAGCTCACACACTTTAGGACCTTGGCGGGCCGCTCAGCGATTTATAGCGCGGTTAAACGCAGACAAGCATATTGCAGATGTTGAACAGATCCAAGTTCTGTTATTCGGTTCTTTGGCAAAAACCGGCCATGGCCACGGTACAGATATTGCCGTTACATTAGGAATAAATGGCGAAGATCCGGTTACAGTGGATGTCAATAGCATACATTCTATTATTGATGATATTAAAAGAGAAGGGAAAATATCATTAGGCGGGAAGAAAGAAATCAGCTTTTCTTATTCGGATGATATCATTTTCATGAGTAAAGAAAGTCTGCCGTTTCATCCAAATGCATTGACATTCCAAGCCTTTCTAAAGACGGGAAAAGCAATTTCAGAAACATATTATTCTATTGGCGGAGGCTTTATTGTTCAAGAGAATGAGAAGATTGATGACGATAAACACGTTGATTTACCATTTCCTATAGACAATGCCTCTGATCTGCTTGGCTGGTGCATAAGAACCGGTTTAAAAATACCCGATATTGTTCTGGAAAACGAAACCGCATGGCGTGACGAAAGTGAAACCCATAAAGGCCTGCTCAATATCTATCATACGATGTGCGAATGCACCTACAGAGGCTGCCATTCCAGTGGCGTATTACCGGGGGGACTAAATGTGGAGAGAAGAGCACAAAAGTTAAATAAGAAATTATTAGCTGGAAGAACCTATAACGATTTCCAAGGGTGGTTACAAGCCATTCGGGAAGGGGGGAAGGAATTCAATTATACATTAGATTGGGTCAGTTGTTTCGCACTGGCAGTTAATGAAGAAAATGCCTCCTTCGGCCGTGTGGTCACCGCCCCCACAAATGGCGCGGCCGGCGTCATACCTGCCGTATTACTTTATTATCAAATCTTCCACAAGGACGTTAACGAAGAAAAGATCATCCGTTTTCTGGCAACGGCCTCGGAGATTGGAAGCATCTTTAAAAAAGGATCCACCATATCAGCGGCTATGGGCGGGTGCCAAGCGGAGATCGGAGTATCTTCCTCTATGGCGGCCGCTGCGCTAACCCAATGTTTAGGAGGATCGCAAAAGCAGGTGTTGGTTGCCGCAGAGATCGCTATGGAGCATCACCTGGGCATGACTTGTGATCCTATTGGAGGACTTGTTCAGATACCATGCATTGAAAGGAACACAATGGGGGCTATAAAAGCCATTACCGCAGCGCAATTAGCTTTGCAAACGAATCCGGATAAAGCCATTGTGAGTTTGGATAACGTTGTAAAAACAATGTGGCAAACTGCTTTAGATATGAGCGACAAGTATAAAGAAACTTCCGATGGAGGATTGGCTATACACATTCCGCTCAGTTTGCCCGAGTGTTAAGTAGTCAAAACTATTCCTTCTTTTGTCCTCTTTTTTTTGTTTCTTTGAGGTAGAATCTCACCTCACTGCATCATAATGACAGCTATCATCAACGCTTGTAAGGCAATTTCTTTAGGATTAAGTCTTATTGTCCTTATATTAATCCTGCCCGCCTGTAAGAAGTCGACCCATAAACCAGATGCGAACGGTCAGGGAAATATCCCTACGAACGAATGGGTAACCGAAAACATGCGGATTTACTATTATTGGAATAGGGATATTCCTTCTGATAAGCTGTTGGACTTCCAGCTTACACCTCCCGACTTTTTTGAGACCTTACGCAACAAGAACGACCGTTTCTCTTGGATTCAGAATGCTGATGAATTGAAGGATAACCTTTCTGGCATTTCAACAACCACGGGGATAAATTTTCAATTAGGCCTTTACGGAGATGAAAGCAATCCTAGTGTTTTCGGGTACATACGATATGTTATTCCCGGTTCACCTGCTGATATTGGGGGGATTAAACGGGGGGATCTATTCACAAAGGTAAACGATAAGTCAATGAATAAGGATAATTATAACGAAGTCTTAGAACCTTATTACAAAGGACAAGGATATAAATTGACATTAGCCAAATTAGAAAATTATACGATTACGGAGACATCGGATATTGAACTAAATGCCGTCAAAGTAGACGAGCCTTCGGTACATTTTCATACGGTCTTGACTACAAATTCAGGTCGGAAAGTAGGCTATCTTTTTTATAATCAATTTATCAATGATAAAATACAAGAGGTTTTTAATGCTTTTCAAGACTTTCGAGATCAAGGAATTCAAGATCTTATTTTAGACATCCGCTATAATTTAGGAGGCGGGATCGCTGCATCCGGCATTTTATCAGCATTAATCATGCAGAACTATGATATGGAACTGGTGTACGTTAACTATAATTACAACCAAGATCTCAATCAGCAATTTAGCCAAGAAGAACGTGAAAAAAAATTTAAAGACCTGTATCCTGCTTTTGTCGATGAGGCAGGTCTCAATGCATTTGATTCAAAAGTAAAAGCGGCCAATTTGAATTTATCCAAAATTTATATTTTGGCGACAGACAATTCAGCTTCGGCCAGTGAGCTGGTAATCAACGACCTCGAACCTTATATGGAAGTCGTTCATATTGGTGATACTACCTACGGCAAGAATGAAGGTTCTATTACAATTGAAGACGATGACGATGCACCTCCTAAAATTGAATGGGCCATTCAACCCATCATCTTGAAATTGGCAAATAGCGAAGGTTTTGGTGATTATCCAAACGGACTTGTTCCAGATTTTGTGGTAGAAGAAAGTCTACCTTTACAGCCACTCGGTAGTAAGAATGATCCTTTAATTGCAAAAGCACTTGGCTTAATCGATCCATCTATGGCTATTCAAACCAGAATCATTCCGCCAAAAGCAATGGAAATGCTCACGAAATTACGGGCATCAAAAATCGATCAATTCAATAAAAAAGTGATACCGGTTCAGGTTGACGGCACATTCGATCTTAACCTGCTTAAGAATAAGTAATATTCTGCGTGGTTATTATGTATGGAGGTCCATCTCAAACAAGGAAGCTAAGTACCTTTTTACCTTTAACTTAACTTCTTCGACCGGTACTTTTCTGCCCAACTCACGCTCCATGGATGTCACAGCCTTATCGTCTATCCCACAAGGGACTATATAATTAAAATAATCAAGGTCTGCGTTGATATTGAAAGCAAAGCCGTGCATGGTTACCCAGCGGCTACAGCGAACCCCTATCGCACATATTTTTCTGGCATTCTTTTTATCCGCTTCGAGCCAAACCCCTGTATAACCAGGATAACGGACCGCCTCAATATGGTAGTCAGCCAATGTGCAAATAATTGCCTCCTCCAATGTTCTCAAATACCGATGAATATCGGTAAAAAAATTATCCAGGTCCAAAATGGGGTAGCCTACAAGTTGGCCAGGTCCATGATAGGTGATGTCACCCCCTCGATCTGTCTTATAGAAAGTCACATTCCGTTGTTCAAGACCCGCATTATCCAACAGTAAATGATTGAGGTCGCCACTTTTCCCTAATGTATACACATGCGGATGTTCAACAAAAATTAAGTAGTTATCCGTAGGATGTTGATGTTCCTCTTGCCTGGTTCTGTTCTCTATCTTTTCGGCAATTATTCCTTTAAACAGATTTTCTTGCCTGTCCCATGCCTCTTCATAATTTACCTTTCCCCAATCTTGGAAAATGACCTTTTTATTTTTCATCAGAAATAAGCTTTAATTGAATTATTCAGCAGTGCCCATTACGGCGAATTATTATCACGTCTTATCAAGGCCACTTAACAGAAAGCTCAAATGCATAGATAAGCCAACATATATTCTCCAATATTCTCATAATGAATGGATAAAACTGGATTCCCCGAAATATCTATGGAAGCATTAACAGTTCCTTTCTGTCGGTATTCAAAAGGCTGAATCGCAATAGAATCCTTGAAAGATAATCCTTTTCTTCCATGCCACTTATAAATTGACTCTTTCACACACCAGCATACAAACAAGGTCTCCAATTTATCTTTCCCTTCCGCGATAAACTGTAATTCATCTAACGAGAGGAACTTCTTGTCGATATCAATGATTTTAGGACGTATTCGTTCAATATCTATCCCCACACACTGTTGAGGGTGGAAAACCGCGGCCGCCATATTCCCTGAATGGCTAAGGGAAATGTGTCCCGGATACTTGCTCAGATAAGGTTTGCCATGAACATCCTTCTTCAAATTCACGCTTCTATCATCATCGAATAAGCTCTTTACTGCCAACCTTGAAGCAAGCCATTGCAACCGACTTTTACAAGATCTTATCGCGCATAGTTCTTCTTCTCTTTCATCCATACAAATCGTAGAAAGCAGCTCTTCTTCAGTTTCCTCGATCTCCCATATTGTGAGAGTTCCTTCTCCTTTCAAAAACTTCTTACGGTACAAGGGCATTTCCAGTAATATTTCTCCAAAAATCGACAATGCTTTTTAAAGTACCATATATTCAAGTATTTTTGTTGCACGAAATTAACTACAAATGATTTTATCAGATAAAAGAATCCTCGAAGAGATAAAGAAAGGGACCATCATTATTGAACCTTTTGACCGGACTTGCTTAGGTACCAATTCATACGATGTTCATTTGGGAAAATACTTAGCCACATATAAGAACCGTGTTTTAGACGCTAAAGAACATAATGAAATTACGCACTTCGAGATTCCCAAACAAGGTTTCGTTTTACAACCCAACACCTTATACTTAGGAGTAACATTAGAATATACCGAAACACATACACACGTCCCTTTCCTCGAAGGAAAATCAAGCACCGGTCGGTTAGGGATTGATATTCATGCAACCGCAGGTAAAGGCGATGTCGGCTTTTGCAATACATGGACATTGGAGATTTCTTGTGCACAAGCTGTTCGAATTTATGCCGGAATGCCCATTGGCCAACTTATTTATTTTGTAGTTGATGGAGATATCGAAACCTTCTATAATACGAAAGAGAATGCAAAGTATAGCAATAAAACCACAAAACCGGTAGAGAGTATGATGTGGAAAAACAACTTTTAATCCGCACCGAATTCCATTAAATAGGCTTTTATGAACCCATTTATTTCGCCATCCAATACATCTTGCGTATTGGATGTTTCATAGTGCGTTCGAACATCCTTTACTAATTTGTATGGATGCAGTACATAATTCCTAATTTGGGAACCCCATTCGATCTTCTTCTTGCTCCCTTCAATAGCTGCCGTAGCTTCCATCCGCTTACGCATCTCTATCTCGTATAACTGCGACTTCAACAAGCGGATGGCATTCTCTTTGTTCTGCAATTGCGACCTTGATTCCTGATTCTTAATAATGATACCACTGGGCTTATGATGCAATCTGACAGCGGTTTCTACTTTATTTACGTTTTGCCCGCCGGCACCACCAGAACGGAATGTATCCCATTCAATATCACTATCTTTGACTTCTATTTCTATGGTATCGTCGACCAATGGATATACATATACCGATGCAAACGAAGTATGCCTTTTTGCATTGGAGTCAAAAGGTGAAATCCTCACTAAACGATGAACACCATTTTCCCCTTTTAGGTAACCATATGAAAACTCCCCATCAAACCGCATTGTAACAGATTTAACTCCTGCCACATCACCTTCCTGAAAATCTTGTTCTTTCACTTTATAGCCGTTCTTTTCCCCCCACATGATATACATACGCATCAACATGCCTGCCCAATCACAGCTTTCTGTTCCACCAGCACCAGCAGTAATCTGAACTACGGCACTCAACTGATCTTCTTCAGCACTGAGCATATTCTTGAATTCCAAGTCTTCAACCCTCGCAAGGGCATCTTGATAGGATGCATCCGCCTCTTCCGCGGTAGCATCCCCTGCTTGCAAAAAATCAAACATTACGGCAGCATCTTCAATTACCTCAAGTACTTCTTGATAGCTATCCGTCCAAACCTTCTTGCTTTGAATAGTCTGAAGAACTTTTTCGGCCTCCTTGGGATTGTCCCAAAATGTAGGAGTCAGACTTAAACTCTGATCCTTGTGGATCTCCTCTTTTTTCCTGTCGATGTCAAAGATGCCTCCTCAGGGAAGCAGCTCTATCCCTCAAATCCTGAATATTTTCTTTGGTCATGGGCGCAAAGATAGCAAGAAAGCAAACAAGTGAAAAACGAAAGGAACAGTTAACTCAATAATTCGTGTATATCCTCCGCACTCAATGATTTTGCGAAGCTCTCCTCAGCTTGTATGAGAGATTCGGAAATACCCTTTTTCCTTCTCTGAAGCGCAACTATCTTTTCTTCAACGGTATCTTTGCTAATAAATTTATAGATAAAGACATGTTGCGTTTGTCCGATCCGGTGGGTACGGTCTACCGCCTGCATTTCCACAGCGGGGTTCCACCAGGGATCCAATATAAAAACATAATCAGCTTCAGTAAGATTTAAACCTACCCCCCCAGCCTTAATCGAAATAAGAAAAATCTTCACTTCATTATTCTCCTTAAATGTATTGACCTCTCCTGCCCGGTTCACCGTAGACCCGTCTAAGTAGGCATAATGCAAACCCCGCTGATCAAAGTATTCACGATAGATCGTCAACTGTTTTACGAATTGCGAGAAAATCAATACTTTGTGACCGCGCGAAACCACATTGTCCAGATGATGAACAACGCTTTCAAATTTTCCCGAATCAAATGCATAGTCGGCATCAATCATACGGGGATGATTGGCCAATTGACGTAACTTACTCAATCCCTGTAAGATCTGAACGGCCGAGCGCTTTATGACGCCCTCGTCGGTTTGTGCAAGAATCGAATTACGGAATTCAGCTTTTACGCGTTCATAATAGTCGGCTTGCTTTTCCGACATGGTACAATACAACATCTTTTCTGTTTTACGGGGCAGCTCATTGGCAACCTGATCTTTGGTACGGCGCAGAATGAACGGTTTAATTAATGCCTGTAAACGTCTTGATTTTTCTTCGTCGCTTTTTCTTTCTATTGGAAGCACAAAGTTCTTCATGAAGAAAGAATGACTGCCTAACAGCCCCGGGTTTATAAAAGCCATCTGAGGCCATAAATCGGCCACTGAATTTTCCACGGGCGTCCCACTCAGAATCAACTTATGCCGACCATGTAAGCCTTGTACCGCCTTAAAGGATTTCGAAGAAACATTCTTAATATTTTGACTTTCATCCAGAATAATATAGTGAAATTGAAAACCAGCCAATATTTCCATATCAATCCTTGTGGTCCCATATGTACAGATTACCACGTCAAAATCTGCGAATACCGCCGACGATTTGCTGCGATTGATTCCGGTGTGATTTAGGATCCTTAGATCAGGGGTAAATCTTTCCGCTTCATTCAGCCAATTATAAATCAACGATGTCGGCATGATTAATAGTGAAGTAGGAGCATATACGCCTTCTTTTTCTTCTTTTTCCTTTTGTAGAAGAGCCAGTGTTTGAACTGTTTTCCCTAAGCCCATATCATCAGCCAAACAACCCCCAAATCGGTAAGTTTTTAAGAACTGGAACCAATTGTAGCCCGCTTGCTGATAAGGCCGAAGCTTTCCTTTAAAACGTTTCGGAATCGCTATCTCTTGTAAGCCATTAAACGTAGCCAGTTCCTGCATTCTTCTTCTCATGCTCACACCGACAATCTCATGCTCTTGGAGATCATTTAAGAGTCCGATATGATGCTTCTGTAAATTAATAGAATCCCGCTTAACCGAGAACTGAAATAAGTTGGTGAACTGGGAAAACCATTGCTCGGGAATAAGGGCAATCTCTCCGGAAGGAAGTACATACTCGCGGTTATGGTCTAAAATATGGTTCCTCAATTGTATAAATGGCACGGCATAGTCTCCAAAATAAACAACAGCCAATATGTCAAACCAATCATTGTGCTCTTTAATTTCAAGATCCAATGCAATTTTACCAAAAAGGAAACGCCGCTCTTCCTCCTTTTGAATGATCTCGAATCCGCTCTCTTTTAATTGATCAATGTGTCCATACAACCAATCAACCATAGAGAACCTTATCCGATCATCGACACTTTCTTGCAGGTCGGCTACCCCAAATTGATTAAAGAGGGAATGAATCTTTTTCAGCCCCAAAGCGGTTAATTCCTTTGCACGGTTTTCCTCCCATTGCATGGACCGTTTTATCCGATGGAATATATAGGAATCAGTACGCGCATCATGCTCCATTTTTACACTTACCTTGCTTAGCCCGCCGTCTTTAAATACATAAGGTCCATATTTAAAATGGAGGGAAAGTGTTTGTGGTGCCGCGTTCGAGAGAGAAATTAACGGAATAGCCTTATATTGTTCCGTCTGAATAGTGAACCCCTCTGCAAACACGTGATGTTTCTCAATTAAAGGCGTAATGAACCGTTTAAAATAAGAATGTTCAGATGATTTAGGGATGGAAATATACCGTTTGTTTAAAAAAGGAATTAATTTTCTTCCATCAAGTTCTTGTTCAAAATAATACAGCGTACTATCCATCAGCATAATCGCCGGTTGGTTAATAATAATCTGGGCATCTTTAAACATAAACTCCAGCCGTTTATCCTCATACTTGAGTGTGGGGAAATAGCGCAATTCAGTCTCGCTGCGGCGGAAATGAAATAAGATGGAACAGGGACTCTTTGCAAAGGTCAGCCTTTGCTCCACGGGCCACCCCTCTTTGCTCATAAGAAAGAATGGCTTTTTCTGCAATAAAGGCAAAGCTTTATTCAAAACCAATTCTATTTTCGGACGGATAACATCGAAAATCTTTTCATCGAAAATAGTGGTGAAATAGACCGAGGGGCGAATGTGCTTTTTGTAAAACCGCTTAATAAGTTGACTTTGATCCAACTCTTCAAGCATACGTATTAATTCCCAATCCTGTTCATCAAATTGAGCTGAAAACTCTTTGGCAGTATTCGTAAATAGCCGCTGATAAGTGAGCGAGAAGCTTCCATTTTGATTAAGTTGTACGACATGGGGTTCAATCAAGTATCCTAAATATTCATGTTTACATAAAGAATACACCAATATGAACGATCTCTTTGCATCGACTCTCATTAAGGACTCTATTTAATAATAGGGCAAATAAAAAGGAATAAAGATATCAAAAAGAACCCTATACTTTAAAATTTAATTTAAAGTCTGGGAAGAAAGGAGTTTGAAATGTGGAAATATTATAAAGAAATAGTCCCTTCAAAAACAAAGTTTGCAGGTCCTTCAAGAAAAATATTCGTAAATGTTTTATTTTCAGCATGAAAACGAACGGTTAATGTACCTCCCATTACACGGATAGAAGTTTTAATATCACCGGCTAAGTTTTTCACATTCGCCATCGCTAGGGCTACCGCGGTTACACCCGTACCACATGCCATCGTTTCATCTTCAACCCCACGTTCATAAGTACGGACAAAATAGCCATCATCTTCAGTTTCCACGAAATTCACATTAATGCCTTTGTCCGCATACGCGTCACGGTTCCTGATTGCTTTTCCTGTTGCATATACATCCAAGTCATTCAATTGGCTAACCTGCGTAACATAATGGGGAGAACCTGTATCAAGTACATAATCTACACCGTCTTTTTGAATCGAATCAACGTCGCCCATGCCCAGACTCACCCAATCGCCTTTGGCGTTTAAGGAGGCATGATGCAATCCATCTACGGCAGAAAAAATCGCCTTATCCTTAATGAGCCCTAACTTCTTAGCAAAAGCAACAATACATCGTCCGCCATTTCCACACATACTGCCAGGGTTCCCATCCGCATTATAATATAGCATTTCGAAATCGACCCCTTCGGCATGTTGCAACAACATAAGCCCATCGGCACCTATGCCAAACCGACGATCGCATAATTGGGCAATCAAGGAGATATTATGGAATTTAAATTGCAGATTTCGGTTGTCGATAATGATGAAATCATTACCAGCACCTTGATATTTATAAAAGGAGATCGTTGCCATTAGCCAAAATTACGATAAGATTTTCAAATAAGAGAGGTGTCAATTAATTTTGCCAATTTGTCAGGGTTCCCCTTTACGCCCTACTCCCAAGGACACAAAAGCCGCCCTCTCCGGACACGGAAAACCTGGCAATCCCTTTTAACCACAGTCGGCTTAATCAAAATCATTGCCCTTTAACATTATTTAACAGAAATCACGGTTTATCTCCTTGCAATTGGCACATCATTGGTTGTAACTTTGACAAGGTTTAAAGATAAACCCGAAAGTGTAGAACAATGAAATGGTATAATTGTTATTATTCCATCCACATGCCCACACTGAAAAACAACTCTTATTAAAACAAATTACAATGAAAAAAATTGGTTTAACTTTTTTAATCGCATTGATTGGCGGCGTCATCGCATTGGGGGGCTACAAACTCTTTGAACGTAAACAACTCAATAAATTGGGCTTTGAAGAACGCCAAGAGGTTCATTTTGCCAATAATCCATTAAACATTAATTCTTCTGCTGGAAACCCCGATTTTACACAAGCGGCGGCAGCAGTTATTCCCGGTGTGGTGCATATTGTAACAACATATGAGAATGACAGCCGTGGCAGCGGATCCTTTGATATGTTTGATTTATTTGGCGTGCCTCAAGGACGAAGCCGCACGCCGGCACGTGCATCCGGCTCTGGAGTTATCATCTCTGACGATGGTTATATCGTAACCAATAACCACGTAGTGGAAGATGCTACTAAGATACAAGTAGAAATGGTCGATAAAAGAACCATGGAAGCAAAATTGATCGGTAGGGATCCCAATACCGATTTAGCATTAATTAAGGTCACTGCTAGTGATCTTCCCGTTGTAAAATTCGGGAATTCGGATAATGTTAAGATCGGGGAATGGGTATTGGCGGTGGGTTATCCCCTCGGCTTACAGTCTACGGTAACGGCCGGAATCGTCAGCGCAACAGGTAGAGATCTAGGCTTGTTGGGACAATCAAGGCAACAACCCAGAGGATGGGGACAGGACCCCAACGAGGTTCCCATTAGTACGGCAATTGAGTCTTTCATACAAACAGATGCCGTAATCAATAAGGGGAACAGTGGTGGTGCACTTGTAAATGCGGCCGGTGAATTAGTAGGTATCAATTCAGCCATTGCCTCCCCCAGCGGATATTATACCGGCTACGGCTTTGCTATTCCTGTCAACCTGGTCAAGAAGATCACAAATGATTTCTTAAAATTCGGCAAGGTAAAACGGGGTTTTATCGGAATTACCTTTACAGAATTGAATGCGACTATAGCGAAAGAGCTAGAGATCGATGATATCAACGGGTTATATGTACGCGATGTGCTGGAAGATGGCGGAGCAGCGAAAGCCGGCATTAAGAAAGGTGATATCATTACCAAACTAGGGGGCAATGTCATCACCCGCACTTCCACACTCCTTGAAGCAGTTGCCCGCTTGCATCCTGGTGACAAGATCGAGCTAACTTACAAACGTGACGGTAAAGAGAAAGAAGTAACGGTTATCCTCCAAAGCAATGAAAGCAACGAATCGTCGGAAGATGTAGCAGCCAAACGTAGCACAACCGAGCTTTATAATAAATTGGGTGCCAGTTTTGTTCCGCTTTCTGACGGGAAGAAAAAACAGATGGGGCTCAATTCAGGTGTTGTTCTTACCGATGTGAGAAAGGGAGGACTATTTGACCTATATGATGTCCCCCGTGGATTGATTATTACCGCGATTAATGGCAGGGCTGTTAATAATGTGGATCAAGTAGAATCTGCTTTGGGCGCATCCCAAAATAAACTCGTACGCATTGATGGTGTTACAGTAGATGGGGCTCTCGTCCAACTCAGTTTCCCTATCCAGCAATAATCAATTAGAGCAATAAAAAGAAAAAGGTCGTGCAAAACACGGCCTTTTCTTTTATCTTAGAATTATTCTAAATTAACATATTTTTTTTAAAATGTTATCTAATTTAAATCAAATAGATAATTTTGCTTACCACAATTAAAACAAGCCAAACAAAAAATGAGTCGGTTCAAACAACTATTTTCCTCCACTATTGGGAAGAAACTAATCATGAGTTTAACAGGTCTTTTCCTGTGTCTTTTTCTCATTATCCATCTGGTTGGAAATCTACAATTGTTTAAGGATGACGGCGGTCAAGCTTTTAACGAATATGCTTATACCATGACGCATTTCGCTCCCATCAAGATAGTCTCATACGTATTATATTTATCCATTATCGTACATGCCCTGTATGCTCTGGTAATAACCCTCCAGAACAAAAAATCCCGACCAATAGGATATCATTCATATAATGGAAATGCCAACAGTAAATGGAATTCGCGAAACATGGGAATTTTAGGTACCATCATCTTGATTTTCATCGTGACCCATATGAGTAATTTTTGGTATACCTATCATTGGGGCGAACTTCCCCATGTAGAATATCGTACCGATATTAAAACCGGGGAAACCGTCACCAAAGCATTAAGCGCCGAAGAATTTTCACAATATGCATCCTATGCTGAGGATGGGGAGCAAATAGTAATAGCAAAAGATTTGTATAAAGTGGTCTATTACGCTTTTGAAACTTGGTGGCTAGTGGCGTTTTATGTACTGGCAATGGTGGCATTAGGATTCCATCTCGCCCATGGATTTAGAAGTGCATTTCAAACCCTCGGATTTGATCATAACCGTTATGTTCGGGCTATCAAATTTCTTGGGATTTGGATTTTCGGAATATTAATCCCGCTAGGATTCGCTTCTATGCCTCTTTATATTTTCTTTCAATAAAAAAAGCAGCATTAAAACTGCCGTAAAATACATTCGTGATGATTTTAGATTCAAAAGTACCTGAAGGTCCGCTCGCCGAGAAATGGTCAAGGCATAAATTCAATATTAAACTAGTTAACCCGGCCAACAAACGAAAATTCACGATTATTGTTGTCGGCACAGGCTTAGCTGGATCTTCCGCCGCTGCAACCCTCGCCGAATTAGGATATAATGTAAAAGCTTTTTGCTTTCAGGACAGTGCCCGCCGGGCGCACTCAATTGCCGCCCAAGGTGGTATCAATGCTTCCAAGAATTATCCGAATGATGGCGACAGTGTATTCAATCTCTTTTATGATACGATTAAAGGGGGAGATTATCGTTCAAGGGAAGCCAATACCTATCGTTTGGCGGAAGTATCTGCCAACATTATTGACCAATGCGTGGCACAAGGTGTTCCCTTTGCCCGGGAATACGGGGGATTATTGGACAACCGTTCTTTTGGGGGAGCGCAAGTCTCTCGAACATTCTATGCCCGTGGCCAAACTGGACAACAATTATTACTAGGAGCATATTCAGCATTAAACCGCCAAATTCATAAAGGTAAGGTTAAAATGCATACCCGTCATGAAATGTTAGACCTTGTGACGATTGATGGCGAAGCCAGGGGGATCATTACACGAGACTTAAAGACCGGTGAGATTGAATCGCATGCCGCCCATGCAGTCCTTTTATGTACAGGTGGATACGGAAACGTGTTTTTTCTTTCTACAAATGCCATGGGCTGCAATGCAACAGCAGCTTGGAGAGCGCATAAACGTGGGGCATTCTTCGCAAACCCATGTTATACCCAGATTCATCCCACCTGTATTCCCGTATCCGGAGATCATCAATCAAAATTGACGTTAATGTCTGAGTCCTTGCGGAACGATGGTCGTGTATGGGTACCTAAAACGAGGGAAATGGCAGAACGTCTTCGCAAAGGAGAAATAAAAGCGAATGATATCAAGCAAGAAGATCGTGATTATTATCTGGAACGCAAATACCCCTCCTTTGGGAACCTCGTTCCCCGTGACGTAGCTTCACGTAATGCCAAGGAAATGGTGGATGATGGTCGTGGTGTTGGTAAAACAGGTGTGGCGGTCTATTTGGATTTTGCGGATGCAATTAAGCGTCTCGGTGCCGACACGGTCAAAGCGAAATATGGTAATTTGTTTGACATGTACCAACAAATTACGGATGAGAATCCATACGAACAACCCATGCGCATTTATCCTGCTGTCCACTATACCATGGGTGGGCTTTGGGTAGATTATAATCTGATGACGACTATTCCCGGTTTATATGCCTTGGGAGAATGTAACTTTTCAGATCATGGAGCAAACCGCTTGGGAGCATCTGCACTCATGCAAGGATTGGCCGATGGCTATTTTGTCATTCCTTATACCGTGGGTGATTATCTCGCAAAATTAGGATTTAAACCTGTGGACGAGAATCATCCTAATTTTGAAAAGACACGGAAAGAAGTTGAAGAAAGAGTAAATAAGCTTCTCTCCCTAAAAGGTGAACATACCGTTGATGAGATACATAAGAAGTTAGGGCATATTATGTGGGAATATTGTGGAATGGCCCGCAATGAAGAAGGCTTGGTTAAAGCCAAAGGAATGATCAAAGAATTAAGGGACGATTTTTGGAAGAACGCCACCGTCCTCGGAGAAAACGAAGAAATCAATAGTACTTTGGAGAAAGCAGGGCGCGTTGCCGACTTTCTGGAACTAGCTGAATTAATGGTCGATGACGCTTTGCACCGAAGGGAATCAGCAGGAGGTCACTTCCGGATTGAAAGCCAGACCGAAGAAGGCGAAGCATTACGGCAGGATGAAGAATTTGCCTACGTTGCGGCATGGGAATACAGCGATGTTGGCGAAGAGGTCTTACATAAAGAAGAACTGGTATTCGAAAACGTAAAATTAACGCAACGCAGCTATAAATAAAATCGATTAATTACCCATGGAATAAAAGTAAGGATACCTTTATTTCATGGCCTATATCTCAAGACAATGAATGGAAATATGAACTTAACGCTAAAGGTCTGGCGTCAAAAAAACCACAATGTCCGTGGTAAATTTGTAACCTACCAAGCAAAAGATATCTCCCCGGATATGTCCTTTTTGGAAATGTTGGATGTTGTAAACGAAGATTTGATAAAAAAAGGCGAAGAACCCATCTATTTTGATAATGATTGCCGGGAAGGAATCTGTGGAATGTGTTCATTGTATATTAACGGTCGCCCCCACGGGCCCAAATACAATACGGCCACCTGCCAACTCCATATGCGCAGTTTCCATGACGGGCAAAACATTGTTATAGAACCTTGGAGAGCCGCAGCATTCCCCGTCATAAAAGATTTAGCGGTCGACCGCTCTAGTTTCGATCGCATTCAGCAAGCCGGGGGTTACGTGTCTGTAAATACAGGCGGGGTGCCTGACGCAAACGCCATTTTAATCCCTAAAACAGTTTCAGATGAAGCTTTCAACTCTGCTACCTGCATTGGTTGCGGAGCCTGCGTTGCCGCCTGTAAAAATGCATCCGCGATGTTGTTCGTGGGAGCCAAAGTCTCCCAATACGCGTTAATCCCTCAAGGGCAGGTTGAACGGATACATCGTGCAAAAGCAATGGTCGATCAAATGGATAAAGAAGGGTTCGGCTCATGTACCTTCACCGGTGCGTGTGAAGCGGAATGTCCGGTGGGGATTAAGCTCTCCAATATTTCCCGTCTAAACCGCGAATACCTCAACGCTAAAATCCTCGAAGAAGAAGAAGAGTTTCATTAGGATTAAACTTATAAATAACATTGAAGGGGGGGGGGATATCAAAAGTCTAGGTCGTCACCCTGAACCGAGCCTGCGAGCTCACCGAAGGTAATTTAATTCAGGGTCTCATCATAAGGGGTTGCAAGCCCTTTCAAGATTCCGAACCGAGCTTGCGAGCTCACCGAAGGTAATCAAGTTCGGAATGACGATGCGAGGGACTTTTGATACACCCTCTTTTGTTAATATCAATATTTATTGCTGTTTATCAACAGTTTTACTGCGAAGGCTGACCCACTAATACCTAAAAAACCAAACTTGACCTTCGCCCGAGATTCAGATGTTAGTGAAAGAAACCCGAGATCACTTCACACACATTCAACCGGGGAATACTAAAAAATGAAGCTTGCAACTCCACATCCTGCTGCAAGGATTCAGGTTGGATATTGATGACCAAGAGAACCAAAGCCATAAAGATGGGGAGTAAGAGCAAGATATAAGGTGAAACAATAGTTGTAACGTTCTTCATCGTGTTTTTCATTATAGATTTGCTGGAAACAAAGTAACAACGGATTTCTCTGTTTACAAAACTTTTTAGACGAACTGCCCATATAAATAGATATTCCATTAAAATGGCCTTTTGTGGAAAATCAATATCCTGTTTGTAGATAAAAACAGGACACTTGTCGAACATTTTCAATAGAAGAGCAGCTTAATTTTATCTTTGCTACAAAAATCCAAGCTTTGCTAAAAAAAGGAACACTAACCAAACAGCAGCAAATCTTACTGCATTCCCTGGTGTGGATATTACTCCTTCTATTATTCTATTCTATCACCCAGCATCCACATAAAAATATCCCCATTCTTTTGTATGGTGCCTATAATATCACCATTTTCTATTGTTCTTATTTCTATATCTCATCATTCATTTTCTCAAAGCGTCAGTACAAAAAAGCTTTATTCCGGCTTGGTTTATTAATGATCACCGCGATGGGTATAAAATACGGCACCGCCTTACTCTTCGATGATATCGTTTTACGATATGGGGAAAATCTCGAAAAAACGATCACTCCTTTCTATTATCTCCTATATACAGCGATGGTGAGTGCTTTCTTTATTTTTTTGGGAGCATCCCTCCGCCTCGCATTAAATTCCTATCAACAAGAACTACTCCGTAAAACCCTCGAGAGCGAAAAAATGAGCGCAGAGCTATCCTTCTTAAAGTCGCAAATCAGTCCGCATTTTCTCTTCAATTCCCTGAACAATATCTATTCGTTAACGTATCACAAATCAGACAAGGCCCCAGAGGCCATCCTGAAATTAGCTGATATCATGCGCTATATGATTCAGGAAAATCCCGACAAACTTGTTTCGCTCAATGATGAAATCACCTATTTGAAAAATTATATTGCCCTTCAACAGTTGCGTTTTAAAGATCCATTGGCCCTTGAACTGGAGATAAATGCCGATGACCTCAATTACCGAATCATGCCTTTACTATTAATTTCATTTCTAGAGAACGCCTTTAAGCATGGCATTGTAACCGATCAGGAACACCCTATGTATATCTTGATAGAAGCTCTAAATAGCAGGTTACATTTTAAAATCAGTAATTTAAAGAGCCTCGTAAATAAAGATGAGGGTAAAGGTATAGGTCTCGAGAATCTACAACGCAGACTGGCATTAGGATATCCCAACAAGCATACGTTTAACATCCAGAACGGCGAGAAATTTTATACGAGTGAATTTTTTGTATATTTATAATCCCAGAATAATATTGCAATGATCCGGTGTTTAGTAATTGACGACGAACCCCTAGCCTTAGATGTCCTTACGGATTATATTCGAAAGATCCCGGAATTGACACTTATAGCCGATACGACAAATGCTATCGAAGGTCTCGCGATGGTACAACGGGGAGAAATCGATCTCGTTTTTCTGGATGTGCAAATGCCCGAACTTTCGGGGATTCAATTCTTGAAAATCATCAATGGACAATGCGATGTAATATTGACGACTGCTTATCCTGAATATGCATTAGATGGTTATGATTTAAATGTCATTGATTATTTGTTAAAGCCAATTGCTTTTGAGCGTTTTAAAAAAGCGGTTTTAAAAGTATTAAATAATAGCACACACAATACCGAAACGGCAACCAATACGTCAAACTTTATCTTTGTCAAATCAGAATATAAAATCCACAGAATAGACTTGGCAGACATCCTATACATAGAAGGTTTAAAAGATTATATTTCGATTTATACCCCGACAAACCGGATTATTACCTTGCAGAATATGAAGAAGATGGAAGAAACACTTCCCTCATCAGCCTTTATCCGGGTCCACAAATCATATATTGTCGCTTTGGATAAAGTGGAGTGTATTGAACGTGGGAAAATAACCATTCATAATAAGGTGATCCCAATCGGGGATACCTTCCGAGAAGATTTCTTTAAATGTATAGAAGCTAAAAAGGGCTAGGTTCTCTCTTCCCAAATGTGAGCAATGGCGAGAATTGTTTGTACAGCTTTTTGCATATCCTGTACCGATACCCATTCCTGTTTGCCGTGAAAGGCATGTTCCCCCGCAAATACATTCGGACAGGGCAAGCCCATAAAGGACAACCTGGAGCCATCGGTACCACCACGGATACTCCTTAGAATAGGTGCTATACCCACGTATTCCATCGCTTCAATACCAATTGACGTTACTTCAGGGTATCGAGACAAAACATGCTTCATATTCCTATATTGTTCTTTTATGGTCAACGAATAGGAAGCTCCTTGATAATTACTGATAACTTCTTTCACAATCTCTTCTAATTCCTGTTCATGCTTGACAAGGTTTTTATCCTCAAAATCGCGAACAATAAATTCTATGGTAGCTCTTTCTACCGTAGCATCAAAAGCAACCGGATGAATGAACCCATTTCTACTTCCCGATGTGGTTTCAGGAGATAATCGATCCTTAGGTAATTTCTCAATGACATTTGCTCCGATTTTTATGGCACTTTTCATCTTTTCCCCAAATCCCGGATGAACGCTAACACCGTTAATTTGGAGTGTTGCAGCATCAGCAGAGAAGGTTTCATCTTCAATGGAACCCAATGTCTCACCATCGATTGTATAGCCGACATCCGCTCCAAGCTTTTCCATATCCAATTTATCAACCCCTCTCCCGATTTCCTCATCAGGTGTAAATAAAATCCGGACCTTCCCGTGTTTAATTTCCGGCGTATTCATCAAGAAGTTTACGGCGTCCATTATCTCCGCGACACCAGCTTTATTGTCTGCCCCCAACAATGTATCTCCACTGGCGGTGACAATATCATTACCTATCTGTTTGCTTAAGTCAGGATGGTGAAGAGGGTTTAGAACTTGACTTGTATCGTTTGGAAGTACGATATCCCCTCCTTGATAATTTTTGTGGACGAGCGGTTTTACATCCTTTCCGCTACAATCCGGCGAGGTATCCATATGTGCACAAAAGCAAACAACGGGTACCTCTTTTTCCGAATTTGCGGGCACGGTACCGAACACATAACCATATTCATCCATATGCGCATCTGACACACCCATCTCAATCAACTCCTGCACCAAAAGGCGCCCTAAATCTTTTTGTTTTTCTGTAGAAGGAAAAGTTGTTGAATAAGGATCTGATTGGGTGTCAATCTTCACGTAACGCAGAAAACGCGCTAAAACGGTAAATTCTGCCGGTTCAATTTGGATCATAACAGTTTATAAATTATTTAATCACGTTCTTATATCCACTAAAAGCAAAAACCCCCGATCTTTCGGAGGTTTTTCACTTTTTATCAAAAAATATTAAACATGCAGACCTTCTTCAGCAAAGGCCTCATCCACTAAAATACGACCACAATGTTCGCATACAATGATTTTTTTACGCTGACGGATATCCAATTGGCGTTGGGGCGGGATTTGGTTAAAACAGCCGGAACAAGAATCACGATCTATAGTTACGACTGCCAAGCCATTCTTTGCACTTTGCCTTAAACGATGATAGGCAACAAGTAAACGCTCATCAATTTTGGCTTCTGCTTTCTCAGCTTTGGAAAGTAATGCTTTCTCTTCTTTCTCTGTTTCTCCCGCAATACTTGCAAGTTCTTGTTGTTTGACAAGCAAATCCTGTTTATGACTTTCGATTTCCGTTTGTGCTTTTTCGTACATCTCGGTCTTAATCTGTATGTCATACTCAATTTCACGGATCTTTTTCTCGCACACCTGTATTTCCAGACCTTGAATCTCTATTTCTTTATTTATCGCATCATACTCCCGATTATTTTTCACCTCCTCCAATTGCGACTCATATTTCTTGATAGCAGCCTGTGCATCTTTGATCATATTCTTCCGTACGACAATTGCATCTTCCTCATTATCAAGGCCGGTCCTTATCTTTTCAATTCGGGTTTCCAAACCGGCAATTTCATCTTCAAGATCAGCAACTTCAATAGGCAATTCACCCCGAACTTGGTAAATTTTATCAATTTGGGTATGTATAGTTTGCAGATTCCATAAGGCTTGTAACTTCTGCTCTACAGTTTGTTCCATTAAAAGTAATATTTTATGGGGTTAGTGTTGACTCCAGTTAAACGGACTGCAAAGTTAGGAAATTTTTCTTGAATTATTTCCAACAATAAATCTTGGGTAAATTGCTCACTTTCAAAGTGTCCAACATCGGTGATCAGCAGCTTATGCTCTGCATCAAAAAACTCATGATATTTGAAATCGGCGGAAACCAAGGCATCTGCTCCAGCTAAAATGGCCTTTTTGAGTAAAAAGCTACCTGCTCCCCCACAGATAGCCACTTTCTTTATACGTTTATTCATAAATTGGCTATGCCTAATTACTGTAGCATGAAGGCGTTCTTTAACATATGAAAGAAACTCATATTCACTCATTGTTGGTTCCAAATCACCAATCATCCCTGCTCCAACATGTTGGTAATCATTCTCTAATGGATAAATGGTATAGGCAACTTCTTCATAAGGATGACTTTCACGCATTGCCAATATAATCTTTCGCTCGCGTTCCTTGGGATAAATTACTTCGATACGGATTTCCTCTTCCCTGTGCTGCTTTCCCACTTCGCCCACGTAGGGATTTGCACTTTCATTGGCTTTGAATGTTCCATATCCCGAATGGCTGAAACTACATTCACTATAATTACCAATATCGCCTGCACCGGCTTCAAAAAGCGCATTCCGCACCACCTCCTCGTGCGAGTGTGGTACATATACGGCCAATTGATGCAACAAACCCGAGCGAACTGTTAAAACATGGGGATTCTGCAAAGACAATTTGCTCGCAATCCTCGCATTTACACCTGTGTGGATATTATCCAAATTGGTATGAATGGCATAAATGGCAATATCATTCTTAATGGCTTTGGCAACTACACGCTCCACATATGAACCATTATTAAAACGTTTTAAACCTTTAAAAACGATTGGGTGATGTGAAATAATCAAGTTGCATCCCAACCTAATCGCCTCATCAACTACAGGCTCAGTGCAATCTAGGGAAATAATTGCTTCATCGATTTCCTGCGACGGATTTCCAACGATCAATCCTGAATTGTCATAATCTTCTTGTAAATGCAGTGGTGCATAATGTTCTAAGAATGAACTAATCTGGCTGAGTCTCATTATTACTCTCTTTTAGCGAATCCTTCCGTGAATCCATAAAACGATTATGTTCGACTAGGAGTGTCTTAAAATGGTCTACCTTAATCCAGTACCGAACAAAGAAAACAAAACTAAAAATACCCGTAACGACCATAAATCCCGAAGAGATCGGCAAATTCGCTATAGCGATTAAGAAGGCATAGGTTAAGCCCGCAGATTTTCCGGGATTTTCTTCTTCTGCAATTTTTCGATCATAAAACTCATTAGTCAATGAATCTGATAGGTTTCTGGCAATCACGAAATTCCAATAAATGCTAAAGAGAGGAATCATTGCCAGCCAAGCTTCTCTAGGCTTCATAAACCGATTTTCCTCAGCGATTAATTTCAATGTTTTACGAAGTGTATTGCAATAAAAAAAGCGGATCAGCAGATTGAGCACAATGCCTATCCCTAAAGTCCAATACATCTCCTGTGTAATCTCTATATCGTTTACTTCCACGATACGAAAATACTGCATTTTTCAATAAAAATCCCATATTATCTGTTTCTTCGCAGCCACTTAGCCCCCCAACCTTTAATTGGCCGAAATAAATTGGTTATATTTATGCAAAAGAGCATAAAGGAACATCTATATAAAAAATCCATCACTGCATTTTTTGAAAACAGGAACGCCATATCTCTCTAAAGAAACCGAACTGAAGCTGTTGTCAGATTACTACCGGTCTGGCGACCTGAAAATATTGGGTAAATTATATGAGCCCTATATGTTTCTCATATATGGACTTGCCTTGAAATACCTGAAAGACCCTTATCGGAGTGAAGATGCGGTGATGCATATCTTCGAATCGCTGATTAAGAAACTGCGGATCCACCGGGTCACCAATTTTAAAAGCTGGCTTTACACATTAGCAAAGAATTACTGTTTAATGGAAATCCGGGCAGCCCATAAGAAAAAATGGATTATTGAAGAAGAAGTTATGGAATCGGCAGCCAATATGCATCAAGAAGATGGAGATCTTGTACTTGAAGACCATTTGCAGGCAATGGAAGAATGCGTAAATAGGCTGACAAAAGATCAACAACAATGTATACGGCTGTTTTATTTGGAAGAAAAATGCTATAAAGACATTTCCACAACAACGGGTTTAAGTATGAAACAGGTAAAAAGCCATATTCAAAACGGAAGGAGAAACCTGAAAATCTGCATGGAGAAGAACAAATGAACAAGCTTTATTCTATCATAACCATCCAGAATTACCTATCTGGAAAATTAAATGCCGACGAGATGTACCGGCTAGAGCGTGAGGCACTTGAAGACCCCTTCTTGCAAGACGCGATTGATGGATTTATGGATACCGAAGCTATCAGCCACAATCAACTAAGCCTGTTGCAGAAACGTTTAGAGAAACGAGTCGTCGAACAACAGGAGGAGCGAAATGTCCTCCATTTTACCTGGCAGCGCCTGGCCGTAGCCAGTGTGGCGGGAACTTTATTAATCGTCATCGGAATACTTTTCTGGATGATGAATACCCCTTTGAAAGACACGAAGAGCTCCTCCATAAAAGAAGTGGAGGTAACATTGACACCACCGGTACGTCTCACTGTAGAAGAAGGCAATATAGAACCTTTAAAGGGTTGGCAAGATTATCAGCATTATCTCAGCACCAAACATACCGATGAAATCGCCGGACAAGAAGTAGACATCTCCTTTGAGGTGCGTTCAAATGAGCCCTTTAATATTAAAATTATAGCGACAGAAAGTGATCAAGCAGCTAAGGAGGCGCTCCGTCTAATTCAGGAAGGTCCGAAGTGGAAAGGGGAATCGGGAAAAATTAAGGTTTTATTTTAGGGATAAGGCTTCCAGACACTATACAATAAAAACATAGTGCACAAAAGCATACGTAATCCCCGCCAAGAACGCAGAAACAGGAATCGTTAAGACCCATGCCCACAATAAGCTTATGGTTACGCCCCACCGTACCGCTGAAGCCCGCTTACAAAGGCCAACACCAATAATCGATCCCGTAATGGTATGGGTTGTAGAAACCGGGATTCCAAAATGCTCGGTTATTCCTAAAGTTATAGCTCCCGCCGTTTCCGCACCCACACCCTCTAAAGCATTTACTTTCGTTATTTTTGTTCCCATGGTTTTCACAATTTTCCAACCACCACTCATGGTCCCCAATGCTATTGCCGAATAACAAGCCAATGGAATCCACTCTGGCATATGCTCAGTGGAAGGCAGGTAGCCGGCAGCTACCATTGATACAACAATAATTCCCATTACCTTTTGTGCATCATTTCCACCATGTGCAAAACTTAATGCCGCCGATGATATCAATTGAAGACGCCTAAACCATTTTTCCGCGACAGAGGGTTTTGCCCTTTTTGATATATTGATAATGATTAAGGTAATGATAATAGCGATAAGCATACCTAATATGGGTGCCAACACAATAAAGGAAACAATCTTCAAGGTAGGAACAATATTGACTGCACCGATGGCACTTTTCCCTAAAACTGCCGCATGTGCCATTCCCGCTCCTGCAAAACCTCCTATCAATGTATGGGAAGAACTGGAAGGAATCCCATAAAACCAAGTAAACAAATTCCAACATATCGCAGCAATAAGACCAGCGATGATGACTTCCAGTGTGACGTATTCTTCCAACACCGTTTTAGCCACTGTATTAGCGACTTTATGGTCGGTAAAATAAAAATAAGCTGCAAAATTGAAGGTGGCTGCCCATAATACCGCTTGAAAAGGAGATAATACTTTGGTTGAGACAATGGTAGCAATTGAATTCGCGGCATCATGAAAACCATTAATAAAGTCAAAACCTATCGCGAGGATTATTACAACAACCAGCAGGGTTAGCATAAATCAGTTCGTTTAAATAATTGTTTGAATAGCATAAACAGTTATGCATTTTTAACCAAGATCGTTTCCAATACATTGGCAACATCTTCGCACATATCCGTTGCTCTCTCCAACGCATTTAATACTTCTTTGTACTTAATGAGTTTAATAGCATCTTTCTCAAACTCAAAAAGATCACCTACTGCCTTATCAAATACATAATCGGCCTTATTCTCTACACTATTGATGCGTACACAAGCATCCGTGATTTTATGGATATTCCTCAGGTTCCTTAATTCATGGACTGCAACCGATAATACCGTCACCCCCTCCAAAATAAAGGCCGCCAACTCTTTAATCGGCTCCGTCATTTCGGTAACCTGATACAGGTTCATCCTATTGGCAGAATCATGAATATAATCGGCTACATCATCTATTGCACTTGCCAATTCATGAATGTCTTCGCGATCAAAAGGGGTAATAAAGTTTTTACCCAACTCGAGATAGATCTGATGCGTAATATCATCGCCAGTATGTTCCAGGTCTTCAATCTTCTTAAACAATTCCTTTCTGGAAGAAAGATCATCAGTATTCACCGCTTCATTCAATGCTTTTCCCAGCTCGATAAGGTTAGCGGAAGATTTCTCGAACAAGGGGAAAAATTTTTTGTCCTTCGGAATGAAGTACTGAAAAATATTATTTAATGACATATTCGTTGGGTTTGAACACTGCAAAATTAGAAACCTAATGTTAACTTAATGTTAAATATAACGTAATTAAGTTTTGATTGTGTAATAATAAGTTTGTTATTTATTATTATTTCATCGTTTCTCTAACGTAAATGCAAATGTGGAGCCTATATTAACCGTGCTCCTAACCGTAATGGTCTGCTGATGTGCTTCAAGTATATGTTTTACAATCGCCAGTCCCAAGCCTGAACCGCCGATTTGCCGGGAACGACTTTTTTCCGTCCTAAAAAAACGTTCGAATAGACGTGGGATGTTCTTCTCCTCAATACCCATCCCATCATCAGTGATCTCGATTAAAACCTGATTATGCAATTCGAAAAGCCGGATATAAGTATGTCCCCCCCTTTTTCCATACTTGATCGAATTACTAATCAGGTTCACAAAAACCTGATTTATCTTTTCCCGGTCGGCATATACCATCATGCTGCGATTATACTTATCCTTAAAGATAAGTGCAATCTCATAGCTTTTCGCTCTTCGTTCCAATGATTCCATCACCTCCACAATAAGTATGGAAAGGTCAAACTTTTGGAAATTCATAACGACATCTCCACGTTCAAGCTTGGAGATCTCATCTAAGTCCCTGACCAAGTAATTTAGTCGATCTACATTCTTGCTCGCTTTATTGAGGAATTGAACTGCACCTTCAGGATCCTCCACTAACATGCCGTCCTGCAGGGTTTCTAAATAACCCTGAATAGCAAAAAGAGGAGTTTTGAGTTCATGGGAAATATTGTTTAAGAACTCCCGCCTGAATTTCTCCTGGTCTTTTAACGTTTGGATCTCAATCTTTTTCTCCGTAGCCCATTGCCTGACTTCTTCTTCTACATCATTTATCGGATCATCACTTACATGTTCTCCCAATGCCTCTTTCAGGTCTTTGCCCAACTTCAAATGGTGTATCAATTTATAAATCAGTTTTATCTTGCTGTACACATACCGTTCAATCAGGTAATAAAAGACAACGAAGCTTAAGAAGAATGATACGCCAAAAGCAAGCAGCATGAAATACCAATCGCGCTGAAAATAATAATCTACGAAGGCTATAGATAAAGAAACAAGCAAGGCATTCAATAAAACTAAAGATCTAAATTTCATTGCGGCCTTTTTTAAACTACAACTCAGGAGGCAAAAGATCGGCTAATACACTTGCTCCACCTTTGACTTTCTCACCCAACTGTACATTTATTTTTGTTCCTAAAGGGAGAAAGACATCCACCCGCGAACCAAACTTTATGAAACCAATATCTTCTCCTTGCCCGATTGGTTTACCCTCTTCCACATACCAAACAATTCTACGGGCAAGGGCACCGGCAATTTGGCGCACCAAAACTTCTACGCCATTGTTTTCAATTACAATGGAAGTACGCTCGTTCAATGTGGACGATTTAGGATTCCAAGCCATTAAATATTTCCCCGGATGATACTTAAATTTGGTAACAATACCGGCAATCGGACTACGGTTAATATGGACATTAATCGGGGACATGAACACAGAAACCTGAATGCGTTTATCATTAAAAAATTCTGTCTCTTCCGTTTCCTCAATAACAACTACTTTTCCATCCGCCGGACTTAAAACATGCACGGGGTTGGCTTGTACGGTGAGTTTAGGATTTCGAAAGAACTGTAAAATGATTACAAAAAGAAAAACTGATAAAATATAGACAGCCCAAACGAGAACCGAATTATCCGGCGCATAAAAATGTACACAGCCATTGATAATAAAAATGAATAAAACACAAATTGCTATAGAGGTATATCCTTCTTTATGAATAGTCATTGTATAATATTTTCCGCAAAGATAACGATCCCTTTGCGCGAGCCCTAGCAATTGAGCAAATATTTATTCGGGGTTCAAGTCATCTTGTTGAAACCCCGACGCTTTATAAATGTCTTTTAGATTACGCCCCAGCCCTTTATAATCCAACCCATAACCTACAACGAATTCATCAGGTATCTCAAAACCAACATAGGCGATCTCATCAAACGAGTAAGCCAGTTTTCCGGGTTTCTGCAACAAGGTGCAAACCACCACCGAGGCCGGCTCATGCTTCTTGACCTCTTTAAGCAAAAAATCAAGCGTATGGCCTGTATCGACCACATCTTCTACAATAATGACATCCCTTTCCCTCAGATCTGTTGTTAGGCCCAATATTTCCTTAACCTCTTGTCTTTCTTCCCCTTCATAAGAAGCTACCTTCACGAAACAAACTTCTGCAGCGATGTTTATTTCCTTCATCAAGTCGGCCATAAACATAAAACAACCATTTAATACCCCGATAAAAACCGGAACACGCTTCTCATACGCAACATTCAGCTGGATACCGATCAACCGTGTACGCTTCTTGACCTGATCATGTGCTATCAGGACCGTAAACTCCTTTTGGTCTATTTGAATCTTCATATGAATTCGCCTAAAGGAAGGTCACTCACTTTTTCCAATTTCATCCTTAAACATCTCCTCCAACATCTTTTGGGCTTCTTCCACTTCTTTTTCCAGATCTGGATTCATATCTGGTTTTAAAGAGTCCACCCTGTGCTTCGCTGGAAGAATAGCGTTCCGTAAACTTACAGAATATAAACCATATGCACCACTTGAATCATAAGGTGTGTAACCTCTCCTTGCCATTAATCCGCCAATTAATCTAAAATACTCTGACATATAGGGTCTTACACCACCATTCGCATCAAATCGATATAATCCAGTCTTTGGGCGGGGAACAATACTCGCCAAAAAAATACTTTCCCCTATCGTCAACTCGGAAGGTCTCTTTAAAAAATAATAACGGGCAGCTTCACTGATACCATATACATTTTTGCCCCATTCAATAATGTTTAGGTAAACTTCAAACAATCGCTGCTTCGACACAATCTTATTATGTTCAATCAACCAAACCAACAACATTTCTTCAATTTTTCTGGCCAATGTCTTATCCCTAACGAGGTAAACATTCTTGACGAGTTGCATTGAAATGGTACTTCCTCCACGTTTAAAAGCCTTCTCTTTATAATTCGTTGCAATCGCAGCGCGAATAGCTTGGGGAACAAAACCTTCATGAGCAAAAAAAGAAGGATCTTCAGCGGTTAGAATTGCATGTTTCAGATTGGGAGACACTTCATCAAGCGTAACGAAATCAGGATTAGCCGGCCCCACCACGATATTTCGAACCGGCTTTCCTTCTTCATATGGGGTATAGACAAAATCTGAATTAATTTTCGCCAAGTTGGTTGCTCCCCATGAATTGACCCGGAAACTTTTCTCCGACATTGCAGAAAAAAGCTTCACGCTGTCTGGCAATTCAGTATCTAAGAAAAAGTCCAACTGATACGCCATTTCACCCGATACCTTTATGCCTTCCAAAGAAGTGAATAGACCCGTGGGGAAAGAGTCGAAGACTTCTTGTGCCTCGATATAAGGAGTACGAAGGCCGAAAGAATACATTTTGTGGGGTTTAAAGGTTATCCTAGCATAAGGATTTGCTTTTAAAGCGTTGATCTTTATTTCAGACTCCTTGTCGAGCGACACATAATCTTTGCCAACCTCTATTTCCGCATCAATAAATGCATTGGGCACAACAACATCGTTGGAAGCGATTCTCCAATGATTCATGAGTAAGTTTCCTACACGCCAACTACCGCTCATACGCAGTTCATCGTCACCGTTCCACTCCACTTTTCTCAGCTGGGTTTCAAGGGTATCAAATGTCAATTTTAATCCATATTTTTTTTCCAGAAGTGGAAGTTCTATTTTCTGGCCTTCGCCAAACAAACGAAAAAATAAACGTTTCTTTCCTGTATTGATATCCCCTTCAAGATGCCACAATGCTTCCCTGTCGTTAACATGAACCATTGCATTTAACTTGCCATTATCGATATCTGCTTCTGGGACGGTCATCTTTTGCAGCAAACTATCATCCCGGTAACTCAATTCCAGTCCGCGCAACTTCATATCATCTGGTATCTTGTACAAAATACTATTGATCATCCTATTGGTAAAAGCGGCGAGGTTAAGAGGGCCTCCTTTCCTACTTGTATCGGCAGCGTGCCTCCGAAAAAGAAAATCGTAATTACTGATACTATCCTGTTTCTTGAATGTAATCCTCGCATCGGTGACATTCAATTGATCGACCTTTACATTCCCGGTAAGTAAAGGAAGGATTTTTACACCGACCTCCATATATTTCATTGACACCAATTGGTCGTGTGCAATTGGCAGGACAAATACGTTCTCAAACGTTACCGAACTTAAACCGGAAAAATAGACCTTGCCTATTTTCAGGTCAAGCCCATAATCATCAAGCGCTTTTTCCTTCATTTTCGCAACCGCTTCCGCCAACAAGGCATTCCTTTTGGTTAATACAATCGAGATACCCAGTACAATTAAAATCAAGCAAGCCCCAATAATAAGCCCCCCTATCTTTTTGTATTTGCTAGGTATTCTATCCAAATAAGTGCTGATCGTATTCAATTTCCTCACCCGGTGCTATCAATTGTAGTTATAGTGTAGAATATTGCAGTAAATATCTATAAAAACATCCATCTCTCATTATTGTGTGGCATAATTCATAAATTTGTATTTCACAGCTATTTTTTAGAAATGATTACGAAAGAAGAAGTGTTGAAAGCATTAAGTTATGTTGAAGACCCAGATTTTAAGAAGGACCTGGTTACCCTCAATATGATTAAAGATATCGAGATAAGCCCCGACACATTAAGTTTTACAGTGGTACTTACTACACCGGCCTGCCCAATGAAAGATCATTTAGAGAACGCCTGCCGGAATGCCATCGCCCATTTTATATCAAAAGATATTACCGTCAATATCAACATGTCCTCACGCGTTATTGCTGCTCAAAATAGCCAACTTCCCAACATCAAACATATTATATTGGTTTCATCAGGAAAAGGCGGAGTGGGCAAATCTACCGTAGCTTCCAATTTAGCGCTCTCTCTAAGCATGCAAGGAGCAAAAACCGGCCTGTTAGATGCCGACATATACGGGCCCTCCATTCCCATCATGTTTGGCCTGGAAGGAGCACGACCACACACTGTTGCCAATGCTGCGGGAAAATCAATGATCAAACCTTTAGAAAAATGGGGATTGAAAATTCTTTCCATCGGCTTCTTCACAGACCCGAATCAACCTGTACCATGGCGGGGCCCCATGGCCAGCACCGCCATAAAACAACTTTTTAATGATGTCGATTGGGGCGAGCTCGATTATTTAATAGTGGACCTTCCCCCGGGGACCGGTGACATACACATCACCGTCTCGCAAGGGTATCCTATTTCAGGTGCCGTCGTCGTCACTACCCCACAACATGTTGCCACCGCCGATGCGAGCAAAGGAATTAGCATGTTTATGATGGATAGTATTCATATACCGATCTTGGGAATCATTGAAAATATGGCCTATTTTACGCCTGCTGAGCTCCCCGACAAGAAGTACTATATTTTTGGAAAAGATGGTGGGAAGTCGCTTTCAGCACATTTCTCAGTCCCCTTTTTAGGAGAAATACCACTGGAGAAAAGTATAAGTGATGCCGGCGATAATGGAATGCCCAAGGTTTTAGATGAAGATACAGCCACCGCAAAGGCTTTCATGGATATCGCTGGTAAAATGGCACAACAATTATCGATTATCAATGAAAAGGTAATAAACATGGGGTAAAGCCTTGGACCCAGAAATATTTTTGTATCTTTACATTTAGAAATCATGGTTATGGATTTAAAGGAGCGAGTAGAAGAAGCATTGGAATCAATGAGGCCATTTTTAGAGGCCGATGGGGGGAATGTTGCCATTCAGGAAATTACAAACGAGAATGTAGTAAAACTACGGCTAATGGGGTCTTGCGCTTCCTGTGCAATGAGTATCATGACATTTAAGGCGGGCTTAGAACAGGCAATAAAGAGAGCTGTACCCGAAATCACAGCGGTAGAAGCCATAAATATTACGGACATTAACGACCCCAACGCCACGATGCCCCAGTCCAAGTAATACACCAATCTCTTTTAACATTTTTTAACCTAGAGAATAGTTGTTTTTTGATAGTTTTACGGTCGACATGAAACTACCTATTTGGATTTTAATGAGTTGCTTGTTTCTGATATTTTCCAAGAGCTTACAAGCGCAGGAAAAACCAGGGGATAAACTTGTGCAATTTACCGGTATTATTAAAGATGACACCTCCAGCTATCCGGTTCCTTATGTTTCCATTACAAATAGATCATATCAGAATCAATTCTTCACGGCCAATTACCAAGGTTTCTTTTCCTTTGTGGCCCACGAAGGAGATACCATTCAATTGAGTTCCGTAGGGTATCGGACTGTAGAAGTAGTTATTCCCACCACCGAAGAAAACAGATACACAGCCGTTATTAAAATGACAGCCGATATCATCAGTCTTCCGGCCGTTCACTTACTTCCATGGGCCAGCATCGAGGAGTTCAATATCGCTTTCATGAATATTAAGGTAGCCTCAGATGATATTCTTATTGCCAAAGAAAACCTTTCCCGGGAAAGCTTAATGGCAATGGCCCGGGAAGTACCCATGGATGCCAAGGAACTAAATACATTCACCAGTAACCAGAACCATATCAAGCTCAGCAACGATCATATTAATCAACGGGCAAACAACCCGTTGTTAAACCCCTTCGCTTGGGCAAAGTTTATTAACTCTATTCAAAAAGGAAAAGAAAGCCGGAAAAAATATTAAATTGAGTTTATTCCTCAAAAAACACGGTCTTCCCTTCAATCGGTGTACGGTTTCCTTCCCGGGGGGATTCATTATGGTAACCCATATAAAAGAGACCAATACATCGTTCATTATCAGCTAATCCCAGAAAAGCATTTAAGGTTGAAACCAATCCGGGCGTACTCCAGTACGCTCCTATACCTTCTACCGAAGCTGCCAACCACATATTTTGAACCGCACAGGCTACAGCCGCCACTTCTTCCCACACCGGAACCGTTCCGCTTTCGTGGATACATATGGCTATCACGGCCCCAGAATCGATCACTTTCTGCCGGATCGAATCACTTTTCTTTTGCAGAAAAGCATCAGCAGGCGTTATGTTCCGATATTGTTCGGCTAATTCCGATGAAAGCTTCTTTAATCCTTTCCCTCGAAAAACTTTAAACCGCCAAGGTTGTGTAAGCTTATGGGTAGGTGCTTGGTTTGCACATTCCAATAAGCGCAATAAAGTCTCTTTCTCAATCGACCTATCAATATAATTATTAGGAAAAATACTTCTCCTGTTTTTTAGTACACGTTCAATTTCTTCTAACATCATTATTCCAAGATTACCTTAAGCCCTTCTTTCATTCTTTCCAAACACTCTTTCTTACCCAATGTAGCAGCAATGTCGAATACATGTGGACCAAACTTACCACCCACTAACATAATCCGGAAAGGAAGCATTAATTCACCCATCTTCATTCCGCTTGCCTGAATCGCAAGTTTATAAAAATGCTCTATATTCTCGGCACGCCACGGATCATAAGCCACAAGCCGATCAATAATGTCAATAAAAAAGTTTGTTTTTCCCTCATTCCATTTTGCTTTGATAGAATCCACGTCATAAGAGACCGGCCGGAGAAAGAAGAAGGAAGCCTGTTCCCAAAAATCATCGATAAAGACCAATCTGTCTTTCACGAGATTAATCACCTGATGCAGATAAGAAGTATCCACCTCAAAAACTTTATACCTGGCCAACAGCTCCACAATATGCGGTTCAAGCTCTTCGGCAGACATCCTTTTTATCCATTCATGATTGAACCATTTTGCCTTCTCGAAATCAAAGCGGGCACCTGCCTTACTGACCCGTTCGAGCGAAAAATGCTCTTCCAGTTCAACCAAAGAAAATATCTCCTGTTCAGATCCATCATTCCAACCCAACAAGGCCAATAAATTAACAAAAGCTTCCGGCAAGAACCCCATCTCCCTGTATCCTTTAACAATTTCATGATTGACAGGATCTTTCCAATTCATGGCATAGACAGGAAACCCTAAACGGTCACCGTCACGCTTGCTTAACTTTCCATTTCCATCTGGTTTTAAGATCAAAGGCAAATGTGCCCATTCAGGCATCTCTTCCGTCCATCCCAAGTACTCCCACAATAAAACATGGACCGGAGCCGATGGCAGCCATTCCTCTCCGCGAAAAACATGGCTGATTTCCATTTGATGGTCATCTACTACAGCAGCCAAATGATAGGTGGGCATTCCGTCGGTTTTCAACAAAACCTTGTCATCCACCAAGCCTGTTTCGAAACTCACCGGTCCCCTGATCAAATCCTGAAAACCTATCACCTCATCAGCAGGTATTTTTAAGCGGATGACATAAGGTGTATTATCTAATAACAACGCCTTCGTTTCCGCTTCACTTAAACTCAGGGAATTGCGCAAACCCAATCTGTTCTCATGACCATATTTAAAATTGGGGACAGCCCTACGTTGCGCTTCCAATTCTTCCGGCGTATCAAAAGCATAATATGCAAACCCTTTCTCTATCAACTCCTCTGCATATTGTCTATACAACTCCTTCCGTTCACTTTGCCGATAGGGCCCATAAGGGCCACCATTCCACGGGCTCTCCTCCGGCTCAATACCACACCATGACAAACACTCCTTGATGTAATCTTCCGCTCCTTCAACAAAGCGGCTCTGATCCGTATCTTCAATCCTCAAAATAAAAGTACCCTGATTCCGTTTTGCAAATAAATAATTAAAGAGCGCCGTGCGAACACCACCTAAGTGCAACCCTCCCGTTGGGCTAGGTGCAAAACGCACCCTAATATTTTTATTTTCAGACATGCTACAAAGATAAAAATTTGCAGCCTAGCTATTACATTTATTTGTTTTAACATAAATATGTACTTTGGTATAAAATTATCAACGACTGACTCACAATACCGATGAACCCCTATCAGAATAACCAACGATGGAAATTCTTATTGCTTATTTTCGCCGCTATTATCGCGATCGCATCATTATGGTATACAAACTACCTAGTTAAAAACCTATCACACGCAGAACGTACGAAAGCGGAGGTTTGGGCAATGAGCACGCGGAATATTTTCAACATGCCAGATATTAATGATGAATTTACCACCTATATCTACGCAGTACGCGACAGTTTAAGTGTACCTGCAATCATCACCGATGCCAAAGACAGTATCATTTATTGGAAAGGGTTAGACAGCACAAAAACCAATATAGAAATCGGGGACAATCTTGTTTTTGAGGGGGTTATCCTCCCTACCTATGATCCAGGCTACTTTAAAAAACAATTGGCGATAATGAAATCGCAGCACCAACCTATCGTCGTAGACCTTTACAGTGGCGAACAATGGTTTATCTACTACAAAGATTCTGTTCTCTTATCACAGTTACGTATTTTTCCTTATATACAACTCTCTCTCATCGCCGTCTTCCTGGTCATCGCCTATATTGTATTCAACTCAATTCGACGCTCCGAACAAAATCAGGTTTGGGTAGGAATGGCTAAAGAAACCGCCCACCAGCTGGGAACACCCATCTCTTCATTGATGGCATGGGTAGAATTAGTAAAGAGTAAATTCGATGCCGAGGATGACCCAATAGTAGAAGAAATGGAGAACGACGTAAAACGGCTTGAAATCGTTGCCGACCGTTTTTCTAAAATCGGCTCCAAACCTATCCTGGAACCCCATAATATATACGAAGTCGTTGAAGACTTTGTCACCTATTTTAAAATACGCATTTCTGATAAAATCAAGTTCTCTGTTTCTGGAGAACACCACTTAGAAGCCATGATCAATGTGCCATTATTTGATTGGGTATTGGAGAACATCCTGAAGAATGCAGCCAATGCCATAGATACAAATGGGAAAATTGATATTCTAATTTCAGAAAACATTGCTAAAGAACAGATTTTTATCGACATTAGTGATACTGGCAAAGGAATACCACGCTCAAAGTTTGACGCCGTCTTTCAGCCAGGATACACAACAAGAAAACGGGGATGGGGCCTCGGCCTCTCACTCACTCGTAGAATTGTCCATAATTATCATAATGGACAAGTCTTTGTGAAAGACTCAGAGATAGGAAAAGGAACCGTCTTCCGAATTATTTTAAAAAGCAGCTTAACCTATGAGCCAACTAAAATCTGATGATTATCCTGCCTACTTTAAACCATACATCGACACGGTAGGCCATGACGTCATGCTGGAATTGACCAATCAATTGGAAAGCTTTCCCGCATTCTTAAAAACCGTTCCAGCTGGAAAGACCGAGTTTTCCTATGCCGAAGGTAAGTGGACCATAAAGGAAGTAGTGGGGCATATCATTGACACGGAGCGGATCATGGCGTACCGCCTCTTGCGTTTCGCCCGCAATGACTCCACGGAACTAATGGGTTTTGCAGAAGAAAACTATGTATTAAGCGCCCGTTTCAATGAGTTTAGCTTGATCCATTATGCGGAAGAGTTCGTTTTATTAAGAAAATCGAACCTCATTCTCTTTGAATCACTTAACGAACACGAATTAGGAAGAAAAGGGATGGCATCAGAGCGCCTCATCAGTGTAAGGGCCTTGCTGTATGTTATTGCGGGCCATCTTAACCATCACCGGAATATCATCCAAGAACGGTATTTAAAAGAATAACCAACAATGTGGTACCGAAATTACACCGTAGAAGAAATTAATAAGCTTTACCCGCATCCCCACATGGGGACTTTCCTGAACATTCAATTTACAGAAATTACAGAAAATGCCCTTTCTGCAATCATGCCGGTTAATGACCGTACCTTGCAACCTGCGGGGTTGCTGCATGGAGGGGCCTCTGTGGTATTGGCTGAAACATTAGGAAGCGTGGCATCGCACCTGCTTATCGATCCCGATAAATATATGCCAGTGGGATTGGAAGTAAATGCCAATCACCTAAGGCCCGTGAAATCGGGGACCGTGAAAGGAACCTGCACACCGCTCCACATCGGGTCGACAACCCATGTCTGGGATATCAAAATATACAACGATCAGGGTAAACTGAATTGTATTAGCAGATTAACAGTCGCCATACTTCGCCTAAAATAAGCTGTTTTGGAAACCTTTTGACCCCCACACTGTTTTTACTCATATTAAGGCACTACCAGAAGTTCCTTAATTAGGTTTAGGTTTGGAAATGCCACGATTTAGGAACCGTGGCGTTTCTATTTTAGGCAACCGATTGCGTTGGCTTTTTTTCTTTTTTTATTGAAATTATTTCATTAGTCTTGTGAAGCTATTACTAGTTAATAATTACCAATAACACTTATTTAATTAAAGAAAATAAATATGAGTCAATCTTACGCCCCAAATCACATACCAAAACAAACAATCAACCCTATCGTGATTATAGGTGCCCTGTTCTTCATTTTCGGTTTCGTTACTTGGTTGAACTCTGTACTCATTCCATATTTAAAAATCGCCTGCCAGCTAAACCATTTCCAATCCTTTTTGGTAGCTTTTGTATTTTATATTGCTTACTTGGTCATGGCCCCCCTGTCAACCCGAACACTTAAAATATTTGGGTTCAAGAATGGTATGGGGGTTGCTTTAGTCGTGATGGCTATCGGCGCCTTGCTTTTTATCCCCGCCGCCATGATGCGTACCTACTCCCTGTTTTTAGCAGCTTTATTTATCCAGGGCGCAGGGCTAGCGATTCTCCAGACAGCTTCGAATCCATACATCACCATTATTGGCCCCCCGGAAAGCGCCGCCAAAAGGATCAGCATCATGGGCATCTGCAATAAACTCGCGGGAGCCTCGGCCCCCATTATCCTGGGATTTTTCTTAAACCTGGATAATGTAGATAAGCTAAGCGAAGAAATAGACTCGATGCCCGAGGCCCAGAAAATCCTTGAATTAAATGAATTGGCTTCCCGTGTCATCGCCCCTTATATAGGAATATTTGCCGTATTAATAATTTTAGCCTTTTTAATTTATAAATCCAGCCTCCCCGAAATCGATACAGACCACGAAGACGAAACAGTCGCCGCTTCCAATACCGGGAAGCAAAGTGTCTTCGAATTTCCCCATGTATTGCTTGGTGTTCTTACCATCTTTTTATACGTAGGGGTCGAAGTTATGGCAGGTGACAGTATCATCACATATGGCAAATCGCAGGGGATTCCCCTAACAACCGCACAATATTTTACCGCGGCCACCATGATCTCGATGGTAGTAGGGTACCTGATCGGCATTATTGCTATTCCTAAATACATCAAGCAAGAGAACGCATTGAAAGTGTGCGCTATCTTGGGTATTGCACTCTCTGTAGGGGCTATCTTTACATCGAGTTATTTCTCCATAGGGTGCATCGCGTTGCTGGGCCTGGCGAACTCATTGATGTGGCCATCTATTTGGCCTTTGGCATTAGCCGGTCTTGGACGTTTTACTAAAGCAGCATCCTCACTCTTAGTGATGGGGATTGCCGGGGGTGGTATCATTCCTTTAATATATGGTGCCCTCGCCGACAAATGGAATCCCCAAGATGCTTACTGGATCATGGTCCCCTGTTATATATTTATTCTTTACTACGCCATAAAAGGCCATAATGCAGGCCGCAAGCGCAAAGTAATCGAATTCTAAGGGCGCCCTAGAGACGCCACAGTCACCGATAGGTACGCTATCGTATAAGCAATCCGCGATAAAAAACGCCCCAATCGCGAAAACCGGGCGTTTTTCTTTTATTTTGTATCTTTGTATCCTAAAAATACACATCCATGTTTGAGAATTTACAAGACAAATTAGATAGGGCTTTTAAGGTCTTAAAAGGCCATGGAAACATAACGGAGATCAACGTTGCGGAAACAATGAAGGAGATCCGTAAGGCGCTCCTTGATGCCGATGTGAACTATAAAACCGCAAAATCATTTACCGATGAAGTAAAACAAAAAGCACTGGGACAAAATGTACTGACCAGCGTTTCCCCGGGGCAGCTGCTCACAAAGATCATGAACGATGAGCTTGCTGAACTCATGGGCGGCTCCGTTACAGAACTCCATCTCAAAGAAAATCCTACCGTCATATTGATCGCCGGATTGAATGGTGCCGGAAAAACTACCTTTTCCGGTAAGCTCGCTAACTTTTTAAAAGAAAACAAAGGGAAAAAACCGCTTTTAGTAGCGGGGGATGTGTATCGGCCTGCTGCCATTGACCAATTGGAAGTTTTAGGCACGCAGATTGACGTTCCGGTATATGCAGATCGTGAATCGAACGATCCGATTGCCATCGCGGAGAAAGGTATTGAACAAGCAAAGAAAAATGGCAATAATGTTGTTATCGTGGATACGGCAGGTCGCTTAGCAATCGATGAAGCGCTCATGGCAGAAATTTCTGCAATCAAGGATTCCACCAAACCGCAGGAGATCTTATTCGTGGTCGATGCAATGACCGGTCAGGACGCCGTCAATACCGCGAAGGCTTTCAACGACCGTTTGGACTTCACGGGGGTAGTGTTGACAAAACTCGATGGGGATACACGGGGCGGAGCCGCATTGTCCATAAAATCAGTTGTAGATAAGCCCATAAAATTTATCGGTACAGGAGAAAAGATGGAGGCGCTGGATGTTTTCCATCCTGATCGTATGGCTTCCCGGATCTTGGGAATGGGAGACGTCATATCGCTGGTTGAGCGGGCACAACAGCAATTCGATGAAAAGGAAGCCGCAGAGCTCCAAAAGAAAATCCGAAAGAATAAATTTGATTTCAATGATTTCATTAATCAAATACAACAAATAAAAAAGATGGGGAACATGAAAGACCTCATGGGTATGATTCCCGGCGTGGGCAAGGCTATGAAAGGTGTTGAGATTGAAGATGATGCTTTTAAGCCTATTGAAGCTATCATCCATTCCATGACACCCTACGAAAGGGCAAATCCCGACAGCATTAACCAACCGCGGCGGGTGCGCATTGCGAAAGGTTCGGGCACAGATATTACGGAGGTTAATAAATTAATGAAACAATTTAATGATATGCGTAAAGTAATGAAGCAATTCTCCAACCCTGCCGCTGCTGCCAAGATGATGCGCAATATGCCCAAAATGCCTCGATAACATTTATAAAACGCCAAATTATTTACAAAATAGTTGCGGATAGATTAATTCTTTATTACCTTGGGGAAACTCAAGAATAATGTTAGTTAAAACCTATGCCAGTGCAGTAATCGGAATAAGCTCGAAACTTGTTACGGTAGAGGTGGTCATCTCATCGGGAACAAAATATTATATCGTAGGACTCCCCGACAATGCGGTAAAAGAAAGCTTACAACGGATTGAAAGCGCCCTTCGCTTTGCCGGCTATAAAATGCCACGGCAAAAGATTGTCGTCAACCTTGCACCTGCAGATATACGCAAAGAAGGATCGGCTTATGACCTCGCCATCGCTATTGCTATTTTAGCGGCCTCCAAACAGATCAACGCTAGCCTACTTTCAGACTTTCTCATTTTAGGTGAACTATCCTTAGACGGAAGTGTACAGCCCATAAAAGGTGCCTTGCCCATAGCAGCGCAAGCGGATAAAAAAGGCTTCAAGGGCATGTTAGTACCCAAACCAAATGCACGGGAAGCGGCAATTGTAAACAACCTTCAGGTGTATGGCGTAGAGAACATCAAAGATGTTGTTTCCTTCCTTGGCAATAAAAATGCCCTTAATCAGACGATTGTCAATACGCAACAAGAGTTCCTAAGTAAAGTCAACAATTACGATAGTGATTTCGCTGATGTCCATGGCCAGGAAAACATCAAGCGGGCCTTGGAGATTGCCGCAGCGGGAGGACACAATGTCATTTTAATAGGTCCTCCCGGGTCGGGTAAAACTATGCTGGCGAAACGTCTGCCCACCATATTACCGCCGTTAAGCCTAGAAGAATCATTGGAAACCACTACCATACATTCTGTTGCCGGCAGATTAACGGCTGCAGATTCCATCTTGACTACCCGCCCTTTCCAATCACCGCATCATACTGTAAGTGATGTTGCCTTGGTTGGTGGAGGTGCCCATCCCCAACCCGGGGAAATTTCCCTTGCCCATAACGGTGTATTATTTCTTGATGAATTGCCGGAATTTAAACGAACGGTATTGGAGGTAATGCGACAACCCCTCGAGGATCGAAGAATAACCATTTCGCGCGCAAGATTTACGGTAGACTACCCCGCAAGCTTTATGCTGATTGCATCCATGAATCCGTGCCCCTGTGGGTATTATAATCACCCTGAGAAGGAATGTGTTTGTCCGCCTGGAAGTGTCAAGAAATACCTCAGCAGGGTTTCGGGCCCGTTATTGGACCGCATTGATCTACATGTCGAAGTCACGCCGGTCAGTTTTAACAAACTAAGTTCGAACCAAAGCGGCGAGAACAGCAGATCCATCCGGAAACGTGTTATAAAGGCCCGGGAAATACAGACTGAACGCTTTGTAAATCATCCAACGACACACTGCAATGCCCATATGGGAACAAAATCTGTAAGAGAACTATGTGCCATTGACGATCCATGCCGAACCTTATTAAAAACCGCAATGGATCGGCTATGTCTTTCTGCAAGGGCATATGATCGTATTTTGAAGGTGGCCAGAACCATCGCCGACCTAGAGGGAAATAAAAACATAACAACCGGCCACGTCGCGGAGGCCATCCATTACCGGAGTCTAGACCGAGAAAACTGGGCCGGTTAAAAACAAAAAGCCGGGCTGTTGCCCGGCTTATCTCCTTTTAAACTTTATACTATGCTCCCAGCTGAACACGTTTAAAGGCTGTAACCGTCAAGCCTTTGGCAACGCTATCCAAAAACTGTGAAATCGTTTTTGAGGAATCCTTTACGAATTCCTGATTCAACAACGTAGATTCCTTATAGAATTTATTTAATTTTCCGTTTGCGATCTTCTCTACCATAGCTTCGGGTTTACCTTCCGCCCTGATTTGCTCTTTCGCAATCTCCAATTCACGCTCAATGATTTTTGGATCTAAATCTCCTTTATCAATAGCGCTGGGGTTCATGGCAGCAATTTGCATTGCAACATCTTTGCCGGCATCATCACTACCTTCCGCTTGGGCGCTCAATCCTACCAAAACCCCTAAACGATAATTTCCATGAATATAAGCGACTACTTTCTCAGCGCTAACAGTTTCAAGTTTAGACACGTCGATCTTCTCACCGATCTTGCCAGTTTGCTCAATAATCAAATCAGCAATCTTTGTATTATCTAAGCTAAGTTCTTTCAATGCATCTACGGAGCCGGGATTTTTCTCCACTGCAATATCGGCGATACGTTCAGCAAAAGCGATAAATTCAGCATTTTTCGCTACAAAGTCCGTTTCGCAATTCACTTCCACCACCACTCCAAACTTACCATCAGCAGAAGTCTTTGCGATAACAACGCCTTCATTTGAGTCACGATCTTGCCGGCTCGCAGCAACTTTAGCACCCTTTTTACGTAGATAATCAACCGCAGCTTCAAAATCGCCATTGGCTTCTACCAATGCTTTCTTGCAATCCATCATACCTGCGCCGGTCTGTTGGCGCAATTTATTCACGTCTGATGCAGATATCTGTACTGTAGACATTCTTTTCCTTTCTATTTTAATATGGTCGTCTATTTTTCTTCTTTGGTATTGTCTACCGCTTCAACATGGGAAGAAGCCTTGCGAGGGCGCTTCGTTGAAGGAGCCTCATTTCCCGTCTCAGAAGCAGCAGCTTCCTCATTCTCGGCTTTTGCCGCTTCTTTTTCTGCTTTGGCATTATCAATCTGTGCCTTGGCAGCAGCAGCTTCCCGCTCGGCTTCCTCTTCCTTATCACGCTTACGCTCTTCCAAGCCCTCCTGAATCGCTTTTGCAATAATGCTGGAAATCAGTGAAATAGATTTTGTAGCATCATCATTGGACGGAATTGGAAAATCAATACTAGAGGGATCCGAATTGGTATCCACCATTGCAAATGTAGGGATATTCAGCTTCATGGCTTCACTCACAGCGATATGTTCTTTCTTCACATCAATGATAAACAAAGCTGCCGGCAAACGATTGAGGTCAGCAATACCTCCCAACAAAGATTCCAATTTCACACGTTCACGCTGTATCATCAATTTCTCTTTCTTCGACAATACATCGTATGTTCCGTCTTTCGTCATCTTGTCGATATTCGACATCTTTTTGATCGATTTACGTACGGTTGAAAAATTGGTCAACATGCCGCCTAACCAACGTTCAGTCACAAAAGGCATATTCACAGCTTGTGCTTGCTGATTTATGATATCTTTCGCTTGCTTTTTTGTAGCTACAAATAATACCTTACGGCCAGATTTTACAATCTGTTTAATCGCCGAGGCTGCCTCCTCCAATTTCGATAAGGTTTTGTTTAAATCGATGATGTGGATCCCATTGCGTTCCATAAAAATGTACTTTGCCATCTTTGGATCCCATTTACGCGTAAGGTGTCCAAAATGTACACCTGCGTCCAATAATTCCTGATAAGTTGCTCTTGCCATTGTATAATTTCTTTTAAATTAACGTTTACTGAATTGAAATTTCTTACGGGCCTTCGCGCGACCAGGTTTCTTCCGTTCAACCATACGGTCATCACGGGTAACCAGTCCTTTGGCACGTAAAGAAGGTTTCACCTCCGGATCGAGTTCGATCAAGGCTTTGGAGATCGCTAGCCGCGTAGCTTCTGCCTGGCCTTTGATACCTCCTCCGCTGACGTTAACTTTCACATCATGGTTTCCGGAAACTCCGGCAACTTCAATGCTTTGTTTAACAATATATTGCAAGGGTAATGTTGGAAAATATTCTTTATAATCTTTACCATTCACGGTAATATTCCCGCTGCCAGCACTTAAATAAATGCGGGCAACAGCGGTCTTTCTTCTTCCTGAAGTATTTGTTGTTGACATGTTCCTTAAAGTTTAACGGTTTTTGGGGTTTGAGCCTCATGCGGATGTTCGCTTCCAACATATACATGCAGGTTCTTGAATAAAGCGCGGCCTAATTTATTTTTAGGCAACATTCCGCGTACAGCTTTCTCTATCACACGGGTGGGATGCTTCGCCAACAACTCTTTAGGAGAAATAAAACGCTGACCTCCCGGATATCCCGTATAAGAGGTATACACCTTTTCCTCGAGTTTTTTTCCGGTTAATCTAACTTTGTCTGCATTAATAACGATCACGTTATCTCCGCAGTCTACGTTTGGGGTAAATGTAGGCTTGTGTTTTCCCCTGATAACTTTCGCAATCTCAGAAGACAAGCGCCCCAAAATCTCACCTTCGGCATCAACGACAATCCATTCTTTCTTGATGGTCTGTTTGTTGGCTGAGACAGTTTTGTAACTTAACGTATTCACTTGCTTTTTATAATTAATTTTCCCTTAACTAGCATCGGGAACCCTTCCCGACCTGCCAACACCTGTTTCTTTAGCATCTATGCAACAGATGAAAATTAAGGACTGCAAAGGTAGGCAAAAGAATTTAAAATGGAAAAGTAAAAAACAAAAAGAACAAGGGGGTAACTTCTTGGAAATAAAAAAGGTGACTACCGAATAGAGTAGGAGCTGCGTCTGCTGGAGTTGAAGTCTGGCTGTGACAAAGGGATAACCAAAGTTGCTGACTGATGTGGCGACGCACCTTTATATTGACGGGAGGCCGGAGGAAAAATGTTGGAGGATTGGTGAAGGAAGGGAAGTTGACAAACAATTAAAATGAAAACTTTCATGCGTATTTCATGATTTTAATTAACAAGGTGCATTATTCAATGATAAAGTTTTGTTCTTTGCGCCGAAGAGCTCCATATTCCATGACATACAAACTGCCAAACAGATGTGGATGGTATGATTTCGAAGTTTAGTCTATCCAAAAATAACCTTTTTAGGACAAACAAAAAAGCTCCCCGACACGAAAAGGTGCCAGGGAGCTTTTTTTAAGAGGTTTTTTAAACCCCTTTTCTCCAATATACTGTTAGTAATTTACGATCCAGGTGCAGGAGGAACCGTTTCTGGTGTTGGTGTGGAAACGGGCTCTTCCGTACTTGGTTCAACAGGTTCCTGAGTAGGGGCTTCCGGGGTTATTACCGGATTTTCCTGAACAGGAACTGTAATTGATTTTCCTGCCTCATCGAAACTTACCACCTTGGTTTCATCGTCCTTATTCAATGATATTTCGTAATATTTATCCCCTTCTGCAGGACTCACCAAGAAGGCCTCTGTAGGTGCCCATCCGGCATATTCTTCCCCAGATAAGGTTGTTTTAACTTCATCAGGAAGATCTTCTATTTTAACAGGTGTTCTTTCATCCTGCACATGACTTACATATACACTGGTTTGCAATGGACTTGCATTTACGGTTGCCATTCCGGCGAAGGCCAACATTGCGGCCGATAACATGATCTTTTTCATTTTTTATGGTTTTTAATTTGATTACTCTGTTATTTGCCCAATGTATTGGAAATAGTATGCCAAAAACGAAAAGAAGACAATTGAGTGCATAAAAGCCTCTTTTTCACAAACGTAGCGGGTATAAGAGATAGAAAATGTAGGGGGAATTCCTCAATTAGTGGATGGATAAATACAGCAGCCTAATTCCCGTAGAATAACAAAAAAATAGATTCAAAAAAAAGGCTCGTTTCACAACGAGCCTTTTAGATACTAAAACAAACTATACTTAGTGAGGTTATCCATTTTGGGAATGGATACCTACTCCCTGTTTAAACGAAAAAACATGCCAAAAAAACGAATACCCCCCTCTCGTAGCCAAAATGAACGTTTTTAATATTCTTCATCTCGGTTAACCCTAAAAAACTGTGGAATAAATTTCCCAAAGTGTTTCACCTGTACTGAAATGAGCACATTTTGTATCTTTGCTGTATGAAGGCATCTACAATAAATGAAAAATGGCTCAAGCTACAGCATAAAATCGCAGAAGAATTCGACACCGACATTCCTGATATCAAGGTCTTCCTCTTTTTAATTGGGGTACAAGAACTCGGCAAAGGACCCCAATCGTTTAATAAAAGACAGAAAGAAGAACTCATGCATATTGCCACCTGTAGGTTATTCAGTGAAATGGGCTTCTATAAACTGGAGGGAATCGATCAGGACGGATGGCCACATTGGAAACTTGTCAAGCAAATCCCGAACTATACCTTGCTTGAACAAGAAATGCTATTGAAATCGTTAATCCTGAATTATTTTCAGGAAATTGAAGTCGATTAGTCCTACAACTGGCCTTAATATGAAAAGATTCATTCTGCTATTATCATTTGTGTTTTTATTCTCATCTTCATGGGCAATCCAACCACGCAATCATTACGTAAGCCTCAGAACTGATTTAGGGGTATGCGTTATTAAGCTTTACAATGAAACACCCCTGCATCGCGACAATTTTTTGAAGCTGGTGAAAGATAAATTCTATAACGGACTTTTGTTTCATCGTGTCATCGAAAATTTCATGATCCAAGGAGGCGATCCCACTTCCATCCATGCAAAAAAGGGTGAATTATTAGGCAATAGCAGTGTAGATTACACCATTCCGGCAGAATTTCGTGACAGCCTTTTTCATAAAAAGGGTGCGCTTGCCGCCGCGCGCAATAATAATCCGGAGAAAGCATCCAGTGGCTGCCAGTTTTATCTTGTACAGGGAACAATATTTACAGATGCGGGGCTAGACAGTCTAGAAGAATTCCGTATAGGTAGAAAGATCCCCGAATACCAACGGGAAGTATACGAAACTATTGGAGGGGTCCCCTATCTAGATCAAAACTACACCGTTTTCGGTGAGATAGTGGAGGGAATGGATGTCCTCGACAAAATCGCCAGCCTGCCTACTGATCCCAACGACAGGCCGATACTCGATCAAGCCATGGAAATCACCGAGCTCACACGAAGGCAATCGCGTCAGCTGGAGCGGCAACTAAGGGGCGAGGATCCACCAATGAGTTGGCTTCTCAATTTATTTAAAAAACGATGAAGATAGTAACCTATAATGTAAACGGTATCCGTGCCGCACTACGGAAAGATTTACTCAGTTGGATTAAAACCACGGATGCTGACGTACTATGCTTTCAGGAGATCAAAGCCTCCCCGGATCAATTGATGGACCTCCTGATCTTTGAGCAATTGGGGTATGAGCATTACTGGTATCCAGCCAAAAAAAAAGGATATAGCGGAACGGCGATCTTAACGCGAAGAACCCCTAAGCATGTGGAATATGGGTGTGGTGAAAGTGATTACGATGATGAGGGCCGGATATTGCGGGTCGACTTTGACGAGTTATCCATCATGAGTGCTTATTTCCCCTCAGGATCAAGCGGCGACTTGCGTCAAGATTTTAAATACCGGTTCCTGGACGATTTCCAACTATATAGCAATAAGCTACGAACAGATCTACAGAACCTTATTATTTCAGGTGATTACAATATTTGCCACCGCCCTATTGATATCCACAATCCAAAATCAAATGCCAATTCTTCGGGGTTCCTCCCCCAAGAACGGGAATGGCTGGAAGGTTTCATTCAATCGGGATATACAGATTCCTTTAGACATCTCAACCCCGACCCGCATCATTATACATGGTGGAGTTACCGTGCCAATGCACGAGCAAAAAACTTGGGTTGGCGCATCGACTACAACATGGTTAGCAATCCTTTAAAAGAGAAGATAAAACACAGCACAATTATGACAGATGCCATACATTCAGACCACTGCCCGGTATTACTGGAGCTTTCCCTGTAAAGGGTGGGTGTATCCGGCGCTCTCATCCCGATTATCTTACAATAACTCAAACGACATTTATATTCGATGATTATTTTTATTGTCAACTTTTCAGATTATATTTGTTGCGAAATATAATTTTTATGAGGTGGCACAATAATGGAATCATTTCAAAAAGCCAACATGTACCTTATAAGTTAAATTCACCTTTTAATCAAAAAAAGTAAATAAAATCAATTAAACTTAAACAACAATGAAGAAAGTTTTATTAGTTATGGCATTATTTGTTGCAACAACAATGGCCACGTTTGCTCAGGAAGGTACATTTGGCCTTAGTGTTGGGGTTGAAGGCGCACTACCTGTAGGTGATTGGAGCGATGGTTTTGGCGTAGGTATAGGTGGTTCACTTAAAGGTCTATATGGTGTAGGCAATGCGGGTCAAGTTACCCTCACTACCGGTTATGACAGGTTTGGCGCCAAAGAAAATGATGAAGATGTAGACGTTTCGTTGAGCATGATTCCAATATTGGCAGGATACAGGCACAATTTCTCCTCTTTGTACCTTGAGCCTCAATTGGGTGTTTCAATTGTAAAGACCAAAGCTGACGCTGGTGAATTTGGCGATTTCTCTGCTTCATCTACCGAGTTCACATGGGCAATAGGCGGCGGATATGTTGTGGGCCCAATTGATTTAGGCTTGCGTTACCAAAGCATAAGTGGGGATGGAGGCAGCACAGGCTTTATAGCCTTAAAAGTTGCTTATGGTTTTTCACTATAAACTAAACAACTACACTAAAAAGGCGGTGTTTCTACACCGCTTTTTTTGTTTATAATCATCCCTTTGCAAAATGGGGCTAGCCTAATTTAGCCGAAAAGGTGCAATGAGGTTAAATTTAGGAATATGTACGTCAAAAACACTTCCGTCAATCTCACGCCTCATTTGGTATTTGCCTTCCATATAACCCATTTCACTTTTTAGATTACATCCCGAAACATACTCATGAAACTCCCCGGGTGAAATAACCGGCTGTAAACCTACCACGCCCTCACCTTCAATTTCGCGGTGCGAACCATTCGAGTCGAATATTGTCCAATGCCTGCGCAATAATTGAACGCTGTAATTACCCAAGTTTTCGATCGTGATGTGATATGCAAACATATAATGATCATTTTCTGGATTCGAATACTCTGATTGATAGACTGTATCAACGGAAACCTTTACATCATCGGTAATTTGTGTAACCATAATCAGGTAATTTTGGACAAGTTAATAAATGCAAAATAAGTATTATAAATACGGAGCAAATTCCGTGCTCAAGATTCCTGAAGAACCATAAAATTTTCTTCAATCTCAGTTAATACCTCTTCGATATCCGACAAGCTATCCAATCTCACGAGCTTGGCACGATATTCCTTCACATTCGGAATTCCCTTAAAGTAATTCCCATAATGCCTGCGCATTTCAAAAATACCGGTTCTTTCACCCTTCCAAACAATCGATTTCTGAAGGTGAAGACGGCACACCGAAACCCGCTCTGAGATGCTCGGTCCTTCCAGGCGCTCCCCTGATTCAAAAAAATGCTTGATTTCACGAAATATCCAGGGATAACCGATAGCGGCGCGTCCAATCATAATCCCATCTACCTCAAATTCCTTCCGCCAGGCCGCAGCCTTCTCAATGCCATCCACATCGCCATTTCCAAAAATGGGTATCGAAATCCTTGGATTCCGTTTCACATCCCTGATCATTGACCAGTCCGCTTGACCTTTATACATTTGAGATCGGGTCCTGCCATGGATACTTAGTGCCTGTATACCAATATCCTGCAAACGCTCTGCCACCTCATACACATTCTTGGAATTATCATCCCATCCCAAGCGCGTTTTGACAGTTACCGGCAACGATGTCGCCTCAATAACCGCTTTGGTCATGGCAACCATTTTATCCACATCCTGCAACAAACTTGCCCCCGCCCCGCGACAGGCCACGTTCTTTACCGGGCATCCATAATTGATGTCGATCAAATCAGGACCTGCCTGCGAAGCGATCTCCGTAGCCTCGCGCATCGACTCAATGTTACTTCCAAATATCTGTATCCCGATAGGCCGTTCATATTCAAACACATCAAGCTTCTTACAGCTTTTCGCGGCATCACGGATAAGTCCTTCCGAAGAAATAAATTCTGTATACATCATATCCACGCCGTTCTGTTTGCACACATAACGAAATGGAGGGTCGCTCACATCCTCCATAGGAGCAAGCAGCAACGGAAATTTCCCTAAATCAATATTTCCAATCTTAACAGACATTCCTTACCTTGAGCCGAAATTTGATAAAACAAATTTATGGCGCAAATTTACAAAAATCCAGAAGGAAAGTATTATAAACTGCCTGGAAATCATCCAGTGGTGTCTTTAATCTATATCCTCCTCTTGGTTTTCTCGGGCGCCGTGGTCTTCGGATTAATTGCCATAGGGATAGGTATGGCTAGCTATGGTATGGAAATTTTAGTCGACCTCCCCGCAATTATACAAGGCGACGATCCCTCAAAAGTAGATTTCGTAAAATTGCTCCAAACGCTTTCCAGTATAGGTACATTTATTGTTCCCGCCTATTTCATGTTCCTCATTGAACGCCAACGAACGGTATATTTCAATTTTTCCATGCCATCTCCCCGTATTACATTGTGGTTGGCCTTTCTCATTATGTTGATCTCAGCACCGCTCTTAGAGCTTACCATCATGCTGAATGAGAAGATGCAAATGCCCGATTTTCTTTCCGGATTGGAAACATGGATGAAGGCCAAGGAATTAGAAATGGAAAGATTAACCAAGCTGCTCATCTCGACTAGCTCCTATAGCGGCTTATTGTTTAACCTATTCATGATCGCGGTTATTCCCGCCATTGGTGAAGAACTTATCTTCAGAGGGGTACTCCAAAACATATTGATGCGATGGATGAAAAACCCCCACGTCTCTATATGGCTTACCGCGATTATATTTAGCGCCATACATGTGCAGTTCTACGGCTTCCTACCCCGAATGTTAATGGGTGCCTTATTCGGTTATTTATTTTATTGGGGAAAAAACATCTGGCTTCCCATAGCGGCCCATTTCGTTAACAATGCCAGTGCTGTCTTGTATGCATTTGTCCTGTTAAGGCAGGGAAAGACGATGGAAGAGATCAATGAGGTCAACGTTACCTCGTGGATATGGTATGTCTTAAGCCTTGTCGGGACCATTGCCATTATCTACTATTTCTGGCATCTTACAGGTAAAGGGAAGAAGGTTGACCCCCTAACTATTCAATCAATATAAGAACGATAATATGGAAAAAGGCTGGATTAAAATATACGAAACCACCAATTATTACCGGGGCGAGCTGTTACGCCAAGCGTTGGAAGCCAACGGAATAAAAACCGTGCTGATGAACAAACAGGATTCCGCCTATAAGGCTTTTGGAAAAATAGAGCTGCTCATACACCAGGATTTTGAGGAAGCCGCAAAAACCATCATCAACAGTATCAATGACGAAGAAGAATAAGTTGTCACTATGAGAACGCGCGCTATTACCGGACTTTTCTTTGTTATTGTGCTCGTGGGCTCCGTCGTATGGGGCAGTATCTCCTTTTCCCTTTTCTTTCTGTTTATAAGCTTGGCCTCCCTCCACGAGTTTTATCGCATGATTAAAACAGCGGATATAAAGCCTAATTATTTAGGAGGATTAATCTTTTCAGGTTCACTTTTTATCCTCTTGATGCTATTTGAATTGGAGAAGATTTCGATGAAGGCTTTTTATGGTATTGTTCCCCTGTTCACCATACTATTTATAGTGGAATTGTACAGAAAACACGAAAGACCTTTCATCAATATTGCCTATACCTTTTTCGGCTTTATTTTTTCGGTACTCCCCTTTATGTTCTTTTATGAACTCGGCTTTTTAGAAGGTGTCTACAACTATCAATATCCCTTAGGATTCCTGATCTTATTATGGGCGAGCGATACCGGTGCCTACCTCAGTGGAAAGACATGGGGAAAACATAAACTTTTTGAACGGCATTCGCCAAAAAAAACGTGGGAAGGCTTTGCCGGCGGATTGATTATCAGCGCTTTTTCCGCATTCTTGATTTCCCAATTCTATCAAGGCCTGAACACCTGGCAATGGCTTGTCTCCTCACTCATCATCGTGATTTTCGGCACCTATGGTGATTTGGTAGAATCCATGCTCAAAAGAAGCTACCATGTTAAAGATTCTGGCACTATTTTGCCGGGCCACGGCGGACTATTGGATCGCTTCGACGGATTACTGCTCTCGGCACCCTTGGTATATATTTTCCTGGCATTATGTTCATAAGCTCATTGGCTTACCCTAACATACTGAAAATCCTTGCTTCTTCTTATCGCCGATAGATCGGTGAAAAACCGATAAGCTTTCTCACGGTATTCCAGGTTTTTATCCCCTAAACCAAATCGTTTGGACCGGTATAGGTCGGCAGTCAGCGGTGGCATCAAAGCTTCCAGGTGGAGCATCGACTGATTGTCAAACGCCAATTGCCTCTCGGTATCAAATGCAATGCGCTCCAAGTGTTCCGGATGATCAACGGCGTCAATGAGTTCAGCAACCACACGGGAGGGACCGGAAATTACTTTCACCCCATCCATCTCTTTAATTGTCCGGATCAAAATTCCACCGTAGCGATTCTCATCACCATTCCCGAAAGTCAGATCTACTCCCCGGCGGGTATGGGTATAGTTCTTCATGCCCGTAAACCGATGGAAATACCAAGACCCTATAATTGATTGCTTCTGTTTTACGCTATTCGGGTATTGTGAAAAATGAGAATAGGGGTCTGGATGGAACTCGCCTGCATGAAAATAAAATTCTATTTCCAAAAGCTGATAGCTCTTATTTCCCGCCCTCAATTTACTTTGAAGAAGCAATAATTTAGCTACTTTTACAAAATAACATTCAAGTTGCTCAGCAGGTAGCTCTTGGTCAACGATTTCTGACAGTGTCGTGTATAGGCGCTCCATTTAAAATTTATTTATTGTATGAACTTATCCAAAAGTACCTTTAATTTTCTGAAGGAAATAAAAGAAAACAATAACCGGGAATGGTTCCAGGAACACCGGCAACAATATGATCATGCCTTAGCGGATTTTACCGAGTTCTCGCACCATATCCTCCTTGGACTTTCTAAAATAGATCCTAAAGTAGACGCTGATTATCCCGTATCTAAATGCATTTTCAGAATATACCGCGATATCCGATTCAGCAAGGACAAAACACCCTACAAGAGCTTTTTCTCTGCCGGATTCTCTTCCGAGGGCAAGAGCAGCAAGATTCCGGGATATTATATGCAACTAGAACCTGGAAAATCTTTTGTCGTCGCCGGTATATGGCAGCCTGATAAGGAAAAGTTAGGGGCTATCCGCCAGGAAATTGACTACAACGCAGAAAAATTCCGCTCCATTGTCTCTCATCCCAATTTTATAAAAAACGTAAAGCTCGATCGTGATGATCAACTTAAAAAAGCCCCCCAAGGCTATGATCCCAATCATCCCGAAATCGAATTCCTAAAATTAAAGAGCTTCATGGCATTCCGTTCTTTAACTGACGAAGAAGTAATCTCAGGAAACGCTACGCAAACCATCTTTAAAACGTATGAAGCATGCATGGATTTTCAGGAATTCTTATATGAAGCACTCTATTGAAACAGGGGGGCAGCTTGCTCTGTCGTGCTCGGTACCTGACCGGTGATTTCCGGCCAGCCGTCTTTCCATGTCACCCTATCCAACAGGAGGACACGCCGATTAGAGCCTGTCGAAACCCTTCCCTGTTTCTTGTCAATCCCATGATAGATCAACCAATCCATTCCGGTATCATCCTTTAATATTCGCGCATTATGTCCCGGCCCTACAAACACATCATTACCTTGTAGAAAAAGCGTCCCATTTCCCCTTTGTGCAATATCATTACCTTCTTTATCCCGATAGGGCCCTTTTAAATTAGTCGATCTTGCTATGCGAACATTGTACTTACTATTGGCCCCTTCGCAACAGCTACCTTTAGAACCCAAAAAGTAATAATAATTGCCTCTTTTATGGATCATCACCGCCTCAAAATCCCCAGCGGCAATTTTAAATTTCTTCGTCAGGTCAGGAACCCAGCGCCCATCTGCTGAAAGTTCTACGCCATGAACCCCCTGTGTTGCAGTATCACTGAAACTCCCCCAAAAAAGATACTTTTTCCCATTCTCTTCATAATATAAAGGATCAATGGAATTAGGAACATCCGCCTCTTTGCTATCAAAAAGTTTGCCTTGGTCAATAAAAGGTCCGGCCGGACCAGTAGCAATCGCTAATCCAATTCCAGGATTTGCATCTCCCCACGTAGAATACGAATAGTATAAGTAATAGTGCCCATTGACATAATTTACATCAGGGGCCCATAAACCGCCGCTGGTCTTCCAGCTTGGCTTGGCGGTAAATGCATCACCCACATAGGTCCAATTTACTAAATCAGCAGACCGTAAAATAGGCACCAGTCTGCGTCCATGCCCATCTCCCCAGTTATCTTCTGTTCCGTAGGCATAAAATTGACCGCTTTTAGGATCCCGTATCACGGATGGATCAGCCAATATCGGTTCAAAAACAGGGTTTGTATATCGCCGACTTTGCGGCTGTTCCTGTTCTAAAGTAGGGCTCATGTAGTTGTCATCAATAACCATTACGTCTTTATCCCCTTTCTTCTGAAAAGTCACCGTACTGATATGCATCCGTCGTGGATGGATTGTTGATTTATTTTGATGGGAATGGAATACAATCCTCAAATTCCCCTCTTTGTCGGTAAATGTCGCACTATGCCCAACGCCGACTAAATCTCCGGGTTTTTGAAGAATAGGGTTTCCTGTATACTTTGTCCAGGGGCCCATGGGCGTCGTAGCCGTAGCATAGCCTATACCATAGGCCTGGCTTTCATAACTATTACCAGAATAGGTCATGTAATAGACCCCCTTATGTTTCCTTATAAAAGGGCCTTCATTCACCCTTGGCCAGACTTCCTCCCATTTCTGCGAAACGTGTATGCAGCTTCGCATGGTCCCTGCTTTAATCGTCATTAGATCGTCTTCGAGTTCGGCAATCCAGACATTCAATCCATCATTAAAGCGGTCGAATAGCAGATAAGGTTTACCGTCATCGTCTATGAAGAGAGAATTATCGATACACTTTTCGTCCGCTAGAATTGGTTTTTTAACTTCTTGCTTAAAAGGGCCCAAGGGGCTATCACTGACCGCCACACAAATGTGTTCATCAGCGGTATAGTACATATAAAACTTCCCATTTACCGCATATACTTCGGGGGCCCAAAACCAGCGGGTTCCCCATACATCTCCCTTTTTTAAAGCAAGGCGGTTTGCGGGACGCCTCCAGGTCAATAAATCGTCAGAGGTAAAAACCTCTATACCATCCTTAGCAGCAGTACCATAAGCATAGTACGTTCCTTTATGAAGCAAAATAAAGGGATCACCCAAGAGAACAGGCTGATCCGCTAGCCCCGAAAGTCCGCCCTCCTTGCCATATTCGCTTGGAAAGGCCATTGCCATGGGCATACCGATTAGAACAAGAAAGGAAAGTAGGAGTAATCTCATGGATAGCATATTTAAGTACGATGAAAGATCCCCTATTGAGCTAATTCCTGCAAAATGGAGATAGCATGTTTACTGTCCTGCACATCATTAAAACCTATTCTAAGGGTACCTTTTACTTCTTTCAAATTACAAATAGACGGATTATGCTGCACAAAATCCAGCACCTTGCCAAACCGGTCGCTCTCAAAATAAGGCGACTGTTTATCGCTGACAAAATATCCCCGTAAGACATTTTTCTTGAACGATACTTTTTCGAACCCGATGACCTTCCCATACCATTGTAAACGCAATGTGTTCATCAATTCATGCACTTCGAGGGGAATGGGACCGAAACGATCGATCAGCTCCTTCTTAAAGCCCGCCAACTGTTCCTCATTTTCCTGCTTTGCCAATTCGGAATATAAATTATAGCGTTCTCCGATATGCGTAACATACTCATCCGGAATATGTACTTCCAGGTCCGTATCCACTTGGGTGAAATTCACAAACTCCCGGGGTTTTTCGTCAGGGAATAGGCCCGAGAACTCATCTTCCTTTAACTCCTGAATCGCTTCATCCAAAATCTTATGATACATCTCAAAACCGATTTCCGTAATGAAGCCACTCTGTTCGGCGCCCAGCAAGTTGCCGCTTCCCCGGATGTCCAGGTCACGCATGGCAACATTAAACCCACTTCCCAAATCTGAAAATTCCTCAATGGCACTCAAGCGTTTCCTCGCCTCACTGGTCAAGGTAGAAAGGGGAGGGCTCAACAAATAACAATAAGCCTTTTTGTTCGATCTTCCCACCCGCCCTCGCATTTGGTGCAAATCGCTCAATCCAAACATGTGGGCATGGTTGATGATAATGGTATTGGCATTCGGGATATCCAGTCCGGCCTCTATGATGGTTGTCGAAACCAGCACATCAAACTCATGATTGATAAAGTTGAGCATGACATTTTCCAATTCATCACCCGCTAACTGGCCATGGGCTATACCCACACGGGCTTTGGGTACCAAAGCCTTGACTAATCCCCCCAGCTGTGGCAAATCCTCAATACGGTTATGAATAAAAAATACCTGCCCTTCCCGCTCGAGTTCACTGACCACTGCCTCCTTGATCAGCTTTTCATTAAAAACATGAAGCTTTGTCTGCACGGGTTGCCGATTGGGTGGGGGGGTACTGATGATGCTCAGATCGCGTGCGCCCATTAAAGAGAAGTGCAAGGTTCTCGGAATGGGTGTTGCCGTCAAGGTCAAGGTGTCGACATTTGCCCGAAGCTTTTTCAGTTTCTCCTTCACCGAAACACCGAACTTCTGTTCTTCATCAATGATCAGCAGGCCCAGATCCTTGAATTTGATATCCTTACTTACCAAGCGATGTGTGCCAATAATGATATCTATTTCCCCCGAAGCCAACTTCCCTAGGGTCTCTTTTATTTGTTTGTTCGTTTTAAAGCGATTGATATAATCGATGTTCGCCGGAAAACCTTTCAGCCGATCAGTAAACGTCTTGTAATGTTGAAATGCAAGAATTGTAGTTGGTACCAATACCGCAACTTGCTTGCTATCGGCTACCGCTTTGAAAGCCGCCCGAATAGCTACCTCGGTCTTGCCAAAACCTACATCCCCACATACCAATCTATCCATCGGGTGTGGGGATTCCATGTCTTTTTTAACATCTGCCGTCGATTTCTCCTGATCAGGGGTATCCTCATAAATAAATGAGGCTTCCAATTCGGTTTGCAAATAAGTATCCGGCAGAAAAGAATTACCGGTTTGTGCTTTCCGAATGGCATAAAGCTTAATCAGGTCGCGGGCAATATCCTTAACTTTTTTTTTAGTAGTCTTCTTTAACTTCTCCCAGGTATCGGTTCCCAGTTTATGCATTTTTGGAACCGTCCCTTCCTTTCCTGAGTATTTTGAAATACGGTTCAGTGAATTGATGTTCACATACAACAGGTCATTGTCCGCATACACCAATCGGATGGTTTCCTGAACTTTCCCGTTCACTTCGACCTTCTCGAGCCCAGAATAACGGCCTATTCCATGGTCAATATGTGTGATAAAATCGCCGGGTTTTAAATCACGTAATTCTTTTAAGGTAATGGATTGGGAGCGGGAATAGGCTTTCTTGAGTTTATATTTATAATAGCGGTCAAAAATCTGGTGATCGGTATAACAGATCACTTTGAGATCACTATCCGTAAAACCCTGGCGGAGCGCAAGATGAACCGGAATAAAGGAGACGGACTTATCAAGGTCTTCCAAAATGGTAAACAAACGTTCAATCTGCTTAGGCGAATCGCTAAAAATATACGTTTCAAAATCTTTTTCCGTATTCTCTTTCAAATGATGGATCAATAGGTCAAAGTCCTTATTGAAAGAAGGCTGTGGTTTCTGTTCAACATTGATAATCTGATCGGCTTCATAATAGAACTGTTTGCCAAACTCGATGATCGGAAAATCCTGCAGCATGTCGGCAATAAACTTATCATGTGAAAAGGTAAACTTCGGGTCGATCCACCCCGGATTTTGTGCCTTTTCATTTTCCGGCAATGCTTTCCATAAGGTCATTGCCTTTTTATAGCCACTCTTTACAATGTCCAGTGTAAATTGCACGTCTTTAAACCAAAGCACCGCATCCCTGTCAATGTATTCCAGTAAGGATATGTTGCTCTCCGTAAGGAATTTTGCCTGGACATTCGGCAGGATCGTAACCGTATGGATTTTATTTACAGAGAGCTGGTTTTCAATATCGAAAGTCCGGATACTTTCAACGCTATCACCGAAAAACTCTATACGGTATGGAAGATCGTTTGAGAAAGAAAAAATGTCGACAATCCCGCCCCTTATCGCGAACTGCCCGGGTTCATAAACGAAATCTACCCGTTCAAAGCTGTATTCAAACAAAAACTCGTTGATAAAATCTATCGACAACTTTTCATTTTGGGTAATGGTCAAGGTATTGTTATCCAATTCCTTGCGATTGATCACTTTTTCGGTTAAGGCTTCGGGATAAGTGATAACGATCTTGGGTAATTCAGAGCCATGGTTCAGCGCATTTAATGTTTCGGCACGCTGCAACACATTGGCATTATCGGTTTGGGTAAAATCAAAAGGTTCCCGAAAAGAAGATGGAAAAAACAAAAGGGATTTATCCATGATATTCTCCATATCACTTAGGAAGTATGAAGCCTCTTCACGATCAGGAAAAACCAAGATGTATGGCCTGCCAACAAGAGCATGTGATGCAGTAGCAACAAAAGCGTCTGCAGAGCCGATCAAACCTTTTAAAGCAATCTTTCGAACATTTGCCTCCAAGGCCAATAACAGTTCATTAACTGTTGAACTGCTTTTAAATTGCCCTATAATAGTTGATATACTCACGTTAATGATGCAAAGATAGCTATCTTGCCCGAAACCACTTCTATCTCGCAATAATAAATCTCTTGTCTAGCGAATATAGGTTTGGGATATGCATATAATCAGGGCAAATCCTTATTTTTGTACGATTATGAACGAAGAAAGAGCGCTAAATTTCATTGAAGAGATTATTGAAGGAGACCTGAAGAGCGGCAAGCACGACGGTCGTGTACTCACCCGCTTTCCTCCGGAGCCAAATGGTTACCTACATATTGGCCATGCCAAATCCATTTGTTTGAATTTTGGACTGGCAGAAAAATATAAGGGTAAAACAAACCTGCGCTTCGATGATACCAACCCCACAAAAGAAGAGACGGAATATGTTGAAAGCATAAAAAGAGATATTCAATGGTTAGGTTTTGAATGGGACAAAGAACTGTATACCTCCGATTATTTTGAAACGCTCTATGGGTATGCAATATCCCTCATTCAAAAAGGCTTGGCCTATGTCGATGACAGCGATGCAGAAGAAATTGCTTTATCCAAAGGCACACCTACTATGCCGGGAAAACCCACTCCTTACCGCAACCGCAGTATTGAGGAAAATCAATTGCTGTTTGAGGAAATGCGGGCAGGGAAGTATCCCGATGGGGCGAAAGTGTTACGGGCAAAGATAGACTTGGCCAATCCGAACATGCACATGCGTGATCCGCTACTGTACCGCATCAAACATGCCCACCATCATCGTACCGGCAATGCATGGTGCATTTATCCCATGTATGATTTCGCACACGGACAAAGTGATTCCATCGAAAAAATAACCCATTCCGTCTGTACTTTGGAATTTATACCTCACCGTGACCTTTATAATTGGCTGATTGAAAATATCGGTATCTTCCCATCGAAACAATATGAATTTGCCCGGCTCAATCTTACCTATACGGTAATGAGCAAACGGAAGTTATTGGAATTGGTGAATGATAAGGTAGTCGATGGGTGGGATGATCCCAGGATGCCTACCATCAGTGGCTTGCGGCGGAGAGGGTACACCCCCAACAGCATCCGTGTTTTCTGCGAGAAGATTGGCGTAGCAAAACGTGAAACCATTATTGATGTAGGCCTATTGGAATTCTGTATCCGGGAAGATTTGAATAAAACCGCGTGGCGCCGCATGGCCGTACTCGACCCCATAAAATTAACTATTACCAATTATCCCAAAGGACAGCAAGAAAAGCTCCTTGGGGAAAACAATCCGGAAGCAGCAGATGGGGAAGGATCGCGCGAGATTCCCTTTAGTGGCGAATTATGGATAGAACGCGAAGATTTTATGGAAGCTGCTCCTAAAAAATTCTTCCGCTTGGGTCCCGGCAAAATGGTCCGCTTAAAGCATGCCTACATTATACAATGTGATGACTTTAAAAAGAATGCGGACGGCGTGATTACGGAAATCCTTTGCCGCTATTTTCCTGAATCGAAGAGTGGAAGTGATACCAGCGAATTAAAGGTAAAAGGAACGATCCACTGGTTAAGCATTCCCCATGCCAAGACCGCGGAAGTCAGGGTATATGATCGTCTATTCAATCACGAAAATCCGGCATCTGTAGTGGGTGGTTATGCAAGCACTTTGAATCCGGACAGCCTCACTATTATCAAAGATGCTTTCATTGAGCCTGACCTTGCTGCCGCCGAAGCCGGTCGGTCGTATCAATTTATACGAAAAGGCTATTATACCTTGGACAAGTATTCCAGTCCGGACAAACTGATCTTTAATCAGACCGTAGGATTAAGGGACAACTGGGCGAAACAGAAGTAATCATGGCAATCCGTGGGTGAACGACAAAAATCCGATTTCCACTTTGTCGTCATTGCGAGGAGGCACGACGAAGCAATCTCATCAATAAAACGCAGATTGCCACGGCTCGCACAGCCCCACGCAGCCTCGCAATGACACGTTTTTTTCTTGTTGTGGAGATTTGTCGTGCACCCGCAATCCGTCCTCATCGACGTCATATCTGACTTGATTCAGTATCTTTAAACAAAAGAATACTGGTATACTTTTTGACTAATTTTAAAAAAATATACTATATGAGATTTATACTTGAACTTATCATTATGGCCCTGGCGGTCATGTTGGCCGCTTATCTTCTACCCGGAGTAGAAGTAAGGGGCTTTTGGAGCGCACTCTTGGCTGCGGTTTTAATAGCGTTCATGAATACTATTCTTGGGGGAATTCTTCGAATATTGACTTTTCCTATTAATATCCTCACCTTGGGCTTAATGTCATTCATCATCACTGTCTTGATGATTATGTTGGTAGACAGTATGATGGACAGTTTCAATAGCAATGGATTCTGGACGACCGCGCTTTTTGCTATTGTATTGGCACTCGTTAAAATGATATTCGGAAAAATCCTAGAGCCAAGCAGGGATTAAGGCATTGAGAAAAGCCACTCACATCAGGAACTTGTGGAATGAAAAACAAAATCGCATATAGCCTTTTAATCGTTTCCGGGTGTTTCTACAGTACGCATGTTTTTGCACAACGGGAGATCAGCATTGATCATACGGCAACGACGAACGGAAAGCCTCTTTATACCTTATCTCACGAAAGTGAGAATGGCTCACCCTATTTAGACAAATCATGGAATAAAGGGTCAGCAACTTTCTTTGATGGGAAAAAGGTGGATAATGTTCAACTGAAATACGACCAGGTTAAAGATATTGTATTGTTCGAGAAAAACGGAAAAGAGTTCGAGTTTTCCAAACCGGTTAAAGCGTTTCAATATACCGATGATAAAAAAAGAACAGTATTATTTCAAAGTGGTTTTGACTCTCCCACGATGTTCTATCAGGTGTTGGCGGAAGGAAATACCCTTTTGTTAAAACGTAATCTAAAACGGAAAGTAGAGAAAACGCCTTTTAATTCAGCAACTACTACAATAACTTTCGAGCCTAGGCCGACCTATTATATTTATTCCGATAACAAACTGACCAAAATAAAGAAAAGCAGAAAGGCATTATCCTCTATATTGGCAGATAAAGGGGGTGAACTTAACACCTATTTCGAAGAACACCCCGACGTGGATAGTGAGGAAGCACTGATCAAATTAATAACCTTTTATAATTCACTCTAGCCTACAAAAAGTTATTGAGATCATCAGAAAAAAAAGGGGATGTATCAAAAGCCCAAAACTATCGTCATTTCGACTGGAGCGGAGCGAAATGGAGAAATCTATACTTTGACTGTCAATTTTTTAGATTTTTCGACTCCACTTCGTTTCGCTCAAAATGACGTAACTATTTACATTTTGATACACCCCCCTTTCGTTCAGTTAGTCCAGAGTTACTGATTGTCCTCTAAAAATCCGGTTTTCTTATATCCGGAAAGTGTATAGGTTAATCCGTCGTCATCATCGCTGAATTTAACTTGAAAATAGATAGAATCGGTCTTCGCTTTGGAACCCGGGGCGGTTGCGGCACCTTTGAGGATCTTACCATTCAAAACCGTGAATTGGCTATCATAATATTCATTTTGAACATTGTCTGCGGAGAAACTTAATGTGGACAGGTCTACATTTACTTTTCCCTTGAATTGCCAAAAGGTCTCCATGCCATCCAAAAACATTTCGGTAGGCACATTACTAGCGGTGTTATAGGTGGTAAAATAATAATAATCACCAGAAGGAGCATGTTCCGGATCAGCTGAATACTGCACATACCAATCCCCCGCCATTTGTTCTGTTGCGGTACCGCCAATTTCCAGATCTTTCTCGCAAGAAGAGAACAGTGCGACCCCCAATCCAAGTATCATGAAATAAAATATCTTTTTCATCTGTTTATTTTTTAGTTCTTATTTGCCAGATGGAGCCTTTGATGCTTAAAATAATCATTGTCCTGTGTGTTTAATGATTATTTTAAGCATGTCGCGTTCATCTGTTTCTAATTAAAGTTTTGTCCATTTACGTTCAGAATCTGATAATCCCTGATCTAACAAGCTAACGGTATAAACCATATCAGATCCCGTTAACTTGCCCGTACCAATTACACGGCCGTAGCCGGATAGGGTATTCATCGGCAAAATAAGATCTGTCCCGTTCACCGTGATCACATAAGCGGCTATTACCGCGGCACTACCACCACCCCATATGTTATCGACCTTATAGAAGCCCGGTGCGAGTTTTACCATTTCTGCGGTATAGTTGAAGGAACCGATATTTTTATATTTTCCCGAAATGTCTACCCCCTCTTCTTCTGCGCTTGGCAAGACAGCCACTGTTCTAGTTACACTACCGGGAAAACCATCTTTATTCACTGCAGAGTAGACAATATCATACACCCCTGGTGTAGAGGCATTAACCGTTCCGCTTGTTGTAACCTCCAGATCCGTCTCGCCTTCTTTGGCTGTCACCCCCGGATCCGTAAACGTCTCACCCTTTACAATACTTACATACCGATCGCCATTCATCGTAAACGTGGCATAGGTAGTTTCGGTAGAAACGCCCTCCGTTTCGTTTTTCTCACAGGATGCGAACAAAAGGGCAAATACCGCTATAATTCCTATATATTTTTTCATCTTCTTAAATTTAAAATAGACTATTATTTCTTATCCCACCACACATTGGTTGTCAATGGAACCACTGCCGGTGTATTCGGATTGGTCTTGCGTTCGCTATCGGGAATAATCAAGCGTTTCGGGTATTTCCCTCCGGTCACTCCCGTTTTAGGAAAAACAATCTCGCCCGCTACGTAAGAGGCATCCGTAGAATAAACCGGACTTGATTTCGGATAACCGGTTCTGTTCTTTTCAAAGAACCCTTCTAATGCATGCGAACCTGGGAACGAAGCCCATTTCTGAACAATGATCTGCTCTAGTTTTTCTTCAAAAGTACCCGTTGATGGATATGCATAAGCACCTCCATCAGCCAAGAAGGCACTTGCCTCACTTTCAAATCCGTATTGAGCAAAGGCTGCGGTTACCCCGGCATCGTATTTTTCTGTTGCACCTTCTCCTCCATAATAACGTTCCAAGGCTTCAGCTTGCAATAGGTTGGATTCTGCCGCTGAGATGAATTGTACCGGATCGGTCGCTTTTGCAGCCGCTACTGAAACGGTTAGTAAAGCTTGATCCGGATTGGTGTAATCGCCCTGATTGATTCCTTTATAGGTATCCGAGCCATCGGTTGCCTTACTAAAGTAAGCAGCGATACGCGGATCATCATTCGCTTGCAAAAACGATAAAAACGTCACACTTGCCCTTAAATTCGTAGCTGTATTCAGCTTTCTAAAATTATCTTCGAAGAATGGGTTGCTCTTATCCGGCAAATCCTGGAATATGGCTATGCTGGCGTCTTTGCTTAAAAAGCTGACGTTATTGCTATACAATTCTTTAATGCCAGCTTCGGCTTCAGCGGGTTGTGCATAGACCATTCTTAAATACATCTTAAGTTTTAAGGTATTGGCAAAATTTACCCATTCATTGATGTCCCCACCAAATACCACATCCGTGCTTCCGGCGGAAGAACCTGCCGTATAATCTTTCGATAAAGCATTGTCCAGTTCTGCAAGTAGACCTTGGTAAATGGCATAACCATCTTCATATGTTGGGGCAAGGTTCTCAGCGCCCTGAAACGCTTCTGAATAAGGCAAAGTATCGTATAAATCCACCATTACCTGATAGGTATAGGCTTTCATTACGGTGCCCATCAAAAAGAAACGCCAGTTTTCCAGTTCCTCCGACTTATTAATGACAAAATTGTAATCATTTAACGCACCAGCAAAGATCTCATCAAAATTACGTGCAAAGTCAGACTGGGATAGGTTGTAGGAATCTATCGTCCTGTATTGACTCGATGAAGCACTTTGCGCCCAATACTGGGCCCATATACCGCCAACGATAGCGTATTGCCCACCGATCATACCACTTGTTGAGGCAACCGCCGAGGGAAATACCAATTCGGGTGTTCCTTGTTCCAAAGAAGCGTTATTCGGATCTGTATTGATATCCAATGACTTCTCGCAACTTGTTATCGTAAATAATAGGGCCAAGGTTATACTTAATACCGATGCCCTGTTTGCTTTAAATCTTTTCATGTTTCTTACAATTAAAACGATGCTTTTAATGATAAACCATAGGATCGGGTAGTTGGTCCCGCCGCAAATTCACCGAGCTCTCCACGTAAATCATTGTTGTATGTGCTCGCATCAGGATCGACAAAGGTGTTTGAAGCAGGCAACCATAAGAAGAGGTTCCGGCCATAGGCGGTCAGCGTAACACGGCTTGCCCTGATTCCCCTTGCAACCGATTCGGGCAAGGTATAAGAAAGCGTCACGTCACGCAACCTTAATGAAGTTCTGTCCAGTACGGTATTCCGCGAAAGGGTTTGTGTACTGCTGGCTGATCCCCAGGATGAGCTGATATCCGCAATGGAAATCGGCGTCGTATTCTCTACATAGCTCACATTGTTATCTGCATCAACGATTTCATTGACAGAACCCGGAACAATGTATGTATTCCTGTCATTATAAAGCGTTTTTAAGCCGTTGCCCACAAAATAATTCAATTGTGAAGTATAGGACCAAAACATTCCTCCTTTTCTATAATCGAATGCGAAGCCAAGGCTCCAATCTTTATAACGGAAAGTATTGGTTAAGCCCATGGTATAATCCCGTTGGCTAGAGCCATATACTTCTTTATTATCAGCTTGTAATGGCATACCGGTACTGGGGTTTACAATGATGTTTCCATTGGGGTCCCGTTTCTCGACCGGACCTTTATAGACACCTAGCGGCTGGCCCTTAATCGCTACGAAGTCAACATCATAGCCTGATGTAATGACCACTTCATTCAAGCCCTCCGGCAATTCCAAGACTTTGTTCCTGTTTCTTGCAAAAACATATCCTAGGTCCCATGCAAAATTTGCGGTTTTCACAGGCGTACCGGTTAAGGACAGTTCAACCCCTTTATTCTGTATAAGTCCGAAATTCGTCACCAGGGTAGTATAACCCGTAGTAGAAGCAATTGGAACAGCAAGAATCTGGCCATCCGTTTTCTTATCGTAATAAGAAACATCAATCCCCAAACGGTTCGCAAAGAACCGTAGGTCGGCGCCAAATTCATATTCCGTGGTTAATTCAGGTTCTAAGGTATTGTTTCCAATTTGATTACTTAATTCAAAACCGCTCACTCCGTTTAATGGGAAGGTAATATTACCGAAGTTCAATAAGATATCTCCCCCACCAAGCACAGATTGTACTAGATAAACACTTGCATCGTTACCTGTTTTACCCACAGCCGCCCTTAATTTGGCAAGACTCACGCCGGCACTGCTCATATCCACCGCATCAGACAAAACAAAGCTCAAACTTGCCGCCGGATAGAAAAAAGAGTTCTTATCGATCGGTAACGTGGAAGACCAGTCATTCCTGGCATTTAAGGATAAGAACAAATAGTCGCGATAAGCAAAATTTGCCTGTGCATAAGCACCGAATAAGCGCCTTTTGTTATAATCAGTAGTAGCAACAGGCGGCGAAGAAGAATTCGAAAGTTCATAAAACTTCGGAATCGTCAAGCCTTCCACGCTGGCCGTTTGTATCCTACCCTGACGTTGGTTAAAATTCCAGCCCAATAATCCGTCAAAGGTAAAATCGGTATTGATGGGTGCATTGAAATTCAGTAATAGGTCGGTATTCAACTCGCTCCGGTATTGGGTCTCTTCCAGAACGCCACCAATATCAGCCTGACGGGATTCGTTAGGGCTACCTACATCCGGCCTGCTAATGGCCTGCCAGTCTTTTAAACGGGTACTTGTTTGATCGGCACCGACCCTTACGGTCGTTGAGAACCAGTCATTTATTTGGTAATCCAGATTTACATTCCCATAAATACGATCACTGTTAAAGTCATTCCCATTCTCATTTAATACCAAATAGGGGTTCTGTGCATAGGGAGTAAAGTAGGTATTGATATCATAATATTTAGCATTATAGTCTTTACCATCCACAATGCTGATATCTCTTGGTATCTGGATCAGTTCCTGGAACATTGTAGCACCGGTACTTGTGCCCTGACCAGTGGCCACAAATTTAGAATGCTTATTGACATAATTTAAGGAAGCGGAAGCGGTAAAACCACCGGCTTTCGTACTCCCCCGCAAACTGACCGTGTTCCGGTTGTATGAATCTGCATCAGTTGGCACAATACCATCACTGGAAATATTGCCATAACTTAAATAAAACGTTGAGGCTTCATTTCCCCCGCTGATGGCAAAATTATTGTTGATCTCATTTCCTATGGTATAAAAATCACGGACATTGTTCTCCAATGCCACATAGGGTTTTACCAGTTGCGAATTATCCACCACATTTCCCCATTGCCTATTCTGGCCCGTAAACTTAGGTCCCCAGCTACCGTTCTCTATGTAGGAAAAATCGCCGCTCCACCCTTGGCCGAATTCATTCTGAAATTCGGGAAGGTGCAAAATGGATGAGAAAGTCGCGGAACTATTGACATCGATGTTCAATTTACCCGCTTTCCCTTTTTTGGTGGTGATAACGATGACACCGTTGGCCGCCCTTGAGCCGTAAAGACTTGTGGCGCCCGCACCCTTCAACACGTTGATGGATTCGATGTCGTTCGGGTTGATGTCGTTGGCGTTGTTACCAAAGTCCATCGACCGGTTGTTCCTGTCACGGCCAAAAGTACTGTTGTTGACCGGTACCCCGTCAATTACATAGAGAGGTTGGTTATTTCCGGTAATGGATGTATAACCTCTTAATACAACTTTGGTAGAAGCGCCCGGAGCACCCGATTGGGACGTGATGTTGGCCCCCGCAATCTTTCCTTGCAAGCCATCAAAAAGACTGACCGGTGATGTTTTGGTGATCTCTTCTGATTTCACCGATGTCGCGGCATAGCCCAGGCTTTTGGCTTCACGTGAGATACCCAAAGCGGTGATCACCACATCAGATAACTGGGTGGCATCTACGCTTAAACTTACATCAATTGTTGTTTTTTCCCCGATAGCGACAGTTTGGGTAGAAAAACCAATGTAGGAAAACTCCAGGGAAGTTGCATTGGCTGGAACGGAAAGGGAGTAATTTCCGTTCTCATCGGTCTGCGTGCCGACTGTTGTTCCCGTAACTCTTACGGTAACGCCGGGTAAGGTCAACCCATCTGATTCGGATGTTACCTTTCCGCTTACTCTTCTATCTTGAGCGAACGCTGAACTTAACAGCAGCATACTCAAGAAGAATGCTAGTAATCTGTGTTTCATGTGTTTGTTTTTAGTTAGACATTATTGATATATTGTAGATGAATATATGTACACTTTTAGGTGATAACGTTTTAATGTAGCACAAGACTCTTTCTAAGATAGAAGAAGGATTTGCTTGATGTTTCCGATCGCAGAAAGGAAGAGGTAGATAATACTTTATCGTTCGTCCTTTTGATCAAGAAAGGGAATGAAATCTAATGCTTTTAGTAGGTACGCTATTCGATGTTTTTCTTTGATAGTTAATGTTCAGTTTCATGTTAGACGTTGCAAAGCTACGAGTAAAAATCAGTTCTGCCAAGTTTTGAAATTAATAATTTAACAAAAAATTGACATTTATTTTTTCTTCTCAAAAATATTGTTCAAATAAATATTCCTATAATTATGAAATTAATAAAAAAAAGCAATATCGATTAAAAACTTGTTTGCTAAAATTGGATGTTAACGTGAAGCGTTATAATCATGGATAATGACAGATCAGGCAAAGTGGCTATTCTGTTTCTAAGTTTTGTGTCTTTACTATAAAATAATTATTAATTATGCTGCAAAACTATACAATGGAGGGTATATAATCAACCCAAATTCTAGGTCAAGGATAAATTATACCTCCTAATGACAGCCATATAATATTTGAAAATTATTTTTCAACTGCCACGCAATAAGATAGTTAACTTTGAAAAACACACACATTTGCTATGCATGCATAGGGTTATGTATGTAACTAAAATATTACCTTTCCGCTGTTCAAAGCAGTTTAAATAAGATGGGAAAACGGCCTAATAACGATAATGCTCTGGTTTGAAGGGCCCATCGACAGGCACCCCGATATAATCGGCTTGATGAGGGTTAAGTTCATCCAATTCTACACCGATTTTCGCCAAGTGCAAACGTGCCACTTTCTCGTCCAAATGTTTAGGCAATGTATAAACCCGATTTTCATATTGGCTGGTATTTTGCCAAAGTTCAATCTGTGCCAAGGTCTGGTTCGTAAAGGAGTTGCTCATCACAAAAGAAGGATGGCCTGTCGCACAGCCTAAATTCACCAGGCGGCCTTCGGCCAATATGATGATATCTTTTCCTTCAATCGTGTATTTATCGACCTGCGGTTTGATTTCCACTTTTGTGGAACCATAATTCGAATTCAACCAAGCGATATCTATTTCATTATCAAAATGGCCAATATTACATACCACGGTTTTATCTTTCATGGACTTAAAATGTTCCGCACGTACAATATCACAGTTTCCCGTAGCCGTAACCACAATATCCGCCTCTTGAACCGCATTGGCGAATTTTTTTACTTCATACCCTTCCATAGCTGCCTGCAACGCACATATCGGATCGATCTCCGATACAATGACACGAACACCGGCGCGGCTTAATGACTCGGCCGAACCTTTTCCGACATCCCCGTATCCGGCAACTACCGCCACCTTCCCGGCCAACATCAAATCTGTCGCCCGGCGGATGGCATCTACCAAAGATTCCCTACAGCCGTACTTGTTATCAAATTTTGATTTGGTAACCGAATCATTTACGTTTATGGCGGGAAGCAATAGGGTACCTTTCTTCATACGTTCGTACAAACGGTGTACCCCCGTGGTCGTTTCTTCAGATAATCCCCTGATACCTGCTACCAATTCAGGAAACTGATCGAAGACCATGTTGGTCAAATCTCCTCCGTCATCCAGAATCATGTTCAACGGCCGGCGATCTTCCCCGAAGTAAAGCGTCTGCTCAATGCACCAATTGAACTCTTCCTCCGTCAAGCCTTTCCAGGCATATACTTGCACGCCGGTAGCTGCAATTGCCGCGGCAGCATGGTCTTGGGTAGAGAAAATATTGCAGGATGACCAGGTTACTTCCGCTCCCAGCGCTACCAAAGTTTCAATTAAAACGGCCGTTTGGATGGTCATATGCAAACACCCGGCGATACGGGCACCCGCCAAGGGTTTACTTGCGCCATATTCTTCCCGGAGTGCCATTAAGCCCGGCATTTCCGCTTCAGCCAGTTCAATTTCCTTGCGCCCCCAATCAGCGAGATTGATGTCTTTTACCTTGTAGGATATATAGTTTGTTTCTACTGCCATTCTGTTTGTCATTTTGAATTAAATTTCACAAAAATACCGCTTTCCATTTGATTATCAAATTTTTGCTGACGACGTTTCTCATTTACCGGTTTACTAAACAAAGAGTGCGATCGACAACAACAATACAAAGGTCGGTATAATTTTTATAAGCAGTGGTCCATATGTCGCGATAGGTCGCATTTGTGTGCATATGTCGCAAAAGGTCGTATTTGTCGCATTTGTTACTATTCAGTAAGGCAAACCCGAGGATCATGTAGGGATGCTTCGGAGATAAAGCGGGTGTAAAGCGGGTGTAAAGCGGGGATAAAGCGGTAGGTAAATATGAGTTTGCTTTAGAAATTGGCTACCGTATCCTCCCTGCACCCCGCAAGCACAGTGCCTTGTACTTGGCATAATAGTCGATATTCAACCTCTTGACACTCGAAAGAAAATATCTTTACATTGATCTGAAACTAAAAAGTTGACCAGTGCTACTTTATACCTTATCTTTGTTTTCTTAAATAAATTAATAAAAGAAACATGTACCCAGAATATCTAGTAGCGCCAATGCGCAAGGAATTAACAGACGTAGGCTTTGAAGAGTTAACCACCCCTGAAGAAGTAGACGCTGCCGTCAACAGTCCCGGTTCGGTTTTAGTGGTTGTCAATTCAGTTTGTGGCTGTGCCGCATCAAATGCAAGACCCGCAGCCAAAGCAGCCATTCAAAACGAAAAACACCCTGAAAAAATCGTTACTGTTTTTGCTGGCATGGAAAAAGATGCGGTGGATAAAGCACGATCCTACATGGCTCCTTATCCGCCATCATCGCCTTCAATGGCTTTGTTTAAAGACGGGAAATTAGTCCATATGATCGAACGGCATCATATTGAAGGAAAACCTGCCCAAATGATTGCCGACAATTTAGTAGCGGCATTTAATGAATACTGTTAAAAACCCAAAGAGGCTAGTTTTATAGTAAGGAGACTGCTTCGTTGCACTCGCAGTGACGTCCTGTGTAATCGACTTTGTCGTCATTCCGGGCTTGACCCGGAATCGGTCGAAGTAGTGCAAGGATAAAACAGATCCTGAACCAAGTTCAGGATGACGTAGAAATAACAGCTTTCAGCCATTGCCGTCCTCTCGACTAAGCGTGAAACGCGCACGGAGAGATCTATTCCCTTGCAGACAGATTTCTCCATTTCGCTCTGCTCCAGTCGGAATGACGTTATAACCCACCTTTAGACACCTTCACCTTTATCCCTTATTCATTCTGAACGGGAAAAATCTTAGTGATGTGCTTATCATAAATCTGCATTCAGAAGCATCTCCAGTTCGTCGTAACCGATGTTCATGTTCACCGTGCCCTGCTTGGCATAAGAAATTTCACCGGTCTCCTCACTGACAACCACAGCAATTGCATCACTCATTTCCGTGACACCGATAGCTGCCCGATGCCTTAGGCCAAACTGCAAAGGTAAATCTTCGCTGTCCGATAAAGGCAGGATACAGCTTGCTGTTTTTATCTTGAAATCGACAATGACCACAGCGCCATCATGTAAGGGACTGTTCTTTTGAAAAATACTTTCAAGAAGCCGCTTGGAAATCTGGGCGTCAATATATTCGCCGCTATTCTGATAATATTCTTCATCAAAGAATTTGGCAAAAACCATCAGGGCTCCTGTTTTAGATTTCTGCATGCTGCGGCAGGCATCAATAATCGGTTTTAGCCGCGCAGAGTTGTCCTTTTCCACATCTTTGTTGTTGAAAAACAACGAAAACAACAGCCGGTTCCGCCGCATCGAAATGTTCTTTCCAATATGAATTAGAAACCGCCGGATTTCCGGCTGGAAAACGACAATCAATGCAATAGAACCTACGCTTATAAAACCGCCAAATATCTCGGTGAGCAAGCGCATTTGCGATTGCTTTACCACCAAGTATACCAAGTAAATAATAACTAAGCCGATAAGGATATTAACGGCAATCGTACCCCGGATCAGGTTATAAATATAATAGATAATGATCGCAACGAGCAATATATCGATAACGTCAAGAAAACGGATATTAAAGAAGCTGAAATCAAAATTGCCCATAACAGTTGCAAGTTAAGTAAAAAATGAAAAGAAACCACGGGCATTTTGTTTTAACTATTCTCCATAAAGAAGTTTTTAAAGTCTGCGTATATTTTACTTAAACTCGTTTTATTCTGTTCTTTCCCGGTCAATGATGATACTTGTTGAGGGACCCTGATTTTGCTTTTCAGTGCTGGCTCATACACATTTGGAAATTTGCAAGGATGTGCTGTGGAAAGAAAAATAGGGGCGTATGAGCCCGGTGATTCCTTTCTATAGCTTTGCAGGGCCAACCAGGCAATGGCAGTATGCGGGCAGACCAGATAATGGTTGGTTTGGTCATTGTCGCGTATAGCCTCCAGGGTTTGTGCATCAGAAAAGCTATAAGATGCAACGACCTCCTTTAATTGTTGAATGTCATTATTGAACAAGTCCATGATACGCATCCAATTGCTCGGGTTCCCGACATCCATGGCATTTGAAAATGTCTGTACGGAAACTTTGGGTTCGAAACTACCACTTGTCAAAAAGCGTGGGACCACATCATTCGCATTGGTCGCAGCAATAAATTTCCGCACCGGAAGACCCATTTTGTAGGCCAGTAATCCGGCGCCAATATTTCCGAAATTACCACTGGGAACAGAAAAGACCACTTCTTTCCATCCTTTTTTGAGCGCTTGCACATAAGCATGGAAATAATAAAAGCTCTGTGGGATCAATCGGGCTATATTAATGGAATTGGCTGAAGTCAGCCGAAAACGATTTTTTAAATCATCATCATGAAAAGCCCGCTTCACCATTGCCTGGCAATCGTCAAAAGTACCATCTATTTCCAGTGCACGGATATTCTCGGCATTGGTACACAATTGAAGTTCCTGGATATCACTCACTTTCCCTTTGGGATAAAGGATCGTGACCCGGGTGCCGGGGACACCCAAAAAACCCAAGGCGACGGCCCCGCCTGTATCGCCCGAAGTAGCCACCAGTACGTCCAATACCTGGTCTTGTTGATCCGCAAAATACGCCATCACGCGACTCATGAAACGGGCGCCAAAGTCTTTAAACGCCAAAGAAGGGCCATGGAAAAGTTCTAGTACAAAAGTACCGTCTTCCAAGGCTACGAGCGGTGCATCAAAATTAATGGCTTCTTCAATAATTCTCTTTAACTCCTCTGACGGGATATCATCCCCGATCAAGTTCCGCGCAATTTCGAATGCTATTTCCTGAAAGGAATACCCAGGGAGATTAGCTATAAATTCCTTTGGTAGCACAGGGATATCAACAGGCATATAAAGGCCATTGTCTGCTGGTAAACTATTAAAAACAGCTTCCCGGAAGTTTACTCGTAGATCGTGATTATTGGTACTGTATAATTGCATGGTGGTGTGGATTAACGCAATACGATGGGTCCTTGTTTATTGATTCCTGAAACATAGCCGTTGCTTTCTATGCCTATCTCATCCAAATGGTGTTGGACACATCGGGTGACTTCCGCAGCTGTAGAGTCATCTTCGGTAAAAGCAAATACCGAGGGACCGGAACCGGAAATCCCAAAACTTAATGCTCCGGAAGAAAGGGCGATCTTGCGCATCTCGTAAAACTCGGGGATGAGTATCGCGCGTGTCGGTTCAATGAGCCTATCCTGCATGCTCCGACCGATCAAGCCGTAGTCTTCCATAAACAAGCCGCTGATTAATCCTGCGATATTCCCCCACTGTCCCACGGCATCTTTCAGGCTTACCTTTGAGCGGATCATTTCGCGTGCAGCCCGGGTAGGGACATCCACTTGTGGAAAAACCACAGAACAGAATAACTTGGAAGGTACCGGAAGGCTAATCACATCCAAAGGTTCATAACTACGGATCAAGGTAAATCCACCCAGCAAGGATGGCGCAACATTATCCGCATGGCCATGTCCACACGCCAATTCTTCACCCTTTAATGCGAAGGGAAGGAGTTCTTTCACGGTCAAAGGCCTACCCAGCAGTTCATTGACGGCAAAAAGCCCCCCCACTGTGCTAGCCGCACTTGACCCCAATCCGCTCCCAATTGGCATTTTCTTGTGCAATTCAATTTCAACCCCTACATCGGCACGTCCTAAATAGGTCAATAGTTGCTGCGCACAAAAGCCCACGGTATTCTTCTCTGTCTCCCAAGGCAAACGCCCATCATCGCCACTGATCGCCACAATGCGGACCCCAGGCTTCGTGCTTTTCCTCATATACACCGCATCCCCGGGTTCTTCCAAGGCAAATCCCAAGATATCGAAAGCGCATACCACATTGGCTACGGTTGCCGGTGCGAAGACCTCCACCTCCTGTAATTCGGGAAGGTTCTCCTTTGTTTTATTCTTTACTAGTTCCATTTCAACATTCTTTTGTACGATCGATCTGCTATGCACCTACATGCACCAATTCGGCAAAAACCCCCGCAGCAGTTACTTCCGCTCCCGCTCCCGGCCCTTTTACCACCAATGGCCTATCCTTGTACCGCTCGGTAGTGAAAGCGATAATATTGTCGCTTCCGGAAAGGGTATAAAAAGGATGGTCTGCATCCACCATCTCCAAACGTATTTCCACCTTTCCCTCTTCCAGTTTACCGATATAGCGCAAAGCCTGTTGTTTTGCATGTGCCTGCTCTTTTAAACGGTTAAAATACCCATCAGCTTTCTTCAGCTCCTCATAAAATGATTCCACATCGGAAGCATTAAGGCAGCTTTCAGGCAAGATTGCATCAATTTGCACATCGTCGGCCTCTAATGCATATCCCGCATCCCGGGCAAGGATGAGCATCTTCCGCATAAAATCTGTTCCGCGCAAATCATCACGGGGATCGGGCTCTGTATAACCCAATGCGTGGGCTGTCTTTACAACCTCATAAAAAGAGGCATCGCCTGCAAAATTATTGAAAATATAGGAAATCGTCCCAGATAAAATCGCCTCGATACGGATTATGCGATCCCCGCAGGTCATGAGGTCATTTAATGTTCTGACAATAGGCAGGCCGGCCCCTACATTGGTCTCATAAAAGAAATCAACACCATGTTTACGGGCATTCTCATGCAAGTCTTTATATTGTTCAAATGTGCCCGAATTGGCAATCTTATTGCAGGTAACCACTGAAATATTGGATTGAAACAACTCCACATAATGCTTTGTGGGAGCTACACTCGCCGTATTATCGATAAAAACACAATTCGGCAAGTTCATGCCCTTCATTTTTGAGATGAATGTCTTCAGGTGGGCTTCTTCACCTTCTTTCTCTAATACTGTTTTCCATTGCGTGAGATCGATACCTTCTTCGTCAAACATCATTTTCTTCGTATTGCTCACGCCGATCATCTTAATTTCCACGTCATTATTTTCCTGTAAGAACGTATGCTGTTTCTCTATTTGCTTAAATAACGTAGACCCTATGTTCCCCACACCCACCGTAAAAACATGAAGGGTCTTCTTTAAGGCAGAGAAAAATGCATCATGTACCGCGTTCAGCGCTTTGGACAAGTCGTGCTTGGCAATAATAACGGATATGTTATACTCTGATGAACCTTGGGCAATGGCACGGACGTTTACCCCATTGCGGCCAAGGGCATAAAATAGTTTCCCCGAGATGCCGGGGGTATGCTTCATTTTCTCTCCTACAATGGCCAATATGGAAAGCTGATCTTCAATTTGGGGGGCAACAAGCATTTTGGCATTAATCTCAAGGGAGAACTCTTGCTCAATAATCCGTTTTGCACGGATGGCATCATCGGGATGGACGGCAAAAGTAATGCTATGTTCGGAAGAAGATTGGGTAATCAAAATCACATTGATCTGCCTTCGCGAAAGCAAAGTAAATAACCGCCCACTAAATCCGGCTTTGCCAATCATCCCGCTTCCCGAAAGGTTTAACACACTTACTGAATTGATAGAAGAAATTCCTTTGATCGGAAACATTGTTTTCCCACTATCATGTTGGATGATGGTACCCTCAAAAGAAGGTTTAAAGGTGTTCCGAATAACAATAGGAATTTTTTTGAGGAAGGCAGGAACCATGGTAGGGGGATAAATCACCTTCGCTCCAAAATAGGAAAGCTCCATGGCCTCGGTATAAGAGAGGACAGGCAAAGAGAAGGCCTTCTTTACCATTCTTGGGTCGGCAGTAAGCATCCCGTCCACATCCGTCCATATCTCAATCTGTTCCGCAGAAAGCGCGGAAGCGAAAATGGCGGCGGTATAATCGCTTCCCCCCCGACCCAGGGTGGTGATCCTACCGGTATCATCAGAAGCTACAAAACCCGTAACGAAAAGCATTTTCCCCGCTTGCTCTTCCACAAAAGTTTGAATCAATTTTTCAGATAATGTGACATTCACCTGTGCATTTCCAAAATGGCTATCCGTGATAATCAGTGCGGAGGCATCCACATAGGTCGATTCGGGAAAATACTGCGCTGCTATTTTGGAAAGCATGAAGGTAGAGCAACGTTCCCCATAGCTGATGATCAGATCTTTACTTTGAAGACTTAACTCCTTGAGCGTAAAAACGCTCTGTAATAATTCTTCAAGTTGGTTAAAATAAAGCTTGAGCTGGGTAAATATAGGGTTTTGGGCCCTCACATTAATCAGCTTCCTTACCACATCGAAGTGTCTTTTTTCCAATTCCGCAATCCCCTCTTCAAAGGTCACGCCTTTGGCGGCGTCTTCTGCCATCCGCGACAGCAGGTTCGTTACACCGCCCATGGCGGAAAAGACAGTAATTGGCCGCTCGTCTTTCTGGTACATTTCTCTCAAAATCGCCATTATACTGTCAATACTTTCTACAGAACCTACCGAACTTCCGCCAAACTTTAGAATCTTCATATCACTTAATAAAATGCCTTTAAATAAAAAAAGTCCTCCTTTTTTGGGAAGACGTTTTATGTGTTAATAATTGAACGCTTATTGCATCATAAATTACGGCCTCCAAGGGTATATGCCCCCGTGGTTGTAATAATGGATGTAATAATTGAATTTATTTTCACTCTTTTTTATATTATCGGCGGTAAAGTAAGCACTTTATTTTCAATATAGCAAGAAAAAACACGATTTTATCTTTCCTGTACCCATATTTGTCCATCGAAGTGAAGTGACATTACCAATCCGGATTCTGCTCTAAAGCCGGTGCCTTGGCCAATTGTGTTTGGGCGAATGGAAACCGGTACATCTTATCAGAGAAAGTTCTATTTTGAACCGTAAAGTAAGAATAGGTAAAGGGTTCGCTATCGCCGGTTATCCTGACACCAGTAACGGGCTTATTAAAGTATACATCGCCCAGCTTCCAACGGCGGACATCAAAAAACCGATGTTCTTCAAAACAGAGCTCCACGCGCCGTTCGTTTTGAATCCTTAAGCGCATATCCTCTCTCGTCGGCGGAACATAGCCATTTCCATCAACATCCGTACTCTGCAATGCTGCCAGGCCTTCGGTTTCTGAGGTAATGTCCCTCCGTCTTACACTATTGATGGCTTCATACACCTCTGCCGAAGGAACGGCCATGGTTTCATTAAGTGCTTCTGCATAATTCAATAAGATCTCGGCATACCTGAAAAAAACATATGCTCTTCGTGTAGCCGCGGTATTCGTGGTATTCACAAACTTCCGTAAATAATAGCCGGTCGCCGTTGTCCGGTCGACCGCTGCTTGCGGATTATTGTCTTTCTTACCGACGCGCGTATCAATATCAACCCCCCTGAAATTATGTCCATTATAATTTATAAATAAGGAAAAACGATCGTCACGGCCCTCGTAAGGATAATCAGGATCGTAGCCCGAGCCGGGGGTATGTATGCTTTTTCCGGTTACTTTCATTTCAAATGCATCTACCAGCTCCTGCGTAGGATTTGTTCGTCCCCGTCCATCGGTATAACTGGGGGGTGCGTTATTCACATCAATGGTCGTTGCGGATAGTGTTTCAGAAGCGAATATCACTTCCTTGTTAAAGGCTTGGGTTCCGAAATTCCATAAATTCGGCAATTGCGCAAAACTTAAAAGTCCGTGCTTCGCTCCCGCAAGGTCGATGACCGCTTTTGCGGCATCTGCAGCGGCTTGCCACTTGGACAGATCATTCCCGGGGTTATTCAATGGGCTCGCGGCATACAACAAGGTTCGTGACTTGAGCGCCAAGGCAGCCGCCTTCGTCGCTCTTCCCTTTAAGGCAGATCCATGATCAGATGAGGTTTCATAACTGATATTAAGGGCTGCGGAATCACAATCGGAGACGATCTGCGCCACCACTTCATCAAAGGTATTTTGAGGAAGATTCAAATCGTCGGAAAGATCAAAAGGCCTGGTGGCTATGATTACGCCACCGTAGCGTTTCAACAATTCGAAATGGAACATCGCACGTAAAAATTGTGCTTCGCCGATCAATGTTTGTTTTGAGAGCGTAGCATCATCAATCAGCGCACTCGTGGGTGCATTTTTCAAAAAGATATTGACCGCCCTTAAAGACTGATACTGCCGGGCATACACGTCATCGAATAGAAGTGTGGGGCTCCAGTTACCGTTATTAAACATATTGATCGTAGCTCCCGGTAATGCACTCACTGCTTCGTCACATCCTGTCGAAAGGCCCATCTCACCGCTTAAATTGTATCTAAAATCGCCATTCCGACCTTCAACCAGCCCACGATAGGCATTATTCAGGAAGTTTCTGGCATGTTCGTTCGAGGCAAAAACCTGTTCTTCGGAAATCGTGCCATCAACGGCATAATCATAGGCCAAGAAATCCTTTTTACACGCCGAAGCACCAACAAGTAAAACGACTATAAAGGCTTGAAATATATATTTATTCATAACTGATAATTTAGCGGTTAAAATTTGGCATTTATTCCAAACGAATAGGTTTTAACATAAGGGTAGGTGGAGCCGCGACCTAAAAATGGAAGTTCGGGGTCGATATCCAAATCTAATTTTGAGAAGGTCAACAAGTTGAATCCGTTAAAATAAAGCCGTATACTTTGCATTTTCACCTCCCTTGCCAATGCTTCCGGCAAGGTTATTCCAAATTCTATGGTCTTTAGTTTCAGGTAATCTGAATTTCGCACCCAGAAATCAGAATCGGTTCGGTTATTCCCTAAATTGGCAATGCCCACTCTCGGATAAATTGCAGTGGACGCAGTTGTGGGTGTCCACCTTTTTAAGCTTTCCCGGTTGAAGGCTGAAGGACCCGTATCGATGACCGTCCGTATGTTCATTTTTTGTCCGAAGGTTCCTTGGAACTGGGCATTCAAATCGAAGATCTTATACTTAAGGATTGCTCCGATACCGAAAAAGGTAGGCGATCCGAAAGTGTACCTTATTCTATCATTGGCATCAATGATATTGTCATTATTCATATCCTTGTAGCGGATATCACCGGGAAGGATCTGATTGGAAAGGGTAGATCGTGGACCCGCAGCAATCTCTTCCGTAGTCTGATATAAACCGTCTGACACATAATATAAGCCCGAACCTGTCCCAAATCCAATCGTGCTTTGATAATCGGGCACACCCAGTTGACCTCCCTGATAAATGATCTTTTCATCTGTCAATAAGAAGTTGGCGTTCAAGCTCAGGTTGAAGTTTCGGATGGTTTTGTTATATAACAAAGAGCCTTCGACCCCTTTACTATCGACGATGCCTTCATTTAAATCGCCCGCAGATTGCCCGAGGATATCGGGAATAGAAGCACTGGTCAAGATGCCCTCTCTTCTATTCTTAAAGATATCAAACGTCGCCGACAAAGAGTTTTTGAATAAATTAAAATCCAGCCCTATATTGGTTGTGGTTAAGGTCTCCCAAGTGATGTAAGGATTACCGATATTTAATTCATTGGCAGATCCAGTTAGGGCGAAGCCTGTCCCAAATTGGTAACCACTTGCATTGGTAGCAAGGTTACGGGTATACCTACTTTCATAAGGGAATCGCCTTAAAGAGCCCTCTCCAAACCCGATCTGGGTATTTCCCGTCTTACCATAAGCCGCCCTGATTTTTAGGAAACTGATGAACTCGCTATCGCTGAATAAAGACTCATCAGAAATAATCCAGCCAGCGGAGATAGCAGGAAAGAATCCGTATCTCTTTCCCGGTGGCAGGTCATCATCACCAGAATAACTGCTGACTAGGCTCAGCAAATACCGCTCTTTAAAAGCGTAGTCAATCCGTGAGGAAATACCCTGTAAACGTTGTGAAAAATCTGTCCGGCTTTTAAAGTCGATCACTTCCGAACGCATCCCCCGAACACTAATGTCCAATTTATGGTCATCAAATGTTTGATTATAATCCAAGCCGGCCCATATTTCGCCCGCCCGATAAGCATTGGCATAGGCAGCGCTCCGGTAAGCCATTCGGGCTTCTGTCCGATAAGGAATCGGGTTGCCACTACCAGTAGCATCAAAAACCCGATAATTCTGGGTGAAGCCCGAGGTATAGTCCCCGCGGGTATCATAGGAAGCAAGAAGATTGGCAGACAAGCCCTCCAGGATCATATCCAATTTATGGATCGCATTGACGTTTGCATAGCCAACTCGCTGTTTTGCCTGGATAACCCCGTTAGAGGTAATGGCACCGAGAATGTTATTTTGATCTTCTACTGTTCCCCCAAAAGTCCCATCTTCATTTAAAATCGGATAGGCATTGGGTCTTGTATTGTTAATCAAGCCCATAAGGGTGGTCGTTCCAATGGATGGATCGATCCGGTTTTCAACCCGGCCGGCTAAATTGACGGAAACGGTAAATCGGGAGTTAACATCAAAATCAACATTTCCCCGGAAGTTGAATCGCTTATATGCGTTATTGCTATTATAATCCGGTCCGTCGCCTCCTTCAAATAAACCTTCCTGATTCAAATATCCCAATAAGGCGAAATACCTGACCCTGTTATCCCCTCCTTGTGCCGAAACGACAAACCGTTGGTAAGGGGCCGCACTTTTAATGAACCGCTCTTGATAATTATTATCTGGATATAAAAAAGGATTGGAACCATCCCGATAGGCATTTAAAGCTTCTGGATCGTAACGGGGTGTCGCCGAGGGATTATCATTCAACATGGCTTCATTGTACAGAGAGGCATATTCAAATGAGTTTAAAGGATGGACCATATGGTCTGGGGCCTGCAATCCATATTGAGCGGTAAAGTTTATGCTCGATTCTGTTGGGCTCCCTTTTTTTGTCGTCACCATTAATACGCCTTGCGAACCCCTCAAGCCATACCAGCTTAAAGTTGCCGGATCTTTTAATACCGTGAAACTTTCCACTTCCTCAAAATCGAGGTCTGAAATGTCGCGCTCAATCCCATCCACGATGACCAAAGCATTGACAAAGTTGAATGAGTTTCTACCCCTCACACGGTAAACACTTAAATCACTTCCCGGTTGGGTACCGGTTTGAACGACATTGAGACCGGCCAAACGACCGGACAGCACATTCGTGAGCGAACTGGTAGAAGGTTGGGGCAATTCAGAGGTCTTTATGGAAGAGATGGCAGCTGTTAGGTACCTTTTTTGCCGCCTGCCAAAAGGTATCTCCACATAGTCGTCATCACCGGCGAGGATCTTCGCTTCTTGTAACGTCACTTCAATTCCTGTAGATGCCGGCAAGGAATACCTCGCTGTTAGAAAACCGTCCTTCTTGAAAATTAAGACACTATTATTATCGGCGGTTATAGAGAAGTTTCCTCGATCATCGGTAATCGTACTTTCTTTTGATTCTTGTATCGTAACCGCAACTCCTTCAATACCTTGCCCACTTTTATTTTTAACCAAACCGGTATAGATCACAGGCTCGGTAGAATCGACATCCTGTGCGAGCAAAGGCATATGCATGCTCACGATGAACATCATGCATAGCCATTTTATTGTTTTATTTAGACTTTCCATTGTTTTATTTGATTACGCTCTACGCTTTGAGGCATAGCGCCTTCTGAGAATTCTATTTCATTGTCAACTAGTCTGGCCATCCTGGATTCTGCGTAAGATTACTTCCTTTCGCAATTTCATTTAAAGGGATGGGATACAAATGCATATAATCCTCAAAGCGACGTTGATATCCACTTGACATCAATGTTGGTGTATAAATAAATGTTGATCCTTCTTTCCTGACATCCATGCGTTTTATTGGTTGGGCAATAATCTCAGGACCTTTTTTCCACCGCAGGATATCAAACCACCTTACCAATTCAAAGGCCAGTTCGACAGCACGTTCGTTCCGGATGAGGTCGCGCATATTGTCTTTGTCGAGTGGAACCCCGCGTGCAGCGAAAGTCTGGGCAACGGTAGGCATGTCTACAGTGGGCCTTTGCCTGATCTGATTAACCGCATCTTGTGCTTCAGGCACAGGTCCTTGAGCTTCATTTAATGCTTCTGCATAATTGAGCAAAATCTCCGCATAGCGGTAGTACACAAAATTCAGGATTGCCCGTGATGTCGAATTGCCTTTTAAGGCCTCAGGCCATAATTTACGGCAATAATAACTTGTACTGGTTCCAGTTCCTGCCGTAGCGGTAACATCTTTTCCATACTCTATGCCGTTAGCGGTAGGCATATACCATGTTTCCATCTTTGAGGGGGCCTGCCACACCTGGTCATTATGGATCACATTGAATTCAAGCCTAGGGTCTCTATTATCATACGGTGCTTCCAAGCTATAGCCAGATCCTGGATCGGTGATGCGCAATCCGTCCTTGGTCTCATAAAGATCCACATGATTTTGGGTAGGGTTCAATGACCCGCTTTTTTCAAGATACCCATTGGTACTGGGGGAGATCAAATAGTCTCTAAAGAAACCCGCGACGTTAGAGGCCCGGGGGGCTTTAATATTCGCAAGGATATATTCGTGCGAAATGGGATCGGTGAGGATCCGTGAATAATCGGGGTTCAAACGATACCGTCCCATATCAATCACCAGTTTGGCGGCATCCGCTGCCCGCTGCCATTTGGCAGGGTCACCAGAAGGATTCCATAACGGACTGGCGGCAAGCAGGAGAGCCCTTGAACGCAAGGCACGGATAGCACCAAGGTCGGGGCGACCGTTATTGTTCGATACGTTGCTGCCGGGAACATCGGGTGAAAAATTGGGGTTCCACCCGGTTTCGGGGCTATAAATCAATAAGGGACTGCTCCCGGTATTATCGACAAAAGTTGTTGTACTGAATATACGCTCCGCCTCGTCTATATCTTTTTCGATAAAAGCGATGGTTTCCTCGAATGTCGAACGCGGAATATCCATATCATCGTTCAGTGCCAAAGGCTTATCCATAAGGATTGCTCCCCCCCAACGCCGTGCAAACTCAAAATAGAAATAGGCCCTATAATACAACTGTTGTGCTTTTACCAATTCGCCATTCAATGTCGGCTCTTCTTCCCAGGGAATATTCGGATATTCTTCAAGGAATACATTTACATTTCGGATCCCTTCATAAAATTTCACATAAGGAGGCCGTTGTCCTGATATGGATTTGTTAGAACCAAACTCCGTACTGTGCTCTTTATTGGTCCAATCCCCACTGTACATGGCTTTATAAGGCTCGTCCAGGAATCCGCACACGGCTTCATCCGTGAACTCAGAGATCGTTCCGCGGAAAGGTTGGCCCACAGAACCCAAACCATAGTATTCTGTAACCATAAACGTATAAGAACGGTCAGCGAAACGGGAAGCCAATATCGGGTCTGAAAATACATCTTCTTTGGTCGTGACAACACCAGTATCACGTTTAAGGAAGTCCTTTTTACAAGACGACATCAAGAAGAGTGATGCGCCTAATGTTATTATATATCTAATCTTCATGTTCTTTTCTTAAAACGTAACGGATAAATTGAGTTGATAAGTCCGAATGTTGGGATAGGTTACCCCCCTATTGACATAGGTACCCACATTCAAATCATCACCGTTTTCGGGATCAAGGCCAACAAAGTTTGTCCAGGTATATAAGTTGTAACCGGTGAGTGAAACCGATGCTTGCGACAACCTAAGCTTTGACACCAGCTTTTGAGGAACTGCATAGTGTAAAGATATATTCCGAAGCTTGATAAAGCTGGCATCCTGCAGGTTAAACGCATTGATAATCCCGGTATGCCCGCCATCCAAATCTGTTCTGCCAAAGAAGCGGTTCTGACCGATATTTGCCGGGCGTACTGCTGGATATTTGGCATTTGGGGTTTCTGGCGTCCAGCGGTCTAATTGATGTTCATAGTATTGAGGAACGATAAAGATGGCATCGGTTTCCACGAGGTTAAATTCAGAACTGACTTTATCAACTGCTTGAAACAAGGCACTCAAAGAAAAGTTCTTGAATGAGATGGTAGGCTCCAAACTATATTGGTCGATCGGCACGTCTGAATACCCGATTGCGGTATAATCTTCCGCCGTAATCAACCCATCTTCGTTAAGATCCTTAAGCCTGATATCGCCGGGCATGAAGGGAAAGCCTTCCATTTTTGCCCAGGCATCGACTTCTGCCTGATTTTGAAAAAACCCAGGCACTACATCATACGAAAAGAACTGTCCGATTGAAGTACCAGCCATTCTAAGGTTTCCCTTTTGATTAATGGGTTCATCCATAATAATTCTTTTGTTTTTAATATGGCTGAACTGAAAAGTGAGCCCATATCCAAAATCACCACTGCGGTTATTCAATTTCAATTCGGCTTCGATACCTCCATTGTAGTTCTCCCCATAATTGTAAACAGGTACCGCCTCTCCATAATGTTCAAAAGTAGATGCCGCCCTCGAGAGCAGGATATCGGTCCGTTGCTCATCGAACAGATCTGCCACGATCTGCACCCGGTTATTGAAAAAGTTTGCGTCAATCCCTATGTTTCTTTTGAGGCCTTTCTCAAAGGTTACAAAAGGGTTACCAATAGGGGTATGGGTATACCCTGAGGCCGTAACCGGACTGGTAGGATTTCCAAGAGAAAAGCTTCCGCCGGGGCCATACTCATCCAGGTATAGAAAGCGTGAAGGAATGGTCCGATATCCTACTAAGCTCACGTTCCCTGTCGCGTATCCTACCAAGCCTATACTCCCGCGAATTTTAAGATAATTTAGGCCAATACTTTCATTGATGTCCTTCATGAAACTTTCATTGCTAAGGGTATAGCCGAGTCCCAAAGTGGGGAAAAAGCCATAGCGGTACCCTTTATCGAAGTTTTCAGATCCTTGGTAAGATCCATTAAATTCTGTATAGTACTTTTCACCAAAATTGTAGGTAGTTCTAAATACAAAGCCCTGAAAAGCACGCGGAGCCTCGAGCGCTGTCAAAAACTGTATTTGCCGCGTAGCCACCAAGGCGCCGGAGACAGCATGCTCATTAAAAGCCCTTTTATAATTAGCTTGGATCTGGATATTTGTTTTGAGCAATCCGGCACCCACTCCCGTATTGCTATTCAAGGGATCATCTATACGATAGGTTGCAGGATTGTCATAGGCAGGTATAATCTCCTTGGTTTCTCTATCCACAGTATATACCGCACCGGCACCCGACTGGTTTCGGTAAAACTCGGAACTTTGATCATAAGCAAAGGTGGCCCTCATATCCAGTCCCTTTGTAATAAAATCGAGTTTTTGGTCAACGATAAACGTACTCTCCAGGATATTCTTTTCTCCTGCCGTATAGCCGGCCCTTTTTAAATTAATATAAGGATTCTCCTGATAAGCCATATCGCCCCCAAAGCCAACACCGATAATTTGGTTGTACGTATCATCTTTCGCAATTTCTTCGGGCGTTCTGCGCTGTGCTGCTTCCCGATCGAAAGGCATTGACCATGATGGAGCGAGGTACATCCATTTAAATGCTGCTTCTGCACCAGTACGGAAATTCGCTACCGCGGCTGTTTGCGTATATTTTATAGCCCGGATGGTGTACTCGTTCTCTATTCTTCCCCCTAAGTTCAAGCTTAAGGTAGTGGTAGGTGTCAATTTATAATCTAAATTGGATCTAAAATTCGTCCTTTTAGCTTCGGGAGATGTTTTATACCCCAATGGTGTGTTAAAGTGCTTGAACATCCCATCTTCATACATGTAACCAACCGACACAAAATAGTTCACCCGCTTGCTGCCTCCACGAAGACTAAGGTTATGTTGATGCCTCGGCCAAATGTTCTGCGTAAGCTCGTCAAACCAGTCTACATCGGGATATAACAAAGGATCGCCTTTACCGGTCCGGAACATCTCAATATCTTCCGCAGTAAAATATTTTTTATACTTCGTTGAATCCAAAATACCGGCCCTGAGCATATTGTCTTCGGCCTCACTTTGCAACATTGCCGCCTGATAAGAACGTAAAGGCTTAGGACGTTGACCGAAAGTATTTAAACCCAACTGGGCACTATAGGTTACCTTCGCGGCACCTTCGACGCCTCTTTTCGTGGTGACAACAATAACGCCGTTGGCGCCTTTAAGTCCGAACAAAGCGGTTGAAGCCGCATCCTTTAAGGTACTAATGGATTCAATATCACTGGGGTCTATATCACCAAAACCTTCCCGCTCAACACCGTCAACGATGATGAGGGCCGCCGAGCTATTGGACGCACGGCCACGGATGAAAATCTGTGCTTCACTCGCTCCGGGCCTTCCCTGAAGCTGCCGGGTCATGACGCCCGCCATACGGCCCGTCAATGCATTGGTTACATCCCCCACTGGGGTTTTAACGATGTCTGCCGCATTGACAGTACTCACGGCAGCGACCGATGCCGCCTTCGTTTGGGTACCAAAACCGACAACAACAACCTCATTTAAATCGGTAAGCTGTTCCGCTAATTCTACATTAATTTCAGACTGGTTATTGACCGGACGTTCTACCGTGGTATATCCAACATAAGAGAAAACCAATACGGCACCTTCCTGATTGACAGGAATAACGTATCTACCCGCCGCATTCGTAATGCGGACGGTATTTGTACCCTGTATCAATACACTTACTCCCTCTAAAGGTTCTCCCTTGACATTGGTAACCCTTCCTCCAATGGAGGATTGTCTATTGGAGGCCAAACGATCTCGCGCGGAATGACCCACCTCGATTTCATCAATATTCTTTGTAATTAATATTGTTTTCTTCTCGATCGTATAATGTACCTGTTGATCCTGCAAGACGTTTTTCAAGAAGTCTTCCAATGGCATATCCTTTGCGTGGATCGTTACCGGTTTCGAAGATTCGATTACACGGTTATTATAAACAACCATATAGCCGGTCTGCTTCTTTATCTCATCTAATACAAGCTTTAAAGATTGGTCTTTTGCCTCATAATTAAGCGTTTGCGAAAACGATTCAGCACTAGCATGCAAACAAAACGCCAACAAGAGGAATGTTGATATTTTCATAGTCAACACGAATTGAGGGTGAATCACGGGTTTTAACAACTCCCAGTGATCAATTAATTTTTTTTTCATTAATTTTGAATGGTTTGGAATTAGATTTACACTCCTGATGAAATTTCCGAACTTCCAGGAAAGTGTGGGTAGCACTTTCCTGATTTTTCTTACTCTCTTGGTATTCTTCTTTTCATATGCACATTCTTTTAGGGTGATTTATTTGGGTTTATTATTTTCCTATTATTAATTTGCGCCCTTCCATGTCATAACGGATACCGGAACCTCTTAAGAATTCCAGCAAAACGTTTAAGCTTACGTTTCTACTCATCTCCCCCGTATAAAACTCTGATGGGATGACCCCTTTGTATGCTACATCTATATCATACCATCGGGATACTTGCCTCAATAACTCCTCTATCGGCGTATCCTTAAAATAGAAGATGCCCTTCTTCCAGGAAATGCTTTCTTCTATATTAGCTTTACTTATTTTCCAGTCGGACGGCCCCAATATCGATTGCAGGCCGGGAAGTAATTCTTTGGATGAATTGGACGACATACTTTTCACCTTTACCCGCCCCTCCAATAAGGTAGTCCTTACTGATTTTTCATCTTCATAGGCATTAATATTAAAGTGAGTGCCCAATACTTCCACTTCTTGATTTATGGTTATTACCCTGAATGGAACCTTTTTGCGCTTTTGATGCCGATCACCGATCACCCTGCTTTCAGCGACCTCAAAATACCCTTCCCCCGTCAATTCAACTACCCGTTCCCCATCAGGAAATACACTCGGGTACCTCAGCGATGACGCCGCATTCAACCAAACCTTCGTACCATCAGAAAGGATAATCTGGTATTGACCGCCCCTCGGTGTACTTATCGTATTAAAGGATTGGCCTTTCACTTGATTTACGCCGGATACGTTTGTGCCATCTGCATATTTTATTTCTTCTGCATTCATGATAACACCCTCTTGTTCTTCACTAAGTATCACCTTGCTCCCATCCCCAAGAATCAATGTAGCACGATTTTTCCCAGGTGCAATCACGGTTTCTGCCATACGATCGTCAGTCCTAACATGATGTAACCCCGAGAAATAAAAGTAGCTACCCAGCGATAATGTGAATAATAAACAGCATACGGCCATCCATTTCACCCATAACTGCTTTTTCCCCCGACGCTTTTTCTCATCCCGAATCGTACGTATCCGCCGGTCCATGTCTTCATCAATATATTCATCCAATTCACCCAAACGCAGCAATTCCATAAAGACCTGCAGTTCTTTTTCTGAAACCGTATTAGAAACGTACTTTCTTATTAACCTTCGTTTATAGTCATCTACCTGTTTCCGCATCTTTTGTTCATGATCTACTTATAAGACGATTGAACCTAAAAATAGGGTACCCCTTCGGGAGAATTAATCGTAAAAAGAAAAAAATAAGGGGCAACTTATGCCTTGGAGGCAATAACCGCTAATAAGGCACACAATGAAATCCCCAAATCGCTTTCGGCGGCATGTTTGAGAATCTTCATGGATCGAACCATATGCTTCTTTACAGTATTTCTGGAGATACCTAGTAATTGAGCGGTTTCCTCATAGGTCTTGTTCTCCTGGCGGCAAAGCTTGAAGACTATTTTTGATTGTTCCGGCAGCTTTGAAAAGATGTCGTCTATAAATTGAATATACTCACGGTAGCGAAACTCGTCTTCAACGACACTCATCCGCGGCTGTATCCTTTGCAGGATAATACCCATTGCCGCCTGCTCTGTAGCAGCCCGTTTCAGGAAATCGAAGGCTTTTCTTTTCGCGACTGTAAAAATATAGGATACAGGATCCAAGATAGGACGATCAAGATTCCGTAACTCCCAAAGCTTCACAAAGACACTCTGACAGACGTCGGCCGACAAATGCGGGCATTTCAAATACCGGTGAATAAAACGGTATACATCGTTATAATGTCTTCCATAGATTTCTGTAAAGGCATCTGAGTCGCCATCCTGCAAAAGAACAAATAATTGGGTATCTGAATATGTAGTATAAACCGCCATGCTCATCGAACAAAAATTTGTATACAGTATCGGGCTAATTCAGGTTATTAATTTTTTGGTTGATACATAAGCATGGATTAAACAATCAGCACCAACCTTGCTAATAACGAATGTATCAATTTTATTTTAAAAACAAAACAATAACCTTCTAAATTGGATAATTCATTTCCTACTACACTAATTTTTAACGAATACGACAAGCTATAAGACCTTTCTGGAAGTATAAAGATATTATCATTATTTTTGAGCCGCTTATTACACCATAAAATGAATGCAAGGATTAGTCGTTAAATCTACCGGAAGCTGGTACCAGGTACTTGCAATCAATGGCGAAGAATATGCCTGTCGTATAAAAGGCCTATTCCGAACGAAAGATAGTAAAACGACAAACCCAATTGCGGTCGGCGACAAGGTTGAAATTGAGCTCGAACCTGAGCAGGATACGGCGATCATTTCAAAATTATATCCACGCCGCAATTACATTATACGTAGATCGGTCAACCTCTCTAAACAAGCACAGATTATTGCTGCAAATATTGACCAGGCATTTTTAGTGGTTACCTTGGCGTCCCCCATCACCTCTCTTGGCTTTATCGACCGCTTTTTGGTTACCGCAGAAGCTTATGATATCCCAGCCGGACTGATCTTCAATAAACTCGACCTGTTTAATGAAGAAGGTTTAATGCTATTAAAAGAATACCAAGCCATTTACAAACACATTGGTTATCCTTGTTTTCGGATTTCTGCATTGAAAGGTACTTATGTGGAAGATGTAAAAAGCACATTGAAAGATAAGATAACCCTCCTATCCGGGCATTCCGGAGTAGGAAAGTCGACATTGATCAATACATTGATTCCCGGTGCACAGTTGAAGACCGGCGTCATATCAGACTGGTCTGATAAAGGTAAACATACGACGACTTTTGCAGAAATGATCCCCCTTTCTTTTGGCGGACAGGTAATTGATACTCCCGGGATCAGCGAACTGGGGGTATTTGATATTGGCAAGCAAGAGTTGGGGCATTTCTTTCCCGAGTTCCGGGAACGGTTAAACCAATGCCGTTTTCATAATTGCCGACATATCAATGAACCGGGATGTGCCATTATTGAGGGGGTTAACAAGGATGAAATTGCTGTTTCGCGCTACCAAAGTTATATAAGCATTTATGAAGGCAATGATACCAGGGCCTAATCTGTACGTTCAGGGGCTGTAACATAAGTCATTAAGCCAGAAAAGTCATTACGAGGAAGTATGATGAAGCAACCGAATGTTTGAGCTCATGAATGCCATAAGGAACAATCGTAACATCAATAAAAGCAAACGAGACCTAATTTGCAGGCATGATTATGCCAACTCCAACGCTTGTAGTTCCGCTGCCAACTTATGAAGACCTTCTTCAATTTTCTTTAATTGTGGTTGGCGGGGTTTCTTGAGCCCGGAAGAATAATGTTGAAGCTGACGTGGGTTAATGCCGGTGATCTTTTCTAAAGCAGAATTGGTGAATTAGCTCGATAACAAACCGAAATGATCATGTCTAGATTATAAAAATCAACAGGCTCTATAACTTCGCCCCGAAAACCGCGATTTACGACTGTTTCCATTTTGGAAATAGTCGTGTTTTCTAATAGTTCGCCTTCCTCATAGATATTTTTAATATGTTTGCTGATAGCAGGTACCTGCACATCAAAAAGCTCAATTGACTTATTGTCTCGTCCTAAAAAAGACACTATTGGTTTACTAAGTCGATATCAATCCGCATTGGATCATAAATTTATTGGTAAACACTTTTCGCACTTCCTCCGCTAAAAGAGACTCTCTGCAAGATTTCCATTTTAATAAATTGTCACCATACATTTTCTGAACAAGATCGGGAGTGAGATCAAAATTAAATTTTCCCCAATGCATGGTAAACGGAATAGCAAGTTCCTCCAGCCTTGCCCAAACCTTTCGGATAAATGATCTTGATAAATTTGAGTCCACACCATCCAACTCCATGATACATGTTTTGGGAAAATGTGTAAATCCAAGCAATGCTTCAGTTCCTTTTACATAGCGCAGAGCGAGAGCGCCGGGAAAAGGAAACTCTTTGTTGATTGCTACAATCTCTTCCAATATCCGGCTGGCATTTTCTGAAGAAACTCCAATGGCCGCGCTGGCAGCTTTACCTCGGAATTTTGTATTACTGAAAGTTTCGCCGAGTGTTCCCGTCATACTTTCACTGGCAGTAAAGGCAAGGGGAAATAACTTATTAACGAGCCCCGGAACGAGCAGAGAAGAAAGGCCGGGTCCCAGTCTATCAAGAACGGTACTCATTACACCCAGCAGGTCGTCACCATAGGTAAATCCGTTATCATCCACCACTATTTTTGTGTAATTATCCCTGTAGGGTACTTTATACATCGTTTTAAAATAGACACCTTTTTGCGCATCTTCGGGTGCAAACATTTGTAGGTTTACAAGTATCTCAAAATGATATAATTCTTTATCTGGGCCAGTTGGCGGGGCAGGAAGGTCATTGAGAATTGTTGAAAAATCAAGATGATCCATTGCCGGTTTTAATGCATCATTATAAATAATGTTGCCTGTGCGATATTGTTCCAAAAGAAAAATCGGCTCTGTTTCGATTACTATACCATGAATAAATCCAAAACTCCCAAAGCTCACAACGGCGGCATTAAACATGTCGTCATCCTTGATGGCCTCGGCACCCAACCATTTTATAAACTTATCGGAGGCTATAGGATTGGATTTTTTTTCAAGCCAGACGTGACTGTCGGGGCCTGTGATAATATGCAGACCGACGATCGAATCATGCACCGCGCCGACGTTGAACGCCGAACCATGGGTGCCAGTAGAAGTACATCCAGCTATGGTTTGACCATTGCTGGCTCCTGAAGTTTTCAATGATCTTTTAGGATTGGAATCCTGTTCAAGTTTTTCGTCCAAGTCAAGCACACTAATTCCACATTCTGCAAAAAAAAGGTTGCTTGCGCTATTGCCTTTTTGCAAGTATTCTGGTGCGATAAATGAGTTTTTAAGATTAAAGGTCAAACGAAGGGCTTTTGTGTCAACAAGGCCACCCTCACAAACAGCTACCTCAGAAAATGACCATCCATTCCCCAGTGCCCGTAACTGAAGGTTGTTTTCAATGGCATATTCTATGAGCCATTGAAAGTTTTTTGTGGTATCATGGTAAGGGTTCGTGGATTCCGCTGAGGGAATGCTTAGTTTAAAAGAGGCATTTTCTTTAAAAGTATGTACAAAATTTTCATGACCATTTTCCCATGTTGAGATTGGTAGTAAGGAAATACCATCAGGTAAATTAGAGAGTGATGCCATCGTACTATTTTTTAGTTATGACCGAGGGAATCCGTCGCCGGACTGTATGGAGTACAACACCATTCGATTCTTTGAGGCATCACGATTCCAAGTGATGCCACAGAGATCAATGCAAAGCCTAGGTTATTCTTCACCGTAACCTGGTTCATATGATTGGACCGCGTGTCGCATTTCGGATTAATATCCTTTGGCTGAACAAGTCCCCAAGCGAAAGTCCAGGTTGTTTTTCTGTTAATGGGATTATTTGCAAATGTGTCGCAATCGTATGTTGACACAATGCGTGTGGTAGTGCAGGACTGCAGGAAGATCCCAGTAAATAGTATTAAACCTGTGAGTCCAACGCGAAATGATTTTTTGTTGACCATCTTAGTAAATTTATCCAAAAGTCACTATTAACACTACTAAACGAATAACTGCTCTATTTTAGACCACTATAGCGAGTTTATTTTAGTATAATAAATCGAATTTAAGTATAATTATTTAATTGACGAAACACAACAGGCTTTATAAAGAATTGGCCCACAATAATTTAATAAATATTAAAAATAAATTTTTACGACAAGACGGTTTCCCTCCTAATCCGAACTCAATTAATTAAAACAGTGCTACTTGATCAGAGTATGTTGCTTGGTAACTTATTGAAGGTTTTTTAAAGCACCTGAATCCGCTTAAATGGAAAAGCATACAGATTGAAATAACCTCGCTTTTCGACATCACCGCAGGGCACCTGGAGGGCTTTATCAGGATGAAAGATTGAGTGGTTCTGTCTCATGCTGAATTCAGTTCAGCATTTTTTAAGATGCTAATGTGTCTTAGGCTTTAGACGCAAATGTCAAGCTGAAGACGCATACAGCTGAAAAGCTCACAGCCCATCACTGAAAGCTGAAAATCACTCATCGGCTGTAATCTCCATTGAAAGATACAGCCGATGAAAGAGCAGTTATTGTTCAAATCCCAGTCATTTCCTCCAGCGCTGCAGCAGCAAGGTCACCAGGTAGCTGACAATAGCACCGATGGTCGCCAGTACCACCGTGTCCAGCAGCTCGCTCAGTGGAAACTGAAAGAAAATACTGCACAGGGTACCGCCCAGCATGGCAGCACTTTGTGGGGAAGGATTAGCCATCATCTTCCTCCTCCTCTTTTTTCAACCCTTCAAGGCTGCTGACGATGCCCAAGAGCAGCACCAGGTACTTTGCCCCGGTCTTTACTTTTGCCGGCAACTTGACCGGTGCCGCCAGGATGGCCCGGCTCAGCACCCGGAGCACCCGTTCAACCTTTCTGTACCATGGTGCAGCACCCTTCGTTGGTGCTACACCTTTCCCTTTCTTCCTCATGCTGCTGTTTTTTGCTGTCCAGCAGGACGACTTCTCACCAGCAGCCAGATCTTCATTCCCCGGTCGATCAGCGGGTAAACCATGTCCTTGAGTGTTTGCAGGGCGTCCCGGCTGTGTATGCCCCGGCCAATCCCAGTCAGGGTGGTCACAGGGGCAATGCAACCCTGCAGGTCATCCTCGGCATCGTTGCCCGCATGGATCAGGATGGCTTCCCGCTGGGGAACGTTTACCAGCACCAGTTGCTCACCGTGCCGGTGGTACTGCCGCCGTACCAGGCGGTAGCGCCCTTCCGGAATGCAGGATATCCGCTGCCGGTTGTCCCGCCAGTGCAACTCAATGGTGTGACAGATGAACGCCCTGCGGAAGGTCAAGGTGCCGTTGGTACCCGTCGGACCGTATTCACGGGTGAGGGAGAGGACCGCTACGGCCCTCCCTCCCAGGATCTTTCCCTGGTCCACCTTTACCTCCCGATATGTGATACCGCCTCGCTCCACTCCGATTCACCATGCCGGTTCACCGACCGTACCCGTACATAGCAACGTACGTAAGGTTTGGCCAGGAACATGTTGTCACGGCTGGAAGAAGTGCGGTAAACATCCCCCCAAAGCAGTTCACCCATTGCGTCCTTTTCCTGCGCGTACTGGTACTCGTAGAGCAGTATGTTTCGCTGGTTGGAGAAAACGAGCTGCAATTGTCCGCTCTGCCGGCCATCGCTAAGCTTAATACCATCCACCACAAGGGGCGATTGGCCACTGCTCGGGTAGTTGGAAACCGGGAAGCCCGAGCTCAGCAGCACCGAAAGCGTTTCGCCGGCAGTAGTGGTCACATAGACCGACAGCTGTTTCATCAGCAGCGCCAATGCCGCTTTGCTCTCGTTCTTCAGCGCCGTATCCTCCGGGCTGCCCCGCTTGGAGGCAGTAGCCAGCTTAACAGTGTAATCGTCAAGTGCTGCCTGTACCACTTCCAATGTGGGGACGGGGTCGGGAAAGTTCGCATTCCCCGTCATTGCCTGGATGATCGTCGAAACGGCTACCGTTACACGGTCATCCGGCATTCTTTTAAAGCCGTTCAAGGCTTGTTGTTTAAGTGCCATTTTTTTAATGTATTTAAAAATTAAACCATGCGCCGGCCCGACGTCTGTCGTTTTGTGCACAAGACCGGCATAACAATGGCAAACATCCACCGACAAGGGCAATAAAAAAATTAACGGGAGGAT
>Ga0164243_10000120_pt1 | contig 199148 bp, 155 predicted proteins | sample OricompcompostOP_FD_108781 | JGI IMG/M metagenome (GOLD analysis project Ga0164243, IMG submission 108781) | Organic Plus compost microbial communities from Emeryville, California, USA - Original compost - Organic plus compost (OP) | ecosystem: Engineered > Solid waste > Mixed feedstock >...
AGCTTTAAATGCAGGAACTTCATTTTTTGCTACCGCCTGCTCTTCTACAAATTTTACTAAATCCATGATTTTAAGTAATTAACAACGATTTTTAACCCGTAAAAATCGGACTGCAATATTAGTGATTTTATTCTAAATTTAAAAACCTATTTTTCTTTTTTCTTCTTCTTCGATAAGTGGCAAGCAAGAATAGCTTATTTAATCCTCCAAAAGATCTGGCCTTCTTTTTTTTGTCCGCTCCAAAGCCTGTTCATATCGCCAATTTTCTATCGCCGCTTGGTTACCGCTTAATAGGATGTCCGGAACTTTATAACCCTTCCAATCTGCCGGTCGGGTATAAACTGGAGCATCCAACAACTCACCTTGGAAAGAATCAGACAGCGCCGATGTTTCATCCGACAAAACCCCCGGAATTAAACGACTGACCGCATCTACTAATACCGCAGCGGGCAACTCTCCTCCCGACAACACATAATCGCCGATCGAAATTTCTCGGGTAACATAAATTTCCCTTATTCTCTCGTCAATTCCCTTATAATGCCCACAAAGAATGATCAGGTTTGTAGATATCGAAAGCTCATTTGCCAAACCTTGGTGTAACCGCTCGCCATCTGGAGTCATAAAAATAACATCATCATAATGCCGCTCTGTTTGCAAACTTTCGATGCACCTTGCAAAAGGTTCGATTTGCATGACCATTCCACTACCACCTCCATATGGATAATCGTCTACACTTTTGTGTTTATTATAGGCGTAATCCCTTAAATTATGGACATAAAGATCGACAAGACCCTTTTTTTGTGCCCGTAATAAAATGGAATGGGCAAAAGGGCTCTCTAACAGCTCCGGTAACACCGATATAATATCAAAGCGCATAACGTTTCATTTATTCTCGATAAAGATCAACCAAGCCTTCAGGCAAATCAACCTCCAAAATGCCTTCCTCTTCATTAATATGCACAATAAACGCTTCGATCAAAGGAAATAGAATGTCTTTAAATCGATAGCGGACAACCGCAATATCTTGTTGCGGGTATTCATTAATCTCAATAATCTCTCCCAATTCACCATGCGTTTTATCGTACACTATAAATCCTTTCAAGTCTTCTAACCTTAGCTCATCATCATTCTCTAGCATTTTGCTCTTTTCCATATAGACATCTTGATGTAAAAGACCTTGTATTTTATCGATGTGATCCAAATCTTCCAAAGAAAAAAACCCGGTTTTATTGCCTTGCAGCTTATAGGACTTAATGAAAAAAGGAACCAATTTTTTGTTCAATTCTATAAATAAGACATCAAACTCAAGCTCTTGATAACGGTCAAATTCGAAATAGATCTGAAATTCGCCCTTTAAGCCCCTTGACTTACTAATATAACCCAGATAAAAACAAGACTCCTTATTCATAACATACTAAATATGCTTTCTTTTAAAGGAAAAAAGTGTCATTCATAAGAATGTTTTCTTATGAATGACACTTCTGAACTTTCACTAATTAAGCAAAAAACTATTCTGCGCTAGGCGCCTCTTCGTTTTCAGATGAAACTTCCGTATTTTCTTCTGCGCTAGGCTCTTCAACAGGAGCATTTTTTGCTGCAATTGCCGCAGCTCTTTCTTCTTTCCTTTTCGCTTCAGCTAATAACGCTTGTTTGTTTAATTCTTCTTTAGATTTAGAAAGCCCTTCTTTTTTAGCATCGATTTTAGCCTCTTTTTCCTTTATCCAAGCCTCAAAACGGGACTCCGCTGTTGCTTCATCAAAAGCGCCTTTCTTTACACCACCTAATAAGTGCTTTTTATAAAGGACTCCTTTGTATGATAAAATCGCACGTGCCGTATCTGTTGGCTGAGCCCCTTTATTCATCCAGTCCAACGCCTTTTCAAAATTCAATTCAATGGTTGCAGGATTGGTGTTTGGATTATACGATCCTAAACGCTCAATAAATTTTCCATCTCTTGGGGCACGTGAGTCTGCCACTACTACATGATAAAAAGGTTTCCCTTTTTTACCAAATCTTTGCAATCTGATTTTAGTTGCCATTTGTGCTAATTTATGTATTCAACATATTTCCCGGAGCTTTATACTGCGGGGCTGCAAATGTAGGCATTTCTTATGAAACAAAGAAATCTTTATCATTTTTCCTGCATAACTCAAACAAAACGAAGCACCAAGTAAATCCAAAACAGTATGATACCCCATGCCAGCACTTTGCCGAATGCCTTCTTTACTTGATTTGGTAAGCGCCTGTAGAACCAAGCAAACAAAGCAACAAATAAAATAAGCAGATATGGCAGAATCTTCCGCATTTCTGCAAAGATAGTCTTTGCTGTCGATTTTAAAAAGTCATTAAATTTTAGTAAATTGTCGCCTTCTGTAAAATTTTATTGTTTTAATTCAAACCGATCCACTCGCTTTTGAGTTAAATAGAAACAAAATTCAACGTTATCGTGAGCAAAACTATCATCGTATCAAACCGTTTACCCGTTAAAATAAAAGAAGAAAATCAAACATGTATTTTTATTCCTAGTGAAGGCGGACTAGCAACCGGCCTTGGATCTATTTATAAAGAAGGAAACAATGTTTGGATTGGTTGGCCCGGCGTTAACATTGAAGAAGCTGTTCTTCAACAAGAAATCACCGCGCAGCTCCAATCGCAAAACTTAATTCCTGTCTTTCTCACTGACGAAGAGATTAAACGTTATTATGAAGGTTTCAGTAATGAAGTTTTATGGCCTATATTTCATTATTTGTCTACTTATGCCAATTATGATTACCAAAATTGGTTAAGTTATGTCCAAGTGAACCAAAAATTTGCCAATATTATTTTGGAACACCTCGATCCTGGCGATACCGTTTGGGTGCATGACTATCAATTACTTTTAGTACCGGGTTTAATTCGCCTTAAACAACCCGAGGTTTCCATTGCCTTTTTTAATCACATACCTTTTCCTTCCCAAGAGTTATTCAGATTGATTCCCTGGCGAAAAGAATTACTTAGGGGGCTTCTTGGTGCCGACCTTATTGGCTTCCATACCTTTGACGACGTGCGCCATTTTATCAGTGCTGCAACTCATCTATTACCTGTTCATGTCGATGCCAATCGCTTAAGGGTAGACAACCGCATTGTATTAGCAGAGCCTTTTCCCATGGGTATGGATAGCGATAAGTTTTCTAAATTGGGTGAACACCCAACAGTAAAAAAGCATATCGAATCGTTCAAAAACACCTTTAGGAATTTACGTGTAATTTTATCCATCGATCGCTTGGACTACAGTAAAGGAATTATTCAACGGCTCAATGCTTTTGAGCTTTTCTTAGAAAAGAATCCGGAATACATTAAAAAAGTGATCCTGCACATGATCGTCGTTCCATCACGAGATACGGTGCCGCAATACAAAATACTCAAAGATGAGATCGATCGTCTGGTAGGTCATATTAATGCTCGTTTCCGAACCTTCGATTGGCATCCTATTGCCTATTTCTATCATGCCTATTCAATTGAAATCATTTCCGCATTATATAATGTGGCAGATGTGTGCTTAGTCACACCTATGCGCGATGGTATGAATCTGGTAAGTAAAGAATATGTTGCCAGCCGAAACGACAATACCGGAGTGCTCATACTCAGTGAAATGGCAGGCGCTTCCAAAGAACTGAATGATGCTATCCTCGTTAATCCCAATAACATTAGTGAGGTGAGAAAGGCCTTGGTACAGGCGCTCAACATGCCGAAAGAAGAGATGCAAGAACGGATGTTGGCCATGCGTGCGGTAGTATTTAAATTCAATATAAAACATTGGGTAAAGATTTTTATGGATCGTTTATCAGATGTTAAAATAATGCAACAGAATTCTGTTGCGAATTTAGTTAAGGCTTCTATTAAGCAGGCAATTAAAGACCGTTATCTATCTGCACAAAAACGCTTACTTCTCTTTGATTATGATGGAACGCTAGTTGGCTTCAAAAAAGAAATCAACGAAGCTTCGCCTGACGAAGAGCTGTTTACCCTACTCGATCGCTTCAGTGAACTTAAAAAAAATCATTTAGTGATCATCAGCGGAAGAAAACATACAACTTTGGAAACTTGGTTTGGCAATAAGCATTATGATTTAATTGCCGAACATGGTGCTTGGAGAAAGAAATTACATGAAGATTGGGAACAATTACCCGGCCTGTCCACCATTTGGAAAGGCGATGTCATTAAACTAATGGAAGATTATACAGACAAGACACCAGGTTCTTCCATTGAAGAAAAGACTTATTCTCTAGCTTGGCATTACCGAAAAGTCCAAAAGGGTCTTGGCGACTTAAGAGCCACCGAACTGATGGGCAACCTGCAATATCACCTAAATACTTACGGATTAAAAATGTTAGATGGCGATAAAGTAGTAGAGGTAAAGAATGCGGATGTAAACAAAGGGCGTGCAACGTTAAATATCCTGCACGATCAAGATTACGATTTTATTTTAGCCATCGGAGACGACAGAACAGACGAGGATACCTTCAAAGCACTACCCGGAAACGCAATTACCATTAAAGTTGGCAGCAACGTTTCAGCCGCAAAGTATTATCTCGAAGATCATCACGAAGTACGCGCCTTGTTGGAATTCCTGCTTAAATTTTAATTAATAGCGATTTCTATATTAAACCAAAAATTGAGGAGTCCCTAGCGCTGAAGCAATCCGGTATACCGCATTCAATAAACCGACATGGCTATACGCCTGTGGAAAGTTTCCCCATTGATCGCCAGTTTCTTCATCTACATCTTCACTAAATAACAACAAATGGTTGGCATATGGCAACAAATTTTCCAGTGTCTTTACCGCGTCGTCCGTTCTTCCAACGCAAGCAAGCGCTTCCACATACCAAAAAGCACAAATTAAAAAGGTTGTTTTCGGTTTTCCGAAATCGTCGGCGTGTAAATAGCGGTAAAAAAGTCCCTTTTCTGCACGTAGCCCTTTTTCAAGTGCTATCAAATGATCCTTTGCTTTAGGTGAAGCAGGATCCAAATAATTCATGATAATTAACTGCAGGGTACTGGCATCTAAATGTTTACTTCCAACAGCATGTGCATAAACCCTGCGCTCTTTATCGTAGCAATCTTCTATATGCTTACTTGCTTTTTCAATTAAAACCTTTGCCCGTTGGACTAAATTATCATGCTCAATCTTTTCTGCAATTTTTAATGCGGCTTTGCTTCCCGCCCATTGAAAAAGATTGGTATAACAATGATAATTAGCGAAATTTCTGAACTCCCAGATCCCCGCGTCCTTTTCATCTATCGTTTCTTCGATCCGTTGCACCACCTGCTCCAACCATATTGCTGAATCGCTTTGTTCTTTGGGAACAAAGCGATTATCAGTATAAAGGGGCAAAAGCGTCAATAATACCTGGCCATAAACGTCATTTTGAATGTGTTCATAAGCCTGATTACCTATCCGAACAGGCTTATTTTCCCGATACCCTGAAAGGTGGGCCAGTTCTTCTTCGATAAGTGCTTTTCTCCCTGTAATGCTATAAAGGGGTTGATATCGTTGACCCTTTTCATTTGCAGAAATATTGGCAATAAACTCAGCATAAAGTTCCATCTCTTCAAAATGTCCTATACGTAACAAAGAAGCTAACACATAGTAACTATCCCGAATCCAACAATAACGGTAATCCCAATTTCTACCGCTGCCCGGCGATTCCGGCAAACTGGATGTACTTGCGGCAATAATTGCACCAGTATCCTCATATTGGTGAAGCTTCAAAGCTAGGGCCGATCGGATAACTGCCTCTTGATAAAATGGAGAAATGGTGGTATGTTTGATCCAAGTACGCCAATACCCAATCGTCCGGCGCAGAAAAATCTCGGCGGTCTCTTCTAATGGCGCTTCTAAAGGTTCGCCATAAGTCAAAACCAAATATTTTGTATCATGCAAAACAAAAGTCCCTTCTTCAAAAAAATGGCTAATAGGAACATTTGTCGTTAAACGCATCTTGTCTGTACCACCCGTAAATTCCACATGATTACTACCCCGATGCCTTCCTTGATGGGTTTTCCCGTATTCGGCTACTGGATAACACCGCATCCGTACACGAGGTTCCCCAGAAAGCCGTTCTACTTTTCGAATTAGCATCAGTGGCTTAAAATACCGCTCATATTGTCTAAATCTCGGTGCGAAATCCGTTACTTTAAACGCTCCCTCTTCGCCGACAATCGTGGTTTCCAGTACGTTGGTATTAGGAATATATCGTTGGTTAGAAGTAAATTGTCCATCCGGTAAAATAGAAAATTCACCGCCTTTTGCTTTATCTATTTTACTCCCAAAAATAAAAGAACTGTCGAAGGCTGGCCAACATAGCCAGGAAATATTGGTGTTTGTCTGTACATGTGCGATAAAGGCACAATTACCTATTATCCCACTGTCGTAAGTATGTCTAGCCATCGTTGCAATCAAATAAAGAATATAAGTTAATCGATAAAAAGGGATTTGTCTGTTGTTGGAATAAGGTCTAATGACATCGCTTTATCAAATAGTTTCTGAACGGCATCTCTACCTTCTTTTCCCAAGTCTATAGAGAATTTATTCACATATAGCCCAATATGTTTGTACATTACTTCTTCGCTCATTTCCTGGGCATGCGCCCGTATAAAGTCTAACCCCGATTTAGGATGGGCAAAAGCATATTCAACGCTTCTTTGTATTATTCGATTTACCTGTTGTTTCAGCTTATCTGGGTAGCTTCTTTTGATAACGATCCCTCCCAACGGAATAGGACAACCGGTGTCCTGCTCCCAAAAATCACCTAAATCAATAATTTTATGCAAGCCTTTATCTTGATATGTAAACCGATTTTCGTGGATAATTAGTCCTAAATTGACTTGTTCCGATAATAAAGCCTGCTCGATCTCCGAAAATAAAACGATTTTTTTATTGACTAATTCGGGAAACGCTAAACCCAACAGGAAGTTTGCCGTAGTGTATTTCCCGGGGATAGCAACACTTAATGTGGACAAATCTATATCCTTATTTTGCTTGTCTCGTAGTTTTTCTTCCAATTCTGGCCGTTTACAAATCAACAAAGGGCCCACCCCAAATCCCAACGCTCCTCCAGCATCTAATAAAACATAGTTTTCTACAGCATAAGCATAGGCATGATAACTCAATTTACTAATGTCGGGTTCTACTCGAAAAGTTTTTTGATTCAACGTTTCTACATCCTCATAAAACACCTCAAATTCCAGACCTTCCGTATCAATCTTTTGATGAATCATGGCGTCGAAAATAAACGTATCGTTCGGACAAGGCGAAAATCCTAAAGAAAGTTTCATCTATTTTTACTATTAAACATGTTGATTAATTTTTACTTAAATAGCTTTTTAAATGCGCATATTTCTCCGCTACCTTTTACTATTTAAACGACACAAAATTAACCTTATGTCTCCTTCATTTATTATGTCAATGTCATTTTTGAAAGAACCCAATCATTTAGTACCTTTATTGCGAGGCCAATCTTCCAATTCTCACGGTTTCTCTTTTCTATGTAGTTAGAAATACTTCGAACTTGGACACAAGGAATCTGCTCTTGTTCACAGGCGTAATAAAATGCCGCCCCTTCCATACTTTCTATGTCTGCAGGCCAAATGTGCAAAAGTCGGCTAATTTGACTATCGTTTCCGTGTACGGTATTCACCGTAATTCCACTTACAGGTTTTAGGTCTTTTATCCACTCCTGAGCCAAATTGCTTATTTCCGATTTATACTGATTTTTCCCGAAACCCAATTGTGTAATTGGCAAAAAGGCATCTCCATCCTCGGCTCCGAGCTCCGAAAAATTGTCTTCTTTCACAAAAACCACATCACCTAATGATAAACTTCGGTTAAACGAACCTCCAATTCCCAAATTGATGGCCAAATCGTATCGTTTCTCTTGTAATTTTTTACCTAAAGCAAAGGCTGTGGCAACCATGCCCACCCCCGTTATCAAAAAGTCTATATTGTTTACCCTCCCTTTTTTTTCTTCTTCTAAGAGCGGAGCAATTTCTGCGGCTGTTGCCGCCACTATCAATATGTTATTCATCGTAATCAAAAAGCAATATAAACATTTCAACCTACAAAATCCTAAAATCTTAGCATTATTAACCTTATCTTTGCGGGCTAATTGATATAGTTATGATTTATATCACACGGAGAGAGCGGTTTAGCGCCGCACATAAATTATATCGGGACGATTGGGATCTAGCTAAGAATGAAGAGATTTTTGGTAAATGTAGCAACCCAAATTGGCATGGTCACAATTATGAACTTTTTGTTACTGTAAAAGGGGATATTGATCCGAAAACGGGATTTGTAATTGATCTACGCCTGCTTAAGGAGCTTATTCAAATACATGTCATCCGGAAACTTGATCATCGGAATGTAAACCTTGATGTTGATTTTATGCAAGGAAAAATGGCATCCACAGAAGTGCTGGCCGTGGAAATCTATAACCAACTCAAAAACCCTATAGAGGCTACAGGAGCACTACTTCACAGCATTAAGTTGCAGGAAACGGAAAACAATTCGGTAGAATATTTCGGAAATTAAAACGAGACAAGTCCCATGAACAACATGAACAATGAAGCCTTTCTTGATGATGACGACCAATTGGACGGATATGTTAAGATTGACCGTTACAATCCCGATAAAGTAGCCAGCATTGCTAACCATTATCAGGATATATTAGAAAAGATCGGAGAGAATCCCCATCGCGAGGGCCTATTAAAAACACCCGAACGTGTGGCTAAAGCGCTACAATACCTTACCCACGGGTATGATCTTGATCCGAAGGGTATTTTGAAAAGTGCTATGTTCGAAGAAGACTATAGTCAAATGGTTGTTGTAAAAGATATAGAAGTGTACTCCATGTGCGAACATCATATGCTCCCTTTCTTTGGAAAAGCCCATATCGCATATATTCCAAATGGACACATTGTTGGGCTAAGCAAAATCCCGAGAGTGGTAGATGCTTATGCACGCCGTCTTCAAGTACAAGAACGCTTGACGAATGAAATACGCGACTGCATCCAGGAAACGCTCAATCCTGTAGGTGTAGCCGTAGTTATTGAATGCAAGCACCTTTGTATGGCCATGCGTGGGATACAGAAACAAAATTCGGTGACAACAACTTCTGCTTTTACTGGCGAATTTGCTAAAGAAAGAACAAGGGCAGAGTTTTTGCGCCTCATTACAGCCAGTTTAGACTAGTTTGGTTTAGCAAAACCTGTGAGCAATTAATAGTTAAGATCATTATAAGCAATAAAAACAAGAGGAAATGGCGAAAGCATATTTATTTCCAGGACAAGGAGCACAATTTGTAGGTATGGGTAAAGACTTGTACGATTATAAACAAACTACCCGCGACCTTTTCGAGCAAGCCAATGAAATTTTAGGCTTCCGGTTAACCGATATCATGTTCAATGGTTCAGAAGAAGATCTAAAACGAACCGATGTTACACAACCCGCTATTTTTTTACATTCCGTTATTTTAGCAAAAGCTTTGGAAAATACCTTTAACCCACAGATGGTTGCAGGTCATTCGTTAGGAGAGTTTTCTGCCTTAGTTGCAGCAGAAGCACTTACCTTCGAGGAAGGCCTTTCCTTGGTGTCAAAGAGGGCCTCAGCCATGCAAAAAGCCTGCGAAATACAACCGTCCACAATGGCGGCTATATTGGGATTGGACGATTTTACTGTGGAGGATATCTGTCAAAGGGTAAGCGATGTCGTTGTCCCTGCTAATTACAATTGCCCCGGACAGTTAGTTATTTCGGGAAGCGTTGAAGGAGTTGATAAGGCTTGTACACTTCTGCTCGAGGCTGGTGCAAAGCGGGCCGTGAAGTTAAATGTAGGAGGAGCCTTTCATTCACCCTTAATGGAAAGCGCCCGTGTTGAGTTACAAGAGGCCATAGAAAAGACAACGATAAAAACACCTATTTGCCCGATTTATCAAAATATAGATGCCCTTCCTCATATAGACCCTCCAAAAATAAAGGCCAATTTAATTGCACAACTAACCGGCGCTGTACGGTGGACACAAACAATCGAACACATGATTCACGACGGTGCTTCGTCGTTCACTGAAGTAGGACCAGGAAACGTACTACAAGGGCTGGTAAAAAAGGTGAATCGGCAGGCAGAAACGGTATCTGCAAAACTTATTTAAGTAACCCCTCTTCTTTCCTTTAGCCTCATATACTTCTAGTATGAGGTTTTTTTCTATTTTTACCAATAATAGAACTAAGGGTTTGCAACATTGGACACTTCTTTCAAAATACGTTTACTATTATTAATACTAACGCTTTGCTTCGTTGGGACAGCTATCACCATTAATATCACTTTCCAAAAAGAGGAGATTTTGGTAATCGATGCTAAAAAAATCGAACAGAACCTTCATAAGAAAGAACAGTATATCGAATCCTTTTTAAATGATTCGGCTCAGTTTCAAGCCCTTAAAGACTTGCCAAACAATGAAGTATTAGCGCAACAAGTTGTCGAAAACTTTGGCAAAAAAAAGCATATTTACATATACACTTACTCGAATAGTGAATTAACCTTTTGGGGATCAGACCGCATTGTGCCTCAATCAGATGCCGGACTCCCGAATGGAAGCTCGGTAATTCCCGCGGATAATGGCTGGTATGAAGCAATAAAGAAAACAAAAGGAGGTTTTTCTGTTGTGTGTATTATTCCGATCAAGTCGAAGTATCCACTAAAAAACAACTTTTTGCCTGAAGATTTTTCTCCGGATCTTATTCACGCACAAAACTTGGAAATTGCGAATTATGATGATACTCCTGTATATAATATCCGTAACTATACCGGCAAATACCTGTTATCAGTTAAATTAAAGCGGCAGATTTATAACACGTTCTTTTCTAATTTAGAGCTGGCCATGTGGTTATCCGCCATATTTTTTGCCACCATATTAATGAATACTCTCTGTGTTTGGATTGCCGATAAGGGCCATGTCAAATTATCCGTACTAGCGTTCTTTACTTTTTTTGTTTTAACGCGCTATATGGATTTAAGAACAGGCTGGCTTGCTGAACATTTTTTTAATGAAATATTCGATCCTCGTTATTACGCCAGTAGTTTCATATTTCCTTCATTAGGAGCCTTTTTACTCAACATTATCGCTTCAGCTTGGTTCATGTGCTATGTCTATAATTATAGACACCGGCTGATCCATTTAAAAAGAGATAGGAGTAAAATAGGCGCCATTCTTTTTTACGTCGTTTCTTCCCTTTTACTGTATTTTATATGCAGGGAAGTTGTACACGTCTTTAAAGGGCTGATAAGCAATTCCAATATTTTATTTGATGTAACCAATATCCTTCGCCTTGATGTCTTAAGCTGGCTTGGTATTTTGGCATTATGTATTGTTATCTTAAATATTTATCTGCTATTGGAAATCTTATTTGCCATGTCCCTAAATTTCAGTTTAGGGAAACGCTTATGGATTATTGTTTTTATATCTATTGCATTCATTTATTCACTTATACAATATTTCTATAACGAACTCTCTGTTTCTTTTTTCGTTTTTTGCCTAATCGTTTTGATAAGGGCATACGCATTTTACGACCAATATGCGTTTAATTTGGTTATCTTTATCACCACCTTACTGCTATTTGCTTGCGTTGCCTCCTTAAAGCAAACAGAGTTTATACAAGATAAGGAGCTGGAATCACAAAAATTAACGCTCCAAAAGCTGGAAGCTGCAGATGATCCCGATGCTGTTTTCATTTTTTACAGCATAGAAAACAGTGTCGCCAAAGATCCCTACCTCCAAAATTTCTTTAGGACACCTCGACGATATAATACACACCTGTTAAATGATTACATTAAACAAACCTATTTTAGCGGTTACCTATCTCGATACGAGTTTAATATTTATGAATTTGTAGAAGGTCAACCTCAGGATGCACAGGCCAATCAGAAGCTTAAATTTTATAGGGAAAAGGTAGAATCAGGTTCTATTAAAGTGTCTGAATATTTTTATAGAGTAAACAATAGCTTCGGCAATTTGCTTTATTTTGGCTTGATTCCAGTCATAAGTAACGGAAAAGAAATCGGTACAGCGTTAATTGAACTTTCGAGCAAAGTCTTTGAGCGGTTTCTTTCTTTCCCAGAAATACTTGTTAACGGAAAACTAAATAAGCAGGAAAATCTGGCGCAATATTCTTTCGCGTTCTATAGAGACGGTAAAATAATTAACCAATTTGGCGATTACTTGTTTCCCGTTAGTGATCAGGTTTATCCAAAGGCCCAACACCGGTATATTAAAATTGATCGAAAAGGGGCAGGAATAGAACTCATGTATCGCCCAAACAACCATGTATTATTGGTATTAAGTAAAGACAAACAGGGATTATGGATGCAACTGGCATCTTTATCATTTATTTTTCTGGTGCTCCTTATTTTTGCTGTTGTTGCATATGCCCTGCAATGGCTGGTTCAGGCCTTAAAAAACTACGATTTCAGCCTACGTAACGTGAGGCGCTCTTTTCTCATCACGCAAAATAAAATACTTTACCGAACACGGATACAGGCTTTTGTTGTATCGGCTGTGGTAATCACGCTTATCATAGCAGGAGTTATTACGTTTTTCAGCATCAGCAACCAATATGAACATCAGCAACAAATTACAACGATTCAGCGTGTTAATAGAATCGCCTCGGGTTTGGAAACAGCGATATTTAAACATCTCGAGGGTGATTCAGCTGTTGACGCCGAAAAGGCTCTTTATAACACCGCTAATGCCAATTCAGCGGATATTAATCTTTATAATACCGAAGGATATCTGCGCTTCACTACACAAAGTAAGATCTACGATCTCGGCTTAACCTCTCGTTATATGCATGCCAAGGCATGGCTACATATGTCAAAATATCGCCAATCTGAATATTTTCATAAAGAAAAAATAGGAGACCTCGAGTATACTGTTGCTTATTCTCCTATAAAAAATGACCGAGATGAAACCATCGCCTATCTCGGCCTGCCTTATTTTTCCAATGAAAAGGATTTTTCCGAACGCATCGGTATGTTACTGAATACTTTGATCAACATTTATGCATTGGTCATTGTCTGTTTGGGACTATTTGCCGTCTTCATAGCCAATCGCATTACCTCTCCACTCACGCTCGTACAGCGAAGTCTCGCCAAAACGTCAATAGGAAAGATTAATGAACCCATTTTCTGGAAAAGAAATGACGAAATAGGTTCGCTGATCAAGGAATATAACAATATGATTGCTGCTCTAGAAATAAGTGCCAATAAGATCGCACAATCAGAAAGGGAATCCGCTTGGAGAGAAATGGCCAAACAGGTAGCTCATGAAATCAAAAACCCACTTACCCCTTTAAAATTGGGTGTTCAACTTTTAGAACGGGCCTGGAAGGAACGTGATCCCAATTTCGATCAAAAATTTAATCGTTTCAGTAAATCATTTATTGAACAAATCGATAGTTTATCTACTATTGCTTCCGAATTCTCTAATTTCGCCCGTATGCCCAACACGCTAGTGGAAGATGTAGACATCATCGATACCATAGAAAAAGTTATCGCCATTTACAATAATAACACGACAATCGATATTTCCTTGAAAACGCTGAGCCTAAAAGAAACAGCTATTGTCCGCGGAGATAAAGACCAATTACGGAGATCTTTCAGCAATTTGATAAAAAATGCAATTGAAGCCAAGTCTGGTAAAGGGAAAAGTCTTATCATCATTACTGTAAACGCTGACGCCGATAGGATTTACATGACGTTCAAAGATAACGGAATAGGAATAAGCGAGGACGTTAAGGATAAAATATTTCAACCTAATTTTACTACCAAAAGCTCCGGAACAGGTTTAGGCCTCGCTTTTGTCAAACAAACGATAGAAGGTCTAAAAGGGAGCATTTCCTATACAACAAAAATTGGAGAGGGAACTACTTTTTATATTGAACTTCCTTTAATCCGATAGCAGCTATAGTAGCTTAATAGTTCCTTTACCCATAATCCCTTTGTTGGAATAAAGCATTACCGTATACGTTCCTGATTTAAACCCTTCTTCATCTTTCCATTCTATCGTATATAGCTTACCATCATTGTTGAATTCAATTCCTGTCCTTTCGGTATACTGCATCTCCACTCCATCTGCTTCAAAAATATTATTGGTTGAAATCAATAAATTACCATTAGGCTCAATAATTCGCAAATAAACATCGTATATAGCAATTTTAGCTAAGGAATTATCCGATATATTAAATTCAATTTTTAATTTATCCGTATGTTTTGCCTTGGTTTCGATGCTTTCTTTTCCATTATTCTTTACCCGAATTGCGTTAATATTGATAGAGGAAATTTTAAGCGCTGAAGCTGTACTTACTTTGTTCTCCAACTCATGGTTTATGTTTTCGAGCTCCGTGGCTTTGGACTCCGCTTGATGAACCGATTCCTTCAAATTGTTTCGCTCGGTTATCAGCATCGCATTTTCACTTTTCAGCTTTTCTATCTCTTTGGCGTATTGTGCAACCGCAGCCTTCAATTCAACAATCTCTCTTTGAGCGCTGGTCAACATCGATCGGCTTACTTCATTCTGCGATAATTTAGCTCGTAACTCCTCAATTTTAACCCGTGCTTCTTCTCGCTCTTGTTTCAAAACTTCCGTTAGCTCTATATTTTCTTTAGTCACTCTGTCTAATTCTAATTCGATTCGATCAAGTTCAGCTTCCATTTGACCCTGCTCATTGATAATGGATACATTTTGATTCGTCGAATTTCTATATTTAATATAAAAATACACGTTAGTAACCAGTAGGGCCAAGATAGCGACTATAAAAAAATAAATTTTGCTATTATCCTTTCGTATCGTTGTATCGTCGCTGGTGTAATGAATATTCCCCTGATTTAACTGCTTTTCAACAGTCTCTTTTGAGGCAGTCACATTTTCTTCCATTTTACTAAATTATTACTAGCAGGTCAGTTTTTCTTTTAACAAAAACTATTCCAACATCCGATAAAAAACATAGAAGGGCTTAATCAAGCCCTTTATTTATCAATTTTTGTTTTTACATAGTCCCGTTGATGTGTATCTTTATGCCTTTTTATTAATCTTTCTATTAGAAATAGTTATAAATGGAAAATAAATACTGGCCTATTTATGCCAAAGGAACAGAATCGCTAATTCCTACAATGCTGAATAGAAAAGAAGTCACTCATATAGCCAATCAAACAAGGAAACATCAATATCATTTATATTTACTATTATTATTTTCCTTTATTCCTTTTTTACTTTCGGCTCAAAGCCCGATATCTACCCCTCCTAAAAGAGAACTTAGAGGGGTTTGGGTAGCAACCGTTGTCAATATCGATTGGCCATCTAAACCGGGTCTATCAACAGATCAACAAAAACAAGAATTATTAAGATTGCTTGACGCTCATCAGCGGGCTGGAATGAATGCCATTTTTCTGCAGGTTAGGCCTTCAGCCGACGCACTCTATGCAAAAGGAATAGAACCTTGGTCGCGTTTTCTGAATGGTTCGCAAGGTCAAGCACCATCCCCATTCTATGATCCACTTGACTTTGCTATTCAGGAAGCACATAGTCGCGGCATGGAACTACATGCTTGGTTTAATCCCTATCGTGCAAGTTTCGATCTAGATCAAAGTCACATTAGTCCTCAACATATCACCAAACTGCATCCGGAATGGTTTTTTATCTATTCCGGCAAGAAATTATTCAACCCCGGCTTACCTGAGGTTCAACAGTATATAACGAAGGTGATCATGTCTGTTGTTCGGAATTATGATATAGATGGAATCCATTTTGATGATTATTTCTATCCATACCCTGCGAAGGGACAGCATATAGCCGACTATCAAGCCTTCATTAAATATGGAACCGGTTTCCGTAATATCGACGATTGGAGAAGAAATAATGTGAATACGCTTATCCATAATCTTTCGGACAGTATCCACCATGCAAAAAGGTACCTGAAATTTGGGATAAGTCCCTTTGGTATATGGCAAAATAAAAATCAGCATCCAAATGGCTCAGAAACATCCGGTTTGAGCGCATACAGCGCCCTTTATGCGGATGCCGTAACCTGGCTGAAAAATGGTTGGATTGACTACATTAATCCACAGCTGTATTTCCCCTTTCACAATAGAGCAGCAGGATTCGAAAAACTAAGTGTTTGGTGGAATGCTAACGCATACGGTAAACATGTCTATGCCGGGCAAGCAGCCTATCGGGCAGCAGAGAACAGTACGGGTTGGAGCGAGAGAAGCCAATTACCGAATCAAATACGCTACATCCGAAATCTCCAAAATATAAAAGGGAGCGTTTATTTCAGTTCAAAATCAATTGTTAATAACCTCGGCGGCTTTAGAGACTCTTTGCAATATAATTTTTATCGTTTCCGGGCTTTACCTCCAAACATGCCTTGGATTGACAGCATTCCACCCCGTCCTCCTATGGAGCTCGTTTATCATGTTTTGAATACCGGAGGCATTTCCCTTAACTGGAAACGACCTGATGTTGCTATAGATGGGGAAGGCGCCTATGGTTACGTTATTTACCGATTTAATGAAGGAGAAGAAGTGGATTTGACCAATGCACAAAATATTCTAGATATTATCTACGACGCCACCCGAACTTTTTATACGGATTTGTCCGTGCGAAAAGGAATACAATACACGTATGTGGTAACTGCTATCGACAGAATAAAGAACGAGAGTGTCCCTTCAAATTTACAAATTATACAGCTCGCGAATTAATAGGATTTCTTGATGATTATTTATACGTCGAAATAACAAAATTGTTAAAAGGTCGGTATATGTTTCTGTTAGTTATTTTAAACCTTTAATATTGCAATTTATCTATAGTATACGTTACTTTTTTCCACAAATGATACAAAACCGCATCGCACATGAAAAAGAATACATTTTCCTTTTTACTATCGTTTAGTTTACTGTTGTTTTCTTCTAAAGCCTCGCAGGCTCAGCTCAACAACTTGCTAAAAATATTAAAACAGAATAAAGACAGCATATCGTCGACTACCAACAATACTACTTCTGCTTCATCAGCACAGCCCAGTAATGCAGAAATTTCTTCTGGTTTAAAAGAAGCACTACAAAATAGTTTACAGGCCAGTATTAATTCCTTATCGAAAAAAGATGGGTTTCTCGGTAATCAAGCAGTAAAAATTTTATTGCCACCAGAGGCACAAAAAGCAGAAAAAGCGTTACGTTCAATTGGACTTGGTTCCCTTCCAGATCAACTGATCACCAGTTTAAACCGCGCGGCAGAATCGGCAGTTAGCGAAGCCGCACCAGTATTTATCAATGCATTGAAAAACTTGACTCTATCCGATGTCTCCCGCATTTTACTAAGTGGCGAGGAGGACGCGGCAACAAATTTCTTTAAAACGCAAACCAGCGAAGAGCTCGCCACCAAGTTTAAACCCATTATCAGCCAAAGTTTACAAAAATTTGACGTGTCTAAACATTGGAACGATGTTGCTACTCGATATAATCAGATTCCTCTCGTAAAAGACAAAATGGAAGCCGACCTCGATACTTATGTTACGCAAAAGGCCGTGAACGGGTTATTTTACCAAGTTGCCCAAGAAGAACTAAAAATCCGAAACAATTTGGGTGGTACTAGAACAAGCCCTTTATTACAAAAGGTATTTGGTTATGCAGATAGTAAGAAATAATTGATGCCACTATTTGCTATATGATTGAGGGTCTAGTGCCTTTGGAGACCAGTTTTCTAAAAATTCCAATACTTTTTTTGCGCTGTGCCCTTTTCCATCTTCCAAATATGCGCTGTTTTGTGTATGGATACGATTACCTTTTTCATCCAGTATAACAAATACAGGAAAGCCAAATCGCTGTGGATAATCCAAAGAAGCCAACACGGCCTCATTTTTATTTTCTTTGCTGTAATTCACATGCACCACCTCATAATTTTGCTGTAAGTAGTTTTTTAGCGTATCATTTGTTGTAACCAAGGTATTAAATCGTAGGCACCAAACACACCAATTTCCTCCTATTTGTAGAAAAACATGTTTGCCTTCCTTTGCTGCTTTTTCCGTTGCCGCCTTTATTTCCAATCGGGCGTCAGCTTCTGGATGATATAATTTTTCTGTATGCTGTGCATGTCCGGGAAAAACAAAAACAGTATGAAGAATGATTATGCTTAGGATTTTTTTCATTGCTCTGAATAAATTTACGTACTTTACAAAGTAAAGTGTTTTGCTAAATATGACCAATATTCCACCTGTTAAAATTCTAAAGGCCTCTGCCGGCTCGGGAAAAACATTTAGTTTAACCGCACATTATATTACTTTATTATTTGGAAACAAAATCCATTTCTCGGAAATTCTAGCGGTCACGTTCACCAATAAGGCCACGGCAGAAATGAAAAATCGCATTCTAAATGTGATTAAGCACTTAGCCTTGGCAAATGAAGAGGTAGAATCTTATAGAACAATTATTCTGGATACTTATCCAGAATTATCCAGGGAGGGTATCCTAAAAAAAGCAAACGAAATTTACCGGCAAATTCTACACAACTATAGTCGATTCGCCATTAGTACCATCGATGGTTTTTATCAAAAAATTATCAGAAGCTTTAGCTTTGAGCTCGGCATAAATGCGGCTTATCGCTTGGAAATGAACAGCGAAAAAGTGAAAGAAGATTTAGTGACGCGGCTTAACAAGCTATTAAATGATCGGGACGACTTATTGCAATGGATCATTAACTATGCACGGAAACAGATAGAAAACGATCGGAGCTGGAATTATACGATGGTACTCAAAAAACTGGCCGACGAACTTTTCAAAGAGCGTTTCCATCCCTTCGACGAAGCGGTTTCCCGATTAAGTGAAACCGATCGGCAAAAGGTTTTTTCTACAATCGATAAACTTTCAGACGAACTCATCGCAAGCTTCGAAAAGGAGATTGAACGCCAGTTGAAAACTGCTACCGACTTGATAACGACGGCAGGCATATCGAGCGATTTATTCTTACGCAAATCGCAAAACTTGATTCCAAAGATCCCATCGCTTAGCCCGGATAATCTCGAAACCATCGATCGGTTGACCGAATATGTGGATAATCCGGAAAAATGGCAGAAAAATGAGCTTAGTGAGGCTGTTTCCGACCTCTATAACAAACTGAATCCGGTATTACGCCAACTGTTAAGCTATAAACAAGAGCATAGTCGCACCTACTTTTTAGCTAAAGCGGTTCAAGCTAATTTTTACTATTTGCGTCTGTTAAAAGAGATGAGTGTTTTGCTCGCTAATTATCGGGAAGAAAACGCTGTTTCCCTTATCAGTGATGCACAAAACCTCTTAAAAGAAATCAATCGGCATCAGGGGCAAAACATTTCTTTTATTTACGAAAAAGTAGGAAACCGCTATAAATATTTTCTGTTTGACGAGTTTCAGGACACTTCATCCAATCAATGGTACAACTTCTTGCCATTGCTTAGCAATGCCTTAGCAAGTGCAGCGGAAAACCGATCTATTCCTCATCATTTAATCGTTGGAGATGTTAAGCAGAGCATTTATCGTTGGCGTAATGGCGATTGGCGCATTCTTCAACATCAATCTGCAAAAGATCTTGGAAATTATCAGATCACCTTTCACACACTCCAAGAAAACTATCGAAGCCTCCCACATATTATTAAATTCAATAATTTTTTATTTGAAAAAGCCCCAAAACTGCTACAGCAAAAGCTTAACGAAAAAATTTATAGCGAGATAGGCGATCATCTATATGATTCTTGGTGGAAAGCGTCTGGCTATGCCGAGATATTAGTCGATGCCTATGCAGAAGCCGTACAAAAAATTCCGGAAAATAAACAGGGGAAAGGAGGAAACGTCACCGTTTCCTTTTTTTCAGTAACAAGTTCCCTAAGCAAAACCAGGCCAAAAGAAATCAAGCCCCTCGCTTTAAAAGCGCTTTCAGACACCCTTGTCGGCTGGTTATCCAGCGGAAAATACCGCGCAAACCAAATCGGTATCTTGGTGAGAAACAATACCGAAGCTAGAGAAATCATCGAATATCTACTTCATCTCCAAAAAGGACTCGACAAATCCCAACAATTTGAAGTTATTTCGGGAGACGCACTGCTTTTAATTAATAGCCCGTGTATCCGCTTACTCATTAACACTTTAAGGGCAATGATTACGAAACCGGAAGAAGCTTCCGTTTATCGGGCTAACTGTCTTTTACTTTATCAACAGCTCCACCGCAATCAGGACGAAACAGGAGCTGTTTGGTTGAGTGCTTCTCAACAGGATATAAAATGCTGGGGGAAAATTTTGCCGAGTGATATCGTCAAAAATTGGTATACCTGGCAACAACTTCCTTTAGCTGAGTTAACGGAATCGCTCATCAATGGCTATCAATTAACGGATGATGCAACAGCTATCCCGTATTTGATGGCCTTCAGGGATCTCATTGCCGAATTCAGCGCCCAGGGAGAGCGAGGTATAGCATCCTTCTTAACCTATTGGGATGAAGATGGTAAAGCAAAAGCATTACCCGTGAACGAAGGAAGCAATGCCGTAGAAATTATGACGATTCATAAATCAAAAGGCTTAGCATTCGATGTAGTGATGATTCCCTTTTGTTCTTGGGAACTTGATGGGATGATTAATAGCCATTTTTGGGTCGACACCACAGGAACTTCCTATGAAATCTTAAAAAGCGTTCCCGTTAAATACAACCGTTTACTCGCCAAGTCATCGCTCTACCATGCTTATCTAGAGGAAATGCTGTTTAATTATATGGATGCATTGAATTTGATGTACGTGGCAACCACACGTGCAAGAAAAGAACTCTATATCAGTGCCCCTGGAGTGAAAGACGGGAAAGAAAGTGGCTCCTTAATTGCTGATTTATTACGGCAGGTATTAGAACAGTATAGCCAAGACTTAGGAGTTGAATATAATCACGGGATCGTTTACCCAAAAGAGGGGATACCGGATGAGCCAAGATATACTGCTCAAAGCCTCTCGCCACATCAATCTGGAAGTATAGATTTTTGGGGAGATTCTCCTCATTATTATTGGAGCTTTAATCGCTTTCCGACCTCTGAAGGCCTAAAGAAAGCCTTGGATAATCGAAAAATTAAGCAGGAACTGCTTTCATTGGGAGAGCAGGATATTGCTACTCGAAAAGGCTTACTCCTACACGAATTACTGTCTCAGACAACCGATATCTCTGCTTTCCCAATGTACCTTCGCACCATGCAAAATGACGGACTAATTACTGCCGAAGAACTACCCCAACTGCTCGCAGAAGCAAAACAGCTCCGCTGCCATGAGCAACTCTCTGCTCTTTTAGATAAACCTTACCAAACATTAAATGAGCAGCAGATCATCACAAAAGATGGAGCCGTATTACGGCCAGACAAAGTTTTAATAGGTGATAACGAGACATTCATATTGGATTTTAAATTTACCAGCATGCAGCAACCACAACACGTCAGCCAGGTAAAGGAATATCAGCAGAATTTACAGGATATGGGCTATCCTCATGTTCGTGCCTTTTTGTTTTATGCCTTTAATAGCCGTTTAGTGGAAGTATAGCCTAATTTTCAATTTAATCTTCTTGCACATGATACCCTTTTTAAAAGAAGTTTCCAAAGATATCGTAACTCGTTTCGGATCAGACTTACGAAATGTAGCCATTATCTTTAATAATAAACGCCCTGAGGTTTACTTAAAGAAGCATTTAGCCGAGCTCATTGGAAAGCCAATCTGGAGCCCTTCGTTTTTTACTATCCAACAATTCTTCAAAAATGCTTTCCTCGAGCAAGAAGCCGATAAATTAACACAGTTAATCACACTTTTCCAATGTTACAATACCATTCAGGAACAACAGGGTGGAAAATTAGTCAACATAGACCGCTTTTATCATCTGGCTGAAATTATACTAAACGATTTCGCTCAACTAGATTACGATTTGGTTGATCCAGAGGAAGTTTATACCGAATTGTATGATATAGCACGCATAGAAGAACGATTCCCCAATTTTTCGGAAGAACAGCTAGCGCTTATTAGCCGGTTTTGGTCAACCTTCAGCAAAGAAAAACAGAGTTACATCCAGGACCGCTTCATTGAATTATGGAGAATACTTCCCCTGCTTTATACCCGCTTTCACCATGCATTAAAAGACAAGGGGTTAGCAACAACACCGTGGATGTATCGATCATTAGCAAATGGTTTGGAAACAAATACCGCATATAGCGATCAATATCAGCAACTGATTTTTATCGGATTTAACGCGTTAAATAAGGCAGAAGCTAGCTTGTTTAAAAAGTGGCAAAAGGAAAATCTAGCGCTCTTTTACTTTGATGTTGATCGATATTATATCGACGATACACAACAAGAAGCCGGTACTTTTTTACGTCGCAATTTAGCCGTCCATGGATTGATAAATGCCTTAGGTGCTCCTTCAAACCTAATATCCGCTCGCAAACAGCCAATCCAAATCGTGGAAACAGCCAGCTATACGGCTCAAGCGAAATTATTGGACAGCTTGCTTTCAACCAAGGCGAACACTGGAGACGTGGATCAAGGACTTACCGCCATTTTGCTGGCGGATGAACGGCTCTTAATTCCTGTGCTGCAAAGTATTCCTGCAAACATGGACACCAATATCACCATGGGTTTCCCAATCACCCAGTCACCTATCTATGGTATTATCGATTTATGGTTGAGGGTACAAGAACAGTATAGCATACAAAAAAGAGAAGCCGTTCATTTTAAAGATATCGAACTTTTTCTTTCTCATCCACTTATACAAATAGCTGACATCATAAAAGAACGCGTTCATCACCTTATTTATACCCATCACTATATTCATGTTCCACTTGCTCAACTGCAACCGCTTATACAATCATCATTCTTCGACCAACAGATCCAAGGAAAAGCGTTGATTCAACGTCTGCAAGTCATCATTAAAGAAATATTTAACCAAAGAAAAAAACAAGAATTATTAACCCATCCAGATGCGGCGATCTTTACTGAAGTGTTTCTTATACTCAACCGGTTACAGGACGAACTGGATATACTCGCCGAACTGACCACCCCTTTTGTAATCTCTTTGATCAGGAAGTCTTTACAAGGAATAACCGCAACAATTGAAGGAGATCCGCTTTCTGGCATCCAAATCATGGGCCTTCTAGAAACCAGAAATCTTGATTTTAAGGAAATTTATATATTAGGCGTAAATGAGGGTATTTTACCGAAAACCAGTTCATCGGCCACTTTTATTCCTGACTCTATTCGACGGGCACACGGTTTACCGATATTAGAAAATCAAGAAGCATTATCCGCCTATTTATTCTATCGATTGATGCAACGAGCTGAACAAATTACTCTTATATACAACGGTCATGTAGATGAAAACAGTTCAGGGGAGATCAGTCGGTTTGTGAAGCAACTTCAATTCGAGAGCCCTTTTCAGTTCATCTATTCAAAGCAACAACAGCAGGTGAAAACAACAAGCGAACCTCTTGAACTGGTAATCAGCAAGACAAATCAGGTTCAACAGGTATTGGATAGCTACCTCAATTCAGCTAATCCGCTGCGCCCCGGAATATCCGCGACCGGATTTACAACCTATCTTCAATCTCCCTTACTTTTCTTCCTAAAATATATTGCCAAGATAAAAGAGCCCCAATTATTAACCGACGATTTTGAGGCAAACAGGATTGGTTCCATTATCCATGAAATCATGCAACAGTTTTATGAAGAACTTAAACAAGAGAGTGCCCATATAACCGCCATACGAATAAAAGATCACTTGCACACCCTCCCTGATTTATGCCTAAAAGCTACGGCACAAGATTTTTATGGAAATCCACATTATTTCGACAGAAATAATCCATCTAGTATGGAAAAAATTGTACTGGAAATCGTTAAGGAGTATGCCCAAATTTTTATTAACCATGACCTGACTATTACTCCATTTACTATTATCGAGTTAGAAAACAAAAAAGATTATGTTATTGACTTTCCGATCACCGTTAATGGAAAGGAATCAACAGTTAAATTGTATGGAATTATTGATCGGGTGGATGAGAAGGATGGAAAAATACGCATTGTAGATTATAAGACAGGTGGAGATGCACTCGATTATACCGATATTGACGGTCTTTTTGACCCAACTTCAGGTAAAATGAACAAGGCACTCCTGCAAACCTTATTTTATACCTATATCTATGAAAACAAAACCGGTAAAAAGGAAGTGGAGCCTAACCTCTACGTGGCTAGAAAACTAAGGCAGGAAGGCAGCTTATTTTATACGAAATCGAGAGGGAATCGATTCCCTCTATCTGCTAATACCTTATCAAATTTTAAAGAAGCCTTTGCGCTTCGTTTACGTCAATCGGTGGAAGATCTTTTTAATAGCAATATCCCTTTTAAACACGACCCAAATGTTGATTTACCCTACAATGACCACTATCAGGAATTCTTTAGATCGGGTTGGGATCAAGATATCGAAATAGAAAGTGAATATTAATGAATTACCTATCATTTACTTCATAGTTTCACTTTTTTAAAGTACTTTTGCGTACAAATTTTGATTCAATTTACATTACTTATATCTAATGAGAGAAATACAGTTCAGAGAAGCCCTTCGTGAAGCAATGAGCGAAGAAATGCGTAAAGACGAAAAGATCTTCTTGATGGGCGAAGAAGTTGCTGAATACAACGGCGCTTATAAAGTAAGTCAAGGCATGCTCGAAGAATTTGGTCCAAAGCGTATTATCGATACACCTATTGCCGAACTGGGTTTTGCCGGTATAGGCATTGGCGCTGCAATGCAAGGTCTTAAGCCAATTATTGAATTTATGACTTTCAACTTTTCTTTAGTGGCGATCGATCAAGTAATCAATGGCGCAGCTAAAGTTCATTCCATGAGCGGCGGACAATATAGTGCCCCTATTGTATTCAGGGGACCTACAGGTAATGCAGGCCAATTGGCGGCTCAGCACTCCCAAAATTTTGAAAACTGGTATGCCAATACCCCAGGCCTCAAAGTAGTTGTTCCTTCCAATCCTTATGATGCAAAAGGTCTCTTAAAGCAATCTATTATTGATCCAGATCCTGTGATTTTTATGGAATCAGAAGTGATGTATGGCGATAAAGGATCCGTTCCGGAAGAAGAATATTATTTAGAATTGGGAAAAGCACATACCATACAAGAAGGTACTGACGTAACGATCGTTTCCTTTGGTAAAATGATCCCCCGGGTAGTTATTCCCGCAGTGGAAGAATTAAAAAAAGAAGGGGTTTCTGTTGAACTCATCGATTTACGTACCGTACGTCCTATTGATTATGCCACCGTTATTGCCTCAGTAAAGAAAACAAACCGCTTGGTAATTGTCGAAGAAGCATGGCCGCTTGCTTCTATATCTTCAGATCTTGCATTTCATGTACAAAAACATGCCTTCGACTATTTAGATGCACCCGTAATACGCGTCAATTCAGCTGATGTCCCATTACCTTATGCTCCTACCTTGATTGAAGCAGCATTACCAAACGTAAAAAAAATAGTGGATGCAGTGAAAGAAGTTTCCTACGCAAAATAAATCCGCTTATATAGTCCCTCATTATCATATTGAAAAATGCCCTGATTGAAGAAACAATCGGGGCTTTATTTTTAATGAACAATTTCGTTTATGCAATAAAATAATTTTGCAAATCACAGATAATTGCTTTACCATTTTATATGGCATTTCTTACATTTATCAATATAAAATGGTATTAAATCAAACTAATTTGCCGTTTTATGCTTTCTTCTAACGATATAATGGTCTCCGTTCGTGATATTCCTTTGATAGATTGTATATCTTCATTCAAAACTCGCCTTAAATGATTGGTATCTCTACATATAATTTTTGCAAACATGCTATATTGACCAGTACAATAGTGCAATTCAACCACTTCTTTTACAGCTTTCAGTTGTTCCACTGCCGTTTTATACTGAGATCCCTTATCTAAATAGATGCCTAAGAACGCACATATATCAAATCCTATAGATTGGGGGTTTATAATTAGGTTAGAACCGCGAATTATCCCTAATTCTTCCATTTTTTTCATGCGAACATGAATGGTTCCACCGGAAACTACTAGTTTTTTGGCTATTTCTGTGTACGGAACCGATGCATCATTCATCAAAATAGATAAAATTTGCGTATCTAGGTTATCAAGTTCTAAAATTTGCGACTTTTTTTCCATAATTTTTATATAAATCGAAATTAAACAGCGTATTTTTTGTAAAAAAAATAAAAATTAAAATTTTTCGTTAAAAATTTGACAAGTATTATGAAGTTTTGTTATGTTTGTATCAACAAAAGAAAATAAATAAAGGGAATTGGAAACCCTGAAATAGTTTAGCTTTTGTCATAAAATTGCCCCTCAGTTTAATATAGGTTTATAATTGGTTAGCGTTGAAGCTCCTCTCCCAAAGGAGCTTCTTCTTTTTGATCCGCTTCGATCTATTTTTTCTCCTTTTTGTTTTATCATTTTGTTTTCAAGTGATTTTAACCCCAAAATTTTCTTTGACAAAAGAAGGTTGTTTTCGCTTCTGGTATAAAATATGATATTGCTTAATTACTTCCTTTAAAAATATTGTCAAAAATACTCACATTTTTTACATTTAAACGAAATAAATTTCGTTTTTTCATAATAAATCAACACAGGCAATAGGAGTAATAAAATTATACTACTATTTTTTGTCAATAACCGCACATAACTATATTTCATACGCATGAATACCCTTATAATATCAACATATATATATGTTTTTTTTGAAAAACATTCCATTAACATGAAACAAGAATTTTTTATAACTAGAAATTTGGCTTTTTATGCTATTATACCTTATATATTTTAGTTATATGGGTTTATACACCTATAAAAAACAAAAAATACGGAACAAAAATTCATTCTAGAAAATAAATAGGACCTGTTTCAAATGGCTATTTACTACATTCGGTTTATCGTCAATTAAAAGAGTAAAGAAAAGGAGATAAATAGAATAAGCCAATCAGAAACTTCGATAATCCAAACAATCGTAAAGGAAATATTCTACTCATTATTTCTATTTTATAAATATTATGTATATAAAAATGCGGTTTTTCAAAAAGACATAGTAAAAAAACGGTATTTTTTGCTATTTTATAAATACAAATATCCTTTGTCTTGTCTACTTATCCTATTAACAGCAGAACAAAGAAATTTTCGTCACCTTTTATTGTTTACTGATAAGTTTAAAAAAATTAAATGGACAGGTAAATTTTATCTAAGTTTGCGTCATGGCACAAGTACGACCCTCTTTAGCGAAAGGTACACGCGATTTTTCCCCAATTGAAATGGACAGGAGAAATTTCATATTCGAGACGATACGATCGGTTTTCCGCAAGTATGGTTATCAGGAAATCCAAACACCCTCCTTTGAAAATTTGAGTACACTTACTGGAAAATATGGTGATGAAGGGGATAAACTCATTTTTAAAATTTTGAATTCGGGCGACTTTATGTCTAAAGTCGATTCTAATGCGTATAATCGATTATCTTCCCAAGACCTTACACCGATAATCGCCGAAAAAGCACTACGTTACGATCTTACCGTTCCTTTCGCAAGATATGTAGTAATGCACCAACATGAAATTGCTTTTCCTTTCAAGCGATTTCAAATTCAGCCTGTTTGGCGCGCTGATCGTCCACAAAAAGGAAGATACCGCGAATTTTACCAATGTGATGTGGATGTCGTAGGTTCTAAAAGCTTATTAAATGAGGCTGAATTTGTTCAGATATATGATGAGGCATTAAAAAAACTTGGACTGCGTGATTTTACCATAAAGCTTAACAACCGAAAGTTACTGGCGGCGTTAGCGGATAGCATTGGCAAACCTCAATTATTGGGTGAAATGACGATGGCCATAGACAAACTGGACAAAATAGGATTTGAGGGAGTAGTTAATGAGCTAATAGAAAGAGGATTCCAGTCAGAAGATATGCAAACCTTGCGCCCAATTCTTCAATTGAAAGGTAGTAATGAAGAAAAATTAATTGAACTTCGTAAGGTACTAAAAGATTCTGAAATTGGCTTACTGGGTATCCAAGAAATAGAAACGGTTATTGACTTAACCAAAGCACTAAATGAAGATGCTGTAAAAAACCTTGAAATTGACATCACTTTAGCTAGAGGGTTAAATTATTATACCGGTTCGATCTTCGAAGTCAAAACAAATGAGGTTCAAATGGGCAGTATTGGCGGAGGAGGACGCTATGATAATCTTACCGGTATTTTTGGACTCCAGGGTTTAACCGGCGTGGGAATCTCATTCGGTGCTGATCGCATCTATGATGTTTTATCAGAACTTAACCTTTTCCCTACAAACAGTATACAAAGTACTAGGCTATTGATTGCTAATTTCGGTCTTTCTACACAACCACTTGCTTTATCCATTCTGCAGCACTTGCGCAAAGCAGGTATTCCAGCTGAATTCTATCCGGAAGTCAGTAAATTGAAAAAACAGTTGACTTATGCCGATGGTAAAAAAATTCCTTTTGTTTTGCTCTTAGGCGAAGAGGAACTACATACCGGGATATTGACATTGAAAAATATGACATCAGGGGAACAGCGCAAATTACGCGAGGAAGAATTGCTGGAATATCTGAAGCATTAACTACTACTTATCTATAGATTTTCGGGCCATTTTGCAGCTTCACTGATTTTTCACTCTCCTCTGTCATGTGCTTAAGATTAAAAAAATATACACCATTGGAGCTGCTAGCAATAGCCCATCGAAACGATCCAAAACCCCGCCGTGCCCAGGCAGGAGAGACCCTGAATCTTTGATACGAAAACTTCTTTTCAACATCGATTCCGTCAGATCGCCTAAGGTGCCAAAAATGCCAATAAGAAGGGCCTCCATCGCCCATTTCCATAAAGGAAATTCGATAAAATAAAAGGAGATTATCCAGCTGGTAAGTACCGCTAAAAAGACACCTCCAATAAAGCCCTCCCAAGTCTTCTTTGGCGAATGCCGTTCAAATAACTTATGCTTCCCAATTACTCGGCCTATTAGATAGGCCCCAGTATCATTCGACCATAATAACAACAAAAAGGCAAGAGGATAATGCCCATTATACTGTCCATCCAAAAATCCCAACGCATAAAAGCACAAAAAAGGGAAAACGGCATAAACAATTCCAAAAAACAGAAAAGCTAAATGAGTAAATGGTTCTTCATGTTTTTGATACAATTCCTGTATATAAATCAAACCCACAATCGGAATAACAAGCAAATAAGTACTCCATGATCCTATATTTAATAAGATGCAAGGCAAGGGCACAAAAAAAGCTAAGGCTAATAACATTCCAAATGCTCGGTTTATCCCCTTTGTTCTGCTACTAACCAATCGATAAAATTCATCTGCGCTTAAAACCGCTAGTAAAGTGAAAAAGAGGCTAAATGCATAAGCACCAAATAGCACAGATCCTAACATCACTAATACAAAAAAGATCCCAGTAATTGCCCTTGTTTTCATTTGTAAATTTTGCTTTAACGCTTCATGTGATTTACCCTTTTCATTGTCTCTTATAAGTGCCAATCACTCCTCATCTATCATATCCTGCATCAACCGTCGGGCAGATTCCTCATTTTCCTGGCTTATAAATAATTCGACTTGACCAAAACCATAAGAAGAATCTTTCTTGTTGATTAATACAGCCGGCACACCTTCTTCGATCAAGGCTTGCCGCAATAACTCGACCCTGAAAAAATCAGCAGAACTAAAAATTTTAATCCAATCTTTTTCCATTCATTCCTTTTTTCTTGATTGTTTTCTGAAATATTGCAATAAAACAAAGCCTATTAAAAAACTCAATACGTATATAAACCAGGGGTAAAATTTACCATCCAGATAATCTACGGGCTTTCCCATTTTTTTTAAAAAAAAAGAAACGAGAATAGCACTGGCATTATTAAAAAAGTGGGTAACAATAGGAACCCATATATTCCTGCTCCAAAAATAAAAATAGCCACAAACAGCACCTATCAACATCCTAGGCAAAAATCCGTAAAACTGGAAATGAATGGCACTAAAAATGAATGCAGCAAGCCAAATAGCCAAATGATGATTGCTTAGCCACCGCAAGAAAATAGTTTGCAAACAACCCCTGAACAACAACTCTTCGCCAATGGCTGCTAGCGCTCCGATCATGAATAAATTAATGAATAGTCCACTTAAACCTGCTCTCGACAATAGGGCTTCTGTCAATCTCCCTGCTTCCTCCTCTTTCATTTTCATCCAGTTTTCTACACCCGATAGGAAATCAGGAAGTTTAAGCTGTTCATTTAGGGAAATAGTCCATTCAAAAAAAGGAGTGGCTCCAATCATAAACAATACCGCAACACCGATCAATTGCCATTGATCGGGCATTCTCCAGGAAAAATAGGGTGCATGCTTCCGCTCTAATTTATTCAAAAGCAATGCGGGAATAACAAATGTTCCCAAACTGGATACAATCTGCGAGATACTGATAAAATTAAGCTGTTCAATATTGAGTTGTTGAAATCCGCTGTAAGCAAAATTGAGTATCTTTGTTCCATACAAGGCGATTCCTATTCCCACGCCGATAAGCGTAGATACTATTGCACCGGCAAAAATAAATAATAGCAAGTATAACAATGCCGTACTTGGGTGATACCGGTAAGTATTCTGTACATATCCTTTCAAAATTTTGTATTTTTGCAAAAAATTTTTTTGTTATTTCGGGATGAAGATAGTCAATGTCTGTTAAGATAGGAAAAAATATTGATTTAGGCGAGTTTCCCTTATTGCTAGCACCAATGGAAGACGTGAGTGATCCGCCTTTCCGCTATGTTTGCAAGCAGCAAGGAGTAGATATGATGTATACGGAATTTATCTCCTCAGAAGGCTTAATACGCGATGCGGCCAAAAGTAAACAGAAGCTTGACATTTTTGAATATGAACGGCCAATAGGAATTCAGATTTTCGGAAGCGAGATCGATACCATGCGTGAAGCTACAGAAATTGCCAGCATGGCCCAACCCGATCTCATTGACATCAATTACGGTTGTCCGGTAAAAAACGTAGCCTGTAGAGGAGCGGGTGCGAGCTTACTACAAGATATTAATAAAATGGTCAGCATGACCAAAGCTGTAGTAGAAGCAACTTCTTTACCGGTTACTGTAAAAACACGACTTGGATGGGATGATAACACCAAAAATGTATATGAGGTAGCCGAACGCCTACAAGATGTCGGTATACAAGCCCTTACCATTCATGGCCGGACGCGTTCCCAGATGTATAAAGGCCAGGCAGATTGGCGCTTAATTCGGGATGTGAAGCGAAATCCACGTATAAAGATCCCCATTTTTGGAAATGGTGATGTAGACAGCGTGGAAAAAGCAGCAGCATGGCGGTTAGCTTACGAGGTAGACGGCATCATGATCGGACGGGCATCTATTGGCTATCCTTGGATTTTCAGGGAGATCAAACATTTTTATCAAACCGGAGAGCATTTACCTGGACCCACTATACAGGAACGTGTAGAAACCTGCCGAATACATGTTAAAAAGTCTATCGAATGGAAAGGCCTAAAAACGGGCATATTTGAAATGCGCAGACACTACGCCAATTATTTTAAAGGGATTCCGCATTTTAAGGAATACCGTACACAATTGGTTAGTTTAGACCAAGTAGCCGATATTCATGAGGTATTGGATGAAATTGCCGACAAATATGAAGCGGTTTCCCTTTAATTGCACAAATTGATTTGATCGCCGGTTTTCCTCTTTTTAGTTTTGCCAACATTTCCTATCTTGCCCAAAATTAAATTGCTTATGGTTACAGAAATCACCGAAGGGATAAAGGTTTCGGTAGAAGCAGTATACCAGCCGGAATATTCCAATCCAGAAAGTGAACATTTTATGTTTGCTTATAAAATCACCATTGAAAATTTAGGCGATTTCAGTGTTCAGTTGTTAAGAAGGCATTGGTATATCTTTGATTCAAACAACAATCATCGAGAAGTTGAAGGGGAGGGTGTCATCGGGCAACAACCGATCATTTCCCCAGGAGAAAAATACGAATATGTATCTGGTTGTAATTTAAAGAGTGATATTGGTAGCATGGAAGGTTCCTATCAAATGCTCAGGGAGATCGATGGAGAAACCTTTGATGTAAGCATTCCCAAGTTTCCACTCATTGCTGACCACAAATTAAATTAATCAAGGAAGCTTTGTCAACCCATTGTTAAGAATCCTGCAAACCTGCGGCTCTATGAGCCAACATGGAAACCTTATTATATTATTCCTTACCTTTGCACTAAATTTGCCATAATCCTGTTTCTTATAGAAGAGGCAGAGTTAACAACTTGCCGTAGTGAAGTATGGTAAACTATTATTTTTAATATTAGAGTAGTTGTATATGAAGGCTGTTGTTTATGGATCAACGGAATTAATTGGAAGTCCATTACGTTTTTTTGTTTATCAACACACTGATTTTCAAAATGTTGTGTTTTTTAACAAAACTCTTTTATCCATTATACCCACTAAAGTCATACTATTGATTTCAGATTATATCCACATTTACCAGAGCCGCGTTAACAAGGCAATTAAGAGAAAAACTTATATACCTATTCTTCAAACGAAATAAATCATCCGTCGTGAGTATTCTATCAGTAGAAAAAATAAGTCATAATTTCCATGATAAATGGTTATTCCAGGATATCAGTTTTGGATTACAGAAGGGAGATCGCATAGCACTTGTTGGCATAAACGGTAGCGGAAAATCGACCTTGCTTAAAATTCTTACCGGAAAACTAGAGTCGCAAAGCGGAAAGGTGGTCTATGCAAAAGATGTAAAGATAGGCTATTTAGAACAAGAACCTTCTTTCGACAATATCAACACTATCGAAGATTATATTTATACGCTGGATAATGAGATCAATCAATTATTAAGGCGCTATGAAGCGCTTTCCACACTAAAACAACCGAATATCGAAGCACTCCAAAAATTGATGGATATCATGACGGCGAAAGAAGCTTGGTCGTATGAAGATCAGATTAAATCGGTTTTAACTCGACTCGGAATTACCGATTTAAAACAACCGTTATCCAGCCTATCAGGAGGTCAAAAGAAACGTTTATCACTTGCTAAATTACTAATCGATGATCCGGATGTCTATGTTTTAGATGAACCAACCAATCATTTGGATATTGAAACCATCGAATGGTTCGAAAGTTTATTAACGACGGGAAATAAAACCGTTTTGTTAGTTACGCATGATCGATATTTCTTAGATCAGGTCTGTACGGAAATCAAAGAATTACATCAGGCTAAATTATATAACTATAAAGGCAACTATACTTATTTTCTGGAAAAGAAAGCAGAAAGAGAAAATATTGAGAAATCAACCAATGAAAAAAACCAGAACTTATTGAGAAAAGAGCTGGAATGGATGCGCAGACAACCTCAGGCACGATCCTCCAAGTCAAAAGCTAGAATCGAAGCTTATTATGATTTAAAAGAAAAGACACAAGTTGATGCTTCTAGTGATGCTCTTGTATTGGACATAAAATCAGCGCGTCAAGGAAATAAAATATTGGTTTTAAATCAGGTTAATAAGAAATACGCAGACAACGTCATTATTAATGATTTTTCCTATACATTTAAAAAGGGAGATCGAGTAGGATTAGCTGGAAAAAATGGATCTGGAAAAAGTACATTTTTAAATTTAATTACCAATCGTATTCAGCCAAATGGAGGTACGATAGAAATAGGAGATACCACCGTTTTTGGATATTATAAACAAGAAGGTATATCATTCAACAATCAGGAACGTGTAATTGACATTGTTACCGATATTGCAGAATATATTACTTTAGCCAATGGAGAACAAGTTTCTGCTTCTCAATTATTGAACTTATTTCTATTTCCTCCTCATAAACAATTTGATTTGGTTGAAAAATTAAGCGGTGGAGAAAAAAAACGACTACAGCTTTTATGTGTGCTCGTTAAAAATCCAAATTTTCTTATTTTAGATGAACCCACAAACGATTTAGATATCGACACCTTAAATATTTTAGAAGATTTTTTAATTCATTATTCAGGTGTACTTATTCTTGTTTCACATGACCGTTATTTATTAGATCGCCTTTGTGATCAGCTTTTTATCTTTGAAAACGGTCATAAAATTCAGATTTTTAACGGCAATTATACCGATTACCGATTAGAAGCAGAACAAAAGAAAAAAAACATCAAAGAAAATGCACGAGCTATATATATAGAATTACCAAAAAAAGTAAATAAAAAAGCGAGCTATAAAGAACAAAAGGAATTTGAAACACTAGAAACAGAAATTCTACATCTAGAAGCGCTAATTCAAAATAAAACAGAAGAAATGAATCATACCGTTGATCATCTTCAACTTGCTGCATTAGCTTCTGAAATAAATTTTCTTAATGAAAAACTAGAAAAGAAAAGTGATAGATGGCTTTCTTTATCAGAAATTATATAAACGTTTCACGTGAAACGTTTATGCAAGTTCCACGTGAAACATAATAAAAAATATATGTTTTCAAAATATGATATAATAGTAGTAGGAGCAGGACATGCGGGTTGTGAAGCTGCTGCTGTTGGTGCTAATCTTGGTTCCAAAGTTTTACTTATTACCATGAATATGGCCACCATTGCACAAATGAGCTGTAACCCGGCTATGGGAGGTGTCGCTAAGGGTCAAATTGTGCGTGAAATCGACGCTTTAGGCGGTTATTCCGGTATTATAGCTGATAAAACAACCATTCAGTTTCGTATGCTTAATTTATCTAAAGGCCCCGCGATGTGGAGTCCGAGGACTCAAAATGATCGTATGCGTTTCGCCGAAGAATGGCGACTACAACTGGAAAAATTACCTAATCTAGACTTCTGGCAAGATACAGTAAAAGAAATTTTGGTAGAAAACGGAAGAGCAGCCGGTGTAATCACTTCCTTAGGAATTCGTATAGAAGCGAAAGCAGTAGTACTAACCAATGGTACATTTTTGAATGGTATTATTCATATAGGAGAAAAACGTTTTGGAGGAGGTAGAACAGGAGAGAAGGCCGCTACAGGATTAACAGAGCAACTGATCAGTTTGGGGTTTGAATCAGGAAGAATGAAAACAGGTACTCCACCACGTGTCGATGGCCGATCGCTCGATTACTCCAAAATGGAAGAGCAATGGGGCGATGAAAAAAGAGGTCAATTTTCTTTTCAAGAAATAAACAAACCTGTCAACCAACGCTGTTGCTGGATCACCTATACCAACACACAAGTACATGAAACGCTCAAAGAAGGCTTTGAAAAATCACCTATGTTCACCGGTCGTATCAAAGGTTTAGGCCCACGCTACTGCCCATCCATAGAAGATAAAATCAACCGCTTCGCAGAAAGAGACCGGCATCAAATATTTGTTGAACCGGAAGGATGGCATACTTGTGAAATTTATGTTAACGGCTTTTCTACATCTTTACCGGAAGAAGTCCAATTTAAAGCATTACGCCTCATTCCCGGCTTTGAACAAGCTAAAATGTTCCGTCCCGGATACGCTATCGAATACGACTATTTTCCACCTATACAGTTGGATTCGACTTTAGAAACCAAAAAAATTAAACACCTCTTCTTCGCCGGACAAATCAACGGTACAACAGGCTATGAAGAAGCCGCAAGTCAAGGTCTATTAGCCGGAATTAATGCCCACCAACGAATACATGACCTACATGAAGTGATTTTAAAACGCTCGGAGTCGTACATTGGCGTATTAGTAGACGATCTCGTAACCAAAGGTACAGAAGAACCTTATCGGATGTTTACATCAAGAGCAGAGCACCGATTATTATTAAGGCAGGACAATGCAGATGAAAGATTAACACCTTTAGCTTATCATTTAGGTATAGTTAGTGATGAAATATTGCAAAAAGTAAAAACTAAAGTCCGTCAAGCTGACGAGTTGGTTGAATTTATCCGAAGAACCTCTATAGAAGCCGAACAAATTAATCCCATATTGGTTGAATTACAATCCAGCCCATTGATTCAAAATATTAAGATGTTCAATGTCTTAACTCGTCCTCAAATCAATATCTATCAATTAGCGAAAGGAAGTTCACTATTAACCGAAAAATTAAAACAGTACACAACGGAGGTAATTGAACAAGCTGAAATCAAAGTAAAATATGATAGTTATTTCGACAAAGAAATAGAAATTATCAATAAAATGAAAAAGATGGAAGATAAAGAAATCAATCCCTCCTTCGATTATAATCAACTTGTTTCCCTATCAAAAGAGGCTAGAGAAAAATTAATAAAAATCAAACCACGAACATTGGGGCAAGCGTCTCGAATTTCAGGCGTTTCACCCGCCGATATTAGTGTTTTAATGGTACATATGGGTTAAAATATATTAATTAGCTGACTATCAGTTAATTATACAAATAAAATTAAACGTAAAATAAAGCGATTTAAGCCATTATCTTTTAAAAATCGATGCAAGTATCCAAAAAACATTTAGTTTTCTTAAAACCGCTAAAAACTATTTTAAATTTAAAATGGCTAATTTGGTGTTTTTTTATAGGTCTTGCTTTTTCCAATATGCATTGCGCGAGCATACAGCGACCTATGGGTGGTCCAAAAGATAGCATACCACCAGAAATCATAGAAGAACTACCGAAAAATTTGACTCGCAATTTTAAGGCGAAAGAGATTGCGATAACCTTTAACGAGTATATCAAATTACAAAACGAAATGAAGGAGATTAGTGTCACACCCGACATGGATCAGCCTCCCTTGTATAAAATAAAGAAGCGTACCCTAATCATTACACTTCCCGATTCCTTAGAAGAAAAAACAACCTATACCATTAACTTTGGTAAGGCTATTGGCGACTATAATGAAGGAAATCCTTTACTGAATTATAGCTACGTCTTTGCTACAGGAGACGAACTAGACTCCTTGAACGTATCGGGTACAGTAACCAATGCGCTTACCAAAGAAAAAGAAAAAGATGTATCCGTCATTCTGATTCCAACCCGTTTGGACAGCATATTTGGGAAGAGAAAAGCGAATATCTTTACCTTAAGTGATTCTTCTGGAAATTTCACCATAAAAAACCTGAAGGAAGATGATTATCGAATATATGCGATAAAAGAACAAAATGGCGATCGTATATACAATGCCGCAGATGAGCAAATCGCTTTTCTTGTCGACTCTTTTCATCTTCAAAGAGACACGTCAGATATACAATTGCAAATTTCAAAGGGCATTCCGAGGGACTTCCGTTTATTGGACCGGAAAATTCAAAAAGACGCACGAATAAGCTTCTTATTTAATCGTCCATTGAAAAACCCAGATATACATGTCCTCGTTCCACAAGAATTGAACGCCGATAAAATCATACATTATTCGACAGCCAAAGATAGTGCAAACATGTGGCTATCTAGTATGACATTCGACTCATTAAGCGTCAGCATTATAGAAAATGGAATTCCACTAGATACCACTACAATCAGAAGAAATAAGAATGAAAAATACGATCGCGATATGATCATTACCGATAACCTCAACAGCCGTAAAGTAGATCGAATAAATCATATTCAACTTTTTAGTACTGCACCCATAAAAAAAGCGAATAAAACCAATATCGTTTTGTTGGAAGATTCGGTAAACCGCACGAATTATCAATTGATTGCCGACACGGGGGACAATAAACGTTATTATTTACGCTTTAATTGGCGACCTAAGCGCAATTATGAGTTAGAATTGAAAGAAAGCGCTTTCGAAGGCTATTTTGGCGAAAAATCGAAGAGTGTAAAACGTTCGTTCACCCTGGACGAAGTAGAAAACTTTGGTGATATTAATCTACAAATAAACATAGCCGATTCAGTGAAACGTCATTATTTAGTGCAGATTACCAATGAAAAAAAGGAAACATTGATTAAATCCACGCCCATAGATAGTTCTCAACACATTTCCTACAAACAACTACCAGGGGGAAAATATCTAGTCCGTATAGTCTATGATAAAAACGGAAATAATCAGTGGGATCCAGGCGACGTTTATAAGCGAATACAGCCAGAACCAATTTGGTATCATGACAAAACAATCACTATACGACCTAACTGGGAACAGGAGGAAATCGTCAACGTCCCAAAAATAGAAGATTAACCGGCATCAAACCAACTGCTATACAAAACATAATTATGCGGAAGTTGATCCAATAACTTCCGCAGTTTTATGGTTAACGGTTTAACCTTTCGTGCCGGTACGCCGGCATAAAGATATCCACTTTCGCATAACATCCCTTCCAATACCACCGAACCGGCTGCAATAATCACATACTCTTCTACAACAGCCCGATCCATCACGATTGCTCCCATACCGATTAGGCAATGATCCTTTAGTGTGCATCCATGTACGATGGCCCGATGACCTATGTTGACAAAACTGCCTATATCTGTACCATTCTGTTCATAAGTACCGTGAATTATAACTCCATCTTGCACATTGCTATAATTGCCAATCCGTATGTAATTCACATCTCCGCGAACCACGCAACTAAACCAAAAAGAGCAATATTGCCCGGTTTCCACCTCACCAACTAAAGTCGCATTATCCGCAATAAAACAATGCTCCCCTAAATGGGGAAATTTACCCCTTACCGCTTGTATCAAAGCCATAATATACTATATTAAAACACAGTATCCTCCACAATAGCTGCGTGTTGTGGATAGTCTGTCGTGAAATGTAATCCTCTGCTTTCTTTCCTTGCCATCGCCGATTTAATCACAATATAAGCTACTTGAATGACGTTCCTTAATTCACATAAAGGAACAGAAAGCTTCGTGTTTTTATAAAATTCTTCTGTTTCCTCATAAAGCAATTTAAGTCGACGCATTGCCCGCTCTAAACGAAAATCAGAACGTACTATGCCTACGTAATCACTCATAATCTTTTGTGTTTCCCTTAAATTGTGGATAACCAAAATATCTTCATTCGAAAGTTGCGTATCGGTATCGTCCCAATCAGGTATTCCATCAGGCAGTATCACCGATTCAAAAATTCCAATAGCGTGTTTATATATGCGATGTGCAAAAATAAGCGCCTCCAATAAAGAGTTCGATGCCAACCGGTTGGCTCCATGTAAACCTGTCGATGAACATTCGCCGCAAGCATAGAGTTGCTGAATGGACGACAAACCGTGCGAATTTACCATAATGCCCCCACATAAATAATGTGCTGCAGGAGTAACAGGAATATAATCCCTCGTTAAATCAATACCAATACTTAAACACTTCGCATAAATGTTAGGAAAATGAGACAATAAATCGCTTTTACTTCGATGCGTAATATCGAGATAAACATAATCTTCTCCCGATTTCTTCATTTCGTTATCAATAGCCCGCGCCACAATGTCCCTAGGTGCCAGCGAACCCCTAGCATCGTATTCCTGCATGAATTCTTCCCCATTCTTTCTTCTAAGGACCGCACCAAATCCCCTTAACGCTTCTGAAATTAAAAAAGATGGATATTCACCAGGATTATACAAAGAAGTCGGATGAAACTGTATAAATTCCATATTCCGAACTTTTCCTTTCGCCCGATATACCATCGCAATACCATCCCCCGTTGCAATTACCGGATTAGTGGTCGACGCGTAAATATGACCCGCCCCTCCAGACGCCATTACCGTAACCTTACTGAGTATTTTTTCTACTACATTCGTCTGCGTATTAAACGCATAGATTCCATAACAGGTAATATCCGTACTCATTTTATTTACTAAAGCACCTAAATGATGCTGCGTAATTAAGTCGACAGCAAAATAATGCGTAAGTATGGTAATATTTCGAGATTGATGAACCTGTTCTAACAACGCACGTTCAATTTCGAAACCCGTGATATCTTTATAATGAAGAATACGTCGCTCTGAGTGTCCGCCTTCTTTTGCTAAATCGTACCGTCCTTTTTGAAGTTCATCGAAATGTGTACCGTAGTTAATAATTTCCTGAATACGTTCCGGTCCCTCGCGTACTACAATTTCCACAATTTTTTCATTACACAAACCATCTCCAGCTATCAGAGTATCAGCAATATGCTTTTGAAAGCTGTCTGATTTATCCACAACCACGGCAACACCTCCCTGAGCATACTTTGTATTGGATTCATCCTCGTTCGATTTTGTAACAATCAGAACCTTACCATGTTTAGCTGCCTTCAAAGCAAAACTTAAGCCCGCTATTCCGGAACCTATAACCAAGAAATCAACATTCCACATCTTGAAAAAAACAAATAAAGAAAATATGAACCTAACCGGTGGAAAACCTCTATAAAGATGTGGAATTTTTGTAAAATAACGGTGGAATAAAAAGGATAAATAATCAAACGATCAACATTTCCACTGAAAACAATAATTTTTCCTAAAACTTCCGACATCGCCTATCATCTTATCCACTGAAAATCGACCTCAAAAAAATCGACAATAAACGGAGGAAAAAAAATAAGTGTGAAAATATGAGAATTGAAAATCAATAACTTAGTATAAATATATTGTTAAAAAAATGTTAGTAAAAAAAGTATAACCGAAAAAACAAAATAAAATGTCATCATTTATTGACAAAACTAACAGCCTAATAAACGATAAAATCATTTATATAAAACATTTATTATTTTTTATTGTACGGTCAATAACTCCCCGAAAAACGGATATCAAATAATTGCTTATTTTTGTATGGTCATTCAAGAAGAAGTCCATATCATGGAAATAGTAGAAGAATTAAACGCTAAAGGTTATATTGACGCGGCCATTGACCCGAGGATCGATTTGGTTGAAGAAATCAACAAATTAAAGAAGGAAAAAAATGCCGTCATCTTAGCGCATTACTATCAAGATGCAGAAATCCAAGATATAGCAGATTACATAGGGGACAGCCTTGGCCTATCACAGGAAGCAGCCAAAACAGAAGCTGATATGATTGTGTTTGCCGGTGTGCATTTTATGGCCGAAACAGCCAAAATACTATCTCCTGATAAAAAAGTGGTATTGCCTGACTTAAAAGCAGGATGTTCGTTGTCCGATAGTTGCCCACCGCATTTATTTGCTAAATTTAAAGCACAGCATCCCAATCATATCGTTATCACATATGTTAATTGCACGGCCGAATTGAAAGCGTTGAGTGACATCGTTTGTACGTCTTCTAACGCAGTGCAGATTGTAGAAAGTCTACCTGTGGATCAAAAGATTATTTTTGGACCAGACAAGAACTTGGGAAATTATGTGAAAAAAAAGACGGGACGTGATCTCGTTTTATGGAATGGTGCCTGTATGGTGCATGAAATTTTTTCTCAAGAGAAAATAGACCGGTTAAAGGCGGTACATCCGGAAGCCAAATTTATTGCACATCCGGAATGTGAAGACCATATTTTAAATGCCGCAGATTATATAGGGTCAACTACTGGCTTACTAAATTATACGATCAAAAATCCGGCGAATACATTTATTGTGGCAACGGAGAGCGGAATTATTCATCAGATGGAAAAAGCTAATCCGAATAAAGTATTCATCCCTGCACCGCCAAATAATGCTTGTGCTTGCAACGATTGTCCGCATATGAAATTGAATACGCTGGAAAAGTTGTATAATGCTTTAAAATATGAATTACCGGAAATCGATTTACCAGCCGATGTAATTAAAAGGGCGCAGATACCTATTGAACGGATGTTGGAAATATCGGCTAAATTTGGTTTATAACAATAATATGTTTGAAAATAAAGCGCATACCAGTCTGGAAAAAATAGGGGAGTTCGGCTTAATTGATTTAATTACCAAATCCATCGTTCTTCAGCAACCATCGTCTATAAAAGGGGTGGGAGACGATGCTGCAGTGATTAATCATCAGGGAAAGGAAACTTTGATTTCTACTGATTTATTATTGGAAGGAATACATTTTGATCTTCGTTATGTACCTTTAAAACATTTAGGTTATAAGGCAGTTCAGGTGAATTTGAGCGATATCTATGGTATGAATGGAGTAGCTAGCCAGATTACTTTTTCTATTGGTTTATCCAGTCGGTTTCCTTTGGAGGCGGTTGAAGAAATTTATGCCGGGGCTTTATTAGCATGTAATAAGTACGGAGTAGATCTGATTGGTGGTGATACCTCGGCTTCCAAGCAGGGCTTGGTTATCAGTGTAACGAGTATAGGCTATGCTGATCATGGTAAGGTGGTTTATCGAAATGGTGCACAGGAAGGAGATTTAATCTGTGTATCCGGTGATTTAGGAGGTGCATATATGGGATTACAACTACTAGAAAGAGAGAAGCAAATTTTTCTGGAAAATCCAAACATCCAACCCGATCTCGAAGGAAAAGATTATATTGTAGAAAGGCAATTAAAGCCAGAAGCGAGGAGAGATGTGGTACAATTACTGGATAGTTTAAATGTATTGCCTACAGCTATGATCGATGTATCAGATGGATTGGCTTCTGAAATATTACATATTTGCAAACAATCAAAAAAAGGGTGCAAACTATATGAAGAAAAGATTCCTATCGATCAGATGACTTATGATACGGCACGTGAATTTGGCATAGATCCAACAACATGTGCTTTAAACGGTGGAGAAGATTATGAGCTACTGTTTACTGTTAAACAGGCAGATTATGATAAAATAAAAAACGACGTTGATATTACCGTTATTGGTTATATAACGGAAGAATCAGCTGGAAATCAACTCATTTCCAAATCTGGAAATCTGTATCCGATTCAAGCGCAGGGATGGAATGCATTCTTAAATAAGGAAGATAACAAGAAATAGAGATAACTCGTTTCACGTGAAACGAGTTTTATTTAACTCGCTTTACTTTCTTCGTCTTCAGCTAAATCATCCTCATCAAATAAGTTGACATCAATCTGTTTATTTGCTTTTGCACCGAGTTTTTTCAATTTTTCTACTTTGGAAATAACACTTCCTTTACCGGTTTCCAATTTTTTTCGTGCGTCTTCATGTGTCCTTGCCAATAAAGTAATCTGACGATCTATTTTATCCATATCTTCCGTAAATCCTACAAATTTGTCGTATAGGGCGCCCGCTTCACGAGCGATTTCCATGACATTACGTGTTTGCCTTTCCTGTTTCCATATACTCGCTACTGTACGGAGCGTAGCCAAGAGGGTAGAAGGGCTTACCATGACTACACGTTTATCCCAGGCATCACTAAATAATTCTTGATCACAGCTAATAGACATGCTAAAAGCAGATTCGATGGGCATAAAAAGTAATACAAAATCAGGAGCTTCAATTTGGTATAGATCCTGGTAACTCTTGCGGGATAATTCTGTTACGTGATTCTTAACCGACTGTATGTGCTGTTTTGCATAGACTTCTCTTTCCTCTTCATTTTCGCAGTTTATCCATCGTTCATAGGCTACTAATGAAACTTTGGCATCAATAACTAGGTGTTTATTTTCCGGTAAATCAATAATGACGTCTGGTTGTAGTCTTTTTCCTTCTTCCGTGCGGAAAGCGCTTTGTAAACGGTATTCCCGGTCTTTTATTAATCCAGATCGTTCTAGTACCCTTTCTAAAATCACTTCACCCCAGTTTCCCTGTTTTTTCTGGTCACCTTTCAACGCTCTGGTTAAATTAATCGCTTCTTCTTTGATCATTTGGCTCTGTTCCATCAACTGCATAACCACGCCTTTCAAGGCATTTCGTTCAGCCGCTTCATGGTGGTAAGTCTTCTCTACTTTCTCTTCAAAGGTTTTTATATTTTGCTTTAGCGGATCTAATAATTGCGTAATGCTTTTTTGGTTGGTTTCTGCAAAATATTGACTTTTTTCTTCCAAAATCCTATTAGCAATCAATTCAAACTCCTTGTTGAATTGACCTTTTAAATAAATCATTTCTGCCTTCTGCTCTTCCAGCTTCTCTCTTTGTGACTCCAGGTATGCATTCATGCTCTCCATCGTCCTGTCGAGCGCAGCTACCTTTTCTCGCTCGGTCTGCAATTCTTGGAGTAATCGATTATTTTCTAATCGATAGTTTTCAACTTGCTGCTCAGCTTTTGCAAGACGAATCAGCCATTCTTCTTTTTCCAGAGTATCCTCACCTGATTCATTTATCGTTTTATTACTCTTTCTTACAAATTGAAATAAGAGTAATATAAGTACCAATAGCAAAATTACAATGATCAAATTTTCCATACCTATTAACTGTTTTATACAAACTTAGATAAATAGATCTTACCTACAAATTGCTTCACCTGAATCGTTCCTATTATGCAATATTGGCAGAATTAAATACCTAGGATGCCAAATTAACCGAATATAAGAATATATACATGTTCTAAACCTATTATTTGTACCTTGTTAAGAATAAATGAAAAATCGGTATGAGCTTTGATGCATCTATAATACAACTAGAAAAAATAAAGACATTAAAAAAATAAAATATGCCATTGGAATATTTGTTATTGATTGGAATAGCCATCGTGAGTTTTATCGTGCAATGGCGATTTAAAAGTAAATTTAAAGAACATGCGGAGACGCCGTTAAGCAGCGGGATGTCGGGTAAGGAAGTAGCCGAAAAAATGCTACACGATAATCATATTTATGATGTTCGTGTGGTATCGGTCGAAGGAAGATTGACCGATCATTATAATCCGGCCGATAAAACCGTAAATTTAAGTCCCGAAGTATATAGCGGTAGAAGCGTAGCCTCAGCTGCTGTAGCCGCCCATGAGTGTGGACATGCTGTACAACATGCTAAAGCCTACGCTTGGTTGCAGTTTCGTTCGGCTATGGTTCCAGTAGTTAATGTTGCTTCTACATTAACTTCCTGGACTTTAATGATAGGTGTACTATTATTGATGTTTTCAGGGAATTATATCGTATTAGCCGTAGGTGTAGGTGCATTGGCTTTGGTTACTTTATTTAGTTTTATTACCCTTCCCGTTGAATTTGATGCATCAAATCGGGCATTAGCCTGGTTGGAATTAAACAAAGGGATTATGAGCAGTCGTACAGAATATGAAGGAGCCAAGAACGCCCTTTGGTGGGCAGCAATGACCTATGTAGTCGCTGCTTTATCGGCTTTAGCTACCTTAGTTTATTATGCCAGCCTGCTGTTTCGATCGCGGGATTAAAAGCACAGTTTAAAATAAAAGAGGGATCTTTCCCTCTTTTTATTAACTGAAATTCCGTTTATTCAAATAATAGTTTTCCTTTTCGGTCATCTGTTTTTTATCAGCCGGTTTCTTATCTAGATATCCACACAAATGTAAAATGCCGTGGATAATTACCCGATGTAATTCATCTGTTGAAGAAACTTGAAAACCTAGGGCATTTTCCTCAACTCTTTCTACACTTATAAAGATATCCCCTGAAATGGTGCCTTCTTCATCACTATTATCAAAGGTAATAATATCGGTGTACGTATCGTGCCTAAGGTATTCTTTGTTGATCTGGTGTAAATAATTATCACCGCAAAATATAAAGCTAATCTCGCCGCTTCTGAAGCCTTCTGAGGTAATGGTTTCCCTGATCCATAACCGAAGCGCCATCTTATTTTTTAGTTTAAATGGAATATCTTCTATAAAGAAATTAATCGATGTAGGCATTCTTTAAATTTTAGCCAAAGGTACAAAGCTTCTTTTTATAAAACATATCGATTACTGAAGTGTTTTTTATCCAAATCCTATTTAAATCGACGTTTTGGTAAAAATTGCGAATAAAAAATTTTTTATATAAGTTTGTCCTCCCATTACTTCGGGATGTAGCGTAGCCCGGTATCGCGCCAGCATGGGGTGCTGGAGGTCGTCGGTTCAAATCCGGCCATCCCGACATGCAAATATTGTGACCTTATCAAAAGAAATAGGAATCACATCAAACTTGCTTGAATGTCGGTTCCTATTTCTTTTGATAGACCACTTGTGAAACAAGTGGATCAGGGGTAAAAGTTGTGGAGATAAAGAATAATTCTTTTCCCTGTTGGAAAGCTCAACATCCTCTAGGAAAACAGACCAAAGGTTAAAAAATCACTAAAAATTGACACCTCCTTGGGACCTTGTTCGGACCATCTTTGGATCGCCTACATATCCGATCCGGGTCTGGGCCGGATTACCGCCGGGTTAGCCGTATCGAATCCCGAGCCTACCTTGGGAGAAACCCGGGAGAGACCCGGGAGAGAGTAGGCGCGACACCAACCACGACCTAGAGATGGTCCGAAGAAGATGATACGTTTTTTTACTGGTATCGACGTTTTTTACAGACTAATTTAAATCTATCCCCCCTAAAAAAGTTACTTTTGTATAAAATAAAATATCCTTCATCTTGCTTCGTAATTCTTCACATTCTCTACGTTAACTTATTCTGTCAGTTTATCTGGTAATCTTTACTATTAAATAGTCGCGTGGCAAGTTATTCTCTATATGTTCATAAAAAACATAAGCATTTGTATATACAGTTCGGTTTAGTTAAGTTTGGTTATCTAGCATAAGCTATATGATAAATACAGATCGTGAATACACATCTCATTTGAGTAGACGTCGGTTTTTGCTTCAAACAGGAAAGGTAATCACTTTTTCAACATTAAGCAGTTTGGTCTCTGCCTCGGGCATGGCAGAAGGACTAAAGGATAAGGATCAAGTAACTGTGGGGGATATTATCGACAAATTTATCCGCCAAATCCCAAGAGCACCATTTCCTACTACAGTTGATACATTAAAGAGTGGCAATCGGGATATGGAGGTTACGGGTATAATAACAACTATGTTTGCAACCATTGCGGTTATTCAACAAGCCATTAAGCTAGGGCATAATTTTATTATAGCCCATGAACCTACTTTTTACAACCACGCTGATGCAACAGATTGGTTAGCGAAAAGCGAAGTGTATCAATATAAAAGGGATTTATTAAGTAAACATCATATTGCCGTATGGCGAAATCATGATTATATACATCGTCTTAAGGTTGATGGTGTAGGTTCAGGCCTTTTGAAGCAACTGGAATGGGAAGAATACTATCGCCCGGAGTTGGGTAATGTCCTTATGTTACCTTCTGTTCCATTAGAACGACTAGTTAGCGAGCTAAAGTTAAAATTGTCCATTGATCAAGTGCGTTATATTGGTGATAGGGAACAAACGTGTACAAAAGTACTTTTCCTCCCTGGTTCGGCTGGGGGAAAAACACAAATTAGTGAATTGATTGCCACTAAACCCGATGTATTAATATGCGGAGAGATCCAGGAATGGGAGACGGCGGAATACGTGAGGGATGCAAGGGAAAAAGGCGAGCAAGTATCGCTTGTGGTGCTTGGGCATATTGCCAGTGAGGAACCGGGGTCGGAATTTATGATCAGTTGGTTAAAAGAAAATTTTCCTGCAATTAAAGCTACACATGTACCTTCCGGGAATTCTTTACAATTTTTGTAGTAGAAATACCTTATTTATAAGCCTTTATGTTTTGATATGAAGGTATAATATACTTATCTTCGTGCGTAAAGCCTATTATGATGAAGCGTGCGTATTTTTTTCTCTTGTGGGTAATTTTTGCCTCCTGCAATTCTCCGGCAAAAAGGGATGAAGGATCCGTGCAAGAGCAAATCGCGATAGTCAAGGGAGAGGTTATCCAGAAAACAGCTCCATTTATTCCAGATAAACTAAAGCTATTATCGCTCCCAGATATATCTTATATCCCGAAACAACAGAGAAAGAACAGATCAACAGTGCAAAAAGAATTTATGGATTAATAGGTGTATAACTAAATAAACCATGAAATGGATACCGATCAGTGTGAACCGTTATAAAAAATATAAGCGCATTATTCAATATGGGCTGCTATCGGGCTTACTTATTTTTCTCTTGAAATGGCTGCAATGGAAATTGTTGATTATGGATAATTTCCTAGAAATCTATATCGGATTGATTGCCATTTTCTTTACGGGCTTAGGCATTTGGGTAGCTTCGCAATGGGCCAAACCTAAGATTAAAACCCTTGTTATCGAAAAGGAAGTTTTGGTTCACTCCGAATCGTTTATGCTCGACGAAACCGAACTGAAAAAATGGAACCTGAGCAACCGGGAATACGAAGTATTGCAGCTAATTGTAAAGGGTAAGAGTAATCTAGAAATTGCGGAAAGCCTGTTCTTATCAGTCAGCACGATAAAAACACATGCTTCCAATTTATTTGTAAAGATGAATGTCAAAAGCAGGGCACAAGCTATCGAAAAGGCGAGGCGATTGCATATTGTCCCCTGAAATTAAAACGACTTAAGTAGGAAAAGGGTATCCAAAAAACAATTTGGAACTAAAGTATGAATTCGGATTGTGTGGATAAAGCTAATTTCGACGCCAATAAAAAGAAAAAAATATGAAACGTATCGTACTCATTTTCGGATTACTATTAGGATGCATACTCTGCATAAATATGTTTTACATGACTTGGTTGTGTTATACTAATCCAGACTTCAAAAGTAATGATGTATCGGGTTATGCAGCGATGGTGGTCATTTTTTCACTGGTGTTTTTTGGCGTAAGAAATTATCGCAATAAGCAACTGGGCGGTGTCATCTCTTTTGGAAAAGCATTTCAGACGGGCGTCCTTATTGCGTTACTAGCATCAACAATCTATGTGCTTGTTTGGCTTTTCTATTACTATCTGTTCATTCCAGATTTTATGGATAAATATACCGAACACGTGCTGAGGCAGGCCAGTCGCGAGGGTGCTTCTGCGGCCGAAATCGCATCTAAAGCCAAGGAGATGGAATGGTTTAAGGATATGTATAAAAGTCCTGTATTTGTCGTATTGATGACTTATTTTGAGGTACTACCGATCGGGTTGATTATAGCTTTGATCAGCGCCTTGATTCTAAAACGAAAACCAACAATCGTAGCGCAGGAATAGATTTTACACCTGCATCCACATAGGGTTTTCCTGGGTAATTTTTGTATAAATGAGACAATCCGTAACATGTGCACCAGGCAGATAGCCGATGCTCATCAGAAATTCATTAACAATTTCGCCGCCAGTGAATTTAAACGTTTTTTTAAAGAGTTTCACCCATTCTTCTTTTGTTTTTGGATGATGTTGCTCCAACCATTTTTCAAAAGAACCGAATTCCTGTTGAAGAACTAAAATGGTTTTTGCATTCTCAATAGCGGCATTAATTTTTAAACGGTTCCGGATAATTCCGGGATCGTTTAATAAGCGCTCCCGATCCTTTTCAGTATACGCCGCTATTTTTTTAATCTCAAAATTGTCATAGGCTTTCCTAAAGGCGACTTCTTTCTTTAAAATCGTTTCCCAACTTAACCCGGCCTGGTTGATTTCGAGGATCAATCGGCCAAACAATTCATTGTCCTCATGGATAGGAAAACCATAATGATTATCATGGTAATTTTTATGTAAAGCCTTTTTTTCTTCAGGCTGCATAGTTTCTATATAACGGCAATAAGACATGTGCTTTGGTTTGAAACAAAGGTATAAAAAAGAATGAGAAGCTAATAAAATTAGTAAAAGTAAATTTTTATTGAATATTTATTAGCATTGTACCGCAGCCATACTCCCTTTCTATAACGTATTTTTTTACACGATTGATATGATTTAGTAAATCAGGATTCCATATTTGTTGATAAAGAGAAAGAGCTATTAAAATCCGACAAGCTTCCATCACGGTTAATTTATAGATTGAAAGGCCTTAATTCGACCATTTTTGTGAAATCAATAAGAATAGACTATATTAGAAGCGAGTACTAGCCGAACCAAATTGAATGAATTATTGGGAAAAATTAACCGATGCAAACAAGAAGCACCTCGCCGGATTAGATCATCTTAGGGCTTTAGCGATCATTCTCGTTTTTTTATGCCATTATAGAGCCTATAAAATGCCTCTATGGGTCGATGTGGTCGGCCGCTTTGGTTGGACTGGAGTAGACCTTTTCTTTGTATTGAGTGGCTTTCTAATCGGCGAACAGTTGCTTCGGCAGATTAAAAACAAAGGAGCCATTAATTTTAAACAGTTTTATATCAGTCGTACTTTCCGCATTTTGCCAGCTTATTTTTTTATCGTTTTGGTCTATTTCCTGTTTCCAGTATTACGGGAACGCGATGGCATCGCCCCCCTTTGGCAATTCCTTACGTTTACGCAGAACTTTGACCTGGATTTTGGAAATGAAGGTTCTTTTTCGCATGCTTGGTCATTAGCTATAGAGGAGCAATTTTACGTGTTGTTACCCCTTTCTATATGCCTAAGCGCCAAAAACAGACATATTAAGAAAGGGTTTTATCTATTGGCTGGCGTATTTCTGTTCGGCCTATTGGTAAGGTGCTGGAGTTGGATTCAGGTAATGAACCCTTTCTATATACACGACATAACAGATGGTAGATTTGTCGCTTATAACAAATGGGTATATTACCCTACTTATAACCGACTCGACGGATTAATGGCAGGCGTTGCTATCGCCGGGATCATGACCTTTTCAAAAAAATTGAGCGAGCGTATAAAATGCCAGGGGAACTGGCTACTAGCAAGTGGTACCATAGGATTGATCATTGCCTATTTCTTTTTAAAAGAAGACCGTCTGGATTTCTGGCCGACGCTTATCGGCTATCCGCTTTTAGCATTGGCTTTTGGACTAATGGTATTTGGAGCCATTCTTCCATCTTGTTTTTTATACCATATTCGATGGAAGTTCAGTACCGTTATAGCAGCCTTATCTTATAGTATTTACCTTAGCCATAAAATGGTTAACGAAGCCCTTCAAACACTGCTCGATTACCTTGGTCTTGCCAAGGAAAGCAACGTGCGCGTGCTGCTCTGTGCTTGCGGATCCATTTTGGTTGCTTTTTTGATCAACAGATGCATTGAATATCCCTTCATGAAATGGCGCAAGAAAATTTTAACGCAACAAAAAAGAACATATAATGGTGTGGTGAGTGCCATAGAATAGGTGTTTCTTCATTTTATACTGCCAATTAAGGATAAACCGTCAGTATTTGGCTTATTTTCCACCCTTGCTTGTCATGACAGAGCGTCACATATTCTACTTTGGTAAATTTCTGATATTTCATTTCTACTTTAGCAATAGAGAAATTAGCGTTTTCTTCAACTAAACGATAGGAGACATCACAGTCCTGCTGTTGGATGTTTTTATTGGCTTTAAGAAAATCGGTTATCTGAACTTTGGTAAATGGGATAATTTTCCCCTTGTTAGTCACACTTTGAGTAAACGAATCGTCAAAGAGCTTATCAAGGTTTTCAACACGACCATTGATCAGGGCATTAATATACCAATCAACGGCATGGTCTGCAGAGTCATTGTTAGGAACAGTTATCCCGGCCTTTGCTATTGTGCTATTAAAGAATAAAATAGCAGCGACAATGATGGAAGTAATAAGCGTTTTCATGTTTTAACTTACTATGGTTTATTGTATTTATTTAACTATTTGATTCAAAGCTAGGTGGGAGAATAACGAAACCCAATGGATAGTAGGCAAATAGAAGGAGAAATTCGGTTAATGAAGGAAGGTTATCGGTAAACAATGCGCTTTAAATAGCAAACGGCCATAAAAAACAACAAATAATATTAAAAATTTGTAGCTCAATATTAAAATTTGGCACGAGTATTGTCTGTATTTAGATAGGTTTAGGTTGATTAAAATAGAAAAGGCTCGACATCCCCAAACGTCGGGCTTTTTCATTAATTACATTTTTCTATTTCGGCAAAATTTAATACGAACCAACCCGAATAGGTACTTCGTTGAAAACATGAATTAAGCGGGAATGCCATGTTTTTAGCTCAAGGCGACGTTCCTCATCAGATAGCCGTGCAGGTTCGTACACTACATGCGGGCGCAGTATTGAAAATCCGGTAAATTCCAAAATTCCCCGGTGCAGAGGACGCAATATTCCGGCAAGATCGCCATTAAAACCCCCCTTTTGATAATTTGCTTCTGCACCTCCAGTAGTGAGTGAAAGCAAAGCTTTTTTATCACGAAAAACACCAGTTTCATAAAAGTGACCGTTTCCATAAAACCGACCCATGGCAAATACGCGATCTACCCATCCTTTTAAGATAGCCGGCACGCTAAACCACCACATAGGGAATTGCCAGATCATGAGGTCGCACCATTCTACTTTATGCTGCTCTTCCACGATATCAGAAGCAAAGCCATTTGTCTCGGAAGCATGAATTTCCTCCAATTGTTGTTTAAAAAAAGAAGAATCGTGTATGCTGCTGAAATTCTTTCGATCGGAAACGGGATTAAAGGACATGGCATAAAGGTCAGAAACGTGCACTTCATGCCCAATCTGGGTAAGTGTTTCTATCGCGGTATTAAACAAAGCGCCGTTCATGCTTTGCGGTTCTGGGTGAGCATATATAATCAGTATTTTCATTGCTTTTCTATGGATGGTTATCTCCTTTTTGTAAATTGGAGGCTAAATTATTTATTGATCAGTATATTTGCTATTGTACGGTTAATTGTATGAAACACACAAAAATGTAAGCAATGGGCAAGCGTAAAACGACATCCACTAATCATATCAACCGTGAAAAATTAATTGACTTTTGTGGGATGATGTATGCCATTGATCTATTGGCTGGGCGATGGAAATGGATTATTCTGTATAAGTTGGAAAAAAGGACGAGGCGTTTTTCTGAATTGAAAAAAATTATTCCGGGAATTACTGACCGCATGCTAACCTTGCATCTGCAGGAACTCGAGCGTGATGGCTTGGTTGAACGAACTGTTTATGCCGAAGTGCCACCACGTGTTGATTACCAACTTACTCAAAGTGCGCAGTTGCTTATCCCCATTTGGCAACAACTGGAAAACTGGGGTGTCACCCATAAAGACATCCAGGAAGAAAAGCTAAACTCATAACCCTTTTGGTTAATTGGCTAACGGTTACTTATTTGGACACCGAAGGAGTGTCTATTAGTTATTATTATTGTATATTTGACGTTTATTATGGAATAACCTGGTAAACCAAGATGAAAAATTTATCCGTAATACTTTTAGTCAGTCTGTTATGTGTTGAGATAGGCTGTGTACAACCGAAAAAAAAAGAAAAACAAGGGTCCACTAAAGAAGAAACATTTAAAAAATGGGCCACAACGCCACCGATGGGCTGGAACAGTTGGGATGCCTATGGCCCTACCGTTCTTGAACAGGAAGTAGAGGCCAATGCTGACTACATGTCCGAACGCTTGAAAAAATATGGCTGGGAATATATTGTGGTGGATATCCGTTGGTTCGTAGAAAACGATAAGGCGGGTGGATATAATCAAACTAACCCGCACTATGTGCTCGATGAATACGGTCGTTATCTACCTGCACAAAATCGTTTTCCATCGGCTCAAAACGAAATGGGATTCAAAGCCCTGGCAGATTATATACACGGGAAAGGATTAAAATTTGGGATACACATCATGCGTGGTATACCGAAAGTCGCCGTAGAAAGGAAATTACCTGTTTTGGGCACTAAGGGGATTACGGCCGACCAGATTTATACCAAAGAAGGGCAATGTGAATGGTTGCGTGATAACTATACGATTGTGGCAGATAAACCGGGTGCACAGGCCTATTACAATTCCATTATGAACCTTTATGCGCAATGGGGTGTAGATTTTATTAAAGTAGACGACCTTTCTCGCCCATATCACCAAGCGGAGATTGAGTTGATCCGTAAAGCAATCGATCAATGTGGCCGACCGATTGTATTGAGCACTTCACCGGGCGAGACCCCTGTCAGTGCTGCCGAGCACGTACGCGAGCATGCCAACATGTGGCGTATGGTTGATGATGTTTGGGACACTTGGCCACATATTCGGCATCTCTTTGACGTTGCTCAAAAATGGTATCCCTATATTGCTCCAGGAACCTGGCCGGATTGTGATATGATTCCCTTAGGACGTATCTCCATACGGGGCGAACGGGGAAAGGATAGGATGACGCGCCTCACACGGGATGAACAGTATACGGTAATGTCTTTATTTACCATTTTCCGTTCGCCGTTGATGTTTGGAGGCGATCTCCCCAGTAATGACTCCTTTACGCTGTCTTTACTTACCAATGAAGAAGTGTTGAAAATGCATAGGGAAAGTACAGCCGTAAGGCAAGTCTTCCAGCAAGATGGAAAAGTTGCTATTACATCCAAAAATCCAAGCACAGGGGAGGTCTATTTAGCGCTCTTTAACCTGAGTGATGGTCGCGATTCGCAAAAGGTCCAGGTAAGTTTGAAGGACCTAGGTCTTACCGAACCATGCCGGATTCTTAATATGTGGACTGGTGAAGAATTTGATCCTGTTTCCGAAACGTTTTCGCAAATGCTTCGTCCGCATGCTTCAGGCCTGTATAAATTAACAACGGTTAAATCCTAAAGCCATTCGATATTGTAACTAAATAGTTAATGAAACAAACCTTGTGTGTGTAATCTACTTTGCCTAATTTTGAGCGCAGATCATGAAATTGCTCGTTAGATTTTTTCTATCGCTGTGTATTCTCCTGTTGAGCAGCTATAGTCAACCGCATGCCCAGACGCATCAGGCCGGTATTGGCTATGCGCTTCTAAAAATAAGGGGAAAACCGGTATATACGGGCATCAGCATTTTACAACAAAAATCTTCTTTAGTTATTAAGCCTTTTTCTTCCGATAAAAAGAATGTAGACGAAAAAATACGTGCTACCGATCAGGAAGAAGAAGATCATATAAATTCGATAAGAAAGTATATAGAAATCAGTACTTTGTTTACTACTGTTTTTTATACGCAGATACCCGAATTTTTCTGGCAACATGTTAAAAAGCGCCTCGCTTTTTGCAAACATTTTTCTTATTTTTTACCGTTTAACTGGTACCTCGTACTTCAGGTAATCAGGTTATGAATAAAATTCTACAGAAACACTTTCCGTGTTTTAATACCGCAATCACTGTCTAAAAAAGGAAGACCAGGCTTTTTGATCACCCAAACGAAAGAGAGATCTATTTTAGTGTACAAAGTAGCGTAGATTTTTCTTGTGCAGTCAATGTTTTCGAATCAGCGAAATAAGTCCGTTAGACAGTTCCAGTTTTAAAAAGATTAAGAAGAAAATCATATTGCTTTTAACAGGCAGAATTATTATGAATAGAAATTTCATGCTTATGGGCTTGTGTGCTTTATTGGGCTATACAAGCTGTCAATCGAAGAAAGAAGAAAAAAAGGACGATACCAAATTTTTGGTAACGAATCCGGTTAAAATGGATACTTCCATTATTAAAGATTATGTATGTCAGATTCGTTCCATACGCCATATCGAACTTAGAGCCCAGGAAAGGGGTTACTTACAGAAAATTTTCGTAGACGAAGGACAGTTTGTAAAAGAAGGACAACTTTTATTTCAAATTATGCCTAAACTCTATGAAGTCGAGCTTCAGAAAGCGGAAGCGGAAGTTAATTTTGCTGATATTGAATATCAGAATACCAAAAAATTGGCAGACAGCAATATCGTTGCTCCCAACGAATTGGCGATGGCCAAGGCCAAATTAGCCAAGGCAAAAGCAGAATTAGCCCTAACTCAGGTTCATTTGCAGTTTACCGAAATACGTGCCCCTTTTGACGGTATTATCGATCGTTTTCATGTTCGGCAGGGAAGCCTTGTTGATGAAGGCGATCTGCTTACGGAACTTTCAGACAACAGCAAAATGTGGGTTTACTACAATGTTCCGGAAGCGGAATATCTCGACTATCAAACCCAGGTGAAAAAAGACGATGCTCCGAAAGTAAACCTATTAATGGCCAATAACCAGTTATTCGACTACCCCGGTGTGGTGGAAACAATTGAAGCTGATTTTGACAATGAAACCGGTAATATCGCTTTCAGGGCAACCTTTCCTAATCCTAAGGGATTGTTGAGACACGGGGAGACCGGTAACATTGAAATGAAAACGCCCTTTAAAAACGCAATGATCATTCCCCAAAAAGCGACTTTCGAAGTGCTTGAAAAGAAATATGTTTACGTACTGGATAAAGATAATAAGATAAAATCGAGAGAGATTAAAATAGCGGCAGAGCTGCCACATCTCTTTATTATTGAATCGGGCTTGTCTGTAGATGATAAGGTTCTTTTGGAGGGTATTCGGCTTGTTAAGGAAAATGAGAAAATTGAATACAAGCTAGAAAAACCAAAAGATGTTATATCACATTTGGAGTTATATGCAGAATAGTGGAATAACTTAAAAAAGATCAAATGTTTAATAAATTCATACATAGACCTGTATTTGCGATCGTAATATCCATTATGATCGTATTTGTAGGTTCCTTGGCAATCAAACAGTTGCCCATATCGCAATTTCCCCAAATTGCGCCAACAACCGTAAATGTTTTTATCGCTTACCCGGGGGCTAGCGCAGACGTATTAGTAAAGTCAACGCTGATTACTTTAGAAAACGCTATTAATGGTGTTCAGGACATGCGTTATATGGCCACAGATGCCACCAGTGCCGGAGAAGCTACACTAAGGATTATTTTTGAACCGGGTACCGACCCTAACCAGGCGGTAGTCAGGGTAAAGACCAGGGTCGACCAGGTTATGCCCCTCTTGCCCGAGCTGGTTCAGCGTGAGGGGGTCGTAATTACGCCTATCCAGCCGAGTATGTTGATGTACATCAACTTATACGCTAAAAATAAAAACATGGACGAGAAGTTCCTGTATAACTACGCCAACGTAAAAATGATCCCTGAAATCAACCGGATTAAAGGTGTGGCAAGGTCGCAGATATTAGGTAGTAGGCGGTACGCCATGCGTGTTTGGCTAAACCCAGACCGTATGAGAGCCTATCGTGTATCGGTTGATGAGGTCATGGACGCCATGGCCGAGCAGAGTGTTGTCGGTCGTCCGGGACGTATCGGGCAGAGTTCGGGTATCGAAGCCCAGTCACTAGAGTACGTATTAACCTATAAGGGTAGGTATAGCGAACCTGCTGAGTATGAAAATATCATTATTCGTGCCAATGCTGATGGTGAACGTATTCGTCTGGGTGACATCGCTAAAGTAGAGTTGGGAAGTGAGTTCTTCGATATTTATTCGAACCTTGATGGTCATCCTTCGGCCTCCATACTGTTAAACCAAAACTATGGTAGTAACGCGAGTGATGTCATCGCTGCGGTAAAAGATAAACTTGCGGAGATGAAGAAAACTTTCCCGCCGGGCTTGGATTACAAAATCAGTTATGACGTTTCTCAGTTCCTGGATGCCTCTATAGAACAAGTAATTCATACACTAAGGGATGCCTTTATCCTTGTGGCAATCGTTGTGTTTGTTTTCCTTGGCGACTGGAGATCTACACTTATTCCCATCTTAGCGGTACCGGTATCGCTTGTAGGTGCTTTCTTTGTCATACAGCTATTCGGCTTATCCATCAACCTGGTGACCTTGTTTGCCCTTGTATTGGCCATCGGTATTGTGGTGGATAATGCCATCGTTGTGGTGGAAGCCGTCCACGTTAAGTTTGATGAGTTTCCTAACATAACACCATATCAGGCTGTAAAAAGGGTATTGGGTGAAATTAGTGGTGCAATTATAGCGATTACTGCAGTAATGGTATCGGTTTTCATACCCATATCATTCATGACGGGGCCTGTGGGTACCTTTTATAGGCAGTTCTCTATTACCATGGCGAGTTCGATTGTAATCTCGGCAATTATAGCACTTACCCTTACACCGGTGCTGTGTGCCATGTTGTTAAAAAATCACCATGCACACCATTCAAAGCCGAATATATTTACCAAAGCACTAGACAGCTTTAACCGTGGTTTTGAAAAACTTACCGGTAAATATGTCGGTATACTGAAGGCCATCGTAAGCAGAAGACTACTAACATTTGCCATGTTAGTGGCACTCTGCGTAGGTATCTTCTTTGAAAATCAGGTACTTCCTGCAGGTTTCATTCCAAGTGAAGATCAGGGTACCATTTATGCAATTATCCAGACCCCACCGGGATCTACACTGGAAACTACCAATCAGGTGGCGAAAAAACTTCAAAAAATTTGTGAAGATGTAGATGGGGTAGAGTCGGTATCGTCGCTTGCCGGTTATGAGATTATGACAGAAGGTAGGGGTTCCAATGCCGGTACCTGTTTTATTAACCTTAAAACATGGCATGAAAGGGAACATACCGTTACCGAGATCATGGAAGAGTTGGAAGAGAAATCCAAAGGATTGGGGGCAACTATCGAGTTCTTCGAACCGCCGGCCATTCCGGGATTCGGTTCCTCAGGTGGTTTCTCGCTGCGTCTGTTGGATGAAAATACGACTACTGATTATCGGGATTTTGATAAAGTGAACAAACAGTTCCTGGAAGATTTGGGTAAACGTAAAGAGCTCACAGGTTTATTTACTTTCTTTGCGGCAAACTACCCTCAATATGAGCTGGAAATTGACAATAATTTAGCGATGCAGAAAGGAGTTTCTATTGGTAAAGCCATGGAAAACCTTGATATTCTGATAGGCAGTACCTATGAGCAGGGGTTCATTAAGTTTGGCCGTTTCTTTAAAGTATATGTTCAATCCGATCCTAAATTCAGAAGATTGCCCTCTGATGTGCTGAACCTTTTCATCAAAAACGATCACGGTGAAATGGTGCCGTATTCGGCATTTATGAAGCTTAAAAAGACCCAAGGGCCTAACGAGATTACACGTTACAATATGTATAACTCAGCGGCGATCAGGGGGCTTCCGGCAGCGGGTTATACTACCGCGGATGCTATTCAGGCCATTCGGGAAGTAGCGAAAAAATCGCTCCCTAAAGGTTATGATATTGCGTGGGAAGGACTTTCTTATGACGAGGCCAACAGAGGTAATGAGTCACTTTATATATTCCTTATTGTTCTTGCGTTCGTATACTTTGTTCTTGCAGCACAGTATGAAAGTTTTATTATACCGCTTTCGGTAATACTCTCATTGCCTGTGGGGGTATTCGGTTCATTCTTACTGCTTAAGTTAATGGGACTTCAAAACGATATCTACGCTCAAATCGGTGTGATCATGCTCGTCGGACTACTCGGTAAGAACGCTGTACTTATCGTGGAGTTTGCGGTACTCAAGCATCATGAAGGTGCTACGATACTCGAAGCGGCTATTGAAGGAGCTAAAATACGTTTCCGTCCTATCCTGATGACATCATTTGCTTTCATTGCGGGATTAATTCCGTTAATCGTTGCAACAGGCGCCGGCGCAATTGGTAATCGGACCATTGGCGCATCCGCGTTGGGCGGTATGTTATTCGGTACTTTTTTCGGCGTAATTATAGTTCCTGGACTATACTATATCTTTGGTTCCCTTGCTGGCGGAAGAAAACTGATCAGAGATGAAGAAGAAAGCTCATTATCTGATGAGTTTGTACATCAAATAGATAAATTCGATAATACTGATGAAAATGAGTAAGAAGTTTAGTAAATATAAATATGTATATGTTGTAGCTGGTAGCCTGCTGCTAACATATACAGGATGTAAAACACCTTCTTTAGTTCAGCGTGAAGCAAATACAGAAACACCTGCAAGTTACAACGGCTCTAAGGATACCGTCAACACCGCTACACAGGATTGGAAAGACTATTTTGCCGATCCTTATCTGAACGCCTTGATTGATACGGCACTAAAAAATAATCAGGAGTTGAATATCACCTTGCAGGAGATCGAAATTGCCCGGAATGAAATTCGTGCTAGGAAAGGAGAATACCTGCCATTTGTGGGTGTAAAAGGAGGAGCTGGTGTTGATAAAGTAGCCCGTTATACCAATATTGGCGCCTTAGAACATAACGTAGAGATCAAAGAAGGAAAAGAAAATCCAGAGCCTCTTCCTGATTATCTATTAGGGCTTTCCGCTACTTGGGAAATCGACATTTGGAACAAGCTCCATAATGCTAAAAAAGCTGCGGTAAGCCGGTATTTGTCTACTGTTGAGGGAAAGAATTTCGTGATCACCAATTTAGTTGCCGAAATAGCTAATTCTTATTACGAATTGTTGGCACTCGATAATCAGCTCGATATCGTAAAAAAGAACATCGACATCCAGAGTAATGCACTGAAAATTGTCAGGTTGCAAAAGGAGGCGGCCGAAGTTACTGAGTTGGCCGTCCGTCGATTTGAAGCTCAAGTACTAAATACTAAAAGTCTTCAATATGGTATTCAGCAAAGTATTACGGAAACCGAGAACCGCATTAACTTTTTGTTGGGCCGCTATCCACAGCCTATTCAACGGAATTACCAATCTTTTGAACAATTAGTGCCCAAATCTATACAGGCCGGGATCCCATCGCAATTGTTAGCCAATCGGCCGGATGTCAAACAAGCTGAGTTAGAACTAGCTGCAGCAAAATTAGATGTGCAGGTTGCTAGGGCTCACTTCTACCCTTCACTAGGAATTTCAGCCGGTATAGGATATCAAGCATTTGATCCCGCCTATTTGGTGAAAACACCAAAATCGCTGTTCTATTCGTTAGCAGGAGACTTAACCGCTCCGTTGATTAACCGGAATGCAATAAAAGCCATGTATTACAATGCTAACTCTAAACAATTGCAAGCTGTTTACGACTACGAGCAGACGATTTTAAACGCTTATATGGAAGTCGTTAATCAATTAGCTAAAATCAACAATTTGGAGAAGAGCTATGATTTGAAATCGAAGCAAGTGCAGGCACTTACAGAATCAGTTGGTATTTCAAACAGTCTTTTTACATCAGCGCGAGCAGATTATATGGAAGTACTGTTAACCCAGCGAGAAGCCTTGGAATCCAAGTTCGAACTGATCGAAACCAAAATGCAGCAGATGAATACCATGGTTAATATTTACCGGGCATTGGGTGGAGGTTGGAAATAAAAAAGGTTGGAACAAAAGTAGCGTGTATATTGCTTTTTGTCATCCTGATCCGCCAATTGGCGGATCAGGATGATCTTTTGATACAACCTCTTTCTAAAAAAGCAGCAAACTTATCCGTCATGAGCTGAACTATGCCTATATTAGAGGCATTCATGTTAACTTGAAGACGATGCTGTTACCCATTGGCGATGATAATCGCGACCGGAGGTCGATCCCTTTTGTAAATTATCTATTGATAGCACTGAATATCCTCGTTTTTATATGCTTTCAGGGCTTTGGCTTTAATGATTATTTCACCTATTCTTATGCCACTATTCCAGCTGAAATACTAACGGGGCGTGATATGATTACCGAAAATCAAGTGATGATCGATCCGCTTTCGGGAGAAACCTTCGAAATGCCTGGTTTACAGCACACGCCGATACCCGTGTTTTTGACGCTGATTACAGCTTTGTTCATGCATGGAGGATTAGCACACTTAGGTGGTAATATGCTCTATCTATGGATTTTTGGTGACAATGTGGAAGATAAATTGGGGCATTTAAACTATTTTATTTTTTACTTGTTATGTGGGGTACTGAGCGGATTAAGTCATGTTTTCAGCACCCTATTTTTCGGTCAGGATTTGTTAACCCCTTGTTTGGGTGCATCAGGAGCCATTTCTGCCGTCTTAGCGGGATATGTGGTGCTTTTCCCGCATAAGCGCATCTTCATATGGTTGCTGTTTTTTGTGATTACGGTGCCTGCATTTGTCGTGATCGGCTTATGGTTCTTGTTTCAAGTGAGCAACGGATTGGGGGCACTGGGCGGAGAGCAGGCCGGAGGGGTAGCTTACGCCGCACATATCGGCGGATTCATCGCAGGCTTGCTGTTAGTTAATCGATTTAAGAACAAAAGAGACAGATAGGCTTCTTTTGTTTTATCTTTATGGCCATAAGAGCGAAAAAGGTTTTAGTAAATGCTGGGAGATCTATACCGCTAAACACATGATTTTACGAAAAGCAACGTATGCTGAATTACCCATTATTTGGGAGATTTTACAACAGGCCATCGAACAAAGAAGGTTAGATGGCAGCAAACAATGGCAGGATGGCTATCCTAATGCATTATCGATAAAAGCAGATTTAAGCAAAGGCTATGCTTACGTGCTTGCAAATAATGAGGAGGTTATAGCTTATGCCGCTATTATTTTCGACAAAGAGCCTGCTTATGAAGCGATAGAAGGTCGCTGGCTTACTACAGGTGATTATGTCGTTATCCACCGTGTTGCAGTGGCTAATCTGGCAAAAGGGAAAGGAATGGCCACACGGTTATTTGAAATGATTGAAGAACTGTGTTTAGAGCGACAGGTTTATAGCATAAAAGTGGATACCAATTTTGATAATGCGCCCATGTTGAGAATCCTAGATAAGCTCGGTTATACGTACTGTGGAGAAGTTTACTTCAGGGGTGCCGCACGAAGGGCTTATGAGAAAGTATTATCCTTGCCGCTTTCCTAGCCTTTCGGAAAGCCTCGTATATCAACACCTATCCAATATCTGACCAATACGCTGTAATGTTGGTGTTTTTTCATGGGGTTGTCTAGAAGATATCTGCGAATTTCCCTGATATGGTATCAATGTATATTGGAATAAAATAAAATACGGAAAAAGAGCGATGCCGGATAGATTTGGTCAGAAATTAATGGCTTATTTAAGTGATTACTTTTTCGGGAAAATCATGAACCGATTGCTTTATAAGCGTTTATCCAAATTAAGCTTAATGATATTCGAATCGGGTGAAAGCCTGAAAGCCGTTTTTTCGTTCGGCTTAGAGAAGTTACCCAACTGGGCGACCAGCGCATAGGCCATTCCTTCAAACGAACAGCTGAGTGTTTTTTCTCTTATTTTGCCAAAGGGAAGCTCCGTTGTTATTGCGGTGTTCAAATCCATGTACCAGTTGATCACCTGAGCACGTTGCAGCCGAATCTGTACTGTTTTTTCGTCGAGCTCTATTAGGAGGGTGCCAGCAACATTTTCCAATGGCCAGGCAATATGCAATCGACCAGGAGCGGATTCACTTACGGTGGCTTTACGGCCTTTCATGAGCACTTCCTTTCCATCGATTATGGCTTTGAAGCGCAGTGCGGCTAACTGATTTCGTTTACTCCAGAGGTAGCCATCTACTACGGGAAGGGTGAAGAAGGAACATTCATTGGACGTTGCTTTTTGTTTAGTATAGACGGAAGGAAATTCTTCATCGAATAGATGCAGATCGCGAATGCGGAGCGAACCCCCTTCCCATAATAAATTAATACGGTAAAAGCGACTGTTGAACCATACCGTCTGGCGATCGCTGCTATCTAGATCCTCGTTGACGGTAAACGCGGTTGCAGGCGTAAGTTTATAGTTTTTCCTGAACCAACGTCCCGAAGCTTCCAGCGTTTCTAACCTAATTTTACCTTCATCCCGAAGGCGTGCCAGCAAAGGCATCTGGATGGCAAAGCCTTTTTTCATCGCTTCCCACGTGAACGAATTTTCCTGTCCAGCCTGAGTATAATTAAAAGCTAAGGATTCGCCGTTTACCAGTTGGTGTAAAAACCAGGTTATCCAAGTTGAATCGCCGCCTGCCCTTGAGTATACGGGTTCTAATGTAATCACCCCTTGCCGTTCAGATTCGAGTCCGGTGTCGTACTGCCGTATCGGGTCGCTGCCCAGCATCCTGAATATCGGAAGCGGAAGCTGGTTTTTGGCGCTCTGCGCGGGCATATAGGCGTTTATTCTACTTGGATAATAAGCCTGATTCCAATAACCACCCCAAAGGGTATAACCATCGGTTCCATATTGGTCTTTGCAATTGGCTGAAGCGACAATATGGTATTTATCGTATAAATAACTTAAGGTATGAGCATCGATGAACCAAGAGGCTACGGATTTGGGGTAATACCCAAAAATCTGCTTAAAATCTGCCATATACACGTCCACGATTTTTTCGCGTTCTTCTGGAGTATAACCTGTAGAAAAACCGATGTCCGCATGCCAGTCCCATGGATAGCGCCCTCGCCATTTTAGCCCGGCCTTTTCAATAAGCGGTTGCGGTAATTCCCACCAAGCACCAATTTCAAAGGTGTCTTTGGGAAGGGCCTTTAACAGTTTTTGATACCTAGGGTCTATCAGCGCATCATATTGCAATAGAAAAGTTCCACCCAGATGGTACTGCTTCATTATGGCTATCTGTTTAACCACCGTTTGGTATAAGACATCTTGGGTGATCTTTTCATCACGAGGTTCTAATAAACGAATAAAATTAACAATATTAACGATCTTGGGCTCGCCTTCAGTTTTAATACTGGAAACAAGAGAATTAGCCTTCGTCAAAGAGCTGCACAATAAAAGGTAAACCAGACTAAAAATGATCAACTGTAGGATACTTTTTCTTCTTTTGATTTTTACCATGGATTGTTTAATTGGCTTGTTAAAACAGGTGAATGGTAGTCGTTAATGCTGGATATGCGCTCAATTATACACTTAATTGAGCTAAAAGTAAATATTGGCCAAAAGAGAACTATCCTGAACTATGCTGATGCCTTTTCTACAAGAGAGAAGGCAATTGCTTTGATGTCGTACAGGTTGAGTGTAAAGTTGCCATTAGGCGGAACATAAGTTGACCTATTCTTCGGTAGGCGGTTTGGAGTACGAGGGAGGATCGCTTGCAGGAAAACTTTGTTCACTCTGTTCGTCTACTTCTTTATCTCTTTTCTTTTTTTCCTCTTCCTTTTTTCTATACTGCTCTTCTTGATTAGGCCTTTTATCCTTCTGGTTATTTTGATCGATATGCATGGTCTTTCTTTTTTTATCTAAGTGTAGACATAACAATCCAAGTTCGCTTTGGTTGTATAAATTAGAAATTAAGAAATAGTGTGGAGGTGCGTGTGGCAATATGTGTTTTTTCTCTTTATTTTCTCAAAATTTACCGATAAAGTGTGATTATTTTCACATAACACTATGAAATCCAATAAAAAACTGTTTATCTTTACACAGTTTATAACGATGGAAAACAGAAGAATAATAATTCATCCCAATTTACATAATCAACCAGCAAACATGTAATCCTTGCTGTATAAAAATCGATTATTTCATAGAACCTTGAAGTTAATCTTCCTGTTCGCATTCACATTTACTTTAATACAATAATGAACAAAAAACAGGCTTTAGTAGCAGTTTACATTGCAGTAGTAGGCTTGTTCTCCTGCAGCGAAGATGTAATGCCCGTTCCTCAGGCAAGTGGAGGTACAGTGGCCGATACAGCCACAACGGTATCGCAGGTTACGCAACAGCAACAATCTGATCGTAGCGGCGATTTTTATTTTGGTGTTACCGGTCAACCATTGAGTGTTGCGCCTTACACCAGTATTCCCGCCGAAAAACAGGTAGAACTAATCAACAGTATGGGGATGAACATTTACCGCTTTGGTATAGAATACCAGATTAAAAGCGGAGAAGTAACCGTTCCCTATTTATATAAACCATTAAGGAAAGCAACAACGGCAGGTAAGCTTACGCTTTTGCCTTTGATTAAAGCGCGCACCCTGAATTTTGATAAAACGGAAGAAGAAAATTACCAGAATGGATTGGATCATGGAACCAAGCTGGCCACCTGGTATAAGGATGATCTAACCTACTATGAAATTGGTAATGAACATGATAACACGTGTATCATTCGCGGAACGGCAAATGCGGGGATCAAGGTTTCCGATTATGACGGACAGAAATTGCGCATCATTGCGGCGACTTTGAAAGGGATGGCCGATGGTATCAAAGCGATTGATGCCGATGCCCAGATCATTGTTAATGCTGGTTGGATGCATACGGGCTATATGGACAAAATGATTGAGCTAGGTGTGCCCATCGATATTATTGGTTGGCACTGGTATAGCGATATGGAGAAAAACGCCGAAAAAACATATGGGATTACAGATATCGGGCAATACCTTTACGAACGGTATAAAAAGACAATCTGGTTCACCGAATTTAACCTAAAGGCGAATAGCGATGGTACACCAATGAACGAAGCAGATCAGCAAGCATTTATCGATAGCTTCTTGAGTAAGTGTAAAAAGAATCCACATGTAGGTGCAGCTGTGATCTGGGAATTGCTTGATCAGCCTCATCGCACACCAGATGAGCGGAACTATGGAATTGCTACTTATGTGGATAACGCGAGCAATAGCTTTTTACCAAAAATCTTCGCAAAAACCTATAGTACTTTATTTAATTGATTACAGGTAGGGAACGCTCAAAGCAAAAGATGGGAATTGTCGGTGCAGACAATTCCCATCTTTTGCTTATTTACTATAGCTAGATATGGATACCAGACTACTTATTAGTAAGCTTGTGATATCGAATCACGTTTAGCCATTTCAATAATAGAATAATTGGATATACCGGATCTATTTCGTGCCAGCGATTCCCAAAATTGACAGATGAGGGGTGTTTATGGTGATTATTGTGATAAGATTCACCTAGCATCAATACATCCATGACGAACAAGTTTTTCGACGTGTTAAGGAGCCTAAAATTGATATAGCCATATTTATGCGCGAACCAGTTAATTACAGCTCCATGGAATGCCCCCATAGTAATCACGATAGGTAACAGTAAAAACCACCAAAAAGAATTAGCGAAAACGAAAAAGAACGCAATATAACCTAAACTCCATATTATTCTTGACAAACCGGAACTCGCCCAACGATCAAAGCTTGTCCATTCTGGTAGATTTTTAAGAAAACGGGACTCAACAGGGAGGGTTTTATTCACAATAGCCCCGTAAATATTCCGTGTACGCCACATCATGGTGAAGATATTGGAAGAAAACTTCGGTGAATGAGGATCTTTATCCGTATCTGTATAGGCGTGATGCATCCGGTGCATAATAGCATACGCTCGTGCACTCATGTAAGAGGACCCTTGGGTGATGTAAGAAAAAATAAAGAAAAAGCGTTCCCATGATTTATTCATCGTAAAGGAACCATGGGCGGCATATCGATGTTGAAAAAAAGTTTGTGAAAAGAGAGAGAGGTACCAAATACCGATGAAAAAAAATAGGATAATCATGAAAATGAATTTTGAATAAATAAATAACAAAAAAGAATACAGGAAAAATTTTAAGTCCACTAGATGTGTAGAGAAGGAGTGGTAACCTGAAGAATGATTTACTGAACTCTAGAAAGTAAAGATAAGCTTTTTGGATAGGAAAACCAAATAATGATGAATTAGTTGCATAACAAGCAGAAATAAATTTTAATAGGTTGATCGCGAATTAATTTATTACCTTTACCAATATTCCCCCATGGAGATACAAATGGGGAATAGGAAGCTGCCGGCAATTTCTCCTCTTTATGGTTAATACCCGAATAGCCTTGCTGCGTTCTTTTCTGTTTTGAATGTACAGCTTTCAATTCAGCGGAGGGATAACTTCTTTTGGGACATCGTTAAAAAAAAGATGAATGAGACAACTGAAAATTACCGATTCAATTACCAATCGGAATAATCGCTCCTTGAGCCTATATTTAAATGAGGTTGGCAAGTTCGAGCTGTTGAGTGCCGAAGAAGAAGTGTCATTGGCGGTCAGAATCCGGGAAGGCGATCAAGGGGCTCTTGAACGGCTAACCAAGGCGAACCTTCGTTTTGTGATCTCGGTAGCCAAACAATACCAATTTCAGGGAATGGTGCTTGAAGATCTGATCAACGAGGGGAACGCCGGGCTGGTGAAGGCGGCGAAGCGGTTTGATGAAACCAAAGGCTTTAAATTTATTTCTTATGCGGTATGGTGGATCAGGCAAAGCATCATGGCTGCTATTTCGGTGCAGGCAAGGGCGGTACGTATCCCCGGAAACCAAATTAGTAATTTAGTAAAAATGCGGCGATCGCAAGCAGAACTAGAACAGCGCCTGGAACGTGAACCTAGTCTGGAAGAACTGGCTTTGGAGCTCGATATTTCCGTTGATAAGGTGGCAACCTCCATTTCGAATGGAGAAAGGCAGATTTCAGTTGATGCCCCTTCCGCTTTCATGGACGAGGGAAGTCTATTAGACACCTTGGCAAGTGCCGATAGGGCTACGGATCAGCAATTGATCGATGACTCGCTTCTGGTACGCATCAATCAAGTACTTATGCAGCTTGGCTGGCGTGAGCGGCAGATATTAACGATGTTTTATGGGCTAAATCACAGCGAGCCGCGTAAGCTAGAAGATATTGCGGACCAATTAAAATTAACTACGGAACGAGTGAGACAATTGAAAATGAAAGCACTCCTACAGATCCGAAACTCCTCTTCGGGACGGGATTTGTTAGGGGAGCTAGGTTAAAATGCTGTACGTTTGTAAAATGAGGGTTTAAATAATAGAAAATAAAATCAACCACTTAACGGTTAAGGTGTTATACCCTTAACAGGTGTTTTTGAAATCTTATAGGATTAAGCAGTGATGGATAGTATCGATCGCCAAATGATAGTAAGCGACCTGCCGGTTTTTATCAAAAACTTCACGCAGGCATTGAAAAGAATATTTTATGAAGAGCATGATATTAACCAGCTTAGCTTGGATCGTGGTCTACCTCCTTTGGTTTGGGAAAAAATTATGGATACGCACCCCCTTGCGGTGGCTGTTCCTCAAGCCTACGGAGGTAGAGGCTGTTTCGTAAAAGAATGTTTAGCCTTGTTGTCGGCTGCTTCATATGAGTCGCTACCCCTTTCTTTGACCTTCGGAATCAATGTTGCGCTGTTTCTTGAACCATTGGCTAAATATGGGACCACAGAAATGAAAGCAGCAATCCTTCCGGATTTTGTGCAAAAGCAGCGAATGGGCGGACTGATGATCACTGAACCTGATTTTGGAAGTGATGCCTTAAACATGAAAACAGCTTATGTCGAAAAGGAGGATGGCTTTTTCATCAAAGGCCTAAAGCATTGGCAGGGTTTAACCGGGCAGGCCGACTACTGGTTGGTTGCGGCAAGGAAGAATCTTGGAAATGGTGAGTTGGCACGGGACGTAGATTTTTTTGTTACTCGACATGAGTTGCCTGAACAACGTATCCAGGTGGAATCTTACTACAATAATCTTGGCCTCTATATGATTCCTTATGGCCTCAACCGGATCGATGTACAGGTACCGAAAAATCAGCGCCTACAGCCTGAAAGTACAGGTATTAAAATGATGTTGGACGTGCTGCACCGGAGCAGAATGCAGTTTCCGGGCATGGGTATGGGATTTATTAGGCGTATGCTCGATGAGGCACTGTTGCACTGTAGGAGCCGTGTAGTTGGCACAGGGAATTTGCTGGCATTGGATGCTGTGCAATATCAGCTTTCGCGGATACAAACGGCTTTTACCATCTGCTCCGCAATGTGTCATAAGAGTAGTCGCATTAGCGGGATTGAACATAGCCTAGCAACGGAAGGCTTGGAAGCCAATAGCATGAAGGCACTTGTTACCGACCTGATGCAGGAGTCGGCGCAACTGTGTTTACAGGTGTCGGGCGCAAATGGATATAAAATAAGCCATATTGCAGGAAGAGGTATTGTAGATAGTCGGCCTTTTCAGATTTTCGAGGGTTCTAATGAAATGCTCTATACACAGATCGCCGAATTAGTTACCAAACGGATGAAAAAACAAAAGGCAACGAAGCTTTTTGATTTCCTATCAGGATTTGCTTTAACCACCCGTTCCTGTTTGTATTTCCGGGAGCTATTGAATTTTGTGCCGGGCGAGTCGCTTTCGCAGCGAAAGCTGGTTGATTTGGGCCGGATAATTGCACGCATAATCAGCGTGCAATATGTGCTGGAATTGCAAGACACCGGATTCAGAAAGGATTTGGTGGATAATAGTATCGATAACATGCAATTGGATGTAGCCCATTTAGTATCAAACCTGAGCAGGCCTAATCGCACAGATGCGGTTTATGACTATCAGGAGCAGAGCGATTGGTTGCAATTTACGGTTTAAATCTGCAGATTGCAGATAAATCACGTATCTTTGACGAAAACCACATCCCTCGCCGTATCTGGCAGTTTAATGGCACTGTCTCTAAATCAGATCAGGATACATCGAATAAACACTTTAATCCGTAAACATGGGAAGAAGTCAAGAAACATACAATAAGAAAGAAAACATAAAGAAACGTCAGCAAAAGAAGAAGGAAAAGGAACTCCGGCGGGAAAACCGCCAGGCGGATTCTGCTAAAGGGAAAACTTTGGAAGACATGCTGGCTTATGTTGACGAAAATGGTAACCTCACCGATCAAAAACCACAGGAATTAAAAAAAGAAGAGGTAAACTTAGATGATATTATGATCAGCATACCCCGTACCGTAGAAGAAGATGAATGGATAAACGGTACTGTAAAATACTACAATGATCAACGGGGTTGGGGATTTATCAATAATGAAGCGGGTGAACGTTTCTTTTTTCTGATAACAGAAGTTTCTGCTCCTATTAAATTAGACGATAAGGTTCGTTTTAAGTCAAAAAAGGGACCAAAAGGCCTACAAGCCAATGCAATCGAACATATTTAATTAAAAGAGGCCTATCCCTTCCTTGCTCAACCTTAGCGGCCAGGCGTTCGCGAAGCCCCACCTTCCCTTTTTTTCGGGATGCAGTGCTACCAAACGATTGGCCCGTTGTAAGGCTTGGGCTAAGCTGGATCTTGGGGGGCTAAGACCTGATCAAAACTGTTTGCGGCTTCATAGAGATAGGAAGCAATTTCTCCCGAATAGTTTGTCTTCACAATGTTTTTTCTTCCTTAAAATCGGGCACTTTGGTGATGATCGGCAATCGCCGATGTGGGGGTAGCTTAATAAGCACTTAATCTTCGCTTAACAATAGCCGGCTACCTTTGTTTCAGGATGTGGCCTTATGCAAAGTTTTACCTTACAAGAACTTTTTTGCTTAACCAAAGAGGGTGATACAGCGGCTTTTAGCGCTTTATATCAACAGACATGGCAAAAGCTGTATCAGTTGGCCTTTAATAAAACGAGAGACGAAGAAGAATCGAAAGATATCATCCAAGATATTTATATCCAGTTGTGGAAGAAAAAAGAGGGGATTCAGATTCAGGGTTCGATAGAGGCCTATCTCTATACGATGACCAAACATGAAATCATCCGACGAATGCAGCAGTTTTTGAAATTGGAAGAACAAAAGTTCGATTATCAGCAGATGATCGATTCGTTTGCGGCTTCGGGCGACCAAGAGATCTTTGCAGAGGAGCTGGGGCGACACCTGAAGAGAGAGATCGCTGCCTTACCTGAAAAACAACAACGTATATTCCGTCTGCACAACGAAGAAAATTATACCACGAAACAGATCGCCAAGGAATTGGATATCGCTGAACAAACAGTAAAAAACCAGCTGGTTCATGCGAAAAAGAAGATCCGTAGTGGAATAAAGACACATATATTCTCGATGATGTTGTTCTTTTAACCTCCTTATTTTACCTATTCTACATCATTTCTTAACAATTTAATAATGGCTGCTCATTGGTACAGGCTTTTGCTTTTTCCCTCTTAGGGATAAACAAGCATACGCATGGACAAAGAAAAAGAAGCGATACAACGGCTGTTCGATAGATACCTTAAAGGGCAATGCAGTGCAGAGGAAAAGCAACGTATAGACCGATGGTTCGATGAGCGAGGGGGTATAGGTAATGCTCTATCCAAAGAAGACTTACAGCGGTTGGAAGCTGAAATGTTCACTCATATTCGCGAAGTACTACCGCAAGAATCGGCGAACCGCCCTTTGGTCAGAAAACTAGGTAAATGGCTACGTGTGGCTGCGGCATTTTTAGGGTTATGCGGAGCAGGCTATTTGTTCTTTTTTTATCAGGGAGATCGAAATCGCTCGATGGAAGATAGCGGTGAACGATTCTTTATGTTCCAGACAAAAGCCGGACAACGGGCAAAACTGGTCTTACCTGATAGCAGTAGCATCTGGTTAAATAGCAATTCACTTGTCCGTTATGAAAAAACATTCAATGACTCCAGTAGAACGGTGTTTTTAGAAAGTGGAGAAGCCTTCTTTGAGGTAAAACAAGAACCTGAAAGGCCATTTATAGTGCACGCAGGGTCGTTAGACACACGGGTTTTGGGAACCTCTTTCAATATCGAAGTTAAAAATCACCGTAATCATTATCAATTGACCGTCAATACCGGGAAAGTTAGCATAAGCCGTGAAAATGAAGATATACCGGTTACTGTCTTGGCGGCAGGGCAACAGTTTACCTACCGCTATGCAAGCGGGTTCTACGATGTTAAAGCCATCGATCCTAACGATTGGAACGCTTGGACAAAAAATGAATTATTGTTTAAAAATGCCTCTTGGGAAGATATTGCCGCCCGGCTCCGTGCTTGGTATGGTGTGGAAATCCGACTATTACTGAAAGAAAAGCATAGCGAAACGTTTACGGCGAAATTTGATAACCCTTCGCTCGAGGCGGTATTAAAATCACTGCAAAAAATCAATCAGTTTCGTTACACCATCAATAAAAAGGAGGTTGTTATTACAAACTAAACCCATCATGAACAAAAGAAACCGAAACTGCTGCGAACAGTTTCGGCCGGATCGTTTTCAACCGTTTTTCCACAAACAAATTAAAAACATAATAAAGATATGCCAAAAATATCAAAACTGTACACTCATTTTCTTTCATTTATGAAGTTATCATTAATGACAATCTTCGTACTGACTATGATGGGGGGAACCTTATTGGCGCATAAAAGTGAAGCGCAGCAAGCAGCCCACGTAGTCATTCAATTCGGTGCGAAGAAGCTGCACCTGGATGAAGTTTTGCAAACTATCCAAAAACAATCGGGTTATAATCTCATCTATAGTCCGACACAAATTAACGGGGATACTTGGGTGGAACTGCCCGAGCAACGTACAAATCTGCCCGATCTCCTGGAATTCTTATCAAAACAGGTACCTATCGTGCATGAAATCGATGGAGAGAATATCTATATCAATAGGCGTCAAAACCCGGGGAGACTGATTGGGGTTGTTACCGACGGCAACGGAACGCCGTTAATCGGAGCAAGTATCAATCTTCTGGGAACAGCCGCCGGGACCATGACGGATGAAGAGGGGCATTTTTTGTTGCGAGTTGCACCCGGAACCTACACAGTAAGGGTTAGTTATATTGGCTACGAAACCTATGAACAGAAAAGCGTAAATATTCTGGAAGATCAAGATACGCCGTTAGATGTTGCCATGCGGGGTACAGGCCAGTTGGAAGAGGTCGTTGTAAGTTATGGTACACAACGACGAAGAGAAATTACGGGCTCATTGGAAGAGTTAAGCACAGCAGATTTACAGGATATGCCCGTTAATCAATTTGCACAGCAGCTACAAGGAAAGCTAGCAGGAGTGCAGATTTATCAAACATCGGGGCAGCCTGGCCGAGGAATGTCCTGGCGAATTAGGAATGCAGCTTCCCTGTCATCAGGAAATTCCCCGCTCTTTGTGATTGACGGTATGCCGATTACAGGAAGTATCAACAACATTAACCCTTCCGAAATCGAGTCGTTTACGGTGTTGAAAGATGCTTCGGCCACTGCGCTGTATGGTTCGAGAGCCTCCAATGGGGTTATCTTGATCACAACCAAACACGCCAAACCAGGCGATCAGACAAAAATGGAATGGAATGCCAATTACGGGATACAGAAAATACCAAGCAGAGGTGTCCCTGTAATGATGAATGCCCGCCAATATGCCACGTTTATGAACGAACGCTATCAGGATATGATTAAATATGAAGGGTATACCGGTGAAATACCGGAAGAATATCAAAATCCCGAACAATATGGTGTTGGCACAGATTGGTTTACTCTGCTTACGCAGACAGCACCGATCCAGAATTACGACCTAACCTTTACCAGTGCAGGGAAACATTCGGCCTCTTCCGTTGTGGGCGGTTACCAAAATCAACAAGGGGTTGTGGTGAATACGGGGACAAAACTTTATTCGCTCCGTATCAACCAGGATTACACTTTAGCCAATGATAAATTAAAAGTAGGCTTCAATTTAGCACCAAGTTACCGATTGGATCATAACAACCGCCTAGCCGACGGGATACAAGGAATCGTACAAAAAACGTCGGAGGCAAGTCCTTTAATTGCCCCGTTTGATGAAAATGGAAATTATGTAAAATATGTAAGTTCCCCTGGAATGGTGAGTTATATTAACCCTTTAGCACGCTATATGGAAGTGCAGGACGACTATATCACCACTCGTATTTTGGGAAATGCTTATTTAAATTACCAGATTTGGGACGGATTAAGTTTTAAAGGGTTGCTGGGCGTAGACAAAGGCGACGAGACTCGGCAGTATTTCTCACCGGCTTTGATCAATGGGGATGATATTTCGACCGGAACGAGCAGCTCGGTTACCAACTATAGTTATACAGCCGAAGCTAATCTGAACTATATTAAACGATGGAAAGCACATAGTTTAGAGGTGTTAGCGGGCTATTCCTATCAATCCTTTCGGCAGAAAAGCAACAGCGTTACCGGAAGGAATTTCTCGAACGACGATGTGCCTTATCTAAATGTGGCAGCCAATATTACCGGTGGCTCAAGTAACGCCACGGCTTATGGTTTGCTTTCTTATTTAGGAAGAGTAAACTATAGCTATAAGAATCGCTATCTATTAAGTGCTTCCATGCGGCGCGATGGGTCTAGCAGGTTCGGTCATGACCAAAAATATGGGTCTTTTCCATCGGTATCTGCCGGGTGGATTATCAGTGACGAAACCTTTATGGATGCTTGGGCAAAGACGGTAAGTATGCTGAAAGTACGCACTAGTTACGGGATTACCGGGAATAACAATATTGGTAACTACACACATATTGCGCAGCTCGGAACAGCTAATTATGTAATTAACGGCGCCTTGGCACCTGGAACAACCGTTACGACACTAGGTAACACTAATCTCGCATGGGAACGAAGCAAACAGTTTGATATTGGTTTGGATGCCTCGTTTTTTGATGATCGCTTGTTCTTTACCTATGACTATTATCATAAACTATCGGATGGGTTAATTCAGGCACGTCCAATACCACAGGGTTCGGGCTTTAGCAACATTACAGCGAATGTAGGTGAAATTAAATTTTGGGGGCATGAATTTACCCTAGGTGGGTCGCTCAATTTTGGAAAATTGAACTGGAATCCGGCATTCAATATTTCTTTTAATAGAAACAAGATCCTTTCCTTAGTGAGCCCAGGATATTTTAGACGAAACAATACCACCAGCTCTGATTATTACAGAAATCAAGAAGGCTACCCACTCGGCTTATTCTATGGATATATTTTCGAAGGACTGTATAAAGATGCGGAAGACTTGGCTAACTCGGCTAAAGAGAAATCTTCTGACGTGGGGACAATCAAAATGCGCGATATGAACGGTGATGGCATCATCGACGAAAACGATCGTACCTTTATCGGTGATCCTAATCCCGATTTCCTCTTTGGTTTTACGAACAACTTTACTTATGGAAAATTTGATTTGGGTATTTCCATGGCTGGAGCTTATGGCGGAGACATCATTTTACCGGCAAAGTGGGCGTACCTGACAAATATAGACGGTGCACGTAACGTGTTGGCCGAAGCATCCGATCGTTGGCGTTCGGAAGAGAATCCGGGTTCAGGAAAGCTACCTAGAACAAAGACAGGAACTACCGGTCTTGGCCGTCAGGTAAACTCACAGTGGGTAGAAGACGGGTCGTATCTGTCCGTGAAAAATATCACCCTCGGTTATCGTCAACCATTAAAAAATGCCGGGTTTATCTCCCAGATTCGATTTTATGCTTCGGTACAAAACGTATTTTTTATCACGAAGTATTCGGGAATGAATCCGGAGATCAGCTTGGACGGACTAGATGGGGCAAGTATTGGTATTGACGAAAATGCTTACCCTGTTCCACGTACTTTTTCCCTAGGTTTAAATGTCATTTTTCAATAAAACAGCTATACGACTAAAAATAATATCATGAAACGATTTCCTTATATTTTGCTCGTGGCTTTTTTCTTCCTGTCTGTATCCTGTGAAAATAAACTGGAGCTGACACCGGAGGATCAGGTTTCGGGGGCTAATTTCTTTAAAACGGAAGCGGATTTTACCCAAGCAATCAACGCTGCCTATAATCCCTTGCGCACAGTAGGGCCAGATTATTACACCGGGGAGATGCGTTCGGATAATACGCATTACGAACATAATCCGGCTATACAGGGAACAGCGGTAAAGATGCGTTCCGACATTGCTGATTTTACGAATGACGCTAGCAACAATTATTCGAATGAAATTTATTACGGCTGCTATAAAGGAATCTCCCGAGCGAACATCGTGTTGGACCGGATCGATCACGCGGACTTGAGTGAAGAAATAAAGAACAAATTCAAGGGACAAGCACTTTTTTTACGCGCTTTCTATTATTTTAAGCTGGTAAGGTATTTCGGGGGCGTTCCATTATACCTTAAGGAAGTAAGTAATGAGGACGATGCCTTTTTACCGCGGTCGACAACCGAAGAAGTATATAATCAAATCATTGCGGATGCAACACAAGCTATTGCTTTGCTGGCTCCTCCTGCTGGTTTCCCGCAGTCCGGTTATGCCACTAAAGGGGCTGCCACTATGTTGTTGGCTGATGTATATACAACCTTAAAACAGTATGCACAAGCCGAAACGCTCTTGTTGAGCCTGGAACCGATGGGCTATAGCTTATTGTCGAACTATGCTGATGTGTTTTCTACAGCAAATAAAAACAGTAAAGAATCAATCTTTGAAGTGCAGTTTATGCAGGGACTGGAAACGGGTATGCAAAGCAATTTCATTTATGTCTTCTTGCCAAAATGTTATAATACTGCGTTGATTACATTTGGCGTAGCAACAAAAAATACAGGAACGGGCGACGGCGGTGGCGGTTGGAATACCCCGACGCAGGACTTGATTAATGCATATGAACCGGGCGACCCTCGCTTAGAGGCATCAATTGGAGTGGCAGAAGGAACCTATGATGGCAGCTACTATTTTACGCTAACCGCACAGAAGAGTATTGTCAATTATCAAGCACCGGAAGGGAAAACGGGAGTCCCTTTTATTAAAAAATACCTGAATCCGCACACAGATAAAAATAATACGGACGACAATTGGCCGGTATACCGTTTTGCTGACGCGCTTTTATTGCTGGCTGAAGTTCAGAATGAACAAGGAAAAACGGCAGAAGCGTTAGCTAACCTTAATCGTGTACGCAGTCGTGCCATGCCGGAGGCGGCACTGCTGACGGCCTCTTCCCAAGAAACTTTGCGTGACCTTATCTTGCACGAAAGACGGGTTGAACTGGCCTTTGAAAATCATCGTTGGTTTGATTTACTGCGATCAGGAAAAGCTATTGAAACCATGAACGCCTATGGTGCGGAGTTAAAGAAAATATATTCTTATTTGCTTCCTGCATCTTATCAAGTTGATGAAAATAAATTATTATATCCACTTCCTTTTGCAGAAGTTGGCGTTAACCCCGACTTAATTCAAAATCCGGGGTATTAAATCGATACTGATGAAAAGAACAATTTTAAATATGGCTTATGCGCTGGCATTGCTCTTGCCCTGCCGCGCTCTATCGCAGGAAATTGTAAAAAAAAATAAAGAAAAAAAAACATTTTCCATTGCCGTAATACCCGATACGCAATATAATACGGAAGAAAGTCGAGGAGGTACGAATGCACTATTTGAAGCAATGATCGACTGGATTTTAGCAAACCGCGAAAAAGAAAACATTGTTTACATGGCGCATCTTGGGGATATTACCAATCGAGGAGATCGCCAACCGGAACAATGGGCCAATGCGGCGAAAGCACTATACGCTTTGGAAAAACCGCTGCCAGGACTTCCAAACGGCTTGCCTTATGGCCTGGCTGTGGGCAATCACGATCAGCTGCCGAGCCAATTCCCCGTAAGCGGTGCTACGGTTAATTATAATAAATATTTTGGTGTAGACCATTTCAAAGGCAGGGCCTATTATGGTGGTCACTTTGGCGAAGACAACGACAGCCATTATGATCTTGTTTCAGCAGGAGGCCTTGATCTGTTGTTTATTTACGTGGAATACGATGCATTCGACGAGCAGCAAGATGTGATGAACAATTGGGTGGTTGATCTCCTCAAGCAATATCCAGATCGGAAGGCAATCATTGTGAGCCATTATCTTTTAGGCTATAACCCGGTTCCGGGCAGTAACGTGGCAGGGCCCGCTTCCTTTGGAAAACAAGGGCAGCGCTTGTATGATCGGATAAAAACACAACCTAATGTGTTTTTGATGCTATGTGGCCATGTGGGCGACAATGGCGAAGGGTATCGCCAAGATAGCTATGCAGGCCATACTATTAAAACGATGTTATCCGATTATCAAAGTAGGCCGATGGGAGGGAATGGTTTGATGCGTTTGCTGACTTTCGATCCGGAAAATGATGTGGTGCATGTACAGACGCTTTCTCCTTATCATCAGTTAGAAGAAACGGACGAGGACAGCCATTTTAGTGTTCCACTTTTTCGTGAGGCTGCAGCTGTGCGAACCTTCGATTTTAATTTAGACGGTAAATCGGATCTATATCGCTTTAAGGACGGTAACTGGTTTGATGCGGAAGGGATTAAGGCATCTTTTGGCCGAAAGGGTGATATTCCGGTTCCTTCTTATTATCATACTTACGGAAAAACGAGCCCTGGGGTGTATAACAAAGCTAATGCGTCTTTCTATATCGATGACTGGAAGGCGGTCCCTTTGGGAAAAATAGGCGACATCCCGGTACCTGCGGATTATGACGGTGACGGTATCGCCGATCTGGCAGTATGGAATCCGGAAACTGCGGAATGGCTAACCAAAGATTCGGTAATGAAAAAGCATGGTTGGCGGGAATCGATACCTGTCCCGGCCGATTATGATGGTGATGGGGCAGCAGAAATAGCCGTTTGGCGTTTAAGTAATAAAACATGGTACATTGCAACAGTAGGTAATGTTCCTTTTGGAGAGCAAGGTGATGTGCCCGTTCCGGCCGATTATGATGGTGATGGCAAAGCCGATATGGCGGTATGGCGTCCAACTACCGGCGAATGGCTGATATATGGCAAAAAGGAGACGATTAAACTGGGAAAGAAAGGAGATCTTCCCATACCTGGCGATTATACCGGTGAAGGAAAAGCACAACCTGCCGTTTTTAACCCGCACGCTAAAGCCGTGCTTTTTGCCAATGGCAAGCGTATTCCTTTCGATGCCAGTATCGAAGAAGTGGTTAACCTGCCTTATGCGATTAAACAATATTATTTAGGGTTGTTGAAAAAGTAAAGGTTGTTTTCTAAGGAAGTGCATAAGGGCAATCGAACCGTTATGTGCTTCCTTTTTTTGCTTAAACCGAACCTATCTTAATATTTATATAATATAAGAGTACTGGTTTTGGCGGAGGAAACCAACGGGATAGCATGAAATATCAGGTGTGAACGGGCTTTCCAACGAAACCTCGGGAAAGGGCGCCGTATAATTCGGCAAAAAAACTTTTGTGGGAATACCTTAACCCAATTCCGTTAGAAGAGCTAACTTTAAATCCGCAATTAACGCAAAACTCCGGATGGGAAAACATTCAATAATATGCAAAGAATAATTGTTTTGTTGCTCGTAATGGTTTTAGGGCAATATCTATTGGCACAAGAGCAGGCCGTGGCGCTCGAAAAAGGGGACTTAGTTGCTTGTGGCGACGATCAGGTTGTTGTTTTAGATGGAAAGAAAGCGCTGAAAAGTGAGGTCGCCTACAAATGGAAATGGCGCACAGAAGACGCAAAGGATGTGTTGCCGGCTGTTTATCAGCGCTTGTTAAGCACATTGGATGATTGTAAGCCGGTAGACCACAATTCCAAGTTACTGGTAACATCTTCCTCGGGAGGGACGGTGCTTCTGGATGTCGCTACAAAAAAAGTGCTTTTTTATGCGCAGACACCCATGGCCCATTCGGCGGATTTTTTACCGGGTGGATGGATAGTCGTTGCTAATTCGACCCATGACGCAGGTAATAGCCTAGAACTCTACGATAGCAAACATCCCGAAGAGGTTATCGCTAAAGATAGCTTGTATTCGGGCCATGGTGCTGTTTGGGATGATGCGCATCAGCAGTTGTTGGCCCTAGGCTTCAGCGAATTGCGAGCCTATAAGTTAATCAACGATAAGACTGCAAAACCCGAACTAACCTTGTTGAAATCATATAAATTGCCGGATGAAGGCGGACATGAGCTAAGTATAATGGATCAAAATCGCTTTTTGGTTTCGACTCATCATGGGGTGTGGATTTTCGATTGGGAAAAAGAAAATTTTGAACCCTTTGCCCCTTTGGCCAAAAGGCAGAACATTAAATCGGCAAACTATGATGCTAAAACAAAGTCCTTGGTGTACACAGTAGCCGAAGATAGCTGGTGGACGTTCCATATTTACGGCGAAAATCCGACTTTTAAGCTAAATATTCCAACCGTGAAATTGTACAAAGTAAGGGTAGCCGACTAACTAAAAAAGAATTATTTAAATTTATTCTAAATAATAAAAATGCTGCTATATTTGAAGCATTGTTTAGAATTAGTTTAAATAGTTTTTCGTATGAATCGATCTATACTCTTTTTTTTGTGCTCTTTTTTTTCGTTTTTTTATTCTTTTGGGCAAGTTAATCAACAGCATAAACTCTATGGAAAGATAACCAATGAGGTTGGGGAAGCTTTATCCGGTGTTACGGTTTGGTTGGATGATAAGTCCCTCTCCACCAAAACTGATCAAGATGGAAACTATAGTTTGCAATTGGATCCCGGACATTATCAGGTGCATTTCAGCTTTATTGGCTATCAGGCATTTACTGCCGATGTTGTACTCGAAACGGGAGAGGATAAGCTATTCCATGTCCGGATGAGCCGTACCCAAGAAACCCTGCAATCGGTTGAAGTTACGGGGCGTAAAGAAAGTGGATATAAGAATACGGTTAGTTTTAGTGGTACCAAAACCGCCACGCCAATTAAAGAAATTCCGCAATCCATCAGTTATGTAACGAAAGAAACGCTCGATGATCAGTTGGCTTTCAAAACCAGCGACGCCATAAAAAACGTCAGCGGTGTCAATCAATATTCCTATAACAATAACGACTTTGTATTACGCGGTTTTCGGGCAAGTAATACCTTGATCAATGGTTTGCGCATCTCTACTCGTGGTTGGGCACAGAACCTGTTGCCTTATGTGGAACGTATTGAGGTGATCAAAGGACCGGCTTCGGCTTTGTTTGCGAATACCGATCCGGGAGGAACAATCAATACGGTAACGAAAAAGCCTTTGGACGAAGCACGTAAATCGATCAGCTTTGTAACAGGAAGCTATAACACCTATCGAGCTGCTTTCGACTTTACCGGACCAATGAACGACACGAAAACCTTATTGTATCGGCTTAATTTAGCTTACCAAAACGCAGAGTCGTTCCGTATATTACAGGATGGTTCGGCTTTTGTAATTGCACCATCCTTTTCTTTTGTGCCCAATGAGCAAACCCGGGTGAACTTTGATTTGGTGTACCAATACAATAAGGGACGATTGGACCGTGGTCAACCGATTTTTGGCGCTTCTTCGGGTACAGACCTTTACTCCACTCCGGTATCTTTTGCGATTGGTCGTAAAAATGATTACCAAAACGAGCTGAACCTTTTCTCTACCATTTCTTTGCAACACCAGTTTTCGGATCATATCACGTTCAACGCTTCTTACCTGAAATCATATTATGATGAAGATTTGTTGGAACATCGAACTTCTAATCGTTATGGTATAGATTCTTTGGGTAATGAGATTCCTACCTTAATGGGCATGCAGACGATCCGCCGATTGCGAAAAAATTATATCGATAACTTGACAACCTATTTTAATTTTGATTTTAAAACAGGGCCTTTGGAGCATAAATTGCTTGTGGGCTATGATCATATCCAGGAAATATTTCCGAAAGGAAATTCGACCTATAATGCCAGTGGGTTTTTAAGTGCGGACGGGACGCGTACATATAGTACTTACGACCCCAATCATCCAGAACTGTATCAATTCCAAAATGGCATTCCGGTGCCCAATGTGCCGTATTTTGACCTGGCGAACCCTAATTATGCCATTTCTGAAATTTCAAAATACATTAATGTGTCGAGCGAAGAAACACCTTCCAAATATTTTGTAAATGGTGTTTACTTGCAGGAGCAGCTTAAGTGGCATAAGTTCCAGGCACTTTTGGGCTTTCGGCAGGAATTTTATACGGATGTATTGAACTACACCAAAAGTGATGAGCGAAATGTGCAACAGAAGGCCTTTATTCCGCGGTTAGGACTGGTGTATACGCCGATTGAGCCGATTAGTTTCTATGCAACCTATACAGAAGGCTATCAACCGCAAACCGCCAGTACCATTGGCGATCCGCAAACCTTTGGCGGACCATTTGACCCCTTGATCAGTAATATGGTGGAGGCTGGTGCGAAGATGGAATTCTTCCAAAAAAACCTGATGATAACCACGGCACTCTATCGTATTGAGCAGAACAATATTTTAGTTAATGCAAATGCTCCCGATAATCCCGATCTGCTCCGGCAGATTGGTCAGCAGGAAGCGAAAGGGGTGGAATTGGAAATGTATGGTAGCATACGGCCCAATTTCAGTGTAACGGCTAATTTTTCGTATAATGTTGCGAAGATTACCAAAAGTGATGACGAATCGGAGATAGGGACGATTATGCCCAACGCACCCAAAAGCCAAGGTAATATCTGGGCGAAATACAATGTTATCGGCGGAAACCTCAACGGTATAGGCCTTGCCCTAGGGGCTAACTATGCAACTACGAGAAATACCAATAGCGATATTTTGCAGCTCCCTGCTTATACCGTTGTGAATGCAGCACTTTACTATCATATTGATAAGTTTAAAATACAAGCAAACCTCAATAATGTGCTGAACAAAACTTATTGGGTTGGTGGTTTTGATTTCAACAGGCTCTTTCCCGGAGCACCGAGGAACTACTTGGTGTCTATTGGGTACACGTTTTAACAAAAGAAGGCATGACGCTAAAGAAACTATACAGCTGGCTACATTTATGGTTGGGATTGGTTGTTGGCCTAATCTTCTCGGTTGCTGCACTTACCGGTGTCATGCTTCTTTTCGAAGAAGAGCTAGAGGAGCTGGTTTATCCGGATCTTTATTTCCACCCAGCAGCAACATCAAACACCCATGCACGACTGCCGTTGGATAGCTTGTTTTCGTTAGCTAAACGATATGGAGGAAACAAAAAGGTATTGAGAGTGAACATACGTGAAAAAAGGGAAACTGAAAACTTCATTTTCGAAACGGAAGGCGATCGCCTTCATCGGTGCTTTTTAGGCATCGATCCCTATCGCGGTACTTTAGAGGCCAAGATAAGCGGGAGAAAGCATTTTTTCTCGGTGATCGAGGAAGTTCATCGGCAACTTTTTATGGGAAAAGTGGGCAAAGCAATTACCGGGGGTTGCTGTTTGTCTTATTTGGTGATCTTGCTCACCGGACTAATCCTTTGGTGGCCAAAAAACAAAAAAATGTGGAAACAGCGGCTGAACATCAAATGGGATGCAAAGGGTAAACGGTTAAATTGGGATATTCATGCGGTGGGCGGATTTTATGCATTTCCAATCCTGTTTATCGTAGCCTTTACCGGGCTAACCTGGAGCTATACTTGGTTTAATGATGGCATCTATTATCTTTTTGATGGTAAAGGGCCGAAGAAACAACAGACTTATTTTGCATTATCTTCGCATCCAAGGGATGTAGGGGTAATTGAAAAAATATATGAGCATGCGCAGCAACTACTGCCCTATAGAGGTGAACTCAGTTTGCGTTTACCGAGTAAAAAGCAAGACGTCATTGAGGTAAGCAAAAGGCAGGCTGATGCTTCAGTACCCAATGTTGTTGACCGACTCTTTTTCAGTAGATATACCGGTGAATTGGTACATCGCGAGTTATACGATCAGCAGACCTTAGGCATGAAGGTGCGCCGGTTGATATTTCCCGTTCATACGGGTAGTATTGGTGGCTGGTTTACAAAAGTCTGCTATCTGATAGCCGTATTATTTGCGGCTAGCTTACCTTACACGGGTTTGTTTATTTGGCTGGGAAGAAAGAAGAAAAAACGTAAAGGTTCTGCAAAAGCAATAAAGGTAAAAGTGGCTTAATACAACATCGTTAAGGTCTTTAATAACAAGTGGTTAAATTATGTTAAAAATGAAATATAGGTGTTGACTACCACTTATATTCGAGCATGGAATCACCATGTAAACCAATCGTTATAAGTCTCTTGCTTTTGCTGATCGTGAAATGGACCAATGGCCAGAATCTATTGGAGGTCGGTGGAGCGGTTGCGGGGAGTCAGACCAGAAAACCAATACCCAACCTGTTGGTTTTAAATAAAAATAAAGGGTTACTTGTCAGTACGAACGAAAAAGGAATCTTTAAGATTAATGCCGATGTGGGAGATACCTTGAAAATTAGCGGACAGGGGTATTTACCCAAGAATATTGCTGTCGAGCAGTCATCCACCTTTGTACGCGTTTATCTCGAACCGACGAGTATCATGTTGGACGAAGTGGTGATTAACAGTGGAACAACAAAAGGTCCCGATTTTCGAGGATTGGCCGAAGACTATGGTAAACAAAATGGAATCTATTTTAAAGGCAAACCCCCGATTACTTTACTCTCTCCTTTCAATGGAAGTCCAGTAACCTTCTTTTATGAATTATTAAGCAAGGGAGGGCGAAGAACAAGGCGTCTGTACCAACTGGCCAAAGAACAAACGGATTATGATAAAATAAACAGCCGGTTTAATAACCGGGTTATTCGGCAATTGGTACCTATTGAAGAAAAAGATCTGGATGCTTTTAAAACCGCGTATTGGCCGACGGTAGAAGAGATCGACAAATGGTCGGATTATGACCTTTTTCAATATATCAAAGCATCATTTGATCAATTTGATCAGAAATAAGAGGATTATTTTGCTTTTTATCGTCAGGATATTACTTTTACATATTGAGGATAAAGTACTTTCAGTTGGCATAATAGGTTACTGAAAAAGGAATTATAAATCTATAGTTAAACAGTTAGCGATGCATAAGTTTTTCCATTGGTTTTTCTTTTCCATTGTCTTTTTTGTTTTATTGAGCTGTAATGCTCCGGAAAGAGAATCTAAAAGACCTAATATCATTTATATCATGAGTGATGACCATGCTTATCAGGCAATAAGTGCATATGGTTATGGCTTGAATAAAACACCGAATATCGATCGTTTGGCAAAAGAAGGCGCTTTATTTACACGGGCAACAGTAACCAACTCATTATGTGCACCAAGCCGTGCTGTTCTGTTGACCGGTAAGCATAGTTTTAAGAACGGAAAGGTCGATAATGTTTCACGCTTCAATTGGGATCAGGATAACTTTGCTAAAGAGCTGCAAAGAGCGGGCTATCAAACGGCTTTAATCGGTAAAATCCATATGGACGGTATCCCACAGGGATTTAACTATTCGGCTGTCTTAATTGATCAAGGACAATATTATAATCCGGATTTTATTATAAATGGCAAAAAGGAGCAAGTAAAGGGTTATGTAACCGATTTAACTACCGATATGGCCTTGGAATGGCTTAAGAACCGGGATCAAAATAAACCTTTTTGTTTGCTTTATCATCAGAAGGCTCCGCATCGAGAATGGCTTCCTGCTCTTCGGCACTTGAAAAGTTATACGCAGATGAAAGTGAAAGAGCCGGTCACTCTTTTTGATGATTATGAAGGTAGGGGAACCGCCGCAAAAGAAGCAGAGATGAATATCTTGAAAGACATGAACTGGGCGGCAGACAACAAAATTAGTCCAAAGGTTATGGATGAACTGGGGCTGAAAGAACGCCTCGACTGGGATAAGAAGGTATATCGCGCTAACTTAGCGCGGATGAACCCTGAACAAAGGGCTATCTGGGATTCGGTATATAATCCCATTATAGAAGATTTTCGGAAGCGCTATCCTGGTATGTCTAAAGAAGATATGATGCACTGGCGTTATCAACGATATATGCAAGATTACTTAGGATGTATCGCTTCAGTTGACGATGGCGTAGGGAAATTATTGGAATTCTTAAAAGCTAATGGTCTGGATGAAAATACAATTGTCGTTTATACTTCAGATCAGGGTTTTTATCTGGGTGAACATGGTTGGTTTGATAAGCGGTTTATGTACGAAGAATCGTTACGTACACCTTTGTTGATTCGTTACCCAAAGGAAATCCCTGCCGGAACAAAGATAGATGCCTTAGTGCAAAATCTTGATTTTGCTCCTACTTTCCTTGATTATGCCGGAGTTAAAGTCCCAAGCGAAATGCAAGGTAAGTCTTTCCGTAATTTGGTAAATGGAAAAAGTACAGCCTGGAGGGATGCCATCTATTATACCTACTATGAATACCCTTCCATTCATATGGTGAAACGACATTATGGTATTCGAACCGACCGGTATAAATTGATTCATTTTTATTATGATATTGATGAGTGGGAATTGTACGACTTGGAAAAAGATCCACACGAAATGCATAATGTGTATAACGATCCGGCGTATGCTGATGTTCGAAAGAGTATGCATCAACGCCTGGAAGAATTGCGGAAGGGCTATGGCGACTCAGATGCGAACGATGAGAAATTTTTGAAGGCCTATTTAAAAAAATAAGGACTGAAATCTGGGGACAGACATTTTGTCAATTGACCAAGGTTTATGCGCGTGTGAGGTTTCGATATATTCGGATAATTGCTAACGTCTCATGTTTGGAAAGATTACCCTTTGATCGGTTTCTTCATCAATCGCCATTGCATCAAGGCCTTCAGGAGGAGCAAATCCTGGCTCGACCTGTACTTTTTCTATGATTAGTTTTAGCGGTCGTTCGTCTTGGTAAGGCTCAAACGCAGGAGCAAACCGAAGTTGTGTAAGCGTTTCAATAGTTGCCATGTTCACTTGATAAATGGCAGCATCTTCAAAATCCTGAAAATAGGCCGCCCTCGCTTCTGCAACCGCCACAATATTTTCGGTAGCTTTCTGAACAACGATACCTTGTTCGTAAAGTACATTTTCCTGGCCCATTAAAAAGGCCGCCCGACTTAAACGTTTTCCATCATCAGTATAGTAAACAATTTTCCAGAACAGGGTAGGGATGGCCACCTCTTGTCCTTCTACAGGCGTAACAAAAATCGGATCATAAGAGCGCAAAACGGGTCCGGTTAATACAGAAACCTTTAATTTGTCGGGAACGCTTTCTTCGCTTAAGATATAAGTCTCCAACTTCCCCCATTCCTGGGTGTTGAGTTCGCCCATTTGCGGCACGCAATTGCTGAAATGGAAAGTCGCTCGCGCCGCTTCCTTTGCTTCTTCCACCGTATTTCCCCATTGCGGGTCTTCTCTTTTCGTCATATGTCCTCTTTGGAAATCACTTTTGGCTGCGCTGTATAGCGATGCGCCCCATTGGTAGTCCGCCGCGCGCGAATCGACCGTCCATTCATCTTTTCCCGACGGGAAAAGGTCGTCGCGGTTGATGCGCTTAAAAAGTCCACCATCAATATTCGTTGCGGTAAAATAAGGAAAGCGCCTGCTTTTGCTCAAGTAAAGACTAAAATGCGGGTAAGTAAGTTCCGGATTACCGGGACTGCCAATGTGCACAAGGTCCGAAAGTTGCTCATCGGTCAATGTTGGAAAATCGACCACTAGATTTGGTGCAATAAAATCAGTTTTAAAACCGGCTGTTGAAGGCATAATGCATAAATATGAGATAAATTTAGTAAAGCCTTTTGGAAGTTTAAGAATCGTAGCAATTATCAAATTGTTAAACTTGTTCGAGCTTTCGGCTATCAGCTATCGGAAATCGTCGTAAAGGCTAAACCAATGGCTAAAACCTAACATAAATGGCCCTTTGCCGCATAATAACCCGAAATCGTTTCGATAGTTTCTATGCGAAAATGAGTGCGCCGAACGTCTGGATGGGCCAGATAAAAAGGCACCTCTCCCTCGTATCGGTTCTTCCAATAGATTTTTAAACTTTCTTGGATATTGCTCCATCCGAAGAGCTTCAACACTGCTTCTTGATGCACCCACGCCCGAATCCAATTGGCCCGACCGATATCATTCAAAAGGAGGGGATGAAGTAGAGAACCGGGAAAAACGGTTTGCGTGTCCACCTTTTCCAGATCAATGCCAATAGGCTCTGTAGCAAGGGCTGCCATTACCATACCAGCACTATGCGCCAGCGAGCAAAATAGCTTTTGGCCCATGAAATAGGGTTTCCCATAAGGCGTATAACGAAGATCGGCTAGCTTAATATTAGTGTCAGTTTTAAGTAATAAATCCTCCAATAGTTTAAGCCCTAATAAAGATTCTAAAAAATGCGACTTATTTTTATACTTGATTGTCATTAGCTTATGTGGAAAATAGCACGTATAGGCTAGGAGCGCCTCTTCCTCATGGTGTTGAATATGATCGTGTATTTCCACAGAGCTTCTTATTTTTGACCAAGCAAGTCTTATTCCATGGTGGTTGTTTTTAATAATAAGTCAATTCCCCCAGGGCCCGATGAAGCGTTTGAGCTGGAAGCTCATCCTCAGATTTTAACCTTAATGCTGCAGCTATTTGGGGAGTTTGGAGCGATTTACAAAATCTTTTCCAAGCAGCGCAATAAATATACATATGTTTTATCGGATCCGGAAATGGTGAAACACGTGCTGATTACCAATAATCGGAATTACGAAAAAGGAGTAGGTATAGACCGCGTCCAAATCCTGCTGGGAAATGGAATCATGGTCAGTGAAGGAGCTTATTGGCGACGGCAACGGAGGATGATTCAGCCAGCTTTTCATAAAAAGGTAATCGAACAATTGGCCGCAGATATCGTTGCAACGAATCAAATGATGCTGGCCAGGTGGAAGGAAAAGGCGCAAAGGGGAGTTTTATTGAACTTGACAGATGAGCTGAGCGAAATAACCTCGCAGATCGTATTGAGGGCACTTTTCTCGCGTGATTTTGATGGAATGGACAACGGTACGGGTAGGCAGCCTTTTGCTATATTAACAGCGGAACATGCACGCGACTTATTGTTTGCCATGAAGTTCAGGGGATTGTCGTCAGTCATCATGGAGGTGATCCATGCGCGACGAGAACAAGGTAGGATGGAAGAGGATTTCCTTTCGATGATGATGGCGGCGCGCGATCAGGAGACAGGAAAGGGAATGTCGGATAAGGAACTGGTGGATGAAACGATGACACTCATTGTGGCCGGACATGAAACGACAGCCAGCGCGCTGACCTGGGCATGGTATCTGCTGAGCAGAAATACGGCAGTTTACGCCAAAGCGAAAGCCGAAGCACTCGCCTTTAGGGAGACGGAACTGGGCTTTCAGGAGTTGCAGCATATGCCGTATATTAAGCAAGTAATCGACGAAGCGATGCGCTTATATCCACCGGGATGGCTATTGACCCGCAAGGCCTTAACGGATGATCAGATTGGCACTTATCATGTTCCCGCAGGAACGGATATTTTTATTTCGCCCTATTTGATCCATCGACATCCCACGATCTGGGAGAACCCGGAAAGCTTTGATCCCGATCGCTTCGACCCTAGCTTGGGGAAAGAACGCCATCGGTTTGCTTATTTTCCCTTTTCGGGAGGACCACGACAATGTATAGGTGACTATTTTGCCCAGGTGGAAATGCAATTGCACATAGCTTTGGTGCTGCGGGAGCTCGATGTCGAAGTACTTGCTGAAGAGCCCGTTGCTTTGGAAGCACAGATCAATTTACGGCCGAGTAAGGCCTTTTTTGCGCGGGTTAAAATTTAATAGCGTAAATTTGGCAGTAAGACACTCCGAATGGAGAAATATAGATGAAAACATTAATAGACGCAATCATTCATAACCCTAATGCAGAAGCAACGCTTCATTTTATTCGGGGAGCACAAGACAAACAGGTTGTCAGCTATGCAGAATTGAAGAAAAGGGGGCTGGGATTATTGGCCTACTTTCGGGAAAGGGGCGTTAAATCGGGTGATGAAGTGATCTTGGTTAGCCAAAGAAATGAAGCTTTTCTGGAGGGCTTTTGGGCAGCAATGTTTGGAGGAAGTGCTGCAGTACCCTTATCTTTTGGGATTGCCGACGAGCACAAATGGAAGCTTTTCCGTGTTTGGCGACAACTGTCTTCGCCTTGGTTGATGATCGACTTGGCTCACGTGGGGCGTATAGACAAATTTGCAGAAACGCACGGCTTGCGGGCGGAATGGGCAGAAATCAAAGGGCGCATCATCGTTATTGAACATATCCCCCAATTTACAAAGGAGGCGGAAATATCGGACATTGATGAAACAAATACAGCCATTATCCAGTTTTCTTCCGGAACAACGAGTACCCCTAAAGGAGTGGTGTTAAGCCATAAAAATCTGATAGCCAATTTGCAGGGTATTGGCGAGGGGACGAAGATGAACAAAAGCGATAGTACCTTTAGCTGGATGCCTTTGACCCATGATATGGGTCTTATTGGCTTTCATTTAACGCCGTTGCTGTTTGGAATCGATCAATACCTGATGCCTACCGATCTGTTCATTCGCCATCCCTTATTGTGGTTGGAGAAAATTGCGGAATATAGAGCAACCATCACCTGTTCGCCCAATTTTGGCTATAAGCATTATTTGAATGCCTTGTCTAGAAATACGTATACCAATAAACTGGATCTAAGCAGCCTTCGGTTGGTTTTAAATGGTGCAGAACCGATTTCAGTGCCCTTAGTGGAGGCGTTTATGCAGCAAGAGGCAGAAAATGGGCTTTCTGAAAACAGTATGTTTACCGTATATGGTCTGGCCGAGGCTAGCTTGGCGGTTGCTTTTCCAACGCTTGGGGAGCCTTTCCGTTACCGTACGCTGGATCGTAATTCCTTGTCTCCAGGAATGAACGTGCAGGATATGGAGGGAGGTGTGCCTTTCGCCATAGAAGGTAGAGCCATAAAAGGATGTTCAATCCGGATCAGCGATTTGGATGGACAGCCATTGCCGGCTGATCATATTGGCAAGATTGAAATTAAGGGTGAAAACGTAACCAAAGGCTATTTGGGACAGAATGCTCTGAATGCAACGGTAATTAAAGACGGGTGGTTGGATACGGGTGACTTGGGTTTACTGACTCAAGATGGCGAGCTGATCGTTACCGGCAGGGTAAAGGACATCATTTTCATCAATGGCCAAAATTATTATCCACATGATGTTGAACAGGTTTTGGAACAACATCAGCTGGCCGAACAGGGTAAGGTAGCTGTATGTGGTGTGCGACCAGAAGGTGCGGACGAGGATCAGATTTTGGTATTTTTAGTACATAAAGGTATGGCAGAAACATTTTATCCGCAAATCAACCCGATAAAGAAATTGGTAAACGAACAGATGGGAATTGATGTAAAGGCAGTCATTCCGATAAACAAAATACCTAAAACAACGAGCGGTAAGATGCAGCGTTATTTGCTGGGAGAACAGTATATAAACGGCGAATTTGATGAAGTATTGAAAACATTGGGGGAATGGCAAAAAAATCAAGAATCGGTGAAATCGGTCGGCAATGCTGTTGAGCAGTCGCTACAAGCGATATGCGACGAGTTAATTACGGATAAAAAGGTGGGTGTGGACGACAATATTTTCGAAATCGGTACAACCTCATTGATTTTGGCACAGATTCATCAGCGAATCGAAGAATTATACCCGGGAAAAGTAGAGGTTACCGACTTTTTCGACTATCCTACGATCAAAGAATTGGCCACATATATTGAGCAGAAGAAGTAAAGCGCCGAATAAACTAATCGTAGGCTCCCTTGCCATATTTCCATCGATTATGGCTCCAGAGCCAATTGTCGGGATGTTCTTTAATGAGGTCTTCGACACGATGGATATAAGCGGGCAATATTTCTTTCTGCTGGTATTGATAAGGGGGTTCCGCCAATTTTTCGATAGTCACCTCATAATAGCCCCTCTTTATTTTACGGGTGGCCATAAAGAAAACGGGAAGACGCGTAAGTTTCGGTAAAGACTCGGTTCCCATATAAAAAGCGGTATCCTGATGCAAAAAGGTGGTCCAATATTTATCCGGAATATCCTGCGCCGGTCGTTGATCGGCCACCATGGCTATCATTCGCTGCTCTTTGATGCGTTTAACAATAGTCGGCAAAGTTTGATCTTTCGGAATTGGAAGACCACCGAAACGCGAACGAATTGCTAACAGCAGTTTTTCTACAGTTGGATTACTTACTGGCATATATATAGCATCAATGGGTAAGCCAAAAGTTAGATTGCCGCTTAATAGTACCCATTCCCAATTAAATTGATGAGCAGTCAGCACGATCAACGATTTTTTTTCCTGCAATAACTGCTGCAAGGATTTGGTATTTTTAAAGATTACCCGCTCTTTTAACGTTTGCTCAGACATCGATAGGGCTTTGAGCGTTTCGATCATCCAGTCGGCCATATGATGATAGAACTGCTTGGCCAATTGTCGGATTTCTTTGTGTGTTTTTTCAGGGAATGACTTTGTCATATTCTCAAAAACAACCGTATAACGATAGCGCACCAGGCGAAAAGCAATAAAGGCTAATAGATCCGCAAATGCATAGAGGACAAAAAATGGAAGTTTACTGAAAAGCCTAAAAAAAAACATGATATGATTACCTGAATATCGTATAGCGGCAAAAGTACGGATTATTGGGCAAAAGGTCTTGAAGATGTAAAAAACAGGAAAGGGAATGTCTCTAAGCCCGAAAAAATTAGCATTTTTGTATGATGGTTCATAGGTGAATTGCTGAAGCTTTAATTTTTACTAAGTGCGAAATATGGAAAAACTTATAAAACCGACGTTTCAAAAGGCTCCCGCTGATGATTTCTTCAAAAAAATGCAAAGGGAAGTGCAGGAAAATATTTTGAAGAATCCCCGCATACAGACTGCAAATATTATTAAATCTTTCTTCTTACTATTTGGTTATCTAGGGAGTTATGCAGGAATTCTGATATTTGGAAACGATACGCGGCTTTTATTTTTTTTCTATATCCTGGCCGGATTATTTATGATTGTGCTGTTCGTTAATGCTTTTCATGATGCAGCCCATAACGCTGTATTTAAAAGCTCAAAATACAATAAATGGTTTACTTATGTGCTGGAGCTTTTCGGCAGCAATAGTTTTATTTGGAAAAAGCGACATTTGGTGTTGCATCATCCTTATGCAAACATCCAAAATTGGGATATCGACATTAAACAAAGCGATTTAGTACGGATTTTTCCTTCCAGTCCTTATTTTAATTACCATAAGTACCAACATATTTACATGTGGCTGTTATACCCTTGTTATACTTTGAATTGGCTGTTTATTCGTGATTTTAAAGATTTTTTTGGGACAAAAGACAATTATATCAAACGGGTAGTAGTTATTCCGAAGATCGAGTATATTAAACTGTTTGTCTGCAAAATATTTAATTTGTTTTATCTTTTGGTAATACCTATGCTGGTTCTAACAGTGCAGCCTTGGTATATGATTTTGCTGGCTTGGATTACCATGCATCTTTGTGGCAGCGCTTTAGGGGTGGTAGCGCTCTTGTCTACACACGTGGATGAACATGCTCACTTTCCGATGTCTCCGGAAGATGGAAAAATGCCTACGACCTGGGCCGAACATCAAATGAGTGTGACTAAGGATTTTAGTACCAACAGTGCTTTGGCTAATTTTCTATTTGGAGGCTTTACACATCATGTGGCGCATCATCTGTTCCCCAGTGTTGCGCATACATATTATCCCTATATTACCAAGGTAATTCGACGGTATGCTGCAGAATATAATTTGCCATATACCAGCTATCCTTTTTGGAAAGCAGTGGCTTCTCATTTTCGCCTATTAAAGCACAACGGTAGAGAAGGAAACTTATTCCGGTCGGGCGAACTTTAAAATACCCTCGGTATGATCAAACTTTACAAATAGATAGATGCATTGGAAAACATTACTTTCTGCTAAACGCTGGGGCTACGAACATCGGGATATCAAAAATGACGACATGGCGAGATCAGAGTTTCAGCGTGATTACGATCGTTTGATCTTTTCTTCACCTTTTCGGCGCTTACAGAATAAAACTCAGGTTTTTCCTTTACCGGGAAGCGTTTTTGTACATAATCGGTTAACGCACAGCCTGGAAGTGGCCAGTGTTGGTCGATCTTTAGGCCGGATTTTTTACACAAAGAAAAAAGAAGCACAGCCCGATATCGATCAGCAATTGCCTTATCTGCAAGAAGTGGGGAATATGGTTTCTAGCGCCTGTTTAGCGCACGATATGGGAAACCCTGCTTTTGGTCACTCAGGCGAATCGGCTATTTCACGTTATTTTTCCGAAGGAGAAGGATCAAAGTATAAAGATTGGGTAACCGAGCAAGAATGGCAGGACCTGGTCCATTTTGAAGGAAATGCCAATGCCTTGCGTATTCTGACCCATCAATTCAACGGAAAAGAGGCCGGTGGTTTCGCATTGACCTATAGTACTTTGGCTGCAATTATCAAATATCCTTGTTCGTCAATTGACGGCAATATAAAGGGTAACGGGCTCCATCGAAAGAAATATGGCTATTTCCAACCTGAAGAAGAGGCATTTTTAAAAATTGTTTCGGAATTGGAGATGCTGCCCGATGCAACTTCCCCACGAGTGTATAAACGGCATCCCCTAGTTTATTTGGTAGAAGCTGCCGACGATATTTGCTATAATATTATCGATATCGAGGATGCTCATCGCTTGAATATTCTTTCTTATGATCAAGTAGAGGCCCTTTTGATGCCCCTGGCCCGCGATCCGCAGATTAAGGAACGGTTAGCCGGCATCGGCGATATCGATAGCCGGGTAAGCTTGCTACGGGCCAAAGCGATCAGCACGCTGATCCAACAATGCTCACATGTGTTTTTCGAACAGGAAGAACGAATTTTACAGGGCAATTTTGAATCGTCTTTAATGGACCATATTGAGCCGGATCTGAAAGCCATCATGCAAAAAATAGAGGCCATATCCATCCAAAAAATCTATAATGCGGCCAGCGTAGTACAGATTGAAGTAGCGGGTTATAAGGTAATGAGCGGTTTATTGGAAGAATTTATCCCGGCTTATTTGCGAAATAGTTCGGCTTATGATCAGAAGGTCGTAGCGCTTATCCCCAATCAATATAAAAATTCCGGCGAATCGACCTATAACAAAATCCGTTCGGTACTGGATTTTGTTTCGAGCATGACCGACTTATATGCGGTGGAGCTTTTCCGGAAAATGAGAGGCATTTCTTTTCCTTCGTTGGATTAAATTTACTTCTTTTCGCAAAAGAGGGAATAAGCGTTGTCATCCAAAACGAACCCCGAGCATTCGGGGAACATGAAGGATCTATAAAGCCAATACTGTTAATCTTTAGGCATTAGCTTTCCGCTATTCATACTGTTTTTCGTCAATAAAAACGTAATTTTGCAGGCTGAACGAAACGGGCATCATAACATATGTGCTTCACTGCCTTAAAAAGCAATTTACTTGAATGAAAAAAAGAATTCCGCAGGATAAAAGGACGATAGAAGATATCACCGTTATTGATATCGCCGAAGAAGGAAAAGGAGTAGGGAAGAAAGACGATCTCGTCTTGTTTATTGAAAAAGCGATCCCCGGGGATGTGGTGGATGTTGAAGTGCTTCGGAAGAAGAAGAACCTAGCGGAAGCACGGATTAGCCATTTAAAAGAAGCGTCCAAATATCGAGTAAACCCCTTTTGCGCGCATTTCGGGGTATGTGGTGGCTGTAAATGGCAGCATATGGATTATGAAGGGCAACTCTTTTATAAGCAAAAGAGCGTGGAAAATGCGTTGAGCCGTATCGGAAAGGTGGATGTTTCGGAAATGGAACCCATTCTGGCTTCTCGGCAAACCCGCTATTACCGCAATAAGTTGGAATATACCTTTTCCAACAAAAGGTGGTTCACCACGGGGGATATGACGAGCGAAGATGCGCTGGAAACCAATGCTTTAGGCTTTCATGTGCCGCTGCGATTTGATAAGGTGCTGGATGTTGCACACTGCTATTTGCAGGCCGACCCGTCCAACGCGATCCGTAATGGCCTGCGTGAATTTACCTTAAAACAACAGATCAGCTATTACGATCTGCGTAGCCATGAAGGAGCTTTACGTAATCTAGTAGTCCGAACGGCCAACACAGGCAACCTTATGGTGATGGTCGTATTTGCTTATGCAACAGAAGAGCAAATCGAGTCGGTAATGCATTACTTAAAAGAGAACTTTCCGCAGATCACCTCGCTTTTGTATATGATCAATCAAAAGAAAAACGATACGATCTTCGATCAAGAAGTTTTGGTATATAGCGGTGCTGATCACATTGTAGAAAAGATGCCAGTTAACGATGGAGAAACGGAATTCTTACAGTTTAAAATCGGTGTCAAATCTTTTTATCAAACCAATTCGGAGCAGGCGTATCAACTCTATAAAATTGCCCGGGATTTTGCGGGATTTAAAGGGAATGAGCGGGTATACGATCTCTATACCGGTACCGGAACAATTGCTAATTTTGTGGCCAGACAAGTGAAGGAAGTGATCGGCGTGGAATATGTGCCTTCGGCTATCGCCGATGCAAAAGAGAATGCGCGGATCAACGGCGTGAAAAACACCCGTTTCTTTGCCGGTGATATGAAGGATGTGCTTACCGATGATTTTGTGGCTGAACAGGGAAAGCCCGATGTCATCATTACCGATCCACCGCGTGCGGGAATGCACCCTGATGTAGTGACGTGTTTGCTGCGGATCGAAGCACCCAAGATCGTTTATGTGAGCTGTAATGCGGCTACGCAGGCGCGGGATCTAGCCATGCTGGCCGATAAGTATAAGGTGAAACGCATTAAGCCAGTAGATATGTTTCCGCATACGCAGCATGTGGAAAATGTGGTATTGTTGGAATTAATCAAGTTGTAAGTTTTACGCAAAAAGCGCAAGAGCAAATAAGGTGTGTAAAGGCAACAGCGCGCTTAAAATGTAAAACAAAAAGCTTATAACTAAAAAGATGGATTTAGAAGAATTACTTTCCGCTCAAGCCGGTGACGACGGTCAACAAAAGAAAGAAAGCCCCCTGAAAAGCTTGCGGGTGGATCTTGATTTTTACAAAGAATCGATACGGGAAGTGGCCATTGAAATTATGGCCGAAGGCTTATCGCAATACCCGATATTCATCGCCCATCAACATGAGGTGAGTATGGGTGAGTTGATCCTCGATCGCAACGAGCTGGGAACACAATGGACCATACAGGCTTCTACCTTGGAAGAATTTGTTGAACGAGGGGTGATCCTCGAAAATAAAAAGGCAACCTTTATTCGCAATTATAAAAAACCGGAAGATTATATGTGTCTGTTTGTAATCGTTCCGGAAGGGGCAAATTTTGTTTTCTATCCTTATCGTAAGCAGGAATAGTACGGTTAAAAGAGGCAGTATACTATAGATCGGCTGTCTTTTCGAATTCGATACATCTTTGGATCGGCTTCGGAGATGATAGGGGATTCGGTGCGGCCTCCGTTGGGACTCGTTCGGGCGCCGCCCGAACGAGTCTCGAACAAGTTGGCTTGAAGTGTAGAAGGTAAAGGCAAGCCTATTCCTTTACCAATTCACTGCCTGCTAGCAAAAAAGCACCTACAGCATACACTTCTGTGTCGTCATAGCTCACATGACCCGGAGCGGCACCGATCTGCTGGGCATAACCGAGTTTACCTCCGGGATGTATAGCTTCCGCGAGCGCGCGCCATCCTTTCCATACTACCGGTTCGTAAGTCTTCTTATCCAATAAACCGCGATTGATCCCCCAGGCTAACGCATAGGTGTAAAAACCCGTACCACTGGTTTCTTTTGCCGGATAACTTTCCGGATCCAATAAGCTGGCGCGCCATGTACCATCTGCTTGCTGTAAGGAAGCTATTTTTGAGGCCATATCTTTGTATAATTGCTCCCATTTTTTGCGATCCGGATAATTATTGGGCATGTATTCCAAAACCCGCACAAGCCCGCCCATTACCCAGCCGTTTCCTCTCGACCAAAAGACCTTTTTTCCATTTTTTTCTTTTTTATCCAAAAAACTGCCATCCCGGAAATATAAATGCTCGTCCTCATCGTAAAGGTAATCGGTTGTTTTCCACCAAAGTTTGTTGCATAAATCAAGGTATGCTTGATTGTCGGTCACTTTCGCCAACATGGCTAAGGTAGGTGGCCCCATGAAAAGGGCATCACACCAAGCCCATTCGCGTTGACCAATATTGTTTTTCCATTCCAATGACTCCGTATGGGGTCGTGCCGCCAGCGTATCCGCCAAGTCCCGAAGGTCTTTGATCATTTTCGGATCATGGTACATTTCGTAAAAGCGACAGTATAGTTGCCCTACGCAGTAATAATCGGCATGGTAACGGTTTTTCGTATGATTGAGCTGCCAATCGTATTTTTCGCCCACGTTGGTTTTCATAAACTGATAGTAACGATCGTTGTCGGCCAAGGCGGCAAATTTCAACAAGCCGGCATATAAGGCACCATTGGTCCAATCGAGTTCATGATGCCGCCATCCATTTTTTTGGATACTGTCGATCTGCCAATCGGCTACCGTTTTCATCAATTGTAGCACAGAGTCGCGCGACATGCGGGTTACGGATGTTTGCGACATACTTTTTTTAAGGGAACTACAGGCATAAAAAGCGGTCAAGGTACTTAAAAGGAGGCCGGTTACCAGAAGGCCCAATGGTCTTGTTTTTTTCATTTTCTTAATTAAGCGTATGCTATTCAATCGTTTACTGAAGCGACGGGCTTTACCGGTTAACTACTCATGCAGTTTTCTTCGGCATGATTTAGGTTCACCCATTCATTGGTCTTTGTTTGCTAAAAATAAGTTTAATAAGCATGACATGCAAATTCCTTTTGTATTTGTACTGTTTGGTTATCGTTAATTTCCGTATCTTTGTCTCATATCACATAAGGGGTGCCTTGTTTCATCATAATCTCATGATAAAACACAAATCAAGGCTGAGATTATACCCATCGGCAATCGGTTAATGATCAACTCATTTTCCTGAAGCCGAACACCTGATCCGGATAATGCCGGCGTAGGGAAGGGAGCCTGCATAGGTTAAGCATAATTTTTTAGTAGCGGTTGCAACCCCTGCAATTCGTTCGGGCGTTTAAAAAAATATTGAAGTGGGTAGACGATTGATAAAAATCGCTTTCTTATGGCTTTGGCCGAGCGTTTTATTAGCACAAAGTAACTTAACGGTTACGGTAATCGACCAACAAGAGCAAAAACCTTTAATCGGGGCTACAGTCAGTTTGGTAGGGTCGTTGGCTAGTGCACAAACTAATGCAGCGGGTAATGTGCAGTTCAAAAATGTAAGAGAAGGTACCTATGTGGTACGGGTAAGCTTTCTTGGTTATCAACGGCAGGAAAAAAGGGGCGTATTGCCTCAGGAAGCGTCTTTGCAATTCGACTTGGTAAAACAGGCTTTCCTTGCGGATGAGGTTGTGGTAAGCGCAACAAGAGCAGGCACAAACGCAGCAACAACGTATAAGAACTTAAGCAGTGAAGATCTGGCTAAAAATAATTTGGGACAAGATCTGCCTTATTTATTAGATCAAACGCCGGGCGTAGTAACTTATTCGGATGCCGGAGCGGGAGTGGGCTATACCGGTTTACGGATCCGAGGTAGCGATCCAACACGGATCAATGTTACCATTAATGGTATCCCCCTGAATGATGCGGAAAGTATGGGGACCTTTTTTGTCAATCTTCCAGATTTTGCTTCTTCTGTAGATAACCTGCAAATACAACGAGGGGTAGGAACATCGACCAACGGTGCCGGAGCCTTTGGTGCAAGTTTAAATATGCAAACCAATATACGAAGAGATACGGCTTACGCAGAATTGGATAATTCGTATGGTTCTTATCAAACCTGGAAAAATACGGTGCGCGTGGGTACAGGGCTAATCGACAACCGATTTACGTTTGACGCACGGCTATCGCAGATTCAGTCGGATGGCTTTGTCGACCGGGGAGCCTCTGACTTGAAATCTTTTTTTGTCAGCGGAGCTTGGTACGGCAAGAAAAGTTTGTTGCGCGCCAATGTCTTTTCCGGTAAGGAAAAAACGTATCAGGCATGGAATGGCGTTCCCCAGGAGAAACTTTTTGGTAGCAACGATGACCTAGAAGCCTATATTGCGGCCAATGGCTTGGACGGCCGGGATGCAGATAATATTCGTACAGCGGATCCGCGTAAATACAATTCCTTCCTTTACGAAAATCAGACGGACAATTACCAACAAGACCATTATCAGCTGCTTTACTCTACCAAAGTGAATAGCCGTTTAACATTGAATGGGGCCTTGCATTATACGCGTGGAAGGGGATATTATGAAGAATACCGGCCAAATGAAGCCTATGCATCTATCGGCCTTGATCCCGTCGAAATTGATGGAACGGTAATGGAAGAAACGGATTTGGTTAGGCAGCGCTGGCTTTCTAATTACTTTTATGGCCTTACCTATTCTGCTGGATATAAAGCAGCAGACAACTTAAATTTAACCCTGGGTGGAGCTTATAATGAATATAAGGGTGATCATTATGGCGATATTACCTGGTCGAATTACCCTCTATTTACAGAAAGGGAACAATACGATTTCGACGACAATGGCTCTTTTAGCACCAATTACCGTTATTATTTCGACCAGGCAAAGAAAACGGACTTTAATGTTTTTGGAAAGGGAGATTTTACCTTAGGGAAGGTGAATTTCTTCGCTGATTTACAATACCGTAAGGTTACTTATTCCTTTTTGGGATTTGACCGTAACCTGAACAATGTACAGCAGGAAGTGGATCTGAGTTTCTTTAATCCGAAGCTGGGGCTGAGCTACCAACTCGCCGATAACAGTCATGCTTATCTTTCTTACGCTGTTGGTCATAAAGAGCCGGTGCGTGACGATTATGAAAATTCGACACCCGACAGTCGACCGAAAGCAGAGCGCATGCAGGACATTGAATTGGGCTATCGTTTTGCCAGCCCTAAATTTAACGCGGGAGTGAACGGTTATGGGATGTTCTATAAAGATCAGCTGATCTTGACCGGACAAATCAATGATGTGGGTGCGCAAACACGGATGAATGTGCCGGATAGCTACCGGATCGGTGTAGAGGCCGATTTGAAATGGCAGCCTATACCGGTCTTTTCTTGGGGGCTCACCGGCGCTTTGAGCCGCAATCGCATCAAGAATTTTGACGAATATATAAACATATATGACGAAAATTGGGCAATAGTAGATCAGCAGGTGAACCACTATGGAAGCACCGCGATTACCTTATCGCCCGCTTTCGTCGGATCGAGCGAGCTGGCCCTCCGGCCAATAAAAAAGGGAGAAATTGCGTTTTTATCCAAATACGTGTCGCGGCAATATCTCGATAATACGACGAACAAGGACAGGAGCCTGGATGCTTTTTTTGTGAATAACCTACGCTTAGCTTATCATTTTTCGTTAAAGGGTGTGAAGAACATCGGACTGAGTTTATTGATTAATAATATCTTCAACGAGCAATACGAGTCGAATGGTTATACCTATAGCTCGATTTATCAGGGAGATCCAACGGTTTATACGTCCAACTTTTATTTCCCACAGGCTGGGACTAACTTCTTGCTCGGATTGCATCTGCAGTTTTAAGAGACATCCTTGCCGAAGGTTTTTTAGATCCTTCACGTGTTCCCCCGAATGCTCGGGGTTCGTTCTGGATGACAACCCAACCTCTTTTCTTTGGTAGGGCTGTTCTTTGGTAGGGCTGTGCGTTTGTCATTCCGATCCGCCAGATGGCGGATTAAACTACAGAGGAATCTAAGGAAAAGCGAAAAGCTGTAAAGCACAAAGTGAAAAGCTAATAGCTAAATAGATCCTTCACTCCTTCAAATACTCCTAGGGCGTTCTGAATGATCAATAAGAAAAAAGACTACTGTGCCGTTAGCGCATAAACAGCAAAAGAAGCGAGCCAATGTTCGCCCAGATAATCTCCACTGGCAACATGGGGGATAGCGGCCGCCAAATGCTGATTGGCCAGAGCGATCAATGCCGAGGCGTTTCTTTTGTTATGATGAGCGATGCCATATAATGTCCAAGCGCGACTTAAATTTAAACCATCCAGATGCACAAGCTTTCCATCGCTGCGGTCGGTTACCGTCCCCGGTTGCAATACAATGGTTCCATCGAACAGGGTAGGCAAAAAATCCTGCACCCACGTGTTGTACTCTTTCTTTGGTAAAATGCGCCACATCAGGTCGGCTTCCTCCAAACAGGGGCTTAGGAAATCTGATCCTCCCGGTTCCCAGTCGATCGGGCAGCCCTTATCTTTTTGATAAAAACGTAAAGCCGTTTCTTTAATGCTATTGATCAGCGAGTCGTTTTTTGTTTCTACACCGAAATCATAAGCTAAGGTTAAGCCAAAGGCCAAATTGCTATGTTCTCCTACCCGGATGGGATAATTCATCTTGGGCAGAAATTCTGTATACATTTGCGCAATCTGCTTAGCTAATGGTTTCACATTAGCCGCCAAGGTCTTGCCTAAAGGATCCTTCCATAACAGCAATTCTTTCTCCAGTTGCAACAGCCAAGCCCAACCATAAGTACGTTCAAAGCCTTTATTGTCCTCGTCTTTAAAAAGCTGCACTTCTACCGCGATATTTTCTGCCGAGAGGTGCGAGGCTAGTTTTTTACGAATGATATCGGCCTCCGGTAAGTTGGGGAAGAGTTTTAACAAGCGCACCAGCATCCAATGCCCATGTACACTGCTGTGCCAATCATAACAACCGTAAAATGCAGGGTGATAAGCTTTTGGCATTTTAATGAGACTGCTGTCTCCGAAAGTAACGCCGGTTTTATAGGGAAATTCCTGATCCATACAGCGTAAGGGAAGTTGCACAAAATGAGATGCCCCCGCCTGGGTTAGGGTGTATTTTCCGTTTTTCTCTGTATAAAAGGCCGATTGTCCAAAAAGATTGTTGTAGCAAAAGAGAAGGAAAAGTGAATAAATGTATAGGTAATTCATGCTTTGATCGATTTTTTGTGTAATAAACTTAGCCAAACTTGTATTTCCAATCAAGTTTAGCTAAGTTTGATAGGCAAGATACCAATTTTGGGCCTTTTAACAAACGGGTATCTTGCCGATGAGTAAAAATATCCTCCTAAACAGTAAATATGAAAACAAGTAGTATACCTATGCTTTTACTTACATTATTGGCAGCCTGCGGTGAAAAGGAAAATAAAAAAGAGCCTTACCGATGGCCTCAGGTTCAGGCACCCATTGCAGAAAAGAAAGCCCACGACCGTATTATTCATGGCGATACTGTATCGGATCCTTATTATTGGATGATCGACTACTTTAAAAAAGGACCTGATAGTGGCAAGGTGGTTACTTACCTTAAACAGGAAAACGAATACCTGGATACGATGATGGCCGGAACCAAGGCTTTCCAGGAAAAATTATTTGAAGAACTGAAAGGGCGAATAAAGGAAAAAGATGAATCGGTTCCCTATTTTAAAAATGGATACTATTATTATACCCGTACGGAAGACGGAAAGCAGTATTATAAATTTTGTCGGAAGAGAGGAAGTTTGGAGGCCGAAGAGGAAGTGTTATTGGATATCGATGCGCTGGCAGAAGGGCATCCTTATTATGCAGCAACTGGCTTTAGCGTAAGTCCGGATAACAAACTTTTGGCCTATGGCATAGATACTGTTTCGCGGAGAGAATATGTGATCCATATTAAAAACCTGGAAACAGGTGAGCTACTGCAAGAGAAGATCGCCGGAACTACAGGAGGCGTAGCATGGGCGAACGATAACAGCACGTTCTTTTATACTGCCAAAAACCCGGTTACCCTATTGACGGAGAAGATCATGCGGCATCGTTTGGGTGAGGAGCCTAAAAGCGACCAGTTGGTTTATGAAGAACAAGATAAAAGCAATTATATTGGCGTGGGACGGGCGAAGTCGGGCAAATACATTTATATCTATTCTGGCGCTACAACAAGCTCAGAAACCCGTTTTTTGTCGGCAGACGATCCGGATGGAGAATTTCAGGTTTTTCAACCCCGGATGAAGGATGTATTGTATGATGTAACGGCTTTGGACGACAAATTTGTTATTGTGACCAACAAAGATGCGCTGAATTTTAAACTGATGGAATGTCCTTTGGACCAAACCGGTGTGGAATATTGGAAAGAGGTGATCCCGCACCGAAAAGATGTGTTACTGGAAGGTGTGGATGAGTTTAAGGATTTTTTAGTCATATCAGAACGGAAAAACGGACTGACGCAGCTGAGTATACGGAATTTAAAAACCGGCGAGGCACATTACCTGGATTTTGGCGAAGCGGCTTATACCGCATATACCACTGCGAATATGGAATACAATACAAATAAATTGCGCTATAGCTACACCTCGTTAACCACACCTAATTCGACATACGACTATGAAATGGATAGTCAAAAAAAGGATTTGTTGAAACAGCAAGAAGTGTTGGGAGGGTACAATCCGGAAGACTATGTGACCGAGCGTTTATATGCAAAGGCTACGGATGGAACGAAAGTGCCGATTTCTTTGGTTTATAAAAAGGGTTTCGAAAAGAACGGCCAAGCACCTTTGCTTTTATATGGCTATGGTTCTTATGGAGCGTCGATGGATCCAACATTTAGCAGTGGGCGGCTAAGTTTGCTTGATCGTGGTTTTGTTTATGCCATTGCCCATATCCGTGGCGGACAGGAAATGGGCCGACAGTGGTATGAGGATGGAAAAATGATGAAAAAGAAAAACACGTTTACGGATTTCATCGACTGCGGAAAATATTTGATTGAGCAGGGATATACTTCAAAAGGGCATCTATATGCACAAGGGGGAAGTGCTGGCGGACTGTTGATGGGGGCGGTAATCAACATGGCCCCCGATCTGTGGAATGGCGTGATTGCCCAGGTCCCTTTTGTCGACGTGGTGAACACCATGCTGGATGAAAGCATTCCGCTAACTACGAATGAGTTTGACGAATGGGGGAATCCAAAAAACAAAGAAGCGTACGATTACATGAAAAGTTATGCGCCATACGAAAATATTGAAGCTAAAGCATATCCTAATTTATTAGTTACAACAGGATTGCATGATAGTCAGGTGCAATACTTTGAACCAGCAAAGTGGGTAGCCAAACTTCGCGCAACGAAAAAAGGAAATCAGGTTTTATTGCTCAAGACGGAAATGGATTATGGCCATGGCGGAGCTTCAGGTCGCTTTGATTACCTCAAAGATGTGGCTTTAAACTATGCTTTTCTGTTTGCCTTGGAAGGAATAGTAGATTAATTGTTGGGTTGTTCGTTATTGGTAGTTCGTTGCGGCAGAAAGTAGTAAAGAGTAGATTAGTTTTTACTATTAGCACTTGGCTAAGAACTAAAGGCTAAGCGCTAATAGCTAATTCGTCAGCTCCCCCCGGATATTGGTTTCTACCCATTTCGCTACTTCACTTTGGCTTTCAAACTCGCCTTGCAAGTACATGAGTTTAGTTACGGCGGCCTCGAAGGTCATATCAAAGCCGCTGAGCACACCCATATCTTTTAGCCATCTACTGGTTTCGTAACGGCCTAATTCAACCGACCCTACTTTACATTGCGAGATGTCGACGATATTCTTGCCATTTTTAATTGCTGAACGCAACATGTCCAAAAACCAGGTAGCTGTAGTGGTGTTACCAGACCCAAAGGTCTCCATAATGATGGAGCGGGCGTCCGATTCGAGCACGGCTTTAACCACTTGCTGGCTAATGCCTGGATAAAGCTTTAGAACCGATATGGAGTTGTCGATGCGCGTATGGAGAATAAATTCTTTTCCGGTATTATCCATTAATGCCGGTTTATTGTATTTCAGGTGCACGCCGGCTTCCACTAAAACGGGATAATTGGGAGAGCGGAACGCCTCAAATTTAGCCGAATTGTACTTGAAAGAGCGATTGCCCCTAAAAAGCTTGCTGTCGAAATAAATGCACACTTCCTGGATGCGTGCGCGACCATTTTTCTTTGCCGAAGCCAATTCCAGGGCGGTAATGAGATTTTCCCGGGCATCGGTCCGGATTTCGCCAATAGGAAGTTGGGATCCCGACAGAATAACCGGTTTTTGCAGCCCTTCGAGCATGAAACTTAATGCTGAAGCCGAAAAGGCCATGGTATCTGAACCATGGAGGATGACAAAGCCATCGTATAAGTCGTAATTGTCCTTAATGAGTTGGGCCATCTGTATCCATACAGCGGGTTGCATATTGGAAGAATCGATGATGGGATCGAAAGAATAAATACTGAGATGATAGTTCAACCGGCCCAGCTCGGGCACATTTTTTTGGATCAGGTCGAAATCAAAAGGAACAAAAGTGCCCGTATGTTCGTCCGTAACCATTCCGATTGTCCCTCCAGTATATAAGATCAATATGTTATTCATTTCGATGCATATAGTATGGCGTGTTTGTTGAGGTTAAGCCGTTGGTAAAGATATTAAATACCAAAAACTTTTTTAGCATTTTGCGAGGTTATTGCTGCAATTTCCGCTAAAGGCTTTTCGTAGATCTCCGCCAGCTTTTGCGCGATATACAGCAAGAAACTACTTTCATTCGGCTTTCCTCGATGTGGTACGGGAGCTAGATAGGGCGCGTCGGTTTCCAAGACAATATGTTGAAGATCGATTTGCTGTATCACGCTGTCGAGTCCGGCATTTTTAAAGGTAAGCACCCCGCCAATGCCCAGATAAAAGCCGAGGGATATGGCGCGCAGTGCCTGTTCTAGATTACCCGTAAAGCAATGGAAAATGCCGTACAGCTTGTCGTCCTTTAACTCTTCTAGAAGCTCGAATTGTTCGTCAAAGGCTTCTCTGCAATGGATGGCGATGGGCAAATTCCTTTCTTTGGCCCAAGCTACTTGTATGCGAAATGCCTCCTTTTGCCAGGCTAAGGTTGATTTATCCCAATAAAGATCGAGGCCTATTTCTCCGATGGCATATACGTGATGCTGCGTTAACGCTTGATGGATGGTGTCTAGCTCTTGTTGATAATTTTCCTGCACGCTACAGGGATGCAAGCCAAGCATAGGAAAACAATATTCGGGATAAGCAGTTACCGTATTGAAAACCTGGGGGATGGAAGCGACATCGACATTGGGAAGAAATAGCTTGGTTATGTTGTTTTCCAGACAACGTTTTATTTGGTCGTCTAAAGCTTGTCCCTCTTGATAATAAATATGGGTATGCGTATCGGTGAGTTGCATGAAACAAACTTAATAAAAAGCAGGCATATAAGAAGAGGAAAACAAAAAACGCCCTCCGAATTTTGGGAGAGCGTTTTTTCTTATTTTTTTGCAGCTGCCGGTGCTGCTGGAGGTGGCGGCGGAACTGCTCCTTCTTTTTTTGGAAGGATGTCAACCACTTCGATTTCAAAGGCTAAAGGAGTATAGGGCTGGATTCCCATGCTGCCCTGTTCGCCATAAGCCAATTTGGAAGGAATAACGAAAGTTGCTTTGGCACCTTTTGACAATAGGGCCAAGCCTTCGTCCCATCCTGGGATTACTGCGCCAACGCCCACAGGCAATTTCATCGGATCATAAGGCTCGCGCATCTGATTGTAAACGCCTGCTTTCTTGGCCACATCCTTAATGCTGGTGTCAAATACCTTACCACCTAAAAAACTACCGGTATAGTGTACAACGGCGGTATCGCCAACGTTCGGTTTAGCGCCTTGGCCTTCTTTTTCGATATGGTATTTTAAACCAGAAGAAGTAGTTTTCACTTCAAGGTTATTTTTCTTGATGTAATTTTCAATTTTTCCCGATTCTGCATTTTTCGCTTTTTCCCGATCCTGCGAGATATATTTTTCCACTTCTACATTAAACACGCTATCGGTTAACGTTCCTTTAGGGATTACTTTATTGATTTTGAACGTGTGAACAATATAGGTGCCTTTGAAAGGAGGACGGGGTTGTCCGCTTTTTTTCACCATCGAATCGATGTTTAATTTGAACACCGCGCTATCGCCTTCGCCAAGCATGGACAATGCCGTAAAAATATCGCCATCATACATCGGTTTTTGTGCGGCGAGGTAAAACGGTTGTTCCATTTCGTAGCTGCTGTTCAGTACCGAGTCGTTTTCAGTTGTAATAACTGCGCCCAATGAAACAAAATCTCCTTCTTTGATTTTGGTCTTTCCTGCATCCTCGATAATATTATATTGCATACCGCCTTTGCCTTCTTTGAAGTTTTGGCAAGAGGTAACGCCCAAGGTGGCTAAGGCTGCTATGCCTAGAATAAGGGTTTTTCTTTTCATTCTTGTCTTTTTAATTTACTTAATTTTTTTCGATTTTTATCTATTTTGATAGGTCAGTAATCTCGTTTGCCGTTAATCTTTCTTTGTACAGCGGAAGAATCAATTTAAATTTTTCCACGACTTCTTCAAGTCGCTGTTCAGAATGGCCACCGGCAGCATTGCGGTGTCCTCCTCCGTTAAAATAAAGATTACAAATCTCGTTGGCTGGGAAATCCCCAGTTGAACGTAACGATAATTTAACTTGATAGGTGCGATCAATAATCAAAGCGGCCAGTCGGATGCCACTGATGGAGAGCGCATAATTAACCAGTCCTTCCGTATCGCCGGTTATGACCTGAAATTGTGTTAAATCTTCCTTGCTGATGGCGAAGTATGCAGTATGGTACTCCGGCAACACAACCAAGCGGTTCAATAAGCAGAAACCCAGAAATTTTAATCGGTTTTCTGAAGAATTGTTATAAACTGCATCATGTATTTCGGCATTTTTGGCACCCAGCGCAATGAGATCGGCAACGACCAGATGAATTTCGGCGGTGGTCGACTGAAAACGGAAAGAGCCGGTATCCGTCATGATTCCGGTATACAGGCAGGTGGCAATCTCCGGTGTGATGCTTGCCCGATCATCCATCTGGTTGACGATAAAATCGTAGACCAGGTAAGCAGAGGCGGCAGCTTCCGGATTCCAATGCCGGAAATCATCAAAACCTTCGGGGTCCAAATGGTGATCGATCATGATTTTAGTGGCGGTACTGGCAGCAAGAGTTTGCTGCATATCGTATGTTCTTGCCAAACCATTGAAATCCAAGCAAAAGAGGAGTTGCGCGTGCTGTATAAGGATATCGGCCTGCACTTGTTGTTCCGTGTAAATCATCACTTCGTCCTGATGAGGCATCCAATGTAAAAAAGAAGGATAATCCGAAGGAACGATGAGATGTACTTCATGTCCTTTGTTCTTTAGCCACAAATAAACAGCCAGGGAAGAACCTAATGCATCACCATCCGGCTTGTGATGCGTGGTTATGGCAATTCTTTTCGGATCTGCTAATATTTGCTTAAGTGTGGTAATCGTTAACATGCAGCATTTTAAGATTGCAAAGCTATTAAAATTTTTTATACATAAGGAAAAGAAAACAGATTGATGCGAGGATTCATTTCAAAACTGTACTTTTGTAGGCAAATAGAAGAATAACTGATGGTTACAAACAGAACATTTACAATGATTAAGCCCGATGCGGTAAGCAATGGGTACATAGGTGCAATTTTAAATGATATTACCAGTTCGGGATTTAAAATTATAGCACTTAAATATACCAAGTTAACAGAAGATACTGCCGGCGCTTTTTATGCCGTGCATAAAGAAAGACCTTTTTATGGTGAGCTGGTGAAATTTATGAGCTCCGGACCGATCATAGCGGCGATTCTGGAAAAAGAGAACGCAGTGGAGGATTTTCGCAAATTAATCGGGGCAACCGATCCAACGAAGGCAGAAGAAGGAACCATCCGTAAAAAATACGCCCAATCCATAGAAGCCAATGCGGTGCATGGATCGGATTCTAATGAAAATGCAGCAATAGAAGGAAGCTTCTTTTTCTCTGCGTTAGAGCAATACTAAATGGAGTATTAGCTAAAGCAATATGCTAAGCACGAAACTTAATAGCCATCGGCTTCATGACGGGAATATAACCAATATAAACGGAATGGAACCGATGGCCGATCGCTAATAACTGGCTGCTAACTAGCTATCAACTGCGCCCGATAACGTTTAATCGTTTCCTCTAATCCCAAATAAAGTGCATCCGAAATCAGCGCATGGCCTATGCTGACCTCAAGTAGGTTCGGAATGTGCTGATGAAAATACGCCAAATTATATAGATCCAGGTCATGGCCGGCATTTAAACCTAGCCCGACGGCCTCCGCAACTTGTGCTGCTTCTATATAAGGCTTTATCGCCAGTTGCGGATCTTTCGAAAACTGAACGGCATAACCCTCGGTATAAAGCTCAACGCGATCAGTCCCCGTTGAAGCCGCATGCTCTACCATCTTCGGATCAGGGTCGACAAAGATCGATACCCGTATGCCGGCTTCCTGAAATAATGCCGTGATATCCTTTAAATATGACTGATGTTTGATAGTATCCCAGCCGTGATTGGAAGTAATCTGACCGAGTTCGTCAGGGACTAAGGTCACCTGTGTCGGTTTGTTCGCCAGCACTAAATCCACGAATTTTTGCTCCTGACTATTTCCCTCGATATTAAACTCCGTTTTAATCGCCGCTTTTAAGTCGTACACATCCTGATAACGAATATGGCGTTCATCAGGGCGTGGATGTACGGTAATCCCTTGTGCGCCGAAACGTTCGCAGTCGAGCGCAACTTGGAGTACGTTGGGGTTGTTGCCCCCTCGGCTATTCCTTAAGGTGGCTACTTTATTGATATTAATTGAAAGCTTGGTCATATACACATAAAACTGAATACGAAGATAAGGAGTCTTTATTTTGCTGCGGTACGGATTCTCGAATTGAATTGTAATGGGAATGTCATAGCAACACCTTTATTTAGAATGATTAAAAATAACAGTATATTTGTGTCATTCCTGAAGCATTTTAATAGGATGGTTTGTTAAAAGTCCTGAATATCCACACTTCAATAAAAAGTGTGGATATATCAGGCACAAAAGTCCAGCAGCATGTGCAATACGCGTATTTTATGTCGACAAAGCGAAACCACTGTCAGTCAATGTATCGACTGCGGGATGTTTTTCGTATGGCACCAAAATCTCCTGATCCAATTTGCCAGTCTAGATTTTTCGGATTTTTTAAACCATATCAAAACGTATAGTTTTTTTGAAAGAGCCATATCCTTTCCCGATGGTGAAACGCGATTAGTTATTCAATCGCCGGCGGAAGAACTTTGCTTGGTATTTGAGGAAGAAGAGTGGGAGCAGTTTAAACATGCCTTGGAAGAGGCTTTGTATCTAGGGACGGTATACGATCTGTTGAAAGGGAAAAGATAAGAAGTATTATATAAAGGATGTCTAAAAAGTTTGTCATTCTGACGAAGGAAGAATCTAAAACTAGCTTAAATGCAGCATAGAACAGATTTCTCGTACCTCGGAATGACAAAAAAGTACTATTCCTACCCTTTTTAGACATCCCAGTATGTATTGATTAATACCGGTAATGATCGGCCTTAAACGGACCGTCGACTGCTACACCGATATATTCGGCTTGTTCCTCAGAAAGGGTATCCAATTCGACACCGATCTTCGCTAAATGCAAACGAGCTACCTTTTCGTCCAAATGTTTAGGCAAGGTATACACTTTGTTTTCATATTGTTCGGATCGGGCCCAGAGTTCAATTTGCGCCAAAGTTTGGTTGGTAAAGGAATTACTCATAACAAACGATGGATGGCCGGTGGCACAGCCCAAATTGACCAAACGTCCCTCGGCCAATAGGATCACATCTTTACCGTCAATGGTATATTTATCTACCTGTGGTTTGATTTCCTTTTTGGTATGGCCATAGTTTTGGTTCAACCAGGCTACATCAATTTCATTATCGAAGTGTCCGATATTACAAACTACCACTTTATCTTTCATGGTTTTAAAGTGCTCGGCTTTGACGATATCTTTATTTCCCGTAGCCGTAACCACGATATCGGCTTCTTTTACGGCGTTGGCGAACTTTTTCACTTCATAACCTTCCATAGCGGCCTGTAAAGCACATATTGGATCGATTTCCGTCACGATAACGCGAACACCAGCGCTCCTTAACGATTCGGCAGAGCCTTTACCTACATCGCCATAACCAGCCACAACTGCCACTTTACCGGCAAGCATCAAGTCGGTTGCACGACGGATAGCATCAACCAGTGATTCGCGGCAGCCGTATTTGTTATCAAATTTCGATTTGGTAACCGAGTCATTTACATTAATGGCAGGCAGGTGCAAGGTGCCTTTTTTCATTCGTTCGTATAGGCGGTGAACCCCAGTGGTCGTTTCTTCGGAGAGACCTCGGATACCTTCGATCAGCTCGGGATATTTATCAAAAACCATATTGGTCAAATCACCACCGTCATCGAGAATCATATTTAAGGGCTTGCGCTCTTCTCCAAAGAAAAGCGTCTGCTCAATACACCAGTCAAACTCCTCGGCAGTTAGCCCCTTCCATGCATAAACCGAAATACCAGCAGCCGCAATAGCAGCAGCGGCATGATCTTGGGTAGAAAAAATATTGCAGGACGACCAGCTAACTTCCGCACCCAAGGCAACCAGCGTCTCGATCAATACCGCAGTCTGGATGGTCATGTGTAAACAGCCAGCAATACGCGCTCCCGCTAAAGGTTTCGATGCACCATATTCTTCGCGTAAGGCCATTAAACCGGGCATTTCTGCTTCCGCTAATTCAATTTCTTTACGACCCCATTCGGCCAAGCTAATGTCCTTCACTTTATAAGGAACATATTTCGTCTCTACTGATGACATAGTTTATTGCTATAAAAATTTAGTAATCAATGAATTGTTTGTTATTAGTTTTGATATGCGCGCGCAAATGTGCAAACATTTCTTAAAACTAGGGTGTAAAGATACTAAGTATTTGGGAGGAAAAGTAAATTTCGCCAGTTATTACAATAGTGTGGAGTTTAAATGCAAAAGGGAAGGCCGCTTAGTAAAATATAAGGTTTTTTAAGCTGTTTTTGCGTAAATGAAATATGTTAGAGTTATTCCTTTTAATTCTGCACAATCTAGGTATATTTTAGGGAAGCTAAGGCTATACGCGCTTGCTATGTAATTCATAAGCTTATCTAAATGTATCAGAGCTTTTCTTAAATGTTTGTCAAAGGTTAGAAATGCCTTAGATTCGTCTCCTGGATTAGGTTTCTCTTGATCACTACATAGGTACCTCGCTCTTCTCGACAACATTTCTAATTTTGCATAAGCCAAATAGATCTCCTCTGGAATTTTAGCAGGCGACATAGAGCTGTAAAGCGATATTTTAACGTCTTTATGTGTTCTGTAATGAAGGTTTGCTTTCTGGGCAAGGTGAGCATTTACAAGGTGAACGGCGGCATAGAAAGCAGTAGTAACCTGCCAATCCCAAGAATCGGTCACAGATTTATTTATCCCTTCTAATACAATAAAATTTTTACGGGCTTGGTTTATGTGTTGATCAAACGATGCCAATTAGATTTAATTATTATTTCAGGTTTATCTTATGATAATGTGGAGGTGTTCTTAAATTATCGCTGTCTTCTACAATAGTAGTTGAAATAAAAAATCCTTGCCTAGAATATTTTTCGTTGGCCTTCGCTTCAGAAAGTAATAATGCATCTTCAGCATGCTCATCATCTTCTTTTATGTTAGCCCACACTAGAATCTTCGCATCAGAAAGATTTAAAGCTAATTCCAATGGATAAGCATTGAATTCCTTTAAGAATGTCAAGTAATCTTTCAGAAGATTTTCTAGAAAATATATCGAACTTGTCTTTCTTGAATCCAAATAGACGTTTTCGAGACGTCCGTACATTCTATCCTCATACCGTTGACGTTTAGTTTCTGGAGCAGTCCCTGTCTCCATCATCATCCTATCAACATTAATATCTTGAATAGCTTGATCGAACCACTCTCGAATCTTATCTTGGTAGTTTTGAACATTATTTTCATCCGCAATTACATGCATAGAAATCTGTCTTTAAGAGATAATCGTTGGTAAAGCTACAAATTTATTATCTATATTTCCAACTTGATATGTTAGAAAGATTGCTAATATAGTATTTATAACAAATGCTATACCAATCGAAACGCTTAAAATGATTATGTTGATGAACACTAAAAATCTCGGATGCTGTATTAACCGCATCATATGTACATGCATACATTTGGCAATACTAGTGCAGTAAAAATTATTGAGAATCATTTAGGCTCCGCGTATGCTGAAAATCAAATACTTATATGCAAAGTGGGAGGCATACCCTCGACATCATGTCGAACGGTTGCTATCTATTTCCTCGTCAAAATTCTTTCCGGATAGTCTTTATTGACAAAAATATTTCCTTTTTTTAAAAACTCTTCCGTAATAACTTGATCAAGCTTGTTGATTTCAATGGTTAAGTTTTTCCCGTCAAAACGCCAGGATCCTTTATGTCCGGCGGTATGGCTAAATTCATCTCCTTCAAGCTTATAATAAAACCATTCCGCTTCACCATCTAAATTTAATGCGAACGCCTCGATATATTCACAGGTTTCGTTTATGTTCGGTATACTGCCTGTTAAATATACGCCTGTGATGTCTTCCATAATATTGTGTTTTGTAGTAAAAGTACCCCCGCCCAAAATTGGGCATGCCTGTTTTTAGCTTGGCCTTGTAAAAGATTCCGGATATTGACTTAGGTAGTACTCCCATGCTTTTTCTTCCCCTTCCTCTTTTTGCAGCCGATTGTATTCTTTTTTAATGGCGACATCTTTCAATATTTCTTCTTCTGAAGACTTCGCATGAAAATAAAGAACGGGGTATAATTTTTTTTTCTCCAGCTTCTCTACTATGTCTCCAAACCGGAGCTTTACGCCGTTTTTATCCCAGACAGCACCGTCATAGTTATATTCAGGTTCGTCACCATCATCACTTGGTATTACCGCATTCCCTACAATCACATAGTAGTGCGGCTGTTCTGGCAGTTTGATCCCTACAGCAGCCATTATTGACACAATGTCTCCTGACAGGAGCGCCTCAATCTTATCCCTCTTTATTTTTTCCTCTCTTGTCATATTCTCGCTCTATTTTTAGCGACTTCCTGCAAAATTTCCTCTTCCGATCCCATTGCTTGAACCAAGAAAAACGGACTGTACTTCCCGGCTTTTTTATAGACATCCATGTACCGATGCTTTACCCCGTTCTCGTCCCATATGCTGCCTTCGTAATCTGTCTCACTACTGCCATCTTCCTTTATTAGGATAGCGTCCCCTACAACTGCGTAGTATATTTTTTGCCGTTTAGGTTTAAGTCCTATAGCCTTCCTCATGAAGTTTATATCACCGGAAAGCAATGCTTTTATTTTTTCATCTTTTGTCATAGCAATAATACCCTTGCTCAATGCCTAATCGTCCTCTTCCATGTAACTGTTAATAACTGTTTCAATTACCTGGTCTATCTGCTCTACTGAAAGTCCGTCAAGCTTATGTGCCATTTCAGTTTTTGCGTCCACTGTAGCAGATGCAAGTTTAGGTGTTACATAAGGAGCTATCATCCCCATGGCACTAACAAAGTCCTTGGATTCCATTTTGGACATCTCTTTGCTTAGCCTCGGCAAGTTAGCTTGAAATATATCTTTCAATTGCTCCCTTATATCTTTTGTTATTTTATTAGGAGTACCTTTTTTTCGCCCCCCGGTTTTTTCTCCCCCTGGTTTCCTTCCTCCGGTTTTCTTTCCCAATGACATATTTAAACCTTTCTATTTTAGATAGATAATCGTTTAAAAACCAATTATTTAAATCAAAATTACCATCTGATTTATCTTCCTACGCCTACAGCGATAAGATTTAACCTTACATTTATAAAATGACTATTGCTATCAGCGTCCGGGAATGTAATGACATGAGCTATTTCAAACCCATATCCATAGTCTTTGTCCCATACAAACCCCTCTATCGACTCTTTGACAAGAGCGCTTAGTTCGTTAAGCCTATGTAAATCCGGTTGGTCTCTCATAGTCAGCTTTTCCCCGCCTGCTGTTACCGTGTAGAGCTTGTTGGGTACAAATATGTTTACGTTTATTGTTCCTTTCTGCATATCATGCGCGGTCAGGGCAAGTGTGCTGACAATAACATCTTCCTTATCAGAGTTTGCTGGCCTCTGTGTCATCAGGAGCGTACCATTAGGCCGCTTTGGGTCTGTCATCAATCTGCTTGCCCTTATGTAGCTGTAAACTGCCATTTCGGCATCCATACCCGTCATTTTCATGTATCTATTCTGCATAACCGGCTCTTCCTTTTCTATTAACCTTCACATTGCCTATTACGGTCACCTTGGAATCTCCGTAAACGTTAACTGTTGCTCGGGATAAACCCAATGCGCTTGCTTTAACCTCGGAGTTGTCAAAGCAGTCTATCCGGGCATAAGCATTTCCCGATACTGTAATGTCGGCTCTACTATCATGCTTGATAAAAATGTCGCTTACCGAATACCCGTTCTTTCTTGTCAGGTAGCGCCAGAAGGGCCTCGTAGGTTCCCTTCTCACATACGGCCCCATAGTCGCCCCAAAGATCTCTTGTGTGCCAGGCAAGTGGGTCAAATGTTTTGTATGTTATTTCACAGAATCCGTGCATTGTTACCTCCCCATGTCCCTTAAAGATGTTTTAGAGCCTCCCGTGTTCGATACGATAGTGGCCAAATGATTTACAGCGGTCTTTAACTGGTTTACAGTTTCGGCTGTGTTTCTTTCTATGCCCAATGCAGTGTCCAAATTCCTTTGCGCAAAATTTACCAACGCCTGCTGCATCTTGGATTGAGACTGTGCCTCGGCAAAATGGTTCTTGGCAATGGTATACATGTTCATCTGTACGCCCATCCACTTGTTGGCGGTGTCCTCGGTAATGCTTCGTCCAATTGTGCCTGAAAGCCCTGAACTGCCTGTGCTACTTCCTTCCTTGCTAAGCCCCAACCCTGCATAAGCTTCTTCCAACGCCTTGCTAAACTCTGTTCCGGCCGCATCCAATTGCGCTCGCCATGGATTAAAGTCAAATCCTATGAGCGAATCTCCGTTGTTAAGCATGTAAGCTGTTAGCTTATCTGCCATATCTTTCATCAAGGGTTCCAAAATCTTAAGACGTAAAGTGTTGACCAAAGCATTCTTTATGAACTGATCGAACGACTTGTTTAAAGCATCAATACCATCTTCTCCGGCTTCAAAAGCGCTCAATAAAGCGTCGGAAAGATTCTGTGAAAGTTGCTTGTAATCTGTTTGCAACAGATTTTGGCTGATCTGCTTTTGCAGTTCGACCATTTCGTTCTGGGCCTGAATTATGGCATCGTTATATCCATCTATAGCATCTTTGTCTGCTTTCTTTTTCTTGCTTTCAGCGTCGCGGGAAGCGGTTAGCTTAGCTATTTGCTCCTGTTGGTTCTTTAAAGCGGATTCTGCGTCATCATAGTAGGAGTTTCCTACACTATTTTCCATTGCTCTTTGCAGTTGGTTGTACTGTCTTTCCAGGGATTTTAATGCATCCTGATAGCCTTGTATCTGCTTTTGCAAGCGTTTATCGCGATTGTTGAAAAGAGAAATTACAGAGGTCAAGGTTTTTATTGACCCAGCAATAATATCGATTGGATTGTGGGTTGCTAGGCCTTGTCCCAATTGGCTGACGCCACCTAGAACGTTTTCAACTTTATGTAGTGTGTCCTGCAAGTCTTCGCCTCCAATACCTAACTGTTGAAAACCATCCGCAAGGGCGCCTACCGACTGTGCCGCTATATTGGCTATGTTACTGACATCCCCGGCCATCTTCCTAAAAGCCACACTGACGTTTTTGGTGGCTATGTCAAGCCTGATTTGGGCTTCGGCCGCTTCATTAGAGTTCTCGCCATACTTTTCTATCGCATCGTTTAATCCGTCTGAAGCTGATTTCTGCTCGTTCCTTGCTTCCCTATACTCACCAATGGACTTCACTAATCCGGAAAACGGATTTTTTGAATCAATCACAGATCGGGCGCCATTGATCTTTTTGATCCAGTCCTGGTAATCCTTTACAGTGAGGTCACCTTGCTTTCTGTTTTTTTCAACAGCCTTCTCAACATCATCTATCCATCTTTTGGCCGCTTTTGTGGACATGTCGCCGAGGTTCTCAAAGACTTTTTCCCAATTCGTTTCCTCCTTAATGGCTGTGTTGGTAATAGCGCTAATTTCATCTTGTGCATTCTTTTTTAAGGCATCTATCTGCTCTTCGGACGCTTTCCCTTTAATACGTGAAATATCATCATCCAGCTTCTGCTGTATGGCCTTTATCTGATCAGCATAGGTCTGCGCCTGCAACAATGACTGTCTAAACAGCTCCGCGTCACGCTTCTGTTGCTCTTTTTGGGCCACCGGTATAGCAGTATTGTTAAGATAATCCCTTGTCTTATTAGCTAAAGGAGAGGTATCTGTTTCTTTTGGCATCTTGGATCGCAAGTACTCCAGATAATTGTTAAACCCTTCTAAATCCTCTTTAAAGGCTTCGTTTGCCTTTTCTTTACCCACCTGTTTTTTGTATTTCTCATATTCGTCGAATAGCGCCTTCTTTTGTTCGTAGGTCTGTTTCTCAATTTCCAGTTGTTGCTTCGCTACCGCCTCGTCCACTTCTTTCTGTTCAGATGCAGCAAGACCGCTTGCATCAACTTTTTTCCCTTTGTTCAGGGGATCATCATAAAAATTTTTAATTTCTTTCCGGATGTCGTTGTATTTGTCGTGTACGGCCTGAACTTCTTCTTCATTCTGCGTTAGTTGCTTGCGGAAAGCCGATTTGTTCAGATTGTCTATTTTATCCTGGAGATCTCTTTGTCTCTTTAATGCCGAACCGTCTCCGGTACCGTTTAATTCTTTTAGTCTGGATTGTAATGTTTTGATACGTTTATCTATATCGGAACCTGATATAGCAGACCCTGTCATCTTTCGTAGATCGGCCAACCTCTTTTGTATCTCGGATATAGATTTTAGGTCTTCGTCGGCAACCTCTACGACCTGTTTCTTTCCTTCCGAATACGCCGTTTTAAACGCCCGCTCCAGGGCAGATACGAGGTCTGTCTGTTTCGATAGGGCATCCTGTAAAGACTTATCACCTTTTTCGTAGTCTTTTAAGAGGCTCGCGTAAACCGCCTGCTCCCTCCTTAGGGCCTTTGTCTGTTCATCCCGGGTAAGACCTTTGAATTCGTCCACGGTATCATCGATGTACGACTTTTGCCCGCCCTTTGTGGTTTCTGCTCTCTGGAGTTCACGCCCGAACACCCCTCTGGCAAGAGGATCGTTAAGGCTTATAAACCGCATGAAGAATTCTTTGAAACTGTTGGAATTAACGGTTTTTGTAATTGCCTGCAAAGCGTTATTGGCACCGTTGACAATGGCATTGAAAAATTTGCTTACGTTGCCTTCCTGTACAGCTACATCAAAGGTGTTTTTTAATCTATTGACCGATGCCTGAAGACTATCTACCCGCTCGCTTTTGTCATTGCTAAATGTCCTGTCCAGTTCATCAGCCAGTTTTGGCAGTAAATCAGCAGCCAACACTTCACCTCTTTGGAGCATTTTGTTCAATTGCAGTTCGGTTACGCCCATGGCCCTTGCGGCAATGGCAAACGCACCAGGTATACGCTCACCTAGCTGCCCCCTCAATTCCTCTGCCTGCACATTGCCTTTACTTATCATCTGCTGTAAGGCCAATAGCGCCCCTGCTGTTTGGTCGGATGACAATTTAAGTTTGCCCGCTGCATTGGCCACGGCGAGAAAAATTTTATCGGCCTTGTCGAGAGAAAAATTTGAAGCCTGTGCGGCTCCCGTAAAGGATCTGTAAGTCTCAGCTAGCGATACATATTCAAGCCCTAACCGGTCGGCTTCCTTCTGTATCATTCTGATCTTTCTCTGTACCAGGTCACCGTTTTTGAGGATAAAGTTCAATGACGCTGTCATCGCGTCTGTCCTCATGCTGCTGGCGAATGATTTGTTGACCAGAGCCATGGCTGTCCCTACGGAAATCCAGGCGGCTGCCATGTCCGCTAATCTCGAAGAAATACCATTTAAAGCGGAACTGTAGTTACCGACATTGCGTTGATGGTTCCCAAGCCTTGCATCGAACTGCTTAAGGCTTTCGTTCATCCGGTTGTATTCGGACACCTTCTGGTTGACGGCTTTTATTTCTTCCCGCGTGGACTGGGGCATGTTTTTTATGGTAGCCAAAAGCTCCTTGGCCCGCTGGTTCATCTCGTTGTAGCTACCAACGGCAAAAGTCATGTTGACCCTTGCTTCTTTGCTCGCAATAGACTGTTTTCGTTGTTCCAGGGTGAGCTTTGTCAGTTCTGTCCGGTATTGCTGTTGTGCGATTCTACTTCTTGCCAGTTCTCCTGATAATGCGGTCTGATCAGCTCTGTTTTGCCTAATCTGTGTATCGTATTGCTGCTGGGTTATGCGGCCCTTTTGAAACTCGTTTCTTAGGGTCTGTTCGGCTGCTTTTAAGCGTTCTATCTCGGCCCTATATTCCTGCGCTTTTACTTTTGCTTGTTCCTGTTCATTACGCAGCTTCTGCTGTTCTTCTTTCAGGCGGGCAATCTCCAACCGGCTATCCCTTAGCGCCTGCTGTGTGGCAAGCTGAGCCTCCCTTAAGTTTTGGTTAGACGAGGCTTTATTGAGCTGGTCTATTTCAGATTTAGCCTTTTGGGAATTTGCGACAATTCTTTTTAATGATTCGTTCGAACCCTCAAACATATCAGGGCTTGTCTTTTTAAGATCTTTTATAAAATCCTGGATCGTTTCCTGATATTGCTGTTTGAATTTTCGGCCATCGAACTGGCCTTCAAACTTAATCGGGTAGCCTGCCGCATCTGTATATTTAGCCATTTTGTTTCTTATTTTAGTTTATGCTACACCCCTTTACCTTCTGTAATCCGCCGGCCTATATCCCACAGCGACATTGTTTTGTTTCCTCTGTCATGACTTTTGCTTGATTCTTCCCCGCTGTCATGCACCGGAATGCTCGCTGTAAGCATCGTTAGGGTTGCCCAACTCATTCCCCAATTTATCTGCTCAACGGAAAAACCCCAATATTTTATAATGTTGCCTTTTATTCTCCAGGGGTTTTCCTCTCTTCTTCGGAGGCTATTATCTCCACCGGTTCCAGGCTCATCCCTGTTATCGAGATGATAGATGTTAAAAAAGAATTTACGTCTATACTGATTTTAAGAACGTTTATTACTTCCAGTGTTTCGTTAATGGTAAGGTTTTCAATTGTTCTTAATAGCCATTTAGGCGGAACAGATTTTTTATTATGTATCACTGTAGCTATGCACATATTTAAAAATCGCATTTTACCGGATGCAACAATATTATGTAGTCTATCACTGGTTATATTGGGAGCAAACTTATCTATCTCAAGCTCTACCGCATATTTCGCATATCTTTCCCTTGATCCTAGGGTAATGGGAGTTATAGTTAACGTTCTTGTTTTCCCGTGCCTGCCTATTAATTTCTTTACTCTGTCCCATAGATTCCTTGGAACCCAGGGTACCGTAATCTCCATAGGTTCCTCCGATAGAGTAGAATAAATTTCAGATTTCTGCTTTTTTGTCAAAGGGTTTTCCATAGAAAAATTTATTTTTTAGATAAAGACCTAATCCTTCTTTTGATCTCCGGCACTCTTTTTTGCGGTATGCCGGTTAATACCACCCGGCCATTGGCTTCAACAGCCAAAGCATAACCCATACCGGCGACCACAACCAGAGAAACAGACTGCGGGTAATCAGCAATAATTTCGTTCACGAGTTCCTTGGCCCTTCTTAATCCTTCCGTACCGTCATCGTCTTTACCATCGCCTGTACGCTTGAAATTCTGTTTGACTATTTCACCGTTGACAGCGACTACAAAACCAATCGAACTGATGAGGTTATTAGTATGGTTCAGATATGTTCCGTTAAGCCGTGCGTCCTCCACTATTTTAAGACCTTCCTCGTAAAAAATATCCACCACCATGTTTTGGATATTGATAAAGTCCTGTTCGATCTTTTTCAGGATGTCAGGCATGTTAGTGATGCGAATATTTATCATGCTATAAGGTCGGTATAAAATAGGTGAAATCATCCTTGAATCTTTCCGGGTTGATTGAAAGCTCACCACTAACTACATCTTCTTCCAATACACTCCGTATATTATGGATTTCCATACCGTTATTTTTGAGATAAGAAAGCGTGTTGTTAACCACTTTAGCCGCTTCCTGTAAACGCAGGTAAGCATTTTTTTGGAACCAGCTTTCGAATCGGTATGTAAAATATTTGTCCTTTATTTCACTTTCATACTCTGGGGTAATTATGGCTTTTCCTTCCGAAAAATGTAAATGATCCAGTCTCATAAAGGCATTATTATCATATCTAAGGGCGCTGTGAGAATACCGGATATTTTCCAAAACTTTTTCCAGGTTAAAAAGACCATCTATTACTTTTTCAGATAGGTTCTTAGCTTCTTTGCGGGCAATTTCCCTCATAAAAGGCGATATGTTCTGTTTATCAAATTCCATCTCAAACAGAGCCATTAAAAAAGCTTCCCTTTTTTCAATAAGAGAAAGGAAAGCCTCTTTAGAAAACGGTACCAGATTCAATCCTTCAAATTCGCCGGCGATATTATTGACCGCTCTGATAATCTTCGCGGCATCCGTTTGCCAATAACGGAAAGCATTCTCGTTAACATAATAAACATCGTCAAATTGTTCATCATCATTAGCATCATTTTCTGTTTGTTCCTTTTTCTTCCTGCTTTTAATATGGCTTTCTTTCACGGGGTTTTCCGTGGTTTTCTCCAGTTCCTTAGTATCCTTTTCTTTCACGGGATTTTCCGTCTGATGCTGCTGTGTTTCCATAAATTGTCTCATTGTCTTTAGCCCAATCATTTAATATTTTTTCTGCCTTTTTGGCTTTTTTACGTTCGTTTTCCCCTAGGTGTTTGTCTAGAAATTCCCTAAAATCTTCCAGTAACTTCTTTTGCTCTTCGTCCATTTTTATTGGTTTTTTGGTTCTATGCCAAAGCATTTATAGACCGTTTGAATCATACTTTTAATGCGGTTTTCATATATTGCCGCCACTTCCTGTGTTTTCTTGAACGAATCAAATAGCGCTTGGCGAAGTGTGTCGGGGTGCATTTTGTCGATTCTTTCCAAGATCTCTTCGTCTGTGGAAGTGAGAATATCCATCGCTTCGAATAACGAATCAGAATTGAGAAATTTATCCAGTTCATCTTTATGGTAATAAAGCTTACCTGCCGGTTTTGTGCCTTTTATTTTTCCTTCTTTGGTGTACTTGCGCAAGGTGTCTTCCGTGACTCCTAAGTACCTTGAAGCATTTTTTGCTGAATAATAGTTTGTAACCATTCCTCTATTAAATGTTTTTTTCAAAATTATGATCGGCATTCAGGTAGCCGAAATATTGCGCTTCTTAATATTACAACATCTAAAAATGTTGTTAAATTCACCGGAAAACGGCTCTTTTTTCCTGATTTTCATATAAAAGTACGGAGGCTAAATGTATAGACTGTTATTTATCAATCGGTAATACCGCACAATATCGATATTGTGCAAAAATAGTTATGTAGGCATGAAAAACCCCTTGCACCGGGGAGATGAAGGGAGCACCATAGCATTTCCTTAGCCATATCTATGGTTAAGTTGTATTCTATTTTAGTTTGTACGCCTGAATTGCCACGTTCAACAATTTTGGTGAGCGTGAAATCTTCGTTTTCAACAAATCCGTATTGATCGTGCCTCTATTCCATAAGTTTGTGGATCAGTCCAAAACAGAAAAAATAATTTCATCTGATTTAGTGGTAGTTAGCATGTAAAATTTATCAAATGTTCAAAAAGTGAACATTATAATAGCTCATTATCAATGAGTTATTTTAAAATTTATTTTGCAGATAACGAAATAATTGTTACTCTTGTAATGCGAAAACACGCTTGAGAAATCAAGCAAACAATTTATTCATAATATACCCGGCGATCGGTTGCAAGTACCGAAGATACCCTACTTAGGCGTGTTTTCGCAGCGACCGGGTTTTTTTAATTGTTTAAATTATGGCAAATTATCAGACCATCGGACCAGCGAAACCCGAAAACAACCAGAACAACGAGTTAGTGACAATAACCGTTAAAAAAAACGTAGTCGAACAGATGAAACGCTTTCACAGGATTATCTCTTTTGAGATGTCACCCACACACTTGCGAGATACGTTATTTGAAGCCTTTATGACATACAATAGATATGTCCTAAGAGATGAGGAATATGTAGGGGATGAACCTGCGGAAGCTGTTCACTGTTTCAGCCTGCTTATTAAAGCATTAACACCGGATATGTTTTTTATCATTCCGAAGAAGAAACCAGTAATAACCTAAATTAAAAAGCCATGAATTTTCCAAAAAGCATAGAAAAATCAACTTATTTTACCGATAGCCAGAAATCAAAGCTATTGGCACTTTACAACAGTATCCGAATCAAGGATATAGTAGAGCAGGCGTTGGAACAACTTGATATGACAGAGAATGAATCCAACCCATATGTATACCGCAATATTGTAAACGATATGTTTTTGCTGCTATCCCTTGAAGGAGCAAGAGAATCGCTGGGCAATAAATTTGACCATACCGTAGAAATGTTGCGCAATCTTCGAAACTTCTTCGACATCCTTTGTTGTGAAGACTACAGTATGCTCCTGTTGCTGGACAAGATCCTTAATAACGCCTTATCAATGGTACCAACCGAAATTGAAAGGAGAATAAACGAAATCTATCACCTAGAACTTAAACTGGCTGACAGAAAAGCTGAAGCTTTAAAAATAAGAGACTAAGAACACGGGTCGTTGGGTTCTTTTGTTTCTCCCGAAGAGCTATTTAATGGCCGATTTGTTAAATAAAGCACTAAAACAACACGTTATGGAAAATAAGAAGATAAAATTTCTAAAAGAACGTATAGATACTTTTACTAATAAAACCGATGAGATACAGTTGTTTTTATTAGACGACACGGTTGATCTTAATGAGCTGGTATTATTCTGTAAAGAAGTAAAGCAGCAAAAATTACATGGTGCAATGTTCCATGTATTCGTCTTTTTTGATAATGAGAATTACGCGGAATTTCCAAAGAATCCTATCACTGCCGGTTATACTCCTGATGGTGAATCCGAAGTCATGAAACATATTAAAGCTGTCTATATGTATAACCAAGTCAACCAATACAGTAAATTGTCGTTGTATGACAAGAATGCGTTAGAAAGCCTTCTGGAAGAAATAAGCATTTAACATCAATACTTGACCAACAAAGTTATGGAATCGAACAATCTAATAAATAACCTTAAAGAGTACTTTTCCGACATCATTGACCCGCAAACAGTAGCGGAACAATTGGAAGACATATGCTGGCAATATGCGGTTGATGCCGTAGAAGGCCGGGAAGTGTGTGGTAAAAAGCGTGCAGTAGACAATATTTGGATGCTTAAATGCCTTATAGGCATACTACAGGGAAGACCTATTCACTGAACCAAGTGACCTAATTTAAAGCCCCGCCGGAAATGGTGGGGTTTTTACTTAAACACATTTTATCATGGAAAAATTAACATTTAACGACATCCCTGAAGCATTGGCCATGATCTTGGAGAAATTGGACACACTTGAACGGGCTATCTCAACAATGGCCCTGGATTCAGGCAAAGAATATCTCTCTACTACGGAAGCGGCGGAGTTTATAGACAAGACCCCAAATGCCTTAAGGCTTATGGTATTCAACGGACAGATAGCTTCCCACAAGCGCGAAAATGGCAAGAAGCTTTATTTCAGGAAGCAGGATCTTATTGAGTGGATGGCTTCCGGCAAAAGGATGAGTGAAAAAGAGCGTGAGGAATACGCCAAAATGATTGTTGAACAAAATTAATAAGGCAAATGGCAACATCTAGCTTATACCTTGACACAAGAAGACCTCTCAAAGATGGCACATTTCCTCTTAAGGTTAATGTAACCCATGACCGTATTCCAAGATTATTCAGAACAAAATACTCTTTTTTAAAGGCTGAATATGAAGCAATCTTATCCGGAAAGCGGCTTACGGAAGAACAGAAAATTAAACGTCAGGTGCTGGCAGCTATTGAAAACAGGGTTTCAGAGATAATCGAGTCTATAGAGACAAATGGTTCGTTTTCTTTCGACCTTTTTAAGCTGCGGTGGACAGGGAAAGGATCAAGAAATGATATTATCATAAGACTCCAGGATCTTAAAAAAGAATGTATTGAAAATAGCAGATACGGAACAGTGGGCATCGTTTCGAGCGCTATATCAGCCATAAAGAGATTTACAGGCCGGGAAAGCGTTTTGTTGAGGGAAATAACCCCTGATTGGTTAAGAAAATTCGAAGTACATTGCAGAAGTGAGGGGAACAGCAGTTCAACTATAGCGATACACATGGCTCGGATAAAGCACATTATAAATACAGCAATAGATCAGGGTGAATATGACGCAAAGAACTATCCGTTTGGCAAGCGTTACACACCTCCCTCATCCAAGAACAACAAAAGGGCCTTGAGCGAAGATGATATAAGCAAACTTTTTTCTTTTAGGACTGATATACCTTATTTGCAGGAAGCTATCGATTATTGGATGTTTTCATACCTATCTGGAGGGATGAACCTAGTGGATATTTATGAATTAAAGTGGAGCAACTTTAACGGAATGGCGAGTTTTACATTCCAGAGGCGAAAAACCATTAAAACTCTTAAAGAACCCCTGTTCATTACAATACATCTAACAAATTTGCATCGAGAAATAATAAAAAGGCAAGGTACCGATCATAAAAGCGAATATGTTTTTCCGGTCTTCAATTCAAGAATGACCCCTAAGGAAAAGCATTACGCAAGGCAAACTACGCACCTAAGAATAAACAGAAACCTTAAAGCTATTGCCGGATCATTAGGGATAGAGATCAAAGTTACTTCCATCTTCGCCCGGCACAGCTATGCCACAAAGCTTATGAAGACCGCACCGTTGGTTTATATTAAACAGCAGCTGGGCCACAATAAAATCTCTACCACGGAAAACTATCTGGGCAGTTTCACCCCGGAAGAAGGCGCGGTTTACGAAGCCGACCTGATCCCCAAATAAATAACCTGCATAAAAACCAGAATCATGGTTTTATGCAGGCATAATAAATTGAATAAAAAGACGATGGCCGTAAAGACTTATCTTTTCTTTGTCTTGATCATAACCGATCCGGATGAATCTGTCATAGTTGCCTCAACGATATTATTTGCAAGAGACTTTATCTCATAAGTTATGAATAATTCGCCATCTATGTACGTTTTTATAGTGCTTCCCTCCAGCGTGTAGGTTCCTGTACCATCACCCAGCACTCCTTGACCTGAATAATGCCCCTCTGATCCAAAGGTGATTGTCGTAGTTCTCGTAAACACTTCCGGCATTGTCGAGACGTCCACCCCATCAAAATGGGTAAGCTCCCATGTTCCGACTATGGAATCTTTATAAGGGCTGTCTGGTGTATTATTGTCGTCTTTACCGCAAGAAGATAACCCGATGATAACTAGGGCGAGGATTGATAATAAATAATTTTTCATGATTGTTACAGGTGTTAATTTAAGTCAATATCGCGGCAAAGGTATGACATTAATAATACCGATAATACGGGAAACCGTATGTTATCGTTATTATACCTCATTACATAATATAGTGCTGTTGTCTAAACCTAAAAAGAATGTTTTTAAGTTGGATTGACTCTATGATATGCAACCGATCCTTTATCCGCTTCACTGCTCTATTATGCCTATCCATAAGTTCGTAAAGTTCGTTGCTCAAAAGTTGCTTTTCTATCTCCTGAAGAATATTTATAATTCCTATGCGAGTAAAGTAATGTGTTGATGTCGTACCATTGGGATTCATTCCCCTGGCAGGGAACAGTCGCCTAAAATCATTTATTTGCCTATAGACCGTCCTCAAGTCTCTGTCTTCGCCAATTAAAAACCGCCTGTAATAATAGTCGATCTCGTCATAAATAAAGCTGATGGATTGAATAAACATGTCCGCATTGTGGCTAACGGACGCGTCAAATCGTTGCGGAGCATAGTCATAAAACATTTGCCATACTGCTGATTTCAGCTTTCCATCTTCTGGTATCCAAGTCGCCATTTTTTCAAACTATTAATCTCGGTTTACTAAACGCTTTAATATTTTCTTCTCGTAAAACCATCTCATGCGTAAGTCTTACTTTATACTTGTTCGCAATATCTGTAAGATTACAGACGACATTTTTAAGCTCTATAGATGTAACATCTGCTTTTATCACTTCATTCAATCTTATGCGGTCTCTTATGTCCATTTGCGCTGATGTAGTGGGAGGTGTATGTGTGATATTTGCCGCCATGTAAAAAAGGGTTAGAAAATATTTTTCCTTTTCCTCGAACCCATTAATCCACTTGGTGATGTTTTCGAAGTATCTGATCTGATCGTTAGTTAGTTTATCACGTTTAATTGTAGTGATTTCATGAGGAATATATTGCGAGGTTCCTTTTAACAGTGATAAGCCATATGCTAAGTTTGGATCAGCTTTTCCTTTGTTTTCAGGAATATTATCGCCCCAACATTTGCCATTTAGAAAAGTTAATGGATTCTTCCTATATTTGCTATCTGGTGTTGCCTCTACATATAACGGCACATATTCCATTATTTTTTTCTTATCTGCCAATGGAATTGATTTCCATTTTCTCTCACATTTATACTTATCTACTTTTTTATCATAGGCATTCCAAAAATCATCAAAAGACACATCGCTCTCTCCCCCTTTAGGGGGTAAGGGGGTATTATCTGTTTTTATATCTGTATTACTATATGGTATAGGTTCGCCTTTTTGGTCACTTCCATTTGCCTTTTGGGCGAATGGATTTTCTTTGTCGGGCGAATGGATTTTATTTCCCTGATAAATACCGATCGCCTTATCTGTAAGTGCATACCAGCTGGTTCTATCGTATCTATTCTCGTTATAGTTGCCTTTTAGTATCAGCCCTTTATCGATTAAGTTATTTAAAGCGTTGCGGATCTTCTTTTCGCCCATATAAGGAAATAACTTTTTCCAAGCGGCTACACTGTTGTATGTCCAATATCTGTATTCATAGCAATGTTTTTTGTTCGCCTCATTCTTTTCGCACCAGAATGCTATGTTTTTTAATAAAATAGCTTCTTCCAAACCGTATTCCGAAGCTATATCGACATTAAAAGAATGCTCTTTCATAACCTCGTCCTCCCTTTAACTACATTAACTATTTCCGGATCACAGCTTAGATAATCAGCCGGAAAACCTGTTTCTTTACATATCCCGTTATGGGTAACAACCAATACGCCTTCCTCTTGGAGCATACTCTTGTAACGGCATAGATTGGGCCTGTAAATATCTAGTGCTACCGCAACCATAGTAGCCGTAGCGATATGATTAGTTAGATACTCTTTTACTGCTGTTTTTTCTACTGAAAATTGGTTATATTTGTCCTGTCCTCTACCTGCAAAGGTATTTTGCCCCAGCCTGCCAGCGGGGCTTTCTTTTTTTGTTGTCATTAAAAACCTCCTTTTTAATCCTCCAAATTCCCAATTAGCCATCTTTCGAGATATTCCCTGTCGAAATAGAGTCTACTGCCCCTTTTAAATGCTTTTATGTTGCCAAGAGAGACTTGTACGCGCAATGCATTAGCGGATTTTGAAGTGATTTCAACCGCGCCCTTAATATCGACATACTTAGGTTTGGGGGCTTCTTGCGACTGTGCTCGAACAAGCATCTCAATGTTCTGTAGCCGGTCGATAATATTAGCGACGGCTGATGGTAATTTTTCAAATGTCAAATTTTCCATTACATTCTGTTTTGTATGATGCAAGTATAGTCGGGTGATTTGGGGCGGTAAATAGGGCGGTAGCCCCTATTTTAACTTAAATCTTTTTTTATCATTTCGGAGTATAAATGAGCGGTGTAGGTAGCTCGATCTTCTTTCGAAAAGGGGTGCAGCACGTTTATGTTGCCTTTAGTTCGTCTTTCAGTCGTACCTAAGATTTCGGCTAATATTTTGTGCATCTTAGATTTAACATTTGAGGCATATTCTTTTAAAATTAAGTTGTCGAATCCTAGGTGATTAAGCATTGCGATCATATAAGGAATGTCGTTGTTTATCATCAGGTTTACTGTTTTATCGGCATCTATGCCTTTTTTTTCAAGTAAATCAAAAAAACCATATTTGCCCAATGCCTTTTTAAGGATTTCACTTTTGTCTTTTATTTTATCAACTTTAGGGTCGTTGTTTAGGAGATCGGTTAGGTTAGAATCTAAAAGATTTTTTAGGGATCTGTATTTTCCTAATAATGTTTCCATCTCAAATTCGCTAAGCCCTAGATACCATACTTCTACATGAACAGCACCGTTTTCGCTATCCATGATAATATTATTGATAATACGGTATTTTTCTTCATTATCAAGACCATTGAGCGAATATAAAATGTTGCGTGCGTACGAAGATGCGATATCAGGATATTGGCTTTCGGGTGTATCTCCCAGAACAACCCTCTTTAACGCTTTCATGGTTGCGGCTATAGAGGTGTAAGGGTCTTTTTTTGTTGTCATACAGCATTTTTATCAAGTAGTTTTGAAGTAAATTTTTCCTCTTGATCTTTCGTGAATTGGTCCAAATAACTTTGAGTGGTTGCTAGATCCGAGTGGCCGAGCTTCTTGCTTATAAACGCAAGTGGCGCTTCTGAATTCATTAATATAGTAGCGAAGGAATGGCGGGCAAAATAAGTGCTTATATCGGTCGGTATACCAAGCTTTTTAGCAATGGATTTGAGCTGTTGGTTTACACTGGTGACCGTGCGTCTTACCACTTTATTTTCCTCCTCTTTGGACATAGAAGGGCTAAGTATCCCAAACACATAATCATTACCGATAATATGCTTTCCCTGTCTGTCTAGGATTGCCCTTAAATCGTCGTTCAGCAATACGGTTATCTTATCTTTCTTCTTATGTTCCGTTTTCTTTCGGATGAAGGAAAAGCTGTCCTTGTTAAAATCGCTCCATCTCAGCTTGAGAATGTCGTACATATTCATTCCGTTGGCCAGATAGCTGAAAAGGAACATATCCCTGGCAAAACCCTGTAGGTCCGTTTGTGGCTCGTAGTTGTACATTTGCATGATTTCGGAAATGGGTAGAGGGCGTTTTGCATTGACTGCCTTAGGAATAGGGTAAAGGCCATGTTCACGCTTTCCAAATGGATAGTTCGCCCGGCTTAATTCTCCAGCCCTCATTACCGTGTTGAAGATTGCCCGTGTGCGTACCAGATACATTCCTATGGTTGTTAAGCTGTATCCCTTGCCAACCGCCCATCTCTCAAATTTTGTAAGCACTTGAGGCGTTATTTCGGCTATTTTTAAGAACTCTTGTTTCTTGGTCTCCTTAGCAAACGATTGAAGGAGGTTTGCCGCCTGTTGGTACAGGTTTGAATTGGATATATTACCTTCCTGTCTAAGTTCCTCTGACCGCATCGTAAGCAAGTTGATCAGGTCGCTACGGTCTCCTTTGGATGTGAACCGCAGTTCGAAAGCCGAAAAGTTGAACGGCTTGAGATCATTTATAATATCTTCTGCCTTTTCGAGCATCCCGTACACCTCTTTTCGCTGCTTCTTCACATTATCGGGTAAGTATGTTCCTGTAATAAATTTTTCATAGTCGCTCTTCTCCCCGTTCTTTTTGATGTCAAAGAAGCTGTAAGGGGTAGCGAAATACTTTGACTTCCGGTCATCGGTTACGCGTATCCGCAGCCGGTACGAACCATCGACCAAAGCCCTTCTTTTGTCCAGGAATAAAGATGCATTTGCCATATACAAATATACTTATGTGCGCACACTTGTGCAAACAGTTTTTAAATAATGGCAAATATTTGTTAATATCTATAAATGCCTTTATAGGCTTAAAAATGATATTTTAGGAGATTTTTAATAGAAATTATTGGGGGTAAATTTAGGACTATGCCCCTACTGATGACATAGTTTATTAAAATAAGTTTAAAATCAAGATGAGGTACAAAGGTACTAACTATTTGGGAGGAAATGTGTTTGGAAGAAGTAATAAATTGATGGAGCGAAATAACCAGCGATCTTTTGAGGGTCATACAGCATAATCGTTTTAATATGACCCCATCTCTCTTCTTGATACATGGTAAAAACAAAAATCTTATTTAACTTTTAGAACGGAGCTAATCAAGTAAAAAGCGAATTTCAGTAAAAAAATGTTAAACTATTTTGATGTTACGAAGGTCTTCGTATATTTGCTTACGAAGTGTTTCGTAGATTAAATAAAATAGGAATTGAAAACGATAAAACCAACGGAAAGCGAACTGGCAATTCTCAAAATAATATGGGATCATGGTGCCTGCACTGTACGCCATATTCACGAAATATTGACGGAGAATAACCGGGAAGTAGGGTATACCACCACATTAAAACTCATGCAGATTATGCATGGTAAAGGATTGCTGGAACGTGACGAAAGCAGTAAGACGCATGTCTATAAAGCCTTGGTAAGTCGCGACCAAGCCGAACAACACTTACTGGGAAGGATGATCAACGATGTATTTGATGGTTCAGCAGCACGCTTGGTGATGCAGGCTTTGGGAAATCACCGTGCCAGCGAGGAAGAAATCGAAAAAATTAAACAATTGTTAGATGACTTAGAACATAAAAAATAATCGAGATATGAATACGGCATCATTCATCTATGCGTTAGGATGGAGTGTAATCCATTCTTTATGGCAAGGCGCCTTGCTTTGCGCCTTGGCTTACGCCCTTGTACCTCTTTTTCAGTTATCGGCCAGGGAAAAAGTCAATCTGCTCTTCTCCTTGTTATTCACCCTGTTTATGGCCTTTGCGGGAACCTTTTGGTATTATTTACCGGTAATGGACGTCAATGCTTCGTTAAACCGCTTATCCCTTTTTAATGAACTAAGACAGGTAGAGCTAACGGTTGCGAACAAACGATTTTCTCTGGAACCGTATTTCCCCTATATTTCCTTGGCCTATGCTATCGGGGTATTTATTCAGCTGATGATGCTTGTTTTTGGTTATACCCGTTTGTGGCAACTAAAAAGACGAGCAACACAGCCAATTCCGGAAGCGTGGCAAGCCTCTTTGCTTCGGTTATTGGCGGAAATGCGTGTAAGGCAGCGGGTTGCTTGTTTTTTGTCGGAAAAGGTGCAGGTGCCTATGGTGCTTGGCCTCTTTAAACCTGTTATTCTATTTCCGGTAGCGGCAGTGAGTGCGTTGGATATTGCCCAAGTAGAGACCATTCTCATCCATGAAATCAATCATGTTAAACGGAACGATTATGTGGCCAATATCATCAAAAGCTTGATTGAAACGATGCTCTTTTTTAATCCCTTTGTTTGGATCCTTAGTCGGATGCTGGAGCGGGAACGGGAGCACGCCTGTGACGACCAGGTATTGGCCTTAACCGGAACGCCATTGGTTTATGCCCGCGCGTTGTTGACCTTGGAAAGCATGCGGGCAAAACAGCTTCCCACTTTTGCGTTGGGCGCTTTTCACCATAAACAATATTTACTCGATCGAATTAAACGAATGACGATTATGAAAACAACGAATCTTCATGCGCGCCATAAACTGGCGGCCATGAGCCTTTTGGTTGCGGGCTTAGCAGGGCTCGCCTGGACAAACCCCATTCAGGAAGAACTGCCCAAAGCACCGGATCCGGTCGCTGCTCCAATGGTGCGGGAAATGCCAGGTCCAGCCGTCCCTCCGGCGGCCCCATTGTCGGTATCGAGGGTTTTACCAACTCCCCCCGTTCCTCCAACAGCTCCTGCAATTCTAGATACGGTTTCAGCCAAAAGGGATACGATAAAAATAAAAATAGTACCTGCCAAAGGTTCTAATAACACCAGTCAAAATAAAAAATTTAACTTCGATTTCGATTTTGAAGGCTTTCAGGCCGAAGTGCAGAAGAATGCAAAAGAAGCACAAAAGGAGGCAGCAAAGATTCACGCGTATTTTAATTCGCCCGAATGGAAAGCCTATCAGGAAGAACTCACTAAAAATGCAGCAGCGATCGCAGCCACGGGTAATGAGATACAAACTTTTTTCCATTCTCCGGAATGGAAAGCTGGGATAAAGGAAATGCAAGAGGAAGCTGAGCAAATGGGTTTGTCTTCCATAACGCATGATTCGGCATATTTTAAGTCCGCAGAATGGAAGGCAAAAGAAAAAGCGCTCAAGCAACAGAGCCAAAAGTTAGCCGCCTTATCCATGCAATTTGAACAACGATTTAACTCACCGGAGATGAAGGCAAAAAGAGCGGCTTGGGAAAACAAATCGGAAGCATTAAGGAAACAAGCCGAACTGATGCAAAAGCGATTTGAAAGCCCGGAATTTAAGGCACATCAGGATGCACTACGGAAAAAGTCGGAAGAACTGAGGCTTAAGGCAGAAAAATTCCGGGCAAAAAGGGACAGCCTGGATCGCGACTAACTGCGTGATAATGACATTCGATTGAAATTGTGCTGTTGTCTATACCGCTGGCTTCTACTATCTTTGTGCTTTATTGAATTAAAGTAAAAACAAAACAATATGTATCCAGAATATTTGGTAGAACCTATGCGTAAGGAGCTGACCTCCGTAGGTTTTGAGGAATTGAAAACGCCGGAAGAAGTAGACGCGGCAATTAACAGTGAAGGAACGGTGTTTGTGATGGTAAACTCTGTATGCGGTTGTGCTGCAGCTAATGCGCGTCCGGCAGCTAAAGCAGCCATCCAGCACGACAAAAAACCGGCGAAATTGGTTACCGTATTTGCCGGAATGGAAAAAGAAGCAGTAGATAAAGCACGTGCGTACATGCTACCCTACCCTCCATCATCACCGGCCATGGCTTTATTTAAAGACGGCAAGTTGGTGCACATGATCGAAAGACACCATATCGAAGGTCGTCCGGCACAAATGATTGCCGACAACCTAGTAGCGGCATTCGAAGAGTACTGCTAAAAAGGGTACGAAATTCAAAGCCGATGAAAAAAGAGCCGGGCAGTAATCCTTTCTGCCCGGCTCTTTTTCTTAGGGATGATTCGCTAATAAAGAAACTATACATCTTCATTCAATAAAGCAAGGAGTTCTTCATGACTGATGTTCATGTTCACAATCCCTTGTTTGGCATAGGATATTTCTCCCGTTTCCTCAGAAACGATTACGGCTACCGCATCGCTCATTTCGGTAACACCAATACCCGCCCTATGGCGCAAACCAAAGTGTAAGGGAAGATCTTCACTATCAGACAAGGGAAGGATACAACTGGCCGTCTTTATGCGGAAATCGACAATAACTAGCGCTCCGTCATGAAGGGGGCTGTTTTTGTGGAAAATGCTTTCCAATAATCGCTTGGATATCTCTGCATCAATAAACTCACCGCTGTTCTGGTAGTATTCTTCATCAAAATATTTAGAGAAGACAATCAGTGCACCAATGCGCGATTTGGACATGCTTCGGCAAGCGTCTACAATGGGCTTTAACCTTGCTGTATTGTCTTTTTCCAACTCCCGTTTTCCAAGGAAAAGCGACCAGATTTTGCGATTTCTTCGCAGGGAAATATTCTTCCCGATATGGATCAAAAATCGCCGGATTTCCTGTTGGAAGACAACCACCAAAGCCAATGATCCAACACTGATAAACCCGCCGAAAATTTCGGTCAACAAACGCATCTGCGACTGTTTAACTACCCAATAAGCTAAATAAATGATAAATAAGCCGATGAGAATATTGACGGCGATCGTTCCCCGAATAAGGTTGTAAATGTAATAGATGATAATAGCTACTAAGAAGATGTCGATTACATCCAATAACCGAATATTGAAAAAGCTAAAATCAAAACTGCCCATAACCCACGCAAGATAAAATTTTTTTGCAAGAGAATAAGGGCAGAAAATAAATTTTTAACCTTCTTTAACCATTACTGATCGCCATTGTAGTAATTGGCTATCCGCTGGCGTAATTGCCATTCGTATTGGGCAACAACCAAGCTGATGTTGGCCTGATCGTATTTATTTTTTTGTAGCAGAAAGTCGACTGAATTAATCGCACCCGCCTCAAATTGCACTTGTGCTACGCGAAAAGATTCTTTATAAGCTTCCACCTGATGTTTCAGTTCAAGATACTTTTCTTTAGACGTTTGTAAATTGAACAACACCTGTGCAGATTGCTGTTGTAAATTGTTTTGGGCGCTTTCCAGATCGATCTCCGCGTTATGTAACGCGATTTTAGCGCGTGTAACATCCAATCGGCGTCTAAACCCACTTAAAATAGGAATACTTAAAGAGAGCTGTGCACCTTTGCCTAAATTTTCCTGAATCTGATCCCAATAGGTTCCAATTCCCGATTCGCTATTGGAATAGCGGCTGTTTAATCCGGCACTCAACGAGAGCGTTGGTAGATAAAGCGATCGGCTGGCCTTTAAGCCATATTCGGCACTTTGTTTAAACAGCTCTGCTGCCTTTACGGTACCCAGGTTCGCGGCGGCATGTTGATATAATGTTTGGCTGTCCATTGCTTCGTAAGCCGGACTAGGGACATCATCGATAGATTCAAAAGTGAGTTGTGTTGAATAGGGAATGTTTAGCAATTGAGTTAGTGTTACAATACTGCTTTTTAAAGCGTTTTCGGCCGTTAAAACCGCAATTTGATCCCCAGAAAATTGCCCTTTGATATCATAAAATTCACCGGGATCCGCAGCTCCATCCTGATTTAAAATGGTAAATCGTTCTACCTGCTTTTGGGTAACATCTCGTTGTTGTTCATACTGTTCTAAGACATCTTTGGCTGTGATCACTTGCAGGTAGGCTAAAATAACGTCTAGGGTCAGGTTATCTTTTATCCGTTGTTCATCCATTTGGTAGGCTTGATAGGCATAGGCCTGCTGCCTAATGGTGCGTAAAAGATTCAAACCATTGAATAAGGTAAGGGACGCATTCAGCTGTTGACTTCCCGAGGTAATGCTTTGTGAGACGTTGGCGTTTGTAATGGGATCGGTAACGAGCCCGGTATTAATGCCGTGACTTAAATAACCGTCAACCGTAGGTAAAAGACTGGCTTTTGCCTGTTGAAGATTTACCTTGGCCAGTGCAGAATTGGAGGCACTTTTTTGGGCATCTGCATTGTTTTTTAAAGCGAGTTGAATGCATTCTTCTAATGTATAATGTGTTTTTAGGCTATCCGTTTGCGCGTAACCGAAAAAAGGTAGGAAAAAAAGACAGTAAAATATGCTTGCTTTAATGTTGTTCATGAATCAATTTATTATGCCAAATGCATACATAGCCTAAGCCAATTTGTTATCTATTTTATTCACAGTTAGTTAGTGAAATGAAGAAATGGCGTTCCGTTCGGAAACGGGCAATAAGTGTTCGGAAACGGACAGTAGTGTAGATACGAGTTGTGGTTGCGAGTTATGAGAAGGGATATCAACTCGTAACGTATAACTGGCAACTCGTAACTTTATTTCATTATAGGCGAGGCTTGTTCGAAGTCGATTTCTTTTTCCCACTTGGCTATTAACACGGTAGCGGCGGTATTGCCGATAATGTTGGTTAATGCCCTTGCTTCACTCATAAAGCGGTCGATACCAAAAATGAGTGCCACCGATTCTACGGGAACATGACCGACAATAGGGAGAGTGGCGGCTAAGATGATAAAACCACTACCGGTTACACCAGCTGCTCCTTTAGAGGTCAGTAATAAGATGGCCAGCAGGCTGAGTTGCTGACTAAAATTCATGTGCATATCCAGTGCTTGGGCAATGAATACCGCGGCCATGGTTAAGTAGATTGAAGTGCCATCGAGGTTGAAGGAATACCCAGTGGGGACGACAAGCCCAACAACGGGTTTGGAGCAACCCGCTTCTTCCAGTTTTTGCATGATACCCGGCAGGGCCGACTCGGATGATGATGTTCCTAAAACAATTAACAGTTCTTCCTTGATGTATTTCAATAGCTTCCAAACACTGAAACCGTTAAAGTATAAAACAAGGCCTATGACGACGAAGATAAATAGCAAACAAGTAAGGTAAAAGCAGACCATAAGTAGGCCAAGTTTCGACAATGAACCGATGCCATACTTTCCTATCGTAAATCCCATAGCTCCCAAAGCACCCAGAGGTGCCGCCCGCATGATGATCCTGATCACTGCAAAAATTCCATTCAGAAAGGATTGGGTAACTTTTAATACCGGCTCCGCTTTATCGCCGATCCGAGAAAGCCCGAATCCCAATAGAACAGCGAAGAATAAAACTTGTAAAAGATCGCCTTGTGCTAGGGCGCCGATAACGTTGTCAGGTATGATATGAAGTAAAAAATCCTTTAGGCTTTCCTGCTCTTTACTTTGCTTAATGTAAGAACCAACAGAGGCGATATCGAGCGATGCCGGATCGATATGCATACCCGTTCCGGGTTGAATGATATTGACAATCAACAAGCCCAGAACGAGGGCAATGGTCGTCATGATCTCAAAATAAATAATCGCCTTCAGTCCGACAGATCCCACCTTTTTTACATTTTGCATACCGGCGATTCCTAAAATTACCGTGCAAAAAATCAAGGGGGCAATAATCATTTTCACCAGTTTGATGAAGCCGTCGCCCAAAGGTTTTAGGGTTTGCCCGAACTGAGGAAAAAAATGGCCGATGAGGATGCCTAGGATAATGGCAATAACAACTTGGAAATATAGGCTCTTTACTAATTTATTCATTTTTAGGGATCAAGTCCCTAAGATAGGAAATAATTGGAAAGGTAAAGGGCAATGGCTTGATTTTGTGTAGCGTCTGAGCTAAAGCCTAAGGCATCTCATTTTTCAATGGGAGATGAGATGCCTTTTGGAGAATAACTCGCTTGAAGTTATTTGACGATCTGCCCGTCTAAAAGCTCGATGATCCGCGTACCATATTCTGCATTTTTCTCTGAATGCGTTACTTGAACGATCGTCACTCCGTCTTCTTGGTTTAACTGTTTAAACAATTCCATGATCTCTTCTCCCTGTTTGGAGTTGAGGTTTCCGGTAGGTTCATCAGCCAAGAGTAATTTTGGCTTAGTGGCTAAGGCTCGGGCGATGCCTACCAATTGCTGTTGCCCACCGGATAACTGATTAGGGAAAAGGTCTTTTTTGCCAACGATGCCAAAGCGGTCGATCAAATCGGCCACAATCGCCTTCCTTTCGCTTCCTTTCAGGTTTTTGTAAATCAGTGGCGTTTCGATGTTTTCATACACCGTAAGCTCATCAATTAGATGATAAGCCTGAAATACAAAACCGATATGTTCTTTATAGAGTGCAGAACGTTGTTTTTCTTTTAAACGGAGCACTTCTTCACCTTGAAAAAGATAACTTCCTTCGTCCGGCGCATCCAAGAGGCCGAGAATGTGTAATAGGGTAGATTTTCCCGAACCGGAGGGGCCCATAATTGAAACAAATTCTCCTTCATTAATGGTTAGATTGACGTCTTTGAGTACAAAAGAACGGGTTCCTCCTACATTGTACCATCTAAAAATATTGCTCAGTTGAATCATATTTGTTTTAGCTATTAGGTTTTACCCATTCGTTATTAACTAATGGGTATGTGATAAAAATAATTATATTTATGGTGTAAACACAGGATAATTTGTTTTCTTTTGATATATTGCTTTCCTTCCTTTTATAGCCGGTTTCCTTTCTATAGGTATACCATGCCTGAAACTTTTCGCTTTTGTCTCCGATCATTCATCTCTTAACGTATTTACTGGATTTACTATACCCGCTTTGATTGCATGATAACTTACCGTTATGAAGGTAAAAGCCAAGGCGAAGATGGCCGCTATGACGAAATACCACCAAGATAATTCAATACGGTAAGCAAAGGTATCTAGCCAACTTTGGGTCCCCCAAAAGGCAATCGGCGTGGCAATAGCCATGGCGATCACCACTAAGTGGATAAAAGGCTTGTTGAGCAAAAGTATAATCTGACGCGTATTGGCACCAAACACTTTCCGGATACCGACCTCTTTTTGCCGCAAGCTAATGGCATAGGCGGACATGCTGAAAAGGCCCATTAGCGCGACCAGTGTAATTAAGCCTGTAAAGGCTGTAAAGGCTTGTTGCAATTGCTCTTGCTTTGCATAAAGTGCCGCATACTTTTGGTCGAGAAATTCATAAATGAAATACTTCCCATCCGTTTTATTAATGGTCGACCACTTTTTTTCTAATTCGTTCAATGCAGATCGTATTTTACCCGATTCCAGTTTTGCCATCATTTCATATTTAGCGGGATGTTGGGGTAGACTACAATTCGTCTGCAAGGTGTAAGCCGTTGGTTTAACCAATTCTTCAAAACCTTGCATTTTACCGTCTTTCACCAAGCCTATAACTCGATATGAAATATCACAAATTTGGATACTTTCTCCTATAGGGTGTTTTAATCCCAAGGCTTGCGCTGCAGTTTTATTAAGGACAATCCCATTGGTCGTATCTCCTGGAAATTCGGGAGAGAACACTCTACCCTCATCAACAACCATTCCCAAGGTTTCAAAATATTCAAAGTCTACTCCAATGTGATTCATCGCATAATGCTGGTTTCGATATACGAAATCTTCGGGTTGCGGGGCCACACCGCCCGGAACATGCGTCGCTACCGTTACTTCCGATATTCCGGGAATGGCTTTCATCCGATTTCGAATATCCTTGAAATCATTTGGTTTATTGAAAGTGGCTAAGGTTTTTATATATACGACTTGATCCACGTTAAATCCACGGGCGCCTTTTTTGATAAAAGCCATTTGTTTACTGATAACGAGCATCGAGCTCATAAAAACAAAGGCAATGAAAAATTGAAAAGTCAATAAGCCATTCCTAAAGGTATGCGACTGGTGTCCACTGCGGAGATTACCCTTAAGGATGGTGACCGGTTGATAGCCGGAAAGGACAATAGCTGGATATACACCAGAAACAATAGTCGTAAGGAGCACAGCAATGGCGAGCTGTATGATGACGGTATGATTAACATCAAAGGAAGATAAGCCATAACCAAAAAAATTGGTCAATGTATTCCAGGCAATAACAGTTAAAAAGATGGCAATCAAAGCTGCGGTTAAACACTGTGCAAAAACTTCGAAGAGAAACTGTAGAGCCAGATGATTTCTCGAAACTCCAAAGACTTTCTTCATGGCAATTTCTTTCGACCGCTCCTGTGCTTGCACCAACATGAGATTGGCAAAATTGATACAAGCTAATAACAAGATAATGAGTGAAAGTATACCCAAGGATAGGACGATTTTATAGCCGATGTCTGAGCCATTTTTGGGACGTAGATGTAGGTATTTCAGCGCGTCAAGATAAATTTGCCCTCCCGCTTGAGTAGATTGCCGGTTTTTCTTTTCTTGAGCAATATGCTCTTGATAAAGGTTGTTGATTTTACGCGTGAGTATCTTGGGATCTGTTCCAGGATTAATCCGGATATACGTTTGATAAGCATTAATATCATCATCGCCTCTTTTCTTTGCCAGATCGTCTATAAAGGCGATGTAATCATATTCGAGATTAGATAAAGCCCGATCTTTGGCTATGCCGTTGATGCTTTCTACTACACCACTTTGTTCATTTAAAAGCGCAACCAGTTTGGGCTCGGCAAAAGCACCTTGCTTTTCTGTCGGGAATAATTTTTTCCCCACTTTTGGAGAGAGTATACCGATTTGAGATTCCGTTGAAGAACCGATAGCGAGTCCATTCGCTTCAATGCTGAAGATGCTAGCAATGCTTTTATCCGCTACAAGCCAGTTTTTAACGTAAAACATATCATCGTCGCTGATGAAAGGAACCTCAAAAGTTGCCCGGGCAATACGTCCTACTTCTGCAACTTCAGGAATACTTGCTTTTATTGCAGGAGCTAAAGCACCCGGTGTAAGATCAGACGCTTTTCCCTTATCTTGTAGACCAATCAGGTAAATATTTTTATAATGCCGATTCCAAGCATCATAACTGTTTTCCCGATTAATGTATGCATAAGCGAGAACAAAGCCGGCAAAGCCAATGCCGAGACCAAAAATATTCAAGAAGGTAAACAGATTTGATTTCCAGGCGGCCCTCCATGCAATCTTTAGGCTATTGGTGTTCATTTTTCTTCGTATTTAGTACTTTGTACAAAGTATTGAGATATCCTTTCCCCTCCCATATTTCTGCTTTTTGCTTTACCGCTTTTCGCTTAAAATCATTCATCCCTTAAACTGTTTATCGGATTTGATCTGGCCGTTTTAAAGGTTTGCAAACTAATGATACTAGCGGTAACTAAGGCAAGAGTTGTGGCTGGCAAAATGAAAAATAAGGGTGTCAATGTAATTTTCATGCTGTATTGCTCTAGCCAGCGGGTCATGAGTAGGAATACCAGTGGACAAGCAACGAAGAGTGCAATAATAAATATTGGAAATAGGTCGCGCATGAATAATCCAATGATGCTATTTATCGTAGCCCCCAAAACTTTTCGCACGCCGATTTCCTTTTTCCTTTTCTGCACGTTTAAAGATACTAAGCCGATAATGCCTAAAAATACGATGAGCGAAGCCAATGCAGTTGCTGTATACCCCGCATAGCTTAATCGCAATTCTGTTTGATATAGCATGTCAATATTTTCATCGGCAAAACGATATTCAAAAGGTGCATCAGGAACCAGGTTTCTCCATTCTTTTTCTAAGTGGGTTAAAGATTGACTCAGATTACCTGGTTTCAGACGAATACTAAAAAAACGAAAAAGATGATCAGCTTTAACATTGGTCCAAACAACAGGACTTAGCGGATCTCGCATAGATGCTGCATAAAAATCTTTGCTTACACCGACAATAGTGGCTGGGAAATCATTAGGTTTTAGATAGACCTGTTGATTGATCGCTTCCCTTGGTTCCGCAAAACCAAGGCGTTGGCTCGCTTTTTCGGTAATGACAATTTTTGCCTGTTTTGGATTGATTTGATCGTCTAAAAATTTTCCGGCCAGCATCGGAATCTTATAGGTACTGGCAAACAGTGTGTCTGAAAGGATGTATTGCCCAGAAACCACTGATGCCATACTACCCGTTTCTTTTGAAAAATTAAGCATACCGGTAGCCATTAAGCCTTGACCTCCCGGAACATCGTAAGACAGGCTAATGTTTTCGACCTCAGGTAAATTTTTTAAAGCATATTGAACAGATTTTATATGATTTAGCCCGGCTTCCGACCAATCGCGAGGAACTTTTACTGTGATCAAGGATGCCTTATCATAACCTAAATCATTACCGAAAAATAAGGATACTTGACGGGAAATTATTCCGGCAGCCATAAAGACGGCTAAGGCAATGATAAATTGAAAACCGATGAGTGAACGGAGAAAAGAAGCGTTTCCAAAATGGCGGGGAATTTGACCTTTTACTGAAGATACACTTGGCAAACCGGATAAACGAAATGCCGGGTACAGCCCAGTAAGAAATCCAAGGGCCAATCCTCCAAATAAAAAAGTAAGCCATACTGGCCAGGAAAAAGAAAGTAATGAAGGAAGATCTTGCCCTAAGATAACGGAAAAGGCCGGGATAAGGAAAGGGTAGAAGCATAAAGCAAGGGCAAAAGCGAAACTTACTAACAAAATGGATTCACTTAAAAACTGCATTTTTAACTGTTTCCTATTGCTGCCCATTACTTTCCTGATACCGATTTCTTTTAATCGAGAGGTAGATCCATTAATACTGATATTGATGAAGTTGATGATGGCCATCAATAGGATAAACCCGGCAATAAGGCCTAGCGTATACAGCATTTTTTCGATTAAGCCATTATCTTTCTTTAGGTGGTAATTGGAAAGCGGATGTAAAACGGGAGTAAGGTGTTGCGCTATTTTTTCGTCAGCATGTTTCTTTAGTAAATCGCGTAATGGCTGTTTGAGCATTTCGCTGGTTACGCCAGGCTGTAGTTCGACAAATCCCGCAATATATGGGTTTTGCCAGCTGTCGATATTTCGGTTAAAAAAGTTGACCGCTTCCGAAGAAAGAAAAACCTTGTTATTTAACGATTCATTCAAGTGGGTAACCGAATTGTTCGGTAATTTATTTAATACGGCAGTGATCGTAAACGGATGATCTTCGCCGTTAAAATTCCTAATGTTCAGTTGTTCACCGAGAACATCGGTCTTTCCGAAATATTTCATCGCTAGATCGTCTGTGATAACCACAGAAAAGGGGTCTTTCAATGCGGTATGCGGATCTCCGGCCAATAAGGGAAGATCGTACATGCTTAAAAGCGTACTGTCGCCCAAGGCCGCGTTTTCACTAAAGATTTGGTCATTACGAGAAAGGATGCAGGTGATCCCATCAAAACGATAGTAATTGCGTACTAAATCTGGATATTCTTCTTTTAAGGCTTTTGGTAATGACCCTAATGTGGTGACAGGGATACCGATATCAGTGCTTTTCCATTCACTTCGCAGGATATATTGTTGGGAAAGATTTTTCAATTTGCTGTCGTACGCAGACTCTTGCCAAATATAAGCTCCAATGGCTAGGGTAAAACTCAACCCGGAAGCCAGGCCAATGATATTGAGAAAAGTGTAAAACTTATGTTTTTGTAAGTTTCTCCAAGCAATTTTGAAATAATTCTTTAGCATGGTATTGTCTTTTAGTATAAACTAACAAACTGCTTTCAATTATAAAGAGCCGTCTGTTGACAGGTAAGCAAAAGGTTAAGGTAAGGGCGATCCCTACCCCAACCTTCATCCAATCAACAAAAACTAATAATTTTTGGCACAAACAACACCAAACTATTTAATGCTTTGTAAATTAATAAGTTGCTTGTTTGGTGGTCTGCTTTAGTGTTCGATAGTGCACAATCAAGTGTTCGGAAACGTACAGTATTTTAACTTACCATTCCAAAAGCTTTCTGCTTTTCGCTTAAATCATCACTCAGTCCTTAGCGATTCAACCGGGTTGGCTAATGCCGCTTTGATTGTTTTATAACTAACGGTGATCCCAGCGATAACTACGGTTATTAGCACGCTTAAGATTAAGGTACCAGCTCCGATCGTTGTCCGATAGGCGAAATCATTTAGCCACGAAGTCATGATCAATAGTGCGATAGGACTGGCCATGACAGCCGCAAGAGATAAGAGTAGCGCAAATTGTTTTCCAAACAACCAAAGCACATGTGCTATTGTGGCTCCCAATACTTTGCGAATACCGACCTCCTTTGTTTTTTGATTAACCATAAAAGAGACCAGTCCCAGTAACCCCAAGCAGCCAATGACAATGGTTAGTCCGGCAAAGAGGTTAACCAACCACAGCAGATTGATCTCACTTTTGTAAAGATCCTCCAGTTCTTTATCATAAAAGTGGTAGCTATATAGATCTTTTGGGAAAGCTGCTTTCCATATTTTTTCCACTTTGGGTAAAGCACTTGTAAGGGTCTTGGCAGAAATTTTTAGCCCCACATTGTAATAGCGTTGGGCATCGTTAACGATACACAGCGGATCGATTGTTTGGTGTATACTTACATTATGAAAATCTTTAACAATACCTACTATAGGAAGGGGAATATCCCCATCGATGGAGATGGTTTTTCCTAAAGCTTCTTCAGGAGTTTTTAGATGGAGGTTTTTAAGGAATGTTTCATTTACCAGAACACTAGAGGCGGTATCGGAAGCGGTGAAATTTTCGCCGGCAATCAGGGTCAAATCATAAACGGAAAGGTAATGATCATCGCCTTTTTTAATATTAATCTCGAAAGAAGCCTCCTCACTCTGGTTATCGAAAACAAAATTATCGTAGTTGTTTACATCGGTAAGTGGAGGAGCGAAAGAAAAAGATAGATCGGCTATCTCGGGCAAGCTACTCAACTGATTTCGTAAGGTATGGATTGCTGTAGCATCCCTTTGCGGGACCGGTAAAAAAATAAGCCCATCTTTGTTGAATCCTAGATCGGTTTTGAGGGCAAGACGCATCTGCTTACCAATAACGAGGGTGCAGATGATTAACAGTTGTACAATGCTAAATTGAAACAGAACCAAAATTTTGCGTAAAGAAAGACCCCGATGCTCTGAAGACACGGGAACACCTTTGAGCGTATCTCTAGTTTTGAAAGATGCCAATTTTATCCCTGGATAATATCCGGCAGCTAAAGTCAATCCGACTATTAAGGCTACCGAAATGAGAAACATATAAAGGGGTTCTTTCCTTTCCAGGGAGATGCTACTATCGGCCACTTGATTAAAATGGGGTAATAGTATAAAAATCAACAATACAGAAAGTAAGAAAGCAAAACTTACCACGAAACCCGTCTCCAAAATAAACTGTGAAAAAATATGTTTAGGTTGGCTACCCAAGGTTTTTCTTACCCCCACTTCTTTGGCGCGTGTAAAGGCCTGAGCAGTGGCGAGGTTAACAAAGTTAATGCAGGCCATTAGAAGCAAAAAAGCACCGATCAGGCCAAGGCCATAAAGTTGTTTTCGATCGATCTTTCCATCATAGGCCGTATTAAAATGGATATCATGCAATGGCTGCAAGAACAGATGGTATTTATCGGCATTTTTTTTGATGTATTTTGCTAACATATTCGGAAAAACGGCTTCAACTTGATCGGGAAGAACATGTGGCTTGAGCTTGACAAAGCATTGTACTGAACTGGCAATGGCCACCCAGCTGCTATCACTGGCCATCCAGGGATTTTGCTCTTTATAATCTGGATAAGAAAGGTATATTTCCCTGCCGTTATCCGTTTTTTCAGGAATATCCTTTAAAATTCCGGTAATGGTGTATATACGTTTATGGTTCAGTTTAATTTGTTGCCCGATGGCATTACTTTTCCCGAAAAGCTTTTTCGCCAGATTTTCTGTAACTAGGGCAGTATGAGGTTGAGTTAAAATTTCGCGCTTATTACCGTATGCCAATGGGAAATTAAAAATTTTAAAATAATCGGGTTCAACGAAAGCCGAAGACTTTCCGTCAATGCGCTTCTCCATCCCATCTTTTTCCACAGTAACCAGATTGGCATAATTATCTACACGCATCGCTATATTTTCGGCAAAATCATAATCCCTACGGAAGGCATCGCCAAAAGGTTGGGGCAACCCTTGTGTGTAATCTTCCACATCGTAATCAGTCATCGATACCACACGAAAAATCCGATCCGGATCGTGGTGGAACTTGTCGACGTTTAAATGATCGTGGATGAATAGAAAAATCAGTAAAGCACCACTTATACCTAGCGTTAAACCCATAACGTTCAAAGTGGTATACGTTTGGTGTCTTGTTAAATTTCGCCAGGCGATTTTGAAATAGTTCTTTAACATAGTATTGCGTATTGAGTACAAAGTATGGAGAAAACTTTCTGCTTTTCGCTTAAATCATTCATTCCTCAGCCATTCAACCCCCGAAGTTTCAGGATTCCACCGTTACTCCATTATTCATTTCGTAAAGATTTCACCGGATTGGCTACTGCGGCCCGGACGGATTGTATACTTACGGTAAGTAAAGCAATCGTAATGGAAATAGCAGCAGCTAGCCCAAAAATTGTCCAACTTAAATCTATCTTATATACAAAACTGTTTAACCATTGGGTCACAACCATAAAGGCAATGGGAATAGCGATAAATAGAGCTATAATAACCAACTTGATAAAGTCTTTGGAGAGTAGATGAACAATATTAATAACAGACGCGCCTAGTACCTTTCGAATGCCGACCTCTTTTGTACGTTGTTCAGCGGCAAAGGATACCAAAGCAAATAATCCTAAACAAGAGATGACCACAGCCAGGGTGCCGAAATAACGCACCAACAAATTTACTTGCTCTTCGTTGCGGTACATTTGCTCGTAGGTTTCGTCTACAAAATGGTATTCGAAGGGATAGCCAGGGTTCATTTTTTTGACTAATTTGGAAAGAGCGGTAATCGCTTCTTTTAATTGACCAGCTTGGGTACGGACCATCATGTAGCTACTATTTTCGGGGTCAAAACATAGAATTAGTGGTTTAATAGACGCATGTAAAGATTGCATGTGAAAGTCTTTCATCATGCCGATGATAGGCTGGGTTCCATTCCAAAAAGTAATCCGTTTACCTACTGGATGAGCCAAGCCCATATACTTCGCTGCAGTTTCGTTAATGAGGTATGCCGAAGAATCCGAAGGGTGGTCGATAGAAAAATCGCGGCCGTCCACGACTTCTATGTCCATAGTTTTGGTGAAGTCATAACTTATCCAAGTGGCCGTCACAGCAGTTTGTAGATTAGGGTCTTTGCCTTCCCACGAAAGGTCTCCGGAAGTGCTTTGTAAATCCATAGGGAGCATTGCTGCCGACGAGGCTCTTACTACTGTAGGTAGGCGTGAAATCTCTTGCCTAAATGCTTCCAACTGACTATATAATTTTCCTTCCAAGGGTATATATAATACATTTTCGCGGGCCAAACCTAAATCTTTATGCTGTATATAACTGATCTGATTGCCTATCACCAGCATTGCTATGATCAGAAAGATGGATAGTGAAAATTGAAAAATAACTAAAGCTTTTCTTATGTTTAAGACGCTTAGGCGGAAAACATGCTTAGTTAATGTAAGCCTGCCCTTTAGAACATTTATCGGACGGAAGGATGATAAGAATAGTGCGGGGTAACTTCCAGCAATAAACGAAGTAAAACATACTAAGCCGATAGTTCCCAATAGAAATATCGGATCTCCAAAATTTAAGCTAATATATTTTCCGAAGGTAAGATTAAAGTACGGTAGGAGTAGCAGTACTAATACCATTGCAAGAATAACAGCTAGGATAGTTGTGAGCAACGACTCGGTGAAGAATTGGAAGATGAGTGTTTTTCGCGGGGCGCCAACGGTCTTTAGTACGCCTACTTCCCTTGCGCGTTTGGCAGAACGGGCTGTGGCTAAGTTCATAAAGTTGACACAGGCAATCAGAAGAATGAATAAGGCTATCAATAGGAACATACGTACATAAGCGATTCGACCGCCGCTTGGTTGGCCATTTTCATACTTGCCATATAGATAAATATCTTTTATGGATTGTATAAAGGGTATGGTCTTCTTGTCATTTGCATAGCGAGAATAAATATTCTGCATTGAGGTCATAGCTTGCCTAGCGGAGGTGTTTTGCACAAGCTTAAGAAAAGTAAGAAAGGAATTATTACCCCAACGTTTCATCCAATCCTGCTCGTTTATTTTAAAGTTTAAGAGCCAATCGAACTGGATAGTAGAATTTGCAGGAATGTCATCGAGTACCGCTCCAATTATGTAGACTTTATTGCGGTCTACTTCTAAACCTTTGCCGATAACGTCGATACTGTTAAAATGTTTTAAGGCAATTTGCTTGGTTATGACAATTTGATCGAGCGATGCTAAAGCTTGAGATGGATTTCCGGCAAGCACTTTAAAGCTAAAAACCTTAAAAAAAGTTGACGTGACATAGCTGCCTTTTTCTTTTACAGATTTGTTGTCGGTGCTTAATAGCAGGTCGGTCGACCAGCCCATTTTCGTAACGGCTTCTACTTCTGGAATATCGGTTCTTATTGCTTCTTCCAAGGGTGCCGGAGTCATTTCCCCGGTTCGGATTTCGCCATTAAATGACGAATTTATTCGAACAGCATAAATGCGGTCAACATCGGGTAAAAAACGATTGTAACTTAACTCGTCTTTTATCCATAGGCTAATCAGCAGGAAGCAAGATAATCCAAGTGCCAGTCCAAATATATTAATAAAAGAATAGCCTCTTCCTTTTAGTAAATTTCGCCAGGCGATTTTGAAATAGTTCTTTAACATAGTATTGCGTATTGAGTACAAAGTATTGAGAAAACTTTCTGCTTTTCGCTTAAATCATTCATTCCTCAGCCATTCAACCCCCGAAGTTTCAGGATTCCACCGTTACTCCATTATTCATTTCGTAAAGATTTCACCGGATTGGCTACTGCAGCCTTGATGGCTTGAAAACTTAAGGTAATCAAGGCGATCAAGATCGCGGTGACACCCGCTGAAACAAAAACCCACCAATGGATATCGACTCTGTAAGCGAAGCCTTGTAGCCATTTTTGCATGGCCCACCAAGCCAGTGGGGAAGCAATCACAATGGCCAACAGTACCAATTTTAAAAAATCTTTTGATAACAATTGCACGATGCCAACTACGGAGGCACCCAGTACTTTTCGGATGCCAATCTCTTTGGTTCGCTGATAAGCAGTTAAGGTCACCAGGCCTAATAAACCAAGACAGCTAATAAGGATGGCAACAGCCGTAGCAAGATTAATAATTCGGGACATTTGATGCTCCTGCTCGTAAAGTTCCCCGATCTGCCGGTCATAAAATTTATATTCGAAGCTATCTTCGGGATAGAACGCCTGCCAACGTTTTTCTATTGCTTTGATAATGGCTTGCCAGTTTTCGGTATGATGAGGATCTAGCTTAATGTTATAGGTAGAAAGGTCCTGCTTTCTGGTTAGCAGTACCAACGGATCGATGGCTTTATAAAAATTGCCGTCATGGAAATCTCTTATTACGCCTGCGATAGGGTAAGAAGGCCGATCTTGCTCTCCGATAAATTGGCCAATCGCTTCCTGAGGATTTTTGAAACCGAGGGAACGCATAGCCGTTTCATTGATTAGGTACTCTTGAACGGTGTCGGATGGGGCTAGATCCCGTCCAGCAAGCAGCTTCATTTGATAGAGCGACAGATAATGCTCGCCGATATTTTTGATATATAATTGCAGCTCTTTTTTTTGTACGGTATCGGTGGGACGATAATCGTAGTTGCTACTGTTGAAGGAACTGCTTAAAGGGGCACTTCCCATTGCAACTTCCTTTATACCCTTTAGCGCTCTTAGTTCCTGAAGTAAGGTGAATTTTGTGCCTTTATCTTTTCTTACTTTTTTCCAAGGAATATTGACGAGTAGAACAGCTTCTTTATTGAAACCTAAATCTTTATTTAGGGTATAGGTTAATTGTTGGCCAACGATGATGGCACTTACGATAAAAAGCATTGCGATGACAAATTGAAAAACAATTAGCGCTTTGCGCAAGGAAAAGGAAGCTCTTCCAATATGAACGGCCATTTGATTTCGAAGCGTTTGGATGGGATTAACTTTTGTAATGACCCATGCCGGATAGCCGCCCGCCAGGATCGTTGTCACGATTAAAAAAAGAACAAGGAAATAACCAAGCTGATCATAACGGGTATACTCATCCATATTTTCAGGAAGGAGATCTTTAAAGGAGAAGTTGAAAAGATAAGTTAAAAATAGCGATAGCAGTCCCGCAAGTAAGCAAATAATGAAGGTTTCTGCTAGAAACTGCATGATCAACTGTTGGCGAGGGCTTCCCATTGTTTTCCGTACACCAATTTCTTTTGCCTTTTGTGGGAGCTGAGCAGTACTGAGGTTGACAAAGTTGATAATCGCCAACAAGAGTAAAAAGGCGGCAACGCCGATTAGACCCATTAGAACTGGCTTGTTTGCCTTGTGTACATTGCTTTCGCCATATTCAACGGTAAAGTGCATGTCCGTTATCGGAATAAGCTCCTGTTTCCGTGAGAAGCGCCATTTCTGGAAAAGGACCGCTGTGTTTTTGCGGGATATGGCATCAATTTTTTGTTGAATCAATGCCTGTTGATTATGCTGATCCAGCATAACATATAGTTTATCATTTGAACTGGTCGACCCCCAGTCGCTCTGCATAGGATAGTCGATAGGAAGCGGGAGAAACTCTTTGCCGTAAAAAGACGTGGGAAACCCTAGGTCTTTCACGATACCACTTACTTCCATGGAAACGGTATCATTATAGATTAAAGTCTTTCCAATGATGTCTTCCATCGCCATTTTCGGAAAATATTTTTCCGCTCGGCTTTGTGTTAGGACCACCTTATTTGGAGCCTCTAAAGCCTGTTTTGGATTGCCAGCCAGCCAATGGTAGGGCAATAGGTCAAAATAACTGCGATTAGTTTTGACCAAACAATCGGGCGATTTGAAGGTTTTGGGTTCTCCCTGAACTTGCGGAATTGTTACCTGTTCTTTATAATCTGCGGCGACAGGAACCACCTTTGCAACACCCGGAACTTCAGCGGCTATTGCTTGCCCTAAGGGTTTAGGAACACCGACGTTATGGCCTTCCTGACCGTCAAATTCCAAATGACTCACAACACTAAAAATCTGCCGATGATCGGGGATTGCCTTTTCGAAGCTAAATTCGTAATGAACGAGCTGATAAATAATGAAACAGGCGCTGATGCCGATACTAAGACCGAGGCAATTCAGCATGGTAAACATGCGGCTGTGCCACAGATGGCGAAAACTGGTTTTGATCAAGTTTATTAACATAACAATGTCCTTTAATGCTTTAACTCACGGTACTAAGGCGTATATGGAGAAACTAGAGAACCGTATCATAAATGTTGCCTATATGTTAAATGTCTTTAAGTCAGTTGTTTATATAAGGTGTTCGCGGAAGAGTGTCCATTTTCGCACAAAAAGTGTTCAAATTCGTACACCAAAATTATGATATAAAGCCTACAATCCATAGCGCACAAAAAGCTATCTTACCCTGTTTTTAATGGTAGGAAAAACAAGCGCATGAAAGCAGCTGTACTCGAAAAGATCGGTGCCTCGACGAAGTTTAAGATTAAGGAACTGCCCAGCCCTTCAATTGGTCCCGGACAATTACTCGTCCGAAACTATGCTTCATCGGTGAATCCGGTTGATCTGATCCTCCTGCGGGGAAAATCGATCCTAACGGCTGCGGGGATTTCCAATCAATGTTTAGGGAACGATTTCTGTGGAAAAGTAATTGCTTCAAAAAGTCGGTTATTTAAAGCAGGCGACGAGGTTTTCGGCATGGTGCCCGTACTCAAGGGAGGGATGTATGCGGAGGAAGTGGCTGTAGAAGACCGCTATGCTATGCTGAAACCGGCCAATTTTACCTATGAGGAGGCTGGCGTGGTACCTCTGGTTGGATTAACGGCTTATCAGGGATTGTTTACGCTGGGGCGACTAAAGTCGCAGGATAATGTGCTGATTATCGGATGTACGGGAGGTGTCGGTTCGGCCGCGGTTCAATTAGCGCGGAACGTTGATGCCCATATAACAGGGGTATGTAGTGAAAAGCATCGTTTATATGCGAACTCGATTGGTTGCGATGTGGTGGTTGATTACAGACGGCAAAAGGTTCCTTCGGGTGCTAAATTTGATCTTATTTTTGATGCCGCAGGTAAATATACCATAAGTCAATTGCAGCATTATCTTAGCGATAAAGGATTATTTGTGAGTACCCGTGGTGAAGTAGACAACTTGAAAGGTATGGTAAAAACAACGGTGGATTTGTTGCTGGAGAATCGAATGAAGCTGGTCATGGTAAAACCTAATGCCAAACACCTGCATCATTTACAGCTGAAAATGGAACAGGGTCAGTTGCGCCTACCCGTAGCACATACTTTTAGCTTGGGCCAGCTGGACGAGGCGCATGACATGATGCGGAAGGGAGGATTTGTGGGGAAAATCGGGATTAAGATTTCTTTAACATAGTATTGAGTACAACGTATTTAGACTATTCTGATGACCAGTTATGCAAGCCTTCTTTTTCTATCTTTTTTAGCGCTTTCTGCTTTTCGCTTTAAGGCTTTCCGCTCAAAATCATTCATTTCGTAAAGATTTCACCGGATTGGCTAATGCGGCTTTTAAAGCCAAGAAGGTAATGGTAAGAAAGGCTGTTCCTATCGCTGCTAATCCTACCGGTAAAAACATCCACCATTGTAGTTGGATACGATAGGCAAACGTATTTAACCAAAAGTGCATGAGGTAGACCGAAATTGGAATAGCGAACAGAAAGGCAAACATAACGATATAAACATATTCTTTAGTAAGGGTAAAGAATAACTGCCCTTGGTTTGCACCCAACACCTTTCTTACGCCGATCTCTTTGGTTCTTTGAAGGGTGTTAAAGGATACCAATCCCAACAGACCTAAGCAGGAAATAAAGATGGCACAACCAGAAAAAGAAATGAACAATTTGCCAAAACGTTCCTCCGCCTGATACTGGGAATTGAACGTTTCATCTGTAAAATAATAAACCAGAGGAAGTCCGGGGACCAAATCTTGCCACTTTGCCTTTAGAATCTTTATTGTTTCTGAAAGATGTGCCGAAGAAAGCGATAAGGTCAGAAAGGTAAAAAAGCCTGGACTGATCCGCAAAGTAAGCGGACTGATCTCCTCATGCAGGGAATGGAAAGGGAAGTCTTTCACTACGCCGATGATTTCTCCAGTATGCCCTGTTTGAGAAAATTTTTTTCCGATGGCTGCCTTAGGATCCGTATAACCCAAGCGCTTCAAGCAAGCTTCATTGATAACCATGCTATTCTGAATATCATGGGGAAACGTCTTTGAAAAGCCCCTTCCTGCGCTAATGTTCAGACCATAAACCCGCATAAATTGATCGTCGATAAAATAAACATCGGATTGAAAGGTTTCTTGGTTTCCTTCTTGACCTTCGATGCTTGTCGGAAATTGCCTATTGGCCCTTCCGGGTATATAAGCTGAATAACAGGTACTTTCTACCCCGGAAATGGCGCTCAATTCTTGTTGTATTTGGTCTAAATGTTCATTGATCCGTTCGTCATAATGATAGTCAATAACCAAGTTATGTGTATTTTTGAAGCCTAAGGCATCGTTGCGCATAAAATGCAATTGCCGATTAATGACAATGGTGGCTACGCCCAAAATTATAAACACCACAAATTGGGTAAATACCAAGCTCCTACGGAGTACCAACCCTTTTCCGTTATGCGCAAACTTTCCTTTAAGGGTCGACACGGGTTTCAAACGCGATAGGAAAAATGCAGGATAAATTCCCGCAAGCAAACCCGTTAGTAAGGAAATAGCGAAAGCAAAGGGGAAGTAGCGTAAAGAAGAAGATAAGGTAGAAATAATGGATTTACCGCTGAGCGCATTGAACCAGGGAAAGAGAATAGCAAAAAGTAGGAGAGCAATAAAAAAAGCCAAGGACGAAAGGATAAAGGAATCCAGCAGAAATTGAACAGTCAACTGTTTTTTTGAAGCCCCCAGTACCTGTCGTATGCCAATTTCTTTCGCTCTTTTTAATGATAGGGCGGTGGTTAAGTTCACATAGTTAAAACAGGCGATGCACAAGATAAAGAGTGCAACAAATGAAAAAATATAGATATGGCTATAATTACCATGAGTGGTTGTTCCCGTTTTATTTCCTCGAACGGATCCTTGTAGATACAGCGTTTTCAGCGGCTCCAATAGGAGCTTGTATTTCAATACGCCATTATTGGTAGGCATTTCTTCGGCGAAAGATGCAAGCTTAGTTTGGAAAGCTTGTATATCGGTATGCTCCTTTAAACAGATATAGGTCAGGAATCCGAAGCGGTTCCAATCTTCATTTGCGTTGCTATTATTGGAGTAAGCAAATAAAGAGGACATGGACAAGAGCATATTGGCTCTGAAATGGGAATTGACAGGAATATCTTTCATCACACCCGTAACCCTTGCTTTCGTTTTACCATCCAACATAAGGGTCTGGTTCAGGCAATCCGTTGTGCCGAAATATCGCTTTGCAGCGCTTTCAGAGATCACCAAGTCGAATGGTGCTTCAAAAACGGTCGACGGATTTCCGCGTAGTAAGGGAAAGGAAAAGATAGAGAAAATGGAAGAATCGGCATAAGCCACGGGTTGTTCCCCAAAATTGTCCTCGTCCTTTGATATGATATAATAGTCTAATAAAAGTCGACCGGCTTTCTCTACTTCAGGGAATGTTTTTTCCAGTGCTAGAGCCAACGGTGCGGCGGCGGTTTCTTTGCTGATTCCCGTAGCACCGGTCACGTCGGTACTGATGCGGTAAATTTGATCTACCTGTTTATTAAAGCGGTCATAACTCCATTCGAAATGTACATATAAAAAGGTAAAGTAAATGAGGCATAAAGCTAGTGATAGACCAAGCAAATTAACAACGGAGAAAATTTTATTTTCTGTTAAATATCGGAAGGTGGTTTTAATGTAGTTCTTTAACATGGTATTGCGTACTGGGTACAACGTATTGAGACTATTCTGATGACCGGTTATGCAAGCCTTCTTTTTCTATCTTTTTTCGCGCTTTCTGCTTTACATTTTACACGCTTAAAACGTATCACGTACAACTTAACACTCCAAGCTTTCTGCTTTTCGCCTTAAGGCTTTCCGCTCAAAATCATTCATTTCGTAAAGATTTCACCGGATTGGCCAAGGCTGCTTTAACGGTTTCGATGGCTGTCGTGATCAGCGCAATGAAAACAGCTACACCTCCTGCTGCAATGAACATCCACCAATGTAAGGAAATTTTATAGGCAAAATCCGCTAGCCATTCTTGCATAAGCCACCAAGCTATGGGGGCGGAAATAAGTAAAGCCATACCGACTAATTTCATGAAATCCCTAGAAAGTAAAACAACAACACCGGCAACGGAAGCCCCCAATACTTTCCGGATACCGATCTCTTTATTTCGTTGTTCCGCGCTGAAAGTAACCAAACCGTATAATCCCAAGCAAGAAATTAATATCGCTAGACTTGCAAAAACAGAAACCAAGGTAGTCGACAGGTACTCTTTTTGATAGAGGTGGTCGAATTCTTCTTTAACAAACTGATAATCGAAGGCTATATGAGGAGTCACCGTTTTAAACAGCTTTTCGGTAACCCTTCTTGCTTCATCTTGCTTACCTGTGGCCGATTCGACGAGCAAGGTATTCGTATACTGCAGATTATTGCTGAAAACCAGTGGTGTAATCTTTTCATGCATGCCCTGAAAGGGGATATCCTTCACTAGGCCTACTATAACACCGGATTCTTGATCGGAGGCAAACCGTTGTCCGATTACCGGTTTCCGTATTCCCAGGGTTTTTACGGCTGTTTCGTTAAGGACAAAGTTTTTTTCGTCGGCCCCCCCTTGATGGAACCAGCGTCCTTTTATCAACTGTAAACCAAATAAGGATCTAAAATCTGCATCTGCACCTACAAAGCTGATGGGATATTTGATATCAGGGTTGCGTCCATCCCAATCAAAAGGACCCCAGGGATTATCAACCTTGATGAGCGAACTTCCTAGCGAAACCCGCTCAATACTGCTTTCTTTTAATAAAGCCTGTTTAAAATAAGCTTTTAAGGTATTGGTATTTTCTAGATTTGGTATAGTGAAAGAAAAGATTCGATTTTGGTCGTACCCCATATATTGTTGATTGATAAAGTGCATTTGCTCATATAACACAATGGTACCGACAATTAGAATAAAGGATGCCGAAAATTGGAATACAATCAGTATTTTCCGTAGGCTCGCAGAGCCTCGAAGTCTACTGTTTTTATTAAAAAAGGAACTCAGGTTAAAGGAAGACAGCAATACCGCGGGATATATACTATTGGCTGCAATAGAGAAAAACCACGTGACAGCGAAAAGACGCCAAAGCGCAGTATGTCTAAAGGATAGTGAAAAATGATTATCTACCAATTGGTTAAACCAAGGCAGTAGTAGGTTAGCGAGTAACATCGCACCTAAAAATGCAGTAGTGCTTACTATAGCAGATTCTATAATAAATTGCCAGAAGAGTTGCTTACGGTTAGCCCCAATGATTTTGCGTACACTGATGCTTTTTAAATACCGTGAAGCATTAGCGGTGGTGAGATTGATATAGTTAAAACAGCAGATCAGTAGCAATAAGGTACCTAATAGCAAACAGGCATTTACCATTTTTTCGTTACCCCTCGGTGTATCTGACCAGTCTAGATCATTTTCAAAGTGAATATCTTTTAGTGGGCGAAGTATTAATCGGAAATTGCCTTGCCAATTCTGAGGCATCCCTTTTTGCATTTTGGAAGCAAGCCTATCAATGCCTTTTGTTTCTGCTACCCGAATAAAGGTTTGATAAGCATTGAGGTCAATTCTGCTATCCCGGTTTCGCCAAAATGCTTCCGTATGTCGCGTGGCAACGGGAAAAAACAGATCATAAGGAAAACTGGAATTGGTTGGAGCATCTTTAAATATACCCTGAATGGTGTATTGGATGCTGTCTGCCATAATGATCCTGCCTACGGCGTCTGTTGTACCAAAATATTTAAGCGCAAGGGATTCAGCAATGACAACATGATCAGGTTGGTCAAAGGCGTAAGCGTTGCCAGCGATGAATGTATAAGAAAAGAGGTTAAACCATTGCTCATCAACATAAGCTGCATGCTTCTCTTTGAAAACCTCGTTCTCGACCTGGATACTGGGTGTAAAACCGGTGATTGGACGTATACGGGCAAAATTTTCTACGATCGGAAACTGCACCTTGAATTTTTCACCGGTCAAATAAGGAGTGAAAAAATTGCTTTTTTGGTTTGTGCGATTAAAAGAAGTAAGTCGGTATATCCGTTCAGCCGTTGGGTGGTATTGATCAAAACGATACTCATTTTGTACCCACATCAAAATGAAAAGCGCCCCGGTAAGCCCTGCGACAAGCCCAAAGAGATTGATAAGCGTTGTTTTGCGTTGCCAAAGCAGATTTCGCCAAGCGATTTTGAAGTAGTTTTTTAACATAGTATTGCGTACTGGGTATAACGTATTGAGACTATTCTGACGACCGGTTATGCAAGCCTTCTTTTTCTATCTTTTTTCGCGCTTTCTGCTTTTCGCTTTAAGGCTTTCCGCTCAAAATCATTCATTTCGTAAAGACTCCATCCCGAGGTTTCGGGATTTCATCATCCCCTCACTCGTTCCTGAGCGATTCAACCGGGTTGGCTAATGCAGCTTTGATGGATTGTATACCAACGGTTAAAACGGCAATGCTGATTACCGCAATGCCCGCCGAAGGGAATACCCACCAAGGCATGCTGATGCGGTAGATAAAATCTTGTAACCACATATTCATTGCCCACCAGGCAATTGGAAGGGCTATGACGATAGCTATAACTACGGGCTTGATAAATTCGCGGGTTACCAATATCGTAATACCTTTTACGGAAGCGCCGAGCACCTTCCGTATGCCAATTTCTTTAACGCGTTGCGCGATAATAATTAGTGCGAGTCCAAATAAGCCCATGCAGGATAATACGATGGCAATTGAGGCCGTGATGGAAAAGAGGGTGGATAATCGTTTCTCTTTCGTATACCAACGGTCTACATTTTCATCCACGTAAGTTCCTTTGAATTCAATCCCGGGTTCCGCCGCTGTATAGGCGCTTTTTACTTGCTCCATGGTCACCATTGGATTTTGCGTATTCACTTTGATCAACAGATAATTAATCGGCGTTCCTTTATCAAACACAATGGATAAAGGTTGGGTTTCCTCGTGGAGCGAATAGAGATGAAAGTCGGGTATCACGCCGATGATATGCCAGCCGTTGTTCCCGGCGCTGTCTGTATTGATCGTTAAACCAACCATCTCACCTTTTCCCAATTGTTTGGCCATACTTTCTGTTACGATTACCGCTTTGGAACTGTCGGTAGCAAAAGAGGTGGAAAAATCCCTGCCCGCAAGTGGTTGTATGGATAAGGTTTTCAGGAAATCATAATCAGCGGATGTTAAAGCAGTATAGATCGTTTTTCCTTCATAATCAAATCCCATCTGTACCCTGGCGGTACTTCCATCTTTCCCGACGCCGAGATTGATCATGCTGCCTGAGATGCTGGTAATAGCCGGATTATTGGCCAAAAGTGTTCTCATCCTGGCACTGATCTCTCGGCCATGTAATGTGTTTTTAATGGGGACACTGATCAGTGAGGAAGTTGTATAGCCTAAAGGTGCTTTTCGAAGATATTGGAATTGCAAATAGCTGATAATAGTGGTGCAGATCAATACAATGGCAATGACGAACTGTGTTGTGATGAGCAAATTACGGCCAAAACCTGTTTTCGTTAAGGTGACTTTCCCTTTGAAAATTTCTACTGTTTTTAGCTTATTCATCATAAAGAAAGGATAAGCTGAAGAGATTAGGGAAAGGATGACAAGAATCATCAATAAGGTAAAGAGTAATGGAAAGCGGTAAAATAAAGTATCATCCATGTTGGAAACATGACGATGGTTAAGGAACTTAACCAAGGAAATAGTGCTGCCCAATCCGAGAAGCAAAGCCAATAGAATCTGCAAAAAGTTTTCAATAAACAATTGCAGCCATACTTGTCCCGCAGCGGCACCCAGGCATTTTCGCACGCCGATTTCTTTATTTCTGGTGAACGATAAGCTGATCTGTAAATTAATAAAATTAAAACAAGCGATGAAAAGGATGACGGCGCTGACCAGCAATAAAATATAGAGATAAACTTTGCTAACCGTCTCACTGATGCCCAGCTGGTTATTGAAATGCAACTCGTTCAAGGGTAATAAACGCATGCCAAAATATTCGCCATGAGCATCCGCTTTGTAGCCATCGTTTTTGAGCTTGTCTGTATCCGGATGACGGTATTTTTCGATGAAGAGCCGTAACTGTTGTTCCGCCTGTTCCTGTTTAACAGAAGGGGATAATCGGACAAAGACGCTGTGATGTTGTGCATTCCAATTTTCTTTGTCTTTGGCCCAATCCGGATCCAATTCAGTTCTGGCCAATATATTATACTTTATAGATGAATTTTGCGGAGCATCTTGTATGATGGCAGATACGGTTAGGGATTTCCACACACTGCCCAGTTTGATTTCTACTGCCTTACCAATGGGATTTTCTTTACCGAACAAATTGGTTGCAGTTTTCTGATTAATGACAACCGTATTTACCGAATTCAGCGGACCTGTTTTTTGTCCAGCTACAGTAGGAAAAGAAAAGATATCGAAGAAATCATTGTCTACTAGGGTAATGCCCGATTCTAAGGTTTTATCCCGATAACGAATTTCATTTCCTCTTGGTTTGATTCGTGTTACCCGATCGATCCCTAGATCCTCTTTCTTCAGATAAGTCGCTACCGGATAACTCATCGTTGTACCCAGTTCCGTTCCTTCGGTTTTGTTCTCGAAATTATAGAGCTCATAAATGCGGTCTTTATGTTGATGGAAGTTATCGAAGGAAAAATCCTGATAAACCGCCAGCATCAGCAAAATGGAGCAGATAAAGGCAATAGCCATCCCAAAAATATTGATGGCTGTATGCGTCTTATATTTAAGCATATTCCGCCAAGCGATTTTGAAGTAGTTCTTTATCATAGTATTGCGTACTGAGTACAACGTATTGAGACTATTCTGATGACCGGTTATGCAAGCCTTCTTTTTCTATCTTTTTTCGCGCTTTCTGCTTTACATTTTACACGCTTAAAATGTATCACTGCAACTTAACACTCAAAAGCTTTTCGCTTAAAATTATTTAGGTGTTATCGTCATGTCGTACAATCCTCTTGCGTTTTTGCCTTGTAAAACAACGGCTATCGAGGAATTCCCTTTGTTTTCGATAATTAGGTCATCCTCTGCCTTCCTTATGTCTTTTAAGTCGAGCAAGGTTTCTGTTCCCTGTTTGACAAGCATGCGAACAGTACCTTTTTCGATATCGAAACGATAATGGAATCGAGATAACGTATCCGGACCAAACAAAGACATTTTAAACTCCTGCTTTCCAGAAAACTGACCGAATGTTGCTTGATTATTTCTAGGCATGCTATTTCCTGCCCATTTTTTTGTCACTCCACATGAAGCGACTAAAAACTCAAAAAACAGTATAATAATGAATCTGTACATTGCGTAATCATTAACCTTTAAACTGCGGCTAGCACCTAAAGCCGAATACCTAATCATTATAAAAAACAATGCCTCTGTTTTATGTTGTTGTTATTCAGTAATTTATGTTTTGTTTTCGTTTGCAACATGTCCGTTTCCGAACACTTTTTGTTCATATTCGAACAAAGGAATGGAGCACAGGCTTTCCATTAAAATATTTTCTCTATGTTTGATGGAAAAGATGTGCGATGCTCAAGATGAATGCTTTCCTTTCCGAAGAACCGCTATTGCCTTATCATGAGGTTTTATTGGAAGGCATACAGTTGCATCAACTTTCCGAATCCCTGCTCTACCAATTTACGGATTCCTCTTTGGTATTGGAACCTTCGGCTTACCAGCAAATCCGAGCGCTTGCATTGGGTGTCGGAGAAGGAGTTTTTGGAAAGGACACCGATCTGGATTTTCCAGTTGTGCAGGTGGAGCAGAACACGGAAGGATTACGCATTGGCAGTTACAGTAAAGGAGAGGTCGGAAAGTTAAATGGAGGTGAATATCTGGTACTCCTTGCCCTTTTAAAGCACGTACATTTCCGGATTTTTTTTGATGTGGAACTGCGCCAAAAGTTTTTACGCGAAAAGGCAAAAGATTATGGCCTGGAGCAGGAAGATCGTTTGGACGATCTGCTTCGCCTGTCATACGAAGAAGGCGAACTGATCGTTAAACCGAAACAAACGGCGATTATTCCTGTAACCGAGCGTAACTTAAAGGAATGGTCGGATTGGTTGGGGCGCGATTCATTCGCTGGTCAACAGTTGTCTACAGAACCGCATCCCGATGCGACGTTTATCGTCGTTATCAAAAGGCATAAATATTACCGCCATTTGATGCTCGACTTATACCGGGCGCCAAGAAGCAAGACTGGTAACATAAAAAATCCGCTGGAAGCCTTAAACCCCTTGGAGCAGGTATGGACGGAAGAGGGACAGCAGCAGGTGAAGTTCTTTGCTGCCCTTCATAAGTTCCAGCAACCGATTGCTGAAAGCCAACCCGAGGTAGATATCGAGGCCTTGCGGGCTGTTGTTCTAAACCCGTTGAATTATAGCTTTTACTATCATGATGAACTACGATCCGAAAAGGTCAACGCATCTTCCATTGTACCCGTAAAACTCGCTTTGCTGCCTAAAGAGGTGAATCTTTCCATTAAAAAGAAGTCGCCCTTTTTTGAGTTAAGTGGAACGATTCGCCTGGAAGAGACAAATTACTCCCTCCATAGCTTGAACGTACAATTCTCTTATTTTTTGCAGGTAGACGGCGTATTTTATTTGGTTGATCACCCAAAGATATGGGGCTTGATTCGACTTTTCAAAGATAAGACAAGCGCGATATGGGTGCACGAAAGTAAATATCCACAATTCCGATCGCAAGTGCTGACTAAATTGGAGGATGAAATTAACGTGCACTATCAGCATGTTGAGGCTGCAACCACGCAGCAATTGGCGTATTTTGGTGCCGAAGTAGAAAAACAGATCTATTTAGAGAATTTGGGCAACTATGTACTGCTGACACCGGTTATGCGTTATGGCGAAGCTGAAATCCCCGTTCGCACAAAAAGACAGATCCATGGCGAAGACGAGAAAGGCCGTCTGTTTTTAGTCAAACGAGACAATCCAGCAGAAACACATTTTTTATCGATCATTGTTAGGCAACATCCCTTTTTTGAGGAACAGCTGTTGAATGAACTGCCATACCTCTATCTGCACCGAAAGCGCTTTTTGGATGAGGACTGGTTTTTGGAAGCTTTTGATGCCTGGTTTAAGGAGGGGGTCAGTATTTTTGGTTTTAACGACTTAGCAGATAACCCCCTAAACCCATATAAAGTTCAGATTACTATTCGCATCCTGAGCGGTATCGATTGGTTCAATGTAAAAGCAGATGCCCGTTACGGGAAAACGAGAGCTTCGCTTAAACAGCTTTATGCGGCAATTCGCGACCGGCGGAAATATGTGCGTTTGGATGATGGTACCTTAGGTATCCTGCCACAGGAATGGATAGACAAGTTCAGCACCTATTTTAATATCGGTGAACTGTTGGATGAGGACACCTTGGGTATTACCAAATCGAACTTCTCGGTTATTCAAGAGCTTTTTGAAGCAGAACAATTGGATGAGGCGGTTAAGCAGGAGTTGTATAACTACAAGCAGCAGTTGATCGAGATGGAGCTGGTCAAAGAGTTACCTGAACCGTTGGGGTTGCAGACGAAGCTAAGGCCATATCAGCGACAAGGCTTGGCTTGGCTGCAGTTTTTGGACAAGCTCGGTTTTGGCGGTTGTTTGGCAGATGATATGGGTTTGGGCAAGACCGTACAGATTATCGCCTTTATGCTGGCCCAGCGTGAAGCAAAGGGCAAACTTACCGATTTATTGGTGGTGCCTACTACCTTGATTTTTCACTGGCAGGAGGAGTTGAACCGTTTTGCGCCAACCTTGCGTGTGCTCGTTCATCATACGGGTAGAGTGAAAGATATCCAACTGTTCAACGAATACGATGTGATCCTGACAACCTATGGCATTTTAGTGTCGGATATTCCGTTTATGAAGGACTTTGTGTTCCACTATGTGTTTTTGGACGAATCGCAGCAAATCAAAAACCCGGGATCGCAACGGTATAAAGCGGCGCGTTTGCTGAAGGCGAGGAATCGCATAGCAATCACGGGTACACCTTTGGAAAACCATGTATTCGATCTTTACGGGCAACTTTCCTTTGCTTGCCCCGGCCTTTTGGGCAGCAATAAATACTTTCGGGATGTTTACCTAACACCAATCGATCAGTTCCACGATAAAAAACGACTGGCTGTGCTGCAGCAGAAGGTGCGACCGTTTATCCTACGACGGACAAAGCAGGCCGTGGCCCAGGAACTTCCGGAAAAAACAGAAATGGTGTGGTATTGTGAAATGGACTCCTCGCAACGTAAAATTTATAGTGCCTACGAAAAGGAGTTTCGGGATTATATTTCGGCGACCACCAATGAAGAGCTGAAAAAGCATTCCATGCATGTATTGCGCGGAATTACCCGTTTACGGCAAATATGCGATTCACCGGTATTATTGGGGGAGGGGCGTTTACCTGGCAATGCGTCTATTAAAATCGATAGCTTAATGGCGGAGATTGCAGAGAAGGTGCCGCAGCATAAACTATTGGTGTTTTCGCAATTTGTGGCGATGCTCGACCTCATCAAAAAGGAGCTGGAAAAGAAGAAGATTGGGTTTACTTACCTTACAGGGAGCACGCGTAACCGGGAAAAGGAGGTTAATAGGTTTCGAACGGATCCCGGAGTAAATGTTTTTTTGATCAGCTTAAAAGCCGGTGGAACGGGCTTGAACTTAACTGAGGCCGACTATGTTTATCTGATGGACCCTTGGTGGAATCCCGCCGTAGAGAACCAAGCAATCGATCGGATTCACCGTATCGGGCAAGAGAAACATGTGGTGGCCGTCCGCATGGTATGTAAGGATACCGTGGAAGAGAAAATGATGCAGATACAGGAAAAAAAGAAAGCACTATTCGAAACGCTTATTGATCAGGAAAATCCCTTCCAGCAACAGCTTTCTAAGGAAGATCTGCTGGAATTATTGGGGGGAATTTAGTTATCAGTTTGGAGTCACGAACAACCAAGAACCAACAACTAAATCATTCATTCCAAAAGCTTTGTGCTCTAAGCTTTACCGCTTTCTGCTTAAAATCATTCATTCCTGAGCGATTCAATCGGATTGGCTAATGCGGCTTTAATGGCCTGAAAGCTAATGGTGAGTAATGCAATGACAAAAGCCAATAATCCGGCGGCGAAAAACACCCATCCTTCGATGCCGATATGGTAAGCGAATCCTTGTAGCCATCGGTTCATAAAGAACCAAGCTATTGGACAGGCAATAATAGACGCGAAGACAACGAGCTTGAGGAAGTCGGCCGATAACATCCGCACAATATCCGGTACGCTGGCCCCCAAAACTTTACGGATGCCGATTTCTCCCGTGCGCTGCGCTGCTGTAAAGATCGACAAACCGAATAAACCTAAACAGGCAATTAAGATGGCTAATAGGGTTAATATCAAAGTCAGCTGCCCTTGTTTTTGTTCTGCTTGGTATTGTCGGGAAAAATTTTCATTTAGAAATTGATAAGAGACAATGGCCGTTTTATCGAATTCCCGATATACTTGATCAAGATAACGCAATGCTTCCAGTGTTTTCCCTTTAGCCAATTTAACATAGAGGTTGTCTTCCATAGAAGACGCTGGAGGCATCACCATAACCAAGGGCCCAACGCTATGCTGCAAAGAATAGGTGTGAAAATCTTTTACTACACCGATAACTGTTCTCTCTGCGGTATGCCCTCGGTCGTCGATAGGGAATTGCATACGTTTTCCCACCGGGTTCTTCCACCCTAGTTTTTTCATTAAGGTTTCATTGATGAGTGCCGCACCGTACCGGTCGGTTTGCATCTCCATGGAGAAGTTTCTGCCCTGAAGCAAGCGGATGTCCATGGTTGGCAGGAAATCAGCATCTACCATGAGTTCCTGTGCAGGGGTAGAAGGAGTGTTGAAGTCGCCTGCTGGTGTCTCAAATTTATAGCCGAGGCCCCCCAGATCATTATTGCCTATCGGATTTCCTGCTGCTGCAGCACCTTCAATCAGCGTACTTTCCATCAGCTTGACTTTTAGCGCAGCAACTTGATTTCTTACTTCGCGTGAATCGATGTGAAAAGTCAACACCTGCTCTTTATTAAAGCCGAGATCGGCGGTTTGTACATAGCGCAGTTGTTTATAGATAATGGTACAGGCAGTGATCAGCACGATGGTAACCGTAAATTGAAATCCTACCAGTATCCGACGAAAAAAGACACTGCCCACCATGGTTCGGATATTTCCCTTCAATGCCGGAATGGTTTGGAATCGGGCCAGCAGCCAAGCTGGATAGATACCCGATAACATGCCGCAGGAGCAAGAAAAACCGAGGAGTAGGCATAGTGTTGTGCTTTTTCCAAATCGCCATACCGATAACTCTTTGTTTGCTAAATCATTAAATAATGGGAGACCCAGTTTGACGATAAGTAAGGCAGTCGCTGCTGCAATTAAAGTGGTAATTAAGGCTTCCGTCATCAGCATAGCGCTGATATGGCCTTTACTTGAACCGATGACTTTCCTGACGCCTATTTCTTTTACTCTCGTAGTATATTGAGCAGTAGAAAGGTTCACATAATTGATAATGGCAATCAGCAAAATGAGCACAGCCATGGCGATCAGTAAGTAGATTTTGCTAATACTCCCGTTGGCACTGATCTCATAGGCTAGATCGGAGTGTAGATGAATGGATGTTAACGGCTGTAATTCGATTTTATAATCCTTCACCCGCATGAGTTTTTGAATGGTTTGTGCAGCAAAAGAAGGCAGTTTCTTCTCCAGCTCTTGAGGGTTTACGCCTGGTTTTAATAATAAATACGTGTAGACAAAGAAATTTTGCCAACCAGCGGTAAAGTTTTCATCAAAAGAACGGGCACCGCTGAATCGAAGATGGGAATTTTGAGGTACATCTTTGATCACGCCCGTAACGACATTGGGAAGGGTACCGCCAAGATAGATTGTTTGCTGGAAAGCCTTCTCTGCAGAACCAAAGAGTTTATTGGCTAATTCTTCTGTGAGGATAATCGATTGCGGCTTAGCTAAAGCAGTAGTTGGATCTCCAAAAAGAAAGTCGTAAGAAAACATACCGGTTAGGCCTTTATCGGCTATAATTATATCGTCCTGCTTAATTTTCTTATCACCTACCTGAATGACTCCTCCTCCTTCCAAGTCGACACGCACGGCATCTTCAATTTCCGGGAAAGCGGCCTTTAATGCTGGTGCAAAAGGAGGAGAAGTTGGCGCCTCATGGATGTCGTTCCCGTCCCATCGGGTATGCTGAACCACTCGAACGATGCGGTCGGCTTTTTCATGATAACGGTCATAGCTGAACTCATCGCCAACATAGAGCGCAATAAACCAGCATGCAGCCAGTCCGATGGCCAATCCTATGATATTAACCAGGGAGAACACCTTGTTTTTAAACAAGGTGCGCCAAGCGATTTTGATGTAGTTCTTTAGCATAGTATTGCGTACTAAGTACAAAGTATTGAGATATTTTTCAGTTACGGGTTGTGAGTTACGAGAAACTCCTAACGGGTAACTCATAATACTTAACTAAAATCATTCATTCCAAAAGCTTTGCGCTCTAAGCTTTACCGCTTTCCGCTTACAATCATTCATTCCTGAGCGATTCAACCGGATTGGCCAATGCGGCTTTAATGGCCTGAAAGCTAATCGTGAAAAAGGCAATGAGCAAAGCAATCAGCGCCGCCACTAAAAACACCCACCATTCCAAATTGATCCGGTAAGCAAAATCGCTTAGCCAGTTATTCATGGCATACCAGGTAATCGGAAAAGCAATGAGGGCAGATAAGCCCACAAGTAACAAAAAGTCTGTTGATAGCAGCTGTACAATGCTGGTTGTGCTTGCTCCCAGCACTTTTCTTATACCAATTTCTTTTACCCGTTGTGTGATAGTAAAAGCCGATAGACCAAACAAACCCAGACAGGCAATAAAAATGGCGATACAAGAAAAGAGGGTAAAAATAATTTGTTGCTGTCGTTCTGCCTGATAAAGATCCGCAAAGCGGCTATCTAAAAAAGTATAGGTAAAAGGTGTTTCCGGTAAATACCTTTCCCACGAAGCTTGTATATGCTGAAGAGCCTGTTGCGTATTTCCGGTGATCTTTATAGAAATCCGACCATAACCATTGGTTTCCGTTGAATTGAATAAAACCAGAGGCAAAATCCGTTGATGTAAGGATTCAAAATTGAAGTCGTTCATCACTCCGGCAATCTGTCCGCTTCGGGAATCATATGTAAATTGCTTTCCAATAGCTTCTTCATTCGATTTTATCCCCAGTACGCGCACGGCAGCCTCGTTCAATATAAAAGAAGAAGTGTCACTGCCATCGACGCCTCTAAAATTTCTGCCTGCTACGATATGTATTCCATAAGCTGGAATAAAACTTTCATCCGTTCGCACATACTTAATATCAGCTTTTGAAGGAGCAAGGCCATTTCCTAAGTTAATTTGGGAGCCAGAGGCATCCAATAATCTGCCGGAGGGAATGCGGCTGGAACGCGCGACTTCTTTAATCGATGGATTAGCTAAAAGTGATGTCTTAAAGGATTGAAAAGTCTTGTTGAAACCTTGGTTGTTATTTAGCAGAACAAGCTGACTCTTATCAAATCCCAAACTTTTGTTTTGAATGTATTGGAGTTGCCTGAATACAACGAAAGTACTAATAATCAAGGTAATTGATGTAGCGAATTGAAAGATAACCAACATCTTTCGCATGGATATCGTTTTTTCGCCACTTTTTACCCATCCTTTAAGCACTTTTACGGGTTTAAAAGCAGACAGGAACAAAGCAGGATAAATTCCCGATAAAATCCCGATCAGCGAAGGAAGTAAGAGCACAGGGATAAAGAACCGGGGCTGTAACAATTGATAAACCGATAAAGACTTTCCAGCAATCGCATTTAATTGGGGTAAAGCTACCCAGGTTAATAGAAAAGAAATGATCGTAGCAAGTGTACAAAGTAAGATACTTTCACTAAGAAACTGCATCATGAGTTCCTTTTTTTCGGCTCCGACAACTTTACGTATACCAATCTCCTTTGCGCGTAAAGCAGAACGCGCAGTAGATAAATTCATATAGTTGATACAGGCAATCAATAAAATAAATAAACCAATAATAGTAAAGATGTAAACGCGCTTGATATCGCCGTTTTCTTCCAGTTCAGAATCTTTATGTGAATGCAGATGAATATCCGTTAACTTTCGTAAAGAAAGAAAAGTCCATTCTTGGGCTTTATTATCGGCATTGGGGATATGGCGGTTTAAAAATGCGGGAAATTGCGCTTCCAATTTTTTGGCATCATAACCTTTAGGAAGCAGCAGATAGTCATAAAACGCGTTGTTTCCCCAATTGGTACGCAACTGCTCTTCTCCGTATATCGCAGTGTCTCTTAAGGTAGAAAAAGATACCATGATATCGGGATGCCAATGTGCATTAGCAGGTAAGGCCTTGTAAACACCTGTAACTGTACCAACACGTTGCTGGTCAAATTTCAATAATTTATTTATTGGATTCTCTTCACCGAAATATTTCCTGGCCATTTCTTCGGTTAACATTACCGAATAAGGTTCTTTGAGGGCAGTCTTCGGATCGCCTTTGGTTACCGTAAAATCAAAGACTTTGAAGAGGTTTTCGTCTGCACAGTATACCTTTTCTTCATTGAATATCTTGTCTTGATATTGAAGCGTCATACTACCAATAGGAAGAATGCTGGTCAGCGTTTTGATTTCCTTAAAATCGTTTTGCAATAAAGGACCGATCGGGGGCGCGACCGCGCCAAGTTCGAGCGATACACTTTTGCTTTCGGTGTTTAGGAAAGTACGTTCAACCCGATAAATTTGCTCTGCATGGGTATTATACCGATCGTAACTCACTTCATCTATAACATATAGCGTAATCAATAAGCAGCAAGTAATACCCACGCTTAACCCGAAAAGGTTAATGAAAGAAGTAAACTTATATCTTAATAAGTTCCTCCAGGCAATTTTGATGTAGTTTTTTAACATAGTATTGAGTACTGAGTACAACGTATTGAGACTATTCTAATGATCGGTTATGCAAAACTTAACATCCCCCTTTTCTTGGGCAACATATAACCAAGAACGAACAACTATTCAGCTGTTTAGCGCAATTAGGTTGCCATAATTCAATTTTGGGCTTGTAAGCGTGTAAATGCGTTTTTTGCAGTATGTTTTGTTCGAAAACGGACAGTGGTCTGTTCACTTCCGAACAGTTTACAAATTGGTTCGTTTGCCTGATGTTTGGTTTTAATGATAAGATTTTTATCCAGTAGGTGGTGAAAATATGATTATCTTCGTGCTTTCCAGTAAAAAGTATATGGTGTTTCCTGTCTTTGTTCGCAAGTTGTGTATTATCAGTCTTGTTTTTTTATTGCATAGCGGTTTTTATAGCGTAATGGCTCAGGCGCTTCATGCTCCCAAGCGTTATACCTGTTACCGAACCGATGAAGAGCTCAAGATCGATGGTCGACTAGAGGAGCTAGATTGGAAGAAAGCAACTTGGACTGATCTTTTTGTGGATATAGAAGGGGATAAAAAGCCCAAACCCCTACAGGAAACCCGGGCAAAGCTCTTATGGGATGACAGCTGTTTATATGTCGCTGCGGTCTTAGAGGAAAAAGATATTTGGGCTTACCAGTCGGTCAAAGACCAGATTGTTTTTTATGAAAACGACTTCGAAGTATTTATCGATCCAGATGACGATTCGGATAATTATTTTGAACTCGAAATCAATGCCATCAATAATACGTTCGATCTATTTCTGCCAAAAGCTTATCGAAAAGGAGGAAAACCAGATCACGGTTATAATATGGATGGCCTTCGTTCTGCCATATCCATCAAAGGAACGCTAAATAATCCAACTGATCGGGATAGCTCCTGGACCGTCGAAATGGCTATTCCATATTCTGCACTGCGATATGGCAAGGTTATAACACCAGTTCCAAGAGCAGGGTCGACCTGGCGGCTCAATTTTTCCCGCGTAAATTGGCAGACAGAAAGTATAGAGGGACGGTACCAACGTAAGAAAGATCCAAAAACTCGGAAGCTGATCCGAGAGTATAACTGGGTATGGAGTCCGCAGGGTGTGATTGATATGCACCGACCAGAGAAGTGGGGCTATTTGGAATTTGTTGACGAGAACTAGGTAAGCGCGAGCAGCTCGGTTCCATACGGTGGCCGTGCCCAATTTTTCTTTGTTACAAAGGGATAAGCCTAATTAACGTAGGAAATCGACATAATTTTCCGGAGTAATAACCTTTGTGTCAGTATCCGGATAAGCCGATAGAAAAGTAGAAGAAAATTTATGCCGGGCTTTTGGGCTCCATTTAAATTCAAAGGCCGTCATTTTGCCGTTACGTTCTTCTATGTAATCAATTTCTTGCTGCGCATGCGTTCTCCAAAAGTATCGGTTACAGTTTATCTCATGATAAGCTAAAAATTTAGTACGTTCACTGATTAGATAGTTTTCCCATAAGGCACCTATATCTTGACGCAAAGAAGCTGGACTGAACTGGTTAATCACTGCATTGCGCAATCCATTATCGTAAAAATAAAATTTTCTGCTCTTTTTTAACTCATTTCGTAAATTACGGCTTAGGGAGCCTAATCGGAATACGATAAAAGCTTTTTCTAATAAATGAATGTACTTTTCAATGGTTTCATTATCGAGACCAGTAAGCTGAGCTAATTCGTTATAAGAAACTTCGCTACCTATCTGAAATGCAAGGGCCTGTACGAGACGCTCCATCTTATCTGGTTTTTGAATGCGCTCCCAGGTAAGAATATCTTTATAGAGGTAACTATCCGCTAATTGCTTTAACCGCGCTTCCTCTTCTCCCGGATTGTTGATAATTTCCGGATAAGTACCGTATATCAGCTGAAGAGGCATTAGACGCATTTCTTCTAAGAACCCTGTGTTGTTTGCCAATTCTTCAAAAGAAAAAGGATAAAGATGGTATTCCCATTTTCTGCCTGTTAAGGGTTCATTAATACGGTTTGCTAATTCAAAAGAAGAAGAACCGGTAGCAATGACCTTTATGTCGGGAATTTGATCAATTATAATCTTAATAACCAAGCCTATATTTTCAATACGCTGTGCTTCATCAATGATCAAAGTTTTGGTCTTACCCAATAGGGACCTCAGTAGGGAGGAATTAGGAGAAATCAGCATGGTGCGGATATCTGCATCGTCTCCGTTCCACCACGTTATTGGTGCGATAAAAGAAGGTGTCATGTTTCGTAATAAGGTGCTTTTTCCTGCTTGGCGTGGGCCGAGGATAATCAACGCTTTAGAATCGTTCAATCGCTTAGAAAGGGAAGACTCAATATATCGTTTAATCATAATTTTGCGATTATATCCGCAAATTTAATATAAATTTTGCGATTATATCCGCAAATTTATATTAAATTGACGTAATAACCCAATTTGGAAATCCAATTCCAAATAGGCAAAAGAAATAAAGATTTAAAGCTGATTTGAGAGCCGTAAAAACCTTGATATAGGTCTAATCTTGGCCTAGTAAATCAGGTCTTTTCTATGATCACTTCCGGTTCTTGTTGTGGTATCCACGATTCGATCAAAGCCAGTTTTTTCCGACAGTGTTTATCCGCCATACTGATAAAGGCCTTAACCCGCTGTATTAAATAATCAACCTCTTCGTAACCTGGGGCGAATTCCTTTTTATACCGAAGGAAGACCAGGCAATTGTTCAGCCATTGCATCAGTTGTTTGTCGAGTTCAGTATGTGTACCTAGGCAAGTCGACAATTCGGGAGCGACTAATTTACACACATCCAGCAAAAAAGGAAGATGATAATTATCAACCCTGCATCCTATTGAAACATAGAGCAGACCTACACAGGCTTGTTCCAAGGATTGGCTAAGTAGGAGTAGGGCAGCATGTCGGGAATCGACGTCCCGATTCGACCATAAGGCGGCTTCACAAAATTCTTCGGCTAACCGGCCGCGCTGTGCCCATACCGCTCGGGATTTTTCTAAAACTAACGACCAATCTTGCTTCGGAATTTGTAGGTCACTATCCGTAATATTGTCAGGATATAGCAAAATGCCTTCCGTTAAGGCCTGTATGATAAAACGATTTTTCTTTTTGAGGCCATCGGTAACGTTGTTTTCTGCGATCATCAATACGGTAGCTTTGACCTCCGGATGCGCAACGGTATGACTTCTTGCCTGATACCCCTTGGCATAAACAGCTAATAAATGAAAATGCGCGGTATGATGGATTCCTGTAGAGGCCTCGTAAAAGCCATTTTGCCGGCAAGCCTTAATTTCAGTACCCAATAAAAATAATTCTTTAATCGGATGGGCATCGAATAAGTTGGCCAAAACTGTCTTTAATGCCTGCTGCTGTTCTGCACTCAGCTGATCGATAAGCTTGTTGGGCAAGCTGATTTTTACTCTTTCGGGGATTTTGGCTTCTAATGGCGATTTATAGCCGATTTCACGAATAGGAGCTGGGGGCTGCGCAATCAGTTGGTCTAAAGTTTCCATACAGCTGTTATAATAATCACTGCACCACTTCAGTATCGGCAGCAATCGCTTTTCCAGATTTTCCAATTCCTCAGGCTCCACCTCAAAATTACGTTGATAGCGTACGGCAGTATACGATTGATCGATCAGCTTCAGCAAACGAAAATAATAGGGGTCTTCTTTGGGAAACAGACAACCCAGTTCAGGAATATATTTGGCGATTAACTTGCAATGCTCCTGCAAACCATGGCTGGGGCGATCGCGCTTGAATAGGGCATTCTCCATTCCGCGAAAGGTCAATTCTGCTGCTTGATGAAGCATAAACAAGGCCTGTGGATAATTCCCCTTTTCACGGTAAAAGGTCATGCCTTCGAGAAAATCCTCCTGTTTGATTCTCCCTTTTTCAAAATGCTCCCGCGCTTTGGCCCGAATAAGCTCCAGGTCTTTCAGGGATAAAACGGGTAAAGGTTTCTTACCTAGAGCTAACCGACGATTTTCTTTCTGGCAAGCCAAAGTGTAATACAGGGAACCATTTTTAATGGCCGTTTTTAATTCCCCGTAAGGGATTAGCTCGAAGCTATATTGAGGGGTTTCGGCTAAACAGTGTTGGGCCATAGGCTCCAAGGTTTTTGCAGCAACCTGGCTTTTCGAATCGATCACGACCAATAAACGGATTTTTTTCTCTCCTAAGAAAGCATAGTGAAATGCATAAATGCTGTCGACAGGGATCTTTGCTTTCAGTTTTTCGAGGATGGGTTGAAGTTGGTTCATATGCTTTTTATTATTTTCCTATTTTTTATAAAGAATTTCTTTACAATATTAAAGGATATATTTCATTTTTCAAATAAAATGTAAAGAAAATCTTTATAAATTGAATATTTGAACATACAATTGATTATAAAAAAGTAAAATGACTCCTCTAGGTGAATATTTGGCAAAGAAATCCGTTAATAAGTCGATGGTTGCACGGCGCACCGGATTGAGTAAACCGCGCATCAGTGAACTGTCTTTGAACCCTACTGCTAAGCTACGGGCCGATGAACTGGTCTTGATCGCAAAGGCCATTGATATCGATCCCTGTGAGATGTTGATGAAATTATATGGCGACTTGGAGCTGAAAAAGGAGCAATAGGATGGTTGCAGATTAGGCACATTTCCCCTAAGTTTGTGCTATGCACGAAACAACCCTTAAGCGTGTTTACCTATTGGGACTCGGTGCCTTGGGTACGATGTATGCCGCTAAATTGCAGCAATTTAAAAGCAATCTGGTCAAAGTCATTGTAGATGAGGAACGGAAGAACCACTATCAGCAGGAACAGATCTTTGTCAATGGCGAGCTTTTTCGATTTGAATGGATTACACCCAAAAGCGGTGTCGAACCGGCCGACCTCATTATCATTGCGTTAAAGCAGCATCACCTACGGGAGGCGCTTCCCTTAATGGCTCCTTTTGTTGGCCAAAATACAACCATTCTCTCCTTGTTAAATGGTATATCCAGCGAAGAAATGATTGCTCAATATTTTGGCGAAGAACATCTTTTGTATGGTTTTGGCGTACAGATGGATGTCTTGCGCCGAGGGAGGGATGTCACTTTTGCGAACATGGGCTATATGGTATTTGGCGAAAAGGATAACCGCAATTCCGAACGCCTTGAAGCCCTGAAAGATTTGTTGCATCGGGCGGGAATACCTTTTCAGGTTCCGCAGGATATCCTTAAAGCCATGTGGTTTAAGTTTATGCTTAATGTGGCTGTTAATCAAGTTTCGGCCTTGTTAAACCTACCTTTTGGTCGATTTAGGGAATATGAGGAAGCCAGGAATATGTTGCTCATGGCTGCAGGAGAAGTGAAAGTGATTGCCGAAAAAAGAGGCATCGATCTGACCGACAAAGATGTGCGGGAAATGATGGACGTCATCCTGGCCCTGAATCCACAGGGGAAAACATCGATGTTGCAAGATGTGGAAACCAAACGAAAAACGGAAGTCGAGATCTTTGCCGGTGAAGTGGTGCGGCAAGGAGAAGCCTTAGGTATCGATACGCCGGTAAACCGATTTCTTTTGCATGCAATTACGTTAATCGAAAAGGAATATACGGCAACTAAGGCTTGACTTTCCATATTTTGTCCGCAAATTTCAGATATGCCGGTAAAGCTGCCGAACCGTACCAAGGGAATAGTTCCACATCCAATAAGCCGGCTTGGATGGCAGGATCAGTCTGTAATAAGACGTTCGCTTCATCCACTGTTGCGACATTGTTCAGAATAAAGAGTCCGCGGTAACTTTGGCTGTTCTGGTCAAATGGCCCGGCAATAACAAGCTTTTTCTCTTCAACTAACCGATTGATATTGTTCATATGCCCACTAAATTTTTCGCTAAGGAATGCTTGATCTTTCGTTTGGTTCGTGCCTGTTTTGAGTATCACGAATATATACATTTTCATACCGTATTCGTCTGCACTGAATTCCGCTGCCAGTGAAGGATCATAGTTTGGATTCGCGGTAGTGCCGTTCTTTCCGGGTTTGACATATTGTTTTTTCATTTGATAGGAGAAACCTTCTCGATTTTTGCCAAATACCCGGACAAAAATTGCTGAGTCGGCCATTTTTTTGTAAGTGATTTTTTGGGGGAAATCATGGTTGAGGTTCTCGAAGGTATATGTTGAATCAGATGCGGTTAATAAAAAATCGACACTTTGGCCCTGATTTTGGTTTAGGACGGTAGCGGTGTAAATTGTGCGGTCGTCCCTTTGGACGATATCCAAATATTCGGAGACGGTTAATTGACCACCCTTTAAGGCATAGGAAAAACCCTTTAAACGTCGATCGCTAGGCTTGTCCCAATGCTCATAAATTTCCTTACCTTCCATTTTCCAGGTTCCTTGTAGAAAATCTGGAAATTGGCGCTGTGCGAAGGTTGTTTCCATCAACCCGAGCATGAAGAATGTGAATAGGTATTTCATGGTTCACTATGTTAAGGAATTAATACTGCTGCTCCATTAAATCGGCCTTGCCTGAAATCGTTCAAAGCGCGATTGGCATCCTCCAAAGGATAGGTTTTAGTTTGTGTACGAAGGGGAATCTGATTGGCAATTGAAAAGAAGTCGAGTCCATCTTTTCGGGTTAAATTGGCCACCGATTGTATGGTCCGTTCTTCCCAAAGAATAGCGTAGGGGAAAGAAGGAATGTCGCTCATATGGATGCCCCCGCATACCACGATTCCTCCGCTGTCAATATCTTGAAGGGCCTTTGGAACCAATGATCCGGCGGAAGCGAAAAGAATGGCTGCATCAAGTTTAGTCGGCGGGCTTTCGGTTGAACTCCCGGCCCATACCGCCCCCATTTTCAAGGCAAAAGCCTGGGCGGCCTCATCGCCTGGCCGCGTAAAGGCATAAATTTTCTTCTGCTGAAAACGAGCGATCTGTACTAAGATATGAGCTGCGGCACCGAAGCCATATAAGCCGATATGTTCGGCATGGGCGGGGATTTTGCTGTACGACCGATAACCAATTAAACCCGCACAGAGCAAGGGGGCTCCGGCCGCGTTTGCGTATGTTTCCGAAATAGGGAAGCAATATTTCTCGAAAGCCAAGGTATATTCCGCATAGCCCCCGTCGATGGTGTATCCGGTAAATAAAGCCTGCTCACATAAATTTTCCTGATCGCGTAGACAGTATTTACAGCTGCCGCAGGTATAGCCCAGCCAGGGAACACCCACTAGGTCGCCTTCCTTTAAGCCTTTTACTTCGTCACCAACTCCAACGACCATACCGATGATTTCATGACCAGGGATCAAAGGCAGCTTTGGCGCTGTCAGTTCTTGGTCTATAATATGCAGATCAGTCCGACAAACTCCACAAGCCAGTATTTTTAGGAGTACTTGCTGCGGTTTCGGAACGGGTATCGGCAACTCCATAAATTGAAGCGGCTTCCCAGGTGTCGCTAACACCATGGCTTTCATCGTTTTCGGAATTTGATGTGCACCCATAATACGAAATTAGGCAAAAAGGGTGAATAATAGATGAGCAGCTGATTTCGCTAAAGCACTTTTTCTAAAAGGACTCTTTTTGGATAAAGGCGATAAATTCTTTTGGTGAAATAACGGGGAGAGAAGATAAGCCGCTCTGTTGAAAATGCTCATCGCGGCTTACCGCATGTGACAAGTACCGTGCTTAGAGGCATTATCTTCAAAGTAAAGTTTTTTTAGGTCTTCTAGATCCGATATTTCAGGTCTCGGTAAAGCTTCAATAAGCTGAGCAATTCCTTTTGATAGCTCTTGTTCGTCAATTGTTAAATCGAATGGCGTTGTCATAGCCTTTTCTCCTTATTTACTTTACAAGTATATTGATAATATCACATTGTAAAGAAAATCCGTACAACGCTGCTTCTTAAAACTTAATACGTATAACTTATCACTCCAAGCTTTCTGCTTTTCGCTTTAAAGCTTTTCGCTCAAAATCCTCATTTCGTAAAGACTCCATCCCCTCACTCGTTCCTGAGCGATTCAACCGGATTGGCCAAAGCAGCTTTAATGGCTTGATAGCTTACCGTTAATAGTGCAATTACCACCGCACCTAGTCCCGCTAAGGCAAACATCCACCATTGTATATCAATATGATAGGCAAAGTCTTCCAGCCACTTATTCATGGCCCACCAGGCAATGGGAGAGGCAATGATTAAAGCCAAAAGGACCAGTTTGACAAAATCTTTGGATAACAAGGAAACGATACCGGCAACTGTAGCACCTAGCACCTTGCGGATACCAATTTCCTTTACGCGTTGTTCAGCGGCATGTACAATGAGTCCAAAAACGCCTAAAGCCGCCAGAAACAACATGATGCTGCTAAACCAAGTAAATAACTGTTGCTGCTTTTCTTCTTCTTTATATTGTTTCTTCCATAAATCACTTACCCAGTTCGTTTCCAAGGGCCTGCCCGGATAGAATTGATGCCAAACATTCGAAATGCCTGATAAGGCCTGTTTCTCTTTTCCGGGAGCAATTTTAATTAGGATATTCGCATAGTGCGGGTTGTTATCTACAGTCAAGACAATAGGGTGGATCGGATCGCGAAGCGAAAGGGTGTGGAAGTCTTTGATGATTCCAATAGGGGTCAATCCTAACGTTTTCTCCGTTCGTTCAAGATGCTCGATATGAAAAAGAGCGGCCGTATTCTCCGTCATTAATACCCTCATTCTATTCGCCGAAAAATCTTTTTTTTCACCATCTAAGCTTTCGAAAGCAAAAGGAACTTCGATATCCTCCTTATCAAAGAACCGCCCTTTTATTAGTTGAAAACCAAGAACTTTAGGCATGTCGGCATCTCCCGACATGAAATTGACTTGGATCTGTTTATTCGGGTAATCGGGGTGTGGAATCTGTTTAGTCATATTTCCTTCACCTTGCGTGGGAGTCCAACCAGCCAAGCTTAGTGCTTGAATTCCTTGAATTTTTGAAAGTTCCTGTTTTAGCGCTTGTGCGGAAGTGCCTGTAGAAAATTGAGAGATATTTAATAGTTGATCTGGATTATAACCAGGAGCCTTATTTTCCATAAAGTGCACCTGCTCCCTCACCACCATCATGCCGATAAACACCAATATGGCCATGGAAAACTGGGTAACAATAAGTGTCCTTCTCACCCAGTTTCCACTTGATCGGTGAGCGACTTGATTTTTCAGGGCGAGCGTAATAGCAAAGCCAGATAAAATCCAAGCGGGATAAGCCCCGGTAAGGGTTCCGAAAAGAACAAGTCCTGCCAAGAAAAAGAGGAAGAGACGTAAATTTCCGAAGAGTTGTAGGGAGAGGGGATGGCCTAGATATTTTTCCAGAGGCCCGAGCAAAAGTAAGTAGCCGAAGCTGGCCAGTACTCCGGAAATGACAAAAAGAAGAAGGCTTTCCAGTAAGAACTGAATGACTAACTGCTTCCGCTGAGCTCCTAATACTTTCCGGACACCCGACTCCTTTAATCGCTTTATAGCACTGGCCGTGCTCAGATTGACAAAGTTGATACAAGCGATAAATAAGATGAGTAAGGCTATTCCTGTAAAAATCTTTAAGTTGACCAAACTTCCTTTTACCGATTGAAAGGCGAAATCAGACTTTAAATAAATATCCTCAATGGGTTGAAATTCATAGCTTGGGGTATAGACATTCACGGTATCGAGGAACGATCGGTACCATTTGTTCGCTTTATCGGTAAACAGTTGCATATCGGCATTAGGCCTCATGAGCAGGAGTTGTTCTACCCAATAGCCTCCGCCCTTTGGATTTAGTGGCGTAGGGGACGGCTTATGGATCGCCAAGGCTTCTGCTCTTAAATAGGTATTGGAGGCAATATTGGCCATTACGCCGGTAATTAGGAAAGGTTCGGGTTTATCGGAATAAGCTGAAACTTGATAAATCGTTTTTCCAATGGGATTTTCTTTAGGGAAATAGGTGTCCCTAAACGTTCTTGAAATAACCAGATTAGTCTGCCCAGCTATATAGCGCTTGGGGTTTCCCGCTAATATCGGCAGATCAAATAACTTCCATATATTGGTGTCGGCATCGATAAGATGTAAAGGAATGCTTCCAGCATCCGATGCTTGTAAGCGGAATTGGGTATCATAGGTGTGTACAGCTGATGTTGCCTCCACTTCTGGAAAATTGTTTTTTAATTCCGTCCCAAGACTGGCAAAAGCGGAGGCGCTTTTTCCTTCCACTCCTGCTGCGGTGTTCACGCTCAAAATCCGATATAGATCTGGCTTTCGACTCCAAAAAGAATCATAAGAAAGATCATCCAATACCACGGTACCGACCAACAGACAGACAACGATTCCCAGGGTTAATCCAAGAATGTGAATAAAAGCGTATTGTTTGTTCCGAAACAAAGAACGCCACGCGGTTTTTAGATAATTCTTTAACATAGTATTGCGTATTGCGTACAACGTATTGAGACAGCTTTCGGCCATCCCATCTTTTTTTAGCCTTCCTGCAGTAGTCAGGCATCGAGACGCTGCTTCTTAAAACTTATTACGTATAACTTATCACTCCAAAAGCTTTCTGCTTTTCGCTTTAAGGCTTTCCGCTCAAAATCACTCATTTCGTAAAGACTCCACTGGATTGGCCCTTGCGGCTTTGAATGCTTTTATACTTACCGTTAACAGCGCCGTGATGATCGCGGTACATCCCGCCAAGGCAAACATCCACCATTGTATATCAATATGATAAGCAAAATCTTCCAGCCATTTGCTCATGGCCCACCATGCAATAGGCGAAGCAATGATTAAAGCCAAAAAGACGAGTTTAACAAAATCTTTGGATAACAAGGAGACGATACTCACGACAGTAGCTCCTAGCACTTTACGGATTCCGATTTCCTTTACGCGCTGCTCTGCGGCGTGCAATACCAGGCCGAATATACCCAGGGAGGAAATAAATAACATAAGCGTGCTAAAAAAAGTAAATAAGGCCTGTTGCTTTTGTTCTTTTTCGTATTGCTTTTGTACAATTTCGTCCATCCAGGTTGTACTGAGCAGTTTATCCGGATAAAAGGATTTCCATAGATTATGCAGATCGGACAGCACCTGCTGTTCCTGCCCAGGTACTACACGAATAAACATTCCACCATAGTCGAAATTATCCTCCACCTCTAAGAACAAGGGCTTTAGGGAATGATGCAGGGATTCATAATAAAAATCCTGAATAACACCTATGGCCTTATGACCTGATGAGCCGATCTCTTGGCCTTCTTTGCGTATTCCGTAATCCTTGGCCGTATACGCGGAAATTATTACAGGACGGAGCGGCTTTTCCTGGGTTTCTTTCTCTTCTTCCTGCTCTTTGCCTGCCTTGGTCTTTTGCGGGGTATCAGAGCCAAAACTTCGGTCAAATAGACGGCCACTGGTTAATCTAATTCCAATGGTTTTTGGGAAATCGAGATCGCCAAAAATAACATTGACTTCCGTTTGCTCGTCTTGTTTGAGGGGATGGTCGAAGGTCATTGAACCGGAACCTGCTCCGTCTTGGGGCTGCCAGCCGGCAATGCTTACATCAATTACGCCGGAAAGCTGCTTAAGCTGTGTTTTCATCGCTTCTCCTTTTCCTTCCCACGAAATCCTGTCGACATATAATAGATTTTCTTTGCTAAATCCCAAGTCTTTTTGATTGAGAAAATAAAGCTGCGATCGCGCAACGAACAAAGCGATCAAAGTAACTACGGCAATGGTAAATTGGACAACAACCAAGGCTTTTCTAAAAAAATTGGAAGATCCCGTTATTGAGGAACTGAAGCGTCCCCGGAGACTATTGGAAGGATTAAAACCTGACAGTTGTATGGCCGGATAACCTCCAGTAAATAGGCTGAGCAATAAAATGAACAAAAGTGTTAAGCCAAAAGTTGACCAATGGGCGAAGATGGTTTCGGTTAATCCATGATCAAGAAACTTTTCGAGCAAGGGTAGGGACAAGGTGTACAGCAAAAAAGCAAACCCCATAGAGATGAAGAAAAAGAGCAGCGATTCCGTTAGGAACTGGCCAATAAGCTGTTTCCTGTCCGCACCCAATATTTTCCGGATGCCACTTTCTTTTAAACGGTGTAACGCTCGTGCCGTGCTGAGATTGATGAAATTAATGCAGGCAATCAATAAAAGAAAAACCCCTACACTGCCAAAAATATATACTGTGCGGACGTTGGATTTGATCTCCTGCCGCGTATTGAAGTCAGAATGAAGATAAATGTCTCGTAGGGGTTGGAAAACAAATTTTACCTTTCCCGCTTCGATGTCCAAATGTTTCGAATACCAACTGTTGACCTTTTTTTCAAAGAATTTCTTATTTATCCCTTCTTTTAATAAATAGTAGATCGTGGCATTAGTTGTGCCCTGATTCTTTTCCAGATGTTCGACTTTCGGTTCCTGCAAAATGACTGCTTCCGCTCTTAAATGCGTGTTTTGTGGAATGTCTTTGATCACCGCCGTTATTAGATAGGGTGTAGGTTTGTCTTTCCATGTAGGGGTATCGTAAATAATCTTTCCAATAGGGTCTGCTGTTTTGAACAGACGTTTAGCCAAACTCTCGGTAATCAGGATATTGTCCTGCCCAGCAACATAGTGGCCTAGCTGTCCACTCACTTTTTGGAAATCAAATAAATGGACAGCTGATGAATCAGCAGAAATCACATGAACATTTATGCCGTTTGGTGATCCTTTTTCGGGCTTGAGTTGGAGGTCGTGAACGAAGACCTTTGCGAAATCTTCTACCTCGGGGAAGCGTTCTTTCAGCTCCGTGCCGAGTCCTATGGGCGTGTAGGCTTCGTTGGTGTAAATACCATCACCTAGTTTATTGACGGCATAAACGCGGTAAAGGTCATCGCTTCGCTTCCAGAAACAATCGTAAGAAAGATCGTCTAAGACTACCGTCAACACGAGCATGCAGGCTGCCAAACCCACGGTAAGGCCGGTGATATTAATGAATCCAAAAACCTTGTGTTTGCTTAAGGTTCGAAGAGCAGTTTTTAGATAATTCTTTAACATAGTATTGCGTATTGAGTACAACGTATTGAGACAGCTTTCGGCCATCCCATCTTTTTAGCCTTCCTGCAGTAGTCAGGCATCGAGACGCTGCTTCTTAAAACTTATTACGTATAACTGATCACTCCAAAAGCTTTCTGCTTTTCGCTTTAAGACTTTCCGCTCAAAATCACTCATTTCGTAAAGACTCCATTCCGAGGTGTCGGGATTTCATCCCCTCACTCGTTCCTGAGCGATTCAACCGGATTGGCCAAAGCAGCTTTGATGGCTTGATAGCTTACTGTTAATAGTGCAATTACCACCGCACCTAATCCCGCTAAGGCAAACATCCACCATTGTATATCGATATGATAAGCAAAATCTTCCAGCCATTTGCTAAAAAACCAGTAGGCTAGAGGGCAGGCGATAACAAAAGCCATCACCACTAACTTTACGAAGTCTACGCTTAATAGCCGCACCAACGAGTTAACAGTGGCTCCAAGCACCTTGCGCATCCCGATTTCCTTAGTGCGCTTCTCGGCAGTGAAAGCGGCGAGCCCGAACAATCCCAAACAACCTACAAACACGGCCAGTACGGAAAATGCAAGTAGTACCGATGCAGTCTGTTTATCGGCCAAATAAAGGCTCTTTAGGTGGCTGTCCAGAAACGTGTAATCGAACGGCGCGTTGGGTACTACCTGCTTAAATGCCTGTTCATACTGCTGGAGCGTAGTCCGCAGGTCGCCCGTAGTGAAACGGACCAATAGATAACGCAGTGCTTCGGGAGTGTTCGTAAAGGCATAAGCACCCATCGGATCGTGTAGTGAAGCATAGTTGAAATTATCAACGACACCCACTACATAGGTGTTGTCGCCAATATCCGCCAGGGGTTTTTTACCGATCGCTTCCTCTGGTGTTAGGCCTAAATAATCAACTGCATACTTGTTGAGTACCATTTCAAAAATCCACCCTCCTTCCTTCGTCGTATCGCTATCCTCCCGCTCCCTAACCATTCTTCCGGCCAGCAGCTTCAGCTGAAGTACATTTTCAGCCTCGCCGTTCACCCGGTTGGCACGGAACATCACCCCTTGCTTATCAGCATCGTCTTTGCGTAGTGTATGTCTACTTTCTCCCTTTCCCGGGAAGGCTTGTGATACCACCATGCTTTGGGTTGGCGCCAACGCACCGATCCGATTTCGCAGCGCATCCCGTTCCTGCTCATTCTTCAGCGAACTCAAACTGATGGCGAGGACATTCTCAGGATTGTAACCAAGCTTTTTATGGCTCATGAAATCCATTTGGCGATACATGATGACTACACCTACGATGAGGACGATACTGGCCGTAAATTGCAAAACGACAAGCGCTTTACGGAAAAATGCTGATCCTGCCCTGGTCACCTTCCCTTTTTGGAGAGCTTCCAGCGGGGTATAGGAAGAAAGGACGATGGCTGGGTAAAGCCCGGAGATTAACGTGAGCGAAAGCCATAATGTTGGTAATCCCGCCCAGAAGACCGGATGCGATAACGTGTTGTAAACCAAGGTCTTGCCCGATAACGCATTGAACATGGGAATGCCAAGGATAGCCAGTATCAGCCCGAAGCAGATGGCAATGCATGTTAGTAGGGCCGTTTCAGCATAAAATTTCCAAAGTAAACCTTTCCTGTTGGCCCCTAAAGTCTTGCTTACACCGACTTCTTTGCTACGCTGTTGCGCACGTGCGGTGGCCAGGTTCATGTAGTTGATGGCAGCCATGAGCAGCAATGCGATGGCTAGGTATGTCAATTGCCGGAGCTGAGCGGCATCTCCCTTTCGCGTGCTGTAGGTATTGATTTCCGTCGAATGCAGGTGTACATCTTTGAGGGCCTGGAGCGACAATGTATAATAGGTGCCTTCTGAGCCAAAGCGTTCTTTCATCATCTTCGACAGGTAATTTTCCACCTGTTGCCGGTCGCCCACCTCACGGAGCATGATCCATGTTTCGAAGCTGGCGTTGTCCCACGTGATATTTTTGGCAAAGAATGTCGAACTAAACGAACCGATTAATTCGGCATCGAATGTACAAGTGGCGGGTAGATCGGCATAGACACCGGTTACCTTCAATGTGGTGGTCCGATCCATTTCTATAGTTTTGCCGATAGGGTTTTCATCGCCAAAATACTGCTTGGCTTTGCTTTCCGATAGTACGATGGTATTCGGCTCAGTCAGTGCGGTATTACGATCGCCATGCACAAAATGGAGATCAAAGATTTGGACGATATCCGGGTCGGCCCAGTACAGCCGACCTTCGGTAAAAGCGTCATTACCCACGCGGATACTTGCGTTGTCTCCAAAGCCATTCAACAGGGTGCGGGCAGACCACTTTACCTGAGGAATTTGGTCTTTCACCGTAGGGCCTATCGCATTGGGTACACCAGCCCATATTTCGTTGTTTCCGTTATAATTGATGTGCGCGAGGTAACGAAAGATCTTCTCCCGGTTTGGTACTTGATTGGATGAGTATTCTTGAATGATGAAGAGTGATAGCAATAGGGCTACAGCCAGCCCAAGGGCGAGTCCGAAGATGTTCAGTATACTGAACATACGATGTTTTAGTAGGCTTCGCCACGCGGTTTTGAAATAATTCTTTATCATAGTGTCGCATATTGAGTACAACGTATTGAGACAGCTTTCGGCCCTCTTTTTTTAGCCTTCCTGCAGTAGCCAGGCATCGAGACGCTGCTTCTTAAAACTTATTACGTATAACTGATCACGCCAAAAGCTTTCTGCTTTTCGCTTTAAGGCTTTTCGCTCAAAATCATTCATTTCGTAAAGACTTCACCGGGTTTGCTATTGCCGCACGGATCGCATGGAAACTCACTGTAGCGAGTGCAATAACAACTGCTGCAATTCCGGCTAGCGCAAAGATCCACCAATTAATATCGATGCGGTAGGCAAAATCGGCCAGCCAATTGTTTCCTGCCCACCAGGCCAAGGGCGTGGCTACCATTACGGCAATCGCTACTAACCATAAAAATTGTTTCGAAATTAAAATCACCACGTCGCCCACCTTTGCGCCCAATACTTTACGGATGCCAATTTCTTTGGTGCGCTGCACAGTGGTGAATGCGGCAAGAGCAAATAGCCCTAAGCAAGCTAATACAATGGCAACACCGGAAAATACCGAAAACAAACCGGCAATCCGCTCTTCGGCCTGATACAGTGTGTTGAAATCATCATCCAAAAAATGATAGTCAAAGGGCCGATGATTAACCCGGGCTTTCCATTCTTTTTCCAAGGAGGCCAGAGTAGAAGCTAGTTGTTCGCTTTTTACTTTCACGAAAAGTTGCCTGACCATTGTTGTGTCAAGAAAAATAAGTAGCGGACCAATGGGTGCATGTAGCGATTCGAAATGAAAATCTTGCACTACGCCAACTACCGGGCCGGACGCTCCCCTAGACAGGGTTTTCCCAATCGCTTGTTCGGGTGTCCATCCCAGGTCTTTCACTGCTTTTTCATTTAGGATATAGGATGCCTGATAATGGGCGTAGTTCTCAGAGGTGTCCTGTAAAGCAATATCCGAGCGGGTAAAATCCCTTCCAGCCACCAATTTCATGCCCATAGTTTGAATATAACCGAGGTCTACCGGTGTGGCATTCAGCGAAAGTTCCTTAGGGCCGGTATCATCGTCTGCCCGTATACCGTCGCCCCAGCCAATAGAGGTGGGATCTTCGTAAGCACCGCTCACACTCAAAACATTCGGATTCGCTTGGAAAGCTTCTTTCAATTGCTCATACACGGCGCTCGTTTTGCCGTCGACCGGAAGTACGAGGACATGTGAGCGATCATAGCCGAGATTTTTGTTTTGTATAAAGGCAATTTGCTTCAGCACGATCAGTGTCGCCGCCACGAGGAAGATGGCAATCGTAAATTGGAATATGATCAATCCCTTACGCAGTCCACCGCCAGAGCTCGACATCCGTAAGCCTGACTTCAGGATGCTCACCAGTTTTTTGCTGCTCAATACCAAGGCTGGATATATTCCGGCAAGCAGACTGATCACGGCGCTTAATAAAACGACAGCACATAGGAATGGTGGCTTAATAAAGATGCCAATCGTAAAATTCTTATTGGTTAAGGTATTAAATAAAGGCAGCAAAGCCGCGCTCGTAATCAGGGCCAATAGTAAAGCGAGAAACGTAATCAATGCAGATTCGCCTAAGAACTGGTTTAACAGTTGGGACTTTTCTGCACCCATCACCTTTCTGATGCCTATTTCGGTGCTCCGGCTCGCCGATTGAGCAATGGCCAGATTGGTGTAATTCACGCAAGCTATTAATAAAATAAGTACGGCGATCACGCTCAATACGTAAATATAGGTGATATTGCCGTTTGGCTCAAAGCTATTTCCTACAGCAGAATGCAGGTGTACATCTTTTAAGGGTTCTAGGTGATAGGTCCAATAGTCGGTACTACCATTCGGAATATGCATTTCGGTTCGATCAACCTCTTTCATGTAGGTAGTAATCTGTTGTTCCAGTCCGGCTAACTGATCGGCCTGATGTAAGAGTAGATATGTTTGGTAGTTGGCTGTATTCCATATCTCGTTTTTTGCTGCACTTAAACTGCTGAAAGAAATGAGTACGTCATATTGAACTTGAGAATTCAAAGGAGCTTCTTTGGTGATGCCTGTAACTTCATAGGCCTTGTTGCCTCCATTCAGGCGCAATGTTTTTCCAATAGGGTCTTCATTGCCAAAATATTTCTTGGCTGCTGCTGAGGTGAGCACGATTTTATGGGGAGCATCAAGTGCCGTTGCCGGATTACCCTGGAGCAGGGGAAAGGAAAAGATATGAAAGAAATCCGCATCTGCATATAAAACGCGGTTTTCTTCAAAAGTTTGTAGTCCGCTAGAAAGCGATAAGGACGATTTCAAGGTGCGGACATACGACGCTATCTGTGGGAACGTGCGCTTGAACTGAGGACCTACTTTGGTGCCCGTTACATCTGTTTTATTCAGCGTTCCGGCATGCTGATATTCCATATAAACTTTGGCAATACGGTCAGCTTTTTCATGAAAACGATCGTACGTTACCTCATTCCATACATAGATGCCGATTAACATGCAGGCAACCAGACCGACTGTTAAGCCAATGAGGTTCACAAAGCTGTATAGCTTGTTCTTTTTGAAATGGCGCAGGGCAATTTTAAGGTAGTTCTTTAACATATCTTTCTTTATATTGTGCCTATGTGTTATGAGTTAGGGGCAGGAGTTTTGCTCGCAACTAGTAACGGACAACACATAACTAAAAAATCATTCGTTTCTCAAACTTTCAATAGGATTGGCCAATGCCGCTTTAACGGCTTTAACGCCAATGGTTATAAAGGCAATCACAAAAGTGAGTATTGCCGCTAATAGAAAAACCCACCAGGGCAAGCTCGTTTGGTATGCAAAATTCTGCAACCAATGATGCATTAAATAATAACTAACAGGCAGTGCAATACCGGTAGCAATGAGCACCGGTTTTAGTAAATCCTTCGACAATAAAATAACAATATTTTGAACGGACGAGCCAAGTACTTTTCTGACACCGATTTCTTTAATACGTTTAGTAGCGGTAAAGGAAGCAAGACCAAATAAGCCTAAACAAGCAATAAATATGGCTAGCCCAGCAAAAATGCTTAACAAGGTTTGTTGACGTAAGTCCTTTTTATACAACGTATCAAACTGCTGGTCGAGAAACCGATAGTCCAATGGATAATCTGGCGCAACCTGATGATAGGTTGATTTTATGGCGTCAATGGCGGCGTTTATATTTTCTGTTTTAATTTTGACTAGACAAACTCTCCTGTCTGAGGCAGTCGAAATAACAAGAGGCTCTATGCTTTCTTTTAAGGATAGAAAATTAAAATCTTCAACTACACCTACGATCCTTCTCGGTGAGGGATCTCTCAAAGTGTTTTGAATGGATTTTCCTAAGGCCTGTTCCGGTGTCCATCCCAGATTGGCCGCGGCTGTACGATTAACCAGTACCGCACGCGTAGAATCTGTCGGGTATTGTGGCGAAAAATCCCTTCCTGCAATCACTTTCAGTCCCAATGTTTTGACATATTCAAAATCAGCATATTCCGTTCTGGATTTCCATCTTTCTGAATGCGCTTCTACGACAAACATCTGCCCATCGAAAAAGCCACCCGGTTCCCCTGACATTAAGGATACCGATTTGACAAAACTTTTATTTTGTAAGGTCGTTTTAAAAACCTGCATATTCCTATAGAAGTCCGCATTGTCGATCGGGATTAGCAAGGTCTGTGCATCATCATAACCGAGTTCCTTGTTTTTGATGAAACGCATTTGTTTTGTAACGGTTATTGTGCCGATAATCAAAAAAACTGCAATACAGAATTGAATGACAACCAAAGCCTGCCGAAAGGCTGCACCACCTTTTCCCAATCGGAGTTTTCCCTTTAGGGCCTGGATGGGAGAGAAGGCGGATAGGAAGAGTGCAGGGTAACAGCCAGCCAAAAGACCTGCTGTAAAAATTAAGCCAAGCAAAAACAGCCAGATATACGGCTCTAGCCAGGGAACAGATAAGCTGTAACCCAACAATTCATTGTATTTTGGCATTAGGATGAACAGTAGTCCTATAGAAATCAGACAGGAGAAAAAGGTTAATAAAAGCGATTCCCCGATAAACTGCCGGATCAGATGAGTGCGTAAGGCCCCCAAAACTTTTCGTATACCCACTTCCTTGGAGCGTTCCACCGCACGGATGGTCGACAGGTTCATGAAATTAATACAGGCAATTAATAGAATCAGTAGGGCAATCGAAAGAAAAATATAAACCACTTTTTTGTCGCCATGTTTCGCACCGTCAAAGGTTGTGTTTTCGAAGTAAACCTCTTTTAATGGAGTTAACGAAAGCGAAAAATGATAACCGAATTCGCGCATGTCCGATCCCATATATTTTTCCATAAATTGAGGGAGACGGCTTTCAATCTGTTGCTGACTTGTCTTGGGATCAAGTAATACATAGGTATATAATCCATTGTTGATCCATACGTTCATCATGTCGTACCCTTGATAATTAGAGAGCGGTACAAGTAGGTCAAACTCCAAATGCGAATTGGAAGGAATATTTTTTGCAATACCGCTTACTTTCAATTGAAGTTCCTTATCCAATTCAATGACTTTTCCCATGGCAGATTCTACACTTCCGAAATACTTCTTGGCGGTGCTTTCGGTGAGCACGACGCTTTTCGGATCCTTCAAAACGCTTGATGGATCGCCTGCTATTAAGGGAAACGAAAACAGCTGAAAGAAATCCGGATCCACATCGTATATCTTCTTTTCGCGGAAAGATCGGTCGCCGATGGTAACCAACCCTTCGGTGGGATTAATGCGGACAGCCCGTTGGATTTCGCCTTTAAAATCATTCAACAGCGCAGGTGCATAAGGGCCAGATAGATAGGAAACACTCCGGTTTTTTCCATTATCTTTTACCCAACGCGTTACCCGGTAGATGCGGCCAGCGTCGTGATGAAAGCGATCGACGCTAAATTCGTTCATAATAAACAAATAAATCATCAAGCAAACCGTGATACCGATAGAAAGACCGGCCACGTTGATCAAGGAGAATAATTTATTCTTCATTAAACTCCGCCAGGCGATTTTGAAGTAGTTCTTTAGCATAGTATTGCGTACGGAGTACAGCGTATTGAACTTGCTCAACAGCCAACCCTCCTTTCAATTTTTAGAGCAGGAAATAAGCCAAACACATAAGTTATTAAAAATCAGCGGTTTTCGTTGCTGATGTTTTGATAACTGTTCGTTTTTGAACAGTAGGTGTCCAAAAACGAACAGTGGCTGTACTTTAGCTTTTAGGTATCGGCATTTAGCTGTCGGAGATCAGCCATCAGCAGTCAGTGTAGCACTTCTTATTTTTCGACTGCTACTGTCCGTGCCACTTTATTCGCTTTCTGTTTTAAGCCCTTCGCTTTAAGCTTTACCGCTTTTCGCTTAAAATCATTCATTCCTCAAACTCCCCATCCCGAGGTTTCGGGATCTTCCCATCACTCATTTCGAAGGCTATCAACCGGATTGACCCTGGCCGCCTTAAGCGCCTGAAAGCTTACAGTAAGCAAGGCGATGACTACCGCAGACATTCCGGCTAAAGCAAACATCCACCATTCGATGTTTATTCGATAGGTAAAATTTTCCAACCACTTGTTCATGGCCCACCAGGCAACGGGGGAAGCGATCAAAAAAGCAAAGCAAACTAGTTGGATAAAATCTTTGGATAACATAGCCACAATACCAGACACTGTTGCGCCGAGTACCTTTCGGATGCCGATCTCCTTGGTTCGCTGAAAAGCTGTTAACGTAGCTAAGCCAAATAGACCTAGGCAACTAATGAAGATCGTAATGGCTGTCGCGAGATTGATGAGCTTAGCCAGTTGTCTTTCCTGAACATACATGGCTTCCAGCGTTTCATCATAAAAATGAAATTGGAAGGCATCAGACGGATAGAAATTGTTCCATTGTGCATGAATTGCTTTTAGCGTTGACTGCCATTGTGCTGGGTTACGGCTATTTAGCTTAATATTAAAGGTGAGTAGGTTCCCCTTTTCTGACATCAGCGCTAAGGGTTCAATTGGCGTATAGAAGTCTTGGCTATTAAAATCTTTCACCACGCCGACAATCGCAAAAGGGGTATTGCCAAGCTGATGAATCATTTTGCCCAACGCTTCGTGAGGCGAAGAGAAGCCAAAAGCTTTAACCGCTGTTTCGTTGATGATAAATTCGTTAATGGTATCCGAATAACGCAGGTTTCGACCAGCCAATAGTTCTATCTGATATAAGTTCAGATAGGCAGTATCGATTGATTTTTTAAAGACACGTATCTTATTGGGATCTTCCTTGTCCGAAACCAGTTCAAACGGACTTGAAGAATAGCCAGACGATAGCGGAGCTGTTCCTAAGGCAACATTGTCAATCCCCGGTATATTTCGTAATTGATTTAAAAGGGTGAATTGCTTATCCTGGTAACGAGGATTACTTTGGTATTTCCAGGACACATCTACGAGTACAATAGCGTCTTTGTTAAAACCCATATCGGCTTTTAATGTATGACGTAATTGCGCGCCTACGATGATGCTACTGACGATAAATATTAGCGCAATGACAAATTGAAAAACAATTAACACTTTTTGTAAACTAAAACGACCTTTAGAGGTAGTTCCTGAAAAGAAATTCTTGAATACGGCAATCGTTTTCACTTTGGTGATTAACCAACTGGGATATAAACCTGCCAATAATGTAATCAGCAATGTCAGGACTACGGTGAAAATGAGGAATAAAGTCAGACTGCCAAAAGGGGTTACTCCTTCCGGAATGATATCACTTACTATCCAAAATCCCAACAAACTAAGCATGAAAGCCAGTAAAGATGCAAATAAGGCAGTTAGCAAGGTTTCCAGCAAAAACTGACCGATCAAACGCCAACGGTTACTGCCCAAAGTTTTGCGTACGCCGATTTCCCGGCTTCGTTGCGGGATTTGTGCTACACTCATATTAATGTAGTTGATACAGGCAAGGATCAATAAGAAAACACCGATCCCGATTAAACCATACATAACCGCTTTGCTGGTTTTCCGTACGCCATAGTCGGATACATCGCTGGCAAAATGGATGTCGCTAAGGGGCAATAATTCGTATGATCGACTTCGCTTTAAAGGATTGCCCATTTCTTCTTCAAACGCTTTCCAGTGCCGTTCGTCGAGCTTATTGATCTGGTCCAATATCGCAGCAACATTTGCCTCTTCACTAAATTGCAGATATAACTTATCGCTACCATTGGTGTTGGTCCACATGTTGGATTCGTAGGTTTTTCGGGGTAGAGCCAAAAACTCTTGAGCGGTAAATTCAGAAGGACGGTAATAATCGGCTACAATGCCGGTTACGGTCCTTTGTATAGTATCGCGCCCAAAATAGGTGATGGTTTTATGGAGGATGTCTTCGGGCTTTATGCCAGGAAAATATTCTTTGGCCCTGCTTGCGGTGAGCACCACACTCTCTGGTGCCTCTAAAGCATTTGCTTTGCTGCCGGCAAGCCATGTATAAGGTAATAGGTCGAAATAAGCCCCATCGGTTGCTGCAATTTCTTGGGGGTCTTCCTTTACAAAATCGGCGGCCTTTTCGCGCTTGATTTCAACCGCATTGAACCATTGGTAAAAAACAGGCACAACCTGTTCTATTCCAGTAATTTCTGCTCGGATGCCTTGGTATAAAGGGGCAGAAACTCCCCCCATTTTTCTACTTTTATTATCGGAGGCAAAAGAGGAAACAACTTTATAAATCCGTTCACTATGCGGCACTTGAATATCATAACTAAACTCATGTTGGATAATGCGGTAAATGATCCAACAGGAGCTGATACCTATGGATAGTCCCAAAATATTCAATATCGTGAACAAACGTTTGTTCCATAAGTGGCGAAGACTGATTTTTAACATAGTTCTTAGGTTTTAGCTGTTAGATTCTTTTAGCCATCAGCAGCTTGTCCGCTCATTGACGGATCAGCTTTTTTGTTACTTAAATAATTTATCGTTCTAATATCAATGGAATTAACGTAAAGCCGACAGCTGATCTCCGAAAGCCGATCGCTTTTATCTAATAGTCGCATTCTTTTCCTTTTTGTTGCATGTGAGCAGCAAGACTTCTAGCTTACCTACCGTAGGCAGGTGTCAAGTATCAAGATAAGTTTATCCTAATGCCTAACACATGAAAGCTAACAGCTGTGTTGCTTTCTGCTTTTCGCTTTAAAGCTTTCCGCTTAAAATCATTCCTCCCTTAAGCTATCTACCGGATTAGCAATAGCAGCTTTGATGACTTGGATGCCTATCGTTAGTGCGGCAATACTGATAAGTATGAGGGAGGCGCTAATAAACAGGCCTACATCGAGCGAAATCCGGTAGGCAAAACCTTGTAACCAGTATTGTCCTGCCCACCAGCCTAAGGGCATGGCGATGAGCACGGAAATACAAACCAAGCGAAAGAAGCCCTTGCCAAGTAGGAGTCCGAGATCGCCTGTTCTGGCACCTAATATTTTACGTATGCCGATCTCTTTACTACGCTGACTAACAAAAAAGGCAGTGAGTGCGAATAGACCCATAATTGCAATGGTAACAGCCGTTAGACTGAAAAAATTAATAATACGTTCTAAACGGATATAGGACACAAAAAGTTGTTGGAAATTATCATCCAAAAAGGAATAGCGGATGGGAAAATCCGGTTCGATGGTTTTCCAAGCCTTTTCGATGGCTGCAATGGAGGTCTGCAGATCTTGCCCACTCAATTTGACTAATATAGCCCCACCGGATTGGAAAACACAAGCATCGTTGCCGATGGTATAAACAACGGGAAGTACCGTGTTTTCATAACCCGAAACATGGAAATCCTTAACCACGCCGACAACCTCTACCGCTATACTATCACAATTGGGGAAATGAATACGCGCGCCAATGGGCTCTTTCAGGTTCATCTTTCGCACGGCCGACTCATTTAAGACGGCGCTTCGTGTGTGTTGATCGGCATAACTGTTGTTGAACGAACGGCCGCGGAGCAGGTCGACATCCAAAGTTTGGAAATAGCCGGTGCTTACTTTTACCGAATTTAAGCGATAGTTCTTGCCCTCGCAGTTAAATGCGTAAGTGGAGGTGTCGACGAGGGGATTGCCCGGAACATTCGTTGCCTTGGACACCTGTTCAACGCCGGCAAGTCCCGTTAGGATGTTCCGTACTTTTTCAAAGCCTTCTTCCCGGGTTGCTTGCGTGGCTTCTATCCGCATCACCTGTTTGCCCGAAAAGCCTTTGTCTCTACTTTGCAGGAAGTCTGTTTGCCGATCGACGATGATAGCCGCTAAGACAAAAAAGGCGGAAAAGGTAAATTGTAAGACGATGAGTACGTTACGGAATGAAGTGCCTTTTGAACCGCTGGAATAATCCCCTTTTAGCACCTTGGCGGTATTATAACGGGAAAGAAAAAGGGCAGGATACAAACCGGAAAGTAGAATGACAACCAGTAGAGAAAAGAAGAGCTGTATAGCAAAGGAAAAGTCGTTTTGAAAGAAAGCAAACCGGAGTTCAACATTAAATTCCCTTTTAAAATAAGGTAGGATAAACAAAAGGATTACAAAAGCAATACCCAAGCTGAGCAGGCATTGAAGGCCGATTTCTCCCAAAAACTGAATGAATAGTTGCTTGCGGCTGGAGCCTATAACTTTACGTACGCCTACTTCTTTCGCCCGCCGAATGGAGGAGGCAATCGATAAGTTACTAAAGTTAATCGTTCCGGCTAATAGGAGTAGAATGGCTAATAATAAAAGCGCCGTAACGGTGGTGATGTTACTGCTGCCATGTTTGGGAAAGTTATGGAGATCCTGCACGGCATCTACAAATAATCCAGCCTGATGGCCTGCTTGGCGGAATTCCGCTAAGGTTTCATTACCTTTTTTCTTGTGTAAATCGTAATAAATGCGATCGACAATTTGCTCCAGCGTATTTACCGGAACAACTTGTTTGGTCTTCACATAGGTACGGTAGGAATAGTTTGTCCAGAATTGATTGGATTTTTCAAAGGGTGCACGATGAACAACCTGGACTTCCAGATGACTCGGTGTTTCAGGCCGACGGAACACGCCAGTTACTTCTGTTTCAAAGGCGTTATGTATTTTAATGATCCTTCCGATGGGATTGTCTTGACCGAATAATTTGGCAGCTACTTCCTGGCTAATAACCACGGCATTCGGTTTATCCAATGCTGTTGCGGCATTGCCCTGTACGAAATGATAAGGGAAGACCTTAAAAAAGGAGGAATCAGCAGTGACCGTATTTTTTTGAAAAATTTGCTTGTCGCCAGTAGAGAGCAGCAACTCAAAAGATCCGTTAGGCATGATGCTCGTTGCAGCCTCAATTTGCGGTGTATTGTCCCGGAGAAAGGCGGCTAAAGGGGCTGGTGTTGCTTGCTCGATCTCTGCGTCCGTCCGTTCCGAAATTTTATAAACGCGTTTTAGGTCGTCATCCCACTTATCATAACTCAATTCGTGGTTTAAGTAGAGTAACAATACCAGAAAGCTGGCCAAGCCGATGGCCAATCCTAAAATATTGATGCCGCAATACACTTTGTTCTTCCAAAGGTTACGGAAAGCGGTTTTGAGATAGTTCTTTATCATAGTATTGAGTATTGAGTACAACGTATTGAGACAGCTTTACAGCTTTTCGCTTTTTGTCATCCAGAACGTACCCCGAGTACTCGGAGGAAGTGAAGGATCTAAAAGGCAAGCCTTCTGTTTTTTGCTTTAAAGTTTTTCGCTTAAAATCATTCATTCCGTAACGATTCTACTGGATTGGCTACCGCTGCTTTAATCGTTTGAATGCCTATTGTGAACAAGGCAGTTGCCGAAACGATCAGTCCTGCTAAAGCAAATATCCACCATCCCATATCTATATGGTAGGCAAAGTCTTCTAACCAACGGTTCATAGCCCACCAAGCTATTGGCGATGTCACCAGTAAAGCAATACCCACCAGCTTTACATAGTCTAAAGAAAATAAGTGAACGATATTGCTCACTGAAGCTCCCAACACCTTACGGATGCCAATTTCTTTGACCCGTTGTTCCGTTGCATGTACAACTAATCCGAAAATACCAAGTGCAGAAAGAAATGAGATTAATACGCTAAAAAAGGTGAAGAGCTGAACCTGTTTGGCCTCTTTATCATATTGCGTTTTTATCAAATCTTCCAACCACCGTATCTCCAAAGGTTTGTTTGGCTGGAATTGATGAAATAGAGTATTAACGGATTTAGTAACGCTCGATTCGAAACCCGGTCTAACTTTTACTAAGAAGGAGACATAGTTTAAGCCTTCTTCTACAACAATAACAGTAGGTTTAATAGGGTCATGTAACGATCTGCTATGAAAATCTTCTACAATCCCAATTGGGATGATATCCAAATCTTTGATAGGATAACCGAACGGAGGATTTCCTAATAATTTGGCAGTACTGGCCGTCAATAGTGCTGTTGGAACAGAAGGTTTCTTTCCCTGTAACTCTTCATCCTTCAAACTATTGCCAAAATGAAAACCCGTTCCTTCTTCCCGTCCATCAAAGAATCTCCCACTGATTAATTTTATCCCCAAGGTATTTGGCAAATCGTTGTCGCCCGTAATAAAATTTACTTGTAAGGGTTTGTTCGTTTGGTTAGGAGTAGAAATAGTTTTGCTGAGACGACCGTAACCTTCGGTGGGGATCCATGTGGAAACACTGACTGATTCGATGCCGGGAATTTTTTCTATTTCGTGCTTAATAGTTTCTGCATGGCCGTTTGCTGTATAAAAAGCAGGAATGGTAAATACGTGTTTAGGATGGTATCCCAATGGTTTTTGTTTCATATAGACTAACTGTTGCCTAATGGTAAACAAACCTATTAATACTAAAAGGCCGATACAAAACTGGAGTACGACCAAAAATTTTTTTACGATGAGCCCGTTATTGAGATTCAGGTTTCCTAGGCGGTTTTTAAGTGAGTGCGTAATGTTAAATCCCGAAAGTACCCAGGCGGGATACAAACCTGTTAGCAGGCATACCAGTATAATGAACAATGCGAGTGATAAAAATAAGGGTAGGTGGTGAGTAAAAGTAATAGTTAATGGATGGTCAATAAATTGTTCTAAAGCACCTAAAGATAAGCTATACAGTGCAAGGGCGAGGACAGTGGCTATGCCAAATAAAACCATGGCTTCGCTCAAAAATTGGATGACAATGTGAGTTCTAGAAGCGCCCAACACTTTGTGAATACCGGTTTCACGCAGGTGGCGTATAGTTCGTGAAGTGCCTAGATTGATGAAATTGATGCAGGCAATAGCCAGTAAAAGTCCGGCAATAATAGTAAAAATGTAAATATTATTCAGGTTTCCTTTTACGCGCTGGACAGCGAAATCAGATTTTAAATAGCAATCCGTAATCGGCTGAAATTCGAATTGGGGATGTCTTTTTTTTATTTGATCGGAAGCTTCTGTAATGAACTCACGATACCAGCGGTTTACTTTATGGGTAAAGGCTTTCATATCCGTTCCAGGGATCATCAACAGAAACTGTGCGTCATAATAGCCTCCTCCCTTCCGATTGTTGTATCTACTGTTATGATGCGGTATAAGTCATTTTTATGCGTCCAAAATGTATCATAAGAGAGATCATCGAGTACAACAGTTTCCACCAACATGCAGGCACATAGACCAACAGTGAGGCCTATGATGTTGATCAAAGAATAGGTCCTACTCTTTATGATAGTCCTCCAAGCGGTTTTGAGATACTTCTTTATCATAGTATTGAGTATTGAGTACAACGTATTGAGACAGCTTTATGCTTTTCGCTTTAAAGCTCTCTGCTTCCAATCATTCACTCCTTAAACTATTCACTGGATTGGCCCGTACCACCTTGATCGTTTGAAAGCTGACGATTACAATTGTTAAAAGTAAAGCGCTTA